>JGI12316J15309_10000384_pt1 | contig 207097 bp, 201 predicted proteins | sample MarCyaLeptolynsp_FD_15309 | JGI IMG/M metagenome (IMG submission 15309) | reverse complement strand
TACTCGCCAAATTGTGGCGTTTGTCATTGGTGACCATAGTGAACAGACTTGCCAACAATTATGGGATCAGATCCCAACCGCTTACCGTTCGTGTCCATCATACAGCGATTTTTGGAAAGCTTATGCCGCCGTTTTTCCTGAAGCAACCCACCAACAAGTTGGTAAAGAGACCGGACTCACGGCTCATCAAGAGCGATGGTATGGCACTTTGCGGCAGTGGTTGGGGCGATATACACGAAAAACCTTATCGTTTTCCAAATCTGATTTTTATCATGAGTTGGTGACTCGCTGGTTTATCATTGAGCATAATCGACGAATGGCTTTATCACTTACTACTTAACCACTACCGAAATAATTAATGACCAAGCATGGGGTTTGTATTTTCAAGTGGATGAAGATGCCGCACGCTTAGTGGCTGTGACAACAAAAGATGGCCAAGCCTTTATTATCGGTATTGAAACGACGCCAGCAAGATTAGAAACGACTGCCGCTACGATTCTAGAACCGGTTACGATGAGTATTCGGTTCCTCGACTAATGTCTTACCTGATGGTGTAAGTGTATTCTGCATACTATGAACTCCCCAATTCGCATCTACACCACTATAAATAAATTTAGGGGTGCGCGAATTGGAGAGTCAAGTTTTACCCCCCAAATAGCACACGATTTGTGATGGAAAATAGGTTCGTCGATTGAGACGATGGCGGTATGTTCGTTCACATTTCTTTTGGGATGGCCTCAAGTTATGATAGCGGCTTTCAATGCCTCATATTGGCGCCAGTAGGTGTTGAAAGCCGTCCGTCCTAACTCAGTTAGAGCGCAATCTGTGTGGGAATAACGCCCTTTAAAACTTTTTGTGATTTGAATATAACCAGCATCTTCCAATTTGCGAAGTTGCACAGATAGATTACCTTTGCTCAAGCCAGTCATATGACGTAATGCTTTGAAGTCTGCACGCGTACAGGAACTAAGCACTGCTAGAATGGCGAGCCTGGCGGGTTCATGTACCGTGCGATCAATCTGAGTAATAGCTTGGATTTCACGCTGCATCGTCAAGCACTCGGCTGATGAACATGAAGCGTACAGGGACATCTGTCCTTAAATTAGGGGGGGTAAGCCGTTTATACGAACACGACTTTCCCTAAACTCCGAAAGAAGTCCCTGCAATTAGGTGTGCGGTGTATGTTATTCGGGTGTCACATAAGCAGCCGTAATACCGCCATCAACGACAAATTCTGTTCCCGTTGTATAGGATGATTCATCTGAAGCGAGGTACAAGGCGGCAAATGCCATCTCTTTAGCATCGCCAAAACGCCCCATTGGAATATGTACTAAACGGCGCTGGCGTTTAGCTTCAGTATTCAAAAATTTCATTAATAGTTCTGTATACAATGGCCCCGGGCATAAAGCATTCACACGAATATTTTCACGGGCATGAATAACCGCTAATTCACGAGTCATGGAGAGTACCCCCCCTTTGCTAGCCGTATAGGCAATTTGTGGCGTCGCTGCACCTAACAATGCAACAAACGAAGCGGTGTTAATGATTGACCCACCACCTGCGCGCTTCATGGCTGGAATACCATACTTACAACCAAGAAAAACCCCCTTTAAATTGATGTTCATGGTAAGATCCCAAATATCTTCATCAGTTGCTTGAGAATCACCATCATCACTGTGCATAATGCCCGCATTATTAAAAAGTACATGTAAGGCACCGAAGGTATCTTCTGCCTGTTGCACCATAGCTTCGCTGTCGCTCGCTTTAGAGACATCAGCATGAACATAGATGGCATCACCACCTTCAGTTTTGATCATGTCGACTGTTTCAGCACCAGCCGTATCATTCACATCGACAGCGACCACCTTTGAACCTTCTTTTGCAAACAATAGTGCCGTTTCGCGTCCAATTCCGCTACTCGCACCAGTAATAATGCTAACTTTATTTTCAAGTCTCACTGTTTTTCTCTTTCTGTGTTGCCTCTACGAGGGCATTAAAAAGTTTTTGTTGTAAGGGGTCTTGCGCAGCAGATAGTTCAGGGTGCCATTGCACTGCTAATAACCATGGGTGATCGGTCATCTCAACGGCTTCAATAATGCCATCGGAGGCAGTTGCCACAACAGACAGTGGCGGTGCTAATTGCTCGACAGCTTGATGATGCCATGATACTGCATTAAATTCAGATTGCCCGATAATATCGGTTAGCAAAGTCCCGTTATTAGCATAAATCATGTGTGGATTTGGCTCACGTGGGGGCAACCGATGTTGAACTGTATCACCAACAACATCCGGTAGATGGGTGATCAAGGTTCCACCCAACGCAACATTCAACACTTGCATTCCACGGCAGATGCAAAACATGGGAATCTCACGTTTGAGTAGATCAAGCATGATCTCAATTTCACTTTGATCACGCTCAGTGTCTAACATATAGATTGTTTCATGGGGCTTACCACCATAGCGCATTGGATCAATATCCCCACCCCCAGCAATAATGATACCATCTAATAGATCGAGCAGTGACCTAAATTGGGGTTCGCCGGGTGGCAAAATGATGGGAATGCCCCCACCGGTGCGTACTGCATCAACATATTCGGCGGGGATTGTAAATCGATGCTCGGCATTACGACCGTAGCTAGTAATCCCGATGATAGGGCTAGATTTGCTCAAAATATCGTTTCCGTTCCCAATCCGTTACGGCTTGCTCATACTGACTTTGCTCCACCTTAAAGAAATGTAAGTAGTGGTCAACGACATCATCCCCAAAGGTTTGTCGTGCAAATTGGCTTGCTTCTAAGCGTTGAATAGCGTCCTTTAATGTGCGTGGAACTTGTGGTAAATCCGCAGCGCTATATACATCACCAGTGAAGATGTTCGGTGGCTCAATCTGCTTCTCAATACCATCTAAACCAGCGGCTAATAACGCTGCATATGCTAGATAGGGATTTACATCTGCACCGGGGAGACGGGTTTCAATGCGGAGTGATTTTCCATGTCCCACCACCCGAAATCCAGCAGTGCGATTGTCATAACTCCAAGCCAATCCTGTTGGTGCCCATGAGCCTAATTGATACCGTTTATATGAATTGATGGTTGGGGCTAAAAATGGCATCAATTCAGCCGCATGAGTTAACCACCCACCCAAAAACCAGCGGAATTCCTGAGAGGCATTTGGTAACGCTTCGCCAAGTGGTTGGTCACCATCAAACAAGTTCGTTTCAAGGGCTTGATCCCACAAACTCATATGGATATGGCAACTAGAGCCTGCTAGCTTTTCATCAAATTTGGCCATAAAGGTAACCGACAAATTCAATTGTTCAGCTAAATCTTTAAAGCATTGTTTATAAATACTATGACGATCTGAAATTTCAAGGAGTTCGGCATACCGAACATTTAATTCGTGTTGCCCAGGGCCCCACTCGCCTTTACTGAATTCTACAGGGACACCACTGGCCGTAAGGTGACGACGAGCGGCAGCATTGAGGGGTTCTTCGCGGCTACCTTGAAAAATATGATAATCTTCAATATACGCCCCAATGGGTTTCAAATTACTATATTGCTTGGTGCGACTTTCATCATAACTATCTTTAAAAATATAGTATTCAAGTTCTGACGCACCTAATGCCGTATACCCCATTGCATTTGCACGTTCAATTTGACGTTTGAGTATTGACCGAGGCGCAACGGCGGTTAGCTCGTGGTTGTTTTCTTCATAGGTATCACAAAATACTAGTGCAGATTTATCCAGCCATGTTGCCATCCGTAGCGTACTGAGATCAGGGACACAATGAAAATCGCCATAGCCAAGTTCCCAATTAGCATAACGATAGCCGGGAATGGGCTCCATTTCCATATCAACAGTAAAAAGATAATTACAGGCGTGCATCCCATGTTGAGCAACGGATTCTAAGAAGAACTCGCCAGTAATACGCTTTCCCATTAATCGGCCATAAATATCAGGGAAAACAGTTAAAATGGTTTCGATCTCTCCCTGTTCAACTTTTTTACGCAAATCATCTAATGTGAGCATACCTCGAACTTGCATATTCATTTCCTTTCTCAAATCTCAAATGCTTATCCGCAAATGATATGACTTTGGTCGGGTGAGTTGTTCATACCCAACGGTTGATAATGTGCACCCATACCCTGAATCTTTGACACCAGTCCAAGCCAGTGCTGGATCAAGATAATCACAGCGATTCATAAATAATGTACCCGTTTCAACTTGATTCCCTATTGTAATAGCCGCCTTTTCATCCATAGTCCAAATAGAAGCTGTCAGTCCATAATCACTATCATTCATCAAGTGGATGGCTTCCGTTTCATCATTCACGGGCATAATCCCTACCACAGGGCCAAAGGATTCTTCTGTCATGGCTGGCATGGAGTGATCAACATTGATAAGTACTTGAGGAGCAAGATAGGCGGTTCCTGCTTTAGATTCAGAAAAGCTGTTTTCATCAATGAGCGCTTTTGCACCTTTTTGGATGGCGTCTTTGATTTGTTGGCGAACGAAATTTGCCGCTTTTGTACTAACCATTGGGCCTAAGTTCGTACTAGTGTCGAGCGGGTTACCTAGGACATATTGTTTTGTCAGTTCAACAAAGCCTTCTACAAAATCATCATACACAGCTTGATCAACATAAATACGTTCAATTCCACAACAAGATTGCCCACTATTATAAAAGGAGCCATCCACAAGGTTCTCTATAGCATGAGGTAAATTAGCATCAGATCTCACATAAGCGGGATCTTTCCCACCGAGTTCCAAACCAGTACCAATAAACCGCGTATTGGCAGCCGCTTGGACAGCATGACCACCACCAACTGAACCCGTAAACGCAACAAAGTCTATACGATGATCTTTGATGATGTCTGCTACCTGCTCATGTGTTGCATCCAAAGATTGGAATGCCCCATCTGGCAAATTGGCAGTTTTGGCAGCATCCGTTAGGCGGTCAGCACATAGTGGGGTCTGCCCGCTATGCTTAAGGACAACACTATTACCAGCCATGAGTGCAGGAATAATCGAATTAACTGATGTTAGATAGGGATAGTTCCAAGGGGCTAGCACCAAAACCACACCAAGCGGATCACGTTGTATATAACGATTAAATCCCGGTTTAGGATCTGGTTGTACAGGGGCAAGCGCAGACGGTGCGATGGCGATCATGTGGCGAGCCCGTTCCTCAAACCCATTTACTTCATTTGTGCCATACTGTACTGGACGCCCCATTTGCCACGATAGTTCTTCTGAAATACGGTCTCGTTGCGCGATAAAAGCATCCACTAACCGAGTACAATATACAGCACGTTCCTCAATCGACAAGGCCTGCCATGTTTTTTGAGCAGCGATTGCTTTATCTAAAATCTGATCAATCTCGTTTGTATTGGCATACGGACGTTCTAAGTAAAGACTATCATCAATTGGCGTAATTGTTTTTTGCATGGTCATGTCCTTATTGTTCGCGTGAAATCGCAAACTCTTTCATAAACTGTTTTTGAAGCAATACAAACACCAAAACTAGGTGGAATGGTGGCCATCATCATAGGGCTATAGGTGATCGCTTTTTCCACATTCCGTAATGCCCCAAGGCTGAACATATCAGATATTGTGTGTAAGATAGAGATCGCGACATAGACCATTGTACGGAAATACTATTATGCCATTGTCGTTCTCGTGTGTAAAAAAGCACTCCTCGTCCAAATTATCTTGATTCCTATCTACCCTATCTTATCCAACAATTGAATGCAGGTGAAGACAATGCCTCTAAGTTATTTCACGATCTCAAAAGACAAAGTTACAGAAGAGGCTTAGCGACAGCGCATCACTGGGGCAACACCCAAAGATTATTGAACTCATAGTAAGCAATCTGGCTGAAGCGCCTAATCGCACATTATCGGAGTGGATGATTTCGTTACCAAGTCGCTCTCTTTAAATGGTCTTCGTCAGTTAATTAACATACCTTTGCACAATTACCCATAAGCTATTCTCAGTATAAAACAGAATGGAAAGCTCTGATGAAATATAAGCCCCATCAGTTTTACGATTATTTGTCAAATGTATTGTTCTAGCACCAATTGCTACTACACAAGGTGGCAATCTATGCGAAAATATGTATTTGTTCAAAAAGTAAATAATCCACCGCTAGAAGCGGTGGCTTTTAACTATTGCACCTAGAAGGTGCTCTCGTACAGTTTTAGCTAATCGAATAATCGCTTTTGGGTATATTCTTGATATTTGTCACGCGCTTCTTGCCAACGCACATACTTGCGTATCTTATCTTCATCAATCCCAACGGTGCTCACACAATACCCTCGTGACCATAACTTTCCACCCCACAAGCGTTTTCGCACCGTGGGATGTTCATGGAACACGCGGAGCGCTAGTTTACCCTTCAAGTAGCCCACCACATTTGACACCGAATACTTCGGGGGGATCGATAAGATGACATGCACATGATCTGCTTGCACATTCGCTTCTATCACTTCCACTTGGGCTTTTTGCTCACACAAGCGATAGATCTCACGATAGACATACGCTCCCACTTCTCCTGACAATATCCGAACGCGATATTTCGGACAGAATACGATGTGATACTTACATTCATACAAGGTATGTGTTAATTTCTTAAACTCTCGAGTCATGATAAACCTCCTTTTAGTTCGCACCTTCTAGGATCGTTTATCATACTCGCTTTCATTCACGGTTTAACCAACTACTACCACCACTACCAGAGGTAGTGGCTTTTTTACGTTACAGTAAAATAAGATTTTTGCATAGTAGTAGATAAATTTATCTTTTTGCGCATTTTACCCCTGTCTCTTTGGACAGGGGGAGTAGTGAAAATCCGCCCCAAAGCGATTGCCTCATGTTACACTCATAATTGAAGTCAGCCTTTACTCAAGAAATCGTTTCTAGCTGAGGAAATTTAATATGAAGTTGCGCATTATTTTTGTGTTGATGTTAGGGTTTTTACTGATCACGATCACGCCTATCAGTAATGCCCAAGAGGAAAGCAGTTTTCGCTATACAGATTGCCCGTTTGAAATTCCACCAGAAGTTGATGTTATTGAATGTGGATACCTGACCGTTCCTGAAAACTGGGAAGAACCTGACGGCAACCAAGTTGAACTTGCTGTCGCAATTTTACTAACAGCGAATATCGATTTTGCACCGGATCCGGTGGTCTATTTGGCGGGTGGCCCTGGTGGGAATTCACTTGATAGTACTGCGTGGTTTGCGGAGTTACCCTTTATTGAAAACCGAGATGTTATTTTATTTGATCAACGTGGAACAGGCTATTCAGTTCCATCATTAGAATGTAATGGCGGGTTAGAAGAGTTAGAAGTCTGTTATGATGAATTTACGGCACAAGGGATTGATTTAAGCCAATATAACAGTGCAAATAGCGCTCGTGATTTAAATGCCTTACGTCAAGCATTAGGGTATGAGCAAATTAACTTGGTTGGTATTTCTTATGGAACCCGTTTAGGGTTAACCATTATGCGGGATTATCCAGATATGGTACGCTCGGCAGTATTGGATTCTGTGTACCCTCCAAATGTTGATACCTCTTATATCACGGTTCCTGACATCTTTAATATCTTAATTGATATTTTTGATGATTGTACAGCCGATGAAGCTTGTAATGCGGCATATCCTGATCTTGAAGAACGCTTTTCTGATGCACTCATAACATTAAATGAGACCTTACCCCTTGTTACGGATTCACAGACAGGCGAAGAATTTCCGTTAGATGTATCAACTGTTTTTGCGAGTTTGAATCAGCAACTATCTAATAGTATCAATGGGTTTGCTATGCCTGCGGCTTTTGATGCTTTAGCCAATGGTAACTATCAACTGTATTATGAGTTGGCGAATTATGGTGCTCAAACGGGATTAACTCAAGGAATCGAATTTACATCATTAGAACAAATCGGTGAGCAAGTTTTAGAGCAACTCACTGATGAGGAATTGGATCAACTCATTGAGTTACTGGCGACAGGGGATGTTGAGACAATCACAGCATTTATCAGCAGTCTATTTAGTCGTTTAGACAATCCGCAAAGTGTAGCCGTTCTCTTTTTACAATGGTTTAATGAAGATCCTGACGAAGGTGAAGAATTTGATCTAGTGGCCTTAGAGGAAGAAGTTTTTGCCATCATCGATGCATTAACCGATGAAGAAATCACAGAACTCGAAACCATCATCATTGAAACGGAAGACCCAGAAGCTATCGGTAATTATATCGCCAGCTTGTTTGAGGTTAGTGATCCACTCATTTTGGGATACATCTTCTTAGAATTATATAATGCTGACTTTGAAACGGGTGAACTACCTGCTGACATTGCGGCTACACTTGACTCATCTAGCGATGGTATGAATGCTTCCGTTCAATGTTACGAAGAACTGTCACCATTCGATTTTGAAACTGCGTATCAATTGGCGATTGATCAAGGGATTCCACAGTTCATTGTGGATTCTACGATTAGTAGTGTTGCATATGAATTAGCCATTTGTGAGTTTTGGGATGTTGGCGAAGCTCCCGCAATTGAATACGAAGCGGTTGTGTCGGACATTCCTACCCTCATTTTGAATGGTGAATATGATGCTTTAACGCCACCATCATGGGCAATTTTAGCTGGCGAGACACTCAGCAATAGCGAAGTGTTTATCCTATCTAAACAAGGGCATAGTGTGCTTGGCACCGCGGGTATTTGCCCACCAACACTAGCACAGAACTTCTTAAATGATCCAATGGGTGAACTGGATACAAGCTGTTTAGAAGCATTTAATCCGCAATTCTTGATTCTGGATCAATAATCTGAATAGATCTAAGCTCCAGCAATCTAAGTCATTCAATGGGCATAGCACGCGCTGTGCCTGTTGATTTTCTATTAGAAGTCTTTCCCTCAGCAAAGTTACACCTAACGCTTTCATCAAAAATGCGTATAATACCCTGTCGTGCAGCAATCGTCGCAATGGGACTATACAACTGCGATTAAGCCTGCACCATTCCCGATTAATGTGAGGAAACATGAATTCTTTTAACAGTCTGGGATTACGCCCAGAACTAGTGCAGGCTGTCACCAATCTGGACTACGATGCACCAACCGATATTCAATCACAAGCAATTCCCCAAATGGTGGCTGGCTATGATGTGATTGGTCAAGCCCAAACAGGTACGGGTAAAACTGCTGCCTTTTCACTCCCAATGCTGAATAATATTGATCCACATGATCCAAATATTCAGGCATTAATTTTAACCCCTACCCGTGAACTCGCGATCCAAGTCTCGAATGCTGTGTATCGCTATGGTGGGCAGTTAGATGTCCGCGTGTTACCGATTTATGGTGGGCAATCGTATAGCCGCCAAATCACGCGCTTAAGCCGTGCTACACAGGTTGTGGTTGGCACCCCCGGTCGTACCCTGGATCTAATCCGCAAAGGCGCAATGGACTTGAGCCATGTTAGCTTTGTGATTTTGGACGAAGCGGACGAAATGCTCAAAATGGGTTTTGTAGAAGATGTTGAAGCGATTATCAGTGCAACCCCTCGTCATCGTCAAACCGCAATGTTTAGCGCGACCATGTCAAAACGGGTTAAACAACTGGCTGAAACCTACATGCACCCTGAAGCCATGGAAATTGCGATTGCATCCGATACATTAACTGTTCAAACCATTGATCAGGTGTATCATCTGGTCAAAAATCGTGACAAGCTCCCCGCTTTGGCGTTGGTTTTAGAAGCTGAAACGATCAACAGTGTGTTGATTTTCACCAAAACAAAAGCTGGTGCTGCTGAACTTGCCGAAAAACTGTTGGCAAGAGGCTACCCTGCCGCCGCCTTACATGGTGATTTGGATCAAAATATGCGTGAGCATACCTTACGGCGCTTCCGTAGTGGCGATTTGCGCTTTTTGATTGGCACGGATGTGATGGCACGCGGTGTTGATATTGCGGAAGTCTCGCATGTCATCAACTACGATTTACCAACCCATTCCCAAGATTACGTTCACCGCATTGGGCGTACTGGACGGGCAGGGCGCGAAGGCACGGCTATTTCATTGGTTACGCCTAATGAACAATATATGTTGCGCGAAATTCAAAAGTTCACCAATCAAAAAATTGCACGGCGTCCATTACCCACACCTGAAGCGGTCTATGCTCAACGCGACTTGCAATTTTTGACGCAACTTGAGCAGGTCAGCCAGCAAGCTGATTTAGAAGATGTCTATGTTTTCATATCCGATATGATTGCCGAAGGAAACAATGAGGTAGACATTGCTGCGGCTGCCATCTATTTAGCGCGGAGTGCTGAACGCTTACGCCCCGTAGAAATGATTCGTGAATTGCAAGAAACGCAAGAACGGTCTGGGCGCTCAAGCCGCCGCAATAAACACCGTAAAGGCAGCGGACGGAATCGGGCAATGGATGACAAAAATATGGTTAAGCTAAAAATTGCGGTTGGGCGCAATCATGGCGTTCGTCCGGGTGATGTTGTTGGCGCAGTCGCCAATGAATCGGGCATTTCTGGCAAAGCCATTGGCGCGATTGACATTAGTCAAACCGAAACTTTTTTCGATGTTAAATCCGATGTTGTCAACAAAGTGCTGAATAAAATGAAAACCAGCACCCTACGCGGGACAGCACTTAACATTAGCCGCGCAAGTTAATTCATATCATGTGCAAAGCCTCAATCTAAAATTCATGATTGAGGCTTTGTTATGTCATTCCCCAATTGTGATCAAAGCTCGTAAATTCTCAACCGTAGCCTCACCAATCCCTGAGACATTCACTAAATCATCAATACTAGCAAAATTGCCATTTGCTTCACGATAGGCAATGATGTCTGCGGCTTTGCTGGCACCAATGCCCGGCAAGGTTTCTAATTCGGTTTGAGTTGCCGTATTGATGTTGATCAAATCCGTTGTCGATTGTTCAGATTCCTCGGTCATGTCAGGTTGTGGTTCTGCCGTTGGGATCATGGTTGGCTCTGCTTCTGGTATTTGTCCGTTGACCATCAAATAGGCGCGTAAATTTTCAACGGTTGCTTCGCCAATCCCAGAGACATTTTGCAAATCTTCTAGGGTGGCAAAATCACCATTTGCTTCTCGGTAGGCCAAAATATTTTGGGCGGTTGCTGCACCGATGCCGGGCAAGGATTCCAGATCAGCTTGCGTTGCAGTATTCAACTCCAAGCGGGTGGGGGTGTTGGGTGTCGGGGTATCGTTACTAACGCTATTCACACTCGGTACATGGACAAGATCACCATCTTGCAAAACTTGCGCTAGATTCACGCCACTTAAATCCGCATCATCAAGCGCCCCACCTGCGGCATTGATGGCATCTTCTGCACGGGAACCTTGTGGCAAGTCAATCAACTGTTCGGGGTTTGCCACCGCTCCGGTGATGTATACCGTAATAGGTGCAGGGGTGAGGCTTGGTGTGGGTGATCCTGTGGGTGGTATGGCTGTGTGGGTGGCGGTTGGCAGGGGGGGATTGATGGTAATCTCGACTGTATCACGCTCATCAAACATCATAAATAAGGCTAAGGCAATGATGATGCCCAATAAAACAAGTGTTGCAGCTAATTGATATCGACTATAGTTGGAGTTTTGCGCCATTATTTATCCTTATTGATTCCCAATAAGCATTATAAATGTTTGGCAACAGAAGATCAAAAAAGCCTTGCTATTCGCAAGGCCTTTTATGAGTGCGTACCTGGAGGGACTCGAACCCCCGACCCCTTGTTCCGTAGACAAGTGCTCTAATCCACTGAGCTACAGGTACGTGCATCTCGAATATATTAGCAGAGAAACACCGCGTGTCAAGGCAATTTGCCGTGTTTCATGAAAATTCCTTACCCGTTAATCGCCAAACGAAATCCCTAAATGGCGGGCAGTGCGCACAGGTTCACTATCAGGATCAATGGTTTTTAGGCTAGCAACTGCTTCTGCAATGGGTACTTCAACAATTGCTTCCCCTCGGATGCCAACCATATAGCCCCATTTTTCTTGTTCGATCAAACGCATCACATTGGCACCAAAGCGCGTCCCTAACCATCGATCTAGTTCGGTCGGAGTCCCGCCACGTTGGATATGCCCTAATACTGTGACACGCGTTTCTGCCCCTGTTTTTTGGCTAATCAATCCGCCCACATTTTGCGCGATTCCCCCTAAACGCCCTTCTAAGCCACCTTGCCCTTGGATGTAAAAGATTTGCTCACCACCGGCGGGGGCAGCGCCTTCTGCCACCACCACTAAACTGTGCAACCGCCCAGCACTGCGGACTTCCTTCACTTTTTCACAAATTTTGTCAATATCAAATGGAATTTCAGGGATCAAAATGGCATCTGCCCCACCAGAAACCCCTGCATGGAGTGCAATCCAGCCAGCGTGACGCCCCATGACTTCAAGCACCATCACGCGATGGTGGCTTTCGGCAGTGGTTTGCAAGCGATCTAATGCTTCTACCGCAATGTTTAAGGCTGTGTCAAATCCAAAGGTGCGATCCGTACCGCCGAGATCATTATCAATGGTTTTGGGAACCCCCACAATATTAACCCCTTTTTCAAGCAATTGTTGGGCGATCGCCATCGTGCCATCCCCGCCTGCCATAATGAGGGCATCAATGCCTAAATTATCCAGCTTGGTGACAATATCGTTAGAAATATCCTTGAGTTCAATCGTTCCATCATCTTTAGTAATGGGCATTTGGAATGGATTGCCACGATTTGCAGCGCCTAAAATAGTGCCACCGTCATTTAAAATATCGTGGCAACGGGAAACCGTTAATGGAATCCCCGGCTCATCATTCATCAATCCATCAAAGCCATTGCGTAACCCGATCACTTCCCATCCATACACATTAATTGCGGTAAGGGTCGCAGCACGAATGACTGCATTGAGTCCGGGGGCATCCCCCCCACCTGTTAAAATTGCAATTTTTTTTGTCATCATCGCTCTCCTAATCAACTTGATACTGATATTTTCGCATGACCACCCAGAATCATCAATTTAGCCACGCCCTAATGGGAGAATTTGCAAGTCTCGGCTAAACGTTGTTAGGCTTTCGCCGCCGTTGTCAGTCACGACCATATCATCTTCAATACGAACCCCGACAACACCCTTGTCATAAAGGCCGGGTTCAACCGTAAAGACCATACCAACTTCTTGCGGATCACGATTCACATAGCTCACACTGGTGGGTAATTCGTGGGGATCAATGCCCATTCCATGCCCTGTTCGATGTTTGATTAGGTGTTCAAAACCTGCATCAATCAAGGCTTGACGGGCAGCTTCATCAATTATCCCAATCGGATCGCCTACTTTAATTGCCTTGCGCCCTGCTTCATTAGCAGCTTTTACGGCTTCATAAATAGCGCGTTGATGATCGGTGACACTGCCAACAAAAAAGGTACGGGTTATATCCGAACAATAGCCTTTATAGGTTGTCCCAAAATCAAATAGTAACGTATCCCCATTTTGTAATTTGTAATCGGGGCGGGGGTGCCCATGCGGATTGGCAGACATCCCACCCGCTAACACCAAACTATCAAAGGGTAAGCCTTCCCCACCTAAAGCCGCCATATGATTTTCCAAAACATGCGCGATTTGTTTTTCTGTCATGCCTAAGCGGAGCTCAGATAAAGTTTTTTCAAGGGCTTGTTCGGCGATTTCGACTGCTTTACGGATGTATCCAATCTCGGTTTTATCTTTGTGGATGCGTAAGCGCCCTAATGTGTCACTAGCATCTGTGACCGTTAAGTGTGGTGCATGGCGGCGAAGTGCTTCAGCCTCAAAAAAACGCATTTTTAAACCTTCGACGCCCATTAAACCAGAATCTAGTGCCAAGGTATCTAACGCAGCATGGAGCGCATCATCATAGCCTTCCGCATCATCCCATGCAAAAATCTCTGCCGCAAAGCCATGACTAGTGAATAAGTCAGCTTCTAATGAGGGGATTACTATTGTGGGGGTGCCTTCTAGTGGAATCAGCAAAATTAATGGGCGTTCCATTAGGAGATGTTTTGCCCCGGTGAGGTAAAAGAAGTTTGGGCTAGGGATAAATGCAGCCGCACTAAGATCAGATTCTGCCATAATAGCGCGCAATTTTTGTAAGCGATTTTGATGATTAGCCATATAAAATTCTCTATATTGTTATTTTTTTGCCCATGATACCTAATTTTGGTGTTCTAACCTATTGCGAGAACCCCGCAGAAACCGTACCCTAAAAGACAATGGTGAAAACATAAGGAAAGTTAACCCATGAGTCGCTTTGTCGCTGACCGCGTGCACCGGGTTCCTCCCTCTGGCATACGGAAGTTTTTTGACATTGCCGCCACGATGACGGATGTCATCTCGTTGGGAATCGGGGAGCCCGATTTCACATCACCCGCCGCCATTCGTCAAGCGGGGATTCAATCCCTAACTGCGGGGCAAACTGGCTATACCAGCAATGCGGGGTTGTTTGAACTCCGCGAAGCAATTGCCGCCTATATCGAGCGCCTCTATGGGGTAGTTTATGATCCCGCGACCGAAATATTGATTACCGTTGGGGTGAGCGAAGCGAACTATCTGGCAATGACTGCGTTAATTGATGTTGGTGATGAGGTTATCATCCCTGAACCTGCGTTTGTCTCTTATGCTCCAGAGGTTGTTTTTGCTGATGGGTATCCCGTTTTTGTGCCAACATCGGCTACAAAAGGGTGGTTGGTCACAGCTGATGATATTGAGTCTCGGATTACCCCCGCTACCAAAGCTATTTTATTAGGCTATCCTAATAATCCAACAGGAGCCGTGATCAGCCCTGAATCGATGGCAGACATTGCGCGATTGGCCGAAAAATATGATCTCGTTGTGATTTCGGATGAGGTGTATGATCGTTTGATCTACGATGATGCAACCCATGTTCAGTTTGCCAGCTTCCCCAACATGCGCGACCGCACCGTTGTGATGAGTGGCTTTAGCAAAAGCCATGCCATGACGGGGTGGCGCTTGGGGTATGCAGTGGGACCAAAAGAGATTATCCAAGCGATGTCTAAGGTGCATCAATATACAATCATGTCCGCGCCCACGGTTTCACAACATGCGGCTTTACAGGGTTTATTAGATGGTGATGAAGCGGTTGAAAAAATGCGTAATGAATACAATCGGCGGCGCCACCTATTGGTGCAAGGCTTAAATTATATTGGTTTGGAGTGTGTAGAGCCTAAAGGGGCATTTTATGCTTTTCCTAGCATCAAATCCACGGGGATGGATGAGCAAACCTTTGCTGAAAAACTGATCCAAGAAGAGCAAGTTGCCGTTGTACCGGGCAGTGCTTTTGGGCCAAGTGGGGCAGGTTATGTACGGATGTGTTATGCCACCGCTTATGATGATATAGAAGAAGCATTGACACGTATTGATCGCTTTGTAAAGCGCTATAGCTGAACGAGTGTTGCCAGAAGCCCCTACTCGGGTTAAGCTATGAAATCATTCAAACATTTGTGAATAGAACACGGGACACAACACCCATGACGGAATATGAACCTATTATCGGCTTAGAAGTTCACGCCGAGTTATTAACTGAAAGTAAGATGTTTTGCCGCTGCCCAGTGGTGGATAACACCGCCTCCGAACCTAATAGCGCTGTGTGTGAAGTTTGTTTAGGGTTACCTGGGGTGTTGCCTAAGGTCAATAAGCGAGCCGTTGAGTATGCCATTATGGTGGGTTTAGCACTTAACTGCGAAATCCCTGATGTCAATAAATTTGATCGCAAAAGTTACTTTTACCCGGACTTGCCCAAAGGCTACCAAATCAGCCAATATGACTTTCCATTAGCGCAAAATGGCTATATCGACATCGAACTCCCTGATGGTAGTAGCAAGCGGATCCGTATTCGACGCGCTCACTTGGAAGAAGATACCGGAAAATCAACCCACCTGAGTGATGGAACCACCTTGATTGACCTCAATCGGGCGGGCGTCCCCCTATTGGAAATTGTGACCGAGCCTGATATTCGGTCAGGGGAAGAAGCCGAAGCCTATGGCCGTAAGTTACGCTCCATTTTGCAATATTTGGGTGTGAATACCGGTGACATGAGCAAAGGTGTTTTGCGGATGGAGTCTAATGTGTCGGTGCGTTCTGTGGGTTCGAGTGAATTCCGCACTCGTACAGAAGTTAAAAATCTGAATAGTATCCGCAGTTTGCAACGCGCCACTGATTATGAAATCGAACGACAAATTGATGTATGGGAAAGCGGTGGCGAAGTTTTACAAGAAACGATGGGGTGGGATGAGGCACGTCAAAAAACTGTTTCACAACGGTCTAAAGAATCCGCCCATGACTATCGGTACTTCCCAGAACCTGACCTGCCGAATTTGGAGATCGCACGGGATTGGGTTGAAGACATTCGCGCCACAATGCCTGAACTGCCCGACGCCAAAAAGCAACGCTTTATGGATGATCTTGGCTTAAATGACTACAACGCAGCGGTTTTAGTCGCTGATCAAGCCGTGGCGGATTATTTAGAAGCGGTGGTCGCCGAAGGCGCAGACGCCACCGCCGCCGCCAATTGGATCATTAGCGAGTTATTCCGTTTGATGAATGCGGATGTTGTGGATCGTGATGCGATTGGCACTATCCAAGTGACCCCGCAGCGTCTTGCTGCATTGATAAAATTAGTGAATGACAAAACTATTAATCAAAATACCGCCAAAAAGGTTTTGGATATTGTCTACCGTGACGGTGGTGACCCCGTGGCTATTGTTAAAGACAAAGGGATGGCGCAAGAATCTGATGAAGGTAAACTCCGTGATGCCGTAATCGCTGTTTTAGATGCAAATCCCGATGAAACTAGCCGCTTGATTGGTGGTGAGGATAAGCTGGTGGGTTTTTTGATGGGGCAAGTTATGCGTAGCTTAGGTGGCAAAGCCAATGCTCAAATTGTGCGGCAACTCATCAGTGAAGAAGCCAATAACCGCAAATAGTCACTTATGATATGAGTCATCCAAAATTCTTGCATTGACGGTGTAATGAAAATGGATGACTCAACTACCACAAACTTTAATGGTGATAGCCTCAAATCAATGGTTCGCCAATAACCATTGAATGCGATCATATGATGCCATGTAGTGTAACACTGTAACCACAGCTAATCCGATGGCAATTGGTTGTTGCCCACTGAACCATAGCGCAAGGGTTGCACTGGCGAAGACGAGCAATTCTAAAATGAGCCGTAACCACCCAGCAGTTGGAATGGGGGCATGACCTGAACGACTCGGATCATCTGGTACTGCAAAAGTTCCCCAGACCACCGCTGCAATCAATGGCAACCCTATGCAAAATAGCCATTGGCTGACCCCATCATATTGTTGCCATCCCCAATAGCCAAGGCTAGCTAGCGCAACCAGTTCCAAGATAAAGCGTAATGCTAAGTTGAGCGGATGCGATCCCATAAGTGATACTCCTCAATAATTTTGGTGATAGCTAGCATGTTTAGATGCATGATAGCCTAGAATCTTGTAGTATAGAACTACATCATTACTCAATGAGAATGGTGTCGTGTGGGAAGCCCTCACAACTAAATAAATGTATCTATATTTAAAAAGGTGATTGTAAATATCGTATGGTGAACCATCCACCGAGTTTAACAAGCCCACCATGGTCAGGGCGTACAAAACGTATTGTTGCCTTAGTGACCTTTGGATTATTGTTTTTGTTTGCTTTACAACTCTTGCAGGCATGGACAATTATCATTATTGCGGTGGTTTTGTCTTATCTGTTAAATCCATTAGTGGATTTCTTTGACAATCAGATTCTCTATAAAATTCCCCTACCAAATGTGAGACGAGGGATAGCAGTCCTGCTGACTTTTGTGGTGATGTTTTTTGTCATTACCTTATTTTTTATTATTATCGTGCCGCCGTTGGCGTCTCAAACACAAGCGTTTTTGGATAACTTGCCCGAAATTACGCGTTCAATGGAAGCCGAATTAGAAGATAATCTCAGTACCCCAATTCGGATAGGTGAGCAAGAAATCATTATTTGGAATGAGATCGAAGGGTTGTTTGACGACCAAAGCGAAACACCCAGCCCCGCCAATTTTGATATTGTGAGTGCTGTGCGAGAGGCCGCTTCAGCATTGTCTTCACCGGTGGTCAATATTGCGACAATTGCCGTTAGCTTTTTATTCAATATGTTTTTTATGTTGGTAATCATGTTCTACCTCATGCGGGACGGGCATCATTTTGTCAATCGAGTAGAAGATATTATTCCCATTGAATATCAAGGTGATATACGGCGTTTACTATATGAGTTAGGGCATATTTGGAATGCCTATCTGCGGGGGCAGTTATTGTTGGGCTTTATCGTGGGGGTCGAAACCGCCATCGCAGCGACCATCTTGGGGTTACCACAACCGTTAGTCCTTGCGTTGATTGCTGGGCTTTTAGAATTTATTCCAAATATTGGACCAATACTATCTGCTATACCCGCCATGCTATTTGCATTGTTTAGCGCCAGCAGCACCATTCCTGGTTTAGAGGGTGTATTGTTCGCTTTTGTAGTGGGGGCAGTCTATACCTTCATTCAACAAAGCGAATCGTTATTTTTAGTACCACGTGTGATGGGTAATTCATTGGATCTCCATCCTGTCGCTATTTTGATAGCGGTATTGTCGGGAGCCGCCTTAGCAGGAATTTTAGGTGTGTTGGTTGCCGCCCCTGTGTTAGCCACGATGCGCTTAGCCTTAACCTATGTGTGGGGTAAATTGCTAGACCTTGATCCCTTTGCCAAAGACACCCCCCACTATCCTGTGGCAGCCGCCTCTCCGATGGGGGCACAATTACCAGCAACATCAAGCCCACCAGCGCTATCAAGTGTTACATACCCTGAACAAACTGGCGAAATTTTAGACGATTAAATCACCAAGATACTACATTACAGGACAACAATGTTTGACATTGAACGCAACCAACACTTCCCGCTAGAACTTCCTCAATCAATCCAAGGGCAGATTGTTCCGCTTGAAACCTATTTTGAGGTTGAAGATGCCTTAGAACCGCAAGTTTTTCCAGATAATCCCAATATCCAACGCCATTTTTCGATCCCACATGAGCGGCGGCAAGCTGGTCAGCGGCTAAGCAACTTACAACGCCAAACCCACCAAGAAACCATTGTGTTTTATGATGACAATATCCCTATTGGATGGTTTGCGGGGCGTATGGAAAATGCGAGCGAATTTCTAATGGATGTCACCGGGATTTTACCCACCTATCAAGGTAAGGGTATTTATAGCGCGTTCCTCAAAGCGTATTTACCCTATTACCGCCAACTGACGGTGGTAATTACCGCTTACCAACCAGCTGATACCATCTCGGTAGGTAAGCTCAATTACCATGTTCCCGTCAGCCGCTCCGCCGCCCTTCGGGTTGGCGGTAATGGGCGATGCCTTGCTATCGTGATACGCCCTTCGGGCTTCTCCGCGCCCTACGGGCGGCGGTAAATCACGATACCACTACTTATGTCTTCGCTTATAAGTAGAATGGCATCGCCCATTTGCGTGATATTGGCTATGAACGTGTGGTGAGTTACCATAGCCCAACCAATCGGCCTGTATTGATAGCGAAACTCAAAGCGGGGTTTGTCATTCGGGGAACGTCATTCCGCGAAAATGCGGGGGCATCTGTACAATTGGTATACTTTTTACATGAAGATAGCCTGACTGCATATGAAGCAGTCCATAGCTTGCAACCCTCTACCCGAGCAGGACGCCCCACCTAACCTTGAGAAAATCTGCTAACATCAACTCAACAAGTAGAAGCCAATCAATAGGTGACTATGAACATCCTTAAACGCTTATTTGGGCAAGCTGATGAGCAACAACCGACGCGGCGCCAACCCGAAAAAATGACGGTGCCAAAAGTGGACTTTAGTTTCCGTGTATATTGGACTAAAATGACGCGCACATGGTCTGCGGCACGCCGCGACGCTGCCCGCCAACAAGCGCTGGCAATCACGACTCGTCCCGACTTTGACCAAAATTTAATCGATAAGCGGTATGAACTTGTATTAGAGGGCATACCAGAAGAAAAACACAGTGGCGCAAGCCTGATGGCCTTGTTAGAGGTGCTGGCGGCTTTAGACGCTGTTGAAGAAAGTGAGCCATAAATGCCAGACGTAGATGTAAAAGTTCTGATCGAAAATGATACCCTCACCATTTACAAAATCACGGATGAGGATGGGGATGTAGGCTATGACCTCAACTTATTTGATTCGATTACCGTTCATTTTGTAGAAGAAGAATGGACAGAACTCATTGAAGCCATTAAATCAGTGAGTTAATGCAGTCTCTTGATGTACTAGCGGCACTGCAAGCTATGCCCGATCAGTTATCTGATCTGGCACAGGCGGATCTCAGTGCCGCTAACCTTTTACCGCTCCTAACGGAACTTCGTAAACACTATACAGCGCCCATTGCCGCCGCCGCCCTCGAGCAAGCCCAACTCCGCAATAAAGCCAAAACCAAGTTTAGCCATGCTGATCAGATGTTTTTTACATCCGATGCATTGCAACAAGCCACGCCAGAAGCCGTTGCACAATATCGCGCTGCCTATTGGCAAGCGTATGATCGTGTTGCTGATCTGGGATGCAGCATTGGCGGGGATGCGATTGTTACGGGGCAAGATAGGCATGTAGTTGGCATTGACCGTGATCCCATTCGGTTACAGATTGCCCACCACAATAGCACTATTTATAATGCTGATGTTGATTTTATACAAGCTGACCTCACAAAACCGTTACCGTTCACGAACATCCATGCCGCATTTTTTGACCCCGCCCGCCGCAACAATGGAAAGCGGATTTTCTCGGTTCATGATTACTTACCGCCGTTAGATATTGTCCAACAGTGGGTATTCAAGGCTGTGTTAGTCAAATTATCCCCAGGGGTGAAACTGGAAGAACTAACCCAGTTTAAGGGTGGTGTCGAATTTATCAGTGAACATGGAGAACTTAAAGAAGCCTTATTACACCTTGGGGACTTTGCGTTTAACGGATTCAAAGCAACTTTATTGCCACAAGAGTTAAGTTTGTTTACGAGAGGTGATGAACTATTACCTGTTACAAAAGAACCACTCACCTACTTGTACGAACCTGATCCCGCCATCATTCGCGCCGGTGCATTTGTTGAACTATGCAATATGTTACAGTGGGACGCCTTTTTGTTAGATGATCAAATCGCGTATTTAACCAGCGATCAATGGGTTGAAAGTCCTTGGTTGCGGGCGTGGCGCATCGATGACTGGATGCCGTTTAATCTCAAACGCCTCAAGCAGACTTTGGTTCAACATCATGTGGGGAACATCACCGTTAAAAAGCGAGGTAACCCCATCACACCAGAAGCCTTACAGCAAAAATTAAAGCTCAAAAAAGGTTCAGAACACGCGATAGTAACCTTAACCCGCTTACAAAATCAACCTATTGTCATTATTTCCTACGGTGACCAGCCAATCAGCGTAACATAGCCCTCAATTGATGTAGTGATTTGCTGTGTGCCGCCTGTGGTGATGTTATAAACAGCAACTTCACCATTAGCAAAACAATCCACATAATTTTGATAGCGGGCATCGTCGTGTTGATCATACGCAATCCAGTCTGCATACCATTGAACATTACACCCATAATCAATTGGAGTACGCTCGCCACTCTCTAAATCAACAATCCAAATACGGTATCGTGGAATCTCATTATCGGTTTCTAAACGACTCCCCGCCAAAGCAGTGCCATCGGGCGACCAAACTGGGTCTTTGCCAAAGTAGGGCATGACATCCGATTGCTCGGTATCAAATGAATACAGGTAGAGCGCATTATGATCCGTACCATCACTATCGCGTACCCGCGCCCGATATAAGAACGCATTTTCGATAGGATGCCACACGACCAAATCAGCAGAGGCCGATAATAGCGGTGCAACGGCTTCAGGGAAAAGGGTTTGAACATCAGTGAGTTGTTGTAAATTGCCACTGCTAAGGGTGTATAAATCCACATAGGGATGATCGTCGCCCGTCATTGCATATAATCGGTCGTCAACGCGCCGTATGGATAGCGGTGCATAACGGGTTCCTGTGGCTTGTTCAATTTCATCTAACGGGTGAGGCAATGGTGCTACAGTTGGGCGTGGGCTGAGAGTGCCATCATTTGGATCCAATACTTGGTTCCCAACAATGACGTGTCCACCGTCCAGACAACAATAGGCTAGTGCAGATTCCATCCCCAACAAAAGCATGACATCACCATCTGTGGTACTACGATAGATCGCATCACCAGACTCGCCATGTTCGCGTAATAGTAACACTGGATCGTCTATGGCTTGTGTGGGAGCAGGGTTTAATGTGACAATGAACAAAAGTAATAGGAAAAAACGGATCATGGATTATCGTCAATTCGGGCAATCGGGCTTAAAAGTGAGTGAACTCGGCTTAGGAACCTTGACCTTTGGTAGCAAAACCCCTGCATGGGATGCCCAGCAAATTATGGATCACTTTATCCATAATGGCGGTACATTAATTGATACGTCAGATCGATATGGTAATGGTAAAGCTGAAGCCATTATAGGGCAGTGGATGAGCAATGGCAATCATCGCCCCCATGTGATCATAGCGACAAAAGGCGGCGGCAAACCCAATACTGATCCCAATCGGCGCGGGCTCTCTCGCCATGCCATGATCCATTTAGTAGACGATAGTTTACAGCGACTACAAACCGATTATATCGATATTTATTATCCAGAATTTTGGGATGCCACCACCCCCTTAGAAGAAACCCTGTACACTTTAGAAACCCTTATACAACAAGGGAAAATTCGGTATTTGGCCTGTACCAATTGGCAAGCATGGCAACTGAGCCAAGCCCTAACCCACCAACAACTGCGGCATTGGTCGCCATTTGTGGCGCTTCAACTCCCCTACAATTTGCTAGAGCGTAGCTATGAACATCAGTACCAATCCTTAATTGAATACACTGGGTTGGGCGTGATTGCAGCCGCGCCGAATGCAGGCGGTTTTTTAACCGGTAAGTATCATCAAAACCAACCCTTCGACAAAAAAGATCGGTTTTTTGATGAGGAGCACCCCATGACACCCTTTTACCATGATATGGCGTTAAACAATCATGGGTGGCTGATGAACGATCTGCTTCATGAATTAGCGCATACCCTGAACACCACCCCGCGTCTGATTGCATTGTCGTGGGTATTGCAACAACCCCGTGTGGCGTCTGCTTTAATAGGGATTAGCTATATCCATCAAATTGATGAGAATATGGAACCGTATAAAATCACCTTAGACGCAGAAACCCTTGGACGCTTGAATCACGCCATACCCAAACCGAATCTCTATCCCGCTAATACAATTGATTGGCTCACCCCATAACACCAGTTTCACACCTTCATGCAGTATTTGAGGGGGTTGATGTATTTCATATATAGAGATGCATCAAAGGAAATCTATGGACGAAGCCAAACTCATATCCGAGAGCCTTACCAACCCAAATGCTTTTCGCCCCCTGTATAAGCAGTATGCCCCACGTATTTATCGCATGATTGCGGCACGGGTGGGGCACCAAGCCGAGGCAGAAGACCTCACAGCAGATACATTTTTGGGTAGTGGTTAAGTAGTAAGTGATAAAGCCATTCGTCGATTATGCTCAATGATAAACCAGCGAGTCACCAACTCATGATAAAAATCAGATTTGGAAAACGATAAGGTTTTTCGTGTATATCGCCCCAACCACTGCCGCAAAGTGCCATACCATCGCTCTTGATGAGCCGTGAGTCCGGTCTCTTTGCCCACTTGCTGGTGTGTTTCTTCAGGAAACACGGTGGCGTAAGCTTTCCAAAAATCGCTGTATGATGGACACGAACGGTAAGCGATTGGAATCTGATCCCATAACTGGTGACAAGTCTGTTCACTGCGGTCACCAATGACAAACGCCACAATTTGGCGGGTACGGCGGCATTGTGCTGTCCATAACCATCGTTTTTGGTCCCGTTTGGCCACAAATGACCATGCTTCATCGACTTCCAGAACATCATCCGCCCGTTTTGGCAATAAAGTTTGGGCAACGGTCGGGAGATGATTCACATAGTGTGTTAACCAACGGGTCACTGTTTGGCGACACACCCTAAAGATACGTTCCACACCGCGTAAACTCATTCGTTCGCGATAGGCGCTCAAGATTTGGGCTTTTTCTTCAACGGTGTGGCGGCATTGTGGTTTTAAAACGCGGTACGCATCACAGTCTTTACAATGATATTGCGCATTCCCGCATTTATTCGTACCATTGCGCACGATATTAATGCTGCCACACCGACTACAGTTATAGGTAACGGTTTCTTTTATCATGATAAGCAGCATTATATCTCTTTTCATCACTTACCTTTTAACCACTACCCATTTTTGAAGGCGATTGAAAATCTTGATCGCTTCCAATATCGTGGCAACGGTGCGTTCCAAGCATGGTTATTCCGTATTGCGATCAATACGGTCAATGCCCACTTTCGACAGCGTGATATGTTATCCATTGATGATGTGCCAGAGATTGAAAGCCGACATCCTCAGCCTGATGATGTCCTCATACAAAAAGAGCGTTTTTTGCAGTTGCATCATCTAGTACATACATTGTCCCCACGCCGCCAAGAGATCATCACATTGCGCTTTTTTGGTGGGTTACGTAACCAAGAAATAGCCGCCATTTTGCATCTTGATGAGCGAACTGTCGCATCACATCTAGTACGAGGTTTAAACGATTTGCAAGCAAGGTATACAGAGGCAACACCACATGAACGATGAACAAAAACGCCTCGAAGAAATTGAGCGCTTGCTTCAAGGGGAAGCCAATGAGGCTCCCAAAGTAGCACGCGATTTAAAAGACACCCAACCGCAAGCGGATCCAGCATTCCTACAAGCCTTAGAGGAAAAAGTGATCAATCGCTTGCATGATAAAGTAAAGAAGGAACCCGCCATGAAACCAACCGTTTATCCAAATGGTTACTTCGCTACACCATCCAAAACACTGTCAAAAAGCCGTTCCATGCCATTGTCACTGGTCGCACTGTTTAGCATTTTATTCATTGGCGGCGCAGTTATTGTTGCAATGACTCAATTCCAAGATGATGGTGCAACAAGTGCTGCTATCCAAGCACCAAGCGCCACATCAGATCCGCTATCGTCTTGTGCATTGCCCAGCGATTGGCGACAGATTATTATTCAGGAGGGAGACACCCTATCCGAAATTGCACAAGATTTTGGTGTGCCACCACTATTTTTAGCACAAGGGAATTGTCTTGCAACCATCGACCAACTGCTCACTGCTGGTCAACCGTTGTATATCCCGCCACAAGATCTTATCCCGACAGAAACATTACTCCCAACAGCCACCGCTACGGCGACGATAACAGCAAGCGCCACCCATACTACAACGCCTACAGTTACAACGACATCCACACCAACCCATACACCAACGGGTACAAGAACACTAACACCAACAGCTAACCAAACCTTAGAGGGTTCTACCAGTGGCGCAATCCCTCAATCACAGCGTGTGGTTTTTACGACTCGTGCGCTGCCGCGTGGCACAACCTTAACGTCTGAAGATTTGACCTATGGCACGATTGAAACGTCTACCTCATTAGTTGAGACTCTAACTATCGATGATTTTATTGGGCAAACCTTATTAGTGGATGTTCATGCCTATGAATTAATGGATCTGGCATTTATCCCGAATGCACAAGGCAATGCGAACTTTGAAATCGCACCAGATGCGGCAGCTTTCACTATCGCTGTAGACAATCAAGAAGCAGTTTTGGCACGAGCAGGCGATACCGCCCGCATTATTGCCAACTTCTCAGTTCTTGATGTCGATGCCTTAGCGGATTGCCAAGCCTTGTTACAAGCGGATGATCCGGAATCATTGCCATTAAATTGTGAGCCAAATTCGGTTCGTGAAGTTTTAGTACCCGATGCCGAGATTATTTTTGTGGGGATTCTGCCCAACATCACAGAACCGCTTGGCGCGATTACGCTGACCGTGCCGCAAGAGTATGCTGATGTTTTAAAATGGGCGATTGACGCTGAACTCGATCTGGATGTGGTTGTTAAGCCACCCCGTAACTAAAACAATGACTCAGTAGGGTATGGTTTGAGCAATGCGGAAACCATACCCCTTGCATATCCTATTGTTTGTTAAAAGTGAGTGATAGGATGTTAAAAACGTCAATTCGGTTTAAGAAACACCTAATTTGCTTCACCAAAATATATGATGAAACATCACTAATTTTCGGGGCTCTGCCCCGTTCCCCACGATTTTTTAGGCAAAAAATCGAGTAAAACTTTCAAAGTTCGTGGGTTTCAGGGCGAAGCCCTGAGAGCAATATACTTAAAAGCGCTTATCCCGAACTCACGTTAAAAAGAGTTTTACGTTTTACCCTGTCACCAAATTGAATATTTATGCGTTAGTCCATCTTCCGCAAAAAGGAGGCATCAAATTTCTTGATCACACCATCTTCAGCAAACCGAACTTCCGCTTCGACAAAATCAAAATCTGTATTGATGGAAAGCACCGTTCCCACACCATACTTAGCATGGTAAATCGCGTCGCCAACGACTAAACCCGATTCAATGGGTGGGGCAGGCTCTTTAGGTGGTTTTGGCGCGTTACGGGTTGAAGGCGTAGGTGATTGCCACGGTTTGATCGTTTTGGTGGGGAATGGTTTTTGGCGGAACCCTTGCCCCGAACGAGAGGTTGAGCGGCGTGGATTGGTGCGTAAGAGCGTTTTCCCCCTGATGCTAATGATCTCTTGTGGCAAGTCATATAAAAATTCGGATGGGGAGCAATAATCATAGTTACGGAAAGACGGATTATAGCGATGGTTCACATGGCTAATGTATAACCGTTCCTTAGCACGGGTAATGCCCACATACATTAAGCGGCGCTCCTCGGCTAGCTCTTGTGGGCTTTCTTTTGAGCGAGAATGTGGCAGCCTGCCATCTTCGACCCCCACCAAAAATACTACGGGGAATTCTAGCCCCTTAGCCGCATGGAGTGTCATCAGTGTGACGCTGTTGTCGTCCGTATCCGCATTATCTAAGTCACTGGCTAAGAGATTTTCTTCTAAATATTGTTGCAACGATTGGCTTTGGCGTTCTGCAAGTTCACGGCGCAACTCGGTGATATTTTCCGTTCGGGTAATGATTTCGTCATCGGTTCCTGATTGTTGCACAAATTGCATATAGCCCACATCAGCAATCACTTGATCCAACAATTGGGCAATTGACTGTGTATCTTTCGCATCGATCCAACGGTTAAGCATCGCAACAAATGCACTAACTGATTTTGTCGCCCGATTGGTTAAGGGGCTTTGAACGCCTTGTTGCACAGCTTGTAAGCTTGCCCACAGACCATATTCTTGTTTTTCCGCCCAATTAAATAGGGTGTCAATCGTTTTGCGCCCGATGCCACGTGTGGGCTTGTTGATGATGCGTTCCAACCGCAAGCGATCATTCGGGTTATTGATCACATGTAAATAAGCAAGCAGGTCTTTAATTTCTGCCCGATCATAAAATTTAATGCCCCCCACAATCTTATGGGGAATCTCATGATCCCGTAAGCGATTTTCCATGATCAGGGATTGGGCATTGGTGCGATACATCACCGCAAAATCTCGTAGGCTGTAACCTTCCTCAAGCCGTAACTGCTTAATGACTTGCCCAACCCAGTCGCCCTCATGATCACCATTATCATGTTCCGCCACTTGGATTTTTGCGCCTTTTTTGCGTTGGGTAAATAAATCGCGTTTGATGTGATCGTCATTGTGGCGAATAACCGCCATCGCCGCATCAAGAATCAATTGATGCGACCGATAATTTTCGTCTAAGGTGATCAGGGTATGGTCGGGATAATCATCAAGATAGCGTTGAATGTTGCGATAGTCTGCGCCGCGAAAGGCATAAATGCTTTGGTCAGGGTCGCCCACCACAAAAATATTCCCTGAGCCTTGCCCAAGGTGGTGAATGATTTCATATTGTGCAATATTCGTATCTTGGAATTCATCAACCATGATGTACTGTAATTTATCATGATAGTAGTCCAGCACACTGGTATTGTTACGGAACAATAAGACCGTCTGCATCAGCAAATCGTCAAAATCCATAACATTGCTGCTCAACAGCCGTTCTTGATATTCGGCATAAATATTAGCAATTAATTCATCTTGATACCCAATGGGGTTGACCATGTGCGGCAGCAGCATTTCATTTTTGTATTTTGAGATTTTGCCCAATATGCGATAGGGGTTATATTGCTTCACGTTCAGGTTCATATCTTTAATAATATTTTTGATAACGGTTCGTTGTTCCCCTGAATCATAAATTGTGAAGTTGCTTTGGTATGGCGTGGCCTCTGACTCTCGGCGCAATACCCGTACACAAAATGAGTGAAATGTGCCCAACCACACCCTGCTTTCACCAGCAGTCAGGTTACCAACCCGTTCTTGCATTTCGTTAGCCGCTTTATTGGTGAAGGTCATCGCGGTAATATGATAGGGCGGCACCTCTTTTTCAGCCAACAGATACGCGATCCGATGGGTGAGGACACGGGTTTTGCCACTCCCTGGCCCTGCTAACACTAATACAGCGCCGTCTGTTGTGGTGACAGCTTGCGCTTGGTCGGGGTTTAATCCATCGGTAAAATTCACGGGGATACATCCTTTAAGTTGTTTTGAGCTATTTGTATCTTGTTGTGGGGCATTTGCGCCCCGTAGCATAACGTATTGCATCAAGACAATGCAAGAGATTGCTTGTTTATTGTAAGCCTTGGGCAACCCGAAGCTCGATTAACAATTCATTTAAACCTGCCTTCCCAGATGGTTTTTTTGGTAATGCTGAATTATCTCGCGCATCTTCTAACATCGATAGTAACCGTTGAAATTCAGACTCATGAAAGGCAATATCAACATTGGATAAAGTTCCATGTTCTGCGCCTTCAATTTTTTGGGTTATCAGATCGGCTATGTATGGTAGATTAAATATACTATTTAAATGATTCAGATTAGCTTCCACTGCTCCACTCCGCATCAAGTGAATACCCGTTAGCAAAACCCGATAAATATATAACAACGGTTTAACTTTGTGTGGCGTTTGCTTTATGAATAATTTCCATTGTGTGTTTGCAAACCCCATGTAATGGTGAGCATGATGAGCAGTAATGCAATCTTTGGCAATACGCTTTAGGCGATCATGGTACGCTGTATGGGACAATACAAGAGGGGAAAAAACTTGTTCTAAAACATACCCATTACGCTTTAGCATTAAACCAAAAAACTTTTTTGCATCATGCGTTACCAGATCAATCTCTAAACCATTTTGATTCAGATCGGCTTCAACGGTTTCTGGAACCGCATACAACCCCATCACCGCTCGTGGTGGCAAAATGTGTACCCCCCGCAGATCATAATCTGAATCCGGCGATGGAAACCCATATAAATGTGCGCCACTTAAGCTCGCAAATAGTAGCGGATAGGGTTGCTCTTGGATAATTGTTTGTAGTTCAGTCGGAAATTTCATAGCATACTCCGTCTAGCACGAATCAAAAAAGCATTGGCGCGCTCATAATCGGGGCGGTCGGGTAAGGTGGTTTGCTCAAAGGCGTAGTCAAATTCTTGATGTAATGCTAATCGCCAAGTATTGATGTCTTCCCAAGGAACCTCACCACGCTTAATCGAGAGTAAACGCGCTTGATAGTCGCTAACTTCAACCATTAACGTGCCCGATTGTAATACTTGGATACCTGCTAGCAATAATCGGATCAAGTGCATGGCGTGCTTCCAGCGAATGTCGCCATAATTTTCGAGGTCTTTTTGCAGTTTGCGAAATTGTGACATCACATAGCCATTATAAGTTTGATAGACCAATTTTGAGAGAAACATATCACGCCCATCGATCAATTCTTGGGCAAGTGGCGTCACATGCTCTACCAACGGCGTGTACAAACATTCTAAAATATTGGGGTTAGCTTTCAGGGCGAGTGTAATAAATTTCTGGATTTCCCAATAACATTCATCTGTAGTGTCATTTTGAAGTTGTTCGGGGACACCAAACAATCCCCAATGGCGATTGGCTGGTGGCACATAAAATCCGCGTCGATCGAAGTCGGATTCTGGTGAATGAAGCCCATATGCCCGCGACCCCACCACACACCGATAGATCACGTACTGGTCAAAATTTATTGCTACATCATCGGATTGCGGCTGCTGAAAATGCCGATTAATAGAAAAATTATCTCGGTCTAGTAAATAATCCACCGCTAGAAGCGGTGGCTTTTAACTATTGCACCTAGAAGGTGCTCTCGTACAGTTTTAGCTAATCGAATAATCGCTTTTGGGTATATTCTTGATATTTGTCACGCGCTTCTTGCCAACGCACATACTTGCGTATCTTATCTTCATCAATCCCAACGGTGCTCACACAATACCCTCGTGACCATAACTTTCCACCCCACAAGCGTTTTCGCACCGTGGGATGTTCATGGAACACGCGGAGCGCTAGTTTACCCTTCAAGTAGCCCACCACATTTGACACCGAATACTTCGGGGGGATCGATAAGATGACATGCACATGATCTGCTTGCACATTCGCTTCTATCACTTCCACTTGGGCTTTTTGCTCACACAAGCGATAGATCTCACGATAGACATACGCTCCCACTTCTCCTGACAATATCCGAACGCGATATTTCGGACAGAATACGATGTGATACTTACATTCATACAAGGTATGTGTTAATTTCTTAAACTCTCGAGTCATGATAAACCTCCTTTTAGTTCGCACCTTCTAGGATCGTTTATCATACTCGCTTTCATTCACGGTTTAACCAACTACTACCACCACTACCAGAGGTAGTGGCTTTTTTACGTTACAGTAAAAACTCATGCCCATCCAAAAATCGTACACGATAGGCTGATATACCACCTTCTGGTTGAGAAATGATGATTCCAACGGCGCCCGACTTTAGATTAGTATTTGGGATTGGAATATGTGTCACAATTTGGGTGCCAACGGGGGGCTTCCAATCAGTGGGCTGTGATGATTGCATGATGGTATTTTAACCTTATATTCTGATTTCAAGGTACGTGGTACTGCATTAGTCCCCTGTCATGGCTATGAAGGTTTGGGAGTATATTGAAGCCCTCTGATACCTTATGGAGCAGACAGCCATGAGGGAACCTCTACTGGTGGTGGGGTCACCGTTACTGGCGGCGGCAACGGGGTCGGGCTCGCTTGCTCAGCTTGGCGGGTCGCGTCAATGTTAACTTCTAAGGTTGTGGTGGGTAGCGCATCTTGGGTTGGTTCAGTGTCACTTGCACTTTGAAAGATTAAAAAACCTATAACAATCACCACGACAGCAACCCCAATAGCAATCAACCCAATTCGATTAGAGGTATTCGGGAAGCGATTCGGCGTCAGATTGGGTAATTCTGTGATCTGGTTTGCTAGCCAGTCCGCTTCTAAGCCACTACAAAAATAGTATTCACCTGCTTCATTGGTGCGGACTAAGGTTTCATATTCTATTTCTCGTAGACGAGCCACCAATTGTGTTTGGTTTAACCCAAACCCATGATCTTGGCTCCATGCCAGCAACGCTTGAATACTACTAGGGACATGTGGATCATTTTCCAACAAAGCCCGCAAAACCAAAACCATTTGCTGGGATGCGCCATCCCAAAACGCTTGCATGGTGTCGCTGGTTTCGATCAATGCAGGTTCATAGATGTACTCCAGCATATCTGCATTGATGGTCGTGACGTTACGCTCTTCATGAAAACGGTAGACCAAGCGACAGACCGAATGTAATAAAAAGGGATGCCCGCCGCACAAAAATTTGATACGGTCTAAAGCATCTGGCGTGAGGGTATACGTCCCTTGAATCGGTTCTGTGATGAGTTGATGAACCGCATCATCATTGAGGGTTTCTAAGCGCCAATGTAGGTTGATATTTTGGGTAGGTGGATGTTGCATCAACTGATGTTCAAACCGAATATCCACTCCACCAACAATATCTAATCGATCATAACTGGTGAGTAAGGAACCTAAGTAGGTAATAAAGTCTTCGGAAAGGCTGTTGTTATCTGTTGCTTGAAAAAACAAATGGAGATCATCTAACAGTAACAGCAAAAAATTATCGCGCCGGATAGCGGTGACCGCAACATCTAAAAAGTCATCTTTAAACCAGCGCAACCATGCGTTGTCTGTTTCGATTGGTTCAGGAAAGTCCGGAATGCGATAGGTGCTTGCACCAACCGACTCCATATGGGTAACAATGGCAGTTGCTATTGTAGTAATAACTTGTGGGATACTAGCGTGCGGTGAGCCCACAAGATCGATATATACAGGATGATACCGTTCATCCACGATATACGCAACATGGTGTAAGAGCGCGGTTTTACCGATGCCGCTACGCCCTAAAACAATAATAAGATGTTGATTGTCTGCCCCTACCAGATTTTGCCGTAAAAAGGCTTGTGCATCCTGACGCCCATAAAAGAGCGTTGGATCATCAGGGGGGAGCATGGGATGGTACGGATTTGTTTGCATGAAAAAAGTTTACGCCTTCATTTGGATTGGGGCAAATTCTAACGCAAACTGTTTATAAATTCATACATTAAATTCGGTTAGCGCCTCGTCCAGATTAGGATAAACATTAAAAAAGCGTTCAAACCCGATTAGCGAAAAGATATGCAGAACAAGCTCATCTAAGCTTACTAATTTAGTATCACCATCTTTGGCGCGGGTGTGTTGTAATACATCTGCTAGTGTTCGCATACCAGCGCTATTGATGTAAGGGACTTTTGCCATATTAAGGATTAAATGTATCTTATTATCTTGTAAGGTATGCTGCAATATCGTGGCAAATATATCGGAATTATTACAACATATCCGCCCATCAAATTCTAAAACATAGATTTTCCCATATTGATATGTTTTGACGGTTAACAATGCTCAGCCTTTTTTGTTAATTCTATTTTAATTATATTACAATCCTTTTTGTAGGAAACAGACGACAAAAGACAGGGATTTCATATGCAACATGTCACTTTTAGTTCCAATAGGCGGCTAAAGGTGCACCATTTGCAGGTGTAATATCTTGAACTGCCCCATTGGTGCGGAAAATAAACAATCGGTTACCCTGATCAGTTTGCATCAATACCAATAAGCCCGATCGAGTAGCATTCCATTCCCAAGACAAAATTTGTCCCCGTACAGGATTTGAAATCCGTTGAGGATTACCGTTCGGTAACATACCATATAACGCATACTCACTGTCAGGGGTTACCGCCCCTAAGAAATAAAATTGTCCACTCCGTTCCATCGCAGCACGGACACTCCCTAATCCCACAACCGGATATACTTGGTAGGATTGGTCATTGTCTAACAGAATCCGTGTGATACTGTCCCCTCCACTAGCTATCACTGATAAATTGTTACTTGCCCATGTTGCATCACTAAAGGGATGAATCCGCACATTGGGGTCATTACCTGCATTGATATTGTATTCACGGGGCAAAAAGGTGATGCCATTACCATCCGTCATAATCAAAACTACCGTTCCATTAGGTGACCACTGCACTCGCCGCGCATGAATGCCGCTATTCCGAAATAATTGTTGTGAGGTACGATTGACCATATCTAAAACCCACACCCCAACTTGATCGGTTGCTTGCAAGTTGCCATCAAGCGCAACGGTTAAAAAGCGTCCATCTCCTGTCCATTGCATATCCACCACTTGCATTTGTTCCGTATTGAGCCCAAATTGACTAGCGGGGGAAAAGTCCAATACGGCGCCATTCACAACGAGCTGATCGTCGTTCCCAACAAAGGCTGCTGCCCCACCGCCATAAGCCTCTGTACGGATTACCGTTGGGGCACGGTTGGGATCTGCTGTGATAATGGCATCTGTATTCGGCACAATATTGACATTATTGGCATTCGCTTGAGCTACCTCAACCCCGGCATTGTTATTGAACAAGGGTGTATTGTCTTGCACCAATGGTGCAAGTGTAGGAATCGCGGTTGGGGATGAAAAGGGTAAAGGTGTCAATGTTGGTTCGTCATTACCAAGGGTAACTCCCAGATCCTCTTCTGTTAGGCGGAACGGGGTGGGAGTATTACGCCCTAATTGGCTACTGTTGCCGCTTTCTTGGGTATCAGTTGGGCTAGGTGTTTCAGTGGGGGTGGTTGTCGGTGTTGGTTCATTCGTATTGCTAGCTGTGGGGGTTACTGTTGCGCTAGGAGCACGGGTATTAAATTGTACAGGGGTACGTGTGGGGGTTGATGTAGGGGAACTGGTTGGCGTTGGGGTATTTGTCTCTGTTGGGCTAGGGCTATTAGTTGCCGTTGGTGTATCTGTCGCTGTTTCGCTTGGAACGGGTGTTGTGGTTGCTGTACGACTGGGGGTTTGTGACGGGGTTCTGGTTAGGGTGCGGCTAGGGGTGGTACTTGCAGTTTGCGTGATTGTTGCTGTGCTTGTACGGGTTGCTATCGGAGTATTGGTTGCGGTTGGATCTTCAGCAATCAATGTTTCTTCGGCTGTTGGCACAAGATTTACCGTCGGTGTTGCTGGCGCATCATTTAATTCTTGGCACGCCGCCAAAACCACCAGAAATAACATCAAAGCCGCTATCTTTTGCATGGATACCCCACCACTTTTTCTATATTATATAGTTAAATTTTGAACAAGATAAACACGATAACGACAATCCAACTAAATGTGGGTTGTCTGATGATCTGTTAGGAACATACATGCACAATACATTTTTACTTTATACGGGTGAGGATGAATCCCTTGCTAAGCGCGTTTATGTGGATTTACTCAAAGGGGGCGTTCGTCCTTGGGCAACAGCTTATGACTTTGCGCCGGGTAGCCCATATGAACCCACCCTAGAAGCTGCAATGGATGCTAGCACCCATGTCGCGCTGTTGGTGACTCGTGCTTATTATAGCAATGACGTGATCCAACGTTTAGCCAACAAAGCGTTAAACAGTGACAAGACTATTGTTGTGATCGAAGCCGAACGTGGCGCAGACATGCCCGATGTCGACAGTGATCCGATTCGGTTACGGCGCTATGCGCGAGGCATCCAAAGTTTGGTTCAAGCCCTGCCCCATGATGATGAGCCGATAGAAGAACTGCACGCTTTCCAACGCGCCAATGATGCCTATTTTAAGGATGATCAAGACGCTGCCATTATGGCTTACAAAGAAATCGAAAATCCTAGCCCATTGGTACTGAACAGCTTAGGCGCAGCGTATACAGCGGCAGGGCGTTATGATGAAGCCCTAGAAGTCATTGATCAAGCTATTGAACAAGTCCCAGACAATGCTCAATTCTATCGGAATAAAAGCGTAGCGCTCACGGGAGCCAAACGGATTGAGGAATCGCTTGCCGCCGATGAAAAAGCGCTTGAATTGGAACCTGATAGCCCTGAAAATTATAGTAGCTATGCGATGACCTTAGTGGTTGTCGAACGCTATGACGACGCGCTGAAAGCCATCCAAAAAGCACAAGCGCTAGTCCCTGATAGTTTGTTATACATCTATCAAGAAGGATTCATCCACAGCCAAGCAAAAGATTATGAGGCAGCAATCGCAGCGTTTGACCGCGCCATTGAAATTGAACCCCATTATGAAGGGGCAGTTGCGGGGCGTCGGATTGCACTAGGGCATTTAGGGCGTCATGAAGAAGCGCTTGCTGAAGTCAACAAAGAGATCAAAAAACACCCCAAAAAGGGTAGCGGATACATTACCCGCTCGTTGATCAATTTCTATATTGGTCAATATGAGGACGCCGCCCAAGATGCGACTGCCGCGTTAACCCGTAGCGCCGAACATCAAGTAGCGGGATTGTTCAATCGGGCAATTGCTTATTGGAAGCTCGATCGTAAAACAGAGGCTCAACAAGATTTCTTAAAAGCGATTGAGCAAATGCCCATTTTAGGTACAGCAGAAGGGATTGAAGATAACGCCGAAAGTGATCTAACGGCTGATGCGGCATTAGGGCTTTTACAATCTATGATTGATGATGGTTTAATCCCTGACGCTTAATCATTTTCCCCTACTGCCTTTAGGGAATACATAAAAACAGTGGGGGAACTCTGAATATTCATTCATGTTTAAACGTCATTTTTGATTCGTTATAATAGATGCACATTCAGACCAACAACACAGATTTGGAAGGAAAATCACGTTGTCTACACTTGCGGAACGCGCTATCAACACCGTGCGCTTTTTATCAATTGATGCCATTCAAAAAGCGAATTCAGGGCATCCGGGGCTACCAATGGGAGCCGCCCCAATGGCTTATGTTTTATGGCAAAAATTCCTAAAACATAACCCTAATAATCCATCATGGTTTGACCGTGATCGGTTTATCCTCTCGGCTGGGCATGGCTCGATGCTGATCTACTCATTATTACATCTCACAGGTTATGACCTCAGCTTGGATGATCTAAAACAATTTCGTCAATGGGGCAGCAAAACCCCCGGACACCCCGAGTATGGACATACCGCAGGGGTGGAAACCACCACGGGCCCCCTTGGGCAAGGTTCCGCCAATGCGGTTGGGATGGCACTGGCAGAGGCCTTTTTAGCCGCCAAATTTAACCGTAATGGTCACACCATTATTGATCACTATACTTATGCGTTGGTAAGTGATGGTGACTTGATGGAAGGTGTAGCGGCTGAAGCGGGCTCCCTTGCCGGGCATCTTAAACTTGGGAAGTTGATTTATCTTTATGATGATAACTTGGTTTCCCTAGCGGCAGATACCAATGTTACGTTCACTGAAGATGTCGCCGCACGCTACGAATCTTATGGTTGGCATATCCAACGGGTTGATGATGGGAATGATGTTGAGGCTATCGAACATGCCATCGAAGCTGCCAAAGCTGTGACAGACAAACCATCACTTATTTTAGTGCGAACGGTTTTAGGGTACGGCAGCCCTAACAAAGCAGGAACGCACGATGCGCATGGTTCACCGCTCGGCGCCGATGAAGTGCGCGCCACGAAAGAAAATCTAGGTTGGGATCCTGATGCTGAATTTTTAATTGAAGATGATGTGCTTGCCCATTGGCGTGACGCTGTTGACAATGGCAAAGCCGCTGAAGCAGACTGGCAACAACGCTGGCAGGCGTACCAAGCCACCCATCCGGAACTTGCTGCCCAACTGCAACAAGCCATTAATGGCGAACTGCCCGACGGATGGGATGCGGAGTTACCGATTTTTGAACCCGATGAAAAAGGCGAAGCGAGTCGTGCAACATCGGGTAAGGTGCTGAATGCAATTGCGGCTAAAGTCCCTACCTTTATGGGGGGCGATGCGGACTTAGCGCCTAGCACCCGTACTACTATCAAGGGAGAAGGAAACTTTGGTAATGATGGCTATGATCAGCGGAATATTGCATATGGTGTTCGTGAACATGCGATGGGGGCGATCACAAACGGGATGGCAACTCACGGCGGCATCACCAAGCCCTATACCGCAACATTTTTTGTTTTTTCCGATTATATGCGCCCGACGATTCGCTTAGCGGGCTTGATGGGCTTAAATGTCATTTTTGTCTTTACCCATGACAGCGTTGGCCTTGGCGAAGATGGCCCCACTCATCAACCTGTTGAACAACTATCTTCACTGCGGGCGATTCCCAATGTAACCGTAATCCGCCCAGGGGACGCCAATGAAACCGTTGCGGCATGGAAAACAGCAATGCTGCATCAAGGTGGCCCTGTGGTATTGGTCTTTTCACGTCAGGGGATTCCAATTATCCAAGACCCACAACAAGCACTCAATGGAACACCAAAAGGCGGTTACATCGCAGCCGATGTAGATAACCCGCAAGCCATCATTATGGCAACTGGGTCAGAACTCCCCCTAGCATTTGATGCCCAGAAAACCCTTGCCGATGAAGGTATCGCCGCCCGTGTCGTGAGTATGCCGAGCTTTGAATTATTCAAAGCACAATCTCAGGATTATCAAGATAGCATTGTGCCACCCAGCATTCGCGCACGGGTTGCTGTTGAAGCTGCAGAGGATCAAAGCTGGCATCAATTCTTGTTGGGTGGGGAATTCGTTGGAGTGGGGAATCGCTTTGGGGCATCTGCACCATGGAACATCATTTACGAACATTATGGCATTACGGCTGAGGCAGTCGTGGCTGCTGTCAAAAAACAACTCTAACCCTAATAACTACCATGGAGTCATGATTTCTAGTGGCTCCATGCGGCCTATACACTAATCCACTTAATTCGCGCAAAATACCTATTATGGTATAAAGTACTGGGTATAGACATCAATGTGCGGGGTGCGCCAGTGAATGATCAGCAGCTACAACACTACATCCAATTGTCAAAACATCCAGATGCCGCAAAGCGGAGAGAAGCCATCATTGCCTTAGGGAAATCAGGCGATAACCGCGCCCTAAAGCCACTAGCAGCTGCTTATAAAACAGAAACTGATGCCGCATTACGTGACCTGATCAATAAAGCTGGCCGTAAACTAAATCAAACGACAACGGCGCAAGCATCGCAACAACGTAACATGCCACCACAACCGATCAAACGGACAGTCAATGATCGTGACCGACGTAAAGCTGAAAGCCTTAAAAATTTGGCAATCGACCAGTCGATCAAAAAAGAGTTCAGTGATATGTTGGAAACACTATCCGAAGCATTGGATCTTAATCCAGAACTCGCTAAAGATACAATCGTTATAGGATTATTAGCACAGGCCACGGGACAAGATGGTGAAACCGCGGCCAAAGAGATTATGCGCCGTAACGATGAGTACCGAGCATCTGGCAAAAAACGTAAAAGTAAATCCAGTTTCGACTGGAGCGAAACCATCAATTTCATTACCGAAATTATTATTTGGACAATTGTTATGGGGTTGGTGATGTCTGTACTCTATTTTGTAGGCTTCAGCGCAACTGATTTTGATGCAACAACAACCCAACAACAAAATGCCACCGCCGCAGAAATCAATCAACAAATTGAAGACTTTTATGATCAATATGGCGCGGTATTTTCTATTATTTTTGGGATGTTTTATGGGGCGATGGTTGTCTTTGTCTCATTGTTCGTGAGCTTCATTGCATGGTGGATTGGCGTAACCTTTATGAATGGCGAGGGGCTTATCTATCCATTTTTAACAGCCATGCTACGCACCACCGTGTTTGTTTCTGCGTTTTCATTTGGTACAACAGGCATAATGAATATCTTTGGATCTGACATCTTTTTTACGAGTCCAGAACTCTATCTTCTTTTTACAGGAACGTTACTGGTTGCGCCAACCTTGATTGTCGCATGGCGTATTGGGCAAGCTCATAATTTTGGGATGGCAATGGGATGTGCGAACATGAGCGCTACCTATTGTGCATGTTCGATGATGCCAGTTCTTTGTACGATGCTGTTAACCTTGGGCAATGTGTAAGCGTCAGGGATTCGACGCCTGCCCAAACAACACTTTCTCGCTATAATCTTTTGTGACGAATATAACACATACTTTTAGGAGTCACTCGCATGGCAAAAAACCCTATCTCCGAGGCTCAAGCGCTTGGGCATAGCATCTGGTATGACAATATCAATCGCGAGTTACTCACCAATGGCAAACTCAAAAAATATGTTGAACGGCATGGCATTCGTGGGATTACCTCGAATCCAACGATTTTTATGCACGCGATTGCCAATACCAGTTTTTATGATAACACCATTGCAACCTTATTAGACCATTCCCCCGAAGCGATTTATGAAGCACTCGCCATAGAAGACATCCAACAAGCGGCAGATTTATTACGTCCAATCTATGATGAAACACAAGCCTATGATGGTTATGCGAGCTTTGAGGTATCGCCATTGGTCGCTGAAGATACAGAAAAGACGATTGCTGAGGCCAAACGGCTGTTTGCCGCCATCGATCGTCCCAATGTAATGATCAAAATTCCAGCAAATAATGCAGGACTACCCGCCATTGAGGCATGTATTTTTGCGGGGGTTAATGTCAATGTTACGCTCATCTTTAATGTGGAAAACTACAAACTTGTTGTTGAACGCTATTTAACTGGCTTGGAGCGCCGCCAAGCGGCAGGACTGCCCATTGATACCGTCGCATCGGTTGCCAGCTTTTTCCTGAGCCGTATTGACCAAATGGTCGATTTGCAACTGTCCAATAATATCCGTGCCGCACAAGGCTGGAACTTGGAGCAAATGCGCGAAAGTGGGCAATTATTAGGGCGGATCGCTATAGCCAATGCTCGACTAGCCTACCAAGAATTTAAGCGTATCTTTTATAAAGATTCCCGCTTTGCCACATTGCAAGAAGCCGGTGCTATGGTACAGCGCCCATTATGGGCAAGCATGGGGGTAAAAGACCTCAGTTATTCCCCCACGCTGTATGTAGAATCCCTAATAGGGCAAGATACCGTTAGCACCCTGCCCCATGAAACATACCGCGCCTTCCGCAAACAAGGAACCGTGGATGAAACGCTTGAGGATGATTTACCCGCTATCGGTGCATACTTTCATCAATTAAAAGACATCGGGATCGAATTTGATGCGGTGACACGTATGTTACAAACTGATGGTATTGATGCCTTTGAAGATGCTTATGAAAAGCTCCTGATGGCTATTGAGGGGAAAAGCGAAATGCTACGGGTGGGTATCATCCAACGCCAACAAGGTGTTGTGGGCGGATATGAACCCGGTGTGCGTCATGTCATCAATGAACTCGATGAAAAACATGCAACCCGTGCCATCTGGCAACGCGATCCGCGTTTTTGGAAAGAGGTACTTAACCATCAAGATATTATTCGGAATCGGCTAGGCTGGCTCGATGGGATCGAGCATATTGACCTAAACCGATTGAAAAAACTACAAGCACAACGCCATCAGTGGACTCATGTTGTGTTGTTAGGAATGGGGGGTAGCAGCTTTGCCCCCAAAGTCTTTGCGGACATGTTTGGTGACTTGGATGCCCCCCTATTCATCATGTTAGATTCTACTGATCCTGCACGGGTAAAAACAGTCGAAGATAAGATCAATTTAGCATCCACCCTGTTTATTGTCGCCAGTAAATCAGGCACGACCATCGAAACGGATTCCTTCCGCCGTTATTTTTATGCACAATGTGTTGCCCTAAAGGGTGAAACCGATGCGGGCAGCCATTTTATTGCCATCACTGATCCCGAAACGTCACTAGCCGATATTGCTGAACGGGATCACTATTATGATGTATTTCTGAATCCAACGGATATTGGGGGACGCTATTCTGCATTAAGTTATTTTGGCTTGGTTCCTGCCGCGCTGCTGGGTATTGATTTAGATCGTTTGACGGACTACGTGAACCAGATGCAACGGGCGATTAGCGAGGTGATCCCCACACGCGGTAACCCTGCGATTTGGTTGGGGGCGCTCATGGGGTACCTTGCCACACGCGGACGCGACAAGCTTGGACTCTTATGCTCTGAGGGGTTTGCGAGCTTCCCCGAATGGATTGAACAACTGATTGCGGAAAGTACTGGCAAAGAAGGCAAAGGTATTTTGCCTGTGGTGGCCTCAACAATGGGTTACCCCCATGATTATGATGATGATCGCTTACTCATCTACTTACGCTTAGATGGGGAATCGGAAGCAACGGATCAACAAGTCCAAAATCTTTGGGAAGCGGGTTTGCCTGTTTTCACCATTCATATCCCTGATCGGTATGCAGTCGCTGGTGAGTTCTTGCGATGGGAATTTGCAACAGCCGTTGCAGGGCATCTCTTAGGGGTCAATCCGTTTGATGAACCCAATGTACAAGAAAGCAAAGATAACACACTAAAGTTGCTCAAACGATATGAGAAAAAAGGCTCGCTCCCCTTTGATGAGCCATTTATTACCGATGATAATGTTGAACTTTATGTGAATGAATATGATGGTGAAATGCTATATAAGATTGCGGAACAACGCAATTATAGCAATACTGATTTAGCCGGGTTGTTAGCGGCTCACATCAGTTTCGCACGTTCTGGAGACTACATTGCAATTCTGGCTTACTTAGAACCGAACCCCGAACACGGGGAGCTATTGCGTGAAATCCGTCGTCGGATGCGCCACACCACCACCCGCGCCGTAACACGCGGATATGGCCCTCGCTATTTGCACTCCACAGGGCAATTGCACAAGGGTGGGGGAACCAATGGCTTATTCATCCAAATCACAGTAGATGATCCAATTGACCTAGAAATCCCAGATAAACCATATAGCTTTAGTACACTCAAACAAGCCCAAGCAATGGGTGATCAACAGGCACTTGTGGAACGTCGCTTACCCTTCGTTCGTTTACACATCAAAGGGCATATTGCTGATGGGCTTAATAAAATTTTAGATGCCATCCAAGTGGCTGAAGAAAAACAACACTAACGATAATTTGAAGTCCCCGCTGGTTGACAGGCGGGGCTTCCAAACCCAACAATACCTCACTTGATATTGTTTTGTTAACATCTAGATATATCATAAAAGCGTTAGAACAAATGCTGTGTCGCTTAATTTTGGTAAGAGTTTTAATTTAACATCTATCTATGTAGTAAATATAAGCAAGGAAGGCTGTCATGCAGCGAGAAAAAGTTATTATCCTAGGGTCTGGCCCTGCCGGGCTAACAGCAGCGCTCTATACCGCCCGTGCAAACCTAACCCCACTTCTGTTTGCGGGAATGCAGCTTGGTGGACAAGTAGCTATTACTCACGAAGTCGAAAATTATCCGGGCTTTGTTGATGGCATCGGCGGGCCTGACTTGGTACAAAATATGCTGCAACAAGCCGAACGGTTCGGAACCCGTGTTGAATATAGTGAAGTTGCCGAAGTTGACCTCAGCAAAGGGGCACCCTTTTACGTAAAAGATAGCGGTGGTAACGAATATCTTGCTGATTCACTCATTGTTACGGTGGGCGCAACGGCGCGCCGATTGGGTATCCCCGGTGAAGAAGAGCATATTGGTGCAGGTGTGAGCTACTGCGGTACCTGCGATGGATTCTTCTTCCGTGGTAAGGAAATTATCGTTGTGGGTGGCGGCGACAGTGCGGTAGAGGAAGGTATTTTCTTAACCAAGTTTGCCAATAAAGTCACCATTGTTCACCGTCGGGAGCAACTCCGTGCAGGCTCTACTTTGCAAACCCGCGCTTTTGCCAATGAAAAAATCGACTTCATTTGGAATACAGTGGTTGACTCCATTGAGGGTGATGGCACTGTCAAGAAAGTCGTGATGCGCAATGTCGAAACAGATGAAACTTGGGAACACCAAACAGATGGGGTGTTCATCTTCATTGGACATGACCCCAATAACCAGATTTTTGGTGAACAGCTCGAGATGGAAGATGGTTATGTACTGGTTGATAAACACATGATGACCAATATTCCCGGTGTTTTTGCCGCAGGCGAAATTATGGATCCTATTTACCGCCAAGTGGCAACCTCAGTTGGTCAAGGTAGCGCCGCAGGGATGATGGCGGAACGGTGGCTTTCTGAACGTGAAGGCGAAACCGCCCCCGCGTAACTTACCAGCTAAGTCAAAACCATTCATATTTCCCCTAAAAGCGCGGAAAATTCTGCGCTTTTTGTTTTTTTATTCAATATGAAATATTTAGGCTAATACAATAATTAAAAGATGCTCATCTTTTGCTCACATTTTTCACAGAATTAAACGCTAAGATCGGATATATCAATCAATAAACTTAAGGTTAAGAAAATGTATAGCGATCAAAAGCATGTTTTAATTATTGAAGATAATGCTGACTTGAATCGCCTTTACACCAAACACATTAAACGCCACGGCTTCATTGTAGACAATGCATATAGTGTTAAAGATGCGAATCAATATCTAACATATAATACAACAGACATCATTGTGCTAGATTTAAATCTTGGTGATGGCACAGGGCAAGATGTGCTAAACAAAATCATTAGCCGCCCAGATTTATGCCATGTCAAAATTGTGGTTGTCTCTGGTACCGTCTATGATAAACGACAAAATCTATCTCTATCACGAGTAGACTATGTATTACTTAAACCCATTAGCCCCCGCGAACTATCTAGTTTAATCAAAATGCTATAAGACATAAGCCGTTTACTAATGAGTTCTCAGGTGATAACTCTCTTAATCGACTTGGCACAAAAGCCCTTTTAGATACTCCCCTTCTGGAAAGGTCAGTGCAATAGGATGATCAGAAGGGGCATGGAGTTGCCGCAAAATTTGTGCCTCACGCCCTGAATCTTCTAATGCCCCAAAAACCACTTTGCGGAATAAATCAGCAGATACATTGCCCGAACAGGAATAGGTCATTAACAATCCACCGGGGTTTAGGAGTTGAAACGCCATCAAGTTAATGTCTTTATAGCCCCGTAACGCCATATTAACTTGTTTTTGGCTGCTAGCAAACTTTGGCGGATCAAGGATGATCACATCAAAGGTTTCGCCAAGTTCTCGATAGTCCCGCATCACATCGAATACATCACCCGCTAACAGTGGCGTATCATCAAAGCCATTAAGGGCTAGATTTTCTTCTGCCAAATTTAACGCACTTTCGGAACTATCGACCGAATAAACTGCCTCCGCACCCGCTGCATAGGCATACACGGAAAAGCCCCCCGTATAAGCAAACGTATTGAGTACCCGCGCCCCTTCTGACATTACATCTGCTAGCAGCAAACGATTTTCGGCTTGGTCAAGGTAAAAGCCTGTTTTATGCCCGTTATAAACATTGACCCAAAATTGATGATCTAGATTTTCTGTAATCTTGATCTTTTGTGGTGGCGCTTTGCCACGTAACACACCCACACTTGGTTCTAAACCTTCCCGTTGCCGAGCATCGGAATCACTTCGTTCATAAATCCCTTCAGGTTGCAATAACTCATCTAATAAGGATGCGATTTGGTGTTTGCGTTCATCAATACCTACGGCTAACGCCTGTAAGACTAAAAAGTCGCCATATTGGTCAACAATCAACCCCGGCAAATAATCATTTTCGGCATGAATCAAGCGTTTCGCAGTATTGGGGTTTAATTGGCGGCGGTCAATTGCTTTCCGCAAGCGCCGCGCCCAAAACGCATCATCAATTGGTTCATCATCCCATGTCAGCACCCGCAGGCGAATCGCGGATTTAGGGTTCCACAACCCCCGTGCTAAAAAGCGATCATCTTCAGATATAAGGGTAACCAGATCACCTGCTTTAGGGTTCCCGGTAAAGCGTCGAATCGCACGGGAAAACACCCACGGGTGGCGACGATCAATGGTTTTGAGGCGTTTGTTGTGTAAAACGGCTTGCATAGCGTGCCTTATCATGTGTTTTTGGTTGGTTTTATGGTGTGATGCGCTGAAGGATTACCGAAAATCTAAATAATCACTGGTCGCCGCATCAAGGTTAGCATACACGCCACGATGGGTTTCAGGCAAGAGCCTAGCGAGTTGATACATCATTTCTTGGGTCATTTGGTGCATAGCATCGCGATCAGCCCGTTTGCTAGACTGTCGTAGGCTAAATGCTTGCCCAAAGCGCAGGTAAATATCGGTTTTGCGCCACGGGCGCTTAATATCGTAATACCATGATTCACCATTCCATAATGCAGCAGGAACAATCATAGCGTTTGATTTTAAGGCGAGATAGGCTAATCCATCTTTGGGATGTTGTAAGGATGATTGACGGGTTCCTTCTGGTGCAACCAGTAAAATTTCGCCATTAGCGATGCGTGTTAAGGCCATCTTGAGGGCGGCGCGATCCATTTCCCCCCGACGGATACCAAATGCGCCATATTGCCGCGCTAAAAATCCGATAAACCAATGTTCCATGTTTTCAATTTTAACCATTGGGATCACATAACGATTGGCTATGGCTCCCATCACCACTACACCATCAATCGTAAAGGAATGATTCATCATAATGATAGTTGGTACATCGGGTGGCGGAATATGTTCTATACCAAAAATATGGGGACGCACCAACATCGTAAATCCAATTTTACGGATCATCTGGTGGAGTAGCCAACGGCGAAATGGTATGCTCATGATGGGCTTTTGGGAGGTACTAATGGATTATCAAGAGGAACAACCCACCACGGTTCACGAAAAAATTGCCCGGTATGTGTGCATACCACTTCCTGTTGCGGCGTGACCAGATTGAGTTCCCATGTATAGTTCCCCCATGTTGGTAAGGCAGACAAGGCGATATTGACCGAAAAACCTGCACTATACGGAAATTGAATGATTACGTCGTCTTGCCCCTCAGTGGCAAACAAAATCACGATGGTACTCCCTTCAGGAGCGTTTGACCATCCAAAACCAATGATGTCATCATAGGATGTTTGAACGCCTTCACGAGGTTGACCGTCTAGTGAAAACCGGTCACAGACATCTTGGATGGGTAATTGTATATTGAAAGTGGGGGTAAGTATTGGGGTAGCTGTTGAGGTATGCGTAGAGGTCGGGCTGGCTGTTGGCGTAAATGTTGGTGTCCATGTAGCAGGGCGTTCACGGGTTGCCTCGGGAGTGATAACAATCACAGAAGGGGTGATGTTTGTCCTATCCGATGAGGGTACTGATGTTGCATTGCCAACGTCTTCGCTACAAGCAACCATCAAAACCATCAAAAAAGCGCCAACCAAAATCAGTTGACGCTTTATTGTCACAGGTTTGTTTGCCAAGAGATTAATTAGATGTTTCGACACGTTCACCAAGGCGGCGTTCATTGCCCGCCATCAGGCGTTGGATATTTTCACGATGACGATAGACGATCATCCCCGCTAAAACGGTATAGATGAGGTATACAGGTTCGAGTTGGTTCTGAGCCACTAAAATGGCAACAATCACTGCCCCCACACAGGCACTGGTCATGACCGCTAAGGACATATAGCGCGTCGTGACAATAACCAGCGCTAAAATGAAAAATGGAATAATGATTGCAATCGCGGGCATTAGGATCAACCATGTACCGCCAGCCGTTGCAGCGCCCTTACCACCACGAATACTACCCGTGATAATGGAGGCAAAAAATGACCAGTTATGCCCAACCACCACTGCCAAGGCTGCAATAACACTCGCTGAAGCTTGCGTGCTTAAAGGTTCGACAGGAGCAATTTGACGTGCAAGCCACACAGCAAAAATACCCTTACCTAAGTCAATACTAAGGACAACAATGCCCCAAGCTAAGCCTAGTGTGCGGATCACATTGGTAGCACCCATATTACCGCTACCGTATTCAAAGATATTAAGCCCGTTTAACCGCCCTGCGATATATGCAGTGGGCAATGAGCCAATCATATAGCTTAACGCAATAATAAAGATTGTCGTTTGTATATCCACCGACTACCTCGCTAAGTTCAGAATGCGTTTGTGCATATCATGCTTTATTGTAAGTTAAAACCCGTTAACCTGCAAAAAGTTACGAACTAAGTTTTATGGATAGTGATGAGAAAGATGTGGCGATCAAAACTAAGGTCTAGCTAGGCTGTTTCGTTTATTCTTCAACGATGTAATCAAACAAAAAGAAAGTACCTACCAAAAAGGCAACATCGACTAAAATGAGTAAGCGCACCCACGCAAACCATTCCTCAAATGCTAGTTCGGTCAAAATTCCGTTGGTAGCACGAACAGCACATAATATAATCGGTAGCACAACAGGTAGCAATACAATTGGTAGCAAATTATCACGCGCATCTGCATAGACGCTCATGCTGGCGAGTAATGTTCCTGCGGCGGTGAACCCCAAACAACCCAAGACCACCACCATGACCAAGCTCAAATTAAATAACACAATATTAAAAAGAAAAGTCAGTAGAACGAGCAAAAATGCTCCTACAATCACGGTAAATAGGAAATTCGCAATAAACTTACCAAAAAAGATGGCGCTACGATTGACAGGGGCAATCAATAGCGCATCTAAGCTGCCTTTATCTTTTTCAACCGCCATTGAGCGCCCTAAACCGAGCATTCCTGCAAAAACAATGGTGACCCATAAAACACCTGAAACACTTTCTTCACGGGCACTCCGATTGAGTTCGAGCGCAAAGCTAAAAATTACGACAGCCAACACCGAAAACAAAAACATTGCGCTAGAAAGTTCACGCCCACGAAGTTCCACCCGTAGATCTTTTTGGGCAATTGACCATACAACCTTTAAGTAAGGGGTTACGGGTTTCATGCAACTGTTTCCGAATATAGATTGACAACATCCGTAGGAGAAATATCCGCTGTTGCGCCCCAATAGCCAATCTTTCCTTTACGGATAATGGCAATATGTGAAGCTAGCATGTGGCCACGTGGGATGTCGTGCGTAGTCATTAAAATGGTGCGCCCCTGAGCATGTTGATCTTTTAGGAGTGTATCAAGGATAGTACCGGCCTGTTGATCTAACCCTGTAAAGGGTTCATCGAATAACAGAATAGCTGGATCATGGATAATGGCACGTCCAATTGTAAGCCGTTGGAGCATCCCTCGTGAAAACGTGCGCACACGATCCCGTGCGCGGTAGATAAGCCCTACTTGCTCTAAAACATCTTTAACGCGCGCTTCTTGTTGTGCTTCGGGGATGTCATAGAGCTTGGCAAAAAAGCGTAAGTTTTCCTCAGCGGACAAGGTGTCATAGAGCAATGGCAAATGGCTGACCACCCCCAATTGATGCCGCACAGCAAAAGCTTCATGAGGTAATTGCCAGCCTCCAACAGTCACTTGTCCACTAGTGGGTTTGGCAAGGGCAGCCAAAATTCTTAGTAGCGTACTTTTACCTGAGCCATTGGGCCCTAAGAGTGCCACAAATTGACCGCGTTCAACTGTTAGATCAAGATTACGTAAAACGGGTTGTAATCCATAAGTTTTGATAAGTTGTTTAATTTCTATCATGAGGCATCCGTAGACCGCCGTAAGCTAAATAACCATGCCATCACACCACCAAACACCAACAATGCCCCTAAGCCAATTGTAATCAGTAAGCTAGCCGAGGTTTCAGATTCTTGCTCTAAGGTCAGGCGCTGTGCTGCTGCGCGATCAGACGATGCTGCTAGCCCGGTCATGGTGAATTTTAAAGGAGTTTCGGGATTTAATGGGGTTTCTAACGTGTAAGTATCAAATACTTGCCCGCCACTGGTTTCAATTGGATCACGGATCACCAACCCCTCACCTTGCAAGACAACACCATCTTGGCGTACTGATAGTTCCATGCCAGAAAATGCAACCGGGAACCGCATATCAATCACAGCACCATTATCATATGGCACAAAAAAAGAAACGCGCAAAGCATTATTGGTTCTGGGAACAATAGGTTGTGTATCCAACACCGCAGGAATTGGCGCATCATTATAGCGGTTCACGGTTTCAAACCGATCCCGAGAGGCGCTATCCTCTAGCGCAATACCTAACGCTGCAACGGGCAGTTCAACGGCAAGCGTTTCACCATTAGGGTTATACACAATCTGATCCCCCAAATTGATATAGTGAAGTTCCAATACCAATCGTGCCCCAAGCTCATCCACCTCATTAAAGGAGATGTTGAGATTGGCAATGGTTCCTAAAATATCATTGGCATTGTCGGTAACATCAAATAGAAAAAACTCAATCGGGATCTCACTATTTTCAAGATCGGTGACTTTATATGGCAGGCTGGTTTGTTCGATACCGGCCCATGTTGCCGAAAAGGCATAAATACTGTCTGGGTCACGCGGGATCGCTAAAAATTCAAATTCTTGGGCGGCGGTGCTAATGGTTTGATAAGTTTGAGAGAGTTCCCCATTGGCATCAAAGACTTGGAGTTGAACGGTTAAGGCATCAGGCAAGGGGTCTCCTTCAACTGTTCCTTGGATTAACGTACCTTGGATGTCGAGGGTATCTGTATTTTGGGCGTTGGTGGGCAAAATACCCACCAACAGTATGCTGATCACAGTGATAAGGATATAAGGTTTCATTAGGCGCTTTGGCGGCGATAGTCTTGGATTAGGGTTTCTAGCTCTTGGTCAACTTGGTTGAGTTCGGCTTGAGCATCATCCAATTGAATGAGTGTACTCACACCACGCCCAATCAATAGCTTACGTTGTGTGACATAATCATCATCGGCAATTTTTTGCATATCATAATCAGAATCCAAGTCTTGAACACCTTGTATCAACTGCAATAATTGCTCTTCTAATTCTCGTAAATGTTGGGCGGCGTTGGTTTGTTCTTGACGACGCGCCCCAAATAAAAATGGGGCAGCAATCATAAAGCCAACCACCGCCAACACACCTAAAGCGATAACAATAAAGGTGGCACTCATGCGCTCAATGCCTCCTCAATGATACGGCGGAGTTCTAACTCGTTAGGTTGCGCGAAAAAGAATTTAACAATGTTGCCGTCTTTGTCGATCACAAAGGTTTCAGGAACCCCTTGTGTGCGATAGTCTTCTTCGGTCACACCCCCAATATCCATGACATTGGGGTAAGTGATATTGAATTCATCAATATAAGCGAGTGCATCACTTTCAATATCTTTGACCGCAACTCCCACAAATACAACCCCATCGGCTTCATAATCGCTATATACTTGTTGCAACATGGGGGCTTCTACACGACAAGGGCCACACCAGCTGCCCCAAAAGTTAACCACAACAACTTGTCCCTGATAGTCCGAGAGCAAGAAGCGCCCCTCCTGCCCAAGGTATGGTTGGTCAATTTCAGGCGCAACACCTTCGTTCGGTTGGCTTAGGGAATTTTGATAAATACCCCATGCGACTACAGATACCATCAGAATCGCACCTGCGGTGATAACCAACCCAAACGGCGTAAAAATACCGTCTCGTTGTGATTGTTCCGCGCTATCTTCGGCATATAAATCAATTGGTTGTTGTTCACTCATTGGTTTCGATCATCTCCATAAACCGTTTTAGGTATATTGGGTCTACATTGTTCGGTACAGGGCGATCATAGTCTGCCATTAACCCAGCCGATTGGGCGGCTTGGTAGGCTCGTGATTGGGTTTGGTTACTTAAACGCCATACTTGGAAGACAATAACCACCCCAATAATCAGGGTAATGACTAAAGGTAACCCAAGGGCTAAGTTGCGGTCAGCGCTTTCGAGAGGAACCCCCGTGACTTCACCACCATAGCGTACAGAAAAGTATTCTTTAATTTCATCATCGCTATAGCCATCACCTAGCAAAGTGGCGATTTCTTCGCGCCATGCTTTACAAGTCACGCTAGGGCATGAACTGATGGGAACTCCTGCACACACATCGCAATAAAGTTCTGATGACACCCGATAAACATCATCACCACTAACCCCTTCGGGGATTTCTTCCCCACCGAGTTGGGCAGTGCTATAGGCAGGGAACGCCATCAACAATATACTTAACAGTAAGATCAAATAGACATGTGTTTTTTTCATGATTAATCTCCTGCGGTTGCGGCTTGCATGGGTTGATATTGCCACATGGTTTTGGGTTTCTTCTGTTCATTTGGATACACAGCAATGAAGGTTCCCAACACCATCAAGATGCCCCCCCACCATACAAAATTAACTAAGGGATTGTTATAAGCACGGAAGGTTACACGGTTGCCATCCCAAAAGGTCAGCAAGATGTAAACATCCCCTTCTAGCGTGCTATGTTGCCCTGCAATTGTCATTGGGGTGCTACTGGTATCAAATACATCACGACGTGGGCGTAGCTGGGTAACATACTCACCATCTCGCCAAAGCGATGTATTAGCAACAAACATCAAGCGATCATCCACTGCTAGGGCTTCAAAGGCTTCTTCGTAGACCATCGTATAGTCGCCGATTTCGAGGCTTTCATTAGGAGATAGGGTAATCTGTTTCACCTCTTGGAAGACGGTGCTGGCAATAATCCCGATACCAATTACAACGACACCTAAATGGATCGTATAGCCACCATAACGGCGACGATTGCGCATAAAGAGTTTCCCCAGCGCCACACCATAGAATTCACTGTGGGCGCGGCGGCGAGCATCTGCGCCTTTATGGAGCTCTAAAAGAGTTGCAAAACCAGCAAAGGCAACCACACAGAAGGCAATCGCGACACCAACACTTTTGCCCATCGCTAATAAGATTACAAACAGGATTGCAGTTAAACCCGTTGGGATACGAATTGCATTCCCCAGTTTCGCTGCGGTTGCTTTACGCCATGCCGCTAAGGGCGCAATCCCCATCATTACGAACAAAATGCCAAATAAAGGTGGGGTGATGAACTCGTAATATTCAGGCCCTAGATTGATACGGTTGCCAAGCAAGTTAAAATCGACCAAAAAGCCTGTGATCAACTCTGACCATGTGCCCCAAAAAACCACCCCTGTTAAGGCTAAAAAGACCCAGTTGTTAAAGAGGAACAGGCTTTCGCGGCTAAACATGCTTTCTAATTGGTGATCATTACGGAATGCACCTTGCGAGCCGCGCCATAAATACAGAATCACACAAATGATGGTCGTCATTCCTAAAAAGATTCCCATCGGAACCGACAGTGGACTTTGGGCAAAGGTATGTACACTGCTTAACAAGCCAGTCCGGGTTGCGACTGTCCCAAACAAGACCAACAGATAGGTCAAGATGATCATGGTCATGTTCCACCCTTTGAGCATTCCGCGCCGTTCTTGGATCATCACACTATGCAAAAAAGCGGTTCCTGTTAACCATGGTAACAAGGATGAATTTTCAACGGGATCCCAGCCCCAATAGCCACCCCAACCAAGGACATCATACGCCCAGCGTCCGCCAAGGATCAGCCCAGCTGAGAGGAAAATCCATGCCGTTAAGCTCCAACGGCGAGTCGCTTGGAGCCAGCCAATGCCAAGGTCGCCCCGAATCAAAGCAGCAATAGCAAACGCAAATGGGATAATAAACCCTGTAAATCCCAAATACAACATGGGGGGATGGATAATCATTCCAGGATGACGCAATAGGGGATTTAATCCGCTTCCATCATAACGAGCATCCGGTACGGATGGAATAAAACCACTATCGTTGGTGTGAAAGAGCGTGCCTGCTGAGGGTGATTGATAAGGGTAGGCCAGCTCTGCACCGTCGGGTTGAAAGAGTGCGACCTCAATACTGCCATCAGAGAGCGCCCAAAATCGACTAAATGGATTTTCATAGAAGTTATTGAGGATCAAAAAGAACGCGAGTGTGCTGCCTGCAACAACCATCATCCAAGGGATCAACCGTTTTTCAGACTCCCAATTAAAAACCAAGGCCATTGCAATAAATAGGCTTAACATCCATGTCCATAACAGGAGCGAACCCGCTTGGCTACCCCACAGCGCGGTTATTTTTAGTGACCACGGTTGCGCATCTTGGCTAACCCCAGCGACATACTCAATATAATAATGCCCGTTAACTTGTGCATAGATCAATAAGACACAGGCAATGGTTAACAACGGTAATGTCGCAAAAAACGCATTGCGCGCACTAATGATTAATGTTTCTGTATGGGTATAGGCTCCGACTGCCGCCAGTATCGTACCAAGGACACTGGCGACAAATCCCATAAAAAGAACAATAATTCCAATTTCAGCGATCATGATAGTGTCAATGCTCAGAAATTAGAATCTTATTCAGCAGCAACTTGTTGTGGTGCTTCGTCCGAATAACGGGTTGGGCATTTCAACAAGACTTCATTGGCATAAAAGACACCATCTTCACCGAGTTCGCCTGAAACAATAGCTTGGGCTTCATGTTGCAAGAGGTCAGGTTTTTCACCATTCGGCCAGACAATGGTTAAACGGGTCGCGCTTTCATCTTCCAAGGCGTTATGCAACACATTCGCTAATCCACCTTGTGCTTCGATTTCATCGCGGTCTTCAGGGATGTTAACCACCTCAAAGGTAAGTGTATTACCGTCTTGGTCAAATACAATCGTGCTACCATCAACAGCACCAGCAATCCGCACAGATTTACCAACTTTGGTGCTATCAGTCATGAGGTCATCAATAGTGATGTAGTAACGTCCCGTGGCAGTGCCTGTGACGACTAAATAAACCACGCCCATTAACAATGCAAACCCTACGAATCCATAGATGCCGCGTTTACCTAACCAACTTTGTGCCGCTTGTGCATTTTCTGGTGTTTTTTCCCATGTTGTTGCCATATTGCCAGACTCCTTAAGCTCTGTCTTGTATCTCACTATATATAATGACCTAAAACCCCCAATGAACTACAGTACCAATGGTAATATTTTCTTTAACCAAAGATCAGGTTTGGTGTTACTCTGTTGCCTCTTCATTCGTTTGACGGGAGGAATACATGAAACCAACCAAGCCAACCGACCCCAAACCCACCATGAGGATAATTGCCCCTGCGCCTTGAGGCGTTCCGCCTTCGCTTTCGCCATAGCTATCACCTTCTTCGGCAGCGGATACACTATAGACGGGGGTTACCCATAATGCTGCAATTAGTGCTAGTGCCGCGATACGCAAAACCATTCTTGTTTTTATAGACATCACATGCCTCCCTATTTTTTACAGCATTATAGCGAATTTTCATCAGAAGCTAAACAGCTTTCCAAGCAATGGTTAACCCAATTGATCCTATATGGTGGTATGAGCCATTTCTGCCGTTGGTTTGTCGGGCGTGTTACAATGCGCACTATCCAAGAACGAAAGACAAAAATCATCATGATACACTTCGATATCTTGACCTTATTTCCTGATATGCTCAGTGCTTATTTTGAAGATAGCATCCTCAAACGCGCTCAGGAAAACCAATTGATCCAAATTGGTCTGCACAATATCCGCGATTATACGACTGACAAACATCATATTGTTGATGACACACCTTTTGGTGGTGGTGGCGGGATGGTCATGAAGCCTGATCCATTATTCCGTGCTATAGAATCAGTTCGTGCTGACAATACACATGTAATATTCTTTTCACCTCAAGGACGGGTGTTCAATCAATCTATTGCTCAAGAGCTTAGCCAGCGTGGAAATCTACTCTTGGTGTGTGGACGGTATGAAGGGGTTGATGAGCGCGTCCGCGAAACACTGATTGATGAAGAATTAAGTATCGGGGATTATGTGTTAACGGGTGGTGAACTGCCTGCGATGGTGTTGGTTGATGCGGTATCGAGGTTGATCCCGGGGGTGCTTGGTGCAGAGCATGGGGCGGCACAAGATTCTCACGCAACAGGGTTATTAGAACATCCGCATTATACCCGCCCCGCGAACTTTCGTGGGATGGAGGTTCCGGATGTGTTGTTAAGTGGGCATCATGCCAATATTGATCAATGGCGACGCCAAGAGAGCTTACGCCGCACATGGCAACGTCGTCCTGATATGCTTGAAAGAGCAGCGCTTAGCAAAGCCGATAAAAAATTTTTGGTGCAACTAAAACAACAAGCACCACCAGCCGAGGATGCTGATGGGTAATGCGGAACCATAGGCGAATGCCTATAGTTCCAGCAGGTATGGTTGATGTTAAGCCATTTCTAAAATACCTTGGGTCAGGTATTGCAGCACATCTTTGGCGGTATAGCTGGTTTGTCCTTCAGGAATATAACGGGACAGATTCACGAGATCATCACCCGATGTCATCAGGGAGGGTTCCTCATAACCATTGCGGCGCACATTTGCAAAGCCTGCTTTGGCGCTCAAGTTATTGCAGAGACACGTCCGCCCGGGCGTTTCTTCTAACTTGCCACCCTTTTTAACATATTGATCAACGGGTTCAGCAGGGCAACGGAATCCAATTTTATCATCTTCTTTGTAGAGGTGACGTAAAAAGCCAATATCACAGACCCGTTCCCGCGCTTCATAGACAGCCGGTTCTGCCAATGTGCCGCTCATTTGAACAACTTTGAAGGGGAACCCTGTTGGAGAGGCTAATGGACTGGTACGGACAACAATTTCATTTTTGAGTGCCATATCAATAACGCGATCTTTCAAGGTGCGCGTTAAACCAGACTCATCACAGTAGGCAAATGCGGTACCGACTTGGATCCCTGCCGCGCCATTGTCGATCGCTTCTTGTAATTTTTCAGATGTACCATAGCCACCTGCCAACCAGAAGGGTAAGCCGATGTCACGGATTTTTTCTAAATTAACTTCATCCTTATGGCTATAAATGGGATCACCATTGTCATCGAGTTTCATTGCACCACGCGGTGGAGCATTGTGACCACCGGCGGTATGGTGTTCAATAACAAAGCCATCGATCTTCCCTGTAGAGCGTTTGAGCAAGGCTTGTGCCAAGACATTCGATGAAATAATCGGTAAGAAGTAAGGACGGTTTAAGGTACCTAATTCAGAAATACCAGGGAAAACCGCTTCAGGGTCAAACCCCAGGCGATAGTCATCATCTTTTGAAGCACCATGCACATCTACACGATATTCTACAGGTTGATGCTCAGCTAGCTTATCCAAAATCCCTGCGATCTGAACTGGAATCCCTGCCCCCATAATCACATAATCCACACCTGCTAACATCGCACCATATAAGGATGCCATATTGGGGAGTTGAACTTTTTCTAATAAATTGATCCCCACAGGGTTATTATGACCTTCTTTGGCCAAGAAGACTTCAACAAAGTTTGCTGCTACGGTCGTTTCTAGTAGCGCTTGTGATGGGTTGAGGCTCCACATGGTCATGCGTTTAAAGGGGGTGCCTTCTGGCGTACCACCGTCAACATAATACTTATCTAAAATCCGTTGGGCAACATTAGCATCCGGGAAGTTGCTTAATGCCCGCCGAACATGGCCATTGGGATCACCTTTTTGTAAACGGGCGGTCATAATCATGGCGACACCTGTCCCAGAAATAATCCCTAATTGCCCTTGGGCAGATACTGCTTGTGCTAGTTTCCAGTCAGAGATGGCAACGCCCATCCCACCTTGAATAATCTTTGGATGCTCGATCATCGTGTGTTCACCTTATTCCTACTGTCATATCAAAACTATCATAGAATCAGGTATTTGTGGGGGTGCAAAACAGCAATAAAATCCCCGCCAATTGTAAGTTTAAGGCGTTTGTGGGGCGTAACCTTGCGCAGTTAATACATAACGAAAGGCATCTCCACCTAGATGGTAAAACACAACTTCAAACGGAGCCGCTTCTTGAGGTATCAAACTATCACGATTAATAAAGGTTGATTCTGTGCCCACAACCGCGCCTGAATCATTATAAATGGTCGCCGTAATTTTGATGGTTCCCACGACAGCATCTGTGTTATTTTGCACCACGCCTTGAATCGTCAAATTATTATTGGTATTGTAAACTGCTTGATCTTCGCCGATCAGAAAGCTATCTCGGCCAAAATAACCCGTTAATGAAAATTCTGCTTGACGTGCTGCCGCATGGAGTTCATATCGCACGGCGGTTGTGGGGCGTCCTGTGTCAAAGCGTAGGCGGAAAGGGGCAGTTTCCTCAGCATAAAAAACATCATAGACCAAGACATCAGCACGTTCTGTTAACGCGTTACCGTCTGAATCAAACAAAAAGGCTGTTAGGCGCACGGCTTCTAAATCTCGCCCACTATTATTGGTCACTTCGCCAGTGATATTAAATCCGCCATCACTATCCACCCAATGGCTTAAACTGCCGAAGCCCACAACCCCCGTACCAACCGTTGCACCAATTTGGGTCACTTCCCCTGCATTTAAAGGTGCATCAGGGTTTACCTCATATGTATTGACCACAGCCCATAAGGTGTTAAGAATGTTTTGGGGAATATCCGTGACATCGATCTCTAACGCTGAAAAATAAGTGCCATTCCCTTGCAAAAAGATATTTAAGGAACGACGCCCTAAGGTAGGGTATTCACGATATCCCGTTAGGCGAACACTACCATCTTGCATAGCGGCGGGTGCTTCAACCTGCTCCCAAGGAATAGCCGATACATCAGCAGGGGGTTGGTAAGCATTCACAGCTTGGATAAAGGCTTCTGGCGTCAGGGCTTGTCCTGTATTAACCAAGGTCAAACTAAGCCGCACAACACGCTCATTGCCTTCCACAGCGGTGAATTGCATCCGAATCCCATTATCATCGGGAAGTTCATCGGGAATCCAGTTGGGAGGAATTCGTAATGAAAAGGCGCCACTTTCATGCTGATAGGTTCGGAACCCTGCATCAAGTGCATCTGGGGTAGCGATTACCACCAATGGTTCAGCTGATTGCTGACCACACGCCGTTAGTAAACCAATAATGAGTAGCAATAATAGTGTTTTCATACAAGTATTATACGTTCCGCCAACAATACAAACCAACCTCTAACTGACCACCCGCGAAGGCTATGTTATCATGGAAATCATAGAACACTTATGCTAAGGTCACAATGTATACAAACAATGAAATTATGTTTCCGGTTTATGTTATCCCCCAATTACGCGAGTCGCGTGGTGCGGAATGGCAAGCCATGATCGATCGCCTTACTACATTGCCGGAAAATCATCCCGAAGTGTTAGCATTTTTGTTATTTATGGTGCGGCTAAATGGTTGCTTAGAATGTGAAACCGATAGCTATCGTGCTATGCGGGGCTGTGATGTATGTGCCTTGCAAACATTGCGACGGTATAAAAAGTCTGATGAAGAATTACTCAACCGGTATCAAAAAGCGTTAACTGATATCCATGATTATCTAGAAAAAACTGGTGCAACAGTCAGTTATGAGACTGTTTTTGAAAAGTTTTGACCTAATATAGCTGAATACACTTTCACACCAACACGACCAAATGCGGAACAATTTGTTCCGCATTTGTGTATTTAGGGAAAAAACAAACCATTTTTTAAGGGATTAATAACCTAATATGAACGAATGGCAGCAACTTCACGCGATATTTCAATTACTTGCTCCCCGCATTGATGGCCCACTGAGCACTGTGCAGCAACAGATCCAGCAGATTGCAGACACAGATACGAAGGTAGAAGCCAAAGCGCACATCACAAATATCCTAGGTTTATATAATCTATGGTCACAAGTGATTGATCACAAAGCAAATGGGCGTGACATTTCGCCAGCCCCTTTTCAGTTAAAAACAATGATGGAATGGCTCAAAGATTATCTGACATTACCATCAGAAGGTTTTTCTGATGTGACATTGTATGCTCATCGGGCAAGCTTACAAGAAGCGTTTATCTTGCTACATTCTGTTGCGAGCAGCCAAGGCAGTCAAGTCAAGGTGCATATTCGGCCAACGGATGATATTTGTACCATTCAAATCAATTTTATCCATAAAAACCCGATGCCAAATAGCTTGGATAGTTACATTCGTATTTTGCAACTTAATCCTGCTAATCGGCAATCTTCTGCCGAATTGATGATAGCAAAACTACTTTTAGACTTGAGCGGCAGTAACATCAACCTGAATTGGAACCCTAAGACAGTCCAAGCAACGCTAGGCGTAGAAATAAAGACCAATACGGCTAAATCAGCAGCAGAACAAGCAAATGCTAAACCTCAAACAGTAAAATTACCGATAGGAGAAAAAGAATCGTCTGATTTCACAGGGAGTCGTAAAAGCGAAACGTTATTACATGCCCTTAAGATGTTGGATAAAGAGCGCAAGCACAAACCCTTACATGATATCCCCTCCCCTGTGCCAGATGGCCCTACGCAACCCTTAACGGTTCCCAGTGAAATAGAATCCCAAGATGCCACCAAGGCACAAAAAAAAGTGACTGTTGCAGATCGTCAATCATCAACAGTTTCAATGGAACAGCCTGAAACCAATCTATCTTCAACTCCCAAATCTCCATCGGTTAGTGCGGCTGAACAGCAAAAACCAACCGCTAGCCCTAAAGTCCAAAAAGGAGAAGTTCGCTCATGACATATGAAAAAATCCATTGGGAATCTTTAGAGATCATTAAATCGCATCTTTATCGTCGATTAGCAGACCCCATAAAGTCGATTGATGAATTTTTGGAAAACATGCCCAAAACCGAAGCACGATTAATGCGTAAGCTCACCACCGCGCAGCAAACCAATAAAGCCCTACTGAACACTGTCAATGCATGGGCGACATTAGTATATTACAAATCACAAGGGCCTTTGACCGAGTTCCAACGTAAGCCTTTAAGCCGTACCGAAATTCCGAATTGGTTTATCGCATACTTTGATCAACAAGCAACCTTCCGTATGGATTTTGATAGCGTAGTCTATGTGCATCATGAAACGTTTTTTGAGTCTATTCTTTTATTATTTCATGTTGCCAAAAGCCTTAGCAAAATAGATTATATTGAATTGGTTGATTCACCCGTGGCAAAAGGCCCCGGGGTTTATATGCGAATTGTATTTGAGCCAAAAGATGACGTTGGGGTATTTTCTAGCTTAAAGGATGTGACAAACAAGTTTGATTCCGATAAGCTGGAAGAACGCGATCTTATGATCCAGTTTATGGTTGCACGAGATATGCTCGCCCTCAACAATATTCGGTTTCGCTTACAAAACAATCGTAAGATTAAAAAACAGGCCTTTAGTGCATTCGTTGAAATTGAGGTTCCCCAAGCACCCCCTGTGATTTTGGAAGAACCAGAGCCAACCATTCCTATTATCCCGAATGCAGAAAAAGTGAAGGTTGAAAATACATCTTTAGAACCCAGTGATACGGATAAGTTACGTATCCTGACGCCGACATCTACCAACAAGAATGGGACTAAAAAGCCACGGATACTGAAAAAACCAGAAGCAAAATCTGAACCCGTAGGAGATGAGAAAAAGCAAGATACACATACGGCTAGTAGTGAAAAATCACGTTCAACATTCAGTTGGTAAAGCAAAATGGTCTTTGAGATTGATCTAGCATTCATCGCAAGGCAGGCGCAACAACGCGCTGATGATTATGAAGCGTTTCGATATTATGTTGAGCTTGATGCTCGGAGTGATCGTGAACTTGATCAATTGGTAGAACAAATAGCCGCCCCAATTATTGATGCAATTGATTGTACACAATGCGGGAACTGCTGTCGTCATTTAGATGTCTACTTAACCCCTGAAGATGCCCAACGATTAGCCACTGGCTTAAATTGCTCATATGCAGATGTCCAAGACCGATATATTAACCACCCACAGGCAGAACAAGAAGGTGAATGGGGGATGTTCCACGCTAAACCCTGTGCGTTTTTAAATGGTAATTTATGTACTGTATATGCACATCGCCCCGAATCTTGCCGTGCTTATCCAGAATTTACGCCAGACTTTCGATGGCAATTGGGGCATATCTTAGGGGGGGTGGGGTCGTGCCCTATTATTTATCATGTGATTGAGCTGCTCCAACGAGAGTTAAAGTGGTAGCAACCCTATAGAGCCTGTTATAATATCGCCTTCTTGAATTAAGGAACCTATCATGCGTAAAGATCCAATGCACCCCAAACTGATTACTTGGCGCGAAGTTGATAAGATTGTTGATATACTGGTCCCACAAATCAAAACGGTTGGCGGCTATGATGGGATTATGATCATCACACGCGGGGGGATTATCCCCGGTGGATTACTGGCAGAGGCTTTAGACATTACCTATGTGCTAACCGCTGCAGTACGATTCACGGATCCATATGACAATGAATCACGATCGCCAACTCACCCATCAGCAAAACTAGCCTTGCCATCCTTTTTGCAATTTCCTGAAACTCAGCTTGTTGCCGAACGAAAATTATTATTGATTGATGATGTATGGGGGAGCGGACGGACAAGTGTTTCTATTCGGGGACGGTTAACTTCTGCTGGGGCAGAAGTCAGCACCTGTGTATTCCATTACAATCCGTATCGATCCTTGTTTCAAGACACCAAACCCGATTTTTATGGGGCGGTGACTGATGCCTATGTGGTGTATCCGTGGGAAATTGATCGTGGGATTGATAACATTGGCCAAACAGAACCCGAATTGATATAACCCCACGATTTATCCATATTTAAAGCAACTAAATTTTATTGCCGTTCCCAAGGGATGCGCACCCCTAGTTGATGGGCAACATTCACAGAAGACTTCACAGCGCTTTCTTGTAATGGAATCCCATAGGCTGCATATGACCCAATAAACCACACATTACGATCAGCTTCACGGTGCAATTGATTTAAGGTATCCAATGCCGCTAACGATTGCTGGGTGACAATCGGACGTTCAAACCAAGCCCGATCAATCTCTTTTTTCGGGTCAATTTCAACTTGCGGGTTTAAGGTGTGGAAGATGGGCGGTGCATCCGGTTTGAGGTCGGGGTGCATTCCATTCATCCATCCAGTTGAATAAGGATATTGATGGTTGGGATCCACAATGAAATTAATGGCTCCCCAATCTGCACGACGCGGAGGCATCAGGCTATCATCTGAATGTATGACAACTTCACAAGGTTCATAGGTGAATGAGCTTAACATTTCTTTTTCTGTGGGGGTTGCATCGGTGAGGAGTTTTGTGGCATGGTTTGCTTGTGTACCTAACAACACATGATCAAATAAATGTTCGGTTCCATCATCTTGTTTGATCAATACCTTGCCTTCTGGTGTGCGTGTGATGCTTTCAATCGTTGTGTTTAGGCGAATATCTTTAACATCATAAGAAAGGCGTTTGACAACTTCTTGCGTGCCGTTCACCACACGGCGGATTTGTTGAAACCCAGAAAAGAACATGTGCGGTTTGAGGTTATCAATAATAACTTCAGCTGGATAGTTACGAATCGCATCGTAACTACAGGTACACATTACAGCATACATGGGCATCATCACCCCATCAATAAACCCATCCGAAAACCCACGGGCTTTAAAATATTCTTCAAATGTTTGAGCGCGGGGAATCATCCCATTTTGGAGCTGACGGGGAGCATTAAAAGCATATTTCATGCCATCTAAAATCATTTGTGGTACTTGATACTTGCCGGTGCTTTGCCCCGTAAAGCGTGGCAGATTAAGCCCTGCGACAGAAATATTGCGGAATTTCGCGTAGGTTTTGCCATCTAAAGTGCTAAATGATCCAGATGCTTTGATATGTTGGGTTTTGATGCCTGCTAAACCATACATGGCAAGTAAATTTTTATAATACCCTGCGTAAGATAGTCGCATAGGGACATCTAACCGAATGGTTTTTCCCTGATGTTCTACATCTAATGAAAAAGCATCCATCCCCAAGGAACTTTGTCGATCAAATATAGTCACATCATGATGTTTATTAAATAGCCATGCTGCACTGAGTCCCGCGATTCCACTTCCAATAATGCCGATCTTCATCACACTCATCCTTACTTTTATTATGCAAACGAGTTCCCCATAGAGAGTTTAACATCAATTATGCAATGTGTTGTTTTCTGTGATGTGGGAACAGTGATAGTGCTGGAAAGAATAACTCAAAGGGGAAAACAGGGGGCTCGCCCAGCGTCACCACAGCTACCGCTGTGCCCTCCGCTGACCTCGCCCTGCCTGTTTAATTTCATCTTAGGAACTGACGTTACGCAGCCAAGCGAATAGGCTGCAATTGGTCTAAGGCATCAAATGCCGTTCTGACTGCTTGTGTATAAAGTTTTGCCTTGAGAGCAAAATGATTGGTCTTAGTTGAGACTTTTAACATTTCGAGTTTTACATAGGCACACATTGACGCAAACACATGGTTGCTTTGGGTGGTAACCGTTTTAGTAGGCGACTTCGACAAGGAAGCATTTTGTTTGAGCGATTTATGATAGGGTTCCACGTTCCATCGTTTGCCATAGATTGTGGTAATCTCATCGTATGTGAGGTCAGTATCACTTGTCACTAGATACAAAATACCTGTGCTACCATCTCCGTTTTTGAAGACTTGTTTGACCAAATAGAGCGGGAAATCTACTCGTTCTAGGTAAATGGTCAGGCAGGTATTTTCTTCAAGTGCCAAGCTATCGACGCGCACATAACGACCTTGCTTCTTGTCTTCAATACTTAAGGCAACCTTACGGTTAGTCTTGAGCGGCATCACAAAATCCCGTTTTATATCATGTTTTACAAACATCATGTTGTCTGCTGATGCAAACCACACATCATTCAGCACATATTTGAAGGGAATCTGGTTATCGGCAACCTGTTTGAGCATCTGACGGTAGTGTTCATTTTTGGTCACCGAAGAGCGTCGCTTTTCTTTACTCGTCTTCTTATCCCTAAACACCTCTGTTTTTTCTACCAGATGATAGTTCACTGGCAACGAAATACCATTCACATGATACAACGCTGTTATGAAGTTAATACCCTTTATCGTTCGCCCAGTTGTGTGATCATAGTGCCAACAAATGATGTCATTTTCATCGGTATGCGGCTTTTCTGAGATGCTATCATCAATGATGATGACTCCTTCTTTCGACTCCACCTCCCGAACATACGGTTTTACCATTAGCCATAAGTCTTTACCGCTTTTCACGGGCTGCGATAAAAAGCGCTGCCACCGATCATGGCTAATGGCACCATCCAATAGATTCGATAGCCCTGTTCCCGTCGTCAATCCAAATGAACTGATGAGATAGTCTGTATAAATATCGAGGAGTTCTTTATCATTCATATCAATACTTTAGCGCACTTTTCGCTAATTGTGCGTAACGTCAGTTAGGAATTAAATCCTAAGGGTAACGTTTGTTTTGATTATTGTTTTTGCCCACGGATCAACTCACGCATGACAATATTGCGTTGAATTTGGCTGGTACCTTCATAGATTTGGAAGACTTTTACATCCCGCATCAGTTTTTCAACAGGGTATTCTTTCATAAAGCCGTAACCGCCAAAAATTTGGACTGCATCTACGGTAGCTTCCATCGCAATGTCAGATGCAAAAACTTTTGCCATGGATGCTAATTTAGTTTTATCAGGTGCGCCTTCGTCAACAGCTTTGGCGGCGCGACGGACTAAGCTCCGTGCGGCTTCAACTTGGGTTGCCATTTTGGCAATCATTTGCCCAATGGCTTGGTGTTGGTAAATCGGCATGCCAAAGGTTTCCCGTTCTTGGGAGTAACGCAATGATTCATCTAGAGCACGTTGGGCGACACCCAAGGCTCCCGCACCAACAGGAGGGCGGCTTTTGTCAAAAACTTTCATTGCGATGTAGAAACCAGACCCTGCTTCACCAATTAGATTGTCGGCAGGTACTTCAACATCTTCAAAAATGACTTCTGCCGTGTCTGACGCGCGTTGACCGAGTTTGTCAAAGTGGTTACTGGTACTTACCCCGGGGGCATTCCGATCAACAATAAAACAAGACATACCTTTGTGACCCGATGCAGGGTCGGTGATGGCAAAGACCGTGTAAAAGCCAGCAACGGTTGCGTTGGAGATAAAGGTCTTGGTACCGTTGAGGATGTATTTATCGCCCTTCTTTTCGGCACGGGTTTTCATACCGATCACATTGGAGCCAGCAGCGGGTTCGGTAACACAATAAGCAATTAACTCACCATTTTCAACAGCGCGTTCGCCTAACCAATATTTCTTTTGGTCTTCACTACCACCAATACTAATCGGCAAGGATGCTAGGTTATTCACCGTAAGGGCGGTACTCATCCCAGAACAGCCCCATGCAAGTTCTTCACCGACAAGGCATTCTTCAAACACACTAGCGCCTGCACCGCCATATTCTTCGGGGATATTGAGAGTTGTTAAGCCGATTTCAGCGGCTTTTTTCATGATTTCCCAAGGAAAGGTATTTTCGCGGTCAAAGTGTTCAGCATTAGGGGCAATTTCTTTACGGGAAAAGTCACGCGCCATATCGCGTAACATCGTTTGTTCTTCTGTTAAATTATCTTGTGAATTTAAAACAGCTACCATTTTTAAAATAACCTCGTAATAATCAAATTGTGATTTGATAATAGCAAGAAATGGTAGCCAAAGGCAAGCAATTGCCAAAAATCGGAGCTATTTGCTCACAAACTTATTCTACGATCAGCGCCATTAGTTCAAGCTTGCTGCGCTCACCATGACATCATCAAATGCAATTGTGACCTCGCCCCCATCATCACCGCCTTCAACAAAAATACCACCGATGAGCCCAACTTGCCCGCCAGTGGTATAGGTGTCATCTTCCGCATCTTGGACTAATTCACCATTCACGTAGAGTGCCAAGTAATTATCAATACAAATAGCTTGAATCGTATTGTTGGCGGTACCACTGTTAATCTCGTCTGACTCGTGCCACGATGTAATGAATGAGATGCTCCGTCCATCGGTACGTGCAATTGCTCCAAACCCATCATTACTCACTAAAAAGGCATAGCCCGCGCCCTCACTATCAACGCGGCACATCACACCATATAAATTATTGTCATACTCAACTAGTGATTCGGCAGTAACTGTAATAGCCGCATTTTCTACACTGTCACCACCTTGCCCCCACACATAAGATGAGCGATTACCCGCTTGATGAACAATATAGCGTTCAGTGTCAATGGTAAGGCTTGCATTTTCATCGGGGAAGGTAGCGACATCAAATTCGGTATTTTCATCAAAAGTAATGGTGTATAGCTCATCGCCAATGTTGACAGCATCTGCATCACGGATGGTGCCACCACAGGCAACTAAAATAAGGCTTAAGAACAAGAAAGCGGGGAGGTAACGCATTGAGAATGCTCCTATCAGATTCATAATTCATGACATGGAGTTACCCATTGTGCAAATTCTTACGTTGAGGGGTCAAGATAGGATTCTATATTCACAGGTTGCTCATCTGCCGATTGGGCAATATGCGCCCAATAATGCGCTTCGATTACGTCCTCTAGCCATGTCAGACTATCAGTTTCGCCGCGAACCACTTTCATAATGTGCCCCATCATGCTATGCGCTAATCCTAATTTTTCAGTGCGGAAGTTCAACACATTATCTTTTTGGGTTTTGGCATCAGTATAGATAATCGTTGAGCCTGTACCGGCAAAAACAGCTTTTAGCTGCCCTTGCTCACCAACTATATGAATCGATCGAGTTAGGGCTTGTGCATGAAGTGCCATATTTATTTTCGCGATTACACCAGATTCCATAGTAAATTCCAGTGTTTGATTCCCAATCATATGAAGGTTTTTATGGTAGGCGCAATCTCCCCAAACGGCTTGTTGGCTAATCTCTTCAACTGACTCAGGTAATGCAATCTGTTTGGCTAAGTATTTAGTGATAGCGTCATGATTAGTAGCTTGGTTTTGGTCATAATGTTGTATGGCTGAATAATCACATGTTTTCTCAATAGGACAATTATCAATACAGCGCATGGGTGGAAAGGCATCTAGCGGCGCCGCATTGGGCGTGAATGACAACATATCATAAGTCCGTTTGACGATTTTTGCAGGTTCGTCGAGTAACCACCGCATCAGATCAATTTCATGAATCCCTTGCGAGAGCAACCATGCCTCGCGATGTTGGTTTGGGGTACGCACATAATTATGCACAAAATCAGCATACGGGATTTTTACCTCATGATGATAACTACGGATCTTGCCAAACTTACTTTTCTTCAAAAATCCATGTGCTGCACGGAAAAACCCCGTATAGCGCAAGCTATGCGCAATCATGATGGTTTTGGGCGCTACCATTTGTAATAAGGTAAAAACATCATCTGCTGTTTTGCCCAATGGTGGTTCAGTTAAAATCGTGTACCCACAATGTGTGGCATGTTGGGCAATTTCAATCCGAGACTCTGCTGGGGTCATGACGATCGCCACATCTGCAAAAGGTGGACGGTCAAGCCAATCTTGCCATGTAGTAAATTGATACTGTGGTGGAATATGATGCACATCACAAAACCGTTGTCGTCGAATAGCATCTGACTCAACTACGCCAACAAATTTAATCTGATCATCATAGGTATGCCCCATGTAATCATAGCTATTGGGATGATCTAACCCCACAAGAATAACCGGAATCGGCAGCATAACTGTCCTAGCATTGAACCAGCATTAGCATTATCCTAGCGGAGTTTGAATGTTTTTGCAGGCAAAAAGGGTTTGAAAACGGTATGGTCAAGAAAATTGTCTTACTAGATGTTGATGGGGTTCTCATTCATGCGGGGTATCGGCAGGCTGTCAAAAAAGCGGTTGAGTACTTAGCGAGCCAAATGGGACAACCCCACATCCAAGGCCCCACAGAAGCTGATATGGTTGCTTTTGAAGCACATAGTATTATCTTTGAATGGGATTCGGCGGCCATTAGTTTGGCCGCACTTCTGCAGGCTGTGCCAGAGATATGGCAAAACACACTTGCCGAAACCATGACCCATATCCGTCAAGCAGGTATCACACTCTCGCAACCTGATTATCAAGCGATTGCTGACCAATGTCATAACATCACCGCCACCCAAGCCGGCGAAGCCACCATCGGAACCATTTTTCCTGATCATCCGTTGTTTCGTGAGATTTTAACGGATACACACAGCATCAATGCACCGATTACCAAAATCATTCAGCAATTTGTGTTGGGTAGTGACCAATACGCTCGCACCTATCAACTTAAGCCGCAAGTCGATACGCCCTCCATGTTAGAACAACATGATACACCGCTCCTAAGCGTAACCATGCGGGATCGGTTATATGATGATCCGGATGTGTACCCGGTTATCTATACTGCACGCCCGAGCTTACCCCCCAGTTTTGAGCCTAACTGGCTCGGATATTCTCCAGAAGCTGAGATCGCGCAAAAGGTTTTAGATTTCCATCAAGTGCCATTAATTGCTTATGGCAAAATGCAATGGTTAGCCAAACAAAATAATGTTCCAGACAGTAGCTATGTAAAACCATCACCGATGCAGGGTATGGTTGCTATTTTTAGTGCATTATTATTTGGATCGCCCAATTGGGAACAACAGGCTTATACACTCGCCCAAGCGGAGCCACTTTCCATTCCCACAGACCTCAAAGATCAAGCATGGCATATTATTGTTTGTGAGGATTCCCCTAGTAGTATTGGTGGAGTACGGCAGGCGGCTGAACAACTCGCCCAGAATCACCTAATTACATTTCAGGGGGTTGGGATTGCGACACATGCCACCCATATCACCAATTTAGAACGCCAACAGGCGCGGGTATACCCCAACATTAATGATGCGTTAGCCATTGAATTAGATCATACCGATTAATCCATCACGTTTAGATAAGCGTCAACCATGCACATATTTTTCGTAATTGGTATACACTAGAATCATCTATCTTTGAGATAGGGTGAGAGCGGATCGCAAATCCAACACATGTATAGACAACATAGTTTATAAGGATGCAGTCACCATGAAACAATGGTTTTTATGGATATGCTTGCTTGCTTTGCTTGGGCTTCCCATGGTGAGCAATGCGCAAACAGAGTCAACAACCCCTATTTACTTTTTGATGGATGGTGACATCTGGAGTTATGACGTTAATAGTGGACAATTGATCCAAGAATCCAATTGGGGATTTAACCGCAAACCCGTTCTTTCCCCCGATGGCACACGGTTTGCCTATGTCTCAGAGGCAACGGTTGCTGTGAATTATTACAACAGCACCGGCGGATACTTAACCGATCCCGTGCCAACCAACATCTGGGTATGGGATGTTGCTACCAATGATGCTTATCGGTTAGTGGATCAACCTCAGGGAGCAGCCATTACACAAGATGAAACGGGGTTTCCTGTTGTTCAAAATGTTGTACGGCGCGAGTCTTTGGCATGGTCACCTGATGGTACACAATTGGCTTGGTTAGAACTAGACACTAATTTCCAAATTGATTTATTAATCCATGACTTCACAGATGATACACGGCGCATTGTTCCAGCCGATTTACCCTACCCCTATGGCGATGCGGGATATATTGGCGTGCAGGGTATGGCATGGGGAACCGATGGGATCCTGATTGAAAATTTTGGATTTAGTACGGGAACCTTTACACAAACCTTAACCTTGTTTGACCCCAATACAGGGGAAAATTTAGGTGAACATTTTGTGGGCGGCGAAACCTTTTCGATGATTGATTTTGGATTTACCAATGTTGGTGGCGTTGCAATCCTTTATGATAATGGCGGGTATGCTGCCTTAGATTTGCGTAGTGCAACAACGGTTGCTATTGCCCCGCTACAATTGATCAATCCGCTCAATGCGCCTAGCCAAACGATGACTCCACAATATGCAGGGTATGCTAACAATGTTGCTTCTTGGGAGGTTCTGAATGCCAACCAACAGCCATTGGCAACCCTCAAATCATTAGACATCTCATCCCACATCGCACTTTCTCCTAACGGTGATGCAGTTGCCACAATCTCTGATAGCGGATTAGGTATTTTGAATAGTGATGGTACATTTACCATCGTTCCCAATACCCAAGGTGTAGCCAGTAGTCAGAGTGCAGTGATATGGGGGGCAGATGTATGGCATCCATCGGGTGTGCCAACGGTTGCCGCTGATCCAAATTGTGTAGGAGCACCAGCGCCGCGCTTAAGTGTTGGACAAACAGCGTTTGTCATTCCCGGCTTAGGGAACAATGTTCTACGAGATGCCCCCGGGCGGAATGCTGAAGGGAGTAATATCATCGGCAATATACCGCCGAATGGAGAATTTTCAATCTTAGCCGGGCCTGTCTGTGCTAGTGGATTAAATTGGTGGCAAGTCGATTATAATGGGCAACAAGGCTGGACAGCCGAAGGCGATGGACAATTGTATTGGGTAGAAGGACGCTAATTGATGCACCGATTGTTGATCTTGTTGCTGGTATTTCTCATAACTGCCTTAGCTTGTAATCTCGCCAATGAGGCTGGGGATACTGATGGGTTACAAAATGACCCCATAGAACCATCTGATCAAGAAAGCATCATTGCAACGCCTGTACCTCCACAAACCCTGAATTGCGAGGCAATGATCAATGCCGCAACATGGCCGGTTTATGCCTTAGCCAATGGCAATGCTGATGTGGCCAGAACCTTGAACCAAGGTGAGACAGTGAAGATTGTCGCTATATCAGAAACAGAATGGTTACAGGTAGAAAGTAACGATGGTTGGATTATTGGTGATGGTTTTGAGCTGCTTGGTGATTGTACACAATTGCCGCTAGTGATAGTGAGTCCACAATCCAATTGCCAAGTGATCAATACTTCAGGTTCCCCACAAGGAATTTATACCGATCCCAATACGAATGAAGCATTTTTTGCACGGTTTCCCCCCAATGAAACATTATCTGTATTTTCCCAACAAAATGGATTCTATCAAGTGTATGTTACCGCCTATGAAAATTATGGCTGGGTGCAACAGCAGTTCATTACCCTTGGTGAATTATGTGGGGATTTACCGACTGAACCCGCTACCTTAAACTAGCAGGTTGTTCTATGAAAAAATCTATGCGCCTATTCCTATTTTCAGCGCTACGCACCAATATATTAAAATAGATTAAGTGGTAGTATAGCTTAGGCAATTTGAGAGTTATTAAAGAGAGAAATCATCATGCAACACACGCCAATGACCTTCACTGATCGCTTGCGCCGCGTGGTGAGTGGCATTGTCACCCCCTTAGGGCAATTTCTGCATCGGATGGGTATTTCACCCGATACAATTACCGTGATCGGGTTATTTTTGGTTGCCATCGGTGCATGGCGTATTGCCGAGGGCGAATTTAACCAAGCGTTTATCATTTTGGTTTTGTCGCTGCCCTTTGATACCATCGATGGTGCTGTAGCGCGGGCAAGCGGCTTGTATCGCCCTATTGGGTCTTACCTTGATTCAACCTTAGACCGTTATGCAGATGGCTTGCTAATGGGCGGGATCGGGTTATATTATGCACAATTAGGCGAATTTGAATTTACCGCTATTGCGATGGTTGCGTTACATGGGTCACTGATGGTGAGTTACAATCGTGCTAAAGCAGAGTCCTTAAATATTGATTGCAAAATCGGGTTGTTTACCCGTGTTGAACGCTTGTTAACCTTGCTCGTCACGTGGGTATTATATTTGATCATTGGACGAACAGGTGTAGATGTGGGTATTATCGTTTTGGCTGTTGGTACACAATTCACAGCCTTACAGCGTATGGTTTATGTCGCGCGGCGGTTACCACCCGCCGAAAAGCTTGAAGGATAAACAGATATGGATATTACCAGTACAGGGATTGAAATAGGCCCTTTGACCTTTCACTTTTATGGCTTATTGATTGTGATGGGGTTGCTGGCTGCTAGCTTCTTAGGTAGTTGGATGGCACAGCAAGATGACAAAGACCCCAAACATTTATGGGACGGTCTCATTTGGGCAGTGATGGCAGGCATCATCGGGGCGCGGCTATGGTTCGTCTTTTTCCCACCAGTGGCCTCTGTGGAAGCCGGACGAGACACCGCATGGATGCTGTCAAACTTCTTTGACCTAAATGATGGGGCGATTGCCATTTGGAACGGTGGGCTTGGCATCTTTGGCGGGGTTATCGGTGGTTTTTTTGGTATCTGGCTTTATGCCCGCCGCAACAAACTCAAAGACTTTTGGGGCTGGATCGATATTGCTGCGGTAACGGTTCCATTGGGTCATGCGGTTGGGCGCTGGGGCAATTTTGTGAACCAAGAACTGTATGGTAAGCCAACCGATTTACCGTGGGCAATCAGTATTGACAATCCACCACTTGAATATATTGATGCTGAAGGTTTTCACCCCCTATTTTTGTACGAGAGTTTATGGAATTTGATGTTGTGCGCCGCTTTGGTGTATCTGTGGATCAATTATCGGGATCGCCTGCGTAAAGGTACCTTCTTACTCCTATACGTTGTTGGCTATTCGATTGTCCGCTTTTTATTAGAATTCTTGCGCATCGAAATTGCGGAAGTGCAAGGTTTAGGGATCAATTCATCACAAACCATTACGGCCTTAAGTACTGTGATCGCACTGGGCATCTTGTTCAGTTGGTATTGGCAAAACAACCCCTTCAAGACCAAACAATACCATCCTGATGGCCGCCCTGTGGGCGCACCCAAAAAGAAAAAAGCCTCTTAAACCTGATCTAGACGGTTGTCATGGTCAATTTGGTTCGGCAATCATGCCTATTGCGCTTTAAGATTAGAGTAGCAAATGAAACCAATGGATCATGACAACCCATGATAGAAGCTGAACATTTAACCAAATATTTTGAAGATTTTCTGGCCGTTGAAGATATTTCTTTAACGGTTGATCCCGGAACGGTTGTTGCCGTGTTAGGCCCCAATGGGGCAGGCAAAACCACCACCGTTCGCATGTTAACCTCCATCCTCAGGCCAACCAGTGGCACCGCACGGATTGCTGGCTATGATGTCGCCACACAATCAGCACAAGTTCGCGCCAGTGTGGGCGTCCTCACTGAACAACATGGTTTATATGAGCGCATGAAAGGCTTAGATTACCTCGACTTTTTTGGCCGTGTCTATAACTTGCCAGAGTCCTTACGGCGTCAACGTGCCCGCGACCTAATGGAGCGGTTTGGTTTGGGAAAAGCCCTCGACAAGCGCGTAGGCGAATATTCCAAGGGGATGAAACAAAAGCTAGCTCTTGTTCGCGCAATGTTACATGATCCCCCGGTGCTATTACTCGATGAACCTACCAGCGCGATGGATCCCCAAAGTGCCAAACAAGTCCGAGATGCCATTATGGAACTACGGCGGGATCATCGCACAGTTGTATTAACCACTCATAATCTCACCGAAGCATCCTTGCTCTCCGACAAAATTGCCGTGATCCGCCAAGGACGCATCATCGCACATGGAACGTTTGATGAACTCGCTGAAAATTTTGTGGGTGCGCCACTGATGCGCTTGCAATTTACCCAACGCATCAATGGTTTAGCAGATAACCTGCCAGACTTTATGAACGTTGAAGATATTGGGGCTGATTATATCGACTACACTACATCGACCCCCCATGACACCAACCCCCAAGTGTTACGCTACATGATCAACAATGGGCATGATGTCTTAAGCCTCAGCCAACAATCCCGCACCTTAGAAGATGTCTATCTTCGTATTGTGGAAGAAGATGAAAGCCGCGTAGGAACCACACGATGACCACAAAATTACAACAAAACCAACCCAAAACGACAGAAATTAACGCTATTCTCTTAGAACGTTGGGATGAGCCGACCACATGGCGTCAGACATTGAGTAATGCCTTGATCATTACCCGCCGTGAAGTGCGAGACAGTTTCCGAGACTGGCGCATTATCGTTCCCATCTTTTTGTTGACCTTGGTCTTTCCACTATTGGCGAACCTAGCGAGCGCTATTTTTGTGAACTTATTGGAAAGTAGCAGCGAAAGCGCGAACACAACTGATATTGTTGATGCCTTTTTGCCACTGATGCCAATGTTGGTTGGCTTTTTTCCGGTGTCTATTTCATTGGTCATTGCCCTAGAAACATTTGTGGGCGAAAAAGAACGCCTGAGCCTTGAACCGCTGCTCTCAACGCCATTGACCAATGCAGAACTCTATATTGGCAAAGTGTTGGCAGCGATTTTACCCCCCTTAGCGGCTGGTTATTTAGGCATTACGATTTATCTTTCCGTGCAAGTATTTGGCCCCCAACAATGGCGGCCTGATCCTGAACTCATTCTTCAGATCGTGGTGTTAACGGCCATTCAAGCAGTGGTGATGGTCACGGGGGCAGTGGTCATCTCGAGCCAGACCACATCCACCCGTGCTGCAAATCTCTTAGCCAGTTTTGTGATCATCCCCATGTCTTTATTGGTGATTGTTGAAAGTCTGGTCATGATCCAACCCGGATCACGCTATGTTTTGTGGTACATCATGGTTGGCTTGTTGGTGGTGATTGTCTTACTCCTGAGAACGGGCACACGTATTTTTAATCGTGAGGAACTACTTGGTCGCGCTATTGATCACATCAACCTAAGTTGGATTTGGATCGTCTTTTGGGAGCAATTCACTGGTGGCGTTAAAGGGTTTGCCCCCATCGCTTGGTATCGTCAGAGTATATTCCCTACGATTGGCCGCTTGCGGCGTCCTGTGTTTGTATTTTTCCTAGCAGCGATTATTGCGTTTATCGGTGGCTGGACATTACAAGATAACTACCCACTCCCATTGGATCAGATTAATACCAATGAGGAAACAGGACTTAATAACCTGCGTGATATTTTTGATGCGGGGCAAAGTAACCCGCAATATATCTTTTTTGCGCTAGCACAAAATATCCGTGTGCTGGTTTTAGCCACCTTTGTGGGGTCGTTTACCTTCGGTGTGATGGGGCTATTCTTCACGATTCTGCCGTTTGGTGTCTTAGGGTATTTAATGAGCAACTTGGCGGTGGCTGATATGGAGGCGATGCCATTTATTATGGCTGTTGTTCCACATGGTATTGCCGAAATCCCCGCTATTGCGCTGGCCGGGGCGGCGGCCTTACAGTTTGGCGCTATCATCACCAAACCACCTAAGAATATGACGGTTGGCGAAGCATGGGTACGTCAATTAGCGGACACGATTAAATTGGGTATTGGTGTGGTCTTGCCATTATTGATCATCGCTGCAATTTTGGAAGTGCAACTCACCCCGCGTGTTGTGGAATGGATTTTGTCGTCTTGATCTAGCAGCGGGTAACAACCACAAGTTTTTATCTTGTGGTTGTTGCTCACATCAATTGCGGGCGAGGGCATTGGTCGATTGTATATGCTCAACTAGCGCAGCCGCGATTAATTGGTTGCCTTCTTCTGTGATGTGAACCTTATCAATATAAATATTGATGTTGGTTGGCAGATCAGCAAAGAAATCTGACCATAACAGCACATCAGGTATGCCTTCGACTTGCTCACGAAAGGCATCATCAACTTGATCATAGTAGACAAAGAAATCAAGCCAGCGTTGTTGATTCATAATCTGTTGCTCGTAGTAAGAGCGGGGTTCCTTGGCATAAAGAGCCGGATGCCACACAATAATCACTTGGATATCATATGCTGCGCCAATGCCTTGTACTACTTGAATCTGTCGTTTGAGATAGGTGGCTAAATCCTCTGGTTCGGAAGTTGCTTCAAGAATAAGATCCGCATTCACATTTTCCCAATCTGCATTACCAAGTTGACACCCTTCACCGGGATTAATCGGTGCAATGTCATTTGCCTCTAAGATACGACTACCAAGCATTGTGTCATATAATAAATTATTGAGCATGACCCCTGTTGAAAAGTCTAAGACGCACTGCCCACCGTCGAATTGTGCGGCGTTGTCTTTTTCAGTGCTTGTTGCCCCTACATAGCCATCACGCAAGGTGATGTTGATGTCATTATAGCCCCAGTAAAAAATTGCCACATCAGGAATTTCGCCTTGTAGCAACAAGGTTTGAAAGAGGATCACATCTTGCTGGCTCATATAGCCGTTTTCGCCATAATTGGTGACTTCGGCAATTGTTCCTTGGGTTGCCATTTCGCGTACTAGTTCACTCGGGATCGTATGCTCATCTCGTGCGCCATAACCCCACATGGTTGAACCCCCAAATGTGAAAATTTGTATTTCAGGGTCACCTTCTGGCGGGATAGTATAACGCAGTCCTTGTTCATTCACGGTGATATGTTCACCATCGTAAGGGCTGGTACGCCAATAAACGTAGGGTGTCCACATCGCCAGACGGGAAATTTCCTGAATTTCAACCCAATATTGCTCTGCCCATTCGACATAAGTATCGGTAATGGTGTTATATAAAGCAGGGTCAAACTCCCCAGTAATTTGGAGTGGTTCTTCACCTTCTATAACATCAAACGCATGTAGAATCCCCTCGCCTATAATGATGCCTATTACCACCACGCCAACCCCAATGAGTACTGGATAAACAGGACGAAGAATTTGTTGTGGTGGGTACATTGCCCCTAAAAGTAGTGAACCTATGACACTCCATAACAAAAACACTACGCCAACGGTTTGTGGTTGTCCGCTAAAGGTTTCAAGAACTCCATATAATCCAAATAGTAGCATCCCTAAAATAAAGACAGCTAGCAACCCTGACACAATATGAATACGGGGTGGTGCTAGCCATGCCAGAAGATTCTTGATCAGCGTTGTTTCATCATCACGGAGGGAAAAGCCTAAAATACCTATCCAGACAATGCTCAAAACCCCAAGCCCTGTCAGCCAGCGTGAATCATCACCGGATTGAGAGAATGCGGCTACACCCCCGATTAGACCAATCAGAATATTGATCGCCATCACAGCGACTAGGCTACGTGCTAATAGCTGAATCTTTTCCATAAATTTCTGTTCATTCCCTTAATCAACTGGGGGCAAAAATAGCGTTCACTTCCTACGTATGGTAGCATACAAGCCAGCCAGAAAATATTGCTGGCCGCACTCTCTAGAATCAATATATGATGTGAGATATATTCAAAACAATCAAGTAAAAATCAGTATATCGTATATACACAGTCATGCTGTAGTTCATCAATCTGTGGATAATGGAATCGCTTTATGGAAGTATGCCATAAGGCTCAATAAGTATTATGCGTGTTATTCAAACCATTGAACAATTGCCATTGCGCCCCCCTAAAAAACTCATTGGCAGGGGTGATCTACTCAAACAAGTGAATAGTGTACTGTCGCCGCAACAGTCGGTTTTGCTATATGGGATGGATGGCATTGGCAAACATGCTATTGCTGCAACGGTTGCCACTACTTATCTACGGATTGGGCGCGAAGTCCTCTGGCTAGATGCCATGTACCCTCTTGAACAACAAATCGAGATGGCGTACCAAAAGCCACATCAAACAGCGCTTGCCGAGCATACTCCGTTGTTGATCATTGACCATGCAACCAATCATGAATCAATCTCACAATTTATTTGGCAAACGGTCAAGGCGCATTCCCCGGCCATCGTGTTGCACACCATCGCAACAGACACCCCTTGGGAACCCATCGCTATTCGCCCGTTGAATCCCGCGCAATCAACCCAACTATTTTCAACCTATGCCAATCATGTTCCGGACTACCAATTACTTGATCTGTTGGGCGGGCATCCGTTTAGTATCCAATTGGCGGCGCGGTCGGGATTGCCTATGCAACAATGGCTATCAGCCTTACCGGATGATGCGTTACACCCCCGCGAAAAAATCCAACATGTAATTCAAGTAGCGTTTAATGCGCTGGACAATATCAGCCAAGGCTTATTGATGATCATGGCAACAACGTTTTCACATGGGATGAGTGATGCCTTACTGACCACTATTTTAGGCACGGCGAGTCAATCAATGACTGCCACATTGCGCCAAAAAGGATTCATCACAGAACAAGCAACCTATTATCATATTTCACCTGTGATACAGCGATTTGCTCATGAAAAGTTGACGCACAGCAACCGCTTAACCGATTCAAAAAACCGATTATTAAAAGCGATTGTGAGCTATGCGGCAAACCATATGGAACAACGAGCAGCGTTACTAATGGAAATCACCAATATCAAGGCTGCTGCTCAGTATTGCGCAGAGCAAGACGATCAGGATTCACTTAAGCGGTTATATGACAGTTTAAAATATGATGCAGGGTTTTGGCGTTCTTATGGTGTTGACATTCAGACATGGCACATTGATCTTGCGCCGCATGATACCCAACCAACCAGCGCATTGATCCTTGAACCAGACGCAACAGCCATCCATGATCACGATATAGATGATCCCTTAAGGACCACTATCAAAGCCGCAGATGACACCCAACCCCGAAAGCCGCAAGAACTCGTTACAGCGCTAACGATTGCGGGGGAAACCGCCCTCACAACACCGATCCAAACGTTACAATTAACGTTACAAAACGCCACGAATCGCCAAGACCGTCCCGTAATGGCGCGCTTAAGTTCACAACTCGGTGACTTGTATCTTGAGCAACATGATCCTGAAACCGCGCTACGATATTTCACGCAGGCAGTTGATTTGTACCAGACCTTAGGGGATTTAAGTAATCTGGTAACGGGTTTGTATACTCTGGCAACACATACCTTTAACAATCGTGGAGGAGAAGCCGCCCAAGACTATGTTCGGCGCGGCATGAATATTGCTCGTCAGCTTGGTGACGATGCCGCACGGAGCCAATATTTGTCGATTTTAGGAGATATTCGGATAGCTTTAGGGGATACCGAAAATGGTATGGAAGCCTATAAACGGGCGATTCGCTTATTACGCTTACTGCAAAATCCGCAAGATACCGGTATCGTGTTAAGCAAGCTTGCCACGGTTTATCTGGATATCGGGCGCTATCGGGAGGCGGTGGTTGCGCTTTCGCAAGCCATTGAGTTATTTGACGATTGCGAACGAGAGGATCTAGCAGGGCGTAGTTTAGGCAACCTGGGTACTGCATTGGGGCATTTGGGGCGTTGGCGGGAGGCAGGGCAAAAACATGCTGCCGCGCTCAAAATTGCCCGTGACTTACAAGATCTAGATGAAGAATGCTTCCAATTGCAAAATCTAGCATATGTATCTGAGGTAGAAGGGTATATGAATTGGGCAATCAATTATAATCAACAAGCTTTGTATATTGCCCTACTACTAAATGATCAACTGAATGTAGCATCTATCTGTTTTGAGTTAGGGCGCTTGTTGATGGACATCCCTGAAACCCTTGGCCAAGCCGTGATATTGTTAGAATATGCCACATCGGTGAATCCAACACCTGATAGCCGCGAACTCACCCAAGAAGCGAACTATCGTTATCGACGCGCACAACAAGATCGGATGTTGATGAATCCGATTGAAACAGATTTATTACAATATGCCAAAGACGCCTATCGACGCTACAATCGCTAGCACGTATAATCCTTGCCGCTTTGAAAAGGAGAGATAATGCGCGAATTTCCTTATGATATATCAATGGTACTGCCCGTTTATAACGAAGCAGAAAGCCTACACGAATTACATACAGAATTACAAGGCGTTTTAGAAGCCTTAGCTTTACGCTATGAAATTATCTATGTTGATGATGGCAGCCGTGATGCAAGCCCACAACTGTTACGTGACTTAAGCGAGCAACATCCACAGGTTAAAGCGGTGTTATTACGCCGTAATTTTGGTCAAACTGCTGCTATTCAAGCAGGCATCGACCAAGCCACAGGGGCTATCATCACGTTAATGGATTCTGACCTACAAAACGATCCGCATGAAATCCCGAGACTGCACGCTCGTATGGAAGAAGGCTTTGATCTGGTTAGCGGATGGCGCAAAGATCGCCAAGATGCCACGATCCGTAAAATCCCCTCACAAATCGCCAATCGATTAATTTCAGGGGTTACGGGTGTGCGCTTGCATGACTATGGTTGCACACTCAAAATGTATCGGCGTGAAGTGTTGGATCATGTGCGCCTCTATGGTGAAATGCACCGCTTTATCCCTGTGTTGGCATCAGCAGCAGGGGCAAATATCGATGAGATGGTGGTGAACCATCGGGCACGGCGTTATGGTAAAAGCAAATACACCTTATGGCGTACTGTCAAAGTCGTGCTAGACTTGATGACCGTCACCTTTTTGACCAAATACAATACCCGTCCCATGTATATTTTTGGCGGCTCAGGGATTTTCTTAGAATTTGGTGCTGTCGGTTTATTGATGGTATGGCTTATCGGATTTATCTTCGGCGTATTTTCCACCGTTGTATCGGTGGGGATGGTGTCGGTAGCGGTTTTGATGCTCATTAGTGGATTGCAGAACATCTTAATGGGATTGCTGATCGAAATGCTAATGCGCACGTATTATGAATCCCAGCAAAAAGGCCCCTACACTATTTTGGAAATTACTGAATAAAGTATTTGGGGATAACATTATGCTGTGGGAGCAGAGAGTAACGATGTCTGCTCCCATCAATCAGGATCAAATTATTGGTTAAAGTGCGTTTCTAAACGTTGGGCAAGACGATCTAAATCTTCTTTGAGTTCATTCGACACCAACCCTTTGACCAACCGCCCCCCTGCAGGCACACCAAAAGAACTTAGATCAAACCCTAATGTCGCTAAAATACTTGAGCCTTCAATATCATTTTGCGTTTCTGCTGTGAATGCCCACGAAAACTGAAGCGGGAACGGTTCCTTGCTGATAAAGGATAATTTTTCACCACGTACCCCTTCAACTTCCCCAACGGTTTCTAAGGTGCGGCGCAGGGGCATATCTAATTCAACACCAACCTGCCCAACCTCGCCATGACGCTCAACAATCCATGCGCGGTTGATACGCCCCACAACCGAGGCAAGGGCATCGGGATCCGTTAAATATTCATAGATTTGTATGGGGGTATACGGTAACCATGTCGTTAGTTCAACTACTTCCATAATGGATTCTCGTTTCTGGTGTATTATGCTGTATAGAGATTAACGCGAATGGCTCAAAACTCCCATAGATCACATCAGTATGAACATTCAGCATCAACAAAATTACCAACCGATCCTCAAATTATTCCTTGGCAGTGTACCTAATTTTTGTTATGGTTACAGGGAACACGTTAACAATTCAACACCCACAGGGGAGCTTATGCCAATAAGCTGAGAGGATGCGTAATGCCGCATCGACCCTAGAACCTGAACCAGTTAATACTGGCGGAGGGAGTGGTTTCGTGACATCTCTGTTGGTAACATGTCCCCCACCCTTTCCCCCTCATACTGTGGATGTTGTATCAACTCAAATAAGGAACGATTGAGATGTCAAAAAAACACCTCTTGTTATCTTTGATTGTTACCATACTTTTGTTTGGTGTGGTTTTCACTAGCAATGCACAAGACAATAATACGGTTACTGTTGTGACCCATGATAGCTTTAGCATTAGTGAAGCAGTGCTTGAAAATTTTGAAGCAGAAAGTGGCATTCGCATTAACCTTGTTCTTGCAGGTGATGCAGGGTTTATTGTGAATCAGGCTGTTCTCAGCCGTAATAACCCAATTGGCGATGTCATGTTTGGCGTTGATAACACCTTCTTGGGGCGCGCCTTGGAAGCTGATATTTTTGAACCGTATGAATCCCCACTGTTGGAAAATGTCCCCGAAGAATTTCAACTCGATGACGAATACCGCGTTACCCCGATTGATTATGGCGATGTGTGCATCAATTATGATATTGCCTACTTTGAAGATAATGACTTGCCATTGCCAGACAGCCTACAAGCCTTGACGGATCCTATCTATGAGGATCTGCTGGTGGTGCAAAGTCCGGCAACATCATCCCCTGGCTTGGCCTTTTTAATGGCGACCATCGCAGAATTTGGTGAAGACGGTGATTATACCTATACGGATTATTGGTCGGCTCTCCAAGATAATGGGGTATTGGTTGTTCAAGATTGGACAAGTGCCTACTATGGCGAATTTACCATTGCGGGTGGTGACCGCCCCTTAGTGGTGAGTTATGCCTCTAGCCCGCCTGCGGAAGTCATTTTCGCTGATCCTCCTATTGATGATGCCATCACGGGTAGCTTGATTGCCGATAATATGTGTTTTCGCCAAATTGAATTTGCAGGCATTTTAAGCGGTGGTCGTAACCGTGAAGCCGCTGAACAGGTGATTGACTTTATGCTTTCACTGGAATTCCAAGAGGATATTCCACTACAAATGTTTGTTTTCCCTGTTCGGGAAGATGCTATACTGCCGGACGTTTTTGTAGACTATGCAGAATTAGCTGAAAATCCGGCAAGTTTACCACTTGAGTTAATTGATGAAAACCGTAGCGACTGGATCACCGAATGGACAGACGCCACACTACGGTAACCTATTGGCTAGGGCAGGTGGGGAAGGTTGTCCCCCTGCTCTTCTTACTCATTTTCTTTATTTATCCACTGGGGAGTATCTTAGAATTAAGCCTTTTTTCAGATGGCATTTTTGATACCAGTGGCTTTGAAGCAATTTTGAGCAATAGTTATTATCGTGAAACATTGTGGTTTACCATTTGGCAAGCCACACTATCCACGATTCTAACCTTAGTGCTAGCTATCCCTGGGGCGCATGTATTTGCACGGTATCATTTTGCGGGCAAATCAATTATTTTGGCACTAGCGACGGTGCCATTTGTATTGCCTACGGTGGTTGTCGCAGCAGCATTTACCGCTTTGGTGGGTGAAGATAGTACGCTCAACCGTACCTTAATTGATATTTTTCAATTGGATGATGCGCCCATCCAACTAGAGCGTAGCCTAACACTGATTTTTATCGCACATGTTTTTTATAACTATGCGGTTGCGGTGCGCATCATTAGCAGTTTTTGGGGACGCCAAACTGACCATATCCAAGAAGCAGCGGCGATGCTGGGGGCAACCCCCGCCCAAACCTTTTGGCGGGTCACCATGTGGTTATTAATGCCCGCCATTTTAGCGGCGGCGGCGCTGGTCTTTATGTTTACCTTTACTAGCTTTGGGGTAATTTTGCTGTTGGGTGGGCTACAACATGCCACCATTGAAGTTGAGATCTACCAACAAACGCTTGCCTTTGCGGACTTCAACACAGCTGGTGCGCTATCCGTGATCCAACTACTGGCAACCTTACTAATGATGATCGTCTATACGCGATTGCAAACCAGCACCACCACCACCTTGCAATATACCAACGCCAGACCCAATCCGCCGCGTACAGGGGGCGCGAAACTGTGGGTAGTGGTGAATCTATTCGTGATTATAATCTTAATCGTCCTACCACTGATTGCATTAGTGGAACGCTCCCTCACCGTGGGACAATCAGGATTTAGTACCACGCATTATGATGCACTAGATGAAAACACACGCGGCTCGATTATTTTTGTGCCACCGCTTGAAGCGGTTAGTAACTCATTGCGATTTGCGAGTTGGGCAACGGTTTTTGCCATGATTCTAGGAACCTTAGCAGCCTATCTGCTAGCCCAACGAGGGCGGTTAAGCCGTTGGTTAGACCCGATCTTTATGCTGCCACTGGCCACCAGTGCCGTGACCCTTGGCTTTGGATTCATTATCACCTTAGATGGCGATGGCTGGATTGATCAATGGCTGATCAATACCTTTAATCTTGAAGAGTCTCCCCTGAACTTAAGAAATTCTTTTTGGATTATCCCTATTGCGCATACACTGGTCGGATTGCCGTTTGTTGTGCGGAGTGTCTTACCCGCATTGCAAAGCATCCCGCCCGCGTTGAATGAGTCTGCGGCAGTCTTAGGCGCACCACCATTACAACGGTGGTGGCGTGTGGAATTCCCTTTAATTAGTCGTAGCATCGTAGTGGGAGCCGTGTTTGCCTTTACGATTAGCATGGGGGAATTTGGTGCATCGGTGTTTGTGTCCCGCTTTGACCAACCGACTATTCCAATCGTCATTTTTCGCTTTTTAGGTCAGCCCGGCATCAATAACTACGGCCAAGCACTCGCCATGAGTGTGATTTTGATGGCGGTTTGTGTCACAGGATTTATCTTGATTGAACGCTTTAACAGAGAAAATACACGCCAATGGTAATGCTAAACGTGCAACACCTCACCCATACCTTCCCCAATGCGCCACATCCAATTTTGAGGGATATTTCATTATCTATTCGTGAAGGGGAAATTATCTGTTTGTTAGGGGCTAGCGGCAGTGGCAAAACAACACTGCTACGCTTGATTGCCGGCTTAGAACCGATTACCACGGGTGAGATCAAACTCAACAATAAATTGATTAATCAAGTGCCTGCCCATCAACGCGGTTTTGGGTTCATGTTCCAAGATTATGCCTTGTTCCCACATTTAGATGTAGAGTCCAATATTGCCTTTGGGCTCAAAATGCAACGCCGCCCTAAAGCCGAACAGCAGCAACGGGTTCGGGAAGTTTTAACATTGGTTGGGTTAGCGCATTTCGCCAATCGTCGTGTGGATGCATTATCAGGCGGGGAACAACAACGGGTGGCACTAGCGCGGAGCCTTGCGCCTCAACCCCATCTCTTGATGCTGGATGAACCACTTGGGGCATTAGATGCGGCATTACGGGAACAACTAGCGCTAAGTTTGCGCGAGATTTTAAAATTGGCAGGGGTGACGGCAATTTATGTAACCCACGATCAGCAAGAAGCCTTTACCATTGCTGACCAAATCGCGATTATGGATCAAGGAATCATTACGCAACTCGATAGCCCAGAAATATTGTATCTCACGCCTCGGAATCACTTTGTTGCTAACTTTCTCGGATTACACAATATTCTGCCAATTGAATCCTATGACGGGACATATGCCCACACACCAGTAGGTGCATTTCTACTGGAAACCGCCGCCCCCTATGTATTGTTACATCCTGCATTTTTGCGCATTATGAACCCAACAGAGCAAGACCCCACTGCGATAAATTTGGATGTTATAGAACGGGTTTTCCAAGGGGCGGTGTATCAATACACACTACGTCATACAAGTGATACCACTATTAAAATGACGGTTCGTGCTGCCGCCCCTTATATCCCTCAAATTGGGGAGCCTGTACAGGTAATGATCCGTGAGGGGGGGATCATGCCGTTGGAGGATTAAGCTAAGCTTACCTAATCAAGCCCCATATAGATCACATCGGGGCGCACAGCAAACCCCAATTTCTGATAAAAAGGGATGACTTGTTCGTTCCCAACGGCCACAAATAATCGTAATTTTGGCACCCCCATCTCACGGAATTTTGCCAATACCGCATTGACCACTGCCACACCATATCCCTTGCCACGTTCATTTGGCAATGTTGCCACATGTTGCAATAACCCATGTCGCCCATTATAAAGCCCACACGCGGCGGCGACGATCATCCCTCGGTGATTTTCATAAACAAAACATGTATCAGGGTTACGATCTAACAAACGCGCTAAATATTCGACCGAACAATCCATTTTTTCTGGTGTATATAACCGCTCGATCTGCGGTTGGTCAGCAATGGTCATAACGCGGATTGGCATTTCATCACTCCTCTAAAATTGCTTTCGCTGTTTCGATTTGTTGTTTCACGGCTTCAGGGCTGGTTCCCCCTGTTGCAGTCCGTTTGGCAATTGCCGCATCAAACTTGAGCCATTCAAATACATCTTCAGTGAACAATTCATGAATCGCTTGATAATCGGCTAACGATAGTCCCGACAGCGCGACTTCTTTTTGTTCACTGGCTTGTACCACCTGCCCCACCACATGATGCGCTTCACGGAAAGGCATTCCTTTTTTGACCAAATAATCTGCTAATTCGGTTGCTAAAAGCCCTTCGTCCAAGGACGCCGCTAATTTTTCAGGCACAAAGGTTAACTTCGCGATCATGCCTGCCATCACAGGGAGCAATAATTCGAGTGTGTTGATGGTGTCAAATAAGGGTTCTTTGTCCTCTTGTAAGTCTTTGTTATAACCACTTGGCAAGCCTTTGAGTAAGGCCATAAACCCAGTTAGGTTCCCTAGTAAGCGCCCTGCCTTACCACGTGCCAACTCCATTGGGTCAGGGTTCCGCTTTTGCGGCATAATGCTGGACCCAGTACTGTAGGCATCGGGTAATTGGATGAACCCAAATAATGGATTGGCATAAATGATTACATCTTCGGCTAAACGGCTTAGATGTGCCCCTAACAATGCTGTTGTAAACAAAAACTCCGCGATGCCATCCCGATCAGAAACTGCATCTAAGCTGTTTTGTGTTACCCCCATAAATCCTAACGATTCCGCCAACGCCTCCCGATCAATGGGATAAGGAGTTCCCGCCAAGGCACTGGACCCCAACGGGCTCAAACTCACTCGTTTAGCAACATCACCTAAGCGATCATGATCGCGCTCTAACATCCAAAAGAAGCTCATCAGCCAATGGGCAACAGTGATCGGTTGCGCAGGCTGAAAATGGGTATACCCTGGCATGATCAAGTCTGTATGGGGTTCGGCAGCGTTAACCAAGGATTGTTGAATATCCCGAATCAAACTTTGGACATACTCACACGCATCCAACAGCCACAACCGAATATCGGTAGCCACTTGATCGTTACGGCTACGCCCTGTATGCAACTTGCCCGCCGCATCCCCAATTAACTCTTTTAAGCGACGTTCAATCGCTGTGTGAATGTCTTCATCACCATCTTTAACCTCAAAGACATCCGTTTCAAACTCCATTAGGATGGCTTCTAACCCTGTTTGAATTTTTTCAAACTCGGCGGCGTTGATCAGGTCTGCTTCAAATAAAGCACCTGCATAGGCCATGCTGCCGGCTACATCAACAGCATAGAGTTGAATGTCAAAGCCTATTGAATCGTTCAAGGCTTTCATTTGTTCATCGGGGGCTTCTGAAAATCGCCCACCCCATAATTGCGTCATGTTTATACTCCTATATAAATGGTTTTGATCGTATTAGGGGCAAGGGATTCTTGAAGATTTATAAAATAATTGGATAACCAAGGCAGTGATTACCAGTATCAAGTATCGTGTAGGGGGCTCTCTTGATTTTGGTAATTTTATGGGCGTTGGTGACTCAAAACCACCACCTGAAATCCCAAAAAGTCTGGCAGGGGAGGGTCGCGTGGGGTCAGCTACGCTGACTACAGTCGGCAAAGCCGACCCCCTAGCGAAAACCCTCCCCTACTACGATGCGTGGTCGTCCCTACACAATTTGTCTATTTGGCTGTTACCGAATTATTTTTCAATTATCAATATCCCCTGCAAAAGACCATAGGAGGAACTATCCCCCTATGGTGTTAGGTTCGGTAATCGGCATTGATGCGGACGTAATCATGGCTCAGGTCGCATGTCCAAACCGTTGCTTGGCCATCCCCTTCCCCCAAGCGCAGCCGTACAGATATATCATGCTCTGCGAAAATATCCGCCGCATAGGCTTCAACATAATTGGTGGGTTGCCCATTTTCAAAAACCTGTAGGGCCTTTTCCGTGACACCATCGCCGCCTTTGTCAAACCATAGATTGGCTTGTGTTTGGTCAAAAGGAATGCCCGCATAGCCCGCCGCCGCCATGATCCGTCCCCAATTGGCATCAGACCCCGCAAAGGCAGTCTTTACCAAGGGTGAATTTGCGATGCTTTTGGCAATTTGGGCAGCGCTACCATCATCAGGTGCGCCAGTCACTTCAATACAAATGAATTTACTAGCGCCCTCGCCATCATAAACCACATCTTTTGCCAATGTTTGGCAGACTTCGATCAAGCTCGCTTCAAAATCAGCAATATCTTCTGGCATACTAATCGTGTGACCACTCACACCGTTCGCAAACAACAATACGGTATCACTTGTACTGGTGTCACCGTCAATCGTAATACGATTAAAGCTCAGATCAACGGCTTTTTTAAGCAGTTGCTGTAATAGAGCAGGCTCAATATTTGCATCGGTAACAATCGCTGATAGCATGGTTGCCATATTGGGGGCGATCATCCCCGCCCCTTTTGCGACGCCTGCTATATGATAGGATTCGCGTTTAAGGCTTGCCATTTTCAACCGAGTATCAGTCGTCATGATCGCCATCGCTGCACCGTGCCACGCACTTGAGTTATTTTCCAATGATTGCACTGCTGCCCGAATACCATTTTCAACTTTGTGCATCGGTAATTGAGGGCCAATGATACCTGTAGACATGACCAGCACTTGTTCTGGTTTGCAATCCAGTTCTTCGGCGGCAATAGCTGCCATCTGACGGGTATTCCGTAGGCCTTGTTCCCCTGTGCAAACATTAGCAATTTTGCTATTGATGACTACGGCGCGAATATGTTCCCGATCCGCAGCAAGAATTTCCGAATCATATAGCACGTGGGAGGACTTCACCTGATTGGTGGTAAAGACGCCTGCTACCATACTATCACTTTCGGAGGCAATCACAGCTAAATCGAGCTTACCCCGATTGCGTAAGCCACAATGCACCCCTGTTGCCATAAACCCTGCTACTTGCTCTATGCTGGTTTGCAACACATCTTGAGGGATACCAATCCCAGTCATAAGCCTTAGTCCCGTTTGAATTGTGAATAGTCTGGCTTGGCGTAGCGGCTTTTACCCGTGCCATCAATGGAAAGCATGGCGTCCACTTTTTCGGGTAAACCCCATAAGGTGATGAAGCCTTCGGCATGGGTTTGATCGTAAATATCCATTTGCCCAAAGGAGGCATAATCTTCACGGTATAAGCTAAAGGGTGAACGCCGCCCCGTGACGGTAACGTTCCCTTTATACAAATCTAACCGTACTTCGCCCGTCATGTTTTCTTGCGTTTTGTCGATGAACGCATCTAAGGAGTCCCGTAAGTGGCTAAACCATTTGCCATCATAGGTGAGTTCTGCATAACGGAGCGCCACCATTTGTTTGAAGTGTAATAGGTCTTTGGGCAAGCAGATGCTTTCCAACGCTTGATGTGCTTTATAGAGAATGGTGCCGCCGGGGGTTTCATAAACCCCGCGAGATTTCATCCCGACCAAACGATTTTCGACAATATCAACCCGACCGACGCCATGTTTTGCACCAATTTCATTTAATTCACTAAAGAGTTGCACTGGTGGCATGGCTTGACCATCCAAACTGGTAGGAATGCCTTGTTGGAAACCGATCATAATGGTTTCTTTATCATCAGGGGCATCCATCGGATCAACGGTCAGCTTGAACATGTCTTTTTCAGGGCCTACCCAAGGATTTTCCAAGGGGCCACCCTCATGGCTCATGTGGAACATGTTTTCATCACGGCTATAGATGCTCGCCAACGTCGCCGAGATCGGCACATCATGCTTTTCGGCGTAGGCGATGGCATCTTCCCGGCTGCGAATTGTCCATAATGGGTCACGCCACGGGGCAATCACTTTTAATTTGGGGTTGAGTGCCATCACAGTGACTTCAAACCGAACTTGGTCATTGCCTTTACCGGTGGCTCCGTGGGCTACAGCGTCCGCGCCTTCGATTTCAGCGACTTCAACCATGCGTTTGGCAATCAATGGACGGGCAAAAGATGTCCCTAGCAAGTATTCGCGTTCATAAACGGCGCCCGCCCGCATGGCTTTAAAAATGAAATCAGTCAAAAATTCTTCGCGCAAGTCCTCAATATAAACTTTGCTGGCACCTGTTTTAAAAGCTTTTTCTTCCAAGCCTTCCATTTCATCTTCTTGCCCCAAGTCAGCCGTGAATGTAACGACTTCACAGCCGTAATTCTCCTTGAGCCACGGCACAATCACGGAGGTATCTAACCCGCCACTATATGCCAACACGACTTTGTTAATTTTGTTGCTCATGGTGTTACCTTATCCTTTTTTGCTAAAGAGTTTTGTTAATCGCTCAATGGCGACATCAATATCGGACGTTTCAATAATGAGAGGCGGAACCAAGCGCAGGGTGTTTGCCCCTGCACCAACCATCAGCAGACCTTCGTCATAGCCTGCATTCACAATGTCGGACGCGGGAAAATCTAATTCAATCCCCATCATTAACCCGCGTCCACGGATTTCTTTGATGTGGGGAGTGTTAATTTCAGAAAGTCGGTCAAACAAATAGGCAGACATGGCGTTTACATGCGCTAAAAATGCGGGCTCACTAATACGCTCCAAGACATGATTGGCAACCGCGCACACCAGCGCCCCGCCTGCAAACGTGCTACCATGATCGCCTGCTTCAATCGCTTGATGAACACGATCTGTCATCAAGACCGCACCAATGGGTAAACCTGAAGCTAGAGGTTTAGCTAACGTCATCATGTCGGGCGTAACACCGCTAAATTCATGCGCCCATAGCGTACCTGTGCGCCCAACCCCACATTGCACCTCATCAAAGATCAGGAGTGTATCGGTTGCATCACAGATACGACGCAGCGCTTGCAAAAATTCGGTATCCACAGGGCGAACACCACCCTCACCCTGAATAGGTTCAATGATCACAGCACAGGTATTTTGGGTGATGCCTGCTTCTGCTGCGGCAATATCATTGACGGGTAAAACCGTTGAGCCTGCCATCAAGGGGCGGAATGGGTCTTGGTACTGGGGTTTAGGGGTAACGGCTAGTGCCCCCATCGTGCGACCATGAAAGCCATGGCTAAACGAGATAATTTCTTGGCGAGGCGTTCCATTGGCATAAGCAAATTTACGAGCGAATTTGATCGCGCCTTCATTGGCTTCTGCCCCGCTATTACAAAAATAGACCCGATCAGCAAACGATTTTTCACAGAGTTGTTGCGCCAGTTGGGCTTGGGGTTCGGTGTAGTACAAATTGCTAACGTGTACCAATTGGTGCGCTTGTTCTTGGATCATGTCGGTAACTTGCGGGTCACTATGCCCTAAAGACATCACCGCAATACCACTCACCAGATCAAGATATTCTTTACCATCGGTATCCCACACCCGCATACCGTCTGCCTTGTTGAGTACAAAGGGTGGGCGGCGATAGGTTTGCGCCACATATTGTTCGGTTAAATCATTGGCTTGCACAGATACCCTCCTTTCAAATTATGTCTACGATGTTGTTAAAATTGTGCCGCTTTGCTGGCGCAATCCGTCAAGATTGGTGATCGTTACTTGTTTAGCCCCTAAGGATGCGACATATAAAGCGGTTTCCACTTTAGGGATCATGCCATCTGTGATCACACCAGATTCGATCAGAATTTCAACTTGCGATTGGGTTAAATGCGGTTGTAATGCTCCGTTATTGAGTACCCCAACCACATCCGTTAAAAAGATCACCCGCTCCGCGTTTAGTGCAACGCCAATGGCTCCTGCTACATGATCCGCATTGACGTTATAGACGCCATCCTCACCGATGCAAATAGGCGCGATCACAGGGGTGATAGAAGCAGCTAATAAACGTTGTAAAATGTCGGGTTGTACCGTGACCACTTCGCCAACACGCCCTAGATCACCTTTGGGATGATGTAATTTTTGGGCTGTGACCAATCCTTGATCGACCCCAGATAACCCTTGGGCGGTAACCCCCGCCAGTTGTAAAGCAGTTACAATCCGAGGATTGACTGCCCCACACAAGACCATTTGCACCAATTTCAGAGATTCCTCATCCGAAACCCGCAAACCATCGATCTTTTTCGGTGTGATGCCAAAAGCACTTTGCAGTTGGGAGATTTCTTTGCCGCCACCATGCACAATCACGGTAGGAGTCACCCGTTCTTTGATGATTTGTACAAACTGTGCCAAAAAATCAGGATCATCCAACTGTGCGCCACTGATTTTGATCACATCGACCATTAGAGCAATCCCATTGTTTCAGGTAGATTGAACATTAGATTGGCATTTTGTATGGCTTGGCTTGATGCCCCTTTTAGTAAGTTATCTAATGCAGAAACAACAATTACGGTATCATCTGTGGCAGGATGCACCGATAGCACCGCGCCATATGTCCGCGCAACATCTTTGATTGTGGCGGTCTGACCATCTTGTAGAACGGTGATCAAAGGTTCATCCTTGTAGGTATCTTCCAAGCATTGCCGCACCGTGTCCAGTGTCCAACCATCGACTAAGGGCACATAACAGGTTGCTAACAATCCCCGATCAATGGGCAGCAAGTGTGGTGAAAAAATTAGGCTTCCTAAAGTAGGATTCACAGCCTTGAGTTCTTGCTCAATTTCCCCGACATGGCGATGCACCCGCCCGATGTTATAGGGTTTAAAGTCCCCAAAAACTTCTACAAAATGGGTTCCTAGTTTGGGTTTACGCCCTGCACCACTAACGCCACTTTTGGCGTCCACCACCAATGCCGCGCCCGCCCGAATGCCTTCCGCCTGTGCTAACGGCAGTAAGCCTAATAAAGTTGTGGTGGGGTAACATCCGGGGTTTGCAATACAATCTTGGTTTTTGATGTTGTCACGGTTAAATTCGGGGAGTCCGTATTCAGTGGGGAGCAAGTGCGGGGCGGGGTGTTCAGCATGATACCATTGGGTATACTGCTCCGTAGTTTTGAGCCGCAAATCTGCGGAAAGGTCAACCGCCCGCGCCCCTGCATCAAGGGCTTGTTCAGCTAACGGTGCTGAAGCGCCATGTGGCGTACACAAAAAGACCAGATCAACCGTCGCAGGATTTAAACTTTCTACCGGGATAAACCTTACTCCCCGATACGATTCGCCCGCAAAACTATTTGATGCGGCATGGATCACATCCATTTGTGGATGGCTTTCCAAGATTTTGATTAGTTCTAGCCCGGCATAGCCAGATGCACCATAGATACCGACATTGATTTTCATGGCTTATTCCTCTTTGTTGTTATGTGTTCCCAACGCTATAAGTGTAACGAGGTTGGTATACAACAAAAAAGCCCGAACCTTATGCAAGATTCGGGCGGGTAAAAAATATAAGTTTTCTTTTTAGGTTACTGAATAGCGAAAACCATCCGTCCCGAATCTATGTGCTCAGGGCGGCGGCGGCGCAAACGCAAATTGGTTGCGTTGTGAGATATAAGAAGTTTAGTTTCAAAATTTATTTCCATGTCGCTCATTTTCCCTTAAACTTTCAAATAAAGCAAGTGCCCAATAAAAGAATACTTACGTTTTGTCAAATTGCACAAAAACTTGTTTATGCTAAACTTCATCAGTCTATTATAGAGCTATCACACACGATTCATAAAAGGACTTTCAATGGCAGACATGGCACAGCCACAAACCGACGGACTCTCTGCCGAAACAGGCCGATGGGTGCTTATTTCTTGTATTTTGGCCTCTAGCATGGCCTTTATTAATCAATCCGCGTTAAATTTCGCCCTCCCCGCTATTCAGGAAGACCTGAACGCTAGCGGTGCAGATATTTTATGGGTCATCAATGCCTATCTTATCTTTTTGTCTGCGTTGATCCTTGTTGGCGGTTCCTTGGGCGATCATCTAGGGCGCAAACGGATTTTTATGGTTGGGATCGTTATTTTTATGGTGGCATCCATTGCATGTGGGGTTGCCCCCAATATTGAAATCATGTTGGTGTTCCGTGCCGTGCAAGGCGTTGGCGGTGCCTTGATGGTGCCAGGCAGTTTGTCGATTATTTCTGCCTTATTTGGGTCAGAAGGTCGCAGCCGTGCGATTGGTACATGGTCAGCATTTACGACTATCACCACCGCCTTAGGGCCAGTCATCGGGGGCGGATTATTAGCCGCGGGGTTTTGGCGTGGAATTTTCTTTATTAACATCCCGTTGGCGATTATCTCTTTATGGGCACTGCAAACGAAAGTTCCCGAAAGTTATGATGAAGATGCGCCTGAACAACTTGATTATCTTGGCGCGCTGTTAGCAACCCTTGGGTTGGGGGCTGTCGCTTATGGGTTTATCCAAGCACCAGCAAACGGGTGGACAGACCCGACTATTATTGGGGCATTCATCATCGGGATTGGATCTTTGGTTGGCTTTTATTTTAACGAGCGTTACTCAAGCCATCCTATGATGCAATTGAGCTTGTTTAAATCGCGTACATTCACGGGTGCAAATGTCATGACGCTATTTTTGTATGCAGCGTTAGCAGGGGCGTTATTTTTCTTTCCCTTAAATTTGATCCAAGTCCAAGATTACCCTGAACTGGCTGCTGTATTTGCTCTCTTACCTTTTACCATTTTGTTGGCGGGTATGTCGCGTTGGGCGGGTGGACTGGTGGATCGCATCGGGCCACGGATCCCATTAACCGGCGGCCCTGTCATCGTAGGGATTGGTTTTATCGTGCTGTCTATCCCCGGTATTACGGATGGTGCAAGTAGCTATTGGTGGACATTCTTTCCTGGTATTATGATTATTGGTACTGGTATGGGAATTGTGGTGGCCCCGCTAACCGCCACCGTCATGGGATCGGTATCCGCCCATCAATCAGGTGTTGCTTCAGGGATCAATAATACCGTTGCGCGCGCCGCCAATGTTTTTACATTGGCCATTGTAGGCGCAATTGCCCTAATTGCGTTTGAGGCAAGTTTTGAAGATAAGCTTGCCGCCTATAATTTTGACCTAACGGATGAAGAGCAAGCCTTTTTAGAGGAACAAACGGCTGAATGGGGAGCCGCCAAACCACCCGAAACAGTCGATGAAGATACTGCTGCAAAAATCCGACTCGCAGTACAAGAATCATTTGTTGAAACCTTCCGTATTGCAAACTACATTGCGGCAGCACTAGCGTTTATTAGTGCAGGATTATCATTCTTGTTCATTGAAAATCGGTTGGTTCAAGTTGAATAATGATTATTGGTACACTTCATAAACTTGGCACAGTACACACCTAATCGTGGGGGAGTGTTTGCGCTATGCGGAAATGCTCCCGTTAATGTTTATGTTGGGCACTGTATGGCCTGTTGCCAGTTACGCCCCCGATACCCGAATTGCTAGTACAGTAGACAAATACCGCTGGATGCCCGCTTGTTGCCCCACTCGTCGATACCCCGGGAAGGGATAATAAATTGTTGCCGCTTCAACAGTAGCTAGCGGAACAATGCGCTGGATGCGTTTGATTAAATCAGGAATTTGGTATGTGTGCATCGTTTCAGTATTTTGGGGTAAGGCATAATACAACTTACGGATTAGAGAATCTGCATTTAGTGTGATCAGGTATAACTCTCCACCCGACTTACGAACCCGTAAAAGTTCTGCTAAAAAATTATCGACATCATCAATATGTTGTAATACCCCCACACAAACAATGACATCAATGGATTGCTTAGGCAACGGCAGGATCATACCATCGGCTTGGATGGGTAAAATATCTTTTTTGGCGGCATACTGCAACATCTTAGGCACAAAATCGACACCAATGACTCGGTTATGCTTGGTGAGGCTTTCACAAAAGTGTCCTGTAGCCACCCCAACATCTAAGATCGTTTTGCCACTAATGTCTCCTAGCCAATCATAAACAACCTGTTGTCGAATATAAAAGCTACGTTCGGAATCATAATGTGCGGAAGCAATAGAATCGCCACTTTCATCTACATTACTCGTAAACCAGTCATACCAGTTGGTCATACAAATTTCTCCCACCATAACATGAAGGTTAAAATCCCCCATAGTTGGTATCCATAGTCGGCTTGTTTGTGGTGATGTTTATGGAGCATGGTTTCAATGGTTTTGGGTTGCCAAACACCAGCATGGTTTAAAGCGGTGGGATTTAAGGTATCGTGCAATAAATCCGCCAAATCTTCCCGTAGCCATTTGCTAACGGGAATATTAAAACCTTCTTTTTTGCGTGTTAAGGTTGTGGTTGGTAGCCTACTTTTCATGATTTGGCGCAAAATATATTTCCCTACCCTTCCATTAAGTTTGAGATTAGGCGCAAGCTGAGCAGAAAATTGTACAAATTCATGATCTAAAAATGGCACACGCGCCTCCAGACCATGCGCCATAGTCATCCGATCAACTTTGACCAGCATATCATTAGGCAAGTAAAAGCGAGTATCGACATATAATAACGCATCTAACATATTATTGGTGCGGCTTTTTGCATAATAGGTATGGTAGGTTTCAAATAACTTTGAATGTCGAAATACATCAGGATGCAAAACTGCTTGTTTTTGCTTGGCTGTGTGGATTTGCCGCCAGACAGCATGTGCTTCTTGCCATGGTAAGCCTACACCTTGCAAAAACCGCTGTAGCTTTTCAGGCCGTGAGATTTTTTCATCCGAGATAGGGATTAAGGTTGATAAAGGTGCTAAGGCTTTTTGTGTTAGGTGATGGGGCAAAAAGGATAGCGGCTTTGCCCATTGGGTTGCCAAATAGGTTGGGTATCCGGCTAAAATCTCATCTGCGCCATCGCCAGCTAATGCCACAGTAACATGCTCGCGGGTCATTTTTGATAAGTAGTACACGGGAACCATCGATGAATCGGCAAGTGGATCTTCCCCATGCCACACGATCTGAGGCAAAATATCTGCGAGATCAGGCGTAACTGTTTTTTGATAATGTTGTGTCTTTAGATGCTGAGCAACTTCTTTGGCGTAAGGTGCTTCGTTAAAGCTAGCTTCAGCGAACCCCATTGAAAAGGTTTTGACCATTTCTTGAGGCATATGGCGTGTCATACTCGACACAACAGCGCTTGAATCGACGCCACCACTTAAAAAAGCCCCTAACGGCACATCTGCCATCAAGCGTTTATTCACTGCGTCATGAAAAAGCCGCTCAAATTCTTGCTGGGCAATCTGTTCATCCGTAATTTGGGGTTGGCTATAATCGATATCCCAATAGGTCGATAAATGAATATTCCCCGCTTGAACAACCAGTTGTTCGCCGGGCATTAATTGCCGAATATGTTTAAATAAAGTATATGGCGCTGGGGTATAGTTTAGTGACAAAAATAAATCGAGCGCCTCATGATCCAACTCTCGGCGAGCGGCAGGATGCTCTAATATCGCTTTGACTTCTGAACCGAATAATAATGTATTTTCAAAGACGCCATAAAATAGAGGTTTGATCCCAATTCGATCACGCGCTAGCCACAGTCGTTTGTGATTGGCATCGTACAGCGCAAAGGCAAACATCCCATTTAGCTGATGTAAAACATCAATACCATACTCCTCATACCCATGAATCAGCACTTCGGTATCCGTTTTAGATTGGAAGCGATGCCCTTTGGCTTCTAACTCAGGATGTAAATCCAGATGATTATAGATTTCACCATTATAAGTGAGCCAAATTGAGCCATCTTCATTGGTCATTGGCTGTGTTCCCTGTTCAGAAAGGTCAACAATGCTCAACCGCCGATGTCCAAACCCGATCCCATCTTGTTGATGCAACCCTTGTCCGTCAGGGCCACGATGCGCCAGAATTTTTGTCATCCGATGCAAGGTATCACGATCGGTAGCACGCCCATCTAGATGAAAAATCCCTGCAATACCACACATTATTCAAACCGTTCCTTGCGAAGTGCCGCAATTTGATCACTCAGCAACGCTACAATAAAAATTTGAATCCCTGTCATGATCAATAACAAGGCACCAATGCTATACCCTTCTTGCATCACTAGAAACGGAACCGTCCAAGCGATCCCAATGCCAACTAAGGCACTGCTAATCGGTAAAAATAACCGTAATGGGTCTAATAGCATAGCTAACCGTATTATAAGGAAGAGCGTATCAAACCCTGTTGAGAGTTTTACGGTACTTGTCCCTACACGCTCATTAACAGTGATGGGCAGAAAATCAACCGCATATCCTCGATTCATAAAGATCATGGTGCTTGTTGTTGAAAATGAAAATCCATTAGGGAACAAATGCAAATACCTAGTTAGTACATCCCGCCGAAAAATGCGCATTCCAGAATTTAGATCAGGGATTGAGCGTCGCATTAAGAACACCGCCATCGCCCGCAAAAACCATTTACCGGGCATCCGCCATAATGGGCTATGAATTAATGCGGTACGGTTACCAATAATCAGATCATAATTATCCATTACATCGACCAACGTTAAAAAATCTTCTATACGATGTTGTCCATCCGCATCCAATGTCCCAACAAACTCTGTTGCGGCGGTTCGTACTCCCGTTTTTAGCGCCGCACCATATCCTTTATTCGTCCGATGAGAAATTAAGGTTAAACGCTGATGAGGTAATAAGGTTTGAACTTTTTCCGCAGTGGCATCTTGTGAGCCATCATTCACCACAATGATATGCCAATCATGCGTTTCGCTGAGGGTTAGCAGGGTTTGTAAGGGGCCAAGAATACCATGTTCTTCATTATATGCGGGCATAACGATGGTTAATTGAGGCATAGCGGATTCCGTCTGATATGATCAGTGGCTATCAGTATACCCACAGAACCTATCTTCATGATATAAGCATCAGTTAATAGTCTAAACTACGTTGTTCAGATGAATATACGGTATCTAACTTGAAATATGGAGCTGAGTTCGATGTGTAGATAGTATCCCCATCGAACTCATTATCGAGATAGTACCGCCTATCACGAAAAGATAGTTGAACTTGTTCATACAGTCTGATGCAACCTAAGGCATATAAGAAATGATCATAAAGGCACTCACCACATCATCCGTAGGATTATGATAATGATGGGGGTATGTGGCATCAAACCGCAACATTTCTTGTGGGTCAACAACAAGCATTTCATTTTTTACTTTAATTTCCAGTGTACCCTGTGTCACTAAAACCGTTTCTTCTGCATTCCCACTATGTGGATCCGCATCAAGAGACACCCCAGAATCAATTTCGACATAATACAATTCAAAACTACGGGTGGCATCAAATGTAATTAGGGGATGTAATCGGTATCCCTCAGTCTTCCCCAAAATGGGAGAAATGTCTTTAAAAGCGATCTGAGAAAATTTTGGCACTGTCGGAGCTAGTAACATACCAAATGGGATTTCTAATCCATTCGCAATTTTCCACAAGGTGTTGATAGTCGGGCTAGATTCTCCAATTTCAATTTGTCGTAACATACTCTTGCTAACACCGGTTAAGTCAGAAAGTTGGGTGTAACTCATATTCCGCCCTTCCCGCAAACGTTTGAGATTAGTACTTACAATTAAATCAGGTTGAGCCATATAACGTCCTTATTGACAATATAACAACAATAGTAAACAATATAACAACTAAAAAGTTGTTATAAAAATTAAGATGTTTAATCTACAAAAGGCAATATGATAATGGAAGCCATTAATTTAGGCGCATTTTTCACATTTGTTATTGTGACAACCTATACGCCTGGACCAAACAATATCACAAGCTCTTCTATGGGCATTTTATATGGTTATCGAAAAACTATAAATTACCTAATAGGAATTTGTGTGGGATTTTTTGGCATCATGCTGCTTAGTGGGATTGTTTCTGGCAGTTTGTATGCAATTTTTCCATCGCTAGAAATGATTATGCGGATTACAGGTTCAGGCTACATCTTATGGTTAGCATACAAAACCCTCAAAACAAGCTATCAATTTTCATCAGATGAATCTCCTATCTTAGGGTTTAGCAATGGATTATTGTTACAAATATTTAATCCCAAAGTGTGGATTTATGGGTTAACACTTTACACGACATTTTTAGCGTCCATCACAGGAAATATATTGTGGCTGTTATTCACTTCAATCTTTTTAGCCTGTGTAGCATTTACAGCAACATCAACATGGGCAATTTCTGGGGCTGCTATTAAACAATTCTTGGCGAACCAAGCCTTACAAAAAACCATCAATATTATTTTGGCTTTACTCCTCATTTATACAGCGATTGAATTATCTGGGGTGTTTTAAGGCTTAAGCGTTAGGATAATTTGCGAACCCTGATGATTTCATGAATACCTATTTTTAGGAGCGTTTGCTTATCGTTTTTGTACCGAAGAATAAATGGTATAGAGAACCGTTGGATATTACGTTGTTTTGTCAGATGGATTTGGCAAATTACCTGTATCCCCCTTGACGCCCCCCCAAAGAGGATGATATTATCCTTGGGCTTAAATACCCGTATCCAACCCTGCACACCCTTGTTCACAAGGCAATGTGTATGGAACTGAATTGGAAAACAAATGAGGCTATCCATTCGTGGTGTGCCTCGTCGTTATGTAAGGGACAGGCGCTTAGACGCCTGTTTGTGCGCTAGCAAACAAAACTATCGGAGTCTTTTATGCCGACAATTAATCAGCTCATTCGTAAAGGGCGAACCCCGAAGAAAAAGAAAAGTACCGCGCCTGCGTTGCAATATACGTGGAATTCGTATAAACAAAAGCGGACTCGTCAATCCAAGGGTGCCCCTCAAAAGCGTGGTGTATGCGTCCAAGTCCGGACGATGACCCCCAAAAAACCGAACTCGGCGTTGCGTAAAGTGGCGCGTGTGCGGCTTAGTAACCAAATTGAAGTTACGGCATACATCCCCGGCGAAGGTCACAGCCTACAAGAACACAGTGTTGTGATGATTCGTGGTGGACGTGTGAAAGACTTGCCCGGTGTGCGCTACCACATTGTGCGCGGCACGCTTGACACCGACGGCGTCAAGAACCGTAAACAAGGTCGTAGTAAATACGGGGCCAAGAAACCCAAGGAGTAAATGAACTATGCCTCGCAGAAATCGTCCGCCAAAACGGGAAATTTCGCCCGATCCAAAATATAACAGCCTGATGGTGTCCCGCTTCGTGAACCGCATGATGATTGGCGGCAAAAAAAGCACCGCCCGTCGGTTGTTTTATGAAGCCTTAGACATTATCGAAGACCGTGATGCTGGCAACGCCCTCGAAACCTTTGAACGGGCAATGCGCAACGTCACCCCCGCATTAGAAGTAAAGCCCCGTCGTGTGGGTGGGTCTACTTACCAAGTTCCTATGGAAGTTGCCCCCGACCGCGCACGGAGCCTCGCTATTCGTTGGTTATTGGTCGCGGCTAAATCGCGCAATGGTCGCAGTATTGCTGAAAAGCTCGCCAACGAATTTATGGACGCTGCTAAAGGTCAAGGGAGTGCCATCAAAAAGAAAGATGACACCCACCGTATGGCAGAAGCAAACCGCGCGTTTTCACATTATCGATGGTAAAGCAGGAAAAAAGATAAAGCTGAGATGGCAAAAAAAACCTTCGAAGGAAGATATAATTTAGACCAAGTTCGGAACATCGGCATTATCGCGCATATTGACGCAGGTAAAACCACCACTACCGAACGGATGCTGTTCTATGCTGGTATCGTACACAAAATGGGGGAAACCCATGATGGTAACTCGATCACCGACTGGATGGAACAAGAAAAAGAACGTGGCATCACCATTACATCCGCAGCGGTAACCGTAACCTGGACACACACCTTGGACAAAAAGAAAAATGTCCAAATTAATGTGATCGACACCCCCGGGCACGTTGACTTCACCGCTGAAGTACAACGCTCCTTGCGCGTGTTGGATGGCGGTGTTGTGGTTTTTGACGGTGTAGCAGGTGTAGAACCGCAATCTGAAACCGTATGGCGTCAAGCAAATGATTATAAAGTGCCACGTGTATGCTTCATCAATAAGATGGACCGCACAGGCGCTAACTTTGAAAAAGCCGTTCAATCTATTATTGACCGCTTACACGGCAACCCCATCCCCATGCAAATTCCATATGGAGAAGGCAGCGACTTCAAAGGCATCATTGACTTGATGAATAAAGAATATGTCTTTTATGCTGATGACTTAGGTGAAGATATTCAACGCGGCCCTATCCCCGATGATATTGCAGAAAAAGCTGCTCAAATGCGCGAGTCTATGATTGAAAAAATTGTAGAAGCGGATGAAGCCTTAACTGAAAAATTCCTTATGGAAGAAGACATCACGGATGATGATGTGCGTGCCGGTTTGCGCCGCGCCGTGATTGCAGGTACTGCTCACCCTGTATTCTTAGGGTCTGCCCTCAAAAACAAAGGTGTTCAAATCTTGTTGGACGCGGTTATTGATTACTTGCCCTCTCCATTGGAAATTCCTGCTGTTGTGGGCACGAACCCAGACGATGAGTCAGAGGAACATTCTCGCGCAGCATCGGATGATGAACCCCTTTCTGCGTTGGTCTTTAAGATTGCCACCGACCCCTATGTTGGTCGTTTAGCGTTTATTCGCGTGTATTCTGGTGTGTTGAATAGCGGTTCTACAGTTATCAACACCACTGAAGGTAAAAAAGAACGAATTGGTCGTTTGGTGCGGATGTTTGCATCTGATCGTACTGATACAGAAGAAATCCGCGCTGGGGACATTGCTGCTGCACTTAGCTTGAAAAATACGCTCACAGGGCATACTTTAGCAGACCCCGATAAACCGATTGTTTTGGAACAAATCAAGTTCCCAACACCGGTTATCGAAGTTGCTATTGAACCTAAAACCACTGGTGACCGTGACAAAATGGGCGAAGCGTTACGTAAATTGGCAGAAGAAGATCCCACATTTGTGGTGAACACCGATGACGAAACCGGCCAAACCTTAATCAAAGGGATGGGTGAACTTCACCTTGAAGTCTTGGTTGACCGTATGATGCGTGAGTTCAATGTAAATGCGACTGTTGGTAAACCGCGTGTATCTTACCGTGAAGCCATCACCAAACCCATCAGCATGGACACCACCTTCAAACGTCAAAGTGGTGGTAGTGGCCAATACGCCCGTGTTAAGGTTGAATTTGAACCCCTCACCGAAGAAGAAATGGCAAACTTTGAAGCGGATGAAAAAATAACCTTCGAAGAATCCAAATTTGAATTCGTAGATGAAATCAAAGGTGGTAAGGTTCCACGTGAATACATCCGTCCAACCATGTTGGGCTTGCTAGATGCGATGAAAGGCGGCGTTTTGGCAGGGTATCCAGTCGTGGGTATGCGTGCAAAATTGGTTGATGGCGCTTTCCATGATGTGGACTCCTCTGAAATGGCGTTCCGTATCGCAGGGTCTATGTGCTTAAAGGATGCTGTTCGTAAAGCATCACCTGTTTTGCTAGAACCTATGATGAAAATTGAAGTTGTTAGTCCTGAAGATTACACAGGTGACATCATCGGGAACTTGAACGCTCGTCGTGGCATTATCGAAACAATGGAATCCCGTGGCGAAGGCACCTCGGTTGTGCGTGCTAAAGTGCCGTTGGGTGAAATGTTTGGATATGCAACTGACTTGCGGAACATGAGCCAAGGTCGTGGTAGCTTCACGATGGAATTTGAAGGATATTCTCAAGTTCCAAAGAGTATTCAAGAAGAACTTGTTCAGAGCGGTGGCTAATCCCCAAACTGCTCTGAGGGATTAAGGAAGTCAAACGGCGGGAATATCACCTGCCGTTTTTAGCGAATTTAGGAGTTTTGAAACAATGGCAAAGTTTGAACGTACCAAGCCACATGTGAATATCGGAACCATTGGTCACGTAGACCACGGTAAAACGACGCTCACCGCCGCGATCACAAAAGCATTGTCCTTGCGTGGAGCAGCGGAAAAGATGAACTATGACGACATTGATAACGCGCCGGAAGAAAAACAACGGGGTATCACGATTTCAATTCGTCACGTGGAATACGAAACCGAAGGTCGCCACTATGCACACGTGGACTGCCCCGGTCACCGTGACTACATCAAAAACATGATCACCGGTGCAGCGCAAATGGACGGTGCGATCTTGGTGGTATCAGCGCCAGATGGCCCGATGCCCCAAACCCGTGAACACGTATTGTTGGCACGCCAAGTGGAAGTGCCGGCGATGGTGATTTTCTTGAACAAAATCGACCAAATGAATGACGAAGAGTTGCTCGAATTGGTTGAGCTTGAGTTGAGCGAATTGTTGGAAGGCTACGGCTTCCCAGCCGATACGCCAGTGATTCGTGGGTCAGCCTTGGCAGCAACCGAAGCCGGTGAAGATGCCAGCGATCCAGCATACGAACCCATCTACAAATTGATGGACACCGTTGACGAGTGGATTCCCACTCCCGAACGGGACACCGAAAAAGCCTTTTTGATGCCCGTTGAAGACGTGTTCAGCATCAAGGGTCGTGGTACGGTGGTGACCGGTCGTGTTGAACGTGGCACGCTCACCAAAGGTGCCGAAATTGAAATCATTGGGTTGGTTGAAAAACCCATGAAAACGGTTGTGACCGGGATCGAAATGTTCCACAAAGAACTCGACCAAGCGGAAGCTGGTGACAATGCGGGTATCTTGATTCGTGGGATCGACCGTGAAGAAGTGCAACGTGGGATGGTCTTGGCCAAACCTAGTTCCATTACCCCCCACACCAAATTCAAAAGCGAAGTTTACGTTCTCAAAAAAGAAGAGGGCGGACGTCACAAAGCTTTCTTCCCTGGCTACAAGCCACAATTCTACATCCGCACTGTGGACATCACAGGCGTCATCAGCTTGCCTGATGGGGTAGAAATGGTGATGCCTGGCGACAATGTGAACCTGATTGTGGAACTCATTGCCCCCATCGCATTGGAAAAAGGCTCCAAATTTGCTATCCGTGAAGGCGGTCTCACCGTTGGCGCGGGTGTCATTACCGAAATTATCGAGTAGGACAAGCTGAGGTCTCAATGGCGAAGCAGAAAATACGGATACGGCTCAAAGCCTACGATCATCGTGTTCTCGACCAATCTGCACGCCGCATCGTGGAGACGGCAGAACGGACAGGTGCCCGCGTTGTCGGGCCTGTCCCACTGCCCACTCGCATCGAGCGGTTTACGGTAAAACGGTCACCGTTTATCGACAAAGATTCGCAAGAACACTTTGAAATTCGTACGCACAAACGTTTAATCGACGTTTTGGACCCTGATAGTAAAACTATCGACACACTCATGCGGTTGAACTTACCCGCTGGTGTGGATATCGAAATCAAGATTTAAGAAATAGAGTTTCTCGGGATGATGTCAGGATTCGGCTGGCAGTCCCAGTGGAGGCAGAACCGAATGAAGGGCATAATTGGAAAAAAAATAGGGATGACGCAATACTTCGAGGAAGATGGCACAGTACAACCTGTGACTGTCATCGAAGCAGGTCCCTGCTATGTCACCCAAATCCGTACCTTGGATCGCGATGGCTATAGCGCTGTGCAATTGGGGTTTGATGAAATCGCCTCTAAAAGCAACGGTGAGTCACGCCTGAGTGCTCCTAAACGCGGGCATTTGAATCGTGGTGCGCTTGAACTCCCCGACCTACGGGTTTTGCGGGAATTCCGCCTCGATAATGTTGAGGTTGCAGAAGGCGACACCGTCACCTGCGATGTCTTTGAAAAAGGCGATATCGTTGATGTCATTGGCATCAGCAAAGGTCGCGGTTTCGCAGGTACGATTAAGCGGCATAACTTTAACCGTCAACCCAAAACACATGGTCAATCTGACCGTGAACGTGCACCGGGGTCAGTTGGGCAATCCGCCTTCCCGGGTCGCGTGCTTAAAGGTACCCGCATGGGTGGGCGCATGGGTAATGACCGGATCACCATCCAAAACTTAGAAGTTGTTTTGGTAGATCCTGAAAAGAACCTGCTAGCGATCCGTGGCTCTGTGCCCGGTCGGCGTGGGGGTGTGGTCGTCATCCGCGCAGCCCGCAAGCAACGGAGGACAAGTTAACCATGCAACTCCCTGTTTATGATAAATCCGGGAAAGAAGTCAGCACTGCTGAATTGCCAGATGGCATCTTTGGCGCTGAAGTTAATGTAGGATTGATGCACCAAGCCTATGTACGGCAAATGGCGAATGCACGTCAATCAAATGCACATACCAAAACCCGTGGTGAAATCAACTTGACCAAAACCAAGTGGTATCGCCAAAAAGGGACAGGCCGTGCCCGCCATGGTGCGCGGAGCGCCCCGATCTTTGTTGGTGGTGGTCGTGCACATGGCCCGCGTAACGAACGCAACTACACCCAAAAGATGCCCAAGAAAATGCGGCGTCAAGCGTTGCGTAGCGCACTCTCAGCACTTATTCGTGATGAGCAAATTGTTGTGGTGGATGACATCAGCTTGGCTGAACCCAAAACCAAAACGATGCACGATACCCTCGTGAAAGTGGCTGGCACAGCCAATGTGTTGGTGCTGTATACCGCTGAACAAAAAGTAACATCACAAAGTGTCCACAACTTGCCCAATGCCACTGCGCTACATGTCAATTATTTGAACATTCGCGATTTATTGCGGCATGACAAAGTGGTCATCTCTCTGGATGCGCTTGAAAGCATCAAAGCGCATTTAGGTTAGGAGCAATAAAATGGGTAAAACTCTCAACATCTATGATGTACTGCGTCGCCCTATCATTACTGAAAAGGCGAACTATGCAAGCGATAGCTTAAACCAATACACCTTTGAAGTAGACATGCGCGCCAACAAAATCCAAATTCGTGACGCGATTGAATTAATCTTCAAAGTTGATGTGGAACGTGTTAATGTCATGGTTATGGCTCCTAAACGGGGTCGCCGTGGTCGTAAATTCTACATCCGCAAAAAAGCTTGGAAAAAAGCTGTCATCCGTGTTGCCCAAGGGCAACAAATTCCGTTATTTGATATTTAGTTCAGGGTTGAGCCAAGGCAGATATCCGAACCTCACGGGGCTAATGCACGCTCAACATAAGGAGAAATTTGAGGTATGCCAGTAAAATTCTACAAACCCACTTCTGCCGGTCGGCGTGATATGTCTGGGTACACCTTTGAAGAACTTAGCAAGGTTGCCCCTGACAAATCATTGATGACAGACCTTCGCAAACGCGGTGGGCGTAACAATCAAGGTCGCGTCACTGTGCGCCACCGTGGTGGCGGCCATAAACGCCGTTACCGTATCATCGACTTCAAACGCCGTAAATTTGATGTTCCGGCAGAAGTTGTATCCATTGAATACGATCCTAATCGTACCTCTCGGATTGCAAAGATTGTCTATGAAGATGGTCAAAAAGCCTATATCATTGCCCCCTTGGGCTTGCAAGTTGGTATGACTGTGATGAACGGCCCCGATGCTGAACTCTCAGTTGGCAACAGCCTGCCTATGGTAAACATCCCAGTCGGGCAAATGGTGCATAATGTCGAGCTTCAACCGGGGCGCGGCGGGCAGATGGCACGCTCTGCGGGTACGTCTGTGCAAATCTTGGCAAAAGAAGGTGGATTTGTCACCTTGCGCTTGCCAAGTGGTGAAATGCGCCGTGTGTCTGAAAATTGCATGGCAACCATTGGGCAAGTTGGCAACACCGACCACGGCAACATCAAGCTTGGTAAAGCTGGTCGTCGCCGTTGGATGGGATGGCGCCCAACAGTTCGTGGTACAGCAATGGATCCGGCGAGCCACCCTCATGGTGGTGGTGAAGGTCGGTCACCTATCGGTATGCCTGGGCCTAAAACCCCTTGGGGTAAACCTGCCATGGGCGTTCGCACTCGTCGCAACAAAGTGACGGCAAAATATATCGTACGGCGTCGTGGTAAGAAACGTCGTTAAGTCGGGAGTTAGGCAACAATGTCGCGTTCTTTGAAAAAAGGGCCTTTTATTGAGGCCAAATTGCTCAAAAAAGTTGAGCAAATGAACGAGAAAAAAGAAAAGAAAGTCATCCGGACATGGAGCCGCCGTAGCACCATCTTCCCGCAAATGATTGGTCATACCATCGCGGTACATGATGGACGCCGCCATATTCCGATTTATATTACGGAAAATATGGTTGGGCACAAACTCGGCGAGTTCGCACCCACCCGCACCTATCGCGGGCACATTATTGAGAAGAAAACGAGAGGTCGTTAAATGGACGTAACCGCAAAAACCCGTTACTTACCCATTTCGGCATTCAAATTGCGCTTGGTTTGTAACCAAGTGCGTGGTATGGACGCTGACCAAGCGGTGGAAATTTTGAAGTTCCAACCCCAGCGCGGCGCGTACCACGTTCGCAAATTGATTGAATCAGCGCTTGCCAATGCGGAAGAGAACTTTGAACTCAACCCTGATGATATGGTGATTGCTGAAATTTATGCCGATGAAGCCCCCTCACAACGCCGCGTTAAGGCCGGTGCCCGTGGGCGCTACAAGCCCCGCGTTAAACGCTATGCACACTTGCGTCTTGTCTTGCGCGAATTTGATTACGAGGAGGTAAACTAACCATGGGACGTAAAATTCATCCTATTGGATTCCGCTTGAAGGTTAACCGTGATTGGGATGCTCGCTGGTATGCAGAAGGGGATCGTTACACCCAACTGCTCAGCGAAGACTTCGACATCCGTCGCTTAATCGAAAAAGAATTGAAGCCAGCAGGGGTTTCTCGCACAGAAATTGAACGCCATCCCAACCAAGTCCAAGTGACGGTGTACACCGCCAAACCTGGGATTGTGATTGGGCGTAAGGGCGAAAGCGTGAAACAGCTCCGCCAAAAGCTAGAAGACACAACCGGCAAAAAAGTGAAGGTTGAAGTCGAAGAAATCGAAAACCCCGATATGGATGCTAAATTGGTAGCTGAAAATGTCGCAGGGCAACTCGAACGCCGCATTGGGCACAGCCGCGCCATCAAACGCGCGATTGGGCAAGCCATGCGCCAAGGCGCTAAAGGAATCAAAATTATGGTTTCTGGGCGGTTGGGCGGGGCAGAAATGTCTCGGCGTGAATATATGATGGAAGGCCGTGTGCCGCGCAACACCTTGCGCTCTAACATTGATTATGGCACGGCAGAAGCGTTGACCGGTTTTGGGCTGATTGGTATCAAGGTGTGGATCTATAAAGGTGACATCTTGAATGAAGAAGAAGCCAAAACTGACGCCTACGTCAGCAAATAGGTCAGCAGGAGAAGATTAGTTATGTTGATGCCAAAGCGTGTCAAATTTCGGAAACAAATGCGCGGTCGTATGACAGGTATGGCGCAACGGGGCAACACAGTTGCCTTTGGGAGCTATGGCTTGATGTCACTGGAACCCGGTTGGGTTGACAGCCGTCAAATCGAAGCCTGTCGTCGTGCTATCGTGCGGTCTTTGCGCCGTACCGGAAAGGTTTGGATTCGGATTTTTCCTGACAAACCAATTACCGCTAAACCTGCCGAAACCCGTATGGGTAAAGGTAAGGGGTCTGTTGAAAAATGGGTCTGTGTTGTAAAGCCCGGGCGCGTGATGTTTGAAATCGGTGGCGGCGTGAGCGAAGAACAAGCCCGCGAAGCCTTGCGTCTTGCCTCTTACAAATTGGCGATGAAAACCAAATTCGTCAAGCGCATTGACCCCATATCTGGAGAGGAAGCATAACCATGGCAATGTATCCAGACGATATTCGTGATATGTCCAACAAGGACATTTTAGAAACCATTGAAACCAGTAAGCGTGAGTTGTTTAACCTCCGCTTTCAAAAAGCAGTTGGTCAGTTGGATGATATGACCCGTATGTCTACGGTCAAACGTAACATTGCGCGGTTGAAAACCGTTTTGCGGGAACGCCAATTGGCGGCTGAACTGGCTCAGGAGGAATCATAAGATGGCGAACACTCGACGCCGCCTCCAAGGGCGGGTAGTAAGCAACAAAATGGATAAAACCGTTGTTGTTTTGGTGGAACGCTCCAAACAACATCGCTTGTATAAAAAAGTGGTGCGCGTGAGCGATAAGTACATGGCACACGATGAAAGCAACGACATCGAAATCGGTGACGTGGTGCAAATCGTGGAAAGCCGCCCCCTCAGTAAACGTAAACGCTGGGCTGTGGAAACGGTGGTAAGCCGCGCAGCCGAAGAAAATTAGGAGCGTGTGGCATGATTCAAACGGAATCACGGTTAGCGGTAGCTGACAACACAGGCGCTAAAGAATTATTGGTCATCCGCGTTTTGGGTGGGTCAGTTGTAAACTACGGTGGTGTTGGCGATCTAGTGGTTGCAACCGTAAAAAAAGCATCACCCGATGGTAGCGTAAAGAAAAGCGATGTGGTGCGTGCGGTTGTTGTGCGGACAGCGAAAGAATATCGCCGCCCCGACGGGTCATACATCAAATTTGATGATAACGCTGCTGTTATCCTCAAAGGTGAAAGCCAAGACCCACTCGGCACTCGTATCTTTGGCCCCGTTGCCCGTGAACTGCGGGAAAAAGGGTTCATGCGCATTGTTTCCCTTGCACCAGAAACCTTATAACACGGGGACAGGAGAACACAAACGATGCAAAAAATTAGAGTTGGTGACACCGTAGAAGTCATCGCTACAGCAGACAAAGGGTTACAAGGCACAGTGTTGCGCGTGGAACCCAAAAATAACCGTGTGGTGGTGGAAGGCGTGAATGTCGTCAAAAAACATCAACGCCCCCAACAAGCTGGACGGCAAAACATTCAACCCGGGATCATCGAATTTGAAGCGCCGATTGATCTCTCTAACGTGATGTTGGTTGACCCCAGCACAGGGCAAAAAACCCGCGTTGGGATCCGTGTTAATGAAGACGGAAAACGGGTGCGCTTCGCCAAAAAATCTGGTAACGATTTAGACTAGGTGACGTTGTAAAATGTCTACTCGCTTGCAAACATTTTTTAAGGACGATGTTTCCCCCAAGCTCATGGAAGAATTTGGGTACACAAACGTCATGCAGATCCCCACAATTACCAAAGTGGTGATTAACATTGGCGTTGGCGAAGCATTGGACAATGCTAAGGCGCTGGATGGTGCGGTTACGGACTTAACCAAGATCACGGGGCAAAAGCCCGTCGTCACCCGCGCTAAGAAAAGCGTTGCAAACTTCAAATTGCGTGAAGGTCGCGCTATTGGTGTGAAGGTCACCCTGCGTGGGGATCGGATGTGGAACTTTATTGATCGCTTGATCAATCTTTCCCTACCCCGTACTCGTGACTTCCGTGGCATCAGCCCCAAGGGGTTTGACGGTCGTGGTAACTTCACCTTAGGGTTACGTGAACAACTCATTTTCCCTGAAATTGAGTTTGACAAAATCGATAAAGTGCGTGGGATGGAAATTTCTTTTGTGACCACCGCACCAACTGATGAAGAAGGTCGCCGCTTGTTGAAGCTGTTGAACTTCCCATTCAAAGATAAATAGGAGTCAAGATGGCTAGAACATCATTAGTAGAGCGCGAAAAGAAGCGCAAATACAAAGTTCGGGTTCGCAATCGTTGCCAATTCATTGATCCGAATACCGGTAAAGTTTGTGGGCGTCCGCGTGGCTATATCCGCCGCTTTGGGCTGTGCCGCATTCACTTCCGTGAGCTTGCTCTTCAAGGCAAGATTCCCGGTGTCGTGAAATCCAGTTGGTAAGGAGCAACCATGCAAAGCGATCCTATAGCTGATATGCTAACGCGCATCCGGAATGCGTTATTGCGGAAACACAAAACGGTGGACATCCCCCGTTCGAACATCAAGGTAGAAATTGCAAAGATCTTGAAGGAAGAAGGCTACATCGAAGATTACAGTACCGATGAAGCGTTCCCACCCAAGCTCACCTTGAACTTGAAATATTATGGGCCCCGTCGGAACCGTCGTGCTGTGATCACTGAATTAGAGCGCGTCAGTAAACCCGGTCGCCGTGTATATGCTGGTAAGTCGGAAATTCCGTGGGTGTTGAGTGGGATGGGCATCGCCATTGTTTCCACCAGCCAAGGGTTGATGACAGACCAACAAGCACGTCGTAAAGGTGTCGGTGGCGAAGTACTCTGCTTCATCAAATAATTTTGCTGCGAACTGCTGTGTAGCACCTGCCCGAGTGCATGGAAGCCCATGTGTTCGTGCAATGGCTATCGTGTAAGCGTGGCGCTTAGATGGATTGAAGGAATAAGCGAACATGTCGCGTGTAGGTAAACAACCCATTCCCTTACCTAAAGGGGTAACCTTTGGGGTTAACGGTAGTGAAATCACCGTTAAGGGAGCAAAAGGGGAACTAAAGCAACGCTTTAACCCCGAAATCAAGATTGAAGAACAAGACGGTGAGATCCTTGTCACTCGTCCAACTGACCAACGCCACCACCGCGCATTGCATGGGTTAACCCGTGCCTTGCTCAACAACATGGTGGTTGGGGTTTCAGAAGGCTTTACCCGTAACTTGGTGATCCAAGGGGTGGGGTATCGTGCGGAAATGCGCGGAAAAGACTTGGTGCTCAACTTAGGGTATTCTCACGAAGTTGTCGTTGAGCCACCCGAAAACGTCAGTTTTGAAGTCCCTAAAGATTCTCGTGGTCAAAAAATTATTGTGACGGGGATCGACAAACAAGTGGTGGGCGAAATTTGCGCCTACATTCGGGGACGCCGTCCACCGGAACCTTACAAAGGTAAAGGGATCCGTTACGAAGGTGAATATGTCCGCCAAAAAGCGGGTAAGACAGGTAAAGCATAAACAATGGCTAACAAAACAAGAGCAGAACAACGGAAGCGTCGCCATCGTCGCGTGCGGGCTAAAATTTCTGGCACTGCTGCACGACCGCGCTTGAACATCTACCGTAGCCATGAAAACATTTACGCTCAGGTGATTGATGACGAAAACGGGCATACCCTTGCCTCCGCATCCACCGTTGACGCCGAAGTGAAAAAATTGGCTGATGGTAAAACCAAAATCGAAGCTGCAAAAATCGTTGGTTCAACCGTAGCAGACCGTGCCAAAGGTGCTGGTATCGAAACGGTTGTCTTCGATCGCGGTGGCTACCGCTATCACGGACGCATTAAAGCCTTGGCTGATGGCGCCCGCGAAGCTGGCCTAGAGTTTTAATTTAGGAGAAAACAATGGGTAGAAGAGAACCACGTCGCCGCCGCGATGAAGACCGCGAAGAACTCGATGAGCGCGTGATCGACATCACCCGTGTCGCAAAAGTGATCAAGGGTGGTCGTCGGTTTGCGTTCCGTACTACGGTCGTGGTGGGTGACAACAAAGGTCGGGTTGGTATTGGGGTTGGTAAATCCCGCGCTGTACCCGACAGCATCCGTAAAGGGAATGAACGTTCCCGCCGTGATATGTTCCATGTTGCATTGGCTGGCAACACCATTCCACATCAAGTGGTGGGCTATTGTGGGGGGGCGAAAGTCTTCCTGAAACCAGCTGCTCCCGGTACCGGTGTAATCGCTGGTGGTGCTGTCCGTCAGGTATTAGAAGCTGTTGGTGTAAAAGACATCCTCAGTAAAAGCCAAGGCAGCCCCAACATTTTGAATGTTGCGTTTGCCACCATTGATGCGTTGCAACAATTACAAAATATTCATGAACTCGCTGCCATGCGTGGTAAATCTGTCGATGAGATTTTGCCGTTCTGGGAACGAGGAGGCAACAACGATGGCTAAGACATTACGTGTGAAATTGGTGCGCAGCACCATTTCATCCAAGCAGCGCCATAAGGACACTGTCCGTGCGCTAGGGTTGCGGAAGCTCAACCAAACGGTTGAACACACCGATAATCCTTCTGTACGTGGGATGATTAACAAAGTTAGTCATCTTGTAGAAGTCGAGGAGGTTTAAGATGAAACTCAGCGACTTGAAGCCACAAGAAAAACGGAAAAAGAAAAAACGGGTTGGGCGCGGTATCAGCGCCGGGCAAGGTAAAACCGCTGGGCGTGGTACCAAAGGACAAGGTGCCCGTCGTGGTGGTGGTAAAGGCCCCTACTTTGAAGGTGGTCAATTGCCTTTGGTACGCCGCTTGCCCTTCAAACGTGGGTTTACGAACGTTTTCAAAATTAACTATCAAGTAGTCAATGTTGAAGACTTGGCCGAACACTTCCCTGATGGTGGGGCAGTTGCCCCTGCGGATTTGGAAGCTAAAGGCTTGATCCGCGACCAATGGAAACCTATTGTGTTGTTGGGTGATGGCGAAATTAATCAGAAATATGATGTTTCGGTTCATCGCATCAGCAAAAGCGCCCAAGAAAAAGTTGAAAAAGCTGGCGGTAGCGTCACCAACTTGGCATACCACTTGCAAGGTGCCGAAGCTACCATCCGTCGTCCGCGTAAAGAAATCGTTGAACAACGTCGTCAAGAGGCGGAAGGATAGGCTGCTATGTTAGATGCTGCACAGAATGCCCTGCGGTTGCCAGATGTGCGCCGCAAGATTCTCTTTACCATCTTTATCTTAATTCTGTACCAGCTCGCAGCCCATGTGCCTGTTCCAGGGGTCGATGCCGACCTCTTGGAACAAGCTTTTGCCGGCACGGGCGGGTTTGGTGAAGTGCTGAACCTGCTTTCGGGTGGGGCAGTGCGGAATTTTAGCATCATCGCGAATGGTGTATATCCATACATTACTGCATCCATTATCTTGCAATTGCTGATCCCGATTATTCCACGCCTAGAAGCGATTGCTAAAGAACCCGGTGGTCAAGATACCATCAACAAATACACCTACTTTTTGTCCATTCCAATGGCAATGTTGCAATCCATTGGTCAAATCAACATCTTCCAAACCCAATTGACTGGTGGGGAACTGATTCCGGGCTTCCAAAGTGATATTTTGGTGACAGCCACGGTTATCTTTACCATGACGGGTGGAACGATGTTGGCAATTTGGCTGGGGGAACGCATTACTGAAAGTGGTATCGGGAATGGTATTTCCGTGATTATCTTCGCGGGGATTATTGCACAAGCACCGGCTAACCTCTTTAACTTGTTACAAACAAGCTTTGTGTTCAACTTGCTGTCGTTTGTCATCATTACAATTATCACGGTGGTGGTGATTGTATACTTAAACGAAGGGGTGCGGCGGATTCCGGTGCAATATGGTAAGCGGGTTCGCGGTAACAAAATGTACGGCGGGCAAAGCACCCATGTGCCGTTGCGTGTGAATACCGCAGGGATGATTCCCTTGATCTTTGCACAATCCATTATCACCTTCCCCGCAATTGTGGCAGGCTTTTTGCCCTCTGGTGGTGTCGGGTTATGGATTCAGGATAATCTTGGTGGCGCCACAGGCTTTTGGTATTGGGCACTGTACTTTGTACTGGTATTTGGGTTTACCTACTTCTATACCAGTGTGATGGTGCAAAATCAAAACCTTGGAGAAACACTACAACGGAATGGTGGGTTTATTCCGGGGATTCGTCCGGGTAAACGTACCCAAGACTATATCAACAAGGTCGTGAACCGTATCACCTTGGTTGGTGCATTGATCTTGAGCCTTGTGGCGATTCTCCCCGGATTCATGGAAATCTTCCTAAACTTGACGGGGAACACCGCAGCGGCTTCAACCTTTAGTCAAAATCCGGCTAACGTTATTGGCCCATCTGGGTTGATCATTGTGGTCGGGGTTGTGATTGATACCATGCGTCAATTGGAAGCTCAATTGATGATGCGTAACTATCAAGGCTTTTTGAACTAAGGGAGTTATGAGCATGGGCGTATATATCATCATGATTGGTGTGCAAGGTGCAGGGAAGGGAACCCAAGCTGCTATTCTTGCCGAAAAATATGGCATTCCACATGTTTCGACGGGGGATTTGTTCCGCGCCATGAAAACGCAGGACACCCCGCTCGCCCGTGAGGTACAAGCCTTGATGAATGAAGGCAAGCTCATCTCAGATGACATCACCAATCGGATGGTGGAAGACCGACTCAGTGCAGAGGATGCCCAACAAGGTGCTATCATGGACGGGTATCCTCGCAACCCTGACCAAGCTGCTGCCTTTGAAACGTTGTTAGCATCCAAAGGTGAAAAGCTAACTGCGGTGGTCGTCATGAACTTAAATCGTGACATCGCCGTGATGCGTTCTGAAGGGCGTCGTTACTCAACGGATAAATCCCGTGTCTATAACATCTACTTCAAACAACCGCTCAATAAAAAAGACGGGGTGTGGCTAGATGATGAAACAGGGGAAGCGTTAATCCAACGGGATGATGACCAACGCGACGCAATTGAAAAACGCATCAGCTTGTACTTTGAGCAAACTATGCCATTGATTGAATACTTCCAAGCCAAGGGGCTGGTGGTTGAAATTGAGGCCAACCACCCCATTGAGAACGTGACAGAAGCTGTCATGGCTGCTGTTGACGCCAAACGGGAAGCATAACTGACATGGCTATTCACCTAAAAACGCCTCAGGAACTTGCCACCATGCGCGAAGCAGGGCGTATTGTTGCCCGCGCTCACGAAGCTATGCGCGAAGCTGTCAAACCCGGTGTTAGTACATGGGAACTTGACCAAATCGCCGCAAAGATTTTTGACCAACATGGGGCACGTCCGGCGTTTTTAGGTTACCCTCCCGGCAGCAAATACCCATTTCCAGCCACTATCACCGCATCTGTTAATACAGAATTGGTGCATGGTATCCCGAGTAAAGCTCGGATTTTGGAAGCGGGCGACATTATCAGTCTTGATACGGGGTGTCACTATCAGGGATTTGTTGGCGATGCTGCTTTTACATGGGCAGTTGGAACCATCAGTGAAGATGCTCAAAAATTGTTGGAGGTCACTGAAGAATCCTTGTATGTTGGGATTCGGGCAGCGAAGTTAGGTAATGAACTAAAAGATATATCAACGGCTATCCAAACCTATGTTGAATCCAATAAGTTTGGTGTCGTCCGTGAATATACCGGGCATGGTGTGGGGGCAAAAATGCACGAAGACCCCTCTGTGCCAAACTGGTGGCCGTCTGCTAAGCAGATGCGGATCTTGCGTCGTCGGCGGATGGGTTTTCGGAGTGCCCCGCTAAAAGCTGGGATGACCATTGCCCTCGAACCGATGGTTACGATGGGGTCGCCAGAAACAAAAGAATTGGATGATCACTGGACTGTGGTCATGAAGGATGGGGCGCTTTCTGCCCACTTTGAACACACAATTGCAATTGTGGATAACGAACCGTTAATCCTAACGCTACCGTAAGCACTAGACAAAATCAAAACTTTTTGTTATGCTCTTAAGCTGTTTGGTAGCCGTTTGAAAACGAATAGAACATTTAAAGGTTAATCAATGGCACGTATTGAAGGTGTTGATTTACCACGTAATAAGCGCGTTGTCATTGCGCTGACCTATATTTATGGCGTTGGTCGCCATCGTGCAGAATCCATTATGGAAAAAGCTGGGATTGATGCCAGCACGCGCGTACGCGACCTGACAGAAGCAGAAGAAGCTGCCATACGCGAGTCTGTAGCTGAATACCGCGTAGAAGGTGAGCTTCGGCGAGAAGTCGAACTCAATATTAAACGCTTGATAGATATTGGTAGTTATCGCGGTTTACGTCACCGCCGTAGACTCCCCGTTCGGGGACAGCGCTCCAAGACGAATGCACGCACCCGCAAGGGACCCAAGAAAACGGTTCCGGGTCGTGGTCGCCGTCGTGGTATGAAGAAGAAATAGTCAATCAAAGACAGTTAGAAGCACAATTCAAAGCGTAGAAAGTCCTGACAAGGTGAATCTTGTAATGGGGACTTTTTGCGTAATAGTTGAAGAAGGTACACAACAGCATGGGACGTCGTTCAGCAGGACGCCGTAAGGCAGCAAAAAAAATAAGAAAGAATATTCCCTACGGTCAAGCGCATATCTTTGCGACATTCAATAACACGATTGTGTCATTGACGGACCAACAAGGGAATGTCATCGCATGGGCAAGCGCCGGCATGGCAGGCTTTAAAGGTAGCCGCAAAAGCACCCCGTATGCAGCACGGTTGGCCGCACAACAAGCCTCCGAAAATGCACAAGAACACGGGATGCAAGAAGTCGATGTGTTTGTTAAAGGACCAGGCCCGGGGCGCGAGTCCGCCATCCGTGCCGTACAAGCTAGTGGGTTAAAAGTGCGCTCGATCACTGATGTAACACCCATTCCCCATAATGGGGTACGCCCACCCAAGAAACGCCGCGTCTAAGTTAGGAGGGGATACCCAGTGACTTTGACCAATATGGTCTTACCAAAGATTGAAGGGGATGCTGCCATCACCAAAAAATACGGGCGCTTTGTCATTAGCCCGTTAGAACGTGGATATGGCACAACCGTTGGGAATGCGCTTCGGCGTGTTTTGCTGTCTTCCTTACCCGGGGCAGCAGTCACCTCGATTCGGGTTTCTAATGTACATCATGAATTTTCAGCCATCCCAAATGTAAAAGAAGACATGACGCAACTCATCTTGCAAGTCAAGCAGTTGCGCGTCAAGCTTTATGATGGGGTGGAGTCTTCTCGGTTACGGTTAGAAGTTTCCGGCGCGGGCACAGTGACCGCTGCGGATATTCACTTTCCGCCCGATGTCGACATCATTAACCCAGACTTATACCTCTTTACGGTAGATTCCCCCGATGCCCAACTGGAAATGGAAATGACCGTACAAAGTGGGCGGGGCTACTCTCCTTCAGATGAACGGGGACGGTTGCCCATTGGGGAACTCCCTGTCGATGCAATCTTTAGCCCAATCCGCCGTGTGAACTTTCATGTTGCACGTGCACGGGTGGGGCAACGGACGAACTACGACAAATTGATTTTGGAAATCTGGACAGATGGCACCATCCGCCCCGAAAAGGCGATGCAAGACGCCGCACGGGTCTTAGTGGATCATCTGATGATTATCGGTAGCATTACCGAACATCCACAGGTTCCAGTGACTCAATTTGAACCAGAAAAAGAAAATGATCGCAAAAACCCTGCATGGTTTGAAATCCCCATTGAACAACTCGACCTCAGCGTTCGGGTGTTCAACTCACTCAAGCGAACAGGCATCACCAATGTTGGTGAAGTTATCGAAATGCTTGATCGTGGGCCAGACGCCATGCTCGCCATCCGTAACTTTGGGGAAAAATCACTCACTGAGTTGGTAGACAAACTCAAAGAGAAAAACTATCTCCCTGAAGAAGTTGAATACGGTGGTTTTGGGGAATAATCGTTAAAAAGGAAGTGATGCGATGCGACACCGCGTTGCCGGAAAAAAACTAAATCGTGATAGCGCCCATCGCAAGGCACTGCGTCGTAACTTGATGAACGCTATCTTGCTCTCAGAAGATGAACTCATCATCACCACCCCTGCCAAGGCAAAAGCCATGCGTGGGGAACTTGAAAAGCTCATTACTAAGGCAAAACGGGCTATCGCCACGGGCGATGAGGCGCGTGGGGTTCATGCCCGCCGCATTATCTTGGCTCGTTTGGGCAACAATCGGGATGCAATGTTCAAAATTTATGATGATCTTGCACCTCGTTATGAAGATCGTCCCGGTGGATACACCCGTATCTATAAGCTCAATAACCGTCGTGGAGACGATGCGCAGCAAGTCATGTTGCAGTTGATGCCAGCGGGTGACGACGCTTAAGGAACGCTACTGGGGGCTTTTAGCCTACAACGGAACCCGTTATAAAGGGTTTCAACGCCTATCGGGAGGGTTGCCTTCCGTACAAGGTGCGTTAGAAAAAGCCTTGCGCGAGGTACTACAGGTCAAAACGACCACACGTGGCGCAGGGCGCACGGACGCAGGTGTCCATGCGACAGGGCAAGTCGTCGGGTTTGATGCTGAATGGAAACACGGCACCGACGCCCTACAACGCGCCATTAATGCAAACTTACCGCGAGACATTGTGATGCAAGCGGTGGGGGGTGCGCCGGAAGGCTTTCACCCCCGATATGATGCGGTTAGCCGCACGTACATTTACCAATTTTATACCGCACCCATAAGAAACCCTGTGTTGGATGTGACCCGTTGGTGGGTTGGCGACACGCTAGATTTTGATGTGATGCAAGACGCCGCTAATATGCTCATTGGGTCACATGATTTTGCTACGTTTGGCAAACCGACTATTGGTACAGTCACCATTCGTGATTTGCATTTTGCACGCTTTAAGCGTGGTGACGATGGTTTACATGAATTTCACATTCAAGCCAATGGATTTTTACAACGCATGGTACGCAGTATTATGGGGACGTTAGTGGTAAAGGTCGGGCGTGGGGCGATGTCCCTCGCCGAATTTGAAGCGGCTTTCCGTGCTGCCCAGCGCAGCCAAGCAGGCCCTTCTGCACCACCACAAGGACTAATCCTTGTGCATGTTGGATATAATAATTTACAAATAGGTGACAGCAATGAAAGTCAAAACTTGGACACCGAAACAAGATGACATAGAACGCCAATGGTGGGTAGTAGATGCCACAGATCAAACGCTTGGTCGCTTGGCAACACAAATCGCTACCGTGCTTAAAGGCAAACACAAACCAGAATATGCGCCCAATGCTGATGTGGGTGACCACGTGATCGTGCTTAACTGTGAAAAGATCCATGTCACGGGGCGGCGGTTAGACCAAAAGCTCTATTACCGTCACAGTCAATACCCCGGCGGGTTGAAATCAGTGACCTTGCGTGAACAACTCGAAAAACACCCTGAACGGGTAATCGAAAGTGCCGTCCGTGGCATGTTGCCCCGCAACCGCCTAGGCCGCCAAATGATCAAGAAAATGAAAGTGTATGCGGGCGACAAACACCCCCATGCAGCACAACAACCCAAACCTTGGGAAGTTTAAGTTAGGGATACAATACGATGGCTGATAAATACTTTGAAGGTGTTGGACGTCGCAAAAGTGCAACCGCACGGGTACGTTTGTATCCAGGTGGCAGCGGCAACATCACCATTAATGACAAAACTGCTGAAGACTTTTTGTCCTTGGCAGGTGGTGTGCAAGACATCACTCAACCCTTGACCCTTGTTGGTCAAGACCGTGCGTTTGATATTACCGTTAAAGTTAATGGTGGTGGAGATCGCGGTCAACAGGATGCAATCCGATTGGGTGTTGCTCGTGCATTATTAAAGGTTGACGAAGAACAATTTCGCAACACCTTGCGTAAAAGTGGGATGCTCACCCGCGACCCCCGCGTTAAAGAACGCAAGAAACCCGGTCTCAAGCGTGCGCGTAAGGCTCCAACTTACACCAAACGCTAAATCGCTGTTGCAGCGAAGCCGCTTCGAACCACAGATATCCTTCTGTGGTTTTTTGATCGTTATATTTCGTAGACGGTATTATCTTCTGCTAGTTCAACCTCACCGTTAAAATTCGCTTGAGCTTCTGGCACTAGGTTACTTGGATCTGTATTCCACACCGTATAATGCACCAACACTAATTTCTTGGCATTGGCTTCGGTTGCCATTTCGCCTGCTTGGGCGGCGCTGGAGTGCCCCGGTTCTTCTCCTGCGGATTCATGTAGTAATAAATCTGCGTTGCGCCCAATCTCTAACACATTCGGAACCGGTTCGGTGTCACAAGAATAGCCTATCACCTTACCCGACGACTTAACCTCAATGCGTAACCCGATAGTCGGGATATAATGATTCACAGGATAGGATGTAATCCGAAAATCTTGATTGTCTAAGACCAACATGTTAGGACGTTCCATAACGCGATGAAACGCGACAGGAAAGAACTTAGGCCATGAATCCCATGAAAATGACAGCATCATGTCTTCAGTGCGTTCTAAGCAATGGTTGAGTCCATACACCCGTAGGGGTTTTTTACGGCCTAGTAACCACATGTGCATCAGCAAGATAGGCACACCATAAACATGATCAGGATGAAAATGGGTGAGGATCATATCGGTGAGACGATCATAGTGAATCCCAAATCGTTTCATCTTCACTACAGGATTCGAGCCACAATCAATCAATACAACCGAGTTATCGCCTTCTAACAACAGGTGGGTGTTATCATGATTTTCATCAGAAACCGCTGCCGCAGTCCCCAAAATGATTAAACGTGCCATGCAATTATCCTCATCGCATCTGCTATCAATGTGCTAGCTACTGATTCAGTATAGCCTGAATCAGCCACAATTGAAATCAACGCGCTTTAACGCACTATTTGTTATGGGAATTTATAATCCCTCTGCTTTTGCCGCATCCCATAATTCATCCATCTGGGCGAGTGTCATTGATTCTAAATCAATATTGCGGTCGCGGGCTTTGGTTTCGATGTAAACAAAACGTCGTTTAAAACGGGCGTTGGCTTCGCGTAAGGCATCTTCAGGGCGGACTTTCAGCCATCGTGCCCAATTCACCACCGCAAACAACAGATCACCGATTTCATGCGTTAGCATATCGTCGGGTGCAGTTTTGACCTCATCAATTTCTTCCATAATTTTTTCGATTACGGGGTCAATCGTATCCCAATCAAAACCAACTTTCGCCGCTTTGCTTTGGTATTTTTCCGCTTGTGCCAAGGCCGGCAACGCAGGCGGCATCCCATCCAACCGCGATTCTGGTGTGGTGTCGGTGGTTTCTTTTTCGGCGTTTTTCTGTGCTTGCCAAATTTTTTGTAGGTCTGCTTCTGTTTCGGCTTCTTGGTCACCCCATACATGCGGATGGCGACGAATAATCTTGGCGTTCACCCCTGCCACAATATCATTCATGGTGAAGTTACCGTCATCAATGGCCACTTGGCTATGTAATACAACTTGCAAAAGCAAATCCCCTAATTCATCAGCGAGAGCCTCCATATCATCATTATCAAGGGCTTCAAGGACTTCATAGGTTTCTTCTAACAAATAGGGGCGCAGGCTTTGGTGTGTTTGTTTACGATCCCACGGGCATCCCTCTGGTGACCGCAAATGGGCAATTGTTTCTTGAAAGGCAGCAAACCCGCTGGCTGTTTCTAAAGGCGGAACATAGAGCGTTGTTAAATGTGCAACATGTGGACTGCGATCAATCTCATAGAGTTTGCAGTCTTCGCGTTGGGCATCGGGTAAACCTGCGCCATGAATCAGCACAACGGGGTGTTCATCAGGATATTGATTCATCAAGGTGAGTTTGACTTGGCTGGCTGTATCTTGATTGTAAAGCTGCCCTAAAATGGCGGGTTGGTCAGGGTTTAAAGGAGGATGATACATATAGGCGATTTCGGCACAGTCATGGATTTGAATCCCTGCCATCCCATCAAGCCCCAAAATAGACAGTGTTGGCTCAATAAAGCTCAACCCATCAATGATTTGTACATCTAAATGGATGGCTTTGGCTTTTTCCAAAATCAGGGTCACGGTATGCTCACCAACTAACGGGTGCCCCGGTACAGCATATACCAAGCCACTGGATGCTTGAGCTAATGCGATAACTTGATCGGCAATGGTGGTGTACAACGTTTCAAAATCGGTAGCGTTTTCGTATAGCTCATCAAAACTCTGATACGGGCAGTCAAGTGCGTCTACCGCAGGATGGCGGGCGGTGCGTAAATAAACGGTTTCGGCCTCATGTAAAGTACGCCAAGCACGGCGGGTGAGGTCATCAGGGTTGCCGGGGCCTAAGCCAATGATTATTAAAGTCATATTATGTATACCGTTCCAATTCAATCCAATAATGGTCGCCAATCGCACGCCATATCTTACGCTCTGCTAAGGAGATTTCAAGGTGCGTTAACCATCGCTGCAAGGTCGGGCGTTTGGTCACCACATCATAGGCTTCTGTATGCGGTAACGCGACCCCTAACCCGATAAGGTTTGTTACCCGAAAATAAGGCGCAAAGATGGAAGTTATCATTTGTGGACTAGGATAATAAATCATTAAGGGCGTAGCGTCCGAAAGGTGTGCTAGATGATACCCTTTCCAGCGACGGGTGGCGGTCTTAAATTCTAAATGGCTGGCGTGCCACAGGGTTTCCCATAAACAGATACGCCCCATGATACCAAACCCGAGTTTAGCTTGTGGTGTTGTGATGCTGGCTAGATATTCAGCTAAAGATGCCCATTGATTCGTACAATTCAAAGCCCCAAAATTGCTGTAAACCCCCTCAAATTGTCCTGAAAGATTCCATGTATCCGTATTGTTAAAATCAAATGGATGGGTGTGAAGATCAGGGTTTTTGTGTTGGGCTTGATGGAGCATTTTAAGGCTGGCATCGGTAGCGGTCACGTGTACGCCCCGTGACATCAAATACGCAGCATCTTCACCCGTACCACATCCTAGTTCAAGTACCTGCATGGGGGGCTGAAAGAGGGCATCTAAACGCGCCCACACCCGTTGACGCAGCCATGCGGCAATCGGATCTTGAGTAAAGACCGTATCATAGTCTTTGGCAAGGTGATCAAAAGTCATTGTTCCATTATGAGGCAGGCGGTGGAGAGACGCAATTGCAAACCCATGCCATTTTCCGATAGCATGATTGATGTAATGCTCTGTTTAGTTGATAAATTGATTGAGATATTCTATGTGTGGTATCGCAGGCATTTTTAAATTTGATGGTACACCCATACACCGCCCGACCCTAAAAGCCATGTGTGATGTCATTGCGCATCGTGGCCCTGATGATGCTCGCTTTTTGTTTGGGGGGCACTATGGTTATGACTATCACCGCCATACCATTGACCTACAAGAGGAGCGCCCCGCAACCATTGGGTTAGGGCATCGTCGCCTTTCGATCATTGATATTGCACATGGTCACCAACCGATGAGTAATGAGGATCAGATGGTCTGGATTGCTTATAACGGTGAAATTTTTAACCATCAGAATTTACGCCAACAATTAATGGCACACGGACACCAATTTGACAATCAGAGTGATACCGAAGTGATCATTCATCATTATGAGGAAAAGGGGGCACAAGCTGCGCTCGACCTCAACGGCCAATTTGCCTATGCCATTTGGGATCGACGTGATCAGAGTTTGTTACTGGTGCGGGATCGATTTGGCATCAAACCGTTATATTACACCCAGCACAACGGTGCTTTGTATTTTGCTAGCGAAATAAAAGCCTTGCTGCAAGCACCGATCCCACGCAAGCTAAATTACCAAGCCTTAACCGAACATTTCACCTTTCAAAACACCTATGGCGATAAAACTTTTATTGAGGGGGTTCACCTGCTCCCGGCGGGGACATGGCTCAAAATTGATGCTGAGGGCAATATTACCACCGATACCTATTGGGATTTAGATTATAGCGCCACAGATACCCGTTCAGAATCCGTTTTGCAAGCCGAGTTACAAGACCACCTTGAAACAGCCGTTAAACGACAGTTGATGAGTGAAGTGCCCGTTGGCGCACATCTCAGTGGCGGGATGGATTCCGGCTCGATTGCCGCACTGGCCTCTTTAAACATCCCGCATCTACAAACCTTTAATTGCGGATTTGAGATTCCACAAGGCGCGGATCAATATGAAGTCCATTTTGATGAATCGCATTATGCGCAATTGATCGCCGATCAATTAGATGTTCAGCATCACCATATTAAATTAGGGCATCGGGATAATTTTCCTGTGATGGCACAGGTTGCATGGCATTTAGACGAACCGCGTGTTGGGATTAGTTATCAAAATTATCTTTTATCCCAATATATTAAAGGCAAAGCAACGGTTGTGTTAGGTGGTGCGGGCGGGGATGAACTCTATGCGGGGTATGTTTGGCGATACAATGCGATTTCAGATGCTAAAACCCGTGCAGATTTTGCCACTCGCTATTATGACCTGTGGACGCGATTTTTAAGTGATGATGCCAAACGTGATTGGTTCTTCTCAGCAGACACAGTGAAACACATTGGTGATTTTTCAACCTATCATGACAGCTTCTTGCCCATTGCGAACCAAGCTACAGGGCATGACCCGCTCTCGTGGGCATTATATGTTGACACTAAAACCTTTTTGCAAGGCTTGTTAGTCGTCAGCGATAAATTAGGGATGTCCGCCTCATTAGAGGAACGTGTTCCGCTTTTAGATCATGATCTCGTGGACTTTACCTTACGGCTCCCGTCCGAATGGAAACTCCGTAATGGGCAAGGCAAATACATGCTACGACAAGTGATGCAACAATTTGTGCCTGATGAAATCGCAACTGCCCGCAAACAAGGCTTTACCCCACCAGATGCCACATGGTATCGCACGGCACTTAAACAAGATGTCGAAAATCTATTATTGAATGAACGAACCTTAGACCGAAACATCTTTCGCCCCACCGGCATTCAACGGATTTTGGATGAGCATATGAGTAACCAACACAACCACCGCTTTCTGTTATGGTCACTGATGATCTTTGAATGGTGGAATCGGTTGTTTATTGATGGGGATGCCCTGCCATCATCATAAGCAGGGCATTGATCAAACTGGCTAAGACGTTGCGCCAGCTTTTTCTTGTTCGGTAATGTACCAATCTACAGTCGCTTTTAAGCCATCTGCAAAACTGGTTGAAGCATTGAAACCAAATAAATCTTTCGACTTTTTAGTGTCTAAGGAACGGCGGGGTTGTCCATCTGGTTTGGAAGTATCCCAAACAATCTCTCCTTCAAAGCCGACCAAATCCGCAATCAAGGTAACTAACGCTTTGATGCTGATTTCCATGCCAGAGCCAATATTGACAGGTAGATCTTGATCATACCGTTCAGTGGCCAGTACGATGCCTTCAGCAGCATCTTCAACATACAGAAATTCCCGTGTTGCAGCGCCAGTTCCCCACGCATCGATATGATCGTCACCACGCAATTTAGCCTCATAACATTTACGGATGAGCGCCGGGATGACATGTGAACTTTTGGGGTCAAAGTTATCATGGGGGCCATATAAATTGGTGGGTAACAAATAAATGGCATTGAAGTCATATTGTTGGCGGTAGGCTTGCCCTTGAACCAATAACATTTTCTTGGCTAATCCATAGGGAGCATTGGTTTCTTCTGGGTAGCCAATCCATAAATCATCTTCACGGAAGGGTACAGGGGTAAACTTGGGATAGGCACAAACCGTGCCAATGGTGACAAATTTCTTCACACCCGCTTGCCATGCTTCGTGCATCAGGCTTGTGCCCATCATCATATTGTCATAAAAGAATTCAGCAGGGCGTTCACGATTAATCCCAATCCCACCAACGGTTGCCGCTAAATGAATAATGACATCTGGTTTAGCGTCTGCCAGCAGACGTTGTATAGCATTAATCTGACGTAAGTCATAATCTTTTTTACGAGGAATTGTAATATCACTGACCCCACGTTTTTGTAATGTTGCCACCACATGACGCCCTAAAAACCCAGACCCACCCGTGACGGTCACTCGTTTATCTTGCCAAAAGTTCTGACTATTTTCCCATTCCATTGATGCTATATCCATTTCTTTTGAGATGATTGATTACACTCTAACACAACAAGATTCTGAACGTAAAAACTATCATTTTGGCGTAGGCAGACCGCTACCCATATCATTTTGGCGTAGGGCGGACGCTTTCATATAGGCTTACCATGTTCTGAATGTAATGTGCTTCCGTAAACAGTTGTTCATATCGTTGACGCGCCGCGAGCCCCATTTTTTTCTGTAAGGCGTCATTTTCTAACAACGTTTTTAGACGCTGCTGGTAGGTGGCTGTATCATGCGGATTAATGATATAGCCTGTTTCGCCATCCACCACAATTTCTGAGGTTCCCCCAAAGCAGGTTCCGACCACAGGTTTACGAAACGCTGCCGCTTCGACATTCAACAGCACAAACGGATCTAGATAGATAGAGGGTGTTGTGACAACATCGGACAATACATAGGCTGCTTTGAGTTTGTCTCCGCTTAACCAGCCTGTTTCGCGGATATGGTCAGGGGTAATATTCGGATGTTGCGCCAGCCATGCTGGATCAATTGGGGTTGCCGAAAGGACTAATAGCGTGACATTAGGCATTTGAGGGATCAATTGATTCAGAGCCGCCAAGATTTGTTGACCGCCTTTGCCTTCAGAAAGCCGCCCACCAAATAAAATTACTTTTCGATTGTTGAGATTCCACGCCTCCTGACAAGCATTGATAACTTCATCAGATGGACGTTCAAAATTACCACGTGGCAGCCCATTATGAATGGCTGAAAATGATGGTAAATGATTATGTTCTAAAAAGGTGGCGAGTGATTGACTCACGGCAGTTCGCGCATCCGTATATCGCCACAGGATTTGGCGAATAATCCAGTTGCGAAACGGGTTATACCGCAAACGACTGGTTTTCAAATTATGCAAAAATGGCAACGATGTATTTGCGTAATCTGTGACTACTTTGTCATAGGCTACTGTCATGGCATCATGGGCGGTATAAACGACGGGAATATGATGCCTTTTGGCAATCCATAATACGGCATATGACAAATACATATGCACATTGTGAGCATTCACCACATCGGGCTTAAGGGTGGTGAGTAATTGCTCGACTGATTCAATCACTTGGGGATTGTAGAGTGACACCCACGCCCGCCACCGTAACGGATAGCGGACATAAAGTGCGTGAATACTGACACCATCTTGGGTACGGTGGTGGGATTTATCGGCAGTGCTGGTGATCACATGAACATCATGGCCTTGGGTATGCAGCCCTGTTGCTAGCGCCCACGCCATGCGCCCTGCCCCGCCGATGGCATCGGGTGGAATTAAATCAGCTAAAATCACAATTCTCATAAGAAAGTATGATACACTAAATGCTTGGCTCGTTGGTTTGCGGATTTGTGCTGTTATGCGTCAAAAAGTGTTTGTTGTTGTCATTTTAGTCTGTTTTTTGTGGGTCGGGCAGCTTTATGCACAAGATGCCCCACAAATAGAGATCACAACGCCTACTACGGGGGATACCCTATTTGGGCTTATCGAAATCACGGGGACTGCTAGTGCCCCTAATTTTGATCGCTATAGCTTGGAATGGAGTAATGCTCAAAACCCTGATGTATGGTTACCCATCCAGCAACCGGTTAGCCAACAGGTTACGGCCAGCGTTTTAGGGCAATGGGACACTGTGGGGAGTGCTGTTCCCGATGGTGTTTACCAAATACGGCTACGGATGTTTTTGCAAGATGAAACCGTTGAAACAGTGGAAATAACCAATTTGCGCGTTGCCAATGCGGAACCCACACAAATCCCGACCCCGATCCCACCATTGCCGACTTCAACCAACGAACCTGACCAAGACAACGCCGCCCCATTGATTGAACAACCGCCTACGGTGACACCTGTACCGACCTTTCCGCCCGCCCAAACTGCACCGGATACCACCGCGCCAGATATAGCCTCTGATACAGATAGTTTGAGTACGACCAGCGACACAGAAATTTTTAATGTATCGGCTGTTCAATCTGCGTTTTGTAATGGGATGCTATTTTCAGGGATTTTGTTTGGCATTATCATCGCCTATTTGCTGGTACGGCGGCAACTAAGCCCCTTAACACGGCGAATTTGGTATCAAGTCCGTAGCGAAATGGACAATGATCAATAACATCATCAGGGGTAGGTCACTAACCGCTTCATAAGGGTATCATCAGCAAGTCTCAAGTAAGTCTTGCTATAGTCTGTATAGATACACGCCACATCATGGCATGGCGTGAGAAAAAGAAATCAAGAATCACACAAGGGATATCATGAAACGTTATCTTGTTGTTGGCTTAGGGAACCCTGGGCAACAATATCGTTATACGCGCCATAATGTTGGATTTATGGCCGTTGATTATATTGCCAGCCAACATAACATCAGTTTTGATAAACAAAAAAAGCAGAATGCCTTTGTGGGCGATGGCATGATTGCCGAAAAGCGCGTCATGTTGGTTAAACCACAAACTTACATGAACAATAGCGGTGTTGCTGTACGCGGGCTTGCGGACTATTACGACATCCCACCAGAACGGATTCTAATCATTGTTGATGATCTAGATACCGATCTAGGGAGTTTGCGGATTCGGGCGAAAGGTGGTGCGGCGGGGCAAAATGGCACGCGGAGCATCATCCAACATTTGGGGACACAAGACTTTCCACGCATCCGCTTTGGGATCGGACGCCCCCCCGGCAAAATGGCTGGCAAAAGATATGTTTTGATGCCCTTCATCAAATCGGAAGAAGACCTAGCCCAAGAAACTGTTTGGCGTACTGAAAAAGCCGTTTATCTGTGGCTGAAAGACGGTATTGATATGGCGATGAATCGACAAAATGGAACCGCCGAACAAGCCGCTAATGCTGCCCCTAAATCATCATCACCAAAGGATTAACCATGCACTTGAATGGGTTGCTTCAGGCGTTGACGGATACGCCAACGTTTCAACAGACCTTAACTCACTTGCAAGCACACGATCCAATATTGGATCAAAATGTGATACGGTCAGCACGACCTTTTGTGGTGGCGGCGCTCGCGAACCATGTGCAACGCCCAATGTTGATCTTAACCGCTCGTGCTGACCGTGCTTATAACATGAGTGAACAAATCCCGGTCTGGTTACCAGATCGAACGATTTACCGTTTTGCAGAACCCAGCACGCCGTTTTATGAACGTGCGCCTTGGTCGGATGATGTCAAGCGCACACGTTTAGAGGTTTTAGGATTATTCGCCCAACCAAATCCTGATGCACCGCCGCCTGTGGTGGTGGCGTCTGCTCATGCCTTGATGCAAAAAACGCTCCCGAAGCGCGATTTCACACTTGGGTCACGGCGCTTGCGAGTTGGTTCGGAATTTGACCCCAACAAGTTAATCGATTTATGGATGGATTTAGGCTATAACCCTGTGACGGTCGTCACGCAGCCCGGTGAATTTAGCAAGCGGGGCGGCATTATGGATGTGTTCCCGCCAATTTCTACGCAACCCATCCGCATGGAATTTTTTGGCGATGAGATCGACAGTCTCCGCTACTTTGATCCAGCCACACAACGATCCTTGGATAAGCTGGATGTGATGCATTTTTCCCCTGTGCGTGAGGGGATTCCAAAACATGGGAAAACGGTTGCGAAAAAATTAGAAGCTTGGTTTGAACAACATCCTGCGGATGATGATGCAGTTGGCTTGCATAATGATTATGAAAAATTACAAGCTGGCGAACCCTTCCCTAATTTGGAATTTTATTTGCCGTGGCTGTATAACGCTCATGCCAGTTTATTAGACTATCTACCCCAAGATGCGCTCATCATGATTGATGATTGGGGCGCGTTCCGTGATGCGGCAGAAGACCTAGAGGCTGCCGCTATGGATTTGGTGGAAGAAAAGCAAGCGACAAACTTGTTACCAGCCCCCATGCCATTACCTTATTTTACATGGGATGACCTTCACGATGAATTACAAGCGTTACAGCCCATCCACCTAGGCAAAGCTGAAAATCCAACAGCGGATGAGGTGTTAGGTGATCTCTTTGATCATGATCAGCGCTTTGGGGGGCAATTACGCCCCTTTATTGACCATTTGCACGCCCTCCGCCAAAAACAGGACACCGCAATTGTCGTCACTCGTCAGGCGGAACATGTGGCCTCGCTATGGGCAGAATCAAGCCCTCGTATTGCGCCAATTGAAGCTATTACGACCCTGGAACAACTCGGCAAAACCAATTTTGTGTATGGAGAACTAGGCGGCGGGTGGTATCTCAAAAATCAGAATCTACATTTATTAACGGATGCCGAAATTTTTGGCTGGAAACGCCCCGAACCACGTCGCCGTCAACGCCCTAAAACCAGCAGCCCTGAATCCTTGTTCGCAGATTTGCAAACCGGGGATTATGTGGTGCATGTTGAGCATGGAATCGCACGATTTGATGGGCTGATCAAGCGAACCTTTCGTAATGAGGAACGCGAATTGCTCAAGCTGGAATACGGTGAAGGCGATGTGTTGTTTGTCCCGATCCATCAAGCAGAGCGGATCACCCGTTATGTGGGGGTAGATGAGGATAACCCGCCAAAACTAAACCGTTTAGGCACACAAGAGTGGATCAAGATTCGGGATAAGGCCAGCGACTCGGCGGAGCAGATCGCACAAGAATTGTTATCATTGTATGCCGCACGGCAAATTGCCAAAGGTCATGCGTTTGCGCCCGACACCCCTTGGCAACATGAGCTTGAAGCGTCATTTCCTTATGTTGAAACGGATGATCAATTACGTGCTTTGCGCGATGTTAAAGCCGACATGGAAGCCCAACAACCGATGGATCGCTTGATCTGTGGCGATGTTGGGTATGGCAAAACTGAGATCGCTTTGCGAGCAGCGTTTAAAGCGGTGATGGATGGCAAACAGGTTGCCGTACTCGTCCCCACAACAATTTTGGCGCAACAACATTATCAAAACTTTGCCCATCGATTGATGAGCTTCCCCGTTAAAGTGGACATGCTCTCCCGCTTTCGCACAGACAAAGAACAAGACGACACGCTCAAAAAGTTAGCAAGTGGCGATGTAGACATTATCATTGGTACGCATCGGTTACTCTCACAAGATGTTGATTTCAAAGATTTAGGTCTAGTCGTGATCGATGAAGAACAACGTTTTGGGTTAACCCATAAAGAACAATTGAAGCATTTGCGGCATGTGGTGGATGTTTTAACCCTAACCGCAACGCCGATCCCGCGTACTTTGTATATGAGCATGACCGGGATTCGTGACATTAGCACGATCAACACTGCCCCTGATGAACGGTTACCTGTCGCAACACATGTTGGCATTTATGATCCAAAGTTAGTCCGCCAAGCCATTTTGCGGGAAATTGATCGGGGGGGGCAAGTCTTTTTTGTCCATAACCGTGTTAAAAGTATCGATACGGTTAAAAAGACGCTTGAAGACCTCATCCCAGAAGCAAGTTTTATTAGTGCTCACGGTCAAATGAACTCGACCCTGTTAGAATCAATCGTAAAGGGGTTTTCTGATGGCGATTATGATGTGTTGGTGTCAACATCCATCATTGAAAATGGGGTTGATATTCCGAATGCGAATACGATCATCGTTGATCGGGCGGAGTGGTTCGGTTTAGCGGCATTGTACCAAATTCGCGGGCGGGTTGGGCGGAGCGCCACCCAAGCCTATGCTTATTTCTTTCACCCTGCCCGTAACAAGTTAACACAAGAAGCTTATGCCCGCCTTGAAACCATTAGTGAAGAAACCCAACTGGGAGCGGGCTTAGCCATTGCCCTACGCGATCTTGAGATTCGCGGCGCAGGGGATCTATTAGGCAAGCGCCAAAGTGGGCATATTGCAGCCGTTGGATTCCACTTATACACGCAATTACTGGCACAAGCTGTACAAAAATATAAACATCAACACGGACACCCCACAGAGGATAATGGGCAAGGTGTGCCGCCCCCTTTGACGGTCGATCTGCCATTACCAACCTACATTCCCCGCGACTACATCCCTGAGAATAACTTACGGATTCAACTCTATCGACGCTTAGCAGATTTGCATGATCTTGAGCAGATCGATGACATGCAGCAAGAACTTTTTGATCGATTTGGCACCGTGCCGCAAGCCGTAGAGGGATTGCTGTACCAATTGCGTGTCAAATTGATGGCGATTCGGGTGCGGGCGACAGCCGTAATCTATGATAAAGACAAGATTGGGATCAAATTGCCGTATCTAGGAACCGTTGATCGAACGGGGCTGCAACAACAATTAGGTGAACTCGCCAAAGTGAGCCGTACTGCCTTATGGCTCCCGCGCCATGAGGATAGTGATACATGGCAAGTGAATCTATTGGATGTCTTGGAAATTTTGCATACAGGGGCAGAGCAAGGATAAACCCTTGCTCTGGTTCTGGTGTCTATTTGTCGAATGGATCATCTAATTCTTCAATAGCATCCCATAATTGCCGTTTTTCTTTATAGTCCATCGGCAAATAAGGGTCTGTAGGATTCCCGTTTTTGTCAAACGATTGGGGATATTCTGTAACCGTGGCAAAAAATCCTGATTTAGGAACCGGATCGCCAGATACAACTGGGATATCCCAACCTTGCACCGCGCCACTTTTTGCACTTGTCATGTAGGTAATAATATCTTCAGCGGACTCAAATTCTTGCGATTGTTGCGTGCTGGGTTCAGCTTTTCTGTGCTTTTTGGGATCATAATTTTTACGGCGAAAGACATCTTTTTCCATCTTTTTAGCCGCCCGATATTGTGACCAAAATCCGATCAAAGCCAATGCAACCATCGGGGTAAATCCGATTTCCCCAACAATTCCCGAGGATGAAATCATGATCACGCCGATGAAGGCCGCTACAAGCCCCACTAATCGCTTATATGCCCATGATAAATAGCTGGCTCCAAAAAGAGTCACAAAAAAACCGATGAGTCCGCCAATCACGTCATAACTAATGGTGTTGTCGATCAGAAATATAGAGACCAACAACATTGTAAACCACAGACTTAAGTTATATACCAAATAACTCGCAAAAAAACCGACGCCAGCCCCCAAGGCGATCAGAACAAAGACGCCATCATCATCAATATCGCCACCATCAGTGAGTGAGTATACAAACAATCCGCCTGCTACAATTCCCGGCACCACAAACAAGAAGTCATGGAGTTGCCAGCCCCGAAAGACAAACAATAATCCAATAATGAGTAAAAACGGTGAAACAGCCTCGTTAATGTCGGCTATGCCATCAGCAATGGTTTCGTAGGTGTCAACAAGTGCAGAAAAACCCAATGCTAGCTCACCAAAATCATTAACATCCTCAAGATCGCCTGTACACCCTGCAAGCAAAAGACTCGCTAAAATTAATGTTATTAGAATGAGTATTCTTTTGCTCAATGTCCCAACCTCCTGACTGGTTTTTATAGATTCTAACAGGTTTTGTCCGTTTGTACTGAAAGCTATAACACTTCTCGAATGGCGTTGACTACTTGGTGGGCGTCGTTGTGGGATAATTCGGGGTATAACGGCAGAGACATGATCCGCTTGGTGGCGGCGATTAAGGTGGGTAAGTTGTCCGGTACACTACGCACACGATCCACATAAGCAGGGTGTATATGATTAGGAACAGGGTAATGAATGCCTGTCCCAACCCCTTTTTCACGGAGTGCCACCATCACCTGATCACGATTATCCACTTGGGTGACGTAGAGATGAAAAACATGTTCGCCTTGGTCACGGGTTTGTGGAGTTTCGATAGCAAGTTGTTGCAACCCATCAGTATAAATGGCTGCTAGATTACGCCGTTTTTGGTTATCTGCATCTAAGTAGCGCAATTTAACCCGCAGGATGGCTGCTTGCAGTTCATCCAAGCGAGAGTTAAACCCCGCAACTGAACTTACATAGCGTTGTTCCCAGCCATATTGGCGTAATGCCATCAGCTTTTCATAGATGGCTGGATCATTGGTCACGATGCCGCCGCCATCGCCAAACGCCCCTAAGTTTTTGGTGGGGTAAAAACTAAAGGTTGCTACCGTTCCCATACTGCCCACTCGTTTGCCTTTATAATATGCCCCATGTGCTTGGGCACAGTCTTCGATGATGGGCAGGTTATGCTCATCAGCAACTGTTAGCAAAGCATCCATATCAGCAGGTTGCCCGTAAATATGGACAGGAATAATTGCCTTGGTTTGCGGGGTAATGGCTTGGCGGACAGCTTCAACATCAATGGTGTAATAGGTGGGATCAATATCAGCCAACACAGGGATCGCGCCTGCAATCTCAATCGCGGCAATCGTCGCCGTGGCGGTATGCCCACAAGTAATAACTTCATCGCCGGTACCAATCCCTAACGCACGTAACGCCAACACAATGGCGTTTGTGCCATCTGCAACGCCAATAGCATGGTTCACCCCACAATAAGTAGCAAATTCTTCTTCAAATGCTTTCACCTCTTTACCAAGAATGTACCATCCACTGGTTAAAACCTGCTGGATCACTTCGTCAATTTCAGCTTGGTAGGCAGTATAAGAAGCGCCAGGATTGGCTTGTAGGATCATACGTCACCTTTTAGTTTTGCTAACACCAGTTGTTCAATATTGTGTTGGATGTGTTCAATCGATTGGCTGGCATCAATTGTATGCCATCGATGGGGTTGTGCTTGCCGCAGTTTGTTATACCCATTCACCACCCGCTCGTAAAATTGTTGCTTGTGGAGATCCATACGGTTGAGTTCACCGCCTTTAGCAGCATCAGCTTGACGACGTTGGATACCATCCTCGGCAGAGAGTTCAAAGTAGAGGGTTAAATCAGGCTCTAGGCCACCGGTGGCAAAGCGAATAATGGCTTGCAACGCATCAACTGCTAAACCATGTCCGTACCCTTGGTAGGCAAGTGTGGAATCATAAAACCGATCACACAAAATTACCTCGCCTACTGCTAAGCGCGGACGTAAGACTTGCGCCACCAATTGTGCGCGTGAGGCATTGTATAGTAAGACCTCTGCGTGAGCGTGCATGTCGGTGTTATCAATATTGTGCAACACATCACGAATTTGGTTCCCAATCGAGGTTCCACCGGGTTCACGAGTGGTAAAAACGGTATAACCATTCTGTTCCAACGTTTGGGCAAGGCGTTGGACTTGGGTGGTTTTGCCTGCGCCATCAGTGCCTTCAAATGTGATCAACATCATCTACTGTCGCTTATTGAGTTCACGGCGGATGGTCGATAGCTGTTCAGCAATTAATCCGAATAACAGAATAAAAACCCCAATCATAACCACCATCACGGCACTGGCTTCTAGGCGGTCACGCTGAATGGTGAAAACTGAAAGATACGTTCCAAATAGGAGAACGATAAACCCACTGGGCAGAAAAACCCGTTGAGGGCTAAACAGCATAATGATCCGAATCATGATCGCAACAAATCGCATCCCATCCCGAAAGGGGCGAATCCCACTTTGCCCAGACACACGCCGTCCAATATCGTCCATTGGTTCCCATGCCACAGGATAACCATCCTTTAATAAGCACATGGTGATGGTTGTCGGATAAGAATAGGTATTAGGGAATAGATGCGTATATTCTAACAACACAGTGCGATGAATTGCCCGAAAGCCCGATGTTAAATCCATAATGAATGATTCAGTCAAATACATCGCCAAGCGTTTCATAAAGGCATTACCTAACCCACGAAAGCGTGACACATTTGACTTTGGTGTGCGTGCCCCAACTGCCATTGCATAATCATCCATTTTATCTAATAAGCGGGGGATGTTTTGGGGAGGATGTTGTCCATCCGCATCAATCATCACCACAATGTCCCCCGTTACATGCCGTGATCCTGTTTTGATGGCCGCCCCATTCCCAATATTATAGGGATGTGAAATGACCTTATTCGCGCCAGCATCGCGGGCGGCTTGCGCCGTGTTATCTTTAGAACCATCGTCTATTACAACAATTTCAAAGGTTGGGTCAATCGCATGAATTTCTTGAATGATGTTACCAATGGCGGCGGCTTCATTATGAGCAGGAATTAAGATAGAAACACTTTTATCAGTGGGGCGCATTACTTGTCCTCTTCGGATACCGCAAGATAGTATAGCTTTTTTTGCAGGATGCTGCGCTAGTCGATTTGCTGATGCTTAGGTGATGTTACGATGGATGGATTCAAATGGGGCAGTGTAAAGACCACCCCATAGGGCAAGTTAGAGGTCTTTTGCAGCCTCATCAGCTGACCCATCTTTAAGGTCAAACAGCACTTCGCGTAGTTTTTTAGCGCGGCCTAACCCTTCAAAAGCAATTTCTGCTTGGGTAGAACCTGCTGATTGCACTTGGATGAATCCATAGCCAAAGATAGCGCCGAGAGGTGGCGTATCTAAGGAAATATCGGTGATATTTTCGATACTGATGGCTGTTTCGCTACCGCCTAAAATATTCCCACGTCGTTGCGAGATGCGGCGATTGGTAACAGTGATTTGGTTACGACGCCACAAGAGCAACACGTAAAGCCCAAGGGTCGTGACAGTTCGCCACCAAAAGCCCCATGTCCATACACTGCGCCGCCACACGCCAATAACTTGTTCTTTATTTTCACTCATATTGAGGTATTCCTTTTTCGTCCCTATTGATTTTTGTTATCCCATTATAAAATTTTTGCACATACTTAGCATAGAGGGTCTATGGCAATTTGTTTAGTGACAGGTGCCACCGGATTTGTTGGTGCCAATTTGGTTCGCTACTTGCTCCGACAAGGGGAAACGGTTCATGTATTTGTGCGCAACCAGAGCAACTTATGGCGTTTAGAAGAAATCCGCAACCATATTCACATTCATACCGTTGATCTGGTGGATAAACAATCTATTGAAAACGCACTTCAGGCTATTCGCCCTGAGTATATCTATCATCTTGCCGTCTATGGAGCTTATTCTTATCAAACGGATTATGATGTTATCCTCAATACCAATATTATGGGCACCGCTCATTTAGTGGAAGCGGCGGCCAATATTGGGTTCACAGCGTTTATCAATACAGGGTCATCATCCGAATATGGATTTAAAGATCATGCCCCCGCCGAACATGAGCGCCCCGACCCCAATAGTTATTATGCCGTCGCAAAAGTTGCCGCTACGAATTATTGCCAACATGTGGCGCGTACAATCCAATGCCCGATCCCCACACTAAGACTCTATTCGGTGTATGGTGCTTATGAAGAACCCAAACGCCTGATGCCTACCTTGATCCAAAAAGGCTTGCAACACGAGTTGCCACCCTTGGTAGCCCCTGAAACCGCCCGCGATTTTATTTATATCGATGATGTTTGTGAGGCTTATTGGCAAGCTGCGCATCATGGCAATTTGCCACATGATGCGATCTTTAATATCGGTAGTGGAAAACAGCACACTTTGCGAGATGTAGTGTCAGTGGCGCGAGATGTTTTGGATATTGGGCACGAACCTGTGTGGGGAGCCATGCAAGCCCGTGCGTGGGATACCACTATTTGGGTAGCGAATATGGCGTACACGCATCACACACTCGGTTGGCAAGCGCGGGTTGATTTCCCCACAGGGTTTGCCAGAATGGTGGCGTGGTTTAAGGAACATACACAATATTATGACGAATGACTTTTTGATTGCATCGCCTTGTGCGATCTGTAGTGACCATACCGCTGCGACGGAGCTATACCCCGCGAATTTTTCCCCTGATGACTTAAACGCTGAAATTTTTTCTGCGCGGCGGTTGCCAGATCGGATTCACTATCGCATGGTGCAATGTGATACCTGTGGGCTTGTGCGGTCTGACCCAATTGCCCACCCCGATTATATTGAGCAATTGTATAATGCCAGCCAATTTACCTATACCAACGAAGTTGAAAGCCTTAAAAAAACCTATGGCGATTATCTACGGTTATTAGATGATTATGGTGCAGATCACGAATCCATTATTGATGTGGGTTGTGGGAATGGGTTTTTCTTAGAAGTTGCCCAAGACCAAGGCTACACTGATGTATGGGGGGTTGAACCAAGTCATGATGCCATTCGCCAAGCACGTCCGGACTTGCAACCCAAGATTAAAGAATCGATTTTCCGAAAAGGGCTATTTGAGGAAAATTCGATCTCGGTGGTGTGTTTCTTTCAGGTCTTGGATCATTTTCCTGATCCAAATGCGGTACTAGCAGAAACCTTTCGTATCCTGAAACCCGGTGGTTTGGTATTAGCCATCAACCATGATGTCAAAGCGTTACAAGCACGTTTACTGGGCAGTCGCAGTCCGATTGTTGATATTGAGCATACCTATTTGTACAGCAAAACCACACAGCAAAAGTTATTTGAGCAAAACGACTTCCAAGTCATGAATAGTTTTGATGTCACCAACCGGTATCCGTTACATTATTGGATGCAATTATTCCCCTTGCCAGCCGCCATCAAACAAGTGGCGATTCCGCTATCGAAAGTGCTACAAATCGGCAAACTACAACTCTCACTAAAGGTGGGTAACCAAGGATTAATCGCGTGCAAACCCCAATAAATGATAACTCCCCCAAGCAGGATGATTATTTTTTAGGGTCTGAACGGCTCCATTGGGGAACGGTCGCTATCATTTCCATAATTGCGGCGTTTTTGCGCTGGTTTCGGTTGGACAACTGCGTTTTGGCCAGTGGCGATGAATGGTTAGCGGTCGGCCCGACGTTTCAATTTTTGGAAAAATTTTTTCGGAATCCTATTACCGCCATTGGATTTGAGCTTGCCGCCGGCTTCCCATTTTTAGATATTGGGCGCATGGGGCCACCATTTGATTATACGCGGAGTGTTGTCCTGATTTGGTCAATGCCGTATTACGCCATTGTGAGCCTATTCGATTTTCCTGTATCCGAAGCATGGTATCGCTTTCCGGGGACAATTTGGTCGCTCATGGCGTTGGGCGCCACTTACTTTTTTGTTTATCAACTGACTCGCCGCCATATTAGCGCGTTGTTTGCCTTGGCTTTACAAGCGACCCTGATTGGTCACCTCGTACAATCGCGGTTTTTAGTAGCCGATGGTGTCTTTTTATTTTGGTTTGCCTTGGCGGCAGGGTTATGGATTAAATATCTTCGGGAAGACAACCCCCGTATTCGCCATTTGGCCTATATTGCGTCTATGCTCTATGCTTCTAGCACGCCAGAAGCCTATATTGGGTTAGTCTCTATTGTTAGTTTGATCATCTTCTATCTGTGGCAAGAGGGTAAGCTTGATCCATTTAAACCACTGGCGGCCTTAAAGCTACTATGCCACACGTTTATAGCCTTACCAATTTTATGGCTAGTGGGGTTTTATGGCTTTCAGGTGATGGTTGAACTCAAATTTTATATCCATGATCCTGACAACTTCTTAAACCATGCGAACTATCTAGGGCGCTTTTGGGGGCGTGGGTCTGGTGAATTGGGGTTTTTCCCTGATCGGGTGGTGGAATGGTATATTTACCCTCACATCAGCTTACCCCTCATTCTTGCTAGCCTCGCATCAATTTTATTGATCCCCCACCGACGGTGGCGGGCGCTCTTAGCCTATGGATGGTTATGGGCTACATTTTGGGTACTGTTAACCTTAGTGGTGTCAAATTCGTCTTCTAACTTCACCCGTGTGATGCCAGCCTTTTTAGTTTTGGGGGCAGCAGGGCTAACAGCACTTTATGATCAACAACGCCAAGGTGGCTCGGTATTTGCAGCGGGGATGGTGGCGCTTAATATCTATTTTGTATTTAGCTATCCGATGCTATGTGCGATGCCTGAAGATGAAAACGTTGCACAAGCCGTTGGGTATGTGATCTATGAAAATGAACGCACATGGCAAGATGCCGAAGCAGAAGGCATTGCGTTTTACTTTCCAACCGGCAGTTTACAAGCCTACATGCCCGAATCGGTCACCATGCCATACTTCATTACCGATCCCGATGATTTATGCCCTACAGAACCCGTTGCCGAAAGCATTGAAAATGTGGACATTATTTTTACGTTGCCCGCAGGATACCCCATCGCTGAACAGATGAATCATATTTTGATTTATGCTGTTGATTTTGAGTGCGAGGTTGAACGCATTGGCAACATTGAACAACTCGTTCAGGATCAAGGCTATTCACCGATTGGGCAAATTATAAATGATGATGGTTTTGTTCATGCTAATATTTGGTCACGGATCGAAATTCCTGACATTGGGATAGTCAATATTCATGATGCAAACCAATTACACCACGAACTTTACTCTCGATGGGGTTGGTTTCAGCCATAATGTGTTATAGTTGCAATTGTGTGAAAAACGATTGAGTAAACATAATGAAAAAAATCTTACTCGTAGAAGATGATGAGACAATGCGCGCAACACTGACCTATAACCTCAAAAAAGAGGGGTATAAAGTTAGTGAAACGGGTGATGGGGCTGATGCGCTAACCATTGCTCGTGAAGAAATGCCCGATCTCATTGTATTAGATGTCATGTTGCCCTCGCTTGATGGGTTATCAATTTGTCGGATTTTGCGCAAAGAATCTGAAGTACCCATTGTTATGCTCACAGCACGAGATAGCGAAGTGGATCGTATTGTGGGGTTAGAAATCGGCGCTGATGACTACATTACCAAGCCCTTTAGCTTAGGGGAATTTCTGGCTCGTATCCGTGCGGTGTTGCGTCGTTCCCCCAATGCACGAGCAGTAACCGATCAATTGGAATCGGGCAATATCATGTTGGATCTGATCGCGCGACGCGCCTTTCGGGATGGTAATGAACTGCGCTTAACCCATAAAGAATTTGATCTGTTAGCCTCTTTAATGCGGAACAAGGGCGCGGTGCTTTCCCGTGATTTGTTGCTCGAAAAAGTATGGGGCTATGAATATAGTGGCGAAACTAAAACGGTAGATGTTCATGTCCGTTGGTTGCGGGAAAAAATAGAAGAATCACCATCTCAACCAAAACGGATTGTCACTGTTCGTGGTGTGGGGTATCGTTTTGAAGGGTAATAATGAATTTACTCATAATTGCATTACTCATCATACTCATCGGCTTGCTGTTGCGGGTCGTGTATGTCATTCGGCGGATTGAAGATCGATGGATCTTAGCCGAAAGTCAAAAGCGGGATATTGAAGCCCAACTTAACATTACGACGCAATTGCGGGATAGCATTTTACGCGCCATGGTTTCGGGGGTTTTAGTGCTAGATGATCAGTCCCGCACCATTATTGCAAACCCTGTAGCACAGGAGTTTTTGTCTCATGATTTGCTGAATGAAACCCTCATTGCCGCAACTCGTAATTCCGAATTAGACATGATCGTTCAAGATGCCATGCAAATGCAACATGCTGATGAACGACGCATTACCCATAATAACCGTATTTTCCAGACGGTGGTGACCCCCGTCAAAACGGAAGCCGGCAACCGTTTAATCATCATTTTGAATGACGAGACAGAACTTCGCCGCTTGGCGCGTGCCCGTCAAGAAATGGTGGCAAATATCGCCCATGAGCTTAACCATCCCATTAGCAATATTACCCTCATTACAGAAGAATTAATGGGGGGGACGATTGATAAGTCCAAACGCTCCAAAAAACAGGTGAAACATATTCATAAAGAGATTGCCCACTTGCGGCAATTGGTTGATGAAATGCGTCAGCTATCGCGGATTGAATCGGGGCAAATGCCTGTCAAGCTGATTCCATTGACTCTGACAGCTATTGTGCAAGATTGCATTGACCCATTGATGCCAATGGCCGAAGAAAAAACATTAACAATTGATATTACGATTGATGATAATTTGATCGTTTTAGCGGATGAAGTGCAGATCGAAAAGGTGTTGCGTAATATTGTCCATAATGCGATCAAATTTTCACCAGAAGCCGGGTCTATCTATGTAACAGCCCGTGCCCAAGGGGAAGATGCTGTTATTTCTATCCGTGATGAAGGAGATGGCATTGCCGCGGAAAATTTATCGCGGGTTTTTGAACGGTTCTTCCAAGTTGACCAAGCCCGTACCCGTGACACTGGTCAAGAAAGTGGCACAGGGTTAGGCTTAGCCATTGCTCGCCACATTGTGTTAGCGCATGGTGGCAAGATTTGGGTGGAAAGTCCCTTTGGGCAAGGTGCCATCTTTAACTTTACCCTGCCACTTGAACCGAGTTCGCTTCCCTCTGAGTAAAACATCCTTAATTAAACTGCAATCGAATCTTAAACAACTTTTAGATAGGGTTTTATCTCCACCGTTTACCATCAGCGATGCCTGAAGATATGCTTCAGGTGTAATTCACTATTTCATAGGTTTTGGAGAAGAGAACCATTATGAACAAAGTACGTTTGCTAGCTTTAGTGTTGGTCTTTGCACTTGCATTGCCCCTAACCGGCGTTTTCGCTCAAGATGATGACATGGAAGAAGTAGAACTTCCAGAAGTTGATCCCCTCCTCGTAGAAGGTGACATCGTTACCGCTGGTAGCTCCACTGTATTCCCCTTGACTGTTGCCATGGTAGAACGCTTCGCAGAAGCTGGCTACATCGGTGAAATCACCATCGATAGCATCGGTTCTGGTGCTGGTTACGAACGCTTCTGCGTTGCTGGCGAAACCGATATTGCTAACGCTTCCCGCGCTATCCGCGACAGCGAAGTTGAAGCTTGTGCTGAAATTGACCGTGAACCCATTGAATTCCGTGTTGGTACCGACGCTTTGGCTGTAACCGTCAGCGTTGAAAACGACTTCATCGGCGAAGAAGGCTTGACCATTGAAGACTTACAATTAATCTTCAGCGAAGAAGCTACCCTCTGGAGTGACGTTAACGAAGACTGGCCAGCAGAAGAAATCCTCCTCTACAGCCCCGGCACCGACAGCGGTACCTTTGACTTCTTCGTAGAAGCTATCTTTGAAGACTTGGCTGAAGAAGCTGGTGTTGAAAATCCAGAAGAATACATCTTGAATGCGCCTGGCATCCAATTGAGCGAAGATGACAACGTTCTCGTCAACGGTGTTTCCGACAGCCCCTTCGCTATCGGCTACTTCGGTTATGCTTACTTTTTGGAAAATGATGATGTTATCCGCGCTGTTGCTATCAACGGTGTAGAAGCTAGCGCAGAATCTGTAGAAGCAACTGGTGACGATGCGTATCCTCTAGCTCGCCCATTATTCATCTACAGCGACGCTGGCATCATTGCTGAAAAACCACATGTTGGCGACTTTATCAACTACTACTTAACCAATGTAAACGAAATCATCGTTGAAGTTGGTTACTTCCCAGCTAGTGATGCAGCCCTCAATAGTGCAAAAGCTGCTTTGGCTGAAGCACTCGGCATGATGGAAATGGAATAATTGGCAACTGCCACTAATTTTATTTAGTTTTTGACTTTTTACATGAGGAGAGACTTGTTCTCTCCTCGTGTTGCGTTCAAGTAGGAGGATGCAGAATGGGACAACAACAAACTATTTCTGGCGGGGCACAAACGGGTCGCCAAGATGTCGATATTGAGATGCAACTCCGCAAACGCCCTCGGTTAGGCGAACAGATTATTCAAGGTATTTTATTTTTTTGCGGGGCAGTATCCATTCTTACCACTGTTGGGATTGTGATTGTATTAAGTGAAGAATCCCTACGGTTGTTTGGGAGCGGTGAAGTGGGGTTGGTTGAATTTGTCACTAGCACAGAGTGGAATCCGGTTATTGAAAAATTCGGTATTTGGCCATTATTAAATTCAACCTTAATGACCAGCACTTTTGCTATGTTGGTGGCGATCCCGCTTGGGTTAGGGTCAGCCATTTATTTAAGTGAATACGCTAGCGACAATGCACGGAGCGTTCTAAAACCCATTCTGGAAGTTTTGGCAGGGATTCCAACCGTTGTCTATGGCTTTTTTGCCTTAACTTTTATGACCCCTGTGCTCAAAGCAATTTTTGGGGCAGATGTAGTCGGGTTCCAAAACACAGCTTCTGCGGGGATTGTGGTAGGCATCATGATTACGCCAATGGTCGCAACCTTGAGTGAAGATGCCCTGAACGCAGTGCCGGATGCCTTACGGCAAGCCTCTGTTGGGTTGGGGGCAACTAAATTTGAAACGAGCATCAAAGTTGTTGTGCCTGCGGCGCTTTCTGGTATTTTTGCAGCTTTTATTTTGGCTGTTTCACGTGCAGTGGGCGAAACGATGATCGTAGCGATTGCGGCAGGGTCTGGATCTAACTTCACCTTTAACCCGTTTGAAGCTGCTGAAACCATGACCGGTTACATTGCACGGATTAGCGGTGGTGACACCAGCTATGGCACCCCAGACTATAACAGTATTTTTGCCATTGGGTTGACCCTGTTTTTAATCACCTTGATTTTGAATGTTATCAGCCGCGTCCTTGTGGCACGTTTCCGTGAGGAATATGACTAATGACCACCCCCAACTTACCTATTGATGAGGTATTTGAAAAGCAGTTAGCACAACGCCAAACGATTAGTAATGTGTGGCGGATCGTCTTTTTTATTGCGGTGCTGATCGCTATTTTTGCCCTGTTATCCTTGCTATACACCATTACGCGGGAATCGTTTGGTGTTGTCGCTGAAAACTACATCAATGATCCAGATACGTTAGCAGAAACCTATCTCACAATGGAACGTGAATTTGATTCGCTAACCATTGAAGATAAAAACGTTCTTATGCAACGGTTCTTTGAAGATAATCCGATGTTGTTACGAATTTTAGTCGCCGATTATCTACTAGATATTGAGCGCACCGATGCAGAAGGCTTGCGGGCTATCATTAATGAACCGATTGGTGAGCTTTTTGATGCCAACGGATTATCGTATCCAGACGAATTAGCGGCGCGTCCATTTGGGGATGTCTCAGATTTATTAACCGCAAGCGAGTATATTTCCCTTTTAAGCCTTAATATGAGTGAAGCGGAAATTCGTGAATTTGCCGAGATCGAAATCCAAGATCGTGTGTTGAATACGGCGATTGGCCAAATCGAAAATCCAACCTTAAACGAATTAGCGACGGAATATCTTGGTGAAGTGCCTGTTCCACCAACTCACTTTGCTGATTTAACCGATGAACAGCTTTCCGAAATTGCTGCTATTTTCTTTGAGCGCAACGAAGACCGCTTGCGCGTCATTGTCATTGACTGGGTATTGGGTATTACCCGAGAAGATGGTGATCGCTTCCGTAATGCAGCGCAAACGCCTGTTAACGAAGTCTTAGCTGATGGACTATATCCTGAAGCGGCTGGGGATAAATTCTTTGGAACCAATCGCGAACTAGATGATGGCACCATTATAGAACGTCCCACAGGGGCGGAATATCAACAAATTTTGTTGCTCAATTTGGATCAAACGCAATTAGAAGCACTGGTATTGGCAGAAGTTGCCCAATTACAAGTCGCTGGTAGTTGGCCGTTGAATGAAGCTATTTTTAACTATAGCGAAATTGAAGCTCAAGTTGAAGCAGATGATGACATGGAAAATGCGGAATTAAAGTTCCGCTCATGGGTGAATCTGAACTTCTTAACGCAACCCATGAACACACGCCCTGAATTAGCTGGTATCCGTACCGCGATTTTAGGATCTGTATGGATGATCTTGCTAACGGTGGTTATTGCCTTGCCATTGGGGGTTGGGGCAGCTATTTACCTAGAAGAATACGCTGAAGAAAATACGGTAAACCGTATTATCCAAACCAATATCAATAACTTGGCGGGTGTGCCCTCCATTATTTATGGGATTTTGGGTTTGGTGATTTTTGTACGGGTAATGGAATCCGTTACCAGTGGCGGGTTGTTTGGGTATGGTGACCCCACCACCGCTAATGGACGGACGATCATTTCGGGTTCGTTAACCATGTCGTTGCTTATTTTGCCGATTATCATCATTGCCGGGCAAGAAGCCATTCGTGCAGTACCAAACTCTATTCGCCAAGCAGCGCTTGGGTTGGGCGCTACCCAATGGGAAACTATTCGCGACCATGTGTTGCCACAAGCGCTACCGGGTATTTTAACGGGAACGATTTTGGCCGTATCGCGAGCAATTGGTGAAACAGCACCATTGATTGTGGTAGGGGCGGCAACCTATATCACCCGTAACCCCGATGGCCCCTTCTCAAAATTTACGGTCATCCCCATTCAAATTTACCGTTGGACATCGGAACCAGAAGACGAATTTCGTGATGCCGCCGCCGCCGCTATCGTGGTGTTGCTTATGCTATTGCTAACTTTGAACTCGGTTGCCATTATTCTGCGTAACCGCTTTAGTCGGAGATACTAAATCATGGAAAACAACAACAATTACGCTTTACGGGTCGATAACTTGAATATCTACTATGGAGACTTCAAAGCCGTTCGTGCCGTAAGCCTGGACATCGAGCATAAAGAAATTACCGCACTCATTGGCCCCTCTGGATGTGGAAAAAGCACATTGCTCCGCTCCATGAATCGGATGAATGACTTGATAGCAACTGCCCATGTTGATGGTGGTTTACTATTTCGTGGCAAAAATTTATACGATGAAGATGTTGACCCTGTAGAAGTACGTCGTCGGATAGGGATGGTCTTTCAAAAACCAAACCCATTCCCAAAATCTATTTTTGACAATATTGCCTATGGCCCTCGGCTTTTGGGGGTTAAGGATCGCAATCAATTGGCTGAAATTGTTGAACGTAGCTTAAAACAAGCCGCACTTTGGGATGAAGTGAAAGCCGATCTTAAAAAATCAGGGTTGGCGCTTTCTGGTGGGCAGCAACAACGTCTTTGCATTGCGCGTACACTTGCTGTTGAGCCTGAAATCATCTTGATGGATGAACCATGTTCTGCACTTGACCCCATCGCCACACTGCGTATTGAAGAATTGATGCGTGAGCTAAAAGAAAATTACACCATTGTTATCGTGACTCACAACATGCAACAAGCGGCGCGGGTGTCTGACCGTACAGCGTTTATGATGGTTGCAGAAGATGGGAGCCGTAGCGGTGAATTGGTGGAATACGACTACACCGAAAAAATCTTCAATAATCCCAACGACCGCCGTACCGAAGAATACATCACAGGTCGATTTGGGTAAGCATCTGCTATAGTTAGTAGACAATCATTTCAACTTTATACACTACATCGTGCCATAATTCAGGATTTGTTTATGGTGCGGTGTTGCTCTGAGGAGCAAAATTATGCCAGTTGTAGAAGAAACAAAACTCGGGCGTGATTTAACACATCTACGTGACAATGTGTTACGGCTTGGAGATTTGGCTGCGCGTGCAGTTAACGACTCTATTAGTGCCCTAAAAAAACTAGATAGTCACCTCGCAATGTACGTCATCACCAATGATGCTGTGATTAATCAATTGCGGTTTCAAATTGAGCGAGACGCCTATAAAATCATTGCGATGCAACAACCAACGGCACGGGATATGCGTGCAATTATTGTTGCGATCCATGTTGCGGTAGAGCTAGAACGGATTGCGGATCATGCTGCTGGAATCAGTAAATTGACGATTGAAATTGCAGACAGCCCACTCCTCAAAATGCCGCATGAACTTAATTATATGAGCCGTATTGGGCAATCAATGCTCAAAGAAAGTTTAGATGCTTACATTAAGTGGGATACTGACTTAGCAACCAAAGTCTTTAAACGCGATGATGAGGTGGACAAGCTTTACCGTAAAATGCATGTGGATATGGTGCAGTTGATGGAAACCAACAGCAAAATGATTAGCTGTGGAACCTATTATCTGTGGATTTCAAATAACTTAGAGCGGATTGCGGATCGGGTCACCAATATTTGTGAACGGATCCATTTTATGGTTACGGGAGATGTTTTAGAAGAGCTCGACGGGTAAAACAAACAAGGGCACTCTCGCGCCCTTGTTCTCCATCAACCATAGTGTGTCATCAGCAGTTTATGCTGGTGAGGGTTGGCTTTCTTTAAGCAAACGCCGCAATACAGTTTGTAGAATACCACCATTGCGATAGTATTCAATTTCCACCGGTGTGTGTAAGCGAACCATCGCTTTAAACTCTGTTTTAGTGCCATCTTCGGCAGTGGCGATGACATCCACAATTTGCTTGACTTGCAACGTGTCATCCAAGCCAACAATGTCATAAGTTTCTTTACCTGTTAACCCTAATGCAGCATGACCTTGGCCATCGATAAAGGTTAATGGCAAAACGCCCATCCCAATTAAGTTGTTACGGTGAATCCGTTCAAAGCTTTCTGCGATGACTGCCTTCACGCCAAGCAATAGCGTGCCTTTGGCTGCCCAGTCACGGGAACTGCCGGTTCCATATTCTTTACCCCCTAAAACAACGAGGGTGGTATCTTCGTCTTTATACTTCAATGAGGCATCATAGATGGTCATTTCTTCATCAGACGGTTGATGGCGTGTCCAACCACCTTCTGTGCCCGGTGCCATTTGATTTTTAAGGCGAATGTTCGCAAATGTACCGCGTGTCATGATGCGGTCGTTCCCACGACGCGAGCCATAAGAATTAAAGTCTTTGCGTTGCACCCTATTATTGATCAAGAATTGACCCGCAGGGCTGTTCAGTGCAATCGCGCCAGCCGGCGAGATATGGTCAGTGGTGATGGAATCACCAACTTTGACCAATACACGCGCCCCTGTAATGTCCGTAATGGAGTCTGGTTCAGGGCTCATCCCAACAAAGAAGGGGGGTTCTTGGATGTAGGTTGACTCATCTTCCCAACCATAAATATCACCACTCGCGCCAGTAATGGCATTCCATGTTTCGTTGCCATCAAACACATTACCGTATTGCTCGGAGAACATTTGCGGTGTGATTGATGTTTTGATCGTTTCTTCAATTTGATTTTTGGTAGGCCAAATATCTTTAAGGTAAACGGGGTTTCCGTCTTTGTCATCACCTAGCGATCCGGTATAGATGTCTTTGTCTACCGTACCCGCAAGTGCATACGCCACAACTAGCGGCGGAGAGGCAAGATAGTTTGCCCGTACATGGGGGCTAATGCGCCCTTCAAAGTTACGGTTACCACTCAACACGCCCGCCGCAATCAAATCACCTTCATTGATGGCTTGTACAACGGGTTCTTCCAACGGGCCACTATTGCCAATGCAAGTCGTGCAGCCATAACCAACGGTATTAAACCCAAGATCAGCTAAATATTGATTCAACCCTGATTTATTGAGGTATTCGGTCACCACGCGAGAGCCGGGGGCTAAACTGGTTTTGACCCAATGCGGAACAGACAAGCCTTTTTCAATCGCATTTTTGGCAACTAATCCTGCGGCAATCATCACTGATGGATTTGAGGTATTGGTGCAGCTTGTAATCGCAGCGATGCCAACCATTCCATGTGTGACCTTACCGCCGCCCTCGCCCGTGTATTCAACTTCGACATTGATTTGTTCATCCGTCAACCCGAAGCCTTGCGGGCCAACAGGGGAACGTAAAGACTCGTTAAACGCCGTTTGCATGTTGGTGAGTTCAATACGGTCTTGTGGGCGTTTGGGACCTGCCATACTCGGTACAACGGTGCTGAGGTCAAGCTCTAAGGTGTCGGTGAACTCTGGCGCGGGCATTCCATCGGTACGGAACAAGCCTTGAGCCTTGGCATAAGCTTCCACCAATTGCACTTCTTCTTCGCTACGGGTGGTACGGCGCATAAAGTTGAGCGTTTCTTCATCAATGGGGAAGAAGCCCATTGTTGCACCATATTCAGGCGCCATGTTTGCAATGGTGGCGCGGTCGGGCAAGCTCATATTGCTTAAGCCATCGCCATAGAATTCGACGAATTTATCAACGACACCTTTTTTGCGTAACATTTGTACAACGGTCAAGGTGAGGTCGGTTGCAGTAGTGCCTTCGGGCAAGCTGCCGTGCAGTTTAAAACCGATGACTTCTGGCGTCACCAGATAGTAAGGTTGGCCAAGCATTGTTGCTTCGGCTTCAATGCCACCCACGCCCCACCCGAGTACCCCTAAGCCGTTAATCATCGGCGTGTGGGAATCCGTACCCACCAAGGTATCTGGGAAGGCAACACCATCACGAATGAAAACACCTTTCGCAAGAAATTCCAAGTTGACCTGATGCACAATCCCGGTTGCGGGTGGCACAACACGGAAGTTTTGGAAGGCGTCACGCCCCCATGCCAGGAATTCATACCGTTCACGGTTGCGTTGGAACTCAAAGTCTGCATTGATTTGCAGCGCTTCTGCCGTGCGGAACGCATCCACTTGCACGGAGTGGTCAACCACCAAATCTACAGGAATGGCCGGGTTAATGAGTGACGCATCGCCACCCATACGCGCCATTGCAGACCGTAATGCAGCGAGGTCTACCACAGCAGGCACACCCGTGAAATCTTGTAAGATAACACGTGCAGGGTTATAAGGCACTTCGACTTGTAAGGGAGCTTGGGAGTCCCAGTTAGCGAGGTTTGTCACATCTTCTTCGGTTACAAAGAAGCCATCCACGTTCCGCAACAAGGATTCTAATAAGACCTTGATTGAAAAGGGTAAGCGGTCAACATGACCAATATTGTCGTCCGTTAGCTTACCTAGGCGATAGTATTGTGTTGATTTTCCATCACCATAAGAGAGGCTTTCTAACGCACCAAACGCATTTTGCAATTGATTTGCCATAATTTGTCCTATCAACAATCTCCTTCTGATTTATATATATTTTACCCTACTTGAAAGGTGGTTCCCAAGGTGATTTGCTGCAAAACAGTTGGTTTGACGCTGATTTACCCCTCAAATTTTCAGAATATCTTGCCCTTGATAGGTGTAATCAGGAAACACCATTTTAATTGAATCTAATGGCGTTCGTTTGAGCAAAATTTCACTTAAGATACTGCGATAATCTAAGGTGATTTGGAGATCGCCATTATCCAAAAAATTGCTATTTAGGCCTTGCCAATCAGCAACCACCGGCGCACCTTGCACATGGTCACTCATCACATACATCACCCCACCATGCCCGTGATCTGTACCACCTGCGCCATTTTCTTGCACACGTCGCCCAAATTCAGACATCACCACCACGGTAACCTTATCCATCCGATCCATCAAATCGTCATGGAATGCCCGTAGATTATCGGCAAATTCTTTGACCAATCCCGGGAAAATCCCTACACCTTGATGAATCGTCACACCTTGGGTGACATGCGTATCAAAATTGCCTAAATCCACACACGCCACTTCTAACCCCGCATCAGCCTTGATGAGTGCCGCTGTTTGTTTGAGTGCCCTGCCAAATTCTGTTTCGGTATATGTTGCATCATTCGCAGGCTGATACTGATCAACATCAATCTGGCTGACAATATTTAAAACATCTAAGGTTGCATCAGCAGCACTGCCTAAGGCGGTATCTTGATATAAGGCATCCAAGCTAGCCATCAATTGATCGGCTTGTTGGCGGTTACCGCGTAAGTGAAAATCTGTAATCGATTGCATGGCGTTGGCAGAAATATATCCCTGTAAACTTGTCTGAAGTTGATCGCCCCAACCAATCGCCCGCAATGGTGAATCTTGTGCGCTGGCGGTTGATGCAAGGTAACGCCCTAACCAACCAGAACTGGCACCACTTTCGCCATCGGTGCCGCGCTCTAACAAATCCATAGCTTCAAAATGACTTCGTGAAACTGATGGCGCACCAACAGCATGGATCGCTCGTAAGCGGTTACCCGTGAACAGCTCATGTAAAGCGCGCATATCAGGATTAAGCCCAAAAAAGTCATCGAGTTCGATAGCGCGCTCAGGGTTTCCGCGATCATCTGGACGAGAAATCGAGAGGGTTGGGCGGGCGGCATAATAATCATCATCGCCAAATGGAACCACCATATTTAAGGCATCTGCCCCACCACGTAAAAAAATACACACGATCACATCACCTTGCACACCATCTGAAGCAAAAGCCAAGCGTGGTAGCCAACTTGCCCATAGAGAGCGCAATGCCATTGCTGTTCCCATTGTGGCGGATAGTTTCAGAAGCTCCCGCCGCGATACACGATTTTTCATATGATTACCTCCATTGAAATGCGGGAGATGCCGCTAATACCCCTAATACTTGATTAGGGGTTTCTTGATGACTGGCCAAAAGCTCAAATTCTTGATCGGTTAGCGCTCTGTTGAGGAACAAACGCCCAAAAAAACGGAGAATGTCGCTACGGTCATTGACCTGCCCCGCCGCTCGTAAGGCTTGCCAATCTATCTCAATACCTTCGATACGGTTTGCTACCAGATCAAAACTCAAATTCCAGCGCCGTAGTAGGTTATTGTCCCACGCATCCGCCGTATCTGGATACCCATCGGGTGTTGGCCACCCAAATGGGCGGTGTCCTAACGCATCCAGATAATTGATTGCTTGGCGATGTCCGCTATATTGGGCATTTGTGATGCGTAAAAATGAGGTTAACAGTTCAAAGGGGCGTTTTAACTTGTAGGGAGCCTTTACAAAGTCAGGATGTGTGAACAGGGTTCGCATTACCTGCGCAATGTCTCCATTGGTTGATGTCCATGTTTGAACACAGGCATCCACTATTGGTTGTGGCGGATCATCAGCGACAAAACGCCGCACCAATTTTTGGCAAACATAGCGTGATGTGCTTGGGTGTGCCAGTAAAATATCCAAGACCTGATCGCCATCTGATTTTCGATCATCAAAACGGATGGTGTGCCCCAAGACGGTTTTTTCGCCCTCATCATGCCATTCTGGGATGAAAACAAATTCGCCATTTTCATCAACTGACCAACCTGTAAAACAACGCGCCACTTCCTTGATGTCAGCTTCTGTATATCCGCCATCGACACCAAGGGTATGCAGTTCCATAATTTCACGCGCATAATTTTCATTAGGGTGGCTTTTTTCATTCAAGATATTGTCTAAGTAGATCAACATGGCGGGACTATGGGCAGATTCACGCAATAAATCGCCAAAATTACCCAACGCATGAGGCCGAACGACATCCCGATCATCTATCGTTTTCAGCATATAAACATCACCTTTGAAGTGATAAATACTAAAATGGTCACTCCAAAAACCAACCATCACTTCAAAAAGTTGCCGTTTAGAGTATACCGCCCGCACTAACGTAGCAGTCGCTAATTCATTGGCAACATATCGCCGATTTTGAATCCCTGTGAAAGAACGTAAATCAGTGGCGCTCAGGCTAAGCGTATCATAACGGCGTAAACGCCAATCCACCGCGCTATCGTCAATATCTGGATAGTTGAATTGCTGGTCTAACCATGCGCCGTGCCCCATACGTCCAACCACGCGAATTTGCCCCGGTTGAATGCCATAGGTCGCACGATTTAATAAATGCGCTGTTGGGTGGCGCTCGGTTGTTGCTGGTGGGTCTAATGTTTTGGGTAGATCTGGTTGGGTCACGTCGTCAATGACTTGACTACACCCTGCGAGTGTAACTGCTGCGCTACCTAAAAAAGCCCGACGGGATAACTTGCGCATTGTGGATTATTCTCCATCATAGGCTGGTGCTGGTGCGCGTTGGAACCACTGCCCCACCATCGCTAAAACCAAAGCACCAATACCGGTCACAAGGCTTAACGGTAATATGATAAACCAGCCTAAAAAGGGGAACGAGATCGCAAAGGTTACGATTAACACCCCTGCAATCGGATCAAGCAATGTGCTATCTGTTGCGAGCAAATCACGCATGTGCATCCCGACTGTACGGCTAACCACAGAAAGCCCAGTGAAAGCGGCCATCAGTAATAACAACCACAAAACAGAGCCGCAAAATTGTGGGACACTGCCCAAAGAAATTAAGATACTCGCAGGAACAGCGATCAAAACACTAGGAATTAATCCCACAAAAAAAGGTACTATGCCGCCATAGGCAAGTCGTTCAGCGGCGCGTTGTGTCGTTTGGTTAAAAATAAGTCCTAGAAATAACATCATAGCAGGTAATGCAACCATTAAACCCGCCAAACAACTGACTATTGTTATGGCGTCACCAATACCCATAAACCATCCTTTTAAGTATAGTTCCTCTATCTACTCACTATACGGCAAAATTGTATACATGGTTGCGATTAGGAAAAACTTGGATCGCAAGATCAATTGATCTCACAATCCTTGAGGGTGTATATTTGCTATGCCTTAAGGCACCAGTGGCGATTTATGAGGCAACTGCACGTTGTCGGTTGGGGATGACAGTGGGAATAACTCATCACGTAACTCTGGTACATGGGTGTTAACCATCTCAATCGATAGCCCACCTGCCGCGCAAATGTCACCATAAAAATCACCGCTCTGGCGTTTGATACGCTCTTGAGTTTCAAAATTGACTTCATATAACCCAAACCGAAAATCAGGATTGTAGCCTGCTGTCCATTCAAAGCTATCGAGCAATGACCAAAAATAGATACCTTTGACGGGAACATTATGGTTCACGGCGTGCCATACGGCATGTACCATTTTGGCAATATACCAGCGACGGATGGCATCGCCCCTGTCGGGAGTTCCTGTTTCCGTGATATAGATGGGACGTTTGGTTTTGTTATAGATGTTAAACAAAACATTTTTGATCCCTTGTGGATAAATCTCACCCCATAGTGGCGGCGGTTCGGGAGAGCTTGGGTCAGGGATTTGGTTAATAAACGGTGGACGAAGCGGGGTAAACGCCATACGGTATCGCTGATAGAAGTTCAAGCCTACGTAATCCATTGTATCGGCTAGTTCAGGGAGTACCACTTTACGACGTGCCGGAAACTCGATTTCACCACTCATGGCTGCATTGATGAACGCCTCATTAAACACGCGGCGGGGAAGAACGGTGAATAGTTGGTTGAGTATCTTTGGTGGTGCTGCGTCAAACTGAACAATATGTTTTGCGATGCTCACTTGCGCAGTTGGATATTGCGATTTGATCAGATGGTAGGCTTGGGCATGGGCACGCATCATATATTCACTGGCCTGATACGCCTTCCAAGGATTTTTGATCCCGGGGTTAAAAAAGCCCACCAAGAAGGCTTGCAGGGTATAGACCATCGGTTCATTGATGGTACACCAAAACGTGACCCGATCCCCTAAGACAGTCATCACTTTTTCCACATAGCGCGTAAAGTGATCAACGGTGGCTGTGTTTAGCCACCCACCATTATCCTCGATCCAAATGGGGTTCGTGAAATGATGGAGTGTGACCATTGGTTCCACACCTTTTGCAAGAAAGGTATCTATCATGTCACTATATTCAGCAAGCACTTCCTCATCCCATGTATCCTGGCTGGGTTGGATGCGGCTCCACTCCACCGATAAACGATGAGAATTGGTGTTCAGATCTTTCATGCGGTCAAGGTCTTCGCGCCAGCGGCCAAAGCGCCATTCGCAGGCACGACCATGTTTTTGATCTTGATACACATGACCGCCTTCATCTTCCCATGCTGACCAACTATTGGTTAGGTCACCTTCTACATGGTGAGCAGCAGTTGCCGTGCCCCATAAAAAGTCTGGTGGAAATTGATAGATCGTTTGGTTCATCTTAGCGCCGCCCGCGTGCGATGTTGATCGCATCCACTAACATGCCATAAGCCGTTGCACGGGGGTTCGCTGGGCTTTCTCGCACTGTGATACTGTCGATAATATCAGTTTCAAAGGTCACAGCGCTGGCGGTGCTTTCTAGCCATGTTAATGGATCATCAGGTTCCAATGGTGCGGGGGCAACTTTAGCTTTGACTTCGCCGTTGGCATCTCGATACGCTTCGCACAATAATTTGATGGTCGTACCATCCATGGCAGCGTCTTGCAGATCGTCATCCGTGATGTGCCGAATGCCGGTACGGTCAACATCAGCAGGGCGCAAGTCTGCCCCCATTAAGGTATTGGCTAAGATCACGATCTTGATCGCACTATCCCAACCATCGACATCATGACTTGGGTCAGCTTCGGCAATGCCAGCGGCTTGCATGGCTTTAAGCGCAGCATCGAACGTTTCGCCTTCTTCCATTGCCGTGAGGATCGCGTTGGTTGTACTATTCAACACCCCTCGAATACGGGTTACCTCCGCAGCGATTAAGCCCTCCCGTGCCAAGCTATGAATCGGTACACCATCCATAACGGTACTTTCGTAAAAAAAGGCTAAATTGTTTTGCGCAGCAATGGCTTTTAAGGTTTGATACCCAAACACCACGGGGGCTTTATTTGCCGTGACAACATGTTTACCGTTTTCTAAAGCGAGTTGGCAGTAATTTGTGGCTGGTTGCCCGGTTTCCATATCCCCCCATGTGGCTTCTAACATGATGTCAGCCGGGCAAGCGTGGATAAATGCTTCTGTGCTAGCAATAGGATCACCCTCATGAAAAGCGCTGATGTCGTTAGCATATGCCGCTTTAACGGCGTTAATCCCGGCGGCATCAATAGCGATACCGTGTGAGTTTGTTGCAATCCCCACAACCCGAAATTCCAAACCATATTGTTGTTGAATCAGGGACGTTTTATCATCTAGGAGTTCCGCAAAGTTACGCAAAACATTCCCAAATCCGATGAGTCCAATGTTGATAGTTTGTGTCATTGTTTTTTCTTTACCGTTTTGCCCTCATTATAGTTAAGATCAATAAAAAGATTGAGAGGCAGATCATGAAACATACCGCACTAGGGTTCACCACTGATCCCAATTTGCAGCACGCTATCCAAACCTTATTACCAGATTATGAGTTTACATGGAATCTTGATGCTGTGGGGGTGGTCAAGCAGGCAGCGGATTTACGCCCTTCATTTTTGCTGGCGGATGTTGACGATCCGACAATAGAGTGGCGCTCAATTGTAACCAGTTTACAAAGCAATCCAGCAACCCGCCGCATTCCCATGTTAGGGATTGCACACGAACAAACTGCTGACAGCATGCGTCTAGCGGCGGCGGCAAATATCAATGGCGCGATGGGGCGCGATCAACTTGACAAGCGATTAGCCGATTGGGTGGCACGACGGGCACGACTATGGGAATCGGATTATTACACTGCATTATCCACAGCTTGCCAAGGCGAATTGCCCGAATTAGTTCGTAAAGGGATTGCCCAATTCGACGCGCATGATTTTTGGAATGCGCATGAAACCTTAGAAGAAGCTTGGATTGACGTTCGTCCTGCGCCAATTGGGGAAGTATATCGTAGTATTTTGCAGGTTGGCGTTGCCTACTACCAAATTCAACGCAATAACTACCAAGGTGCGATGAAAATGTTTTTGCGTTCTATCCAATGGTTAGACCCGTTACCGGATGTGTGCCACGGGATTGACATCAAACAATTTAAACAAGATGCTGCCGAAGCGCGGGCTGCCTTAGAAGCCCTTGACAACGATCGAATTGCGGAATTTGATCCCCTCTATTTTAAGCCTGTACCATTTGTTGATGTGGAATAGCCAACTGGTGAAATCACTCAAGACAAAGTATGGTCGCTATGGTATATTGCATCACTATCACAAGTTAGAGAAATACGCTTATGCCAATTGTTGAACATACGCCCTTACCAACATTTGATCGCTTACGCCAACAAGGCGAACCCGTTTTAACGCTGGAAGAAGCCCTCACGCAAGACATCCGAGAACTACATATTGGTTTGTTAAACATGATGCCGGATGCGGCGTTACAAGTAACCGAACAGCAATTTTTGCGATTGATCGGTAGCTGTAACCAGATTGTACAGTTCTACGTGCATCCCTTTACAGTGCAGGGGTTGGAGCGTAGTGAAGAAACACAAACCTATATCGATAACTATTACAACACCTTTGATGATATTCGTGCGCATGGGTTGGACGCACTGATCATCACTGGCGCGAATGTTGCCAACCCGAAGCTGGAACAAGAACCCTTTTGGGACACGCTCACCGAGGTGATGAACTGGGCAACGGAACATGTAACCTCTGTGTTATGTTCCTGTTTGGCAACCCACTCGCTGCTGAAATATTTGTATCAGATTGATCGGGTTAAGTTGCCGCAAAAAAAATGGGGGGTCTATAGCCATCATATCGCCCACCCTCAGCATCCACTCCTCCGTGACATCAACACCCGTTTTGATGTGCCCCATTCACGAAACAATACGATTACCCGTGAGCAATTTGAAGGTGCAGGGTTAACCATCCTCATCGAAAGTCAAGGTGGCGAAGTACATATGGCTGTGAGTCATGATCAGTTTCGCTATATCTATTTTCAGGGTCACCCTGAATACTATCGCAATAGTTTGCTAAAAGAATACAAGCGTGAGGTCATGCTCTACCTGAATGATGAACGTGACTTGCCACCCTATCCTGAAAACTACTTCTCTGATGCAGTGCAACGTATTACTGACGAGTACATAACCATCGCTCGCCAAGCCAAGGCTGCTGGTAACCCTATCCCGCCGTTTCCAGAAGATGAGCTTTTGCCCCATCTGCACAATACATGGAATGATACGGGCAAGGCGATCTTTAATAATTGGCTCGGTTTGGTGTACAAAATAACCAATGTTGACCCTCATAAGCTATTTATCGATGGTGTAGACCCCCAAAATCCATTGGGTATGCTATGATAGGCGCGGTGTTTATTGACTTTAGAGGGAAGAAAAACATTGAAGAACGAAACCATAGCCATTCATGGCGGGTACGAAACGGATCCAACGACTAAATCGGTTGCCGTACCTATCTACCAAACCGTTGCTTACGAATTTGATGATGCACAACATGGAGCCGACTTATTTAATTTGGCGGTACCGGGGAATATCTATACGCGCATCATGAACCCGACCAACGACGTGCTAGAACAACGAGTTGCCCAGCTAGAAGGCGGGGTTGCGGGTTTGGCACTAAGCGCTGGTAGCGCAGCGGTAAATTACTCCATTCTCAACATTGCAGAGCAGGGTAGCAACATTGTGAGTGTGCCATTGTTGTATGGTGGTACATATACCCTATTTGCGCATATGTTGCCCAAGCAAGGGATTGACGTTCGCTTTGCAGAAGATGACAGCCCCGCTAGTTTGGAAAAATTGATCGACGATAAAACCGCCGCTGTGTATTGTGAGTCCATTGGGAACCCTGCGGGTAATATCCCCGATTTACAAGCCATTGCAGACATGGCGCATAGCCATGGCGTACCGGTCATCGTGGACAATACAGTTGCCACCCCCGTTTTGATGAAACCCTTCGAATTTGGTGCTGATATTGTCGTGCATTCGCTCACCAAGTATATTGGCGGGCACGGGAATTCTATCGGTGGGATGATTGTTGATGGTGGTAAGTTCCCGTGGGCAGACCATGCAGAACGCTTCCCCATGCTGAACCAACCAGAGCCGTCCTATCATGGTGTGGTCTATACTGAAGCGATGGGACCCGCTGCTTATATTGGTCGCGCACGGACTGTACCGCTACGCAATACAGGGTCAGCCCTGAGCCCCATGAATGCGTTCTTGTTCCTACAAGGGATTGAAACCTTACCATTGCGCATGGAACGTCATTGCGAAAACGCGCAAAAAGTAGCCGAATACCTAAAAAATGATGATCGTGTCGAATGGGTTAACTATGCTGGTTTACCGGATTCACCTTATTACGATCTAGCACAAAAATACACCAACGGTAAGCCTTCTGCCCTCATGACCTTTGGCATCAAAGGTGGGTTTGAAGCAGGTGTGAAGTTCTATGATGCGCTGAAGATATTCAAACGCCTGGTTAACATTGGTGATGCTAAGTCATTGGCTGCGCATCCTGCCAGCACCACGCACCGCCAATTAACCGAAGCTGAATTAGAATCCGCAGGGGTTACCCCCGATATGATCCGCATCTGTGTCGGGATCGAAAATATCGATGATATTCTTGAAGACCTTGACCAAGCACTGGCTGCTAAATAGGTTCAGTCTTTGAACTGAGTATTTTGGCAAGTAATCCTAGGCTCCTGTCTCAATATAGATAGGAGCCTGAGTATCATCTTTTAAATCTTCACAGTATCAAATTTCACACTAAGCAATGAGGCAAATATATGACAAACCACAATCGGGTGAGTACATTTTTTTATGGTGGGTACATGAATTTTGATGTTCTGGCGAACTTTGGGATTCGTCAACGGGAGTATCATATCGCTCAATTGCCCGCGTATATGTTAACCATCGGCTCGGCAGCCAATGTTGAAAAAAACGGATTAGAGACATCATACGGCATTGTCACAGGTTTAACACATGATGAACTTGACAGACTATACAGTCGCGAAGCGCAGGCAAAGCTAGGTGCTCAATATCTACCTGAGCCTGTCTTGGCAATAACAACCACGGGAAGCCTCATCCCATCTTTATGTTATATATCATATGAGCCGATTGGTGGTACGCCTGCTGAGGGATATATTGATAACATTCTGAATGCTGCAAAACACTATAACTTCCCACAATCCTATATTCAACATATTGAATCATATAAGTGAGAAATCATTAAAATCTCAATTGAAACAAGGATTAAAAATTTACCCCTCCCCAATAAAATATTATTAGAGAGAGGGGATACGGAAAATACGCTAGATTTTCAATGCGTCGGTCATAATTTCTACAATACACGGCACATCACTAGCAATCCCTGCCTCTAGTGCGGCGGCCAAGTCTTCATTTTTTGTTACACGGATGCCGCGCCCGCCACAGTTTTCAGCATATTCCGCAAAATTCGGATTTTGTAGGCTGGTTTGCCATACAGGCCAATGTCCTGCCCGTTGTTCCTTGGATATTTTGCCAAGTTCATCATTGTGTAACAAGATTAAGGTGATGTTCATGCCATACTTTACAGCAGTCGTAAACTCACCTAAATATTGCCCAAACCCGCCATCGCCTGCCACCGCTAACACCTTCCTCTGCTCACCAACTGCTGCCCATGCACCCATTGCCGCAGGAAAGGCAAAGCCAATCGATCCTAAATAGCCTGACATGATAATGCTTTGCTGTTTGCATTCAAAATAGCGCCCAAAGGAATAGGTATTGTTGCCCACATCAACCGCTATGAGGGCATCATCGGGTGCTTTTTCACTTAGTACATGGAATAAATACGCAGAGGTCAGAGTGCCTTCTTTCGCTTCATCAGCAGCGCGGTTTTGTTTTTCAGTGCGCCACCGTTCCCAACGGGCAGCCAGTTCTTTAGGCACAAAATCACGAGCGGTATTATCTACCCCATCAAGGGCAGATTGCCATGCTTGAACGGTCATCCCAATGTCACCCCAGATCGGCAAATCTACCGGATCAAATTTGCCCAACGCCATCCGATCGGTATCAACTTGAATACGGGTTTTGTAATCAGCAATGCCTGTATGGTTAGAAAATGACGCGCCTAGCACGATCAGCAAATCTGAGCGCCCCATCATGGTGGCGGCAATGGGGGTTCCGCTACGCCCTAATACACCTGCACTCAACGGGTGGGCATCCGAAATTTGCCCCTTGGCTTTAAACGTAGTGAGGATAGGAATTTGCAATGTTTCTGCGAATTGAATAATAGCATCCATATGCCATTTTGCGCCTTTACCCACAATGATCGTAGGCAGTTTAGCGGCGCGGAGCATCTCAAGGCTTTTTTCAATATCAGTGGCAGGCGGGGTGATGTCTGTTTCAGACAAGCGACCATCTGGTGGATAGATATTTTCGCCTTCTGTGGCGGGTTGTTCTTGGACTTCATTTGGAAAGATCAATGCTGTAACATCGCGTTTAATGATGGCATGTTTGAGGGCAAGCGCCATCAATTTGCCCGCATTACGGTTATTAAGGACGGTTTGCCGCCATGTGGTGACTGCTGCAAAAGCCGCCATCAAATCAACTTCTTGGAAGGCTCCGGGCCCTAACACTTGCGTATCGACTTGCCCAGCCATCGCTAACATCGGGACACGATCAACACGCGCATCCCACATGCCGGTGATCATATTCGTGGCTCCTGGTCCTGCAATGCCAAAACAAGCGGCGGGTTTACCCGTTGCTTTAGCATATCCAGACGCGGCAAAAGCGGCAGCACCTTCATGCCGCACCCCAAAAAAGCGCAGGTTGCCTGCGGCTTCTTGTAATCGCATGGCTTCTGCCACACCGAGATTAGAATGCCCCACCATCCCAAAGACCGTATCCACACCCCATGCCACCATGGTTTCGATCATTTCATCAGAAATCGTGCGGAAGGGTTCTTCAACAGGCACTTCAACATAAATACCATCCTCACGGGTTTCGACCTGATAGGCTTCTACCCCGTCATCAAAGCCTTCAGGTGGCTGCCCTGTATGCGGGTGATATTCATAACCATGCCATGGGCAGGTGACAAACCCACCTTCGATTTGCCCTTCCCCCAATGGCCCCCCTTGATGCGGGCAGCGATTGCTAATCGCACCTAATTTGCCTTCAAAATGTGAGAGGCACACCGGTAGATTGCCTGCGGTCACGGTTTCCACACGTCCCTCAGGGAGCGAATCTTTTTCTGCGACCTTATGCCATTCTGTATTTGCCATGTCTGATCCTTTGCTGACTGTTTTATGTTTCGCACACCGTTAAGATTAGGTTATGTCCGCAAAAATCACAATTTTGTGAGTTGAATATTCTCTAATTCCAATTGTTGAGCGCCATCAGCATCAACCAACCCCCAGCCAAAGTTGCCTTGTGGGGTAACTACCACATATTGATTGTCAATCCATGCGACAAATCCCATCTTTCCCTTAGGGCTATAGGGGCTCACATGAATAACCTGATCATCCACAGCAAAAATGACTTGATTGGGTAACCAATCCAAACGGTAAGCGTGCCATTTGGTGAGGTCAAGCCGTGGAGTGGATTCACTAACCCCAATGGCAGCTTGTCCAATCGGCCAAAGATGACGATAGAGCCACGGAACCCGCATCAATAAAAACCCAAGTGGGGCGGTGGGGGCTAAGGCTAAAAATTGCCAACGGGTGGCATCTAGTGTTGCCACTTTAAAGCCATGTCCTGCAATATTTCTGGCAAGGGCAATATGTAAGGGTGGGCTTCCAAAGAAAAACCACGCAGTTTTGGGTAACCGTAGGCGGCGACTGCCGGGGGCAAACGGGGCATTCCACAGCCCAAAGCCGGCGGTACCTTTTAATTGATCCGCGTTATGGCTAAATCGTGCGCGGAGCGTCATCCTCATGGGGGGGTGGTGGTTCAATTGAACATGATAATCATCGATTTGGGCATTAGAATATTGCGCAAGGGTCGCCGCATGACGTACTAAATAGGTCATATTTCCTACTTGGCGAACGGTTCCTGTGCCTTGTTCTAAAACATCCATCTGGTTATCATACGATACATATTTTTCATAGTAGGGTTACATTTTGAAAACACGCATTATAACAGGTTTGGTGGGCGTCGCGATTGTTTTGGCGATTTTGTATAGCCCTGTGATCGTGGCGCAGCTATTTGTCATTCTTGCTGCGGGGGTTGCAGCTCGTGAATTTATTTTGTTAACGGATCATAACCCACAAGAGCAATGGGTCTTTTTTATTTGGTTAACTGCTATTTTGCTACTCCCGCTTTTTATTGATGGTATTCAACTCCTACTGATGTTTGGCGCAGTAGCTAGCGGGACGTTATTGGTTTACTGGGTCAGTCGTAGGCTTATTCCATTATGGTTTTTAGAAGGTATTTTGTATATTGGGATTCCACTCGCCACTCTCATTGCCCTGCGTAGTGTAGAAAATGGCAGGGAGTGGATTATGATCATGTTAGCAGCAACATGGACAACGGATACCATGGCGCTTTTTGGCGGCAAACGTTTTGGGCGTACCCCATTAACAAGCATTTCCCCTAACAAAACCCGTGAAGGCACATTCATTGGGATTACCTCAGCATTTTTAGTGGTGATTGCATTTTCGATGCTTGTCGGGTTATGGGAAACCCATCAACTCACGATTGTCTTAGCCGCCATACTGCTCCCGCCGCTAGCCGTAATTGGGGACTTAGTAGAGTCTAAGATCAAACGTACCTATGGCAAAAAGGATTCAGGAACCCTTATACCAGGACATGGGGGGGTGCTCGACCGCATTGATAGTATGCTAATGACCACCCCTGCCCTGTGGTTATTATTGTTGTTTACCGTCTAAACAGCTTTTTAATGCGGCGACGGATAAACGCAGTGCGTGCCTCTTGCCAGTCTTTGATCACTTCTTGTTCGTTCAAGGCGCGTTGTTGTGGCGGCGCAAACCGATTTTCCACATACCGTTTTGTAATGCCACTAATGGGTGTTTTACCCTCTGGCACGGCCTTAACCAAATTACTACGCCGTTCATGGGGGGTGTGGTCAGCAGGGAAGGTGACGCCGATCCATTCGCCATAAATTTTTAGGCGAGCATAGGCTTTATCCACCATAGAAAGCCCCCCTAATCCGCGATGTTCTACCCACCATACCATGAAGGCAAATACAACCGTTCCTACCGTCAGCAAGACTAACACAATTAACCCCAGAATGGCTAAGAATTGTAAGATACTACTCCCACTATCCGAGTCAATTTGTGTATCTTGCAATGGAATGGGGGTTGCTTGTGGTGTCGGTGTCAGCGTTGGGGTTGGCGTCATCGATGGTTGCAACAATTGTTCATTTTGTTGGGTTTCTTGTGGCACAATCCCAGAATCCTGTGCGGTTGGGGTAAAGCTCGGTTGTGGGGTTGGGGTTACCGTTGGGGGGGGCGGCGTTGAGGTTGTGGCAAAGTCGGGCGGTGGTTCCGAGGGGCTGGTATCTCCATCACGTTGGATCTCTTGTTCGTTAGCGGTGGGTTCAAAATTCACCCACCCATATTCAGGGAAGTAGACCTCTACCCATGTGTGGGCATCAACCTCACGCACCAAATAGTCCCCTGTCACAGGATCAATTTCGCCTTGCGAAAATCCCGCAGACATCCGCGCTGGGATGCCTTGCCACCGTAACATCATCACCATCGCCGTTGCATAGTAGTTACAATAGCCTTGCTTCCACTCAAAAACGACCCATTCAACCGGATCTTGATCAGCTGGTGGAAAAGGAATCGATTCATTATAGGTAATGTTAAAGCGTAACCAGCGCTCAATGGCTTTGGCTTGATCATAGGGGGTTACAGCCCCCGATTGATTCACAATCTCGGTCGCTAACCCCTGCAAGCGGGGTACTTGTTCCGTACCTTGTAAGTACTTTGCGGTAACCCAATCCGGGTATGTGGTAGACGCCGTTCGCAATTGATCGGCGGTGGCAATACTCACGGATGAAACAACGGTGTACTCATCCCCTTCGCGAATAGTTTCAAACGCACGCGTAATCGACGCATCTGCCTGTAAACCATCATTCACACATTCAAAGCTACTTGGTGCCGTGACGCAATCTAACTCAACCCGCACCCCAACATCTACAAATTCCTGTGGTTGAGGCGCAGCATAAATTAAACCTGATGTTGGCAATAATAACTCAACAGTTTGTGTAATATTCTGACGGGCAAGTGTATCACCCAGATTGAGTTCTAACCCACCATCTTCTTTAGTGGCACGCACGGCACGATTGTGCTGCCAACTGCCGCCGACATAGGTATCATAGGCGGTAGAACGCCAATAATATCGCTGCCCAATATCAGGGACATCAACACGAATCACATCTCGTTCACCAAGTTCAATCGCGCCACCCAAATCAAGGCGATCGCCACCATAAAATTCGGCACTACTGACCCCACTGTTTTGAACAGGCGAAAATAAATCTCCAAAACTATCAGTAATATCGGACAGACTTTCTAAAAATTCTTCTACCCGATCTTGGTTGGCATCATCAGAACCTGCAGGCAGCACCCATGCAAAAATGACACAAAGCAGGGCTAACGCTGCCCCCGCCCGCAAAAAATACTGCCGCATAAGTTGAGCATCACGTACCCGCACTTTATTACGATACCATTCATACTCTCGTGCATCGACATGTGATCGCACGATGAGCAACAACGCCATCAGCGCGAAAAAGATCACAAATGGATCAAGGTTCAGGCTGCCTTCATATTGCCAAATAATCGCCAACAGCAATAATCCTGGTGGGAGGATCACCCGCCACACCCGATCAATACGGAATACATGCCATACAGCATTATGGGCAACATACCATGCGAGGGTAGCGATAAAAATCATGAGTAACGCGGTTGTATCTTCAATGGAGGTGGCTTGGTCAGGGTTCAAAAGCGCAAAGGTTACATCATCCGCATAATTGACTACCCGCTCCCCCAGATTCCCCCCCCGCCCCAACGCAAGGATTTGGGTAACACCAACCACCGCTATACCGTATGTGGTACTGACAATCAATCCGACAAATTCTGACAAGCGACTCCATGCCAGAAAATAACCCAACGCAGCGGAAATAATCACAATCGGAAACAATGAAATCCCGCCATCTAGGGTATCAGCCGTATAAAACGCCATCACAGGCATTAACAGCAACACCCAGACAATCAACATGGTGGTGTGATCACCACGTCTAAGGGCTTGCCGTGTATTGTTTTCTAATTGCGTAAACCAGCGAGAAAGAAAGTTCGGTTGGCGTTGCGAGCTTGGATATGATGCCATGTATACCTCCAAAAACATTGTAGGGGGATTCCGTAAACAAGGCGACCAGCGTTCAACCTACGCCACACCCACCTCTATGCCATGCACCTGATAACGCCCAAAATCAAAACCTGACCGCAATTGTTTAGGAATTGTTAGGAATCCGTTATCAGATTGTGAAGCAAGCACGGCGCAGGCGTCAAGGCAAGGTCTCTAAAATGTTTTAAGATCGTTATAGATAGGTTATTAAGGAGTGCGCCATGAGATACATATTTGTAACCATTTCGCTGCTAGGGAGTTTATTCCTAATTGGTTGTGGGGTTGGACTAGCCGCCCAAGCAGAGCCTACTCCGGCAGCACAACAAAATATTGCGTCGATACCTTCTGAACAATTTACATTAACAAACACAACGAATAAAAAACGTTTTTCGAGTAATTGTGTCTATCCTGCTGCGTGGCACGCATATACCATCCAAGATGATGAAAATAGCGCCATGATCGCCGCACGGCATGGGCTTTCTGCCCAACAGTTATTAGATAGCAATTGTTTACAAAGTGATGATGATTTTTACGTAGGGCGCACCATTTATATTCCTATTCGAGAAATGCAACCCCGCCAAAATATTTTGCCGCTGAGTGTTACCTTTTTTTCCAGTGATGTATCTTTAGCGAACCCGATGGACATCATTACCCTAACATGGCAAGGGCAAGGTAATGTGCAATCTGTGCGGCTTGGTCGCCTAATCAGTGATCAATTTTATGAAATTGCGACGAACTTACCCAATAATGGTTCCTTAGAAGTTGCGGTTCCCAATGATGGTACGGATATGGTGACCTATTTGGTTTTGGTGAGCGATGGGTATAAAGAAGTTGCCGCCCGCACCGATGTACAATTAACTTGTGACGAGGTTTGGTTTTTTAGCCCTACCCCCAGCGGTTGCCCAACAGCGCCATTATTGACCGGATTTTACCAACAAATTTTTGAGCGCGGGTCTATCATCTATATTCCAACTTTGGATCAATATTATATCTTTGTGGTGGGGCAAGAAGTTGTCACACTGGATGGTGATGATCGCCCAACCAGTACCAACGCTGACTTTACCATTCCTAGCACCTTTTACATGACCGAAAACATTTTGTATCAGGTCTGGGCGTCAGATGATATTCGTAATGCCTTAGGGTATGCAGTCACAGAAGGCATTCGTTACGATGGATTATTGCAACGCAGCACACAAGCCAGCGGCAACCTAACATATCTATTGGCAAGTTCTGGGCATATTTATCGGTTTGGTGAGGGTGTTGTGTGGGGCGTTATCATCCCGCAAAGTGGTTAAGTTGGTGGTAACTGCTTGGCGCTATGATCGAGAATCTTGGATTCCGCTTTTAGAATGTCTTGCAACCAATGGCGCAATGGCGCAGGCTTTTGGGTTTGCTCCTCCACAATCCGCACAAAGATCGGTGCTGCGATAAATGCCGCACTGATCAACAGCCCCCCCAACAAGCCATTGCCGCCATAAACCAATCCACCAGCCACAGGGGAAATGAAGATAATGAACCCCGCAAAGCCCAAAAACGAACTGTCATTGATGAAATAGCCCGTTAATTTGGTTCCTCCCGCAGGTGTGGCCTGCAAGACCGCCATAAAGGGGCGTTCTGACAAACGCCGTCGATGCCGTACCATAAATTCTGTGTCCGAGATCCATTGTAGCCGATAGGGGGTTAGCCCTATCGGATTTCGATTTGTCCACGCGATGCTATTGTCACTTAAGATTTTGCGACAGGCTTTTACCGATAACGATGTATAAACCTCAATCGGTTTCCCAATACGGTAATACCATTGTTGCCACTTATGGAGCATCCGTTACACCCGTCCGCGCACGGTAAGCAATTGCCGTTAGGAAAATACTGATCACATAGAGCACTAGTAACGGTGCAACCACCAATAACATATTAAAGGGATCAACAGTGGGGGTGATCAATGCTGCCGCAATGGTGATGAGTACAACCGCCAATCGCCAATTCCGCATCAAGAGCCCGGGGCCAATGATCCCAAGGCGTGCCAAGACAAAAAAGATAACGGGCATCTCAAACGCTACCCCCATCCAGAACAGCAATGCTGTTAAAAAAGCAATATATTCATCGGCTGTCCATTCTGGTTCAAAGACATCACCTAAGAAATTTTGCAAAAATGGCAATGCAGCAGGGACTAAAATAAACCAAGCAAACGCCACCCCACACAAAAAGAGGAGTGTCGTGACTGGGATCGCGGTTAACACAATCCGCCGTTCTTTATCCGTTAGCCCCGGCAAGATGAACATCATTAATTGATAGGTAGCATAGGGAACCACCAAAATCGCCGCAGACATCAATGCTACCCGAAAGTACGCCACGATGGTGCCCGTCGGAGACAATACTTGCAACTGACAGACAGCGCCTTCGGGCGCTTCACACGGGGACAGTAAATAGATAAGCAGTGGTTCAGTAAAGAACGACATAGCAATTAGGGCGATGACTAAAAAAATGACTACCCGTAACATACGATCGCGTAATTCGCCAAGATGGTCAAAAAATCCCATCTGTGCGCCATCCCCCTCTGACGCAAATGTTGTTGAGGGTGGTTGTACGTCTGACATTAGGTCTTGTCCTTGAATTCTTTCACGATGTCAGTAAAGTTATTTGCCATAGCCCCCAACACCCCGTTTACAAATCGTGAGGCACTTTCGGAACCAAAAATTTTGGCGAGTTCCACCGCCTCATTGATGGCAACCCGCATGGGGCTTTGACGAGTAATTGCCATTTCGTAGATCGCGATGCGCAAAATATTGCGTTCCACAACCGCTAATTGGGAAATTTCCCATTCAGGTGCGTAGCGTTTGATCAAGCTATCCATTTTTTCACGCGAGTCATAAATACCCCGTAACATTTGATGCAGTGCTTGTAGATCTTCACCATCCATCAAATCTTCAGAGGGACGAAAGTGAAAATCAAATTCTTCCACATCTTGGACAATCAATTGATATTCAATCTCCGCAGAAAGCCCAACGGCCTCTTCCTCATCACGGCCCTCTAGCAAATAGTCTGTGATCACTTGCTCCAACGGTGTGCGATCCGGCGCGGGTTTATCGAGTGGGATCGTTAAGTCTTTAGGGTGTTGGGCAGGGATCACAGCTTTATGCCGTACCCGCAAACCTATGTAAGCCATCATCCGTACCCCGGGGTCTACCAACACCATATTATCGGTCAGTTGCAAGACTTCTGTCGGGGTATGGGTTGTTGTATCCAGTTCATACAGAAGTTGTAATACAACACCTCGGAGCAATCGACGGGTATCTAAGGTATCCATAAGCTATTTTAATATCCGTTCACTTTCTGCGGTGTATGGTTGTCTTTCAAGATAGTGGGCTTAACCCATCACCAAACCACCATCAACGGAAAGCACCTGCCCCGTGATGTAACTGGCTTGTTCAGACGCTAAAAAGGCAACGGCATAGGCGACATCCTCAACACTGCCACGCCGTCCCAGTGGAATGGCCTTGTCCACTTCAGCCAGCATATCTTCCCCCAATGCTGCCGTCATATCAGTATCAATAAAGCCCGGTGCCACTGCATTCGCCGTAATATTACGGGCTGCGAGTTCTTTTGCCACTGATTTGGTTAAGCCGATCATCCCTGCTTTACTAGCGGCATAATTGCTTTGCCCGCCTTGCCCCGCAATCCCACTGACACTTGTAATGTTGATGATGCGACCATATTTCTTACGCATCATTATTTTTGCAGCAGCTTTTGAGCAGTTCCACGCACTTTTGAGATTGGTATTTAACACCGTGTCCCAATCTTCTTCTGCCATCATCATGATGATGTTATCGCGGGTGACACCAGCATTATTTACTAAAATATCGACGGTTCCATAAGCTTTTTTCGCGTCGTTTAAGAGCGTGGTGGCTTGTTCCAAATCCGCAACGTTGGCTTGCACCGCCATCGCTTGCACACCCATTGCCTCAGCCGCAGCAACGACCTCGTTAGCAGCATCTGCACTACTGTTATAGTTCACCACAATATTCGCGCCTTCTTTAGCCAATGCTAACGCGATGCCACGCCCAATGCCGCGACTCGCCCCTGTGATAACGGCTGTGCGATTATCCAATAACCCCATGCTGTATAATCCTTTAAAATCTTTAGCTTTGTAAACTATGATAACGTACCCTAAGCCAGTCGTGAATTGTGAGGTTTCATGCAGTTAAAAATATGGTTACAAGAACAACAGTCCGCATTTGTTGAGGCACTCGCTGCTTTAGTCAATCAAAATACCTTTTCTGCCAATACAGAGGGTGTAGAAATCGGGATGCAAATGGTTGATATGTGGGCAGCCGCCGCAGGGTTTACCACACAAACCATCAATGAAAAGCATCGTTTGGTTTGCACTGAAAAGGGAACCGCAAATAATCGTATTTTATTAGTGGCACATATGGATACCGTACATCCAGCAGATGGTGATTTCCAAACCTATGAACCGTTAGCAGATGGGTTTGTGCGTGGCCCCGGTACAGGGGACATTAAAGGCGGGTTATTGATGGCACTATGGGCAATGAAAGCCCTCACTGAATTTGATGATAATTTTGATGTCCAATTAATCATTAGTGCAGAAGAAGAAATAGGGTCACCAACATTACGTGAGTGGTACACCACTAACGCCGCCCAAGCGGATTATGTGATCTGCATGGAACCCGCCTTTCCTGTTAAAGGAGATAGCATTATTGTGGGTGCGCCTACAGGCGTTGTGCAGCAACGAAAAGGCTGTGGGCATGTTACATTTTCGGTTAGTGGCCGTGCTTCTCATGCAGGGGGTGCATGGGAATTAGGGGTCAATGCGGTCGAAGCCATGGCGCATCATATCCTCAACATTCAAGCATTAAGCGATGTTGATCGGGGAATCACAACAAATATTGGTATGGTCAACGGTGGAACTGCGCTTAATATTGTGCCAGACCATTGCGAGGTGGGTGTTGATTTTCGGTTTTTGCGCCAAACCGACGGGGATGAAACCCTCGCAAATATTAAAGCGATTGTGCGGCAATCGACTGTCTACAATGAAACGGTAAAACAGGGATCAACTCTTGATACATTCAATATCAAGATTTTTATGCCCCCGATGGAACTCACCCCCAGCAGCCAGACGATGATCGATATTGTGTTGGAAGAAGCCCAAAAGCTAGGGCAACCTGTCCAAGCGATTAATCGGGGTGGGGGTAGTGATGCCAATTGGATCAGTTCTAGCGGTGTGCCAACGATTTGCGGCATGGGCGCCCCCGCCGAAGCCATCCATACAACTGCCGAAAAAATCCATTTGCCGACCCTGTTTGATCGCTTGGAATTATTGATCCATACAGTACGTCGCTTGAAGTAATGTCTTTCATATGTCTAAACGATTGTGTGCAGGGGAGTATTCCCCTGCATAAAACTGTGGATTAATAACTGGAGCTCAAAGCGTAGCTTAGTCGCCAGATAGGGTATATTGGCTAAAAAACGCCCAAATTTCCTCGCCTGCATTAATGTCTGTATTGATGTTGCCTGCAATGCGTTCATTCAGCCGCCCTGTGATGCCTGCCCAATTATGCCCGCCACCCTCGATAGCATAAAACACCAAATCACCACGATCACTACACTCGGTCATCTGGAAGACGGTTACGGATGTATCCGGCGAGTTACCTTGTTGAGGGATCGCTTCTGATGTTTGTTGTGCGACATCACAGCCATTATGCTGTGTCCAAAATTCTAGTGTTGCTGGCATGGGTGTACCAATATAAATTGACCGACCATTGGCAGTTGCTTGCGGAATACCTGTCCACGGGATGCTAACATCTGCCGTGCCGTGCATCATTAACAAGGGAATAGGTGGGGCATCAGCACAAATTTCTGCCATACCCCAAAATGCTAAGGAGCCAACCGCCGCAAATGCGGCAAACGTATCATATGCTTCACAAGCTGCCCGTTGGGTCATAAATCCCCCATTGGAAAAACCCGTCAGATAAACCCGTTCCCGATCAATATTTAAATCTTGATCAAGGTCATCTACCAGATCCGCTAAAAACTGACTGTCATCATGGAGTTCTTGTGGGAAGATGGGCACATTTCTGACATAATTCCATTGCCGATCAATTCCATTGGGGTAAACAGCAATAAAACCTTCGGCTTCTGCATTACTATTCATGTCACTGAGGTAAGCCATACCGGGGCCATTGCTAGGGCGTCCATGTAAAACCATGACCAACGGCATCGGTGTTTCGGGTGTGTAGCTAGAGGGTAAATAGACGGTATAACCACGGCCAGGTTTTGGGGTATAATCGCTCGCTTCAGCTTCCCATGCCGCATCCCCACCGAAAAATTGTAAGATCTTTTCGGTGGCATCCACGCCAAACTGATTAAGTGCATAGTCTCCTAAGCGGAACCATGATTGTCTACCATTATCAACAGCGTAATATCCAACAGTCGCATTATCACATTCGATCTTTTGCGCGTAGGTATGCAGCTCTGCTTGTTCAGCGTCGCAGGCATTGCGATCTGCCCAAAACGCCAGCATATCATCCACACCAAAAATCATTGAGGTACTATTTAAATCTTCAGCAACACGGCTCACCCGCAAATAAAACGGATCATCAGTGCCGCGAATGATTAATAAATTGGTGGGGGCTGTTGCAGGGATTGCATTGCAGGCGTCTACATGTTGCTCCCACATCATTGCACCAACTGTTGCCACCCCTGCAAATATTTCGGGCGTTTCACAGGCTAGACGATACGCCAATAACCCACCGTTACCTTGACCAATAAGATACACCTCGGTTGTATTATAGGTTTCAGACAACTCCGCAATCAGTTGTTGAACAAAGCCAATATCGTCTGCATCTGAAAATGAACCAACACCTTCATTCCATTGCAAGTTAAGATTGTCAGGGAATACAGCGAGCCAGCCATTGTCTTGAGCTACAGACGCTAAACCAGTAATTGCTGCAAAAGCTTGCCCTGATGAGGCAACCGGGTGCAAGGCAACTAAAAGGGGAGCGCCTGTATCATCATCATATGAATCTGGGACAACAAGATAATAACTGCGGTCGAGGGTGTCAAAGGTGGTTGATTCTAAGCCACTGTCAGCAGAGGTCAGTGTGAGCCCTGCCACCAGCATCAATACACAAACCATCATGGTTTTCATAGACTGTACTCCTAAGTTTGGCGGCGGAGACTAATGGTATTTTACTGGAGCCCGCGACAAAATCAAAGTTTTATGACGCTGTGCGTATGATCTTGTGTTGAGAGTCCATCCATGCCTTATGAATAATCACAATCAAATAAGGTGAACCGAATGCTAGATCTATTAAATTACCGTCAACGGGTGTTGGATATTTACCACCGTGTGCGCACTGAGGGTGAACATCCTGAAACTGTACAATGGTTTCGAGATCAACGCGATAACCTGTTTAAATATCATTCTCAATCTGCATTAGATATACAGCAGCGCGAACAATTCACCAACTTATTCTATTACCCCTATGATCCCGCCTATCGTGTAGTGGTTCCTGTTGAAGCAGATGATGAGGGCAAAGTATATCATCTGGATTTAGGAGGTGATGGATCATTTTCGATGAAGCGGATTGGATATGTCAATTTTACACTCCCAACAGGTGCAGGGCGTTTCGCTATATTTTGGATTATGGGATATGGGGGCGGAATTTTTATTCCTTTTGGGGATGCAACCAACAAAGAAACGACTTATGGCGGTGGACGGTATTTGTATGACACCATTAAAGGGGCAGACCTAGGCGGCACGCCAGACGCTTTTGTTCTAGACTTTAACTATGCTTATCATCCATCCTGCTCCTATAACCATCGGTGGACATGCCCCTTAGCCCCCGCAGAAAACAAACTCGATATTCCGATTTTGGCAGGGGAACAATCGCTAATATTATAGTGATGGAGACAAGAACCACCATTTGCATGAAGTTAAGTGTTTTTTGCATATTGTGGGTGTCGATGCCTGAAAGCATCGGGTAATGGCGGAAATTCGTTAGCTTAATATGTATGTAGGAACCACAACCCGTTAATAGCTGTGGTTCCTGACATCATTATTCTTCAGAAACATCATCCGCATCTTGGATGAATTGCGTCCATGCGCCGTGCATTCCATCTTCTGTAACGCCGTAATAAAAGCGAGTTTGAGTCTTTTTGCCTTTTTTCTTAACTTTTTGAGCTAAGTCATAGCGAACAGTTCCCGCTTTTTTGTAATAGCGAATGCAGGCAGCATCATCTTTCCAGTCAATCTGTAACTCGGCTGGATTCGTTTTTTCTGCTTGTTGAATCGCATAATGCCATAAGCGCCGTGCAGAAGACCGTGTTACATTATGAATGATATTGCCATTCCGCAGGTCGCGCATCACATGGTAATACGTTCCGCGCCGTTTTTCGGTGCCAACCACTTCAACCCCTGTTCGTGGGGCGGCGGTTTCACCATTTTCTAGGATCACATTTATATCAGAGGATGGCGCATCTGGTTCACCAGAGGATGGATCGGGGGTGATGGTCGCTAACGGTTCATCGGTTGGTGCTGATGTTGTGCGGGGTGTAGGGGCATTCCCCATCACCAAACTAACAATTTCATCACGCACGGCTACTGTTGATTCTGCTTCATCCCGAATATAAATTTTGTTTTCATCTAGTGCATAGGGAATCTTGTCACCACGTGGCACTTGAATCCTTAAAACAGCTTTTTTCTGGGTTGTTAGCGTGTCAATTTCTATATCCATGCTGGGTGAAAGCCGCTGATCAATTTCAGCGTATAACTTTTCAATGGTGCTATTGACACGTCCCACTCCGACAGGTGGATCGGTTGGGTTACGGCTGATCCCGATATAAATTGTACCGCCGTTGGTGTTGGCAAATGCACAAACATCTTCTGTAATGCGGTTCAAATAGCCACCCTTGCGGGTCATGGATGGGTGAAAGGCTTGGACAATGCTTTCACCTTCTTCACGAGCCGCTTGTACATGGTCAAATGGATCGCGTGAACTACGATAGGGGCGTGTTAATGAAAAGTCTGTGCCTTCAAAAACAGCCTTAATTGCGTCGAACGAACAATCAGGTAATAAAATTTCAGTTGCCCGATCCCCCATGCCAAGGTCTTTGGGACGTTGTGGATTCACCGTTAAGCGATGGGCGTCTGATCCTTGAATACACCGCATCCGCCGAGGATACCCCGGTTTGGTGCCATCAAAAAAGCGGGCGGTGGTGTAGCGTCCCCGTTTTTCAAGATCAGTGACTTCTAACGCATGGAGATTATCATCTTGAGTATACGCAATGCGAGTTTGCCCGCCAAAATCAACACCACGCATGGCAACACCATGTGCCGAATTGGCATGGGCGGCAATCGCTAAACCACCAGCTTCACGAATCACTTTATACGCAGTTAGCACATCAGATGATGCCCCAACCGCAGAGCTGCCTTGTTCAAGCACTTCAAGCGGCACTCTCAAGCTTAATAAAATATGTTCTAATTGCCGAACGGGAGTATCAGGCGGAAAAATCCCTAAGATATGAAATCCTAATGTCGCAGTGAACTCAAACCCTGGGAATAATAAGATTTTATCTAGCAACCGTTCATATTCGGCTAGGCGACGGGTTTCATCTGGTTCAGCGCGGCCAAGTGCGGAAAGGTACTTTAACCGATCAATTTCGGCTAACATTTCTTGATAGCCTTTAACCGTATTGTGGTCTGTAAAAGCGATAGCGTTTAGCCCGCGTACCTCAGCTTGTTTTAGAATATCCAGATAGGTTACATCATCTTGTTGGTAATCATCTGAGCCTGGTGTATGAATATGCAGGTCAATGGTATACCACGTTCTCGATTTTTTTCGATTATTATGTCTGCGTTGGGGCTTACGTGCCATTACGAATCATTGACCTATGACATTTAATACGATGGATGGTAGATCGGCTGGTTCAAATGGCTTTAAGACAAATGCCGTTGCCCCTGCTGCCATTACTTCATTTTCTACGTTCAGTCCTGATGCAACCAACACAGGGAGATTTGCAGTGTTTGCATCTTGGCGTAATTGGTGTAATAAATCCAAGCCACTCATGTCTTTCAAGTTGTAATCCAAAATAACTAAATCAGGCGGATTATCATAGATCATTGGCAAGGCATCCCGCCCGAGGTGGGCGATTTCAACCACAAAGCCTTCGGGTTCCATTTCTAATAGGGTTTTGGTTAAGTTGGTCAGTGCTTTATCATCATCAACCAGTAATATATTGGGCACAATATTTCTCTCTTTTGTTATGTCTTATCTACCAAAGCGGCAGCTAATACTTCTTCTATCGATTCTACCAGAATAAAACTCATTTTTTCGCGTACTTCATCTGGTAACTCATCTAAATCGGGTTCATTGTGTTTGGGCAAAATCACGGTATGCACGTTAAACCGATCGGCTGCCAGGATTTTATCTTTTATGCCACCAACAGGTAAGACTTGTCCCCGTAGGGTAATTTCACCCGTCATCGCAAACCGTGGTTTCACTGACCGTCCCGTGACCAAGGATACAAGCGCGGTTGCCATCGTGATCCCTGCCGAAGGACCATCTTTTGGAATCGCGCCCGCAGGCACGTGCAAATGAATATCATGATGATCAAAATAATCAGAATCTATCTTGAGTGAATTGCTATTGGCGCGCACATAGCTAAACGCCGCACGAGCACTTTCTTGCATGACATCCCCAAGTTGACCAGTGTATTGGAAGCCTTTTTTGCCATCCATATGAGCGGCTTCCACAAATAAAACATCGCCACCCATTGGTGTCCACGCGAGCCCCACGGCAACCCCTGGGCTTTCGGTGCGCTCTAATATTTCAGGGCGATACCCAACTTTGGGGTGTTTGAGCATTTCCGTAACGGTTTCATCCGTTATTTGTATCGTTTCCGTCTCTTCTTCTACAATTTGGGTTGCAACCTTGCGCACAACTTTACCAATTTGGCGCTCCAAGCCACGAACCCCAGCTTCACGGGTATAGTCGTTGATCAATTTTAAAATTGCCAGATCCGCAAAACTAACTTCCTCTGGTAATAACCCATTTTCCTGAACTTGGCGTGGTACCAAATACTGTTGCGCGATTTGCAGCTTTTCTTGTTCAGTATAACCACTCAGTTGAATGATTTCCATGCGGTCGCGCAGCGGGGCAGGGATGGGATCAAGCTCATTTGCTGTGGTGATAAACATCACCTGAGATAAATCAAACGGCACATCTAGATAGTGATCACGAAATTCGCTATTTTGCTCTGGGTCAAGAACCTCTAATAAGGCAGCGGCAGGGTCACCGCGAAAGTCGCGCCCCAGTTTATCAATTTCATCCAGCATAATTACAGGGTTGCGCGTTTCGGCACGCCGGATGGATTGGATCACCCGCCCTGGCATTGCGCCTACATAGGTACGGCGGAAACCCCGAATTTCGGCTTCATCGCGCACACCACCGAGGCTCATACGAATAAACTTACGCCCCATTGCCCGTGCGATGGATGCCCCCAATGAGGTTTTACCCACACCGGGTGGGCCAACAAAGCATAAAATAACACCTTCACGAATCTGGCGGATATGATCATCTGTCGCATCTTGTAGTGCTTGGAGCTTTTCTGCCCGTTCAAGACGTAATTTCCGTACTGCTAAAAATTCGATAATCCGATTTTTAATATCTTCTAAACCGTAGTGATCCTCATTTAGGACTTCACGCGCTTTTTTGATATTTAGATCATCTTGTGTCGTTTTATTCCAGGGAAGTTCAACCAGCCAATCCAAATAGGTGCGGATGACACCATATTCTGCGACAGCTTGCGGAAGCTTAGATAAACGTTCCAGCTCTCGGCGTGCTTCGCGCTCCGCTTCTTCTGGCATTTTGGCTTCGTCTATCTTTTCGCGGAATTTTTCAACCTCGGCGGTTTGATCGTCAGACTCGCCCAGTTCCTTTTGAATGGCTTTGAGTTGTTCACGTAGATAATATTCGCGTTGCACCCGTTCCATTTCACTTTGGGCATCCGTCTGGATTTTGCGCCCTAGTTCAACGACTTCTAGCTCTTTGGTGAGTAACCCAATCGCACGACGAAGTTTATCACGAGTGGAGTCAATTTCCAGAATATCTTGTTGATCCTCTAAATCCATCCGCATATAGGTGGCAATAGAATAGACCGTTTGCAAGGGTTCATCCATATTTAGGGAAGATGACACCAACTCATTAGGGATGTTGGGCACCAGTTCAGCCAGTTGGGTAAATTGATCGGTGATGCTACGCATCATGGCTTCTACTTCACGATCATCCGATAAATTGCCTTCATATTCTGGCAAATATTTGACTTTTGCCCGTAAGAATGGTTCAGTTTCGGTATATCCTTCAGTTTGAATCCGTGCTAAGCCTTGTACCAGCAACCGCACGGTTCCATCTGGGGCGCGGAACAAGCGATGCACTTGGGCTAATGTTCCGATGGAGTAAATTTCATCTGGTGCAGGGGTATCTTGGTCAGGGTCTTTTGCGGTAAATAACCCAACCAATCGATCGGAGGTAGAAACCTCATCAACCAACTTTAGAGAACGGGGTTGCCCGACCGTTAAGGGCATGGCCGTTAAGGGAAACACGACTAACCCCCGTAATGGCAAAATGGGTAGATTATCCGGCAACGGCGGGAGATCAGAAACATCATCTTCATCATCGTCAAAGTCTAGCTCATCCTGAAGTAAGTTGTGATCGTCACCGATGACATCGCTATCATCGTCCATGTCGTCTATATCGTCATCTGGCAGGTCATCATCATCACTTATATCATCTGACACCCCCGCAACCGCATCGGTTTCATTAAGGACTTGTTCATCTACGATGTCAGCCTCTTCGTCAGGTATTGGGTCTAATGGTTTGGTGTCTTTACTTGTCATACGTTTATTCAATCATCTTTTCTAATCGGGTGATGTACAAACTAGGGTCTAGTATCCCGATGTTAGCACATCGCATGGTAAGCCTCAATCAGAGCTTCATCAGAAATTACACGCGGGCAAGGTCACGGCGGTATCACCATAATTGATAAACGTGCCATCACCAAGACCTTCATATAACCCCACAATAACGCGCGTTGCATTTGGATGATGGGGAAGTTGATAGTGATCTTGTATTAACTCATTTTTCAAAAGCGTTGATGTTGGCCGCCAGCCATGAACCGGCGCGCTTGAATCGGCTTGAATGAGTGGTATTACTGATGTATCACTGACTAGATGCACTTTGATGCTAAAGTTTTGTTCTATATCCTCGGTTGCATACCAACCAAGTGCCATCTCATACTCATTATCGTCACAACTGAGTTCTGCGCCAACTAACCACAGATCTGTATCTAAATTAATACGATTTTCTAGCGGAATATCTTCAACCAATAACGGTTCAGTAGCTAAACGGATCATATTTCCACCTACAGAGTTGAGATAAACCGTCCCGATCCGCTCTTGCCACCATGCCAGTGAATACCCGAATAGGGTATCCGGTTCTGTGTAAATTGTTTTGCCTTGGTGTTGCACCAAATCGGTAAAATTTGCGGTATGGTCAACCATCAGCAGATCTACATTTTCATCAGTGACGAACCGCGAATATGAGGCGGCAAAGTAGCGGGGTCCCCACGAGAGCATCAGAACCGGTTCTTCTAATGGATTTGTGCGTGGTATATCTTGTGCGGCAGCGATGGATTGTTGCCCTGTCGGATCATCCGTTAGCGCTTGAATAAAATCGATATGAATGGGGATTAACAGAAGTGCAATGATGGTGGTTAATGCACCCACCCCAATCCCGAACCACTGATTTCGTTGAGACAAATCATCCAGTGTAAAAGCAAGCGCGACACTGAAACAGGGCAAAATCATCATCAAAATGGCTTCTGGGAGAACCGCTTGATGATAACTAATCGCCCATACTAAAAAGCCAAGCACACTAAGTGTTACACCGCGTATAATCCGTGTATGAGGGCTTTGCCATAACGCCCAGCCAAGTGCTAGCAACGCGCCCCACAATCCGACGAGTGTCACTTCATTGATCAAAATTGTGAGCGTTCCCTCAAGATTTTCGATCCAGCCATCCAAATCAGATGGCGTCGTGACCAGATAATCCGCTTCGCGCCCCATGAACAGGAACCAAAATCCATCCCACGTATTTAAGTCATCCGCATACAACCATTCAGCATTGGCGGTAGCACGCAGCACAACATATCCATATGGTAAAAAACCGAGTAAAAAGAGCGGAATCCCCATCAACAATAAACGTGGGAGTTGTTGCCAATGTTGTTTGAGATCATCCCATATCGCAAACACCAACCCAAGCCCCGCAAAGGCAATGGCGCGATGATGAGAAATGCCGATGCCCCCTAAAAAGGCTAACCCTAAAAAGCGTTGTTCAAATGTCCATCCGTTGGGGGCAAACGCGATCCACCATAACCCGATCAGGATCGCCAAACTCATGCTATAAACTTCTGCAACGACGCTATGGATCCAAATGCTTTGGGCAAAGGCAATCGATAAAACCCCTAGTGCAGCGCTCCATCGGGTTTGTGTATGGGTTTGTAGCCAGCTATAGAGCCATCCTAGGGCAATAGCTGTCCATACGAATGAGGTAAAGCTGGCAGCGGTCGCAGGGTTAGCACCAATCGCTTGTGGCAATGGCGAAAGTAGGTTTCCTAAAATAGTATATAGCGGATACCCAGTGGCATGTAAGACACCCCAAATATTGATCGCGATTTGGGTTTCGCCGACATCGATCATATAAGGATGTGATGATCCGTTAGGAATAGTTTGTAATGTGGCGAGATAAACACCCACAATACCAAAAAAAATGAATAGAAAAAAACGATGTTGTTTCATAGCTCCGAATTTTCGCTATAATCAGGGACACGCGCAAGAGTCCACATTTTAACGGAAAGTTCACCCTTTATGCGATATGTACGACGATTTTCTCAACTTAGCAGCTTATTGTTAGTGCTCAGCTTGTTTTTATTTGCGGGGCAAGTCGAAGCAAGCGATGGGCTTGTGGGGTTTTCTGAATGTGTTGTTGAGGCAGATGAGATTATCGCCGATGACTTTTATTTTGCGTGCCAAACCTTAGAAATCCATGGCTACATTGATGGCGATGTGGTTGGCATTGCCTCAGAAGTGTTAATTGCGCGAGAAGCCCAAGTTGTGGGAGATGTATGGGTTGGGGGTGGGCAGTTGGTTATTGAGGGCATTGTGGGGGATGATGTTCATTTTGTAGGGGTGGATTTAGATGTTACAGGTTTGGCGCGTTTCCCTAACCCTAAAACTGATATTGTGGGCGGCGGCCTAAGTGTGGAAATTGCTCAAGATACCATTATCCCCGGCAATGTTGTGTATTATGGGTATCAAGCCATTATTGAAGGGCGCATTAACGGCAATATTGATTTTCAAGGGCAATCGTTACATATCTTGAACAACGTCGCGGGGAATGTCGATGTTATCGTTGGTGACCAAGAAGGGACGGCTCCCCTTTCTAGTTTTCCCATTTTGTACTCAGTAGAAATTCGTGATCCAGGTTTATACTTTCGTGAAGGGGCTAATTCTGACATGGAAGGCTTTATATATGGGAACTTGACCTATGAAGCCCCCCAACAAATCCGCACGGTTGATAATGTCGATGGCGACAGCGAATATATTCGCGCAATTTCGGAAACTTCAATTTCCAATATTGAAGAACCGTCTACCTTCATTCAGGTATTGGGCAATTATATCTTTGTAACCGTGCGTGATGTCACCGCCTTAAGCCTAATTGGTATCTTGTTGCTCAACTATTTTGCGCGGGGGATTGTTGAACCGGGGTATCGCGTGCAGACAAGCCCTATTCCCGCCTTTAGTTGGGGATTGGTGTTGGCATTATTGTCATTACCATTTTCCTTGCTCCTGATCCTGACCAGCATCATTATATTATTTGTCGTTTTTGTCATCACGATCAACGAATTGACCTTTATCGTCAGTATCTTTTTATTAGTGCTCAATTTGGGTGTTATTGGCGGATTTTTGTTTTTATTTATTTTCATGGGGCGGATTATTACCAGTTTTGTGGTTGGGTTTTTGGTCTTACGGCAAGTTCAACGTCTTTGGTTACGGTTTGCGGGGACACCCCCGACTATTTTAGGGGAAATCTGGTTCACCATTATTATCGGAGTCACGCTCATTTCCCTGATTATCAACATCCCCTTAGGAGCATTATTTGGAATCGGACAAATTATATTAACCGGATTGGTTGCCTGTGCGGGCTTGGGGGCACTTTTTATGTACTTACGGGATCTTTATGAATTAGGGGGGGATAGGCAAACCTTAACACGTGGAGACAGTATGATTACCGTTCCGCCGCCCCCACCAGATGATGCTGCACCGCTGAACCCACCTATAGGCATGGAGAATTTACCCCAAGGGTTTACAGGCTTTGATGATTGGGATGCCTAAAGTTTTGGATAGCAATGCTTATTTGTGTCAGGATAAATACAAACAAAAAGATCCCGGTTGCCGTCAGAACAATGGCAGGGCCTGTTGCAACATCTTGATGAAAGGAAATATAAAGCCCACCAATTCCGCTAAAAATACCAATGGCTGCGGATAGAATCATCATCAAAAAAAAGCGTTTGACAAGTAAACGCGCCGTAGCGGGTGGTGTCACTAGCATAGCAATCATCATAGAGATGCCAACAATCCGCAAGCTTGCGACAATCGTGATCGCAACTAACACCAATAACAACATGCGCAAAAATTCGTTGGGTAGTTTAACAGAACGGGCGAAGGTGGGGTCAAAACTAGAAATAACGAGTTCCTTATAAAACAAGAGTATGATCCCGACCACAACAACGCCACACCACCGCATGATGGTTAAATCTTCGGGACTAACCCCTAATATATTGCCAAATAGAATATGGCTTAAGTCAGTGGCATAGCTACGGCTAGAGCTAATGATCGCAATGCCGAGGGCAAACATACCCGCGAATAAAATCCCTATGGCGGTATCTTCTTTGATACGTTGTTCACGGGTCAGCCATCCAACCCCAACCGCTGTGCCAACCCCCGCAATGAGCCCCCCCATGAATAAATCTCGTTCATAGAGATAGGCAAGCGCCACACCGGGCAAAATGGAATGCGCTAACGCATCACCAAAAAATGCCATCCCGCGCACCACAACAAACGCCCCCACAAAGCCACTAATCCCCCCCACCAAAATCGCCGCCGTGAGCGCCCGTTCCATAAACTGAAATTGAAGTGGATCTAAAAAAAGTTCTGTAAATGTCATGGGTTAACCTGAATGGTTGTCTGTAACAAGAACCGTGTCACCAGTTGTAGTGTGAAAAACCCCAACACGATTCCCATAAACCATTTGCAGATTTTCTGGCGTAAACACTTCCTCCGGGGTTCCGTATGCAATACACGTTTGTTTGAGCATCATCAGCCGATCAAACAATTGGGGAGCCGTGTTTAGGTTATGGGTTGCCAACAAAACCGTTACGCCTTCCTCGGCAAGCCGATCCAAAACTTGTAAGATGTCTTGTTCCGCGCTGACATCAATGCCGCTAAAGGGTTCATCTAAAAGCAAGACACGGGTTTCTTGGGCAAGTGCCCGTGCGATGAATACCCGACGACGTTGCCCGCCACTAAGCTCACCTATTTGACGATGACGAAAATCTGCCATTCCAACCAGATCAAGCATTTGATCGGCAATCAGTCGATGTGGGCGCGTTGCAATGCGACCCCATCCAATGCGTCGTACCCGCCCCATCATGACCACATCTTTGACCGTTACGGGGAATGTCCAATCAATTTGTTCTTGTTGTGGCACATACCCGATCAATTGGTGACTATCCCGACAATCTGCTTGACTGGCAGAAATTTCACCTGTCCGAAATGGGATTAACCCCACGAGTGCTTTAAACAACGTGCTTTTACCTGCCCCATTGGGACCCAAAATCCCGATCCGTTCGCCTTGGTTGACCGTAAAACTCACATTTTGGAGCGCATTCCGCAACCCAGGGTATCCGGCTGATAAATTTTTGACGATTAAACTTTGCATCATAGCAATGACTTTCAATTAAACGAAAAGAGACTACCACAGTTGGATAGTCTCTAACAAGATAAGCGTTCTAATGGATGTTATTGCAACCCATTAACAATGGTTTGGGTGTTAAAGCGCATATAATCCACATACGTTGCGGCGGTATCATCTTCACTCAAAGAGCCACTGTATAGGGTGAGAACTTCTGCCCCTGTTTCACTGGCAACTTGTTGTGCCAGATCATCACTAACTGTGGTTTCAGCAAAAATAGCAGACACACCGGCCTCATTAATGACACCAATTAATTCGGCAACGTCTTGGGCGCTGGGTTGGTTAGTGGTGGATAAACCGGCAATAACCGTACCAACAACTTCAAAATCATAGGCATCGGCAAAGTAGCCAAAGGCATCGTGATTGGTAACCAACACACGGTTTTCTTCTGGCAAGGTCGCAACGAGCGCTTTTAATTCTTCGTCCAACGCTTCTAGGGTTTCGATATATGCAGCAGCATTAGCCGTGTAGAGTTCTGCATTAGCAGGGTCTGCTTCAATCAATGCGTCACGGATATACAATGTCCAGAACATTACATTTTGAGGATTCATCCAAAAGTGTGGGTCGCAGGAACCATGTGAGTGATCATCGTGTTCGCCTTCTTCACTGTCTTCATCACTGTGTTCACCGTCTTCATCATCGTGATGTTCGTCTTCATCATGGTGATGGCCACCTTCACATTCGGCTGCATACAAGCGCCCGAGTGTTTCACCTTCGTGATGGTCGCCTTCTTCGCCATCTTCATCTTGATGATCGTCATCCATGTGCATGTCACCAAGCTCATCAATATGAGCAGCACATTGTTCGTTGCTCATTTCACTCATTTCGTCATCATGATGATCATCTTCATCATGGTCGCCGTCTTCATCATGGTCGCCGTCTTCATCATGGTCGCCGTCTTCATCATGGTCGCCGTCTTCATCATGGTCACCGTCTTCATCATGGTCACCGTCTTCGTCGTGGTCACCATCTTCGTCGTGGTCACCGTCTTCGTCGTGGTCACCGTCTTCATCATGATGGTCGCCATCTTCGTCGTGATGATGCCCCTCACCACCAAACGCTAAAACTTCAACACAGGTTGAAACCGTTAACAGGTTCATGTCTTCACCTGCATTTTCGATGGTTTCGAGTAAACCTTCTTCAAAAAATGCGCCGTTAATAAACACAAGATCAGCTTCGGCGAGTTGAGCGACTTCGCCAGGCGTTGGTTCAAAGGTATGGGAGTCTGCACCAGCAGGAATCATACTGGTTACTGTGATGGCGTCGCCACCAACTTGTGTTACAACATCAGCTAAAATACTGTAGCTGGCAACAACTTCTAGATTATCGTCTTGAGCATGGATTGGTAAGGCACTACCAAGCAACATAGTGAGTAAAATAGCAATACTGAATGCTTTTTTCAACTTCCAGATCTCCTAATTGATAAAAATTATCATCTAACGCAAAAAATCATAAGACGTATCAGTTAGGATGTCAAGTTAGTTCCGACCGAATAACCCACCAAAGAATCGACTACGAGGATTGGCATCAATATTTTTTGGAATATCATCCCAATTGCCTGTGTCGCGTTGACCTTCCCAAGTATAAAATTGTTTTAAGGTTTCACGAATAGCAGTTTCTTTTGCTTTTTCATCATCACTGTCTAACATCTCTTGGAGTGCTTGTAAAACATTGATCAGTGCCCCTAAGCGTTGGTTCGTATCTTGGGGATTATTCATGAATGCTGCAACAAGATCCGCCGCTTCAATTTGTTTTAAGGGGTTGAACAAAACACCCATGTCCTGATTAATCATCCGCATCAGATCCACACGGCTATGCGAACCATCGGCTGATGCAAACAGGGCATAAGCCAAAAACAAGGGTAACCGTTCCGTGAAGTTGGCAATCCCTTCATATTCTTCTGGTGCAACAAATCGGTGTTCCATACCCAAAATTTCGGCTAGATCCGTTGCTAGTTTGATCGCTTCGGGGGGTGCTTTGGGGGATGGCGAAATAATCATATCCCCTGCTCGAAACAAGTCCTCTCGGCAGGCTGTCATGCCACGCTCTGAGCTATAGAGATAGGCATTACTCACAATTGGACGAATCCCGATCAAATGGGTGTTGTCGGGAAAATACTCATCCGCTAATTGCTGGGCTAAGGTTTTGTTTACAGACATATCCAGCACCACTGCCCCACCTTTTAACCCCGGTGAAAAATATTCATAAACGGGTTTCATCAGACTTTCAGGCAAATCTACAATAACAATATGAGCGTTACGCACTACCGCCTGTGTATTGCTAATGGTGTTATCCACAGCACCAAAATGTTTCGCCGCGATCATGACATCCTTATCACCATCTTGACCGCTAACGGTAAATTCTAACGACGCATTGGGGCTATCATTTTGTTTACGCAGCGCTAATCCTATGGATCCGGTCATATGGTTTAGCCCAATAATGGCGACTTCAACCGCAGTTTTACTCATCAATATATTCCTTAATCTGGTTAACTTCGATCATCCGCAGCTTGTAGCAACAGCAACAAGCCATCAGCTTCCGATGTTGGGGGCGGGGTTACGGGGTCTTGATGACGACGGATTAAGTCTACCGCAAGTGGTTCCATTCGAATAGCAGCACACATTTCAGCCCCCCATGCGGGATGTTGAGCGCTCACCACAAAGGGGAGTTTCCAGCCGGTTGGCTTACTTGCTCCCCAAGTAGTAAAGTGTTGTGGGGCAAAAAACTTGACCAGCACCACCAACACTTTTTGCGGCAACATAAACCGAAAACGGGTTTTCCCGACATCATGCAAGAGGGCAGCTTTGAGCAAAGCAGGGTGCGTATGCCCAGCCTCTAATAAATCGTGCAAAACGCGCAAATGATGCTGGCGCTCTGCCCGCGACATACGGGTGAACAGCGCATATTCTGGTGATGATAAATATGTCCGCGCAGGGCTATCATCAACTGTTGTAACCCACGCGATGACAACCTGTGCTGTTTGGCGCACCCGCCCCCGTATAGATGTCATCATTTAAAACCCTAAGCCCGTAAACAAATTAAACAAGCCGCTTTGGGCTGGTTCCAACAAAATAGCAATCACACTAACCCCTACAAACCCAAACAGGATCAGCAAAAACAACAACATCGTACTTTCTTGTTCATATTTAGCGACTTCATTGGCTTGGTCTGCGGGGAGTAACCCGATCAAAATTTTCCAACCATCCAACGGAGCTAGGGGAATCAGATTAAACAAGCACAACAAAATATTGAAGCTGACAATGGTTAAAAGGATGTTCCCTAAAAAGACAGTGACCGAACCAATGGTGAAAAAATCAATAGCCACCAGAATACGCACCAAGATACCAAACACCAATGCAATTATCAGATTCGCAAAGGGGCCAGCAAATGCGACGGACAACATATCCCGCCGTTCATTGGGGTAAAATGCAGCAGGGTTCACGGGGACAGGCCGCGCCCACCCAAAGCCAGCAATCAGCGCTAGGGCAACCCCCAACGGCGCAATATGGGATTGAGGTTTAAGGGTTAAACGGCTGGGGTCTGGTAAAGCACGCCACCCCCCTAAACGGTGTGCCATGTAGGCATGTGCCCATTCGTGGAGCGTAAACCCCAACAACAAGCCAATGATGCGCCCTAGAATCACTTCTACACCAACCGCATTTAATAACCACACCAGCAGAATCAGTAACAATACAGCAATGGCAACTAATCCAAAATCACCATACCGTAACCGAATTAGGTTAATCATACGGCGAATATTAAAGTCACCACCATTAAAACCGCCGCCGCCACTATTATTGTTTACAAAAGAAAAGTTTGATCGTCTCATATGCGCAGATTATAACAAAACCTTATTCATCATCGTCGTCGTTTTGGGGCGAAAGTTCGATATTGTCATCATAATATTCACCCACTTCAAATGGATCATCGTCATCATCAAAATCAGGGATCACGATCCGTTTCACATTGGGGGGATCACTCTGTTCAACATTATTCATCCGAAACCGATATAACCGTGAAAACCGCGTCCGCCGCCGAAAGGCAAACCGTTGATTTTCTAACCATTCAAACGGATTAGTGGAGGCTGTTAAGTCCAGACCTTGCTCTTGCGCCCATTGGAGTAAGTCAGTCCAAGCCGCCTCACCAACAAAGCGCAACATTTCTTGCTTATTGTCATCATAAATGACTAAATCTCCGTCAGGTGTTTCCTCTATAATGTATGTATCCATGTGTAAATCACCTCCTCTTTTAATGAGTATATCTTGTTATCAGCTTCATGGGTGGCTAGAATTGCGTATGAATTCAAGGAAAAACAAATGACTACACTGATTTCAATTGCAGATATTGCACAATATGTTGACCAAGAAGTAACCATTCGGGGTTGGCTTTACAACAAAACGGGTAAAGGCAAACTACAATTTTTAAAAGTGCGCGATGGCACAGGGCTTATTCAAAGTGTTGCGTTTAAAAAGGATCTTCCTGAAGACGTTTTTGAAACCGCCCGCAGCTTAACACAAGAATCTTCCGTACAGGTAACGGGGATTGTGCGTGCTGATGAACGCGCCCCAGGGTATCCTGGTGGGTATGAAATCGGGATCACGACGCTTGAAGCCGTTCAAATTGTACCAGAAGACACGCCTTATCCGATTGCCCACAAGGAACACGGCACCGAGTTTTTAATGGATAATCGCCATTTGTGGTTACGCTCGATGCGGCAATGGGCAATTTTGCGTATCCGTGCCACCATTATCCGCACCATTCGCAATTGGTTGGATGATAACGGCTATTTATTGGTGGATACCCCCATCTTGTCAAGTTTAGCAGGGGAAAACAGCACCGACTTGTTTGAAGTTGATTATTTTGGCGAACCTGCATACCTTGCTCAAACAGGACAGTTATATAACGAAGCCAACATGATGAGCTTTGGCAAGGTTTATTGCTTTGGCCCCACCTTCCGTGCGGAACAGTCCAAAACCCGCCGCCACCTCATCGAGTTTTGGATGGTTGAGCCTGAAATGGCCTACTTCAACCTTGAAGAATTGATGGATATGGAAGAGGCATTTGTGAGTGCCATTGTCCAAACTGTGCTTAAAGCACATCGCCAAGAACTTGAAATCTTGGAACGTGACATCAGTATGTTAGAAGCCGTACAAACGCCCTTTGCCCGCATTAGCTACGATGATGCGATCACCAAGCTCAAAGAAATCTATGAACAAACAGACGATCCTGAACGCAAGGCAATGCTCAAGATCGAATGGGGTGAGGACTTCGGAAGCCCCCATGAAACTGCTTTAGCCGAAGCGTTTAACAAACCAGTGTTTGTGTATCACTATCCCACAGCGATAAAAGCTTTTTACATGCAGCCTGTTGAAGGACGCCCCGAAGTCTGCCGTAGTGTGGACTTGTTAGCCCCTGAAGGCTATGGTGAAATTACAGGCGGCAGCGAACGCATTTATGATGCTGAACTCCTAGCACAACGGGTTAAAGAAATTGGCATTAACCCAGAAAATTACAGTTGGTATTTGCAATTACGAGATTTTGGTTCTGTGCCCCATGCCGGATTTGGCTTAGGTGTTGAACGCACCGTGGCATGGATTTGTGGGTTAAATCATGTACGGGAAACCATCCCATACCCACGTATTTTAAATCGTTTACAACCATAGGATTAAACAAGGGGGCGGGGTATGTCTTTGGGGTCAGTGTTGGCGGCACGACGTGGTATTCGTGATCTATTGGATGATTCATCCCCAGTGGATGCCCCCACTGCGTATTATGCGTTGTTTCATCCACCTGAACGCTCAGTACTATTCACCGAATTAGATGATCAGGGTAAAACCGTCGCCTTTGTGGGGCGTTTCCAAACCGGAATCGATCTGTTTCGTCCCGTGGTTACGCTCCACGCCGCAACCCCCGAAAGCACCGCATCACTGTTGAACCAAGCTTTAGTGGTTGGGCGTCCGTATATTGTCTTTGCGGCGCTCAATCAACTTTCTATGATAGGCGGGAGCTTTAGCATCCAAAATCAACGGATTTTGCGCATTTATAGCTTGAACTCCGCCCGCTTTCAGCCGCAAGTCAATGTCATGGTCGAAGTTAAAAAAGCGCCAGATGGTAAACCCCGTTGCGAAATTAACGCCAATGGGCAAGTACAAGCAGTCGCTGGACTAAATTGGCAAAGCCCTGCGTTTGCAGAAATTTATGTGCATACAGAACCTGCTGCCCGCCAAAAAGGGTGGGGACGTAGTGTCGTCTCAACATTGACCGATCTACTCCTAAGGGATGGTATTCACCCCATCTATTTGGTAGAAAATGGCAATGAAGCCTCACAACATTTAATCGAAAGTCTCGGCTATGTTGATACAGGATCGCGCCAAGTGTATGCTGAAACCGTCTATAATGGCTTACCTGCAATCGAATAACGCCCTGTTGTGAATCATTTAATCTAGGTAACCTGCTGACGCATTTCCTCAATCATAGGATTTCCAGCATAATAACCATGCTGTTCTTCTGGTAGCAACGCTGCAATCGCACACATGATGCGTTCGGTATCTGCATCAAGATCACGATTGCCCCTCTCAACTGGAGGCAGGTGGTAGGGTTTTCCAATCGTTAAGGTTACTTTCGGACGTGGTGATTTCAATATTTGGTTCGTATTGGTCATCCCTGCGGGAATGATCGGCACACCCGACTTGCGAATCATAAAGGCTGCTCCATTGAACCCCTTTTGCAAAGCGCCTGTACGACTGCGCGTTCCCTCAACCCCAATCCCTATCGAATAACCGTTTTTAACTAAACCCAGCATTTCCCGAATGCTGGCACGGTCAGGCTCATCACGATCCAAAAATACGGCTGAACCAATATGGGTTAAAAACCATCCAACAAATGTTCCTTTTAATTGCCGCTTAGCGACAGAAACAACATCATGGGGCGATGTAGCTACTAAGGCAAATGCATCAAAATAGCTCAAGTGATTCGTCGTCAAGAAAAACGGTGGCTCGATGTAGTTTTCCTGACCTTTTACCTCAAAGTTTGACAGTAACGCTAATGTTGAGCGGCACAATGGACGAAATATTGGATGATAACGATATAAGTCTGTCATGATTGTTCCTACCAATTGCTGAATGTAAATACATCAATAACAATACGATACCTTCATAAGGTATATTGTTGTTAGGGTTAGGTTTTTTTTCTAGGGAGATTTTTGGCCAATATCTTGAATTTGACTAACTGTCATCATAAGATCATTTTCTGCACCATCCCTAAAGCGGGTTATAATCGTGATATGACAATACTTTATACTCTAAAAAATGCGTGGGCAGCACGCCTACATTTTGCAGCATTGTTGTTTACATTTGGTGAATTGGTTGCATGGCAAGAAGCCTCTGAATATGGTGTGTTGGACTGGATTGCGATCCTTATCTTTTACATTGCCCTAAGTGCTATCACACTTGATTTGTTAGGACGGTATCAAACCATCAACTGGCAATCTATTTTATTAGTGGGTGGTATTTTTGGTTTGTTGCGCTCTGCATTGGTCACAACGTTGGAATTTGACATTAGTATTTTTGCAGTAGATTTAGTCTTTTTGCCGATGGGTGTCGAAACGCTAATGTTTGTTTTTGCCTTAATGAGCTATCAATTCCTCGCTTCAGGAAAGCCCAGCCCCCTATGGGGATTTTTACTTTCCGCCGTTGTAGGGCTGGCATGGGGCATATGGGCGCGATGGGGGGTAACGCTTAATAGTGTCAATATCACGGCTCCTGATTGGAGCGAAAGCCTACCCTATGTCGTGATCTTACTCGTATTAAGCGGCATATTTCAATTAAGTGTGCGTGCCCCGCTCCGCATGAATTTAGATGATTGGCGATTAACACCCTATGGTGGTTTGGTCTCAGGTGGTGTATTGAGTGCAGCGATTGTAATCCGCGCAAGTCAGGGACATATCGACACATTTAGTGTTGGGCTCATTGTTATTGTGGTTGCACTGATGGGATTTATGTTGCGGATTACACAATCCTTACGCCAAGGCGAATTTTTTGAAAGCCTGACCCCACCTAAAGAACCAGCTATTCTCAGTTGGCTACAACTTATGATTCCCTTCGCCTTATTTGCGTGGGCTGGATACAACATTTCTGGTGGTGATGATATTCCATTCTATGCCGACATATTATTCCAAGGATTATTATTGTTTGGCTTGTTATGGTTGCCGGTTGTTTCCACATGGTTAGGCGCGCAATTGGTGGTTCAGTTAACACGAGAAGGATACTAAAGTTATGGCTGATGATGCTCAATATTATGAAAAGATGCAACAGAATAAAGGCTGGCAGCAAATTTTAGCCAGTTTTGCTCGGTTTGTGGATGCCCGTCCTAACCAACGAGTGCTTGATGTTGGCTGTGGCCCTGCGGCATTTGTTGTCATAATGAAATCAGTGTACCAAACGCAAGTTTCGGGCGTAGATATGGACATCGAAGGGTGTCGCATCGCTCAAAAGCTGTATCATGATGCGGTTGCAGGTATTTTAGCGGTGGGTACATTACCGACCTTGCCTTATGCAGACAATACCTTTGACATTATTACTGCTGCCAATGTCATTTATTTGATTGATGATCCGTGGGCAGCTATACGTGAGATTGTGCGTATTCTCAAACCAAAAGGGCATTTCTCGATGTTGAACCCATCAGTTCAGATGAGCCAAGTGGCAGCAACTGAATTAGCCAATGTACGCAGAATGGAGGGTTTTGCCCATGAGAATTTTATTCATTGGGGTGAACTTGCTGAGCAAAAAATGAGATTCTCTGAAGCAGTCATTCGGGAAGAATTTGCCAAGATCGGGTTAAATCTTGTGGCAACGCAATCACGAATTGGTGATGGATTGGCCTTGTATGCCAAGGGACAAAAGCAATGATCCTAAAGGATAAGCGAATTGTTTTGGGCGTTACAGGGAGTATCGCTAACTATAAAGTCGCGGATTTAGCGAGTAAATTAACCCAAGCGGGCGGTTTGGTTGATGTCATCATGACTGATGCAGCCAAGCAATTTGTCACCCCTTTAACCTTTCAAGCTGTGACGGGACGCTCGGTTTACGATAGCTTATGGCAATCTTCAGAAGGTGCAGGGTTCCCCACTCATATTGCCCATGTTGGATTAGGGGAAGGTGCAGATGCAATTTTGATCGCGCCTGCTACCGCCAATACCTTAGCAAAATTGGCGTCTGGTCGTGCCGATGATTTGCTTTCGGTTACCTTTTTGGCGGCGCGTTGCCCAGTGATTGTTGCCCCTGCTATGGATGGTGCCATGTATGAACATCCAGCAACTCAAGCCAATGTGGAAACCTTACGGCAGTACGGCGTTCACATCATAGAACCTGAATGGGGACGATTTGCTTCAGGGTTAGAAGGGCGCGGGCGCTTACCTGACCGTGAGGTTTTAATGGGAACTTTGCGCAACGTATTGGGTAAACATCAGGGTGCGCTACGGGGTAAACGGGTTGTTGTCACAGCTGGGGGAACCCGTGAAGCCCTTGATCCCGTTCGATTTATTGGGAATCACTCCTCTGGTAAACAAGGGTATGCCATCGCTCAAGCAGCCATTGATGCTGGTGCAGATGTAAAGCTGATTTCTACCGTAACGTTACCATCCCCAGTTGGAGCTGAACTGGTTGTCGTTCATTCTGCACATGAATTACGAGATGCTGTTTTAAATAACATTCAATGTGATGCTTTGATTATGGCGGCAGCAGTCGCTGACTTTCGCCCTGCGCAACAGGCTACTCAAAAAATCAAAAAAGACGGTGCAGCAACCTCGTTAGAGCTGGCACGCAATGATGATATTTTAGCCTTAGTTGGTGAACAACGGGTCACTAGCGGATTCCCGAAAATTAGTGTTGGCTTTGCAGCAGAAACCCAAGATTTACGGCAAAATGCCGCCAAAAAGCTCACCAAAAAGAATGCTGATCTGATTGTTGCCAACGATCTGACCGCTAGTGGTGCAGGTTTTGCAGGGGATACCAATATCGTAACGTTTATTCAACAAGATGCTGAACCACAGGACTACCCACTACGTAGCAAAGATGCCGTTGCTAGGCAGATTGTTGAGTGGGTTGCTCAAAAACTTGGCGTAAAAGCTTAAAATTCAATAGACTTTAGATATGTTATTAAAATAAAGCTTAAAGGATGATGCAATGGCAAACCGTGAAGAACATTTTGCGGATGTTGATAATGTATTAGACGAAGTCCGAGAAATGCGGGGCTTAACCCATGAAGCTAGTGATCTTCATGAACTAAATACCCTAGAGTTATTGCTCAAAATCACCAAAGAACTCCATAATTTACATAGTTTACGAGATGTTATTACAGCCGTTTTGGATAGTGCCATTGCCTTTGTTGAGGGTGAGCGTGCTTTTATGATGTTGGTGGATGCCAGTGAAGATCCCCATTTTAAAATGGGGCGCGATAATCATATGCAATATCTAAGCCGAGAAGATTTTTCACCATCTCAAACTGTGATCGACAAAGTGATTGAAACCCATAAGACCTTGGTCGTACCTGATGCACAAGCGGATGTAGATTTGAGTAAACGCGCGAGCATTCAAGGCATGGCATTACGGAGTATCACGTGTACACCATTAATTGTTAAGAAACAGCTCATCGGTTTATTGTACGTTGATAGTAATCGTTCACCATTGCCAAATAATTCAAAAGCATATGTAAAAGTGCTAGCATCTTTAGCCGAACAATCTGCCGTAGCAATCCGAAACGCCCAAAAATTTGAGACACATACCTAACAGATCAAAAAGCTATTAAAAATTTGTCTATATTTGGATAAATAACACTAATTTTTGCCAAAAATTTGCTATGCTAATGTGTATCTACCGTGTGTAATAAATCACAAACAATATCATGAGGTTGTTGGCAATGGCGTTCTACCCGAGTAAAGATGATACCCTCACATCCCGTAATATAATGGATTCTTACGTGTATGCTTACCACTCCGTACACAAAGAAAAGCCACGGTGTGTACATTTGGAAGGACGTTGGTTTTTGGTAAATGGTATTAAACGAGATCGTAAATGGATGTTGATGGAAATTGAACGGTTACGCCAAGATGCATTGTCGGCGACCCTCAAAAATGATGATAACTCGTCCCGTGGGAGCATTTTTCGCACCATTCGACGCCTTTCCAGACTCTAATCCGCTCCTGTGTCAGGTAATAGTAGATCGCCGTAGGCAAACGGTTACTTGCTATCATGGTATGGATTCGGTACGATGTTCCTATTATGGATAGACTGGAATATTCTCGCTGTGAGAGAGGAATGATTGAATGGTCAAGCAACAAAGATTGACTGGATTGTTCTTCGCTGCATTGACATTGGTGCTTGTATTTTCATTCGCCCCTGTCAGTAGCGATAGTAACTTAATTTTACCCGCGGTTCACACGGCTTCTGCACAAGGCCCCACGCCTACCCCCGCAGATCCTGTATGGATTGCATTTGACACGGCACGTAAAGCCTTAGAAGAAGAACTTGAACAAAATATTCGCTTCGTCCAACAATACACATGGGCACAAGTAGAATTCGTTGATGGTATCAGCAGTTGCGTAACACTTGAAGAAGACGAACAACCTGAATATCTCTTTTTTGGGTATCGATTTGTCATTACCTTGTTAAATGGTAATCAATATGAAGTCCGCACGAGTTTGGACTCCACGATTTATGAGATTTGCGATGGAGTGACGAACACGAGTGTTGTTGCTGAAGAACCAGTAGTGGCTGCAACTAGCCCCGATGTGGCTGCCCCTGTGACCGCCCCCGTTGGCCCTGGTGGTTTAGAAGTCGGTGGGCAAGTTACAGGCTTGTTCCCTGAAACCCGTAATGCACTCAACCAAGCTGGGATGCGCTGGGCTAAAAAGCAAATCACCAACGCCGTGAGTTTTGGTGATGCGGTTGCCTTTATTAATGAAGGTCATGCTGCCGGCTACAAAGTATTACTTTCCGTTTTAGGTGATATTCCTAGCATTATGGATCCTGCTCGCCAAGATGACTACGCCGCCTATGTCGGTAGCTTAGCTGAAGCTGGTGCAGATGGCATCGAATGTTGGAACGAACCGAACATCGAGCGTGAATGGCCAGCAGGTCAAATCAATGGTGGTAACTACACCCAACTACTCGCTAAATGTTATAACGCAGTGAAAGCCAAAAACCCCAATACATTGGTAATTTCTGGCGGACCTGCCCCAACGGGTTTCTTTGGTGCGGCTGGTTGTAATGCGAATGGGTGTAACGATGATGTGTTCTATCAACAAATGGCACAAGCTGGCGCAGCAAACTATATGGACTGTGTTGGCGCTCACTATAACGAAGGTGTGGTTAGCCCTACCTTAAATTCGGGTGACCCTCGTGATAATTACGGAACTCGCTATTACCAAAGTAACCTAGCGCGTGTTTTGTCACCGTTCCCCGGTAAACAGGCCTGTTTCACCGAATTGGGGTACTTAACGGGTGAAGGGTACTCTGGGCTCCCTGGTGGGTTTGCTTGGGCTGGTGATACGTCCCTTGCGGAACATGCACAATGGCTTGGTGAAGCGGTTGGTATTGCTAAAGCAGCCGGGAACGTTCGCTTGTTGATCGTCTTTAATGTGGACTTCAAAACCTTTACTGATGACCCACAAGCTGGTTTTGCGATTATCCGTCCGGATGGAGCCTGCCCGGCATGTGCGCAGATTCGAGCGGCCATCGGTTAGCGATACGTTAATCAGTAAAAAATATAATAGAAAGGCGGGGGCAACCCCGCTTTTTTATTGGGTTGTGTTAAGATAACAATAGACGTGAGATGAGGAGCTGCACATTGGCGCAGATTACCCCTAAATATAAAGTCATCCTGACCTATGATGTAAAAGCCATGCGGCAAGCAGATTATTCACAGTTTGTCTTGGGGACGTTTATCCCAGCGGTGCAGAGCTTAGGATTACATATTACAGGTGCTTATCATACGGTACATGGGGATTATCCATCTCGCCAAGCAGAATTTGTGGCAGAAAGTTGGGAAACAGTGCTACATGCACTACAGAGCGAACGCTTTGAAGAACTCGAAGCTACACTCAAGAGTTATACATTAAACTACAATCGCAAGTTGGTGAAATATCGCCGAGGCTTTCAGTTTTAGGGTTAGCCACCTGCTTGGGCTAATAAATCTCGCACCGACACCCCACGATACGTCCAATCACAATCTTCTTCACACAATCGGACTAAAACCTCACGCGCTTGCGCGAAGGCTCCACCATCAACATAAGCCCGTGCCGCCAAATATCGCGCAATAAAATCAGCTTCATATAAAACATCACCGGGCACATCCCCTAATTCATTCGCACGGAAAATGAGTTGTACACCTTGAGCCAATCGATCTTCCCCATCTGCGTTTTGCCCCCGCAGATAGATCCGCCCTTGGGCAATATGAGCATCTAACAACATTTGGCGTACTTCGTCACGTCGATAGCTTGGATCAACCAAGATTAAAACATCCAACCACTCGATAGAATCTTCATATTCAGCAGCAACCATTGCAGACTGAGCTTGATTGAACAATTCTTCTGCATTAAGTTGATTTGGATCTTGTGTGGGGGCTGGACTGCCATCCGTTGTCGCTTGCTCAGCGGTTGGTTCCAGCGTAGCGGTCGCTGGAATCGTAGTCGGCGTTACGGTTGGGGTTGGGGTATAAGCAGCAATAATTTCAGCATCCGCTAGCTGACTAACAGCATCTTGATAATCTGGTACTTGTGTCAAGACAAATGATAAGCGTTCAATCGCTAGTTCATAATTGTTGCCTGATATATCATTCTGGGCGAGTTGATATTGTGTTGCCGCCCCTGAGAACTGTGTTGCCGCGCTTTGGGTTTCCAATTCACTCAGTTCATCACGGATCCCGGCGACACCAGATAGCCCAATGATCATCAGACACAAGCAACTTGCCATGCCCAATACAACCAACAACATAATATAAGACACAATACTTGGTGACTCAGCTGGCGGTTCCAATGGAACTTGTTGTGCGGGGAACTGCCCAGTGGGGGCTATTGGATTAGTTGGTTGATGGGGGCCTGTTTCATCTAAGGCATCCCGTAAACCCGCGGGGGGTTTTGGCTGGGTATCATCTTGATGCGTCACGCACAAACACTCCTATAGCGGCTAGCGACTCTATTCTAGGAGCCAGTTGCCTCACCGCTCAAGGGGCGGTTTGCCTACGGCAATAAGTCACTCACATATCGCATCAAGTCGCGTGGGGAAAATGGTTTAATAATGTAAGCGTCTGCACCTGCCATCGTTCCCTCTTGTAAATGAGTTTGCTGACCACGCGCAGACATAATCAAAATAGGAGGCGCAGGGGATAGCGTTTTTTTGACTTCAGCACAAATACTAAGCCCATCTAAACTAGGTAACATCACATCTAAGATCAATAGACTAGGTGGATTTTCTAGCGCATGGCTCAGGGCTTCTTGCCCATCATTGGTCATCCAAATATCTGAGTAACCACTCATTTCCAATTTTCGTTGTACCAATAATTGAATGTCGCGGTCATCTTCCGCTATCAAAATATATCCCATTTGACTTGCCTTATTCGCGGATTGTCATTTACCATTAGAATTGCAGTGAACAAGTAAACATTATAGCATATAGCTTGAAATGCCAGAGCCCATGAATCAATCCAACACCCGTATTACACGCCTCGTCAGAATGCGGCGGCGGCGGCGAAAAACTCAACATGGTAGTGCTAACCGAATTGGCCGCATAGTGTTTTTAGCTTTTGGTGGCAGCACCAGCTTGTTATTGGTCAGTGTGTTGGCGATTGTCTTTGGGACATTAGGGATTTACCTGTACTATGCGCGTGAGTTACCGCCCCCCTCACGTATCGAAATTCTACAAAATGATGTTAGTGAAACAACTATCCTTTATGACCGCTCAGGTCAAATGGTATTATATGAAATCGTGCCACCGGATGTCGGAGACCGACAACAGGTTTCTATTTATGATGTCCCTCAATATTTCTTAGATGCTACGATTGCCATTGAAGATGCAAGTTTTTATGAAAATCCCGGATTTGATGTTCGGGGAATCACCCGTGCGATGTGGTCAAATCTAACGGGTGGACAGATCCAAGGTGGGAGTTCGATTACCCAGCAGTTAGTAAAAAATGTGTTGATCCCAGAAGATGAGCGCACCGATATTAGTGCCGATCGCAAATTTAAAGAACTGATTTTGGCGAGTGAAATTTCAAGGCTCTATAGCAAAGATCAGATCTTAGAGTGGTATATCAACACGAATTTTTATGGCAATTTAGCGTATGGTATCGAAGCTGCCGCACAAGTTTATTTTAATAAGTCTGCCCGTGATCTAACTTTGGCTGAAGCGGCTCTTTTGGCAGCGATCCCACAATTTCCATTACAAAACCCTATTGATAACCCTGAAGCAGCGCGGTTGCGGCAACAGTTGGTGTTACAACGAATGGTAAACACAGACAAAATTAGTCAGGCAGAAATGGACACTGCGCTAGCGGAACAAATCATTGTGCGTCCGTTTGGGCAACGCTTTGAAATTCAAGCACCGCATTTTTCTTTGTATGCACGGGCAGAAGCAGAAAAGCTCCTTAATCAACAAGGGTTGGATGGTGCTACATTACTCACACAAGGCGGATTGCGGATTTATACAACACTTGACTTTGATCTACATCAACAATTGGAGTGTGTCGCACGGACGCACGTCACACGTTTAGATGGTGCTGAAGCCACCTTTGTTCACAATACAAACGATGGCGCCCCATGTGTGGCGGCTAATGAGTTGCCCGAACTGGATGAAACCTTAGTTGGGATAGACCGCACCGTCACCAATGCATCTGGGGTGGTGTTACGGGCTGAAACAGGTGAAATTCTCGCCATGTTGGGGAGTGTTGATTTTTGGGACAATGGCATTGATGGGAATTTTAACGTTGCCACAGGGCAACGCCAGCCTGCCTCGACCTTTAAACCATTTGTTTATATCACTGCATTTTTGAACCCACTTGATCCAAGCACCGTTGTAACCCCATCAACCATGTTGAGCGATGTCTATTTAGAATTTAATACAGGTGCGCCAGAACCGTATGTTCCACTCAATGAAGATCGGATTTATCATGGCCCCATTAGCGTGCGGGAAGCACTCGCCAATTCCTATAATGTGCCTGTGGTGCAAGTCTTAAATTGGGTGGGCATCAGCCAAGTGCTAAATACTTCTCATTTGATGGGAATCAATGGGCTTGATGGTAGTTTAAGTGATTACGGATTATCCTTAGCCTTAGGTGCTAGTGAAGTCAGCTTATTAGACCTCACATATGCGTATAATGTCTTTAGCACATTAGGCTATGCGGTTGGAACACCGGTTAATAGTTCCGACGCCCGTCAAGGATACCGCCAATTGAATCCGGTCAGTATTCTACGCATTGAAGATCGTGATGGAACTGTACTATGGGAATTTTCCCGTGAACTAGGAACATTTGATCGTCGTCCCGTTATCCCACCCGGTATGGCTTATATCATGAACGATATTTTGGATGATGATGAAGCCCGTCTTGAGGCGTTTCCAAGGGGCAATCCGCTAGAACTGTCGCGCCCTGCTGCCGCAAAAACGGGCACCACCGATGACAACCGTGACAGTTGGACAGTTGGCTATACCCCTGAATACACAACGGGTATTTGGGTAGGCAATAACAATAATCAATCCATGAATGATATTAGTGGTATCAGTGGTGCTGCCCCCATTTGGCACGCCATAATGGAATATCTCCATGTGCGCGATGCACTCCCCGACAGTTCATGGGAACGTCCCAATACGGTTGTTGAACAAACCGTTTGCCTATGGTCGGGGCTATTACCAACACAAAATTGTCCACAAGTGCCTGCCGAACTCTTCTATGTTGATCCGTCACGCGGTGTTGATTATCGTCCACAACAGCGGGATGATATGTGGTATCGTTTGCCTGTGGATGTCTGTAACAACACCCGTGCGAATGACACCACGCCGCCCCAATGTGTAGAAGATCGCATATATTTTGACTTTCCTGAAGAATTTACCGAATGGGCAACCGTCAATACACCAGATTTGTTACCACCCTCTAGTGAAGGTGTTGTATCGGAAGATTCTTTATTCAGCCCAATTGCTATTGTGTCACCGCGTTTTCCGGAACAAGTTGGGGGAACGGTAGAGATATTTGGCAATACCAATATTGAGGAACTCACCTACTTCCAATTAAGTTACGGAGTAGGCAACAACCCCACCTCATTTATCCAAATTGTTGAAGAAGGTACGGAACGAGGGTTTAATCAAAGCTTAGGCGTATGGGAAACCGATGGCCTTGATAATGGAATTTATACCTTACGATTAGATGTCATTAGTGAGGGAAATCGGGTTGAGTCCACCACAACGCGGATTACGATTGACAATGCGCCACCGGAAATACGCCTGACTTCGCCACTACAAGCAGCTAACTATTCAGCTAGCACTGATGTTGTTGTGAATTTACAAGCTGAAGTTTTAGATGTTGGGGGCGATATTGCCCGCGTTGAATTTTATATGGCTGATCCAACAAATACAGATAACCCCGATATTCTATTAGGGGAAAGCGATGCCTTCCCCTACGCTTTACCGTGGGCTATTGAAGACGAGCGCGGAAATCGTACACTATGGGCAGTTGTCTATGATCGGGCAGGCAACGACACGCGCAGTGCATCGGTGAGTGTCCAATTAATAGACTAAACTTTTTCCGTTTTGGTATAAACAGAACTAACGTGTTGCCGCAAATCTTTTGGCAAAATGGGTTTGGTTAAAAATAAATCTGCGCCAGCATCAATAGCATTGTTTTTGACACTATCTGTATAAGCACCCGTGTAAATAATCACAGGTAGTTTGTCAAAATTTTGTTTGATGTGGGCACAAGCGGTTATGCCATCCATAATCGGCATATTGTAATCCATCAAAACAACATCAGGGCTTTCACTATGTACTATGTTGACAGCGGTTTCACCATTATCGGCTTCTAAAACAGTCCATCCATCTCGTTCCAACGTGATGCGCATGACAACCCGCATATCCATTACATCGTCGACTAAGAGTATTGTTTTTGTTGATGTCATAATATCCAATCCTATTAACTCTTAATTAATTCTACACCCAGAATCAATCAAGAATCAATTAAAATGTAATAAAAATTTTAGGATTCATGCGTTCACAAATTTCACAATAATTTCACACTAAAACGAGTGTTTTTCAGGTAATCTTAACATAAGTTATTGATAGTGATGGTTGGGCTTATGAAGGGATATGATGATGCCACCAACTATTTTTATTTACATGTATAGCAAAAAAACATTATCAAAAAGCCATCAACAATTAGAATCTGATGGATATACTGTGATTACATCAGAAAGTTTGTCACAATTGTTGCAACAGCTCCAACATCAAATACCAAATTTATTTATTATTGATGGTACACATGAGCCCACTATGGTAATGCAAACATGTCGTGACATCCGCCAGCTAACCGTCGCGCATACCCTCCCCATATTGGTGCTTATTGATAAAGCCGCACGAGCAGAACAAGCTGCCGAGTTTTTAGATGCTGGTGCAGATGATGTTTTGAGAATGCCATTTGCTAAAGAAGAACTGAATGCACGGATACGAGCATTATTGCGGTGGCAACAACCCAATCTGTCTACCAAGTCGCGGTTTCATTTAACGCTCAATCCAAACCAACATCGGGTCATCGTTAATGATCATAGTATTTTGTTAACCCCCATTGAATTTCAGCTACTTGATTTTTTATGCCAACATCAAGGTGATTATCACTCTGCACGTGACCTGTTAGTGGAAGTGTGGAAACAGTCAGAAGATTCAGGGGATACAGCACTTGTTCGTAACCACATTCGTAATATACGCCGTAAACTAGAAAAAGATCCAGATCATCCTAACATTTTAATTTCTCGTTATGGCCAAGGGTATAATATCGAAGCCGAGATTCGATACGATTCTGCCTAAAATGTCTATAAATTGTTAAGGTGAAAAATTTCATTTCGCTGGAGTTTTACCCTTAATTATGTTGCTTTTTCCCTCTATAGTTCAATTAATGCTTAACATAACAAAATTATTCAATAAAAATGTCTAATTTTGTTTGTTTTTGTAAACCTTGTCTTCACAAAACTCTATCAAGTAAAAAATCTTATGCGTGGTATCATCAATAATGTAATAAAACGTCATTTTCATTTAATCTAGTACACGTAGGATAGGATTATGGTAAGGAATGAAAAAGAAAGGATTTAAACACCTCTTAGACATTCTTGATGGAAAACCAACAAACACCCGTGGGCAATCTATGGTTGAGTTAGCGTTGACCATGCCTATTTTTTTAATCATGCTTATTGGTCTTGTGGAAGTTGGTTGGTTTGCTAACAACTACCTCATCCTGAGCGATGTTGTTCGGGCGGGGGCACGTGTTGGCTCATTAAATGATCCATTAACTTGGCCGATTGGTGCAGAAAAACATTGGAATCGGTTGGATTGTGATGTCAATGTAGGGTCTAATACCGCAGCAAGTGGAACATACTTTTACCCACGCCGTGTGTTGCCAAATAATCAGCAACCCCCGGTGAGTCTCTCTGGGTTTGAACCAGGCGTTGAAACGACAACCCTGGGGTATTTTGATGAAGTCGCCTGTAATGTAATGGCGAATATGGACCCGTTAGAGTTTAAAGAAGCTGGTGCTTTAAATTCTCAACTAAACGAAACCAATGATCCACGCTATCTAGATGATATTGTGGTTTCAGCATTTGGATATGTCCGCATGAGTAATTGCGGTAGCGGAACGCCTTGTATGAGGGTAGTTTCTCGATTTCCAAGCAGTCAAAACGAATGTAATATCGATCCATATGATCCCTTTGATGTGAATCGTAATGGCACACGGGATATGGAAGTTGAAATTGAATCCCCATTTTATGATGCTAGTTCGGACGAAGGTATTCGTGGTTATGTTTTTCGGGGAACACAAGTTGTGCCCGATGGCAACGGCTGTATCGGTTCCGAATTTAGTGCAGAGTGGGTAGAAGAACAACTGATGCTCACCCTAACAGATGCTGATTCGACTGGAGCGATCACTGATGATGAATTATCTCGCTTACCCAGTTATGGGTTGGTAATGGTTGAGATTCAATGGTGGAGTTATCAATTGTTGCGGTTACCCTTCTTTACATGGGTAGGCGACCCATTCCGCATCCATGTTTGGAGCATGTTCCCTGTTTCGGCAGCAGAACCCGACTTCGACTGTTGGAGTTTTGACGGAAGCGGTAACCCCATTGTGGAATGTAATGATTAGTAGGAGAGTGTAGCACATGACAGTTTTTCTAATGCGCCACGCTCGGCGAAAGTTTCGTAATAGCCAACATGGTCAATCAATCCTCCTGTTGGCATTAGGGTTTATTGCGTTGGCGGCGTTTGTAGGGTTGGTGACTGACATTTCAATTATGTTTGTCCGTTTTGCAACCTTACGGCGGGCAGTGGACGCCGCAGCGATTGCGGCAGCAGGGCAAATCCGAGAAGGAACGGATTATAGCACTGTAGCACTCACCGCACGTCAATACATTACCTTACATGGCTTGGAACCTCACCGTGTTTGGGTAGAAACCTGCGAAACAGAAATTGCCGAATGGCGACAAAAAGCTGGTAACGCCGAAGGGCTAAAACCAGTTACTGAAATTGAACAAGATGATGAATACGACTTGTGTGATTTCGCAAACCCGAGGAAGCTAGTGAGGGTGGTGGCTCAGATCGATTCTCAGACCACGTTCCTCAGGCTCATTGGGATTGAGAATTTTGTGATCACATCAAGTTCAACCTCTGAAACAGCGGCGTTGGATGTGGCGCTGGTATTAGACTCGTCAAACTCGATGGCCTTTGCAACCACACGCTTAGATTATACATCCCAAGGGTTGCAAGAACCGTGTTATCGTGAACAAGGTGGTATCGCAGGTAAAGCCTGTGGGGCAGCCGCAATCCCCGCATCAGAGGCGGATAATCCAGTTGTGTTCCCCGATGGTGCATCACGGCAACTGCCGACCGAATGTAGTTACTACCCAACAGTAGGCGGGGGATATGAATTCCGCCCTGGGGCAGAAAACTATGACTATGGGCGCTGTTGCAATGACCCATCTGAAGATTCATTATTGCATCAAACAGATACTGGTGAATGGATTATCTACACCGATCTGAACAATAATGGAGAGTATGATGGTGGCGAAGCCGGTCTGCATAATAATGGTCGTGACGGCAATTATTCTGATCTGGTCTGCCAACCCTTTAAGCAAGTTCGTGATGCTGCCCGTAACTTCATCCAACGGTTAGACTTTGTACGGGGTGACCGTGTAGGGATTGTGACCTACGACCGTAATGCACGGGTCATTTACCCAAATGAAGGCCCTGTTGCTCAAGCAGATGTAACAGCGAGTACTGCGCCTCCGATGATTAACTCAGAGGCGGCGGCGGTTG
>JGI12316J15309_10000610_pt1 | contig 207869 bp, 168 predicted proteins | sample MarCyaLeptolynsp_FD_15309 | JGI IMG/M metagenome (IMG submission 15309) | reverse complement strand
CGGTTCCCCCGGGGTCTGGGGCGGAGGGGCCGGCAAACGGCGTTGTGGTTCTGACGCTCAGATCGAACAACAACGGGGCGGTGCTGGTGGTTCCGGCAGGCGGCGGGGTGACGTTGCAATCCAGCAGGATCGGCCCCACCCGCTCGGCCACGCCGGCCGGGTCCACGATGGCGGGATTGGAAGTGGCTGCACAGGTGACCGTGCCCATCTCCGAAGAGGGCGCGTTGTCATAGGGCGGAGTGACCGAAATAGCCTGCGCACCGACAGTTAGAACGTTGTTACTGATGGAGATCGCAGTTGGCCCGATAATCGACACGAAAGCGGTGATGCGCTCAGTGTTTACCAGACCGCGCAGCCCAGAGATCCTTAGAGTCGCAACATCGGGAAAACAGACGCCGTCGGAGCAGCGCTTGGGCGTCGGGAAACGCACCCCCTTCCATTCGAGCCGATTGGTCGCTGCACGCACGCCAAACTGTGGATCCTGGAACCTCGCGTCCGGTGCGCCACAGGACGAATAGGTCCCGCCAGTCGCTGAGGGACTGTCGCATTCGTTCTCGTTGACAGTCAGGACGGCGTCGGAAAGGACTACGCCACTACCGGTATCCAGGCTGTTTCCAACCAGCACGTTGAGGGAGACCGCAATATCCACCACCATCTCAGGCGGAGCAAATTGAGCAGAGTTGGTCGTAATGCATTGCAGGACGATGTCGCCAAGATCCTCGAAAATATCCTGGGCCTTCACCGGGGCCGGGGTCGCCGTCGTGGTGCAGGTGACCAGCCCTGTGCTTTGCCCCCACGCACTCGCCCCCAGCAAAAAGAAACACCCCGCCAGCAGAAAAACCTGTCGCATCCCTAACCCCCGAATAACAGAGAAAACGGCCGGCCCAATGTGAGCATCGGGCCGGCCCCAAACCCCAGCATAGACCTCCGTCAGCCTTCCTGGTGCTTGATCGCCGACATGGCGGTGGCCATCACGCCGGCAATATCCGCCAAGTTCGACGGCAGGATCATCGTGTTGTTGGTCTTGGCGAGTTTGCCGAACTGCTCGACGTAGTCCTCGGCGATGCGCATCTGCACGGCTTCGTAACCGCCAGGCTCCTTGATCGCTTCGGCCACGCGCCGAATGCCTTCGGCGTTGGCGGTGGCCACCGAGATGATGGCTTCCGCCTGGCCCTCGGCTTCGTTGATCTGCTGCAGCTTGCGCGCCTCGGAGTCCTTGATGGTTTTTTGCTTCTCGCCTTCGGCGTTGTTGATGGCGGCGTCGCGAAATCCTTCGGATTCGAGGATGCGGGCGCGCTTCTCGCGCTCGGCGCGCATCTGCTTTTCCATCGCTTCGATCACGTCGCGCGGCGGGTTGATGTTTTTGATCTCATAGCGCAGCACCTTCACGCCCCACGGCTCGGTCGCCTTGTCGAGCTCTCCGACGATGGCGCCGTTGATGGCGTTGCGCTCCTCGAAGGTCTTGTCGAGGTCGATCTTGCCGATCTCGCTGCGCAAGGTGGTCTGCGCCAACTGACTGATGGCAAAGACATAGTTCGAAATGCCGTAGGAGGCGCGCTCGGCATCCATCACTTTGAGGTACAGCACCCCGTCGACGCCGACCTGCACGTTGTCGCGCGTGATGCAGATCTGCTCGGGGATGTCCATGGCGTTCTCCTTGAGCGAATGGCGGTAGCGGATGACGTCCACGAACGGCGTGAGGATGTGGAACCCGGCGTTGAGCGTGCCTGCGTACTTGCCCAGCCGTTCGAGGACATAGACGCTTTGTTGCGGCACGACCACGACGGTCTTGATGAAGATGATGAGCACCACGATCGCGAAAAAACCGAAAAGAAAGATGAGTTCCATGTAGCGATTAGCCTCCTTGATGGGATGGGTTGAAAACTGACGCGCTGACGTAAAGGGTCAGGCCGTCGACGCGTTCGACCACGGCGGCCTGACCTTCCAGCAACTGCTCGACGCCGACGTTGACCGCGGTCCAAGGGGAGCCGCGCAGCTCCGCCTTGCCCGTGCCTCCGGCGGGAATCGTGGTGATCGCGATGACCGTGCGGCCGACGGTGGCGTCGACCTCGTGAGTGGGGATCGAGGCGTGCATCCGCGCGGCCACGCGCTTGCGCAGCGGCAGCGCCACGCCGATGGCGGCGACCGAGAACAGCGCCAGTTGCATCCACATCTCCGGCAGCAGCCCGAGCGCGGAGAGCGCGCCGACCAGAACGGCCGAGGCGCCGAAAAACAGCAGGTAGAGTTCGCCGCCCAGCAGGGCTTCGAGCCCGGCCAAGGCCATTCCGCCGAGAATCCAAATCCACCAGATCATCGCGTTCCGACGGGCCTCCTCGTCTCCCGTACGAAGCCCAAGTATACGGGCTTTGTACAGATCCTTACGAAGCCCGCGAGCGTTTTCGCGCCGAAAAACGAACCGCCCCGGCAAGAAAGCCTACGAGGTTTGCCGGGGCGGCGGGGATTGGGGTAAAGGGAAGCCCCGCAGGGGGCGAAACTCTTGTAGCCCCGGGCGTGAGCCCGGGGTTTTCAAGCCCGAGAGTCCCTATCTCCCATTTCACTCGAAGCTGCTGCGGACGGTGGGTGGCGCGCCGCGCTTGGGCTCCCAGGGCTCACGCCCTGGGCTAGAGGAATATCGCCCTCCGGGCTCCCTGCGGGGATTAGCTGCTGAGACGACGTTAGCCGTCTTCGTGGCAGCAGAAGTGGCGGTCCATGGCGACCTTGTTCGAGTCGGCCATCTCGGTGGAGAAACGCTGCATCTGGTCGGCCGGCATCGGCTGGAAGGCGCGCGCGAGTTGGGTGTTCTCGCGGATGTAGTCGAGCTGCGGCATGCCGACAACCGCCACCGAGACCGGCAGCGATAGCGAGTAGCGCAGCAGCGGCTCGATCGTCGACTTGCCCTGGCCGTCGCCGAGCAGTCCCTCCTGGGCGGTAACCTTCATGGCGATCACCCCGAGGTTTTTGCGGTTGGCGACGGGCAGCGCGATGCGCTCGAAACTGTTCTCCGGCGTCGGCGGCAGGTTCTTGCCTTCGGTGCTGCGGCCCTGCAGTGCGGCGTTGAGCGCCATCTGAGTGCAGTCGAAGTCGTGCCGCTCGAGCGCCTTGGCGAGCGTTTCGGGGAAGGTGTGGCTGGTGACGCCGATGAAGCGGCAGGCCTTCTGCTCGCGCAACTCGAGCAGGAGCTTGAGGACGCCCTTCTCGGCGGCTTCGAGATCATCGTCGCCCCAAAGATTGTGGATGTGGATCAGGTCGACCTGATCGGTGTTGAGGCGCTTGAAGCTGCCTTCGGTCCAGCGGGCGGCCTCGTCGTAGTCGCGTACGCGGATCTTGGTGGCCAGGAACACTTCCTTGCGGCGGGTCTTCATGACCTCGCCGACCCAGGTTTCGCTCTTGCCGGAGCCGTAGTTCTGCGCCGTATCGAGATAGGTGATGCCGGAGTCGATGGCCAGGTTGATGGCCTCGACGCCCTTGTCCTGCGTCTGGTACGCCAGCAGCCGACTGCCGCAGCCGAGCGCCAGGATCGAAGGCGTGGCGCCGGTGCGTCCGAGCGTGCGGGTGGGGAGTTTGTTCGAGGCTTGTTCGGGGGCCGATCCCTGGACCGCGTCCGGGGCGGCGGAGTCCGACGAACAGGCGGCGCCGGCGGCCGCGGCCGTGCCAATGAAGGTTCTGCGGGTGATATCGCTCGACATGACGCGCCTACATTGGCGCATCGAGCGGACACTGTCAAGGAGTCGCCGCGCCGGAGGCCTCGGTTACTTCTCCCATTTGCGACTCGATCAAGAGGGCCTGCACGTTGTCGCCGGCCTTCTCCGCCGTTTCCTTCGCTTTGCTGAGCGTCTTGGTCGCTCCGGCGTAGTCCTTGGCCTCGAGCTGCGTGCTTGCCATGCTGCGCATCGCCTGGATCTGATCCTTGCCCTCGGAGTACAACGCCGCCTCGGAGAAGTATTTCACCGCCTCGTCGTGCTGGCCGTTGTAGCGCAGGGCGCGGGCGAGTTCCACCAGAGCCTTCACGTCCTTTGGCGCTCGCTGCACCGCCTGCCGAGCCCAGCGCACCGCTTCCGAGTAGTTTTTTTCGATGAGGTTGCTGCGGCTCATCCCCTGGTAGGCCTTCACCAGGAACGGGTCGATGGCGATGGCTTTCTGATAAGCCTGCCTGGCTTCGGGCTGGCGGCCCTGCGCGAGGCGGATGGTGGCCATGTTCAGGTGCAGCCGGCCGCTTTCGAGGCCTTTGCGCAACGCAGCGGCGTAGTGCCGCTCGGCCTTGTCGATCTGGCCCTGCATGCCGTAGAGCGCGATGAGGTTGACGCGCGAATCGAGCTCTTTGTCTCCGGACTCGACGGCGCGCTCGAACTCGCCGGTGGCTGGGCCGAGCATCATCGCCTTGACCATGGCCTTACCGCGTTCGGCAAAGCCCAGGTTCGTGGTGGCCAGCGCGGTGATCCGGCCCATCCACTTCTCGTCGCCGAAACCGAGCGCGGGGCGCTTGGAGGCGAGCACCTCATAGCGGCCGGCCTCTTCTTCGTTGCCGCTATCGGCGTAGATCTCGGCGAGCGCTTCGTGCGCTTCGCGTCCCTCGTAGCCCTGGTCAATGGCCTTCTGGGCCAGGTCTGCGGCGGCCTTGCCATCGCCGGCGGCGGCAAGCCGGCGCGCCTTCTCGATCAGACCCGGCGCATAGTCGGGCAACTCCTCAACGAGCTTGTCGAGCGTTTGGTGAGCGCGGGTCCGCAATGCTTCGGACTTGGCCAAATCGGCCGCCTCGAAGTACAGCAGCGCCAGCCGCAGCCGTGTGGGGCCGTGATCTTCCCAGCTCTCCAGGTTGGCGTTGAATGCCTCGGCGGCGCTGTCAACCTGCTGCCGTTCGGCGAGCGCGACGCCCTGGTAATAGCTCCAGCGGCCGGAGTTCGGGGCGATCTGGCGCGCGCGCCCGTAGAACTTGGCTGCGTCCTCGAGGCGGTTGAAGGCGTGCAAGAGCATGCCGACGTGTCCGTTCATGCCGCCGTCGTCGGGATTCTGCTCGAGGCGGCGCAAGGCCTCCGTGACCAGCTCGCGAGACTGCGGACTCAGCGAGCTGACATCGACCTCGGGCGGCGGCGGCAACTTCACCCCCGACCCGCCGGGGCCGCCGCGCCCGCACCCCAACGCGATGGCTGCGAAAACGACGAGGCAAAGCCGGGCGGAGATTCTCATGGCGTAACGACGCCTCTCAGAATAACGCACCCGGTCAGGCTAAGCCGTCGCGCGCGCTTTGCGCGAGCGCGGCTGTTGCTCGGCCGGATCGTCTTCCTCGGGCGCCTGGATCTGCGTGGTTTGCAGACCGAGCGCCGCCCGCAAAGTGGTCTCGAGCTTGTCGCGCACATCGGTGTTTTCGCGCAGGAACTGTTTGGCGTTCTCGCGACCCTGGCCGATGCGCTCTTCGTCGTAGGAGTACCAGGCGCCGCTCTTTTGCACGAGCTTGTTCTCGACGCCGAGGTCAAGCAGGTCGCCTTCAAGCGAGATGCCCTGGCCGTACATGATGTCGAACTCCGCCTGCTTGAACGGCGGGGCGACCTTGTTCTTCACCACCTTCACCTTCGTGCGGTTGCCGGTGACCACATCGCCGTCCTTGAGGGCTGCGATCCGCCGGATGTCGATCCGGATGGAAGCGTAGAACTTCAGCGCCCGGCCGCCGGTGGTCGTCTCCGGGTTGCCGAACATCACCCCGATCTTCTCGCGAATCTGGTTGATGAAGACCATGCAGCAGTTGGACTTGTAAACCTGGCCGGCGAGCTTGCGCAGCGCCTGCGACATCAGCCGCGCCTGCAGACCAACGTGGCTGTCGCCCATCTCGCCTTCGAGCTCGGCGCGGGGCACCAGCGCGGCCACTGAGTCGACCACCAGGATGTCGATTGCATTCGAGCGCACCAGCACGTCGGCGATCTGCAGCGCCTGCTCGCCCGAGTCAGGCTGCGACACCAGCAGATTGTCCACGTCGACCCCGAGAGCCTCGGCGTAAACCGGGTCCATTGCATGCTCGGCGTCAATGAACGCCGCCATGCCGCCCAGCTTCTGCGCCTGGGCGATCGTCGACAGCGCCAGCGTCGTCTTGCCCGACGACTCCGGCCCGTAGATCTCCACCAGCCGGCCTCGCGGCAAGCCGCCTACGCCCAGGGCCGCATCGACGGCGATGGAGCCGGTGGGAATCGACTGCACCGAGACAATCGGCCCGCGCTCGCCAAGCCTTAGAATCGACCCCTTGCCATGGGCTTTTTCGATGTCTCCGATCGCTGTATCGAGGTTCTTGATCCGGTCGCGCTGATCCATAACTGCAATCCTACCTTAGGCGAATAAAAAACGAAAGCGGAAATGTGGTCCGCTGTCGTGGAGGGGAGGTTGCGTCGATCGGCGGGACGCGAAGGATGCGCTTAGCGCGGCTCGTCGGGCGCAGGCGCGTAGTATCCGGCTCGGGCGCGAACCTCGGTGTTCTTGACGTTCGTCTTGATGCGGATCTTGTGGAAGCTGCCGTCGGCGGCGAAGTTCGTCGGCGAATAGATGATGAAGTACTGGTGCCGCAGCTCGTTGGCGATGTCGGCGAAAGACTGCTCCAGATCGCGCGCCTGGAAGGGCTGGAAGCTCCTGCCACCGGTCTCCTTGGCGAAGTACTTCAATACGCCGTCGCCTTCGATCTTCTGACCGGAACGGTTTGTCGAAATCGTGTAGAGGACCGCGTCGGCCTTGTGCGCCATCTCGAGCGCCATGTCTCGCGTAACGCTGGATTGATTGTCGTCGCCGTCGCCGATCAGCACCAGCGCGCGCCGGAACTCTTCGAGCGGCCGGTCTTCGGGCAGTTTGTCGCGGCTGGCGTAGTAGATGGCGTCATAGAGCGCCGTGCCGCCGCCGGGACGCATCGAGCGCACGCCTTCGGCCAGTTTCTCGGGGTCGTTGGTGAAGTCGACCACCAACTCGGCGCGGGTGTCGTAGCTGACCAGGAAGGCGCGGTCCTTCTCCTCGGCCAAAACGCCGCGGATGAACTCGATGGCGGCTTCTTGTTCGAAGCGGAAGCGGCCACGGACCGAGTTCGAGGTGTCCATCAGGATGCCGATGCGCAGCGGCAGCTCGCTTTCGCGCACGAACTGCGAAATCTCCTGCTTCTCGCCGTTGTCAAAAACCTCGAAGTCTTCCTTTTCGAGGTTGGTGATGAAGCGGTTCTTCTTGTCCGTGACGGTGAACAGCAACGGCACGCGCGAGACGTCGACCACGATCGGCGTTCCGAAGTCCTCTTCAACCTGCTCCTGGCCGGGGACCTTGCCGGCCTCCTGGGCCCACACGGCGCCGGCCGCCAGAACGACGATCCCCGTCAAGAGGATCCAACCAAGCTTACGAATCATGAACTGCAAAGCTGCTGAAGATTATAGCGCCAGCGCGGCGAGCAAGCGATCCCAGTCGGCGTCGACCGGCGCCTCGACGGTGACCTGCGATCCATCCGAAGGCCGGGCGAAACTCAGATGACGTGCGTGCAGGTAGTAGCGTTCGAGCGTTTCTTCATCGGCTCCGAGGTTGGAGCTGCCGTAGAGTCGATCGCCCACGACGGGCCGCCCGACCCAGCTCAGATGGACCCGAATCTGGTGCGTCCGGCCGGTGAGGATCCTTACGTCGAGCAGGGAGTGCTTCGCATTCGAGCGCAGCGGCCGGTAATCGGTGACGGCCGGGCGCCCCTGGGCGGTGACGGCCATCTTGGCGCGGAATTGCCGATCCCGGCTGATGGGGGTTTCCAGACGGATCCAGGCCGTGGCGTCGGGCTTGACCACACGCCCTTTCTTCGGCCGCGTCTCGACCAACGGGTCGGCGACGTGGCCGCGCACGATCGCCAGGTAGGACTTCTTGACCGTGCGGGTCTCGAACTGTTCGGCGATGGCCTGATGGCCGCGGTCGGTCTTGGCCGCCACGATGGCGCCGCTGGTGAAGCGGTCGATGCGGTGGACGATGCCCGGGCGCAACTCGCCGCCGATGTTCGACAGCTGGCCCTGGTAGCGATACAGCAGCGCGTTGACCAGCGTGCCGGACTGGCCGGCCTCTCCGGCGCCGGCGTGCACGGCCATGCCCGCAGGCTTGTTGACCACCACGCAGTCCTCGTCTTCATAGAGCACGTCCAGCGGGATGTTTTCCGGCTCGGCGCGCAGCGGAACCGGCGGCTGCGGATCGACCTGGATCGACTCGCCGCCTTCGAGTTTCGTCGACGGACGCGCCGTGCGTTCGTCGACCAGCACGCGTCCTTCGCGGATCCAGCTCTGGATGCGGGTGCGGGAGAAGTCGGTGAGTTCGCCCGCCAGGAAGCGGTCGAGGCGGACCCCCGAGGCTTCGTCGGGAGCGTCCAACTGGATTTCTTCGGCCAAACTTGCAGGCTAGCAGTTCGAGCGGCGCCGGAGGACGATCAGGCGGTGATCGGCCAGGGACCGCAACAGCGGCCAGCCCGCGCAGGCGCGGTCGAGCCGGGCCAGCAGGCGCGCCCAACGGGGATGTCGGCGCGCCCAGGGCTCCAGGTAGCTCGGCGGCACGAACACGCCCACCCCCGGCGCCTCTTCCAGCCGGAACCAGGGCTCGAACGCCTCACGAACGTGGCCGACGCCGTGATAGAGGATCTTGAGCTCGTCATGCCCGACCGAGGCGCGCACCCAGCCGCCGGACCAGCGCCGGGCGGCCTTGTGGAGTTGGCGGGTCAGCGGGAAGAACAGCGTCTCCCACAGGCAGAACTTGTTCATCAGGCACAGCGCGACCGGCGCGCCGGGTTCGAGGCGTTCGGCCAGGGCAGCCGCCACCGGCCGCAGCTCGGCCACGCAGTTGAGCGGGCTGAAGCTCGAGTAGGCGCCGTCAAAGCCACGCTCGGGCAGCTCGTCCAGGCGCTCCAGCGGCAAGGCCAAAACGGCGGCCCGTTCGCCCAGGCCCTCGTCTGCGATGCGCTGCTCGGCGACGGCGACCATTTCGGGCGACAGGTCCACGCCCTCCACCTCGCACCCGCGGCGGGCGAAGCGCAACAGATCCTCGCCGGTGCCGCAGCCCAGATCCAGCAGCCGCGTGCGGCCCTCGAACAGTCGGTCATACACGCGCCATAGCTGCTCGCGCTGCAGCCGGCCGATGATCGATGCGGTGAAATCGGCGTCGTAGGTTTCGGCAGCGGCGTCGAAGGCGATGCGGGCGGCGTCGCTCACGCTTCGACCTCCGCCGCCGTCGCCAGCAAGCCTTGCCGGGCGGCGGCGACGGACTGGTCGAGGTCCGGGTCGAGCTGTCCGGCGAGTTCCAAACGCCGGCGCTTCACTTCGCTCTTGAGGAGCTGGTCGGCGAAGGAATAGAAGCGCCGCGAGCGACGCCCCTGGATGCGCCAGCCGCGGTCGGTGGTCTCGCGCCACGGCAGGCCGGATTCGAGCCGATCCTCGATCTCCTCAAAGTACGCCGTGCCCTTGATGGGGTACGAAACGGTGGTGAAGAAGACGTCGGGCAGGCAGGCCTTGAGGTGCTCGACCGTCGCCTCGATGTCTTCGATCTCCTCGCCCTCGTAGCCCCACATCAGGAACATGCCGGTCTCGATGCCGCGCTGCCGCAGCAGATCCACCGCGCGGCGCACCTGCTCTACCTTCACGCCGCGCTGCATCGCGTCCAGGATGCGCTGCGAGCCGCTCTCGGAGCCGACCCAAACGCGATAGGCCCCCAACTCGGCCAAGGCGTCGGCCATCCGCTCGTTGAGCCGGTCGGCGCGGGTGATGCACTCGAACGGGCGCAGGATCTCGCGCCGGCGGGCCTCGGCGAGATAGTCGAGCAACCAGCCGGGATGGATGGTAAAAACGTCGTCGGCCATCCACAACCGCTCGGGGGCGTAGCGCTCGACGAGACTCTGGACCTCGTCGGCGAACCCGGCGGCTGAGCGGCGCCGGTGCGTCATGCCGAAGGTGGAGTGGCTGCACCAGCGGCAGCGGTAGGGGCAGCCGCGCGAGGCGATGGCGTTGAGCGAACCGTAGCCGTGGGCCTTGCGCCATGTTTCCAGATACGCCCGCAGGTCGATGCGCTCGCGGTCCGGCCAGGGCTGGGCGTCGAGGTCGGCGATCTGGGCGCGCGGGCCGCTGAAGCGAACGGCGCCGGATTGGTCGAGCCAGTGCACCCCCGGGGTCCGGGACGGTTCGGCGCCGCTGAGCAGCTCTTCCAGGGTCCGCTCGCCTTCGCCTTCCACCACCAGATCGGCCCCGGCCCGCAGATACTGCTCGGCGTAGTTGGCGGGCTCCGGCCCGCCGGCGATTACGCGCCAGCCGCGCCGTTTGGCGGCTTCGATGACTCGGACCACCGAGCCGCGGGTCAGCAGCGTGCCGTAGACGCCCAGCGTCGCCGGCTCGCCCTCGTCGAGCCGCGCCTCGAGCCCCGCGAAGCTGCCGAAGGTCGAGTCGTAGACCTCCACCTGAAAGCCTTTCGTCCGCAGGTGCGACGAGACGTAGAGCAGCCCCAGCGGAGGATAGGGTTTTTGGATCTCCCGCTCCTTCTCGTCCTCGGCCAAGAAATAGCCGTGCGTCAGCAGGAGGTCCATGGGCGTACCGGGTGTGGGTTGCGGCAGGAGGGCTCGGCGGCGGCCAACTCTTCCCAGCCGGCCCGCAGGTGTTGGTCGGCGGCGGGCTCGGCGCGACCGTTGATGAGGTCGACTTCGAGGTGGACCAGGTCGCGCAGGCGGCGGTAGAAGTCGCTCGAATAGACGCCGGGGAACATCATGGCCAGGTCGTCGGAGTGCGTCCAGTTGCGCTTCGGGCCGAGTTGATCGGCGACCAGGTCATGGAAGCGCGTCCCCGGCAGCGGGTATGAGACCGAGACGCCCACGTCGTCCGGCTCGGCTTCCCGCAGCAGTTCCAGCGTCTGCTGGATGTCCTCCCACTCTTCGCCGGGATATCCGAATTGCAGGAAAAAGCCCGCCCGGATGCCATGGTTGCGCAGGTTGGCGCGGGCTTCGAGGATCTGCTCCACGCGAGTCTGCTTGTCCATCGCGTCGAGGATTTTTTGCGAACCGGATTCCGCGCCCATCCACACCTCTTCGCAGCCGGCTCGCGCCAGGGCGCCGACCGTCTCCCGCGTCATCAGATCACAGCGCGACTGCATCTTGAACGGCAGCCGCGCGTCGAGTTTCTCCACGGCGTCGGCGAAGTCCATCGTCCAGCGGTTGGACAGGGCAAAAATGTCGTCGGCGAACCAGATGTGCTCGGCGCCGTGCCGCTGCTTCACGTGCGCCATCTCGGCGGCCAGGGCCTCGGCGGAGCGGACGGCGTACTGCTGACCGAAAAGCGGCTTGGCGCACCAGTTGCAGTGGTAGGGGCAGCCGCGGCTCGAAATCAGGCTGACCGAAAAGCGTCCGTGCGCCTCGCGCCAGCGGTCGCGATAGGGCGCCAGGTCGATCAGGTCCCAGGCCGCCGCCGGCAGCCGGTCCAGGTCTTCAATGCGTCGGCGCGGGGCTGTCTTGCGCAGGGAGCCGTTGCGGTAGGCCAGGCCGGCGATGTCGCTGAGCGGGGTCCGCCTGGCCAGCGCGCCGACGGCCGGGGGCAGCGTCAGCTCCACTTCCCCGAGCGCTACGGCCTGGGCGCCGGCTTCGAGGTAGAGCTCGGGCCGGTCGGAGGCGTCCGACCCGTTCACCACCGCCGGGGTCGACCGCCGGGCCGCTGCGCCGAGCATCGCGCAGGCCAGGTCGCGCTGCGCGGTCAGACACATTTTCGTGAGGAAGTTGAAGTTGTCTTCGACGATCGCCACGGCTCGAGGCCGCGCCTGTTCCAGCTCTTCTTCGAACTCCTCGACCCCGGAGCAGAAGGCCGCATCGAACACCGCCACCGAATAGCCGGCTTCGCGCAGGCAGGCCGCGGCGATCAGCGTCTGCAGCGGCGGGTAGGGCTGCATCTTGCGGACCTGCTTGGGGTCGGCGGCGATGCGATTGGAGTGCGCCAGCAGAACGTCGACCGGCACTAGATCGCCTCCCCGGTCAGCAATGACCGCTTGAGCGCCAGCCGCTTGCGCGCCTCATACGTCCACAGCTCGAGCGGCATGCCGAACGCCTGCTTCTCCAGCCGCCACGTCACCGGCCGCCGCGCCGCTTCGAGCAGCCTGCGCCGCCAGCCGCCGGGGCTGCGGCGTTTCTGCTTGGCCAGCTCGTTCGCCAGCGCCAGCCAGCGGACGCTGCGCTCGAGCGAGCGGCGCTCGTCGTCGCTCATCCACGGCAACTTTGCGCCGCCGAGCGAAAAAGCCTCCCACTCTTCGAGCGATTGGGGCTGACGCAGGCCGAGCGCCTCGACCTCCGGCCAGACCGGAATGCCGGGGTAGGGCGTGAACAGGTTGGGCGAAAAAGTGACGTTGTCGAACCGCCGGGCGATGGCGCCCATCACGGCGACGGTCTGATCGCGGTCGGCCTGGGTTTCGCCGGGAAACCCGAAAATCAGGTTGTAGGTGGCGCGGATGCCCGCCTGCCGGCACTTGCGGGCCGCCTCGAACATGTCCTCCACGCTCTGGTGGCGCTTGTCCATCCGGCGCAACACCTCCGGCGAAGCCGACTCAGTTCCAAAACCGATGTGCTCCACTCCCGAGGCCGCCAGCAGCCGCACGTCCTCGTCGCTCATGCGGCAGAGCAGGTCGGTGGAGGCCTGGAACGTCCAGCGGAAGCGCGCGCCGCGCTCGAGCAGTCCCTGCGCGATGGCCACGGCGCGCCGGGTCTGCACCAGGAAATTCGAGTCCAGCAGCGCCACCTCGTCGATCTGGCAGCGCTCGGCCAGGGTCACCAGTTCGTCGACCGTGCGCTCCACGTCGAGCGGGTTGAAGCGCCGGTCATAGAAGACCATGTCCGTGCAATAGCGGCAGGCGTAGGGACAGCCGACGCTGGTGGCGTAGGGCAGCTTGCGTCCGCCGCCCGCCCGCTCGTAGGCGTCGAAGTCGGCTAGCTCGTAGGCCGGGGGCGGCAGCTCGGACTGCGGCGCCATCGGCCGGTCGGGCTCGATCGCGATCGCTCCGTCGCGCTTCCAGCCGCAGCCGGCGACGCCCGCTAGCGATTCTCCGGCCTCCAGCCGTCGGCAGATTTCCAAAAAACTCCGCTCGCCCTGGTGCTTGACGATGGCGTCCACGTACGGCTCGCGCAGCGTCTGCTGGGGCAGCAGCGTGGGGTGCCAGCCGCCAAAGACGACCGGCATTTCCGGCCGCAGCCGCTTCACCCGACGGGCGGCGTCGACGGCGCCGCGAATCATCGGGCCGGTCAGCAGCGAGACGCCCAGGCACAGCGCATCCGCGCATTCGCGCTCGACTCGCTCGAGCCACCGCGGCTCGACGGCGGCGTCGACGAGGCAGACCTCGAAGCCGTCCGCCAGCAAAGGCGCGGCGACCGCCAGCAGTCCCGCGGGCGGGCCGAGCGGCGCTCCCTCGTACGGCGGCAGGAACAGGACGACCTTGCTCATGGCGTCGCCGGCTCCGATTCGAGTTGCTGCGCGTCGACCACCGGCTTCGACGCCGACGAGGCCCGGCGCTTGACAACGTTTTTGAGCCACAGCTCCGCCGGCAGGCCGTAGAAATCATGATCGAGCCGCCACTGCGCCGGGACGCTGATGGCGCGGTCGAGCGTCCGTCGCCAGCTCGGGCGCTGGTCCGCCGCGATCGGCTTGCGGTCGAAGGCGATGCGCAGGTAGTCGCGCATGGTCTGCACCCGCCGGTGCGCACGGCCTTCGAGCCAGGGCAGGGAAGTGTAGCGCGGAAAGAAGTCCGCCCAGCCCTCGAAGGTCGTCGGCAGCTCCACGCCGCACTCCACCGCTCTGGGCAGCACCGGAGAGCCGGGGTAGGGCGTAAAAATGTTGGTCCAGAACTCCGCGCCGGGATAGCGGCGGCAGACGTCGGTGATGAAGCGGACGGTTTCGCGGCGCTCGGCCTCGCCCTCGCCGGGAAACCCGAAAATGATATTGAACGACGGGCGGATGCCGGCCGCCAGACATTTTTCGGCGGCGGTGTGGATGGTCTCGAGCTTCTGAAAGTCCTTGTTCATCAAGTCGAGGACTTTCGCCGACGCCGATTCGGCTCCGTGGCAGATCTGCGTCAGGCCGCCGCGCCGCAGGGTCTTGAGCTGCTCGACCGAGAGGCGTCCGACGAGGTTGGTGGTGGCCTGGACGCTCCATTCATGCCGCACGCCGCGTCGCGCCAACCCTTCGCCGATCGCCACCGCACGGTCCAGGTCGACCAGGAAGTTGTCGTCCACCACCCACAGCAGGTCGAGTCCGTAGCGCTCGCCCAAGCCGGCCATCTCTTCCACGGCCTGCTCGGCGGGCAAGGCGTTCCAGGCGCGCTTATAGACGGCGGCGTTGGTGCAAAAGGCGCAGTCGTACGGGCAGGCGAGCGACGACGTGTACATCGCCCAGCGCTTGCCGGTGACGCGCTGGTAGGCGTCGAAATCGGCCAACTCGTAGGCCTTGGGAGGCATCTCGGCCAGCGGTCGCATCGCGCGCGGCGGGTTGAAGACGAGCTCGCCGCCGCGCTTGTAGCCCACGCCCTCGACGCCTTCGAGCGATTCCCCGGCGGCGATGCGGTCGACAACTTCGAGCATCGCGTCTTCGCCCTGGCCGCTGACGACCACGTCCACGGCTTCTTCCGCCAGCGTCTGATCGGGTAGCAGCGAGGGGTGCCAGCCGCCCAAAATCACCGGCTTGTCGGGATAGAGTTTCTTGGCTTCGCGGGCGATCAGGACCGTCTCGCGAATCATCGGCCCGGTCACCAGCGAGATCGCCAGGCAGAGCGCGTCTTCGAGTTCGGCCAGAACGCGCTTGCGAAAGCCTGGGGTGATGGTCGAATCGACGATGCGGACGTCGTAGCCGGCGCGGAGCAGCGGCGTCGAGACGGCCAGGATTCCCAGCGGGGCCGTCGCTTCGAGGCTCGAGAAAGCCGGAAAGAAAAAGAGGATCTTTTTCGACGCCATCACGGAGAATAGCGGGATGGCGCGCTCCCGCCAGTCTGCTCGATGCTACCAGACCGTCCAAGCCGATGGCCGTGCTTGACCCCCGCGAAGGTTTCCAGCGTTGGGCAGCCTGTTACGACTCGGGCGACAACGCGCTGCGCAAACTGTCTGATCGCGCGGTGCGAGAGGCTGTTGGCGAGCATCCGCCGGGCCTCATTCTCGATGCCGGCTGCGGCACGGGTTCTTGGCTGCGGGCCTGGCCTCGGGCGGTGGGGCTCGACTTCAGTCCGGCGATGCTGAGCCGTTGCCCGCCGGACCGCGTGGCGTTGGCGGACTTGGCGGCGCCGCCGGTTCGCCCCGACAGCTGCGATCTGATCGTCGCCTGCCTGACGCTTTCCTACCTGGCCGACCCGGCCGCCGCCTTGCGCCTGCTCCAGCGCGCCGCCAGGCCGTCTGGCCGCATCGTCGTGGTCGATCTGCACCCGGCCGCGCACCAGGCGGGCTGGCGGCGCACGTTCGAGGCCGACGGCCAAACGTGGGAGATCCGCAGCCGCCCCGACCGCCTCGCTGAAGCCCTCGCCGCCGGCCCGGGGCCCGGGTGGGCGGAGCAGCAACGCGAAGCCGTCAGCTTCCGCTGGGAGGACCGCGCCTGGTTCGAGCGCCCGGGGGCCCCGGAGATCGGCCGTGTCGTCAGCGTTCCGGCCCTGCTGCTGACGGTCTGGAGCCGAACTGCCGTGTTCTAGTACTGCTGGACCCAGCCGGCTTTGTCAGCGACAATAGGGCCTTTAGGGAGGCCCTTTTCATGTGGAAACGTATTCAGACAGCAGCCTTGGCGCTGGCCGCAGTCGGCCTGCTCCAAGCAGATTTCTCCTACCAGGAGCACACCAAGATCACCGGCGGAAGCATCGCGGGCGCGATGAAATTCGTGGGCAAGATGGGCGGCGGGCTCGACAATCTCGACTCGCAGGTCTACGTGCAGGGCGACAAGATGGCCCGCGTGGACGAGCGCTCGAGCATGATCATCGACCTCGCCGCCGAGACCATCACCAACGTCGATCTCAAGAACCAACGCTACTCCGTGGTCACTTTTGAACAGATGATGCAGGCCATTGAGCAGGCTCAGGCCAAGGCGCAGGCCGAGATGGACAAGGCCCGCAAGAAGAATCCAGACGCCAACGTCGAGATCACCTACAGCGTCGACATCCAGGACCCCAACCGCAGCCAGAACATCGCCGGCTACAACGCCAAGGAGATGATTCTGCTCATCACCGCCAACGTCCGCGACGCCGACAAGAACCAGTCCGGCGCGATGAACATCGCCACCAACATGTGGCTCGCCAAGGACATCGACGGCTACCGCGAAGTCCAGGACTTCCACAAACGCATGGCCGCAAAACTCGACTGGAACCCCAACAGCCAGATGCTGTCCGGCATGCAGCAGGGTTTCCAGATGGGCGACGCGATGGCCAAGCTCCAGGAGCACGCCGCTTCGATGGAAGGGCTGCCGGTGAAGCAGGTTATGCGCATGGGCGGCACGGCCGAAGGGCTCCAGCAGGTTTCCTCCAGCGATCAGCAGGAGGTGGCGGAAGCCAATGAGCAGTCGTCGATGAAGGAAGGCCTCAAGGGCCTGGGCGGCGCGCTCGGCGGCGGCCTCGGCGGTTTTGGCCGCAAGAAGAAAAAAGACAAGGACCCCGAGCCGGCCCGCAATGACGGGGCGATGAAGGCTTCGCAGGCGGGCGTACTGATCGAGATGACGACGGAATCGTCGAACTTCTCTTCGGCGGCCGTCCCGGCGGACAAGTTCGTTGTCCCGGCCGGCTTCCAGCAGGTCGAGAGCGACATGCTCAAGGGCCTGCGCTAGCGGGTTGGCTATAGCCCCCGGCTTTAGCCGGGGGCAATGCACGTTTAAGCGACTCAAAGTACGACACTTGCCCTCACCCGCTCTCGCGGGTGAGGGCAAGTGCAACAGACGGGAAGGTCCGATCTTCGTTACCCCCGGCTGGAGCCGCGGCTAAAGCCGGGGGCTATCACCGAACACTCCTGTCACGTTTTCACACAGCCTCTGCAGCCGGGGGAAACCCGGGACTTACCGTCCCGGCCTCGGTTTCGGGTTCACCGAGAGCGGTCCGAGCCCCCGACGGGAAGTCGGGGGTTTCCCTGGGTCAAGCCGGAGGCTACCTCGAACTCTCCCGCTTCGGCCCTGCGAAACGGCCCGCTCGACGGCTAGAACTCGCTCGAAACGCTACAATGGACAGTTTCTCCAAGAGGAGTCCGAGAGCTACCGTGTCCAATCCGCTGAAGCACAAATCCAAGACCATCACCGACGGGCCGACCCGCGCCCCTGCCCGGTCCTACTACAAGGCGATCGGCTTTACCGACGAAGATCTGGCCAAGCCGATTGTCGGCATCGCCAACACCTGGATCGAGTGCATGCCGTGCAACTACCACTTGCGCGAGCTGGCCGAGCGGGTCAAGCAGGGCGTCCGCGACGCAGGCGGCACCCCGATGGAGTTCAACACCATCGCCATCTCCGACGGCATCACGATGGGCACCGAGGGCATGAAGGCCTCGCTGGTGAGCCGCGAGCTGATCGCCGATTCGATCGAGCTGACCGCGCGCGGCTATATGTTTGACGCGCTGGTGGCGATCGTCTCGTGCGATAAGACGATCCCCGGCGGCGCGATGGGCCTGGCCCGGCTGGATGTGCCGTCGGTGCTGCTGTACGGCGGCTCGATCATGCCCGGCAAGTTCAAGGGCGTGGACGTCACCATCCAGGACGTTTTCGAAGGCGTGGGCAAGCATTCCAAGGGCCTGATGTCCGACGCGGACCTCAAAGAGCTCGAGGACGTTGCCTGCCCCGGCGCCGGCGCCTGCGGCGGCCAGTACACCGCCAATACCATGGCGACGGTGATGGAAGTGATGGGCATTTCGCCGCCCGGTTCGGCCAGTGTTCCGGCTACTGCGCCGGGCAAGGGCGACGTGAGCTACGAAGCGGGCAAAATCGTGATGGAGGCGCTCCGCAAGGGCATCAAGCCGTCGGACCTGTTCACCCGCGCCTCCTTTGAGAACGCCATCGCCAGCGTCGCCGCCACCGGCGGCTCGACCAACGCCGTGCTGCACCTGTTGGCCATGGCGCACGAGTCAGGCGTGGAACTCGAACTCGAGGACTTCAACCGCATCTCCGACCGCACCCCGCTGCTGGTGGACCTCAAGCCCGGCGGCCACTACGTCGCCGCGGACGTCTGGACCGCCGGCGGCGTCCAGGCGATCACCAAAAAGCTCATCGAGGGCGGCTACGTCGACGGCACGGCGAGGACGGTGACCGGCCAGTCGCTCGAGGAGTCCGTGGCGCACGCCCAGGAGACTCCGGGGCAACAGGTGATCCACTCGCTCGACAAGCCCATCAAGCCGACGGGCGGACTCGTGATTCTGCAAGGCAACCTCGCCCCCGACGGCGGCGTGGTGAAGGTGGCCGGCGGCAAGCACTTGCAGCACCGCGGCCCGGCTCGCGTCTTCGAGGCCGAAGAAGCGGCGATGAACGCGGTCACGGCGGGCGAGATCCAGGACGGCGACGTGATCGTCATCCGTTACGAAGGTCCCGCCGGCGGCCCCGGCATGCGCGAGATGCTGGGCGTTACCGCGGCCGTCGTCGGCGCGGGCCTGGGCGAGACGGTCGCGCTGCTGACCGACGGCCGCTTCTCCGGCGCCACGCGCGGCTTGATGGTCGGCCATGTCGCCCCCGAAGCCGCGCTGGGCGGACCGATCGCCGCCGTCGAAGAAGGCGATATCATCGTGCTCGACTGTATCGCGAAAAAGCTCGAGATCGAGGTCGACGACGCTACGCTCGCGGCCCGCTTGGCAAAGATCGCGCCGCGCGAACCTCGCTACAAGACGGGCGTTTTCGCCAAGTACGCCAAGCTGGTCAAGTCCGCCAAGTACGGCGCCATCACGGATCCGGACTGGTAGTCCCGCCGCACGACCCGCGAGTCCAGGGCCCGAGCGCTGAGCGCTCGGGCCCTGCTGTTTTTGGCGGTGAGGAACCGGAGGCGTGCGGCCGATAAGACTCTCGTGGAAGCGAACCGTCCAAGGGAAGTCGCCAAAGTCTTAGTACGCACGTACTAGGACCTGATGAGGCCTTAGCTACGCCTTCTCCTGTACGACCAATGGGGTATTGTGTGAAAACTGGGAATTTCCCTAGACTAAGGCGCAGGTCCTAGAGGACTTCCGAACCAAAGTTTCAAGAGGAGGCGGTCGACTGTAAAATGCTGAAAAACAGTCACTTAAAACGAAGTCATCGAACTGATGCCGGCAACGCTTTCATCGAGTTTGCCTTGGTATTCCTGCTGCTGCTCACGATGATCGTGGGAATGTTTGAGTTCACATGGGTACTATTTTTGCGCGCGACGTTCCACCATGCCGTGCGCGAAGGCGTCCGGGCGGCCATTACGGGCAACGATCAGCCCAGCGGCCTTGATGCTCGCGTTAAGTCCGTCATCCAGGACAAGAGCTTTGGTCTGCTGGACGCGGCTGCGTTGGACGCTCATGTGAGCATTGAGTTCTTTGATCCCAACTGTGCCGGCACCACCTGTCCGTTGGCCAACGCCGAGCCGGGCAGCATCGTACGCGTCGGCATCAATTGCTACAGCCTGACGCCGATCACCAACTTGATCCGGAAAGACCCGCAGGGCGCCACCCTGCCGTTCGCGTTGACCGTGTCAGCGTCGGACAAGATGGAGCCGTTCCCAGGCGGGGCGGCCAACCGCGGAACCGTCGCCAGTCCGACGGCCTGCGGGCCCTAAGGGGGGAGCCAGCGATGCGAAAGTTATTCAGAACTCGATTCTTTCAAGACGAGCGGGCGCAATCGATCGTGGAGTTTGCGGTTGCGCTGCCGTTTCTGGTCCTGATGTCGGTCGGGACCTTTGCGGTCGGCATGATTTTGGACCGCCATCTGACCTTGGGGCAGGTCGTGCGCAACGGCGGCAACATGTACGCCCGCGGCATTGACTTCTCGATCGAACAGAACAAGCGCTTCATCATGGACGCCGGAACCGGGTTGGACCTCCAACTCACCGGCGGCAAGAGCGCCGTCTGGTTCACGCTGTTGACTCGCGTGCCGGACGACGCCCAGTGTCCGACCGGCTGGGGCGGGTCGCGGGACTGCAACAACAACGGGCGCATCGTGATTGCGCAGCGCTATAGGATCGGCGACACGTCGGGGACGGGGATGGGCAGCCGACTGCAAACTTCTCAGGCCGCGACGCAGTTCGTCGACAAGAACGGGCAGGCCGCCGTCGAAGGCGATCATATCAACCACTTCGATCTGGTGGAGGCTTGGGCGGACAGTGCGCCGCCCTCAGTGACCAATTCGGCGACCGGGCTCCTGAAGAACGAATTGATCTACGTGGTCGAGGTGATCCATCGGCCGACCTCGATCTCGTTCCAGGGCATCTTTGCGCCCGAGTTCATGTACGCCCGCGCGTTCTTCTAGACCAGCGCCTAGAGGAAGTCAAGGTTGGCGGTGATGCGCACGCCTTCGGCTGCGAAGCGGTCCAGAAAGTCCTGCGTGCGGCTGCGCGCCAACTCCCGATCCTCCACGCCGAGGTTGATGTTGAGAAGGTCCACCATCCAGGGGGCCTTGAGGCTGAAGCGCACGTAGCTGTCCGCCACGGCCAGCGCCACCGGCAGCGTGGTGCGCTTGGAGTCGTCGTGGACGTCGACGTTGCGCGCCGCGAGGAGTTTGTCGAACTCCTCGCGCAGGATGCGCCGAAACATCTCTTCGGTGAAGACGTCGCCTTCCGCCAGCCCCAGCTCCGGGTCGCCGGCGGTGAGCGTTGCGCCCTTGTGCAGCCACTCCCACAGGATGCTCAGGCGGATCTCGCCGGTGGCCATGTCTTCCATCAGGTAGAGCACGTCGTCGTTGCCAAAGAAGTCGGCCGGCTTGAGCGCGGCCGCCTGGAAGCCCTGCTCGAACGCGTTGCCATACTGCACGGCGACGCTGACCAGGTCCCGCGCTCCGCGAATCGTGCGCGGCGCCGGCTCGAGCAGCGTCAGTCCAGCCGCATCGTCCTCGGTGTAGGTGAGGGCGGGGAAGGAGCGTCCGGCCTGGTTGGCCTCGCCCGCCCGCTCCCACACCGGGCGGATGATGTGCACCATCTTCCAGTGCGCCACCCATTTGCCGCTGGCGCCTTCGCGCTGCTCGCGTTCGGCCCCGAGCACCGCCCGCTTCATGCTCTCCGCTACGCCGCTCTCCGAGCCGACCGGGATGTTGGGTTCCATGCCGCCCTGCCACAGCGCGAACTGTCCTTTGGCGTCCGGCGTGTTCGTCGCCCGGCGCACGCGGTCCTCGTAGTTCCGCATGTAGCCGTAGGTCATCGTGACGGCGTCGATGTTGGGATGCAGAAAGCGCGGGTCCCAGGCCATCGCGTCGGCGACGCTGTTGATGTAGTCCCAGCGGCCTGTGTTGAAGCCGACGAACCGCAAGCCCAGCGCCGCACGGATCTCCATCAGCTGGAACGAGGCTTCGAGCTGCTCGACCAGGACGTAGGTCTTGATTGTTCCCACATCCAGACCGAGGCAGCCCTCGATGCCGCTCAAGATCTCATGCCACAGCGCCGCCTCTTCGGCGGTCTGGATTTTTGGCAAATACAGAACGATCGAGGACCCGGCGCCCTGCAGAGTCTGGTGGTTGGCCACCACATAGAGGACTGCGTCGACGATGGAGGCCGAGAAGCCGCTGCCGTCGGCGTTGCGGATATGGCGGTCGTCCAGATGCAGCCCGCGCGCCCGGAAAATCTTGGTGGTGAAGTCGAGCTGCTTGCGCCAGTCGCCCACGATGTCGCGGCCGAAGAAATCTTGCGCCCAAGCGTTCATCTCGCCGGCCACGGTCTCGGCCGCTTCGAGGAAGACGGGATCTTTGGAGAACGCCAGCCGCAGGTTGCGCTGGTTGTCCAGCGACATCGACTCGATCTGGCCCAGAGCGTCTTCGCCGTCGAACATCCAGCCGTCTGCGCCGGAGAGCAGCGCGTAGGCGGCGTTGCGGATGCTGCGCGCCAGCGACGAATGCGGCTTGGCGGCCGGCCCGGTGCCCTGGATCCACTGTCGCTCGAGATCGGCGGGAATCGCTGAGCCGGTAAAATTTCCGGCGCGAGCGTCGGCGACGCGAATCGAGGTCCGCCCGATGGCGGCTTCCGGATCCAGGAACTGGATGTGGCGACCCTCCTCGGAGCGCCGCCGTCGGCGATCGAGCCGCGCCTGCATCAGCGCCTTGCGCTCGGCGTCGAGAGGGGCGAGCTCCGCCATGACCTCGAGGGCTCGCGGCGTGACGACGTCGTCGTAGTGGTCCAGCACTCCGGCCCGAATCTCAAAACCGTCTGGGATCGGCATCGCTTCAGCCTACAAGAGATCGCCCACGGCTTGCGAGATCAGGCGCGACGCGGCGCCTAACGCCAGGTTCCCGGGACAGGGGTCCAACCGGCGACGCCCCAGCCTTTGATCTCCGTGGCGGGATCGAACGCGCCGTCTCCGTTGGCGTCCACGAACCAGACGCCTCCGGAGAACACACCCACGTCGTCGGTCCCGTCGCCGTTCCAGTCCGCGACGACAGGGCGGTCGCCGGGCGAGCCCCAGCCGAGCTGCTCGGTGGCGGGTTGGAACAAAAAGTCGCCGTTGACGTCGCGGAACCAGGTCGAATCGGGAGCGATCGCGCCTAATTCGTCCTTGCCGTCGCCGTTCCAGTCGCCGACGATCGGGGTCCAGCCGGCGACGCCCCAGCCTTTCATCTCCGTGGCGGGGTCGAACGAGCCGTCGCCGTTGCGGTCGATGAACCACGTCCCGCCGGAGAAGACGCCCATCTCGTCGCGGCCGTCGCCGTTCCAGTCGCCGACCACCGGGATGTCGCCCGGCGAACCCCAGCCGTGCATCTCGGTGACGGGGTCGAACAGCAAATCGCCGTTGAGGTCGCGGAACCAGGTGGAGTCCGGCGCCACCACGCCGAAATCGGTCCTGCCGTCGCCGTTCCAGTCGCCCGGCGCCGGCGTCCAGCCGGGCTGTCCCCAGCCGCGGACCTCCGCGGCAGGGTCGAACTGGCCGTTGCCGTCGAAGTCGACGAACCAGACGCCGCCGGAGTAGACGCCGAGATCGCGGACGCCGTCGCCGTTCCAGTCCCCTTGCACCGGAGTGTCGCCCGGGGAGCCCCAGCCGAAAATCTCGCTCTGGCTGTCGAACTCCGAGTCGCCGTTGAGGTCCAGGAACCAGGAGCCGTCGATGAAGACGCCCAAGCGCGCCGCCAAGGTCTGTGCGGCGGGCGATTCGAGCGCGAGGCCGCCGGGAACGGCCGCGGTCAGGCCGCCGGATTCGATCAGGATCGTCGCCAGCGGCCGGCCTCCTGGGCTCGGCGGCGGCCCGGCGATGGGATTGGAGAAGACCGTGAAAAACAGCGCGCCCGTGTAGGAGTCGACTGGAAAGCTGGGGTTGAATCCGACCGAGCCGGGCACGATCTGCAGGCTCGGCGCCGGCAGCTGAATCTGCGATTGCGTGACGGTCTCGAGCCCCGTTCCCCACAGGTAGATGTCCGACGCGCCCGGAGGCAGCTCGATCGCGCCGCCGCTGTGGATGACCACCTGCCCGTTGGCGATGCCGACCAAGCCGATGTCCAGCGCCGGCGTCCCCAGCGAGACCAGGAAGTCCGCCGTGGTTTCGCCTCCCGCGGCGACTGCGACGGTGTGGCCGGGGCCGCCGAAACGCGTCACCTGGAAGGGCGCTGTGACCTGGTTGTCCTGCAGTGCCACGTTCGTCGGAAAAGCCGGCCCGTCGAGCGATTCCAGGAGGACGACGTAGTCGCCCGGCGGAACCAGGATGCTGTAGGCGCCGGTGGACAGGTCCGTCTGCGCCGAAATCGTCACGCCGGTGGCGACATTGACGGCGACGGCCATGCCGCTGCGGACCGCGCCGCCTCCGGTCAGAGAAGCCGTGCCGCGAATCCGTCCGAACTGCGCCTGCGCTCCGTTCTGCGGATAGAAATCGAGGGCGAAGGCGATATCGTCGGCGGTCAGGTCGCGTCCGTGGGTGGCGCCGATGCGGCCGAATGGCCACAAAGAGGCGCCAAAGACGTTGCTGTGTTCCATGCCGACCGCGTGTCCGAGCTCATGCAGCACGGTCGACTCGATGTCGAACGCCCCGGCGGCCCCGGTGGTTGCGAACGGCGCCGAGGCGCCGCCGGCGTCTTGGGTGTCGGGGTTGAGCAGGATGTCGCTCTCAGTGATCGATCCGCTCGGCGTCGAAAACACGATCGTCACCGCGATCGCATCGCCGACGATCTGACGATTGTGCGGGGTGTCTTCGAAGGTGATCACGTTCACGCCGTCCTGCCCGTTGGGAGAGATCGCAGTCAGCTGCGCCGGCAGGAACGAAACCGTCGAATCAGCCAGCCCGCTCCAGCTCTGCAGCGCCGCGTTGATGGCCGCGACGGGCGCGCTGTCGGCGGTGATCGTCGGCTCGCCGTGGGTGTTCAGCAGCCCGGCCTGGGTCTGGTTGTTCACCAGGAACTGGATGTTCGTCGGGTTGGAGCGGAACTGCGGCGACCCCTGCTCGGTTCGCAGTCGCGTGTAGCCTTGCAGCAGGCAGACGCCGCCCACAGCCAACACGAACAACGTGGCCGCTCGCCGGACGCTGCGGCGCGAGGGGGGGAGAGTGCGAGACATGGCGGGCGCTTCTTACTTCTCGGCCGGCAGCGGACGGATCCAGATGTTGCGGAACGCGACCGGGCCGTGGTCGCCTTGCAACAGCAGCGGGGCCTGAGCGCGCTCCTCCCACGGCGGGATGGCGCGCGTGGCGTAGAGCAGCTCATAGTCGCGCTGCACCTCCACGCCGTTGAGCTCCACTCGCAGGAAGCGGGCGTTCTCCACCTTCTTGCCGTCGGGTCCGAAGCGCGGCGCGCGGAACCAGATGTGCACGCTCTGCCACTCGCCCGGCCCGCGGCTGGCGTTCACTCGCGGCGGCGAGCCGCCGAAGCGTCCTTTGGCGCCGCGGTAGGCGTAGATCGCGCCGTTGTCGGTGACGCTGAGGTCCCTATCGGCGACGCCGACGCTGTCATAGAGCTGAATCTCGTAGTTGCCCATCAGGCAAACGCCGGCGTTGGTGTGGCGCGGCATGGCGTATTCGACGAAGAGTTCCACATCGGCGTACTCCCGCTCGGACACCAGGTTGGCCGACTTGCCCTCCGGGTTGTTGAGCATGGCGACCGGCGTGGCGCCGTCCGGCGGCGCATGCACCAGGGCTTCGTCGTTCATGGGGTCAAGCGCCACCAGGACCGGCGCCTTCCAGTCCCACGGACGCTGCGGGCGCGGCGCGTAGTCCTGGGGACGCCAGCCGCTCAGGTCGCGGCCGTTGAACAACGCCGTCCAGCCTTCGGCCGGGTTGTGGAAAGAGGCCTCCAACTCCAGGTATTCGGGCGTCGGCTGGTTGGCGGCCTGGAAATCAGCCGCACAGGCAAAGCAAACGGAAAGCCACAAAACTAGGGCGCAACGGGACATGGGGCAATCGGCGGTCGCGCTCAGAGCGGCTCGACCCACTTTCTACTAGGCAAACAGCTCGTGGATCGGCTCCACGCCTTCGTCCACCAGCCGCAGCGCTTGGCCGTCCTCGGTCTGCACGGTCGCCGCGGGCGAAACCCCCACGGCGCGGCAGACGGTGGCGGCGACTTCTGCCGGGGCGATGGGCCGCTGTTTGGGCTCCGCGCCCCAGGCGTCGGATTTACCGATGACTTGTCCGCCGCGGACGCCGCCGCCGGCCAGCAGCATCGACCAACAAGCGGTCCAGTGGTCCCGCCCGCCGACCGGATTGATGCGCGGCGTCCGGCCAAACTCGCCGGCCGCGGCCACCAGCGTCCGCTCCAGCCGGCCTTCGCGCGCAAGATCGTCGAGCAGCGCGGAGAAGGCGCGGTCGAACATCGGGCCGACTGACTCGGAGTAGGCTTGGATCGGGCTGAACGGCGCCGAGCCGTGGATGTCCCAGGTGATCTGGTCGAACACCGTGGTGAACATGTTGACGGTGACGAAGCGCTGTCCGGCGGCGGTCAGCCGGGCCGCGCGCAGGCAGCTGTCTCCAAAGCGGTTTGAGCCGTAGCGGGTCCGCGCCTCGTGCTCGCGGCTCAAGTCCAGCGCCGGGTGCGAGACCGCGGGCGTCTCCGCGGCGCCGGCGCCTTCGCGCCAGGCGCTCAGGCTGAGCTGGTCGGCCGAGGGCGCGAACGGGTCGCAGGCCGCGCCGAGGCAGCCGGCGTCCTGGCCGTGCGGCATGTTGCCGCCGGTGGCGCCGATCGGCTCGGGCAGGATGATCGGAGCGGCGCAGCCTTCCAGCCGGCTCAGGGCGCAGGAAAGGTTCGGGGCGCGCTCGCCGTTGCGGAAGAAGCGGCCGGTCTGCATCAACTGATGGCCGGCGTCATGCACCGCCGAGCCGTCGTGATGCAGAGTGCGCAAAATCGCGTACTTGTCGGCGCGGCGGGCCAGCAGCGGAAAGATTTCACTGATCCGCACGCCCGCCACGTTGGTCGGGATGGCGCGGAACGGCCCGCGCACGCTGCTGGGGGCGTCGGGCTTGGGGTCGAAGGTGTCGAGCTGGCTGGGGCCGCCGACCAGGTTGATCCAGATCACGCTGACGCCGGATTGCGCTGCCGAGAGCGATTCGATCTGCGAGAGCCCGGCCAGCCCCAGCGCGCCGGCGCTCAAGAATTCCCGGCGGCGCCAGCCGTTCCGGCGGTGTTGGTCGATCTGGTTCATGGCCTTCCTTTCTCCGCGGACTTCGGCGCTGCGTCGCCGGAGAGGCGGTTGCGGCCATTCTACAGCAAATCGGGACGAGCAAATTGGGCGGCCTCATTCGTCATACAGGGCGATCAGGCTGACCCTGCGGTTCGACGGGTCGTCCGGCGCGTGGTTCTTGCGCAGCCGGCCGGCTGCGAATCCGCGGATCTGGGTGATCCGCTTGGGGTCCACCCCGCCTCGCACCAGGATGCGGCGCGCGGCGTTGGCGCGGTCGGTCGAGAGCTCCCAGTTGGAGTAGTCGTTGCGCGCGCCGAACGGTTTGGCGTCGGTATGGCCCTCGATAGCGAGGTTGTTGTTGAGCTTCGACAACTGCTCGGCGATCGCGAGCAGGGCCTCCTGGCCGGTCCCGGTGGGGCTGGGCTGCGCGGAGTTGAAGAAGACTCCCTCTTCGTCTTCGAGCAGCTCGATGCGCAGGCCTTCGACGGTGACGCTGATCTCGACGTGCTTTTCCAGTTGTCCCAGCTCGGGCATGGCGCGCATGGCTGCACGGATATCGTCGGCCAGGGTTTCGAGTTCGTCCTTGGTCGGGCCGGCGCTGTCGCCGCCGCGCGCCTCGCCGCTATGGCCGCGGATGCTGTAGCCGGTGGGGTCGTCGAAGTAGGACGCCACGGCGACCTTGGTGTCGTCGGTGGCGCTGGCGAGCCACAGCACCAGGAACAGCGCCATCATGGCGGTGACGAAGTCGGCGAAGGCCACCTTCCAGGCGCCGCCGTGCCCGCCGCGGATATGACGGATCTTGTAGACCACGCGCGGCGGCGCTTCGGGCTGCGAGTCGGCTAGGCCAAACCGGCGCGACACGCGTCCTCCATCTCGCCGAACGTGGGGCGCACGTCGTGCGGAATCGTGCGCCGGCCCATCTCCACCGCCAGCAGCGGCGGATGTCCCTTTACGAAGGCGATGAGTCCGGCCTTGAGAAAGCGGAAATAGGCCAACTCGGCGGCGTGGCGCGAGCCGACCGCATGCGCCAGCGGCGCCACGAAGCCGTACGACGTCAGCACCCCCAGAAACGTGCCCACCAGGGCGGCGGCGACCTTGTAGCCCAGCTCCTCGGGCGGACCGCCCAGCGCGCTCATCGCCACCACGATGCCCAGCACGGCGGCGACGATGCCCAGGCCGGGCAGCGCGTCCGCGATCGTCATCATCGAGCGCACCGGATCCTCGTTGTGCTCATGGAGCACTTCGAGATCGGCGTCGATCATCTGCTCGAGATCGAACGTCGAGGCCCCGCCGGCGATCGCCATGCGCAGCGTGTCGCACAGAAACGCCATCGCCTTCGGGTCAGCGAGGATTTCCGGGTAGCGCTGAAACAGAGCGCTCTCGGCCGGCCGCTCGGCGTCCTTCTCCAGGCTCATCATGCCGTTCTTCCGCGCTTCGTGAAAGATGTCATAAAACATTCGCAGGCTCTGCAGGTAGCGGGCGGTGCCGTAAGGCGCCGGGCGCACGACCGCGAACACGTCGTGGCCGATGCGCTTCAGCACCTTCCACGGCGTCGCCGTTACCAGCGAGCCCACCGCTGCGCCCCAGATGATCACGAACTCCGCCGGCTGGTAGAGCAGCGCGAACTCGCCGTGCGCCATCACATAGCCGACGCCGACGGCGAGTGCGACGATCAGAATTCCCAGCAGGACCAGCATCAACAGTTCCTGCTACTCCGTATCGTCCAAGACCGCGCCGATCATCAACGTCGGCGGGCCTGTAGAATGGCAAATAGAAGCGTTCTCATGTCCAACGACCCGCTGACGCCGGGGAGCTATCGACCGGAGCAGTCGGCGTTCCCGCAACAGCCCAGTCCGTTCGGCGACTGGCGGCACCCCATTCAACCGACCCCGCCGCCCCGGCGCGGCCGGTCGGTCTGGTTTCACCTGTTCCTGTTCAGCCTCACCGCCCTGTCCACATGGTTCGTGGGCGGCGCCGTCTATGCATTCTGGCTGCTGCTGATCCTCACCGCCCACGAATTCGGGCACTACTTCGCCGCCAAAGCCCACCGGGTGAAGGCGACGCTGCCTTACTTCATCCCATTCCCGCTGCCGCCGCTGGGCACGATGGGCGCCGTCATCCGCATGTCGGCCTACATCCCCAACCGTCAGGCGCTGTTTGACATCGCCATCGCGGGGCCGCTGGCCGGCATGGCCGTCGCGGTGCCGGTGACCGTCTTCGGCGTCCTGTACGGCTCAACCCAGGTGCCGATGCAGATCGTGCAGGCCGGCAGCCATTTTGGCGACCCGCTCTTGCTGCTGTTCATCGAGCGGCTGGCGCTCGGGCCTCGGCCGGAGAACTACGAGTTGCTGATCGGGCCGATGGCGTTCGCCGGCTGGGTGGGGTTTTTCGTGACCGCGTTGAATCTGTTGCCGATCAGCCAGCTCGACGGCGGCCACATCAGCTACGCGGTCTTCCATCGTCACAGCAAGAAGGTGGCGATCGGCGTCTTCGCCATTCTGGGCGTGATGATGCTGTTCAACGGGCCGCACTACCTGCTGATCCTGGCGCTGGCCTGGTATGCCGGCATCGGCCACCCGCCGACGGTCGACGATCACGTCCCGATCGGACCGAAGCGCAGGGCTCTGGCCTGGCTCGCGCTGGCGATCTTCGTACTGTGCTTCACGCCGACGCCGATCGTGGTGGACTGGCCGCCGGGCTAGACTTACGGGCCGTCAGGTAATTTACCGTTCCGAACGGTGTATGAGCGTGTTAGTCTGAAGGCGTGAGCGAATCCTGGGCGACGCAGGGGCTTTCCGTCGACGAGGCGGCGCGGGCTTTGGGCGTGACGGCAAAAACCGTCAATGAACGCATCCGGCGCGGTTTTGGCGAGGACTGGAAGCCGATCGACAATCTCTTGGCCGAGCCGGGCGGCGTGCGCGTGTTCGTGCGCGGCCACGGCTTTGATTCCCAGGATCAGGTCGAACTCGAACAGGTGGAGAGCGCCAACGGCGCGGCGTCGCTGAACGCCCGCTGGCGCATCCAGCCCATCGACCGCGACAGCCTCCGGCTGCTCGATTCGTCCAGTCTGGGCGGCGGTTCTTGGCAGGGCGGCCGTATCCGGCGCGTCCGCACCATCCGCACCACGTCTTTCCGCCGCGCCGACCTGGGCCGCGCCATGCGGCTCTGCCACCCCGACGACATCCAGGCCATTGTGAAATTGACGCGCCCTGTTTCCGCGCCCCGAGAGGAACCGATGACCACCCGCGAACCCTACATCCCCGAGCCGAGCGAAGGCGGCGGGATTTTTGACGACAAGCCGTTCTACCGGATCGGCAAGTTGCCCCCTTATGTTTTTGCCGTCATCAACGAGATGCGCCACAAGGCGCGCGTGGCCGGGCTCGACGTGATCGACCTCGGCATGGGCAACCCGGACGGGGCCACGCCGAAGGCCGTCATCCAAAAACTGGTGGAAGCGTCGAAAGACAAGCGCAATCACCGCTATTCGATGTCGAAAGGCATCCCGCGGCTGCGCGCGGAGATCTGCAAGCGCTACAAAGCGAACTACGACGTCGATTTGGACCCGGAAACCGAGGCGATCGCCACAATGGGGGCCAAAGACGCCCTGGCGCACCTGCTTTTTGCCGCAATCGGCCCGCAGGACAAGGTGGTCATGCCCGATCCGGCCTATCCCATCCACCAATGGGGCGCCGGCATGGCCGAAGGGCTGCAATGCGCCCTGCCGATGCCTTCTCCGGACGAATTCTTGAATCGGCTGGAGGATGAGTACAAGAAACCCGGCCCGGCGCCGAAAATGGTGCTGGTTTCCTTCCCGCACAACCCGACGACGCAGACGGTGGACCGCAGCTTCTTCGAAACGCTCGTGGCCATGGCCCACAAGCACGGCACGATGATCCTGCACGACTTCGCCTACGCGGATCTGTGCTTTGACGGCTACAAAGCGCCGTCGCTGCTGGAGGTTCCGGGCGCCAAAGAGGTCGGCGTCGAGATCTTCTCGATGTCGAAGTCCTATAACATGGCCGGCTGGCGCGTGGGCTTCTGCCTGGGCAACAAGAAGATGATCAACGCCCTGGCGCGCATCAAATCGTACCTGGACTACGGCATGTTCCAGCCGATCCAGATCGCGGCGATCATCGCCCTGCGCGAGTGCGAAGAGGACACCAAGAGGATCTGCGCGATGTACCAAAAACGCCGCGACGTGCTCGTCGACGGCCTGCACAAAGCCGGCTGGATGGTCGAGCCGCCGAAGGCGACGATGTTCATGTGGGCGAAGATTCCGGACCGCTACGCCTGGGCGGGCTCGCTGGAGTTCGCCAAGCTGACGCTCGAAAAGGCGCTGGTGGCGGTATCGCCGGGCATCGGTTTTGGGGCTGAAGGCGAGGGGTATGTGCGCTTCAGCTTGATCGAAAACGAGCAGCGCCTGCGGCAGGCCACGCGGGGCATCAAGAAGCTGCTGGCGGATTGAGGATCTCAGACATGTCCCGTGCCAGGTACACGGGCATTTTGTGAAGCGACATGTCTCTTGAAGGGCTATTGGCTTTCATCGGCGTCGTAGTCGCGATCTCACTAGCGTCCGGTTAAGGACGAACCGGCCTGCCGCAAGCCCTTACGCAGGAATCAGTTAGAGCCGAAATCCGCTTGCCGCGATTTGAACGGCCGATAGCGGCCGCAGCGGCTTCGGCCACGGCCGACAATGGTGCATGAACCAGGGCCGCACCGTCTTTTCGCAGTTGATCAGCCATCTTCCGGATCGAGAATTTCGCCGTTGCGCGCTTCGCTACGAAGGGGATCGCCGGGTTCGCAGCCTCTCTTGCTGGGAGCAGTTTCTCGCCATGGCCTTCGCCCAGTTGACCTACCGCGAAGGCCTGCGCGACATCGAGGCCTGCCTGCGCGCGCTCGGTCCCAAGCTCTACCACATGGGCTTCCGCAACCCGGTGGCGCGCTCCACCCTGGCGGACGCCAACGAGCGGCGCGACTGGCGCATTTACGCCGATTTCGCCCAACACTTGATCGGAATCGCGCGTCCTCTTTACTCCCGCGATCCCCTCGGCGTCGATCTCGAACAAAGCCTCTACGCGCTCGATTCGACCACCATCGACCTGTGCCTTTCGCTGTTTCCCTGGGCCGATTTTCGCCGGCGCAAGGCCGCCGTGAAGGTACATACGCTGCTCGACCTGCGGGGCTCCATTCCCGCCTTCATCCGCATTACCAACGGCAAGACGCACGACGTCAACATCCTCGACCAGTTCCTGCCCGAGTCCGGCGCCTTCTATGTCATGGACCGCGCCTACCTCGATTTCGAGCGCCTTTTCGTGTTCACTCTTTGCTCGGCTTTCTTTGTCGTGCGCACCAAGAAGAACGTGGTGCTGCAGCGGCGCTACTCGAATCCAGTCGACCGCTCTACCGGCGTGCGTTCGGATCAAACGGTGATTCTGGCCGCGCCGGAATCGGCCAAAGCCTACCCGGATCCGCTGCGGCGGGTCTCCTACTTCGACGTCAAGACGAACAAGCGCTTGCGCTTTCTCACCAACAACTTCGCACTGCCGGCGCTGACGATCGCGCAGATCTACCGCTCGCGCTGGCAGGTGGAGCTGTTCTTCCGGTGGATCAAACAGAACCTGCGCATCAAGAAGTTCTACGGCGTCAGCGAGAACGCGGTGAAGACGCAGATCTGGATCGCGGTCTCGGTTTACGTGCTGGTGGCGATCGTGCGCAAGCGGCTGGGGCTGGAGGCCAGTCTCTACCAAATCCTACAGATTCTCAGCGTAACTCTACTCGAGAGAACGCCCATTTCACAGGCCTTCGAGCGGTCCGGCTCCCAAGACTTTTTACTAGTAAATCCTAACCAACTGATTCTGTTCGACTTATGACCGGACAGCCGTGTCGCGATCTATGCAGTTGCGCGACCGGTGCAGCGGGCCTCGCTGGCGCTGTTTGTCCCACGTTGGTTGCTTCTGTCGTCCTGTTTCATTTCCTTGGCCCTAATCGTCACTCGGGATGCTCCGTTTGGATTTAGGCCGTTGTTCGGTCTGTCGCAGGAACAGGCGCAGTACTTCCTCGGCTTATCGGCATTCGGCGTCCCAGTCGGTGGCTTGATATTAGGGGTGTTTCTGTGGGGCAGGGCACGGTTGACGAAGAGAAACGTTGGGGGGCTTTCCCGAGTCTTCAAGGCGACGCTGCTAGAAAGCGAGTTTGACGAAGCCGAACGGATTCTCCGCAAGAACCTTGGGCGCAGCCACTTGCTCCCGGCCTCGGCGATTGAAGAATTATTTGAACCCCAAATGGCGTGCGCCTTCATGCGCGCCCGGTCGTTTGTCCACCTTGAGTTATTGATTGAGAACACTCTTGTCCAAATTAGCCTGAGCGCAGAGGGTTGAGCCTCTGGTAGGTTGGGGGAGCTTCAAGCAAAAAGCGATCCCGCACCGACCGAAGGAGGCCCAACCATGCAGCGTTTTTGTAGCATCTTCTCGCAGCTGCTTCAACTGTTTCCCCGGCTCGAGTTCGAGCAGGCCGTGCAGGCGCATCAGGCCCAGCGGCACATGCGCGGCTTTCCCTGCTGGGGCCAGTTCGTCGCCATGCTGTTGTGTCAACTGGGCCAGGCGCGCTCGCTGCGCGAGATCTGCGGCGGGCTGGCAGCCACCGAAGGCCGCCTCAAACACCTGGGTCTCGACGGCGCGCCCAAGCGCTCCACGCTCGCCTACGCCAATCAACACCGCCCCTGGCAGCTCTACCAGAGCGTCTTCGAGCTCCTGCTTGGCCGCTGCCAGAGCCTCGTCGCCGCCCAGGGCGGCGGCAAACGCTTCCGCTTCCGCAACCGGCTGCTCAGCCTCGACGCCAGCGTCATCGACCTGTGCCTGTCGCTGTACGACTGGGCCCGGTTCCGCCGCGCCAAAGGCGCCGTCAAGCTGCACCTGCTGCTCGATCACGACGGCTATCTGCCGCAGTTCGCCGTGCTCACCGACGGCAAGACTCACGAGCTCAACGTGGCGCGGAAGCTGGCTTTCGAGCCCGGCGCGGTGGTGGTCTTCGACCGCGCCTACACCGACTACGAATGGTTCGCCGAGCTGGGCCGGCGCGGCGTTTACTTCGTCACCCGCATGAAGCGCAACGCCGATTACGAGGTGCTCGAGAGCCGTCCGACGCCCGAGCGCGGCGGCATCCTGGCCGACGAGGTAATCTGCTTCCCCAGTCGCGCCGTCGAGAGCCCGGAGTACGTCTTCCGGCGCATCGTCAAGCAGCAGCCCGGCGACGACGAACCGCTGGTGTTCTTGACCAATCATTTGAGCTTCGGCCCCACGACGGTGGCGGCGATTTACAAGGATCGCTGGCAGGTGGAGCTGTTCTTCAAGGCGCTGAAGCAGAACCTGCGCATCAAGACGTTCGTGGGCGTGAGCGCGAATGCGGTCCGCACGCAGTTGTTCACGGCGCTGATTGCGATTCTGGTGCTGCGCTACTTGCAGTTGCGGGGGCGCTTCGGCTGGTCGTTGTCGAACTTGGCGGCGCTGCTCAGGCAGCAACTGTTCGTCTATCGCGACTTGTGGGCGTGGCTGGACGAACCGTTCGAGCCGCCGCCGCAGGCGGCCGCGGCGAGCGCGCAGCTGGCGCTGCCGCTGGCCGCGCGCTGAGGTTGGACAGCAGCACGGGGCCAGATCGCGCAGAAACCCGTCCAAGGAGGAGCCGCCGCGGGATTCATTTGGACAGCAGGTAAGCCGGGAAGATAAGAAACCGCCGTTCCAGTCGCTCCCAACCTGGTCCTTGATCGGGAGGGTGCGGGCGACGTACGTCCTTTGTTATCAATGGCTGGTCGCGTGGTCAGCCGCTAACTTGGACAGCAGTGACCTAAGATAACAGGTCAAGTGGCTGTGGCTTGGTCCATATGCGTAAGCATTCTGATTGGATCCGACGGGCGAGTTAGTGATCGGTTCCGTGACGCACGAATCGAGCGGTACTTGATTTTCGTACTCGAACTGCATGCTGCAAGCAAATGGCTTGGGGATCAATGCGTCGCTACTTATTTGGAAGAGCTACGCCGAAGGCTGCAGTACGCCAGTAAACACGAGCAGATGATCGTGCAGGAGGTCTGCGGCAAGTTGGATCGCCAAAAAGACTACATTGGAGCTGGAGTAGGGTGGCTAGCAAAGGAGATGTCCTGGCCGGAGAAATAGCTAAAAATGCAAAGGGATGAAGCTATGGCGCGCTCGAGCCCGAGCATCCATTCTTCGGCTTCTGTCGGGTAGTGGTCGAGAATCCAATCCAGAATCTCGTTGAGGTGCCTGCGCGCCCGCGTAGAGACTTCAGCGCGATAGCTCATGCCGAGCTCGCAATTCGGCGAAAACCTGCCGGGCGGGGAAGGTCCGCCCTTCCGCCAAGTCCGCCAGTCCCGCCTCGAAGTCGGCGCGCGTCTGATCGGCGTCCTCGGTTGAGGCCCGGTTCACGCTCTCTTCCAAGATCTCCCGGGCGATTTCCGCCGCGCTCTTCCCCGACTGCCGAGCACGCTCATCGAGCAGACTCCGCAACTCCGGGCTGGGCTCGATGATCAGGGGCGTGCTCACAGTCCGGATTATACTCGGCTCCGCCCGTCCCCCAAGGGGACCGCCTGCCGGCAGAGTCCGTGCTAGTCTGAGGCCAGATGACGACGCGAGCAGATCTGCACTCGATCGTTGACGACCTTCCCGAAGCGCAGCTCGACGCCGCTCGAGCATACCTGGAAAAGCTGCGGCAAGACGAGACGGCTCATGATCCGGTGACGGCCTTCTTTCTCTCCGCACCGCTGGATGACGAGCCGTATACCGACGATCAGCGGCGCGCGGTGGAAGCGTCCCGGGCGCGGGACCAGACCGATCCGCCCATTGCCTGGGCTCAGCTCGAGCAGACTCTAGGAGATGGATAGCGAGGCCGGCCCGTGGCAGGTGCTCGTCGACAGCGCCGCCGCTCGCGAGATTCGGAAGTTGTCTCCTGAAATTCGAACGAGAGTCCGGACATCGATCCTGCGGGCGGCTTCGCGGTTCCCATCGGGTGATGCCAAGCGCCTCAAAGGGGACGTCAAGTTATGGAGGCTTCGGGTCGGAGGTTGGCGAATCTTGCTGGAGCCCGATTTCGAGGCCCAGACTTTGACCATCCGGCACGTCCATCCACGTGACAAGGCCTACCGCAACTAGCTCGGGGGCAATACCATGACCATCGACCAAGTCCGAGCCGTTTGCCTCGGCTTCCCGCACGCCACCGAGGACGTCAAGTGGGAGCGCAACCTGGTTTTCTGCGTGGCCAAGAAGATGTTCGCCGTCGTGGACCTCGAGCCGGACGAGACCTGGCTCGCGTTCAAGTGCACGCCGGAGGAGTTTGCCGAGCTGACGGAGCGGCCCGGCTGTCGCCCGGCGCCGTACCTCGCTCGCGCCCATTGGGTGGCGCTCGAATCGCGGCAGGCCATGCCGGCGCGCGAGATCGAGCGGCGGCTGCGGGAAGCGTACGAGTTGGTCGTGGCCAAGCTGCCCAAGAGGCTCCAGCGAGAGTTGGCGAGTTGAGGGGGCGTTGCGCCGGACACGAATGTCCGGCCCCACCGGAGTTCGCAGCGTCCTTCTTACCCCGGAATCCACGGCGGCATGATCGCCTTGCCCTTCACCGGCCGCATCTGGTCGTCTTCTTCGGTTGTCGGGTCCCCGGTGTCGAAGTACCCCCAACTGAACGATTCGAACGTATCCCGCAGCACTTGCTCCTTCGAGGCGAACACGCCGGAGCCGCCGGCGTAGTAGCGCGTCTTGCCGTGGGTGAACCGCAGACATCCCTCAAAGACGTTCTGCCCGTCTCCGGACGAAAAGAGAATGGCTTTGTACTTGCCGTTCGGGTGGATCAGCGCGGGGCGGTCGAGGCCGCCGAAATTGCCGGTGGTGGGCGGCGCCTCGGCCACCGCTTCGAAGTCGCTGCTCGTCGGCTCCTTCTCCAGTTGGAAGCCCGGTAGGAACTCCCCGTGCCCGACGTTGATCTTCTTTCCCGGCCAAGCCTTGTTCTTCAGACGCGGAAACACCAGAACCACTTCGGCTTTCCCCGGGCAGCCCACCATCTTGATCACGTCGGTGATGTACTGCACGATTGACCGGCAGTCCACGCTCTTGTTGTCGGCCACATTCCAGGCATTGGCGAAGCGCTGGCCGAGCTCGAAGCCGGGAAACCCCTTCAGCAGCTTCTCGACAATGGGGTGCGGCTCGGTGACGTTGAGAGCTTCGATGACACCCACGGCATACGCCATCCGCTTGTAGGTGAATGCCTTGTCCTCTTTGCCTTTGTCCTGCGGGTCGACGGCTTCCGGCTCGCCCATCGTCACCAGGACTTCGTGCTTCGACTTGATGTTCGGCGCAAAAATCGGCGTCGATTCATCGGCCGGGTCGCGCTTGAGCCCTTTGCCGATGATCTCCCACTCGATGGTCAAATCCAGTTTTTGGACTTTTGCAGGGAAGCCGTGCTTCGACTTCACCGTCACCTTGGTCGAGCCGGGTTTGAGGACGACGCTGTCGCTCTTGAACTCCAAGGTCTTCGTCTTGAGGTGGTCGACCTTCAGCCGCGCGGTTCCGACGATCTTCACCGGCTTGGGCGGCGCCTCGTCCCAGGTGTTGTAGGCGACCGTCAGCTCCAGCTCGATCGGCTCCGCCATGGTGTGACTCACCGGCTTGGCGGTCTCGTCCCGCTTATAAAAGCTCCATTCCGGCTTGGCGTAGCGGCGGCCGCCGGTCTCCCAGTCGCTGGTGTGGTCGGTGAGCTTCTGGTGATCGGAGGCGAACGCGATGCTCCGGATCACGATCTGCGAGGAAGGTTCGTCCAACGCGCCGCCCGGCGGTGCGAACATGCGCGCAGGACCCTCGGATCTCTGGCCCAAGGGCAGCGACAAACCCGGCGTCATCACGTCTCGAGCCATGGAGCCCTCCTTTCGCAACGAGTCGTCCAACAATGTAGGCGACATTGCCGGACGATTCCAGTCAAGCGAAATGCCGAAGGGCGCATCGCCTGCTGTGCGATCGGCTCAATCCGCCTTGCTCGACGCCAACTCGCGGATGCCGAAGACAAGAATCGGCAGCAGGAACAACAGCCAGTAACCGTAGGTGATATAGCCGTAGCCGCGCTCGATCAGCGCGATCAGGCCAAAGCTGTCCGCCAGCCACACCGACACCACCAGCAGCACCGCGGCGATGCCCAGGCGTCCCCAATGCGACAGCTTCCGCCCGCTGCGCTCGGCCATGAAGCCGGCGATGCGCTCGTTGAAGCCGTGGATCATGCCCGTACCGGTCTCAATGAAAGTGCCGAACAGAACCATCTGGAAGAAGATCTGGAAGCCGGGGCTGCCGAGCTGGCCCAGCACGAAGTTCGCCGGGATCGGCTGGTCGACGATCGAGGGATAGAATGCCAGCAGCGCCGTATAGATCAGCGAGCCCGGAAACATCGCGATCAGCCCCCCCATGAAGCCGGCGATCATCGCATCCTTGCGGGTTTCCAGGTGGCGGGCGACAAACAGGATCGCCGGCAGCGCCGCCAGGTTGTAGGCCGCGTACTCCAGGCCTCCGAGCAGCCAGGGGGCGCCGGGTTCGGAGATGGCGGCGTTGCGTGCGATGTCGCCGCCGTACTGCGGTACGACCATGGCGATCATCGCCAGGTAGACCACGTACAGCGCCATCGACCAGAACGAGAAGAATTTCTCGATGAGCTCGCTGCCCCAGAACGCAAAGAACGCCACCAGTGCGACGGCGATGAGCGTTCCCGCCAGCGGAACCGAGCCGAACATCTCCGCCGACAGCTCGCCCGAAGCCGAGCCGACTACTGCCACCGTGATGACGGTGCTGGCGATGTAGAGCGCTTCGAACGCCATCCAGCCTTTGCCCAGCAGGCCCTTGGTGAACGAGCGGTAGTCGTAGTGCTGGCGGCTGCGGGCCAACTCGAAGCCCAGCGCCAAAATCAGTCCCCACACCAGCGTGGCGACCAGCATCCCCAGGTAGCCGCCGAACGGCCCTTTGGTCAGGAAGAACTGGACGAGTTCGCGTCCGGTTCCGTAGCCGCCTCCGACCACGATCGATTGGAAGACGAATCCGGGGACGAGGTACTTTTGGAAGAATCGCTGCATGGGCGGCCTGAGGGGATAGAGTAGCGCGTTCGGACCCCTTCGCTGTGGCGCTGCGTTACGATCGAAAAAGCATGCACCACCATTCCAAGCAGGACCTCCTGCACACGCCCACACGCCCCTTCCCCGTGGACGGCGCCGCTTCGGCCTCGGCCGTTCTCGAGAAGCTCGGCGGCGTCGGCTTCCAGGGCCGCCAGCTCGGTCGCGCCTTCGAGGTTTGGAAGAACATGCTCGCCGACCCCGAGTGCACCATCGTGATGGGCATGTCGGGCGCGATGGTGCCCGGCGGCATGCGCCGCGTGGTGCGTTTTCTGATCGAGAACCGCCTGATCGACGCGCTGGCCTCCACCGGCGCGAACTTCTTCCACGACATCCACGAGACCCGCGGACACTTCCACTACCAGGGCTCGTCGGAGATGAACGACACCGACCTGGCGGCGAACATGGTCGACCGTATGTACGACGTTCTTGCCGACGAAGAGATGTTCCGCGAGCACGACCGCTGGATCGGCCGTTTTGCGAATTCGCTCGACCAGTCGCGGCCCTACACCACCCGCGAGTTCCTATATCTGCTGGGTAAGGAGCTGGCGAAGGACGCCCAGGAGCACGGCATCGTGTCCGCGGCGGCGGTCAACGGCATTCCGCTGTTCTGCCCGGCCATCGGCGACAGCTCCATCGGCATCGGCATCGCCGACAACCGCGCCAACGGCGGCAACAACCTGATGTTCGACATGATCGGCGACGTGCTCGAGATCACCTCCGTCGTGCAGGCCTCGCCGGCGACCGGCGTGATCTACTTCGGCGGCGGCACTCCCAAGAACTACGTCAACCAGACCGAAGTGATCGCCAACCTCGTCGACCCCGACAAGGACGGCCACCGCTACGGCATTCAGGTCGTGACGGACGCGCCGCACTGGGGCGGGCTGTCGGGCTGCACGTTTGAAGAGGCGCAGAGCTGGGGCAAGCTGCAAAAAGACGCACAGATGGTGAACTGCCACTGCGATTCCACCATCGCCATGCCGCTGCTGGTGCAGGCCCTGGCCGAGCAGACCGACCTGATCGAGGCCCGCAAGAAGCGCGCCCCGCGTTTTGGGATGGACGGCAAGCTCGAGACGATCATCACACCCGCCTGAGGCGTACGTTTCGGTACTGACGCCGCGGCTGGCCGGCGCTACAGTGAGGCGCATCATGAAGGCCGCGCTGACTCTCTCGCTTGTGTTGGTCACCGCGGCTGCGGCGCAGGCGCCCGACGAGGCCGCCGTGCTGGGCGGCCCCTGCCGGGGGGCGGAGGATCGCAACGTTTGGCATCGCTCGGTGAGCGCCTACGGAGAGGCCGAGCGGCGCGGCGATCATGCCGGCGCTGCGGAAATCGCGCGGGAGGTGGTGCGCGGCCGCTGCTCGAACGAGTACTGGTGGCTCAAACTCGCCGAAACGCTGGTGCGCGCGGACCGTCCCGCCGAAGCCGTCGAGGCGCTCGCCGCCTACTATGCTCGCGGCAGCAACGGCGTCGACCGGCGCCTGCGCGATCCCGAATCCCCGCTGCACGCCATGCTCGAGTCGAGCGCCTATCTTGGCTCGGACTTGGCCGCCTCGCTGCAGAGTGACCGCAAGGCGCTCGAGCAGCGTCGCGCCCAGGGCAGGGAATTGCTGGCCGCCGAGAAGCGCCCTATCGAACACTTCATCGCCAAGGACGCCTGCCCATTCGAGTGCTGCCGTTACGGGACGTGGTCGGTCGAGAAGGATGTCGCGCTCTATGACTCGCCAGGCGGCTTCAGCACAGTGGCGGAGTTGAAGGCAGGGCAGACGGTGAAAGCGCTCACCGGCGAGGTGCGGCTGCGGCCACTTCCGGCGATCGTCCGCTACCCTACGCCCTACGGGCTCGAACTCGAGCCGGGAACCCTCATCTACATCCTGGATTACATGGGTGAGGGGCATGGCCGCGTGCTGGCGAACGGGAAGGTGGGCGAGAGCGACATCCTGTCCGTCCACGAGCACTGCGCTTTCCCCAGTGGGGACTGCTGGGCTGAGTTCATCGATCCCGACGACGCCGGCCGCCAGCGCGAGTTCGACTGGTGGATCCAAATCGAGACGCCCGACGGCCGCATCGGCTGGACCGACCAATCGGACAGTTTCGGCGGCAAGGACGCCTGCGGCTGAGGGACCCGTGAGAACACCTGGCTATAGCGACGGTCATGTTCCTCAACCCCTACCACTCCAGCAGTTTGCGCATGGCCTCTTCGAGGTCCTCGGTCTGCGGCAGAATTTCCTTTTCGAGGTTCGGGCTGTAGGCGACCCAGGTGTCTTCGGCCCCGATCCGCCGCACGGGCGCATCGAGAAACTCAAAAAGCTCGTCGGCGATGCGTGCGGCGATCTCGGCGCCAAAGCCCCAAGACAGCGTGTCCTCGTGCGCGACGATCACGCGCGAGGTCTTCTTCACGGACTCCGCAATCGCTTCCCAGTCGTAGGGGTTCAGGCTGCGCAGATCGAGAATCTCGACCGAGGCGCCCTCGGAAGCCGCCAGCGTCGCCGCCGCCGTTGCGGCCTTGTGCACCAGGGCGCCGTAGGTGACCACAGTCAGGTCGTCGCCTTCTCTCACCTTGTGGGCCTTGCCGAACGGGACCATGTACTCCGGCCCGGGGTAGGCCGAGCGGTTGTAGAGCTCGCGGTAGAGCTTCTTGTGCTCGAGGAACAGCACCGGGTCGTCGCAACGAATCGCCGTGCGCAGCAGGCCGTTGGCGTCGAGCGCGTTCGACGGGAAAATCACCCGCAGGCCCGGGATATGGGTGAAGATCGATTCGCCTGACTGGCTGTGGTAGACCGAGCCGCCGTTGAGGTAGCCGCCGATCGGGGCGCGGATCACCAGCGGGGCCGAAAAGCCGTTGTTCGAGCGCCATCGCAGGCTGGCGAGCTCGTCGCGAATCTGCATCATCGCCGGCCAGATGTAGTCGAAGAACTGAATCTCCACCACCGGCTTCATGCCGCGCGTCGCCATGCCTTGGGCGCGTCCCACGATGGCGGCTTCGGCGATCGGCGAGTTGAAGACGCGTTTGGAGCCGAACTCGCGCTGCAACCCGCGCGTCGCCTTGAACACGCCGCCCTTGCCGCGCACTTCCGGCAGATTCTGCTCGCGGCTGCAGTCGGCGATATCCTCGCCGAACATCACCACGCGCTCGTCGGCGGCGAGTTCATCGCGCAGGCAGCGGTTGATCAGATCGACCATCGTCCGGGGGGCGCCCTCGAATTTCGGGTTCGATGCAAACGCCTCCGACGTGGGGTCGACCGTCGGCGAATACAGGTAGAGCTTGTTCCGGCCGCCTTGGGGAGGAGCCGCCGCCAGCGCCGTGTCGAGCGCTTCGGCGATCTCCTTTTCGATCTCTTGCCGGATCTCCTCGAGCGCATCCTCATCGGCGATCTTGCGCCGAATCAACTCTTTGGCCAGCAGCTTGATCGGGTCCTGCGCCGCTTCGCGTTCGCGCTCGGCCTGCGATTTGTACAGCGTCTCGTCGTCGGAGTGAGAGTGGCCGTAGGGCCGGATCACGTGAGCATGCACCAGCGCCGGACCGGCGCCGCTGCGGCAGTAGCGGATCGCCCGCTCGAGCGTTTGGCGGCTCTCCATCACGTCCAGCCCGTCCACCTCGGCGAGCATCAGGCTCGGAAATGCGCTCAGCAGGCGCGAGATGGAGCCGCCCGGGGTCTGGGATTCCACCGGAACCGAGATCGCATAGCCGTTGTCCTCGATGACGAACAGCACCGGCAGGTGATCCAGGCAGGCGGCGTTGATCGCCTCCCAAAATTCGCCCTCGCTGGTGGAGCCCTCGCCGCCGCAGACCAGGGTCACCTGGCGGTCGTTCACCGCTTCGGGCCGTTCGAGCACGCAGGCGTGCGCGCAGCCGACCGCTTGCAGAAACTGCGTGCCGGTGGCGCTGGATGGTGAGACGATGTTCAGATCCGGCGACGACCAGTGCGTCGGCATCTGGCGCCCGCCGGAGAACGGGTCCGAGCCCGCGCCGACGGCTTGCAGTAACATGTCCAACGGCCGCACGCCTAAAGCCAGGCAGAGGGCGCGATCACGATAGTACGGATACACCCAGTCAAAGCCCGGCCGCAGCAGCATGCCGGCGGCGGTTTGTATCGCCTCGTGGCCGGCGCAACTGATCTGGAAAAAGGCTTTGCTTTGTTGCTTGAGGGTGATCTCGCGGTCATCGAGTCGCCGCGACAGCAGCATGTTTCGATAAGCGGCGAGAAGTTCCGAATGAAGATCCTCGCCGTGCAACGCGGTGAGGCTTTGAGTAAGTCCGCTGCTGTCCACCATATGACCGCGTTTCAGTTTACCCGCGCCGAGGATTGGCGGCAACCGGCGACGGCCTGGGTGCAAGGAAATCTTATGATCGTAGCGGGGAGCGCGCAGTGAAGAAAGCTTGGGTCTCACGGCTGGCGAACCCGCTGATTCTGGCGGGGCTGACCCTGGCGCTCGCGCTGCTGGCAGGCCTGCAATACCGCTGGATCGGCGAATTGAGCGAAGCGGAAAAGGCTCGCCTGGAACGTTCGCTCGAGCGCTCGGCGCGGCGCTTCCGAGCCCATTTCAACCGCCGCCTCGAGCAGCTCGCCGCCGGTCTGGCGCCGGACATGTCCGGTTTGAGCAGCGAAACGTATCTGCAGGCCACAGCCTCCAGGTTGGCCGCGTCGGCCGGCGGGACCGACCTGCGGGTGGCGCGGGCCTGGATGCGGCGCTATGAGCCCGGCGAAGGCTCGGAGATGTACCTTTGGACCCCCGGGGCGGGGAACTGGGAAGCCGTGCAGGAGACAGACCCCGGCGCGCCGCAGGCGCTCGTACAGCCGTTCCGCGGCTTTGGCCGGCGCGGCTTCGGCGGACGCTCCACCGGCTGGAGCTTTCTTGCAGAAGGCCCTTACCTGGCCTTGCCCCTGGTCCATCTCTCCCGGGAAGGCCCGCGGGTGCGGCCGGATCTGCTGGCGCTGATGTTCGTCGAACTCGACGCCGAGGCTATCCGCGACGGCTTGTTTCCTGCGCTCTTCGCCGAGGCTTTCGGCGAGATTGACGAGCTGCGCTACCAGGCCGTCGTCGTCGAGCAGGCGCAGCCGCCCCGCATCGTCTACTCCTCCGACGCGGAGGCGCGCGTCGCCGATTTCTCGCGCGCGGACGTGCATTTGCCCTTGCTGTGGAGCCGCGACGAGTTGCAGGCGCGCGGCGGCCCTGAGCGGCCCCGCGGTCCCGGGCCGCGTCCCGGTACTGGAGGCCCGGGTTTCGGGCCCGGACTGCCTCCCGGCGGCCCCAATGAACCCGACCGAGCGGCGCCCGGCGAGGCCAACGTCTCGCCGGGGCCCGGCCCGGACTGGGTCTTCCTGGCGCGCCATCGCTCCGGATCCCTCGATGCCGTGGTGGGCCGGCTGCGCCGCCGCAACCTCGTCATCAGCGGCGGCATCATGGCGCTGCTGATCTGCGGCATGGCGGCCGTGCTGGTCTCCACGCGGCGCGCGCAGCGGCTGGCCGAGATGCAGATGGAGTTCGTCGCCGGCGTCTCGCATAACCTCCGAACGCCGCTGGCGGTGATCCGCTCCGCCGGCGACAATCTGGCCGAGGGAGTCGTAGCGGCCGACGACCAGGTGCGCGAATACGGCCGCCTGATTCGTAGCGAAGGCCGCCGCTTGAGCGGCATGGTCGAGCAGACCTTGCAGTTCGCCGCCGTGCAGGCCGGCAAACGCCAATACCGCATCGAAGCGATCGCCACCGCCGATCTGGTCCGCCGGGCCGTCGACGAGATCATGCCGACCATCGAGGAGGCCGGCTTCTCGCTCGAACTCGACCTGCCCGACAACCTGCCGGCGGTCGACGTCGATGTCAGCGCCGCCTCGCACGCACTGCAGAATCTCATCGGCAATGCAGTGAAATACGGCGGAGACGCCCGCTGGGTTGGCGTGTCGGCCCGGCAGTCCGGCGGCGACGTCGAGGTGACCGTGCGCGACCGCGGCCCCGGAGTCGATCCGCAGGAACTGCCGCGCATCTTCGAGCCGTTCTTCCGCGGCCGCCGCGCCAGCGAACAGCAGATCAAAGGCAGCGGACTGGGCCTGGCGCTCGCCCGCAGCGACGCCGAGGGCTTTGGCGGCAAGCTCACCGTGGAATCCGCGGAAGGGCGGGGCGCGGCGTTCACCCTGCTGCTGCCCGGCGCCAAGGACGACCCAAGAACATGAGAATTCTGATCATCGAAGACGAAGCCGGTTTGCGGCTCACGCTCAGCGACCGGCTGCGCAGCGAAGGCTACGAGGTCGACACCGCCTCGGACGGTAACAGCGGCTACGAAAAAGCCCTCGCCGGCGGCTATGACCTGATCCTGCTCGACGTGATGATGCCCGGCAAGAACGGCTTCGACGTCTGTCGCGATCTGCGCCAACAGAGCGTGTCGACCCCGGTGCTGATGCTCACCGCCCGCGGCCAGACCATCGACAAGGTGCTGGGCCTCAAGATCGGCGCCGACGACTACCTCACCAAGCCGTTCGAGACGATGGAACTGCTCGCGCGCATCGAGGCGCTGCTGCGGCGCCGTCCGGCGGCGGGGGCCGAGGCGTCTTTCGCCGAGTTCGGTGACATCCGCGTGGACTTCAAGAGCACCGAGGTGCGTCGGCGCGGCGAACTGCTGCAGCTGTCAGCCAAGGAGTTCCAACTGCTCCGGTACTTCGTCGAGCACCCCGGCGAGACGCTCTCACGCGATCAACTGCTGCACGAGGTTTGGGGCTACGAATCCATGCCCTCGACGCGCACGGTGGACGTACACGTCGCCTGGCTGCGTCAGAAAGTCGAAGCCGATCCCAAAAACCCCGTCATGATCGTGACCGTGCACGGCATGGGCTACAAGTTCCACGGGTAGGCCGTCACTCCTTCCACGAATAGTAGCCGTCCTGGTCCATGGGCAGGCTCTGCTTCACCGACGATCGCCAGTCATCCAGCGGCGGCGCGCCGTTCTCTTCAAAGAAACGGTTCATGCGGCTTCTCAGCTGCGCCGCCTGCTTGCGGTAGGGGCCGAAACCGATGCGGTTGGTCTGCTCGCCGGGGTCTTCCTCGAGGTCATACAGCTCGCTCGGCCAGCCGTCGGCGCGGTCGACGAGCTTCAAGTTCTCCGTGCGGATCGACCGGACGTAGGCGAACTCGAAGTACAGCTCGGTCGGCCAACGCGGATTCTCGCCGCGCAGGAAGGCGGCGTAGCTGCGGCCCACGCGCTCGCGGTCCGGCTCGGCCTCGAGTCCCAGGTAGTCCAGCAGGGTCGGAAAGAAGTCGTAGCTCGACACCATCGGCGAGAGGCGTTTGCCCGCCGGGATCCGGCCCGGGTGGGTCCAAATCAGCGGAACTTGAATCGACTCCTCGTACATGTTGAACGGGATCGTGCCGTTGCCTTTGCCCCAAAAACCGTGGTGGCCGCAGTTGTAGCCGTGGTCGGCGGTGAAAATGATCACCGTATCCTCGGTCAGCCCGTGCTCTTCGAGCTTGTCGAGCACGCGCCCGACGTTGGCGTCGACGGCCGTGACGAGGGCGGAGTAGCCGATGTTGGCTTCGCGGTTGTCCCAGTGTTGGACGTGACGGCCCCGGCGCTGCGGATGCGGAGCAGGCAGCGGGAAGCAGGAGAATTCCGAGTCCTCATAGGGCCGGCGGTACTTCTCCGGCTGGTAGTCGAACGGGTCGTGCGGTGCGAAGAATGGGACCGTCAGGCAGAAAGCTTGGTCGTGGTGTTGCTCGATGAACCGGACGGCGTTGTCGCCGATGAAGTCCGTCTTGAAGCCGGTGTTCTTCACGCTCTTGCCGTTGTCGAAGAACTCGACGTCCTTGTAGGGCCCCGATCCCTTCGGCGCGGTGCACCAATAGTCGAACCCGGCTTGCGCCTCGGTGTCATGCCCCAGGTGCCACTTGCCGACCAGTCCGCAGATGTAGCCGTTGGCTTTGAGCACGTCCGCAAAGCTGGTGTGGCCTTGCAGGAAGGGGATGCTGTCGGGCCCGTAGCTGTCCTCGGCCAGCAGGAAGTCCTGAACGCCGTGATGCGACGGCAGCTTGCCGGTGAAAAACGTCGCGCGGCTGGGCGAGCAGACCGGCGTGCAGGCGAAAGCCCGCGTGAACAGCGCGCCGCGCTCGGCCAAACGGTCGAGGTGGGGCGTCTGGATGTCCTTGCAGCCGTAAGCGCCCATCGCCCAGGCGCCATGGTCGTCGGTCATGAAGAAGACGACGTTGGTCTTCTTGGCGGGCGCCGCCTGCGCTGCCAGAGCCGCTGGAGCAGCTGCGAGGGTGGAGAGGAAATGGCGCCGGGACGCGTCTGCTTTCGACATCGGCCTCAGATTGTAACGCGTCAAGGCGCTCTTTCTTGCGCGCTAGGCGGCCGGCTCGGGTTGGTGGTTGTTGACCTCGGCGATCTGCTGGCTGGTCAGCGTAGGCGACTTCAAACCGAGTTCGCGCGAAATGTCGCTGTAGACCTCCGAGATCGGTTTGGTGCCGTCCAGGCTCAGCAGTAGCCCCTTCTTCTCGTACAGCTCCAGCAGCGGCTTGGTCTTCTTGTAGTACTCATGCAGGCGAACCTTGAGCGCCTCGGGGTTGTCATCGGCGCGCTTGGTGAAACCCGAGCCGAACCCGGCTTTCGCTCGCTCCATCACGCGCTCGGTGACGACCTCGTCGGGCACGTCGAGGTAGATCACACGGGTGACGTCCCAGTTCTCGAACAGGTACTCGGCCTGCGGGCGGGTGCGCGGAAAGCCGTCGAGCACGAAGCCGTAGTTGAAGTCGTGGATCTGCAGCCGCTCGCGCACGACGTTCTCGACGATCTCGTCCGGCACCAGCCGGCCCTCGTTCATGATCCGGGTGATGCGCGCCGCCAGCTTGGTGTGGTGCGCCATATGCCACCGAAAAATGTCGCCGATGGAGATATGGACGAAGTCGTGTGCGTGGCACAGCAGCCGGCTCTGGGTTCCCTTGCCGGAGCCCTGCGGCCCGCAAATGATGTACTTATGCATTCTTGAAAAAGATGGAGAATCGATTATTGTAATCCGGCCTGCACGGCCGCCGCATCAGGCCTGCGATTTGAGCTTCTTGACGTCGATCCCGAGGCGCTGGATCTTCTGATTGAGCGTCGACAGCGCGACCCGTAGCCGCTTGGCTGTTTCGGTCTGATTCGCCCCGCATTTCTCGAGCTCATCGGTGATCAATCGCCGCTCGAACTCCTCCACCACCTCCGGCAGACTCGCTCCGGCGGCCGGCTGGAAATCCAGCGGCAGCCGCTGGCGATGGACGCCATGTTTCTCGAGCAGAGACTCCGGCAGCGACTCCACCGGAACCTCGGCCTGGTTGGCCAACACCACCGCCCGCTCGACGGCGTTTTCGAGTTCGCGCACGTTGCCCGGCCAGCGATGATCCATCAGGATCGACATGGCGTTCGAGCTGAAGTGCAGCTGCGACGAGCCGTCCGCGTTGAGAAACTTCTCGTTCTCGCGGCAGAAGCGGTCGAAGAAATGCTGCACCAGCAGCGGAATGTCGCCGGTGCGCTCGCGCAGGGGCGGCAGCCGGATGCCGATCACGTTGAGCCGGTAGTAGAGGTCTTCGCGGAACTCGCCCTTCTTGACAAGCCCCTCGAGTTCCTCGTTCGTCGCCGCCACGATGCGCACGTCCACCGGGATGATCTCGTTCGAGCCGACAGGCATCAGCTCGCGCTCCTGCAACACGCGCAGCAGCTTCGCCTGCGTCTCCAGCGTCAGCGTGGCGATCTCGTCGAGAAACAGCGTGCCGCCGCTGGCCGCCTCAAAGTAGCCCTTGCGGTTGCCGGCCGCGCCGGTGAAGGCGCCCTTGACGTGTCCGAACAGCGCCGACTCGAGCAGATCCACCGGAATCGAGCCGGAGTTGACCGGGATGAACGGGCCATCCGCACGCGGCGAATGCGCGTGGATCGCCTTGGCGATCAGCTCCTTGCCGGTGCCGCTCTCGCCGGTGATCAGCACTGTCGAGCGGCTCGGCGCGACCTGCGAGACGAGTCGGAACACCGCCTGCATCGCCTCGCTCTTGCCGACGATGTTGTCGAAGCTGTAGCGGCTGCGCAACTCCTGGCGCAGGCGCGCGTTCTCGCTCTCCAGCCGCCGCCGCGCGATCGTCTGGTCGAGCCCGAGCACGAGCTTGTCGTTGTTCCAGGGCTTGGTGAAGAAGTCGTCCGCGCCCAGCCGCACCGCCTTGACGGCCGTCTCGACCGAACCGTAGGCGGTGAGCATCACCACCGGCGTGGCCGTATCGGTCTCGCGAATCTCCTCGAGCACCTCGAGGCCGGAGCGGTCGGGCAGCATCAGATCGAGCAGCACCAGGTCGAACGAGCGGCGGGCCAGGGCCGCCAGTCCGTCCGCGCCGTCCACGGCCGTCTGGACGTCGAACCCCTCCAGATCGAGCAGCGTCTCCAGGCTGTCGCGGATGACTTCTTCGTCGTCGATGATGAGGATGCGGCCTCGCGTCGCCGCGGCGGGCTCAGGCATGGACGGCTCGACCTACGACGGCAGGCAACTCGATAACGAAGGTCGTGCCCTCTCCGGGAACGCTGTTGGCGCTGAGCCGTCCCGAGTGCTCTTCGATGATGCCGTAACTGATGGACAGGCCCAGGCCCGTGCCGCGCTTGGGACCTTTCGTCGTGAAGAAGGGATCGAAAATGCGGTTGAGCTGCTCGCGGGTCATGCCCATGCCGGTGTCGCGGACTTCCATACGAACCTGTTCCTCGCCGCCGGGGCCGGCGCCGTCCAGGCTGGTGACGACTTCCAGCCGGCCGCCTTCGGGCATCGCGTCGCGGGCGTTCAAGAACAGGTTCAGACAGACCTGCTGCAGCCGTCCGGCCACGCCGCGGATGCGCGGCAGATCCGGCGCCAGATGCGGGATGACCTCCACCCGCGCCTTGCGCAGCTGCGGCTCGACCAGCGAAATCGTCTCCTGGATCGTCTCGTTGATATCGACCAGAGCGAAATCGTTCGAGGCCGTGCGTGAGAAATTCAGCAGCGAGTTGACGATCTCGCTCGCCCGGAAGGTCTGCTGCGTGATCTTCTCGAGCGCTTTGGTCTGGGCCGGGTCCTCGCTGACGCGCTTGGCCAGCATCTGCGCGTAGCTCGAGATCACCGCCAGCGGCGTGTTCACCTCGTGCGCCACGCCGGCCGCCAGTAGACCGATCGAGCTGAGCTTGTCCGCCTGCACGATGCGGTCCTCGAGCGAGACCCGCTCGGTGACGTCGTCGAGAATCAGCAGCCGGCCGATGGGCTCGAAATTCTTGGCTACCAGCGGCGCCACGGCCATGTCCAGAATCCGTTCGCCGGCGGCCTGCGGGCTGTCGGCGGCGGGACGGAACTCTTCGGGGAAATCCTGCGCCCTCACGGTCAGCTTGTAGGCGTTGTGGATGCCGGTCTCCTTGCGGGCGCTGTCGTACTCGGCCACCAGCGTGGCCGGCAATAGCTCGCTCAGCGGCCGTCCGACGGCATCCCGGCGGGAGATGCCGAAAACCAGCTCGAGCTGCGTATTCCAGCTCTCCACGCGGTCGTCCAGGTCGATCGCCAGGATGCCCACGTGCAGCGATTCGACGATGTTCTCGTTGTAATCCTTGAGCCGCTCGTACTCCGACGCCTTCTCGGCCAGTGAACGGTACAGCCGGCCGTTTTCGAGCGCAATGGCGAAGTTGCCCGACATCGCACGCACCAGCGCCAGATCCTCGCTGGTCAGGTAGTCGCCCTCGAAGGTCCGGCCCAACCCGATCCAGGCGGCCGTCCGGCCCTGGGCGCGGCAGGGGACGTAGTAGTTCAGATCAAGCCGCTTGATCGTCTCACGCTCGCTGGGCGACTCCTCGAGCGGGTCGGATGGATCTTCGATGAACAGCCGTCCGCGGGAGTCGAGCGATTCGGTGCGCAGGAAGCCGAGGTCGAGGTTGCGGGTATCGTCGAAGCCGACCGCGCGCGCCACCCGCAGACCATGATCGCCGTTGACGAACAGCGCCAGCCGCTCCACCGCGAGCGTCCGCTGCAGGCGATCACGAACCGCGTCGAGCATGCGGTCCGGGTCGTTCTCCGAGGCCAACTCCGCGGCAAAATCCGCCAGCGTCTGACGATAGTCATAGCGGTCGCGGTAGTAGCGCCGGTCGATGAACGACTGGATCGTATTCTTAAGCGGCTGGAACAGCAGCGCCGCCAGCACCACCGAGGCCACCCACGCCGCCGGCCCCAGGCCCTCCAGGCTCAAGATGCTGCTCAGCGTGGTCGCCTTGGCGTAGAAGGCGGCCAGAATCACCGCCGTCGCCAGCGAGTAGGCCGCGCCGCGCCGGACGGCGACTTCCACGTCCATCAGCCGGTGCCGCGCCATCGAGGCCACGAACGCCAGCGGAATCAGCGCCAGCCCGAAGATCGAGATCGTGTGGTTGGGGCCGGGGATATGTCCGCCGACGTAGGGGGCCACGTAAAAGGCCACGAACGGCGCTACTCCCCACAGCGCGCCATAGCCCAGCCAGCGCCGCTGCTGCCGCTCGGCCGGTTCTCCCGGCGCGGCGCCCCAGCGCAGCCAGGCCGCGCCGGCGAGCATCTCCAGGCCCAGCACGCCGTACATCGTGCGGTCCAGCCCCTCGCGCAACGACGCCAGCGGCAGGTCGGTCTCGATCCAGCCTCCGGCGGCCATGTGCGCCAGGGTGATCAGGACTCCGGCCAGCACATAAGCCCCGCGCGTGGCCCACAGCCGCCCCGGCGTCAGCGCGCCGCGCGGAAAGGCCAGACAGAAGTGCAGGAAAAGCGCCGGCGTCAGCGCGGTAGCCCACACGTCCGCCCAGTAGACGAAGCGGTCGAAAGCGTTCAACTCGCCCGTGTAGCGGAAGGCGTAGAGAACGAAGGAGCTGAGACAGAAGGCGAAAAATGTGCGGGCCAGCCGGTGCCGAGGCCGGCGGTAGAGGATGAACAGGCCGATGCCCAGGTAGGCTGCGCCGACCACCCATTGAAAGACCGAAATCGTCGTCCGCTGAGGCGCTTCGCCGACGATTACCGGAATCGAAACCTTCGTGATGTCCCGCTCGACTTCATAGAGTGCGCGGTCCCAGGCGCCCAGCCGGTCGAGCAGGGCGTAGGCCTCGGCGGCGCGGTCGATTTTGCGGTCGTTGATGCGCAGCAGCCGGTCGCCCGGTTCCAAACCGGCGCGGTCGGCCGGTCCGTCGACGTCGACCTTGGCCGCTTCGACGCCTTTTTCAGCGTCCACCCAGACTACGCCGTCATAGGGCGGCCGGTACTCCGCGCGACGATCCAGGTTCCAAAGCGCACAGAAGCCCAGGACGACGGTCGCCGCCGTCAACCAGACATCCACCCCCTGTAGCCGTTGCCAGAAACGCATTGCAGAAACCGCACCGGAGCCGCACGTGCAGGAAAAAGCTCATTCATGCACGCCAGGCGCCACAGCGTACACCGCGCCGACTGTACGTAAATGTCTCAAATCTCGCGCGTTTTTGCAGCCCCAAACGACAAGATCGGTCGGAAAATCCACAAACGTGAAGATTTGATTCCGATTCTGGTAGGTTGCTGCTGATCTCGAGCCCGCCCCGAATGCGGTGAAACGCTCCCGCGGGCTGGTCCGTATCGAAGAAAGACCGAAGCGGCGAGGTGGCCGGACGAACACGTCAACCTTGACCTGCCGCGGCGTAAGACCTAGAATCGAATCGGGGTGGAGCGTCTATTTCAGATCCTGTTGCCGAACCGCGCGGGCGAGCGGCGAGGAGTTGAACGAGACATCCGCAAGGGGTTGTTTTGCGAGCGATGACGAACAGAATCTTGGTTGCCTGTTGCGCCTTGGCGGCGCTCATCACGGTCACGGCGCCAATCTTTGCCCAAGCGCCCGAGCAAGGGCTTTCAAAGGGTGAAGAGAAGCGGCGCCTGAAGGCCCTGCGCAAGGAGCTCGAAGGTCCCTTCCGCAAGTGGCTCGACGAAGACGTTCGCTACATCATCACCACCGAGGAGCGCAAAGCGTTCCTGCAGTTGTCGACCGACGAAGAGCGCGAGCAGTTTATCCAGCAGTTCTGGGTCCGCCGCGATCCCACGCCGGATTCGCTCGAAAACGAATACCGCGAAGAGCACTACCGCCGCATCGCTTACGCCAACGAACGCTACGCCTCGGGCATTCCTGGTTGGAAGACCGACCGCGGCCGCGTCTACATCGCTTACGGCCCGCCGGACGAAATTGAATCGCACCCCTCGGGCGGCATGTACCAGCGTCCTTATGACGAGGGCGGCGGATTCACCTCCACCTACCCGTTCGAGATTTGGCGCTACCGCTGGATCGAGGGCATCGGCTCGGATATCCTGCTCGAGTTCGTCGACCCGACCATGACCGGCGAGTACCGCATGACGATGGATCCGTCGGAGAAGGACGCACTGCTTTACGTGCCCGGCGCAGGTCTGACTCTCTCCGAGCAGATGGGCCTGACCGAGAAGCGCGACCGCTTCACCCGCACCGACGGCACCCGCATGGGCGCGCCGATCGGCGGCGCTCAGTCGATGCGCTACAACCAGTTCGAGCGCCTGCAGCTGTACGCCAACATCCAGAAGCCGCCGGCTGTGAAGTTCAAGGATCTCGAAGCCGTCGTCGACTCGACCATTGAATACAACACGCTGCCCCTGCAGGTGGACGTCACCTACGTGCGCATCACCGACCAGCGCGTGCTCACCGGCATCACCGTGCAGGTCGAAAACAAGGACCTGATGTTCAAGGAAGAGGACGGCCTGCACAAGGCGGTCATCAACATCTACGGCCGCATCACCACGCTGACGCGCCGGACCGAGAACTTCTTTGAAGACACCGTGAGCGTGAACACCACCGGAGACCGGCTGCAGGCCGAGACCGAGCGCTCTTCGATCTACAACAAGCCGCTGCCGCTCGACCCGGGCAAGTACCGCCTGGAGTTGGTGGTCAAGGATCTCATCGGCGAGACGATGAGCACCTATCGCACCGCGCTCGACGTACCTAATTACCCCGAAGAAGAGATGTCGATGAGCAGCCTGATCCTGGCGGACAAGATCGAGCGCGTTCCCACCCGCTCGCTCGGCGCCGGACAGTTCGTGCTCGGCGCGTCGAAGGTGCGTCCGCGCATCAACGAAGAGTTCAAGCGCGACGAGCGGATGGGCATCTACCTCGAGGTCTACAACCTGGGCGAACTCGACGGCCAGGAGGCGCTCGACGGCGAAGTGACCTACCAGATCAGCAAGCTGGGGGCGCCGGACGACCTGCTGCTTGACTTCACTGAGCAGTTTGACCAGATCCGTGGCGCTTCGCCCGTGCAGGTCACCATCGAAAAGTTGTTGCCGCTGTCAAATTTGGAACCCGGCGACTACCAGTTGACTCTAAAGATCAAGGACCGCGTGCGAGCCGAGACTCTGACGCCGACAACGAAGTTCAAGGTGATCTAGTTGAAGCCTTCACGAGGCGATTTTTGAGTTGGAGAAGGAGTAAGAGGACCTGACCAAGCAGCCGCTGAGAGCCGTCTTGCGAAGCCTGATCGCCGCCACGGCAGTCGGTGTGGCGTTGCTTTGCTCGACGACGGCTTCGGCGCAGATGAGCCTGCTGTCAGGTTCGATCCAGGGTTGGGTGAAGGATGACCGCGGCGTGCCGCAAATGGGGGCCGCGGTCGCGGCGATGACCCCGGATGGGGCGACCATCAAGCGCGTCTTCACCGACCACCGAGGCTCGTTCGTGCTGGCAAACCTGTTCCCCGGCGACTATACCCTCAAGGTCAGTCTCAACCGCTTCCTGCCGGTTACTGAAGAAGGCATCCGGGTGGAGGCCGGTCGCAACGTGGTGCTCGACGTTGGCCTGCGCGGCCTGTTCTCTTCGATGCAGCTCGCTTATCCCGGCCGCGGGCAGGTGCGCGACATGACCGACGATTGGAAGTGGGTGCTGCGCGCCACGCATTCCACCAGGCCGGTGTTGCGCATCGCTCCCAATGAAGAAGTGGCCGAGACCCGCCGCGTGATGCGCAAGCTCTCCGGCGCGTTCTCGGAGACGCAGGGTCTGGCGAAAGTCAGCGGCGGAGGCGGCGTTTTGCCTTCGGGGTTGGCCAACGAGTCCGACCTCGGCACCAGTTTTGCGCTGGCAACGTCGGTTTTCGGCGAGAACGACGTGTTGGTCAGCGGCAATTTCGGATACAACAACGGCGCCGGCAACAGCCCTACCTCGGCCTTCCGCGGCAGTTACGCGCGCGAACTCGGCTTCGCTTCGCCGGAGTTGAGCGTTACAGTCCGTCAGTTGCAAGGCTCCGACGCCGCCAGCCGCGCTTTCTTCGATCCGCAGAGCAACCGTTCGGCGCCGTCGCTCGAGACTCTGTCGCTGGGCTTCGGCGACCGCGTCCAAGTCGGAGACAAGACCGAGCTCGAGTACGGTTTTTTGTATGAGTCGGTGCGCTTCCTCAGGCGGCTCGACTACGTCAGTCCGTACGGCAAACTGATCCGCCAGGTGACGCCGCGTCGCACCGTCGAGCTGAAGTACGCGTCCGGTGCGCCGCGTCCGGAGCCGGGCGCCATTGATGAGGACCGCCTGCGGCAGAGCGTCTCGGCGCTGGGCATGTTCCCGCGCGTTTCGCTGCTCGATGGCCAGACCCGCGTGCAGCGCACCGAGCACGTCGAGGCGGCTTACCGCGAGGAACTCGGCAAGGGCTTGTTCGAGGCGGCCCTGTACCAGGACACGATCAACGACGCCGCCGTCAGCGCCCTCGGGGCCCCGGGAACGCTCGACAGCGCAAACTTCCTGCCGGATCTGTTCTCGAAGGCGTCGACGATCAACGGCGGCCGGCACGTGATCCGTGGCTACCGCGTCTCCTACGCCCGCAAGCTCGCCGAGCGGGTCGAGGCCGCGCTGGGCTACGGCAACACCGGAGCGCTCGCCTACGCCGGCAACCCGACGCCTGGCTTGGAATCGTTCGGGCTGCGCGATTCGCTCAGCGTCGAGCGGGCGCACATGGTCAACGCCTCGCTTGCCACCGAGCTGCCCGGCGCCGAAACCGAAGTGATTTCGAGCTACCAATGGCTCAATCAGAGGTCGGCCATCGCAGCCGACCTCTACAACGATTCTGCGGCCCGGTCGGATCCGGGCATGAACTTGTTCATCCGCCAGCCGCTGCCCTTCGGCGCCGGCCCGGGGCGGTTTGAAGTGACCGCGGACATGCGCAATCTGTTCAAGGCGGGGTACATCCCGATTCAGACCCCGGACGGCCGGACGATTTATCTCATCCAGTCGCCGCGCAGCTATCGCGGTTCGCTCAATTTTGTGTTCTAATGGCCTTTCTTAATACACACGTTTCACGTCGGTCGATTCTTCTCCGCGCTCTCCCGGCGGCGATCGTTCTCCCCGGGGCCGTCTCGGCGGCGCCGATGACGACCTTGCGGATTCTCGTCGAGGATACCGAAGGCAATCCGGTGCCGCGCGCGAGCATCGTGATCGGCCGCCTGAAGAAGAAAGAGAGCAAGAAGATGAAGGGGCGACCGCTCCAGTTGAAGACGAGCATGCAGGGCTCAGCCCCGCTGCCGCCGCTCGAGGAAGGCTGGTACATGATCCAGGTGATCAACCAGGGGTACCAGACATGGGGTGGGAAGCTGGAGCTCAGCGGAGTCGAACAGGAGTATACGGTGACGCTGCGACCGCCTCAAGACCAATTCTCCGTCCACGAGAAGGATCAGTAAATCAGTCAAGAAGAGGGCGAAGACTCCTCGAACCGGGTTCCCTCAACCCGTCCCATTTGTGTCCATGAATAAAGGCAGGCTGCCACAGTAATGCGCCTCATCGCTGCGATTGAACTCAATTCCAAGGTAGTTGCGAACCTCACAGAGTTGGTCCGACGCCTCCGACCCGTCGCCCCGGTGCGCTGGGTCCATCCGCAGAACATGCACGTTTCGCTGAAGTACATCGGGGAATTTCCTGAGTCGCGGCTCGACGTGCTGCTGCGCAACCTCTCCGAAGTCCGCGTCTCGCATCCCATCGCGATTCCGCTGGCCGGGTTGGGCTATTTCCCCAACGCGGAGCGTCCTCGCGTCTTCTGGGTCGGGGCCGAGAACACCGCCCCGCTGCGTCAATTGGCCAGCGGCGTGGACGCGGCGCTGGCGCCGCTGGGCGTCGTGCCCGAAGTGCGCCCCTATCAGCCGCATCTGACGCTGGGCCGCGTCTTTGAAGGCGAGCCGCTCGATGAGCTGCACAACGCCGTGGAAGACCTGCCGAGCCGCGAGTTCGGCACCCTCAGCCCCGATCGGTTCACGCTCTTCGAGAGCACGCAGACGTCGGCGGGACCGGTCTACCGCCGCCTGGCCGAGTTCCCGTTCCTGCAGGTCGCCGAGCCGGCCGAGATCGGGGCGGCGCGAGTCTCGCTCGCCGGCCGCGTCTAGCCGAAATCTCGCTACCGGAGGCTTGCGCCGCCGTTCCTGCTGGGGACGGCGGCGGCCTCCGTGGGAGCAGGGCTCTCCAGTCGACAAAACATTTGCGCGCCAATCGCGCTCACGCGCAACTTTTTCCCATCCGGTGTGTTCTAACCAACGTGGGAGCGGAAATCGCTTTGGAGCCCGATGCGCAACTGATGCTCGAAGTTCGCGCCGGGGACGTCGCCAGCTTCGAGCTGTTGCTGGCGAAATACCGCGGACCCCTGGTCGGCTATATCGGACGCATGGTGGGCGATCAGGCGCGCGCCGAAGAGTTGGCGCAGGAGGCCTTCTTGCGGGTTTACCGAGCGCGAGAGAGCTATGAGCCGACCGCCAAATTCGCCACCTGGCTCTACCGCATCGCCACCCGGCTGGCGCTGAACTCGATTCGCGACCATCGCCATGAGGCGGGGCGGCGTAGCCTGGACGACAGCGCCGACGGCAGGCTTGTCTTCGAGGCGGTCGACGGCCGGGCGAATCGCGAGCAGCAGTTGTTGGCCGAAGCTCGGCTGGCAACAGTACGCGAAGCCATCGCACAGCTGCCCGACAAACAGCGCGCAGCCGTGCTGATGCACAAGTACCAGGAACTGGACTATCAGCAGATCGCCGGCGCGCTGGGCTGCTCGGTCTCCGCCGTGAAATCGCTCCTGTTTCGAGCCTACGAGAGCCTGCGGCAACGGCTGGCGCACCTGGCGGCGCAGCCCCGGCCGGCGTCCGCGACGAGCCCCCAAGGAGGCGCCTCGCAATGACCCGAGAGCAAGCGCTGGAGTGGATTCACAATCCGGCCGGACCGCCCACGGATCCGCTGGAGCGCCGCGAGTTCGAGGCCTGGCTCGAGCGCGACGCCGAACTGCGCGCCGCCTACGAGGAACAGGCGCAACTGTTCGCCGTCCTCGATGAGTGGGAAGCGCCGACGCCGAGCGACGGGTTTGACGAAGCCGTCTACGCCCGCATCGCCGAAGAAGAGCGCCGGCCGGCGGGTTGGGGGGAGCGGCTGCTCGCCTGGGCGGCCCCGCGTCCGGCCTGGGCGGCCGCGGCGCTGGCCGCCGCGCTGCTGTTGGCGCTGGCGCTGCCGCGCTCGGGCGATCCCGGAGCGACTCCGGCCGTGGAGAAGGCGACTTTGCACCAGAACGAGATCGAATACTATGAGGCGCTCGACCAGGCGCTCGACGATGTGGACATGCTGCTCGACTTCGAGGCCTTCGCGCCGGAGTCGGCGGAGAACCGCTCCTAGGGGCGATGGACGATGGTTTTTCGGTATCGAGCGATAGCGTTGGCGGTCGCGGCTCTGGCCTGGCCGGCGGCTCCGCAACTTGCGGCGCAGCCGGGCCCTGCGCGGCAGATCGTCCAGGCCGAACCCCAGCGCGGGGGCCGTCCGGGGCCGCGGCCGGGCAAGAAGGGGCCCGGGGCCGGTCGCCGTCCGGATCTCAACGATACCGTCTTGCGGCTGATGCAGCTGCCGCCTGAACGGCGCCGCGAGGTCCTGCGCAGCAACCCTCGACTGCGCAACATGCCGCCCGCGCAGCGCCGCGAGCTGTTGCAGCGCATGGAGCGCATCGACCGCATGTCTCCCGACGACCGCGAGCTGCTGCTGCAACGCTACCAGCTATTCTCGCGCCTGCGTCCGGAGCAGCAGGGCGAAGCGCGCGCGCTGTACCGCCGCTGGGCGGCTTTGCCCCGCGCCAGACGGGCGCTGATGACCCGCGGCGTCCAGCGCCTGCGAGGGCTGCCGGCCGAGGAGCGGATGGCTGCGCTCGAGTCGAAAGGCTTCCAGGACCGCTTCTCCCAACAGGAGCTGGAGATGCTGCGCGATCTGGTCGAACTGACAGGCCCCGAGCGGCGAGCCGTTGACGAGCCCTGACTGGTGGCCGAACGGCTTCTTCGAAGCCGGCGCCGCCCCTAGTCGACCTGCCGCTTGCCCGGCCCCGACGTGGCCTTTGCGATCAGCGCGGCAACCGCCAGCAAGAAGCCCCACAGCGTGATCGGCGGCATGCCGCCATGCCAGCCGCTCGGGTCCAGCCAACCCTTGTAGCCCATCGTCAAGGTGTGTCCGGCGACCATCGCGATCGCCCAATAGCCCATCCGCTGCGCGCGCTGCCAGCGCTCGCCTCCGAGCGCTTCGTACATCAGCGGCAGCGTCGTGATGGCGGGGAACATCAGAAAGCCGATCGCCAGCACGCCGAACAGGAAGGTCACCTCGCCGGTCAGGTTCAGCTTGCCGCCGTCTTCCATGAAGAACTTGGCGTAGTTCGCCGGTGAGAACAGCAGCAGCGACAACACGATGTGCAGCCCGGCGAAGTAGAAGCCCGAAAGTCCCAGGAACTTGGCCAGCGAGCGCCGCGACCTCGCGTCGTTTGGATAGGCCTTGATCCACTTGCCCGTCAGGTACGACAACGACACGAGTGCGATCGCCGCGATGGCGAACGACTTGTTGACGATGTAGGCCGGCAGATGGATCCAAGGCACGTCGCCGAAGACGTTGTAGCGCACGATGGCGTACAGGATCGAGGCGCCCCAAACGCCCAGGAACCAGCGCGCCTTCTCGCCGAACGGCAAGACAACATCGGATCCGGGGTTCTTTTTCCAACTGCGCGTGGAAACGGGGCGCGCCTTCATAGGCGGAGCTTGGGCTGCGGCCATCAGCGATAGTCTAGCCGAGCAGCCCGACCGACCGCATCCTCTCTCCCATCTCCTTGCGCTGCGCGTCGTTGAGGTCGACAAACGGCGCCCGCACGTACATCTTGCCCAGTCCCATCAGGTGCAGGCAGGCTTTCTGCGACTCGGGTGAAGCGTAGCCCTTCAGGATCGGCGTCAGACTGTCGAGCTTCCGCTGCGCCGCGGCGACATCCTTGCCGTCGTTGAAGGCGTTGATGATGGCCTTGGTCTGCTTGGGGAAGACGTTGCCGTTGCCGGTCAGCGCGCCGGCCCCGCCCCCTTCGAGCACCGGCTGGATCTGCGCCGAAGCGCCTGTCATCACAGCCAGCCGGGCGTTCTGTTTGATGTAGCCGAGCGTGTTGTCGAGCTTGCCCCAGGAGTCCTTGATGCCGACGAAGCGGCGATGTCCGCCCAGCCGGCGCACCAGATCGAGCGTGATCTGCACTTCGCTCAGCTGCGGAATGTTGTAGAGCAGCACCGGAATCTCCGCGGCGTCGAGAATCGGCTCGAGGAAGGCGACCAATCCGTCCGTGCTGGGCTGGTTGAAATAGAACGGCGGCAGCAGCAGCGCCTCGTCCGCGCCCGCATCCTGGGCGTGGCGCAGCAGCTCGATCGCCTCGGCCTGGCTGGAGCAGCCGACCTGGCACATGCTCGTCAGCGAGCCCTTGTGGCGCAGAAACACCTCGAGATTGCGCTTGCGCTCCGCTACCGAAAACGACGAAAATTCGCCGGTGCTGCCGTTGACGAGCACGCCGTCCACTCCGCCTTCGCGCAGGAAGGCCAGGTACTCTTCGGTCAAAGCTTCATCGATGTCGCCCGACTTGTTCAGCGGCGCCAGTGCGGCGGAAACGAAGCGGGCTTTGCGCTTGCCGTCGCCCTTGGGGGCGGCGGCGGAAAGCGCCAGCGGGGCGGCGGCGGTGGCGAGAAAACTGCGGCGGGTCAACGACATGGGGGCTCCTTCGAATTCACACTCGTGGGCGGCATTGTACCAAGCCGCGGGAGAGCGAACCACCCGCTGTGCGAGGATAGCCTGAGGGGCCTAGACGCAGGTTTGATTCCCGACAACCATGTCGCCGGCTCATCCAGGCCGACGCAGCGCGCCGTGTACTGGCTGGTGGCGCTCGCCCTGGCCGGCGTTTTGCTGTACTACTCGCTGCGCGGCGTGGACTGGCAGCGGGTCGTTGAGCTGCTGCGCGAGTCCCAACTGCGCTGGATCGCCGCCGCCATTGCGCTGATGTCCGGAGCGCTCGTATTGCGTTCGCAGCGTTGGCGGATGCTGCTGACGGCCGAAACCGACCTGTCGCCGCTGTACGCGTTTTGGGCGACCGCGGTCGGGTACCTGGGCAACAGCTTCCTGCCCGCCCGCGCCGGCGAGATCCTGCGCACGGTCGTCGTCAGCCGCCACTCGGGGCTGAGCAAGACCTTCGTGCTCACCACGGTGCTGTGCGAGCGCCTGCTCGACGCCGTGTCGCTGATCCTGATCGGCGCCGTCGTCCTGCTGCAACTGCCCGAAAAGCCCGGCTGGCTCGAAGTCACGGCCCGGCCGCTGGCCGTCGGGGGCATGATCGGCGTCGTCGCGCTGGCGATGGTTCCACTGTTTGAGTCGTTTTGGGGCCGGCTGCTGGCCAGAATGCCGGTGCCCGACCGCTTTCGCGGCTTCGCCGAGCACCTGCTCGAACAGGGACTCAAGGGCATGCGCAGCCTGCATCATCCGGGGCGGCTGACGAAATACATCCTGCTGACCGGCGTGATCTGGGCGATCGACGGCGTCGTGCTGGTGGCGGTTGCGAAATCGATCGGGATGCCGTTGTCGTGGACCATCGCGCTGCTCGTGGTCGTCGGCCTGGGCCTCGGCAGCGCCTTGCCGTCGACGCCCGGCTATGTGGGGATCTGGCAGTTCGTCGCGGTGACGCTGCTGACGCCGTTCGGAGTGGGCCGCAACGAGGCGATTGCGTTCATCCTGCTCTTCCAGGCCATCTCGTACGGGCTGTTTCTGGCTTGGGGATTGATCGGCGTCCAGCAGACCTCCCCGGGCTTGCTGCGCCGCCGTCTGGAGGAGCCGCTGGCGTAGTCGTTAGATCGTGACGCCGAAAAAGCCCTTTAGCCCGTAGGCGGCGACGATCGAGATGATCAGGAACCAGACCAGCCAGTGCAGCGACCAATCGCCCGTGTGGATCTCCGCCGCCGGGTAGCGCAGCTCGATCCAGTTCAGGTTCTCCACCGTCAGCAGCTCTTCGCCCGGGGAAGCGATCGAACTCCACCAGGACGTTTCCCGGCGCGGTGAGACGTAGCGCAGGTCTTCCCCGGCGTCGAGGCTTTTTGTGAACTCCTGGCCCATCCAGCGAAAGCTCAGCTCGCCTTCGCCCGGCTGGTCGGCGCGCAGGCGCCAACTATATTGGCCGTCGTCGAGAGCGCGGGCGGCCGGCGTTTCCGCCACGAAGCCCGGCGGCAGGGTCAACTGCGGGACGTCCGTCTTCGGCGTCAGGCGGCCGGCGGCCTGCACGGTCAGCACGGCGGATTGGCCCGGCTTCAGCGGGGCGATGCCGTAAATGGCGTCGAGGTGGAAAAGCAGAACCACCATCGGGATGGTGAGATAGATCGCCGGCACCAGCATCAGCCCGATGTAGCGGAAATTGTACAGAATGAGGTTGCCCTGCGCCTTGAACAGCAGCCCCGGGTCGTCGCCGTAAAGCCGCAGTTCCAGCAGGTAGGCCTGCATCTTCTTCTTGGCGCGCTCGATGGCTTTCTGGTTCGACGTCGCCCCGAAAACCCACAGCATCCCGATGCCGACCAGGATCGACAGCGGTACGAGGCTCCATAGGGGGTGAGCGTCGCCGAACAGGCCGACGTAGGCCTCGAGCGGCACGCGGAACAGAGCGTTGAAGAAGTTCACGGGCGTTTATTCGAGGTAGCCGAGACCCTGTAGCTTCTTGACGATGTCCTCGTCGGACTCGCCCTCTTCGATGGTGGCGAGTTCTTTCTCGAGCACGTGTTTGACGAACTCCTGCGGCGACGAATAGCCGCCGGCGTCCGCGCAGCGCTTGATGCGCTCGAAGAGATCTTTGTCCAGCTTGATGCTGGTGGAAGAGCCTAGCACCCCCATATTGTATCGGCTCAGGCCGGGCGTTGCGACTCCGGGACGTCGGGGGAGATAAGCAGGCGGGGCGGTGGAAGGTCGACCCGGCCTTGCTCCGCTTCGTAGCGGACGGCGTGGAGGCGCCAGCAGAGTTCCTGTTGGCCGCCGTGCAGGCGGGAACGGCGGAAGCGGGTTTTGGCAGCTTCGATCTGGAGGCGGACGGGGACGTCGCCGGCGGCGGGGATGTCGACTTGGGCTTGGAAGGGGCCGGGGGGCGGGGCGCAGGTCCAGGCGGATTGGCCGTCGAGCAGGAGGCGCAGTTGGCCGCCGCCGTCGGGCTGCTCGCCGTCCAGGGCGAGCCGGCCGCCGCCGAGCCGGGGCAACAGAAGTTCCACGCGGCGGGTGGCCCAGCCGTCGTGCAGCCAGCCGCAGCACTCTTCCATGCGGGGGAAGATGCGGCGGGCGAGGAAGTCGTGGAGGTTGCGCCAGGCGCGTCCGAGGAGCGGGGTTCGGCCGAAGCGGCGGGTGAGTAGCAGGTCCCAGGCCTCCAGCCGTGCGCCGTGGTAGGCCGGAGTGCGGCCTCCGGTGTGGCGGACGAGCATACGCTCGATTTCGGCGAGTCGCTGGAAGCCGCCGGTGGAGGTTTTGGCGTTTGGGTGGATGCGGATGGCGCCCATCTCCACGGGAAGAGTGCGGGCGGGAAAGCGCATGCCGATGCGGATGAACAAGTCCCAGTCGAGGGCCCAGTGCAAGGCCGGGTCGAGGCCTCCGACGGCGTCGAAAGCTTCGCGCGAGAAGAACGCGGATTGCTGGAGAATCGTGTCGCCGAAGTGCAGTAGACGCTGCATGTTGAATGGTTCAGCATAAGGAAACGCTTGAAGGCGATTTCCGGAGGAATCGAAGCTGTAACCATGGCCGCAGACGAGGCCGAGACGGGGGGCGGACTGGAAGGCTTCGACGGCGGCTTCGACGGCGCCGGGCAGCAGGATGTCGTCGGAGTTGATCCAGCCGAAGATGCGGCCGCGCGCCATCCGGAAGCCTTTGTTGAGGGCGTCGGCCTGGCCCTGGTCCGGTTCGGAGATCCAGCGTAGCCGGTTGCCGTAGGACTCGAGGATTTCAACCGAGCCGTCGGTCGAGCCGCCGTCGATGACGATATGCTCGATATCAGACCGCCCTTGCGCGGCGACGCTCTCGATGGTTTCCCTCAAGAAACGCGCCTGCTGGAAGGATGGCGTGACGATGCTGACCAGCGGCTCGAGGCCGGGCGTCGGCGCGTACGCTGATTCCGCGCGGGGCATCTCGCCATCTTAGCCGTGCCGGAGACTCCGCTCATCTCGATCGTGACGCCGTCGTTCCAGCAAGGGACGACGATCGAGGCGACGATCCGCTCGGTGCTCGAGCAGGGCTACCCGCGTTTTGAGCATCTGGTGATGGACGGCGGCTCGACGGACGAGACGGTGACGGTCCTGCGGCGCTATGAGCATTTGCAGTGGGTTTCGGAGCCGGATCGCGGCCAGACGCACGCGATCAACAAGGGGCTCGAGCGGTCGCGCGGGGAGATCTGGGCGTATCTGAACTCGGATGACGTCTACCGGCCGGGCTGCTTTGAGAGGGTGGCGGAGGCGTTCGCCGACCCGTCGTGCCAGGTGCTGGTGGGCGACTGCGACCGGATTGACTTAGAGGGCGCGGTGATTGGGCATGACCGTGCTCAGCTCGAGCGGCCGGAGTGGCTGGGCTGTTTTTGGCGCTGGGGGCGGGGCGTGCTGATTCCACAGCCGGCGGTTTTTGTGCGCAAGAGCCTGCTGGACGCGGTGGGGCCGCTGGACGAGAGCTACGACATGGCGATGGATTTGGAGCTGTGGCTGCGGCTGGCGCGGCGGGCGCCGTTTACGCTGCTGCACCAGACGCTGGCGGGGTTCCGCGTGACGCCCGAGACGAAGACGAGCAGCCGTCCGGCGGACATGGTGGAGGAGTCGAGGCGGGCGGCGCTGGCGCATCGCGAGCTCGTGCCGGCGGCGGAGCGGGCGGAGTTCGTGCGGGAGGTGGAGCGCCAGACGGCGGGCCACCTGTTGACGCTGGCCGAAGAGCGCCGGGAGAGCGGGCTGGCGTGGCGGGCGTTGCGCTATCAGCCGGGGGCGGTGTTTTCGAGGCGGATGCTCAAGGCGCTGCTGCTGGCGGTGTTGCTGGCGATGCCGTTGGCGGCGTGGGGCCCGCGGGGGCATCGTGTGGTGGGTCTGATCGCCGAAAAACATCTCTCCGACGGCGCGAGGCGCGAGGCGGCTCGGTTGCTGAGCGGCGAGACTTTGGCCGAGGTTTCAGTCTGGGCTGACGATGTGCGCGCGGAGGACGCGTGGTCGCATACCGGGTCGTGGCACTACGTCAACATCCCGGACGGCGTGCCCTATGAGCGGTCGCGGATGGACCCCAAAGGCGATGTGATCACGGCGATCCGACGCTATGAAGGGGTGCTGGCGGATCGCTCGGCTTCGCGGCGGGAGCGGGCGACGGCGCTGAAGTTCCTGGTGCATTTCGTGGCTGACGTCCACCAGCCGCTGCATGTGGGGCGGGCGGAAGATCGCGGCGGCAACGGCATCGAGCTGAGCTGGTACGGCAAGCCGTCGAACCTGCACCGGGTGTGGGATTCGGGGATCCTGGCGCAGATCGGGCTGAGTTCGAGGCGGCTGGCGGAGGCGCTGGACCGCAGGCTTGGCCGCGAGGCGCTTGGGTGGCGGAAAGATTCTCTGCTGGATTGGGTCGACGAGAGTGCGGAGATGCGACCGCGGGTCTATGACGTGCGCGGCGGCAAGCTGGGGGAGCGCTACTTCGAGCGCAACCGCGGCCTGGCCGAGCAGAGACTGGCGCAGGCCGGGGTGCGGCTGGCGGCGCTGCTGGACCGGCTGCTGGGCGAGCGCTAGCCGGCGAGCTCGGCGGCGTGGCGGTGGACTTTGCGGAAGGCGTCTGCGATCTGCTCCATGTCGCGCTTTTCGGCCAGCAGGGTGGTTTGGCCCAACCAAAAAGCTTGCCGGCACAGGCGGTCGTTGACGGGCGTCTGGTTGCGCATGCGCCAGCGAGTCAGCTCCTTGTCGGAGTAGATGGCCTGGAAGGGGCGCGAGGCAAAAGTCTGATCCAGGAACTCCTCATGATTCAACGTATTATAGCCGCCAGATAAAGGAACGCCTTCAGCGTGGATGGCTTCCAGAAAGCGCGCCTTCGACAGGCCGGCGAAGGCTTCGGGCTCGTAGCGTAGCATGTAGAGGTGGTAGGCGCTGCGGGTGGTTCCGTCGTAGAGTTTGGCCGGCGTGACGCCGGGGACGTCGGCGAGCAGCCGGTCGAGGTAGGCGGCGTTGGCCGAGCGGCGGGCGACCTGTTCGTCGAGCCGCTCCATCTGGCTGTTGAGGATGGCGGCCTGGAACTCGGTCATGCGCATGTTCGAGCCGGTTCCGGTGCGGCCGGAGGAGTCGCCGTGCATGGGCGAGCCGTTGTTGTGGAAGCCGGAGGCGCGCACGATCAAGTCGTCGTCATTGGTGACCAGGCAGCCGCCTTCGCCGCAATTCAAGTTTTTGGACGCCTGGAAGCTGAAGCAGCCCATCTCTCCCAGCGTGCCGACTTTCCGGCCGCGCCACTCGCCCAGGTGCGCCTGGCAGGCGTCTTCCACGACGGCGATGCCGTGCTTCTTGCCGACGGCGAGGATGGCGTCGAGGTCCGCCGGAGACCCTGCGATGTGGACGGGCAGGATGGCGCGGGTGTTGGGCGTGATGGCGGCTTCGATCTTGGAAGCGTCGATCTGATGCGTCTCGAAGTCGCTGTCCACGAAGACCGGCAGCGCGTGGTGGACCAAAACCGCGTTGACGGTGGCGATGAAGGTGTACGGCGGGACGATGACTTCGTCCTTGGGGCCGAGTTCGAGGGCGCCCATGGCGGCGACCAGAGCGGTGGTGCCGCCGTTGGTCGCCAGGGCGTGCCGGGCGCCGATCTTGCCGGCCCAAGCCGTCTCGAAGCTCTTGGTTTGCGTGCCGTTGCGGGCGTTCCACTTGCCCGAGTGCAGCGCCGCGAGCAGGCTCTTTTCGTCGTTACGTTCGACCATTGGCCAGGACGGGAAGGACTCGGTGCGAACGGGCTTGCCGCCCAGCAGAGCGGGCTTGTCTCCCGCGGTCTTGGCTGCGCGGGCCGGGCGTGCGGCCAGGGCGGCGGCGGTTCCAACGAAGAGGCGGCGGCTGAGCATGCGCGCATGATAGCATCGCGGGTTCATGACGACGGTGGTGGCGGGGATTCTCGAGAAAGACGGCAAGGTGCTCGCCTGCCGACGGCGGGCGGATCAGGACCACGGCGGCAAATGGGAGTTCCCGGGCGGCAAGGTGGAGGCGGGTGAAAATCCGGCCGAGGCGTTGGCTCGAGAGCTTGAAGAGGAACTTTTGATTCAGTCTGGATCAATATCAGAAATAGAGCGTTATACGTTTTCTTATCCTGACCGCAAGCCAATCCTGCTGATCTTTCTGCGGGTAGCGAGTTGGGACGGCGAGCCGGACTTCGAGCAGTTTGCCGATGCGCGCTGGGAGACCCCCGAGGGCCTGTTGGAGCTGCCGTTTCTGGAGGGGGACGTGGAGTTCAATCAGCGTTTGGCGGCCCACCTTCGCAGCGAGCGGTAGAGCCGATAGAGCTGCGGAGGCAGGTGTTTCGCCCGCGCGACAGCCAGACTGCCGTCGGACAGCTCGATGCGGGCGCCGCCGCGTTCCGACAGTGCGTCCACTTCCCACCACCCGTCGGGCAGCTGAACCTGCAAGCGCCAGAAGCAGCGCAGCCGTCGGCACAGCTCCTCTTTGGTGATGCGGTCAGGCTGGGCGATCGTCCGCACCGCTTCGCAGTCCGCGGCGGAATGGTAGCGGCCTGAGCCCGGCGCCTGAGGCCGTCCGGGCGATCCTCGGTCGATAGCCTCGAGGACCTGCGGCGCGAGCGTGGCGGCCAGGGTGAGCTTGCGTTGCTCGGCCTCTCCGTTGCGGGTGGTCTCGTCGACATCCACGGCCCCGTCCACCAAGACAGCGCCTGCGTCCACGCTCGGAGTGATCCGGTGGAACGAGAATCCGCTGCGTTTCTCGCCGTAGTAGAGCGACCAGCCGGTGGCGCTGAGGCCGCGGTAGTCCGGCAGGAGGCCATTGTGGAAATTGACCGACTCGGCGAAGCAGCCGAGAAGCTCCCGGCCGAAGATCTGCAAGCATCCGAGTGAAATCGCCACGTCCGCTCGCCGACGGCCGCGCAGTTGATCCAGAAAGCGCGGCGCGTTGATGTTGCGATTCGGCGGAACGATCGCCTCAACGCCAAACTTCGCGGCGGTCCTATCCAGCCGCGGGTAGAGCGGCAGCAGGTCGGCGGATCGGTCGCAGAGGCCGATGCCGCAACGAACGGCGAGCTCTCGGTGCGGGCTGACCGCTTGTCGCGCGGTGTCGACGACGCCCACAGCTTCCAAACGGGGATGAGCGGCGACCGCCCGGAGAAACGGCTCCAGCTGGGATCGAGCCATTCCTAGATGGGAGTCCGCAAAGAATAGAATCCGCGCCACTTAACCGATCGAATTTCTCCACTGGATGCGCTCGGCTTGGGAGCCGGCGTGGGTCTTGACCACCCATTTGGGCTTGCCGGTCGGGTTGCCCGGCGCGTAGGGGGTCAGTTGCATGCGGTTGAATGCGCCGAGCAGTTCGCTCTCTTCGAGGCCGAGAATCTCCTCCTCGGCGTCAAGGTTGCCGGGCAGCAGGACCTGGCGGTCGGGGTACTGTTCCACGTTGCGCGCATCTTCCAGCTGCGGCCCGTACCAGGCGAAGCGGAACAGCACGACGAGGCCTTCCGGGTGACGCTCGATCCAGAAGGCGGCCAGAGTGTCGATGAGGATCGGGTCCAGATCGAGGACGGCGTCTTTCAGACTGGGGTAGCGGTCCAAGTTCAGTTCCAAGCCAGTGCGGCCCTCTTGTTCCAGTAAAGCGCAGGCGGCTCGGCAATGTCGGCGAATTCTTCGACATTGAGCGAGGCGGCCAAATCCAACGCGCGGAGGTTGGATTCCAGGTGCTCGACCGTCGCCGCTCCGCTCAATACGACGCTCGCCCAAGGCTGGGCGACAGCGGCCGCCAGCGCGACCGCGTCGACCGGCCCCGCGAGGGCGAGTCGGTCCGCCAATGTCTTTTCTCCTCTTGGGCTTAGGCGTCCGTTCGCCAACCCTTCTTTGACGATGACTCCCCAGCCGGCGGCATGCGCTTCGGCGAGCGCCGACTCCGCTGAGCGCTCGAGCAGGTTCCATGTGGCTTGCACGCATTCGAAGACCGCTTCGCCGTCGACCCGCGCCTCGAGCGCCCGTCCGATGACCTGCGCCTGTTCGGGTCCGCTGACCGAAAGCCCGATACGAACGCCGTCATCGCGACGAATCCGAACCAGTTCGGCCATCACATCCTGGCGACCGAGCACGCCCGATTCGAGCGTCGCCGAATGAATTTGATAGAGGTCTAAATGATTTCCAAGCAGATATTTGGACTCTTGATATTGAAGTTTCAGATGAGGCAGAGTGTGGTCTTTGACCTCGTGCTTCTCAGCTTCCGTACGCCAGGCGGCGGTATACGCATAGCCCCATTTCGAGCCGACCGTCGCGCCGCCGCGGCCGCCGAGCCAACTCGCCAGAAACTCCTCCGCGCGGCCGTAAGAGCGCGCCGCGTCGAAGTAGCGCACACCCAGCTCCCAGGCGCGGGTCATCACGCGGCGGGCGCGCTCGCGCATGTGTTCGACGTTGTAGTCGCGGCCGAGATCGTCGGCGTGGCCGAGGTTGATGTAGCCGGGGCGGCCGAGGGCGGCCAGTCCGAGTCCGATCGGCGAGACGAGCAGACCCGTCTCGCCCAGCTTCCGCGGCGTCATGTCTCGAGAATGACCGGCACGATCAAGGGCCGGTTCTGGCGGGAGGTCCTACGCGAGACGTAGCGCCGAAGATCGCTGCGGATTTTCTCCTCCATCACCCCCATGTCGGCGATCTCTTCGCGCGAGGAGCTGTCGACGGTCTTCTCGACCGTACGGCGGGCGCCGTCGATCGAGAGTCCGCTGTCCTCGGAGAGCACAAAGCCGCGTGAGATGATTTCCGGACCGCTCTCGATCTTGCCGGTCAGCCGGTCGATGGCGACGATCGGGATGATGACGCCGAACTCGGAGATGTGCCGCCGGTCGCGGATCACCATCTCCTCGACGATCTCGTCGCCGGTGCCGGTGTCGATCAACACACGGCCCACCGGGATCTCTTCCGACCCTTTGCGTGCGCCGTACTCGTCGATGACGAGCGACTCGCCAGGGCTGAGGATGAACGACTCTTCCAGGCCGTTGTCGCGCATCGGCGCGGCCAGGCGGGCGTGCTGGGAAAGCTGCCGGTACTCGCCGTGCACGGGCATGAAGTATTTCGGCCGCACCAGATTGAGGATGATCCGCAGTTCCTCCTGGTAGGCGTGGCCCGAGACGTGGATCGGCAGGCTCTGGTGGCCGTAACGCACGTCAGCTCCGCGGCGACAGAGGTGGTCGATCAGCCGAAAGATGGCCTTCTCGTTGCCGGGGATCATGCGCGCGCTCAAAACGACGATGTCGTCTTCGTCGATGGCGACATGGCGGTGCTGTCCGAGCGCGGCGCGCGACATGGATGACATCGGCTCGCCCTGGCTGCCGGCCACGATCACCGTCTGCTGATCCTTGGGGATGCGGCTGAGATCTTGCGGCCTCACCATCGCCCCATCGGGAATCGTCAACAGTCCCAGATCATGCGCAATCTCGCTCGATGAACTCAGGCTGCGGCCGATCAACGCGACCTTGCGGCCGTACTCCACCGACAAATCCACGATCTGCTGCACACGGTGCGTGGAGGACGAAAAGCAACTGAAGAACAGCCCGTTTTCGGCGCGCGCAAACAAGTCTTCGAAGGCCGGATACACGGCCCGCTCGGACGGCGTGAAGCCCGGGCGGTCCACGTTGGTGGAGTCCGAGAGCAGCAGCAGCACGCCCTTCTGGCCGTACTCGGCGAATTTCTGCAGATCGAACAGCTTGCCGTCGACCGGGGTCTGGTCGATCTTGAAGTCCGCGGTATCGATCACCACGCCGAGCGGCGTCTCGATGGCCAGGGCGACGCATTGCACGGTGGAGTGCGTGACCTGGATGGGCTCGATGGTGAAGCAGCCGAGTTTGAACTTCCTGCCCGGCTCCATGCGCCGGATGTCGGGTTCGTCCTCGAGCTGGTGGTCGTCGAACTTCCGCCGCAGCAGCGCCTCGGTGAAGGCGGTGGCGTAAACGGGCGGGTTGAGTTCGGAGAGAACGTAGGGGACGGCCCCGATGTGGTCCTCGTGGCCGTGGCTCAAGATCAGGCCGCGGAACTCCTTCTCGCGGTCAATGAGCCAGGTCAGATCCGGAACGATGACGTCGACGCCCAGCAGATCGTGACCGGGAAAAAGAATACCGGAGTCGATGACGATGATGTCGCCCTGGCAGCGCAGGGCCATCATGTTCATTCCAAACTCGCCCAGTCCGCCTAACGGGACGACTTCGAGGCGTTTATCGGACAGTGCAGTGAACCTCCCAAACCCTCAAGCGTAGCAGACGTTTCGCCGCTACCCTTCCACGGGCTCGAGCGGCACGAACTTCAGCTCGAAGGCTCGATGGAGCAATTCCTTGGTCAACACGTAGGGCAGTTTCTCAAATCGAATCAAGTCGACGGCGACATTGAGCACGTCGCGTGGATGGCAGCGTCGGAACTTGCGGCCGGCGCTTCGGTAGTGCGTTTCTATGACGTCGGCCAGCAGCCCCACGGGGCACTCAATCTTCAGCTTGCGGCAGTAGCCGTGAAAGATGTTGGCGAACTCGTCGTGGGACGGGTTCTGCATGTACATCTTGTATTCGAGCCGCCGCAGGAAGGCCTCGTCGCCGAGGTCGTTCGGGTTGAGGTTCGAGGAGAAGATCAGGAAGCACTCGAAGGGAACTTCGATCTTGCTGCCGGTGTTGAACTGCAGGTAGTCGCGGCCGCGGTCGAGCGGATAAATCCAGCGGTTGAGCAGCTCGGCGGGAGTGATCTGCTGGCGGCCGAAATCGTCGATCAGGTAGATGCCGTTGTTGGCCTTGAGCTGGTAGGGCGCGTCATAGATCTTGGCCGCCTCGATGTACATCAGGTCGAGCATGCCCATGGTGAGCTCGCCGCCTGTGGTCAAGAACGGCCGGCGGCAGCGCACCCAGCGGCGGTCGAACTTCTCTTCCTGGCGCACCAGGGCGCTGATCTCGTCGTCGTCGTCATCGACCTTCTCGTGGTAGAGCGAATCGTAGACCTTGATGTACTGCCCCTCGGCCTGCAGCACGTAGGGCACGAAGATCGGCGCGGCGTCGACGTTCATCAACTGCTCGGCCAGAAAGGTCTTCCCGTTGCCGGGCGCGCCATAGATCAACAGCGACTTGAACGAGTTCACCGCCGGGCCGAGTTTCGAGAAAAACTCGTCCGTGGTGACCACGCCCGCGAACGCCTGCTTGAGCGTCTGCTTGGTCATCCAGCCCGGCTCGACGCGCTGCTTGCGGACCGCGTAGTAGTAGTCCTTCAGCGGCACCGGCGCAGGCCCGAGGAAGCGGTTGTCGTCCAGGTACTCCTTGGCGCGGAGGCGTCCGGTGTCGCTGCAGGCAAACTGCGCCGACACGGTCCCGAAGCCGGAGGATTTCTTCACCTCCACCAGCCGGGCCTGCTTGAGGAAGTCCAGCACGCCTTCGATGACGCTGAACTGCAGGCCGAGCAGCTTGGCCAGGTCGCGGCCCATGATATCGCCGCGAAAGTAGAGGTTCTTGAGAATGAGTTGCTCGATGAGACTGGCCGAGACGCCGGCCTCCTCGAGCGAACGCGGGGGCGGCGGGACGAACTGCTCCAGTCCGGCGCGGACGGCCCCTTCGAGCTTGGGATTGCTTTGGGCTGTCATCAGAGGGGTACGCCCCAGTATGCGCTTGGGTTTGGCGGGGAAGATATCAGGCGAAAGCCTCCTTCCGGCGCTTGGGCGCTCTTAGGACTATCGGCGGAGCGGGGCCGACGGATGCGGGTCGCTCGATAAGGTTTGCAGCCAGCTGCGGGTGCCGAATTCCAGGCAGGAGCGGGTGGCGATTTTGGCCCCAAAGTCGAGCGCCGCGGGGAAATCGTCGCCGCGTGCGAGGGCGAAGGCGAAGGCGCCGTGGAAGAAGTCGCCGGCGCCGAGCGTGTCAACGGCTTCGATCGGCTCGACGGCGACTTCGCCGCGCAACTTGCCCGACTCCCACAACACCGGATCCCGGCCGCGCGTGATCGCCCGGCGCCGGACGCCCTTCTCCGCCAGGAAGCGCAAGACGGCGGAATGGTCAGCGGTCCCCGTCGGAAAAAACTGCTCCGAGCAGACGGCGTAGTCGACGAAGGGCAGCAACTCATCGAGCCCGTCCTTCCACGTGCCGGCGTCGTAGACGGTGGCGATGGACTGGGTGCGGGCCTGCTGCGCCGCTTCGAGGCTGGCGCGAAACAGATGGGCGTCGACGAGCACGACGTCCGTCCCGCCGAGAGATGCGTCAAAACCGATGTCGGGCATACCCATCGCGGCGGTCGAGACGACAGTGCGGTCGCCGCCGGGGTCGCTGACCAAAATCGAAGCCATGGCGGGGAAATCGGTGCGGTCGGGCGCGGCGTCGATCACCTCCACGCCGAGTGCATCCAGATCCGCCCGCACCATGCGGCTGAGCGGGTGTTGCCCGATGGCGGTGTAGAGCCGCGCCCGTCCGCCGAGCGCGGCAAACACTACGGCGGCGTTGGCGGCCGGACCGCCGGCGAAAACCTCCCGCTGCTCCACCACGTTCTTGCTGTTCGGACGCGGATAACCCTGCACCCGCCAGACGAAGTCGAGCGTGCTCAGGCCGACGAAGAGACCGTGGGGAGACATTTTCGGCAGCCTTCGAGTATAGCCGCCGCAGCCGGTTGCGACCTTTTGGCGGCAAGCTGCATCCAACGGAGTGAGCTGCTATCTACCGTTTCTCGATAGGGAATAAGTAGATGGGCGAAATGTTGATAAGATGGATGCTTCGAGAGGCTCACGAAAAACAATGGCAAAGATCCTGATTCCCACGCCCTTGCGGCAGTATGCCGGCGGCTCCGACGCCGTCGAGGTCAGCGCGTCCACCGCGGGCGAAGCGCTCGAGCAGCTGGTCGAGAAGCATCCGGCGCTCAAGAAGCAGCTCTTCAATGACGAAGGGCGCCTGCGCAGCTTTGTGAACGTCTACGTCGCCGACGAAGACATTCGCTACCTGGACCGCGACAAGACCGCGGTGAAGCCCGACGATACGCTTTCGATCGTGCCGTCGATCGCAGGCGGGAGGTAACGCTACATGGCGACAGCCAATCTGACTCCGGCGGACCAATTGCCGGAGTTGAACAACGAAGAGATCCTGCGCTACAGCCGGCACCTGATCCTGCCCGAAGTGGGCATGGAAGGGCAGCGCCGGCTGAAGAACGCCAAGGTGCTGATGGTGGGCACCGGCGGTCTGGGCGCGCCGCTGGGCATGTACCTGGCGGCGGTCGGCGTCGGCACGATCGGTATCATCGACTTCGATACGGTCGATGTGACGAACCTGCAGCGCCAGATCATCCACGGCCAGAAGGACGTCGGCCGCAAGAAGATCGACTCGGCCGCGGAGACGATGCAGGACATCAATCCGCACCTGAACATCATCAAGCACGAGACGTTCCTGACCTCGGCCAACGCGCTCGAGATCATCAAGGACTACGACGTGGTGGTGGACGGGACTGACAATTTTCCGACGCGCTACCTGGTCAACGACGCCTGTGTGATTTTGGGCAAGCCGAACGCCTACGGCTCGATTTTTCGCTTCGAGGGCCAGGCGACGGTCTTTGGCCACGAGGACGGGCCGTGCTACCGCTGCCTGTATCCCGAGCCGCCGCCGCCGGGGCTGGTGCCGAGCTGCGCCGAGGGCGGGGTGCTGGGCATTCTGCCGGGCATCATCGGCGTGATCCAGGCGACCGAGACGGTGAAAATCATCCTGGGCAAGGGCGAGACGCTCAAGGGCCGGCTGATGCTGTATGACTCGCTGAACATGAAGTTCCGCGAGCTGAAGCTGCGGAAGAACCCCGAATGCCCGGTCTGCGGCGACAACCCGACGGTGACCGAGCTGATCGACTATCAGGAGTTCTGCGGCATCCCGCAGCAGGCCGCGCAGGAGGCCGCCGAGGCCGAAGCGTCAGGCCGGCTGCCGGAGATGACGCCGGAAGAGCTCAAGGCGAAGCTAGACGCCGGCGAAGACATCTTTGTGCTCGACGTGCGGGAGCAGTTTGAGTACGAGATCGCGCGGATCGAGGGGTCGACGCTGATTCCGCTGGGCGAGCTGCCGCGGCGCGTGGAAGAGCTGGACTCGACGGCGGACATCGTGATCCATTGCAAGTCCGGCAAGCGTTCGGCGAAGGCCCAGCAGATCCTGAAGGACATGGGTTTCTCGCGGGTGACGAACTTGACGGGCGGAATTCTGCGGTGGAGCGAGGATGTGGATGATGAGGTGCCGCAGTATTAGGCGGCCCGACGGACCTACCCCATGAACAAGAGGGCGACGATAGCGGCTGTCTGCTTCGTCGCCCTTTCGCATTGTGGGCCGAGTTCGCAGACCAAGATCGACGGCTCCGGATGCCATGTGGAGGTCCACACGACTCCGCTCTTCATCGTGGGATGCATGGTCGGGATTGGCCTGTTGGCGAGCTTCCCGCGCAGGCGGCCGATCCGCGTCCCCGTTGGGCCGGGTTGAAGAGCCGTCATCCGCGCTCTTTGTGGCGCGCGCCGTCGGCGTGCCGGGTCGTCGGTCCCCGACGACCTTCCGGAGCGGAGTATCCGAACGAACAGGCGTCTGGCCCCAGCGGCGATGCGCCCGGCCGCGTTCCGGAACGTAGGCCGGGACGGCCCACGCCGCTCGCCTGGAGGCGCGCGCTACGAGATCAAGCGAGATTCAAGGCGGCTGCTGTACGCTCTGTGATTGTAATGGAACGAGGAGAGGGACAGCTTCCCAAGCTTCAAGCCGGACTGGAATGGCGACGGGCGCGACGACCTGGGCGTTTTCTCCGGCGGCCGCTGGTTCGTCGACCTCAGTCGCGACGGAGTCTCTGACCCGGCGACCGAGATCCACGGCTGGGGCGTCGCCGGCTGGACGGCCGCCCCGGGCCGGCGGCGGTAGAGGCGGTAGTCGGATTTCCTGTTCGGCTCAGGTTCGCCGCGGCCTCCATGACAACATGGTCAACCCCGTCGGCCGCGATCCGCAGCTCGGGTAGGCGGGGCGCTCGAGCCGCTGAACGCCGACCGCTTCCAGCAGTCTTTGAGCGAGCAGCAGTTCCAGCGCTTGCAGGCGGTTTGCGTCGACGGCGTGTACGATGACTCCCAACCCGGCGTCGGGCGCCAGCCCCAGGCAGGAACGTGGCGGCGCTACTGAGGCGGCCGGCCAGAGCCTAGAACCAGGTCACACTGTCCGGCGGCGTGTTCGAGCACTGGATCGATTCGGTCATGCCGCCCGAGATCGGGGCGCAGGCGGTGTCGGTGGCGGTTCGCTGCGCCTCTTCGCGCGTGGTCCCGGAGGCCTTGGCGCACTGGGTGCGGCCGTTGAAGGTCATGCAGACCTCGCAGGAGACCTGGCGCAGGCCGAGCGTCGAATAAACCAGCGCCCCCAGCACGGCGAGACCGAACAGAATCGAGACCAACGCAACTTTTGACATCGGAAAATCTCAGTATAGTTCGCCCTGGGCGGCGCTTTGCGTTGAAACCCCGCGCCGCGCGCCGCGTCTGTGATTGCACAACGGCGCGCCTGGCGCTATCGTACGACGTGTCCGCTGCTCGCGGCTCCCAAGAGACCTCATGAAGACCGACCGACGCCGCCTGATGCTGATCGTTGCGCTGGCGGTTGCGGTCGCCCTCCCGCTGCTGGCGCAGTTCGGCGGACGCGGCCGGCGCTTCCAGCGTTCCTACCCGCCCGGCATGGGCTGGGCCGACGAAAGCGTGCGCGCGGAGTTCTTTTTCACACGTCTGGCCTACACCGACTATGGCGGCGGCCGCGGCTGGGGCCGGGGTAGCTGGACCACGGACTGGCCCGACGCCGAGTACCATTTCATGCAGGGCATGCGCCGGCTGACGATGCTCGACGCCGCCCAGGGCGGCCGCTACGTCAGCCCGATGGACGACGAGCTCTTTGAGTACCCTTGGATCTACGCGGTGGAGGTGGGCAACTGGATTCTCGATGAGACCGAAGCCGAGCGCATGCGCGAGTACCTGCTGCGCGGCGGGTTCCTGATGGTCGACGACTTTCACGGCGGCTACGAGTGGGCGGCCTTTACCGACTCGATGCGCCGCGTCTTCCCCGATCGGCCGATCATCGAGATCCCCGAAAGCGACGAGGTGCTGCACGTACTCTACGATCTGGACCAGCGCATCCAGATCCCCGGCATCCGCGCGGCGGCCAACGGATACACCTACGAACGAGCCGACGGCAAGGTGCCGTACTGGCGAGGCATCTATGATGATGAACAGCGGCTGATGGTGGCGATCAACTTCAACATGGACCTGGGAGACGCGTGGGAGCATGCCGACGACCCTCGCTATCCTGAGCCCATGACGGCTCTGGCCTATCGCTTCGGCATCAACTACGTCATTTACGCAATGACTCATTAGGGCCAGGGAATCGCACGAGTGTTCGAGCTGTTTTTCAAATATCCGCTGTCGGTTTGGCGCAAGGGAGAGTTTCTCTTCGCGTCGGGCTGGTCGGTGTGGCTGCTGATCCTGCTGGCCCTGGCCGCTGCGGGGTTCCTGGCCTGGAACTTGTGGAATTCGCCCAGCCGCTTCAGCACGCGCCAAAAAATCGCGCTGTGGAGCCTGCAGGCGGCGATGGCCGCGCTGGCGCTGTTTCTGCTGTGGCGGCCGGCGCTGGGCATCCAGTCGCTGCGTAACCAGCAGAACGTGGTTTCGATCTTGATTGATTCGTCGCGCTCGATGGGCATCGGCGAGGGCGCGATGTCGCGCATCGAGCAGGCCTATCAAGCGTTGCCGCCGGTGGTCGAGGCGCTGAGCGAGAAGTTCGCGGTGCGGCTCTACAGCTTCTCCGCCGACGTCGATCGCCTGGAATCGCTCGACACTGTGCCCCCGCCCGGGTCGAGCAGCCGCATCGGCGAAGCGGTCGCGGCCGTGCTGCGCGAGTCGGCTGCGGCGCCGCTGGGAGCGGTGGTGGTGGTCAGCGACGGTTCCGACAACTCCGGCGTCTTCAACCGCGAGCTGATGGCCGAGATCCGCAAGGCCAAAGTGCCCGTCCACACCGTGGGCGTGGGCCGCGAGAAGATTCCTAAAGACCTCGAACTCAGTGACGTCCAGGTCGCCTCGAAGTCGCTGCCGAAGTCTCAAGTCAGCGCCCAGGCCACCATCCGCCACGGCGGCTTGACCGGCAAGACGCGCCTGACCGTGCGCGACGGCCGGCAAATCCTGGCATCGAAAGATATCGAACTCAAGCCGAACGAGCAGTCGCAGGTCGAATGGATCGACTTTCCCGCAGGCGACCCCGGCTTGCGCGATCTGCGCTTTGCACTCGACCCGCTCGACGGCGAAGAGATCGTCGGCAACAACGCCCAAGCCCGCGTGATGGACGTGCCGCGCAGCGAGCGCAAGGTGCTCTATGTGGAAGGCGAGCCGCGTTGGGAATACAAGTTCATGCGGCGCGCCCTCGCCGACGACCCCAGCGTCCGGCTGGTGACGTTGCTGCGCACCTCCGCCAACAAGTACTACCGCCAGGGCGTCGAGGGAGACACCGAGCTCAAGGACGGTTTTCCGACCAAGGCCGAAGAGCTGTTCGCATACGACGGGCTGGTGATCGGCAGCTTTGAAGCGGCCTTCTTCAGTCCCGATCAGCAGCGCATGATCCGCGAGTTCGTCAACCGCCGCGGCGGCAGCCTGCTGATGCTCGGCGGGCGCAAAGGTCTCGCCGACGGCGGCTGGGGCGCTTCGCAGACCGCCGACGCGCTGCCGGCCTCGCTGATCGATTTGGGCTCAAACACCTTCGTGCGAGAGAAGGTGGATGTTGAGTTGACCGCCCGCGGCGCCGACTCCCTGATCTGCCGGCTCGACGGCGACGAGGCCAAGAACGCCGAGCTATGGAAGGAGATGCCGCAGATTGCGGACTACCAGCTGCTGGGCGAGCCGAAGCCCGCCGCGGTGAGCCTGCTCAACGTCAACGTGGGCGGCGAGAGGCGGCCCCTGCTGCTGAGCCAGAATTTCGGCCGCGGCAAGGCGCTGATTTTTGCTACCGGCGGTTCGTGGCGCTGGAAGATGCAATTGCCGCATGAGGATGAACGCCACCACACATTCTGGCGTCAGATGATTCGAGGGCTGGCGGCGAACTCGCCCGGCGCGGTCACGTTGACCAGTGACCGCTCGCTCTACGCCGACGACCCGCGCGTAAGGCTGCGCGCCGAAGTCCGCACCAAGGAGTACGAGATCGCCAACAACGCCACCGTGACCGCGACCATCACCCCGGAAAAGGGCGAGCCGCTGACGGTGGAGATGTTCCCCTCGCCGGACGAGGAAGGCGTCTACCTGGCTGAAACAACCGCGGCCCAGCCGGGCTCGTACCGCATTGAGGCGCGTGCATTCCTGGGCGACGAGTCGCTGGGCGCCGCGCTGTTGCACGTGCGTCGCGAAGACGGCGTGGCGGAAGATTTTGCGCCCGCGCAGAACCGCATGCTGCTCGAGAGGCTCTCCGAGCAGTCAGGCGGCAAATACTGGACGCTCGGCGGCCTGGCCGGGCTGCCTGAAGAGATCCGCTTCTCCGAAGCCGGCATCACCGCACGTGAGAATTTAGACCTTTGGGACATGCCGGCGCTGTTCTTATTACTACTGACCTTGAAATCCGCGGAGTGGCTGCTGCGTCGCAAGTGGGGAACCATATGAGAACGCTGTGGATGTTAGCGGCGCTCCTTCCCGCCGGGCTGATGACGGCCTCGGCGGCCTCGCACTTCGTGATCGTGGAGGGCTTGGGGGGCGCGCCGGAGTACGACGAACGCTTCCAGGAAGAAGCCGCGCGCGTGGCCGCCGCCGCCCGTCGCAGCGCCGGCGACGACGCCCGCGTGCGCCTGCTGCGCGGCGCCGAGGCCCGCCGCGACAATCTCATCAAGGTCTTTACCGAACTGCAATCGCTCCAGGAAGACGACTCGCTCGCCGTCATCCTCATCGGCCACGGAACCTACGACGGCGACGACTACAAGTTCAACATCCCCGGCCCGGACCTGACCGCTTCGCGTCTGGCGGAGCTGCTGGACAAGGTTCCGGCGATGCGGCAGTTGGTGGTCAATACCACCAGCGCCTCCGGCGGTGCGGCCGACAAGCTGGCCAGCCCGTCCCGTATTGTCGTCAGCGCCACCAAGAACGGCCGCGAGCGCAACGCCACGGTGTTCTCTCGCTACTGGGCGGACGCCTTCGAGTCGCCGGAAGCCGATCAGGACAAGAACGAGACGATCACGGTCGCCGAGGCCTTTCGCTACGCTGACGCCAAGGTGACCGCGCACTTCGAAGAGGCCAAGCGAATGGCAACCGAGCATCCGCGCATCGACGGCGAACTGGCCGACAGTTTCACGTTGGCCCGGCTTGGCGCTGCGGCCGAGGCGCTCAGCGATCCGGCTCTGCGGCCCTTCATCGCCAAGCGTGAAAAGCTCGAAATTGCGATTGACGAACTCAAGCTCCAAAAAGCCGCGATGAGCGAGTACGAGTACTTTGAGAAGTTGCAGACGCTGTTGATCGATCTGGCCGAAGTCCAGGCCGAGATTACCGCGCGCACCGAAGGGGCGACGCCATGACGCTGCGCCGGCTTCTGCCGCTGCTCGCGCTGCTGGCCCTGCCGGCCGGCGCGAGCGTGCTCGGGCAGGAGCGCGGCGCACGCCCGGCCGCACTCGACCCCTGCGACGCCTTCCAGGACCGCGGCAAGGCCGCCGAAGCGCGGCAGTGCTACACCCAGTTGCTGCGCGCATCCGACATGGCCACGCGCGCCGAGGCCTGGTGGGCGCTGGGCGACGTGAAGAGAGCCAACGAGGTCTTTCGCGACGCCATCAAGGCCGAGCCCGAGAACCCCGAACTGCGCGTCCGCTGGGGCTACCTCTACATGCAGACGCACCAGGAGGGCGAGGCGCTGAATCTGTTCAGCGAAGCGCTCGAGATTGACGAGAAGCACATCCCGGCGAAGCTCGGCACCGCGCGCGTTTTCGCCGAGCGCTTCGAAGACAAGGCTCAGAAGCTGGTGGACGAGGTCCTCGAGACGGATCCGGACTCGCTCGAAGCCCACATGCTGGTGGGGCGTCTCAAGCTCGAGGTCACCAAGCTCGATGAGGCCGACGAGGCTCTGGACAAGGCGCTGGAGCTGGCTGAAGCGCAACAGCGCTCGCCGCTCGAGCTGTATGCCTTGAAATCATCGGTCGACCTGCTGCGGGGAGTCACCGAAAGCAAGTGGACCCGGACGGCGCTCGACTACAACCCGCGCTACGGCGAGATCTACTCGATCCCGGCGCGCTACTACGTGATCACGCGACGCTACCGCGAGGCCGTCGAGCTGTTTGCGAAAGCGGTCCAGGTGCAGCCGGAGCTGTGGTCGGCCCACGCCGATCTCGGCGTCAATCTGTTGCGCGAAAACCGCGACGAAGAAGCCCGCCGGCATCTCGAAATCGCCTTCGAGGGCGACCCCTTCAGCGCAAAGACCGTCAATACGCTGCGGCTGCTCGACTCCTTCGAGCGCTTCAAGGTCTATTCGAACAAAGACCTCACGCGGCTTGAAGGCAAGGAGCCCTCGGCCGAGGATCTCGCCAAGCCGACCGTGATGGCGCGGCTGCATGAGAAAGAGGCCGAGATGCTGAAGGCCTACGTGCTCGATCTCGCCGACGAGAGCGTGGCAGTGTTTTCGAAGAAGTACGGATTTGAGCCCGACCGCCCGATCTGGGTCGAACTCTATCCCGATCACGACGACTTCGCCGTCCGCACCATGGGCATGCCCGGCGTCGGCCTGTTGGGCGTGACTTTCGGCTATCTGGTGGCCATGGACAGCCCGTCAGGCCGCAAGCCCGGCACGTTTCACTGGGGAACCACGCTGTGGCATGAGATGGCGCATGTGTTCACCCTCGAGGCGACCAATCACCTGGTGCCGCGCTGGTTCTCAGAGGGCGTCTCGATGTACGAGGAGTGGGAGGCGCGTCCGAACTGGGGCGAGCAGATCTCGCCCGATTTCATCCACGCCTTTCACGAGAAGAAGCTGCTGCCGGTAGCCGATCTCGACGAAGGCTTCATCCGGCCGAGCTATCCGCAACAGATCGCGGTCTCCTACTTCCAGGCCGGGCTGATCTGCCGGCTGATCGACCGCGAGTGGGGGCCGGAGAAGTTGGTGGTGATGCTGCGCGAGTTTGCCAAGCCGTCGATGACCACCGCCCAAGCGATCCGCACCGCGCTCGGCGTCGAGCCCGAGGAGTTTGACGAGCGCTTCAAGGTTTACTTGAATAAACGCCTGGGGGCGCTTGCTGAGAAAGAGGGATTGGAAGAGTGGCGCGCCGAGCTGAAGAAGTCGCTGGCCGCCGGCCGCGAGAAGGACTGGGCGAAGGTGATTGAGCTGGCGCCGAAGGCCAAGGAGCTCTATCCCTACTACGTCGAGTCCGGCAACCCCTATGTGCTGCTTTCCGAGGCCTACGAAGAGACCGGCGCCCGCGACAAAGCCATCGCCGAGCTCGAGCAGTATCGCGACCAGGGCGGGCGGCAGCCCGAGACGCTCAAGAAGCTCGCCGGTTGGCTCGAGGAAGCCGGGCGGCGCGACGACTCGATCCGCACCCTCGTGGACGTGCTTTACATTTGGCCCAACGACGAGGAGCTTCACGTGAAGCTCGGCGAGCAGCTGATGGCCGCCGGCCGCTCGCGCGAGGCGCTCCGCGAATACAGCGCCGCGCTGGCGATGGGCCCGATTGATAAGGCCGCGGCGCACTATCGTCTAGCCGAAGCCTACTATAAACTGAGTGACCGTCCCCAGACGCGGCGGCACCTGCTCTACGCGCTCGAAGCCGCCCCTGGGTTCCGTCCCGCGCAGAAGCTCTTGTTGGAGATCACGAAAAATTAGGTCCGTTTATGAGCGTTACGTCCACAAGCCTCGATTCCGCCGAAACCCGCGCCCAGGTCGAAAAATTTCATGCTTCGATCGGGCGCATCACCGAGCAAGTTCGCAAGATCATCATCGGCCAAGACGAAGTGGTGGACCATCTGCTGCTGACCCTGCTGGTGGGCGGCCACTGCCTGATCACCGGCATGCCGGGTACGGCGAAAACGCTGCTGGTGCGGACCCTGGCCACCGCGCTGGGCTTGACCTTCAAGCGCATCCAGTTCACGCCTGACCTGATGCCCACCGACGTCACCGGCACCGACATCATCGAAGAGGATGTGACCACCGGCCACCGCACCTGGACCTTCATCCAGGGCCCTTTGTTCACCAACGTGCTGCTCGCCGACGAGGTCAACCGCACGCCGCCCAAAACGCAGGCCGCCCTGCTGGAGGCGATGCAGGAGAAGAGCGTCACCGTCCGCGGCAACACCTACATGCTCAAGCCGCCGTTCTTCGTGCTGGCCACGCAGAACCCGATCGAGCTCGAAGGCACCTACCCGCTGCCGGAAGCCCAGCTCGACCGCTTCCTGTTCAACGTCGTGCTCGACTACCTGAGCGCCGAGCAGGAGATGGGCGTCGTCAACCGCTTCACCGGCGGCCGGCCGCCCGAAGAGGTCGTGCCCGTCACCACGGCCGAAGACATCATCGAGTTCCAGCAATTGGTGCGGCAGGTGCCGATCTCCGAGTCCGTCAACCGCTACGCCGTGGAGCTGGTGCGCGCCACGCGCCCGTCGGATCCGTTGGCCACAGAGTGGGTCAAGAAGTACGTCAACTACGGCGCTTCGGTGCGCGCGACCATGTTCATCGCGACGGCTTCCAAGGCTCGAGCCCTGATGGCCGGCCGCTATCACGTCACCGTGGAAGACGTGCAGAAGCTGATGCTGCCGATCCTGCGGCACCGCGTACTGACCAATTTCTACGCCGAGTCGGACAAGATCACCGTCGATGACGTCCTCAAAAAGATCGTGGAGGAACGGCCCGGTCCCAAAGAGTAATCTATGGCGGTCCAGAACCTTCTCGATCCACAAGTCCTCGTTCGGTTGTCGAACATCGAGCTCGTCGCGAAAACAGTCGTTGACGGCTTCCTTACCGGTCTGCACAAATCGCCCTTCTTTGGGTTCAGTCTGGAGTTCGCCGAGTACCGCCCCTACGTGCAGGGAGACGACCCGCGTTTTGTCGATTGGAACGTCTTCTCGCGCACCGAACGCACCTACATCAAGCGCTATCTGGGCGAGACCAACACGCACCTGGTGATCCTGCTCGATTCTTCCGCCTCGATGGGCTACAAGAGCGGCAAGAACATCTCGAAGCTCGAATACGCCAAGATGCTGGCCGCCTCGCTGGCCTACCTGACCACGCGGCAGCACGACGCCGTCGGGCTGGTGATCTTCGATGAGAAGGTGCGCGACTACCGCCACCCCTCCACCCGCACCGGACACCTGCAAACCCTGCTGCACGCCATCGACAACGCCGAGGCGTCCCAGAGCACCGACATGGAGCTGCCGTTCGACCACTTCCAGCAGTACGTCTCCAAGCGCGGGCTCGTGGTGGTCATCTCGGACTTCTACTACGACCCCGAAAAGGTGGTCAGGGGGGTGAGTCCGCTGGCGTTCCAAGGCCAGGATATGGCGTTTTTCCATGTACTTGACCCCATGGAGATCAAGCCGGACTTGAGCGAGACGACCGTGCTCGAAGACATGGAGACCGGCGACCTGCTCGAGGTCTCCTCGGACTTCGCCCGAAAGGAATACCCCGAGCGGATCAAGGCGCATATGGACAACCTCGAGAAGGCCGTGGCCGTCGCCGGGGGCGACTACAAGTTGCTCGATACTTCGCAGCCGCTGGACCTGGCGCTGCGGGAGTATCTGACATTCCGGCAGAGGAGGAGATGACCTGATGTCTCTGCTCGCGCCGCTGTTCTTGGTAGGAGCCCTCGCGGTGGGTTTGCCGCTGTGGCTGCATCTGCTGCAGCGCGAGAACCCGATCCGCCTGCCGTTCAGCTCGTTGATGTTTTTCGAGAAGCGCAAGACCAGCACGCTGATGGAGCGCAAGTGGCGCTACCTGTTGCTGATGGCGCTGCGGCTGGCGCTGATCCTGCTGGCGGTGCTGGCCTTCGCGAAGCCGATCTGGGAGCTGCCGCCGACCACCATCGTCAGCGACATCCCCTCGCTGCAGCTGATCACGCTCGATACTTCACTGTCGATGACCCACGCGGGCCGCTGGGAGCGCGCCGTCGCCGCCGCAAACGAGGCCATCGACGGACTGGGCGAGGCCGACCGCGCACAGATTCTGGCCACCGGCCCCTCGGTGCGCGTGATCACGCAGCCGACCCGCGACAAAGCCGAGCTGCGGGCCGCGGTCCAGTCCCTCGAGCCAGGGGCGTCGCGCAACTCTTACGGAGACGTCATCGAAGCCTCTCGCAGCCTCTCGCCCGACGGCGACACGCCCGTCGAGTTGCACCTGATCTCCGACTTCCAGGCCTCCGCCATGCCGGGCCGCTTTTCGGATTTGGTGCTGCCCACGGTGGCCCAGCTGCACACGCACAATGTCGCCGAGGCCAACGATGAGAATTGGGCGATCGAGAGCGTGAAGGGCACGCTGCGGCTCTACGGGGCCGACAAGCCGCGCATCGAGGCGACCGTCGCTTCGTACTCGTCCAACCCGACGCGCAAGACGGTGACGCTCGAGATCAACGGGCAGGCGGTGGACTCCATCAGTCAGGAAGTCGGTGCGATGGGCCGCACTTCGTTCCTCTTCGAGGATTTTGAGGCGCCGCAGGGTTTCAGCAAAGCGCGGCTGGTGCTCAGCCCGTCCGATGACCTGCCCGCCGACGATGTCCGTCTGGCGGCGCTCGACAACACCGCGCCGGCGCCGATCCTGTTCGTGACCGCCGACCGGCGGCGCCGCGATGCAGTCTTCTATCAGGCCGCGCTGAGCTCGTCGAGCCAGTCGCTGCTGTCGGTGGAGGTTTCTTCGCCGGGCGAGGCCGAGCGGCGCAACCCGTCGGATTTTGCGTTGGTGATTCTCTCCGATGTGGGCCAGATGTCCACGAGTTTCGAGCAGAGGCTCAACGAATACATGCAGGGCGGCGGCGCGCTGCTCGTCGCGATCGGTCCGGAAACCTCGAAGCGCGGCACGGTTCCGGCGCTGGGGATGCGGACGGCCGCCGGACGGCTGGCGCCGGGCGGACGCTTCCAACTGATCGGCCGCGTTGACCAGACCCACCAGGCGCTGGGCCGCATCGAGGGCCTGCGCGGCGTGCAGTTCTTCCAGTCCGCCAAGCTCGAGCCCGCCGAGGGCGACGACGTGCTGGCGACGCTGGCCGACGGCTCGCCGTTGGTCGTCGAGCGGCAGGTCGGCAAGGGCCGCGCCCTGGTGTTCGCCTCGACGTTCGACAACATCTGGAACGACCTGCCCGTGCGGCCGGTCTTCGTGCCGTTCGCGGCGGAATCGGCGCGCTACCTGACGGGGTCGGCCGAAGAAACATCATTGGTGACGGTGGACTCTTCCTTGGAGCTGGGACGGCGCCGGGAGTCGAGCCGCATGGTGCAGGTCTTCGACCCGTCCGGCGACCGCGCCCTGTCGCTGGCTGAGGCAATGGAGCAGGATGCGGTTGCGCTCGACAAGGCCGGCTTCTGGGAACTGCGTGGGGAGCGGAAGACCGAGATCATCGCGGTCAACCCCGACCCGCGCGAATCGAACCTGCGGCCGATCGAGACCCAGACGCTCGAGCTGTGGCGCTCCACCGGGCGCGCCGGCGGCACGGTGGAGGGCGCGGGTGCGCAAACGCCCATCAAGCCCCCGCCGATCGAGATCTGGAAGTGGTTCTTGTTCTTGTTGGTCGCCGTCATACTGCTAGAATCCGTCGCAGGGAACAGGCGGTTGGACGTGCGGAGGGAGGTCTAAGGAAAGCAGATGCTGTCGAGCGGAGATTTACAGGGATACCTGGGGCAATTCCGGCGACGGCTGCAGTTGAGCATCGCCTCCCAAGGGCTCGGCGCAGTCGCTGCTGCAGCCCTGCTGCTGACCGTCGCACTGGTCTTCATCGCCAACCGCTTCGCCTTCTCGGACGCCAGCGTCCTGAGCGCCCGCACGGTGCTGTTCGGCGGTTTGGCGGCGGTGATCGTGCTGTTGCTGGTGCTGCCGCTGCGCAAGCTGGGCAAGAAGGGCGTGGCGGCGGAGCTCGAGAGCAAGGTTCCCGCTTTCAACGGCCGCGTCAGCACCTATCTCGACCAGAGCCGCCGTCAGGAAAGCGGCGACCCCGCCAACCCGCTCTTGGGCCTGCTGGCCGAAGACGCCATGAAGGTGGCCGAGACCGCTCCGGCCGATTCAATCGTCACCACGGGACGAATTCTCACATTTGCCGGCGCCGGTCTGGCGGCCGTCGCCGTGCTGGTCTGGATGGGCGCCGCCGGTCCCGGCTACTGGGGCTATGGCGCGCAGCGGCTGTGGGCCGGCTGGATGGAGCCCGACAACAAGCCGCTCTACGAGTTGCTGGTCGAGCCCGGCGACGCCACTGTCCGCTCGGGCGCCTCCCTCGACATCACCGCGCAGCTGGTCGGTCTCGACAGCTCCGACGCCATCATCTACGTCCAATACGACAGCTCGGTGGACTGGGAAGCCGCGCCGATGCCGCCGCAGATGAACGGCGCCGGCTTCGAGTTCACCCTCGCCGGCATCCATGAGCCGTTTCGCTATTACGTCGAGGCCGCCGGGCTGCGCTCGCAGGAGTTTGAAGTCCGCGTCGTCGTGATGCCGAACGTCGAGAACCTGAAGCTCACCTACGACTATCCGGACTGGACCGGCATGGAGACGCTGGTGGAGGAGTCCGGCGGCGACATCCGCGCCGTCGCCGGCACGAAGGTCACCATTGAGGTGCAAACCGACAAGCCGCTCAAGGGCGCCGTGTTGGTGGTGAACAACAAGGACATGCCGCTCAAGGGCGGCGACGTCACCAACTCGGCGGTGTTCGAAGTCGACAAGGACGGCGAGTACTACGTGGCGGCCTTCTACGACGGCGAAAAGGTGCGACTGACCGAGGACTTCTTCATCACGACGCAGCCCAATGAGAAGCCGCAGGTGAAAATCCTGAAGCCCGGACGCGACTGGCGCGCGACGGCCATCGAAGAGGTCACCGCCCGCATCGAGGCGACCGACGACTTTGGCGTGCGTTCGCTCGAGCTGCGCTACTCAGTCAACGGCGCCGAATGGGTGAAGAAGCCGCTCGGCGGCGGGAATCGCGAAACCGTCGGCGCCACCCACGTCTTCGAGCTCGAAGAGTTGGGCAAGACCGCCGGCGAGCCGCTGGGCGGATCCGATATCGGCGTTTTGATTCCGGGCCGCGAAGAGCAGCAGATCCAGGTGAACGAACCGCGGCTCTACCCGGGCGACGTGATCACCTACTACGCCGTCGCGCGCGACCACGAGAACGAAGTGCAGACCGACATGTACTTCATCGAGGTCCAGCCCTTCAATCGCACCTTCGAGCAGTCCCAGCAGGGCGGCGGCGGCATGCAGGGCGGCGAGCAACAGCAGCAAAACGAAATCTCCAAGCGCCAGAAGGAGATCATCGCCGCCACCTGGAACCTCATCAAGGAGCGCGAAGCCCAAGACGGCCGCTCGCGCGATGAGATCGCCGAGTCCGCCCAGATGCTCTCCGAGTTGCAGTTGACGCTCAAGGAGCAGGCGCAGACCCTGGCTGAGCGCACCCGCGCCCGCGAGCTGACCGGAACGAACGAGAAGTTCCGCCTCTTCGTCGAAAACCTCGAACTCGCGGCCAACTCGATGCAACCGGCCTCCGAGCTGCTCGCCGACCTCGACCTGCAGGACGCCGTGCGGCCCGAGCAGAAGGCGTTGCAGTACTTGCTGCGCGCCGAGTCGCTGTTCACCGACATCCAGGTCGCCTTTCAGCAGGGCGGCGGAGGCGGGGGCGGCGGCGCCAGCCGTGACTTGGCCGAGATGTTCGAACTCGAGATGGATCTCGAGAAGAACCAGTACGAGACCGGCGGCGGGGGCGGCCAGCAGCAGAAGCTCGAGCGCGAGATCGACGACGCCTTCAAGAAGCTCGAGGAGTTGGCCAAGCGCCAGCAGGAGCTTGCCGAGAAGGCTCGCTCCGAGCAGGAGATGAGCTTCGCCGAGCGCTGGCAGCAAGAGATGCTGCGCCGCGAGGCCGAGGAACTCAAACGTGAACTCGAGCAGCTCAAGCGCGAGTCGCAGTCGCAACAGGCTTCCAACAGCCAGAGCCAGAGCGGTCAGCAAGGACAGCAGGGCCAGCAAGGACAGTCCGGTCAATCCGGGCAGTCGGGCCAATCCGGGCAGCAGTCGCAGCAGCAGCGCCAGCAACAGCAGTTGGTCGACCAGACGATCGAGCGACTCGAGCGCGCCACGAACCAGATGCAGCAGGCCGGCGGCCAACAGGGCGGCTCGCCGCAACAAGGCGCGCAACAGCGCCAGGGCGTGCAGCAGGCCAGCCAGGAGCTGAACCGCGCCATGGAGCAGATGGCCGAGCAGCGCCGCCAGCAAGGGCAGTCCGCGCTGTCGGACATCGCACAAGGCGCCGAAGACCTGGTGGAGCGGCAGGAAGAGATCCAGCCGCATCTCGAGCGAGCGCTGCAGACGGCGCTGGCTGAGATGAAGCGGCAGAAGGAAGAAGGGCGCCGCGGCTCGGTGCCCAGCGGACTTAGCCGTGAAGAAGAAGGCCGGCTCTCGGAGGCTAAGGGCGAGATGGCCGAGGATCTGCAAGGCCTCGAGCGGCAGGCGCAGGAGGCGATCCGCAGCTTGAGCCAGTCCGCGCCCGAGGCGGCCCGCAAGCTGCGCGGCGCGCTGGGCGAACTGCAGCAGTCCGAGGCCTCGACGCGCCTACAGACCGCGGCTGACTACATCCGGCGGGGCAGCGCTCCCTACGTGGCCAATAGCGAGGAAGGCGTCTCGCGGGCGCTGCGCGACTTCCGCGACAACGTGCGCGAAGCCGAGCAGATCGCCAGCAACGGCGGCGGCGAAAGACGTCCCGGCGACCAGGGCGGCGATCAGCTCGCCCAGGCGCTGACCCGCATGGAACAGCTCCGCCGCGAACTCGAAAAAGCGGCCGGCCTGGACGACCCTTCGGGTCGCCGCGGCGGCCAGCAGCCGGGCCAACAGCAAGGCGAACAAGGCCAGGGACAGCAGCAGGGACAACAAGGCCAAGGGCAGCAGGGACAACAGGGACAGGGTCAGGGCCAGCAGGGCCAGGGACAACAACAGGGCCAACAGGGGCAAGGTCAGCAAGGCCAAGGCCAGCAGCAAGGTCAAGGCCAAGGGCAGGGCCAACAAGGCCAGCAGCAGGCGCAGGCCGGCGGCGGCCAACAACCCGGCCAAGGCCAGCCCGGCAGCCAGGGACAGCAGAGTTCGCAGCAAGGCCAACAGGGCCAGCAAGGCCAGGGCGGACAGCCCGGCGAGGGCAACGGCCAGGGGCAGGGCAGCGGTCAGGCGCAAGTGGCGCAGGGCGGCAATACGCCCGGCCAGCAGGGCATGGGCGGCCAGCCCGGCGGCGGCGGACCGCGCCGCGGCAACGGCGCCAGCAACTTTGGCGACTGGAGCAACCTGCGCGGCGGCGCCTTCAATCCGCAGTACGAGCAGCAGATGCGCGAAGCCATCCAGCGCAGCGCGTCCGAGCTGCCTCGCTTGACCAACCAGCTGCGTCAGGGCGGAGTCGACGAAGAGGATTTGCGCCAGCTGCGCGAGTTTGTGCGCAACCTGCCCGAGTCGCGCTTCCAGGGCAACCCGGAGCTGCTCGAGCGCGAGTACCGCGACATGCTTTCGCTGCTCGAACAGCTCGAGCTGCAAGTACGGCGGCAGGTCGAGACCGAACAGGGCGGCCCGGTGCGCGCCCTGGTCGCCGACCCGGTGCCGGACGAGTACCGCCAGGCCGTGGCGGACTACTTCCGGCGCTTGAGCGAGGGCAAAGGTAATTAAAGAAGTAAATCCGGCGGTTTGCTGACAAAAAGAGTACCGATGGCCGCCTGCTCTCGGATGTATACTAGGGCCGAGTGATGGAATCCAGGCGCCAGACCAGCCCGGACCTGTTCGGCGGCGTCACGAACTTCAGCGACGTCGTCAACCGGCGCATCATCCAGTCCGAGATTGAGGGCGGCGTGCGGCTCAGCGACCTGCCCGCCGGATCACGGCTCGAAGTCGAAACTGAAAACCGCTCCTACCATGTGGTCATCCGAGACGCCGGCAGCGCGGAGATCTCCGGTCACCCGATCTTCTGCCCCGATCCGGTGACCGTGCACATCCACGGCTCCAGCTGGGGCGGCTCGATGCTCAAGGTGGACTACATCGGCCGCGGGATGCATCTGGAGTTCCACCACCCCGAGTACAAGACGATCACCACCTCAAAGATCGTCGATATTCGCCCGCGACAGTAAACAGAGCCGCGGGCGTGAGCCCGCGGGCACGGAAGCTACCCCTTGTCCTCGACGTGCCAGAAGATCTGCTGCATGTCGGTCTTCGGCGGAGGCGGCCAGTGGTGCCCGCGCTGGCTCGACAGTCCGCGGTTCGGCCCCGGCCGGAACTCCTTGTTCGGCAGGCCCTTGAGCGCGCCGCCTTCCGCCCAGGCCTCATCGCCGCCATAGAGTTCGCTGATCAGCTTCGCCGTCAAATCCTCGAGCGCTGCGGCGTGCTCGGGCGCCGTCGAAAGGTCGGTCAGTTCGTTCGGGTCGGCCTCCACGTCAAACAGCTGGCGCGTGTTCCCCACCGGGTAGTAGATCAGCTTGAAGCGCCCCTGGCGGATCATCCGCGTGGCGTGGTCGCCCTCGCCGACCTCGCCATAAAGATATTCGCGCGGGTCGTCGCCGAACATCGAGCGGCCCTCGACGCTGGCGGGGATTTCGACGCCGGCCAGGTCCAGCAGCGTCGGCATCACGTCCTGCCAGCCGACGATGCGGTCGTCGACGCGGTGATGCCCCACCCGCTTGTCGCCGGCGGCTCCCACCACCACCATCGGGATGTTGGCCGACGGCTCATAGAACAGCTTTTTGGCCCACATGCCATGGTTGCCGAACATCTCGCCGTGGTCGGAGGTGAAGCAGATGACCGTGTTGTCGAGCAGGTCCTCTTCGCGCAGCACGCCGACGAGTACGCGAATCTGGTGGTCGATGTGGGTGCACAGCGCCAGGAAGGCCTTACGCGCCAGCCGGACCTGATCCTTGGTCATGTGCGCCGCCCGAGCGCGCACTCCTTGCAGCGAATACGGCAGCTCGCCCTCGAGCCACTCGCCGTGGAACGGCTCGCCCACGTCGATGCCGTCATACATGTCCAAGTACTGCTCTACCGGCACCAGCGGCGGGTGCGGGTGGCGGTAGGAGAGGAACCAGAAACCCGGCTTGTCCTGGTCGCGGCGCTTGATCGTGCGGATCATCGCCTGCGTGGCCCAGTTGGTGGCGTGCATCGATTCGGGCAGATGCCACGGGCGCGTGTTGTAGTCGTTGTTGCTCATCCCGTGGTCGAACTGCTGGCCCGGATAGCCCTCATCGGCCAGGAAGAGCTCGTAGTCGTCGGTCACGCCGTACTGCGTGCGGCCTTCCTCGTCGAGGATCACGTCGTCGAAGCCGATGCGGTTGCGCTGCGGATAGACGTGCAGCTTGCCCACCCCATAGGCTTGGTAGCCGGCGTCGCGGAAGGTCTGCGCCATCGTCGGCAGGTCCGGCATCGGCTTGGTCTCGCCGAAGTCTCGGTCGCCGTGCTTGCGCGGGCTCACGCCGGTCATCAGCGACCGCCGCGCCGGAATGCACACCGGGCACTCGCCGTAAGCATTGGTGAAGCGCACGCCGCTGCGGGCGAGTTCGTCGATCGTCGGCGTCAGAATCGAGGGATGGCCGGCCTCTCCCAGCAGCGCGGCGGGCCAGTGGTCGGTGGTGATCAGAAGTACGTTGGGACGGGACATGGATCTCGAGGTTGACCGCCCATTATAGGCCGTCCGGCATAATAGAGCCCGAGTACGGGAGGGCATGGCATGGCGGGCAAGATCGCAATTGTGGGAGCTGGATTGGTGGGTCGGGCGTGGTCGGTCGTCTTCGCGCGGGCCGGCTTCGAGGTCTCGGTGTTCGACCCCGTCGACGGCGCGTCGGACAGGGCGCTCGCGCTGATCGCCGAGTCGTTGCCGAACTTGGCCAAGCAAGACCTGCTGGGCGGCGAAACGGCCGCCGCTGTCGAGGCGCGGCTCTCCACGGCCGCCTCGCTGGCCGACGCCCTCGACGGCGCTGTCCACGCTCAAGAGAGCGCCCCGGAGCGCCTGGAGGTCAAGCAGGCGCTCTACGCCGAACTCGACCGCATCGCGGCCCCTGAGACGGTGCTGGCGAGCTCAACCTCGGGCATCCCGGCCTCAGCCTTCACCGAAGGGTTCGAACACCGCTCACGCTGCCTGGTGGCCCATCCGATCAATCCGCCGCACATCATTCCGCTGGTGGAGATCGTACCGGCCCCTTGGACCGACCCGGCCGTCATCGAGCGAACGCGCGCGCTGATGCGCCAGGTCGGCCAGTCGCCGATCGAGCTCACCAGGGAGGTCAACGGCTTCGTGGTCAATCGCCTGCAAGGAGCGCTCCTGTCCGAGGCGTTTCGGCTGGTCGAGGACGGCGTCTGCTCGGCGGCCGACGTCGATGCGGCGATCGCGGACGGCCTGGGCCTGCGCTGGTCGTTCATCGGGCCGTTCGAGACGATCGACCTGAACTCGCCGCGCGGCGTCCGCGGCTACTGCGAGATGCTGGGGCCGCTGTACTACCAGTTGGCCCAAGAGCAGGCCGACCCGCGGGAGTGGGGCGAGGCTTTGGTGGCGCAGGTCGAGGCGCAGCGCCGGAAGAAGCTCGCCGAGAGCGCAATTGCCGCCCGGCAGGCCTGGCGCGATCAGCGACTGGCGATGCTCGTCAATGCGAAGAAGCAGGCCGACCGGGAGCTGGGGGAATAAGCCGCCGGCTTCCACCCGGCGGCACGCCGGAGGCCTGCTCCAGTGTGCCCGGCATGGGCTGTATCTAGTGGGATGAAAGGAACCCATCGGGACCGATGGAGGTAACCGTAGCAAAGAGCAAGGCGGAAGCCGTGAGGCCAAGCTGAAGGAAGCTCCGAGCAAAGTCACGACCGTAGGAACACGAATCGGCAGAGAGGCCGGAAAACCCTACGTCCGGTGGTGTGGGAGGGCGGAGCAAGCCGCCCGACCCGATCAAGGGGTCCATTACACCCCGAACGCTTTCCTCGCCGCCTCGACGTACGCCCGCACCTTCGCGGCGTCCTTCACCCCGGGCCGCGCCTCCAGCTTCGAACTCGAGTCCACGCCCCACGGCCTGACCTCACGGATGGCGTCGGCGACGTTCGAGCCGTCCAGCCCCCCGGCCACGATCACCCGGCCGAACGCCCTCGCCTCGGCGGCCTTGTCCCAGGGAAACGTGCGGCCCGCGCCGCCATAGCGCTCCCCCGCGGGCGTGTCCAGCAGCACCGCCTCCACCGGATAATCGGCGACGGAGGCGGGCTTGAACTTTTCGGTCACGGGAAGCGCCTTCCACAGCCGCAGGCCGTCCAACTCGCGGCAGTACTCGGCCGTCTCGTCGCCATGCAGTTGGATCACGTCGAGCTGGACCGCCTCGGCGATCGAGCGGATCGCGGCGGGCTCTTCGTTGACGAAGACGCCGACGCGCAGTACGGGCCGCGGCGTAACCGCTGCAATCACAGCGGCCTGGCGCACGTCCACCGCGCGCGGGCTGCGGCGGAAGAAGATCAGCCCGATCGCCGTCGCCCCGGCTTGCGCGGCGACGAGCGCGTCGGCCGGCTGGGTGATGCCGCAAACCTTGATGATGCGCCCCGCTTCGGACATAGTCTTAGCCTAGCGCCGAGGCGGTGAACTTTTTCGACGGGATAACCAACGGCCGTTTGTCGTCGCCTAGCTATGCGGTATCATTCTCGGTTCTTCGATCTCCCATGCCGTCCGCTGTTGCGCTCATTCTGCTCCTGTTCGCCCTGGGCTGTACCGGCCCGTATTCCGAGACCGTGGAGGCCGACGGCCCCGACCGGGAAGAGCCCGTCCTGGAGGTGCGCGTGGAGACGGTCGAGCAGCGCTCGATCCCCGAGACCGTGCAGGCCACGGGCGAACTCTACGCCGAGGAGCGCGCCACCATCGGCGCCAAGGTTCCCGGGCGCGTCATGCGGCTGCCGGTGGATTTGGGCAGCGTCGTCAAGGCGGGAGACGTGCTCGCCGAGCTCGAGCGCGACGAGTATGAGCTGCGGCTGGCGCAGGCCGAAGCGCTGATGCGCCAGACGCGCGCCCGTCTCGGCATTCTCGACCAGGACAGCGACGACGTCGTCCCCGAAGAGACCGCCATCGTCCGTCGCGCCGCCGCCGCACTCAAAGAGGCGCGCTACATCTTCCAGACCTCGCAGGCGCTGGTCAAAGAGGGCGTCATCTCGACCATCGAGTTCGAGAAGGCCGGCGTGGGCCGCGACGCCGCCGAAGCTTCCTACCAGTCGGCGCTCGAAGAGGTGATGCAGCTGCGCGCGCAACTCAGCGAACGCCGCGCGCAGATCGCGCTGGCCCAGCAGAACCTGCGGGATTGCGTGATCAAGGCGCCGTTTCCGGGCGCCGTCACCGAGCGCATCGCCTCCATCGGCGAGTACCTGCCCGTGAACGGGTCCGTGGCCACGCTGGTCCGCCAGCACCCGCTGCGGCTGCGCCTGGAGGTGCCGGAACGCTCGGCCGCCAAGGTCCGCATTGGGCAGCGCATCCAGATCAATGTCCAGGGCGCCGTCCAGGGGCACGTCGGTCGCGTGGTGCGGCTGAGCCCCACCATCGAATCCGCCAGCCGCGCCCTGCTGGTGGAAGGCGAGACGCCCAACGAGCAAGGTCTGTTGCGGCCCGGCGCCTTCGTCGAGGCCACGATCATCGTCGACCCCGACGGCACGGGCCTGGCGGTTCCGCGCGACTCCGTGCTGAGCTTCGCCGGCGTCGAGCGCGTTTTTCTGGTGGTCGCGGGCAAGCTGGAAGACCGCGTCGTCCAGACCGGCCGCTTGATCGGGGAAGACCGCGTGGAGATCCTCGGCGGTGTCACTCCCGGCGACCAGGTAGTGCTGAACGTGAACGACCGCTTCATCCCCGGACAACCGGTGAGGGTGCTGTAGACCATGCAGAAACTGGCTGAAGTCTGCGTCCGCCGCCCGGTCTTCGCCGTCATGCTCGTCATGGCGATGGTGGTGGTCGGCGCCGTCTCCTACCCGAAGCTCGGCGTCGACCGCTTCCCCAACGTCGACCTGCCCATCATCAGCGTCCGCACCACGCTGCTCGGCGCCTCGCCTGAGGAGATCGAGTCCACCGTCACCCGCCGCATCGAAGACGCCGTGGCCACGGTGGAGGGCATCGACAACATCCGTTCGACCTCCACCGAATCGCTGGCGATCGTCACCGTTACCTTCAACCTCGACCGCGATATCGACATCGCCGCGCAGGACGTGCGCGACGCCGTCGCCGCCGCCATCACGCTCCTGCCGCGCGACACCAAGCCGCCGCTGATCAAGAAGCTCGACTCGGACTCCTCGCCCATCCTCACCCTCGTGCTGGCCGGCGACAAGACGCCGCGCGAGCTTTATGAGCTGGCCGAGCGGACGGTCAAGGACGCCATCGAGTCCTCCGCCGGCGTCGGCGAGGTGATGCTCAACGGCGGCCAGAAGCGCGCCATCAACGTCTGGATCGACGCCAACCGGCTGGCGGCCTACAAGATCCCCATCATCCAGGTGCGCGATGCAGTGGCGCGCCAGAACTCGAGCATCCCCGGCGGCCGCGTGGACGAAGGCCCGCGCGAGCTGGTGCTCCGGACGCTGGGCCGCTTCCCCGACGCCAAGCTGTTCAATGACCTGGTGGTGGCCGTCATCGACGGCGCGCCGGTGCGGGTGCGCGACATCGGCTACGCCGTCGACGGCAATAAGGAACAGCGCACCTCGGCGATGTACGACGGCCGCCCGGCGGTCGCCATCGAAGTCCGCCGGCAGTCGGGCGCGAACACGGTCCAGGTGATCGAAGGCGTCAAAGAAAAGCTCTCCCGGATTCAAGACCTGCTGCCGGCCGGCGTCGACCTGGAACTGGTGCAGGACCAGTCGCGCTACATCGAGGCGGCCTTCCACGAGGTCCAGCTGCACTTGGTGCTCGGCTCGATCCTGGCGTCGCTGGTGGTGTTGCTGTTCATGCGCAATTGGCGCGCGACCATCATTGCGGCGGTGGCGATTCCGGCCTCGATCATCGCCGCGTTCGGCGCGATGTATTGGCTGAACTTCACGCTCAACAACATCACCATGCTGGCGCTGACGCTGATGGTGGGCGTGGTGATCGACGACGCCATCGTCGTGCTCGAAAACATCTTCCGCTTCGTCGAAGAGAAGGGCATGCCGCCGATGCAGGCGGCCGTGGAAGCCACCAAAGACATCGGCCTGGCCGTCATGGCGACCACTTTCTCGCTGATCGTCGTCTTCCTGCCGGTGTCGTTCATGTCGTCGGTATCAGGGCGCTTCCTGTACCAGTTCGGCATCACGGCGACGGTGGCGATCCTGGTGTCGCTGGTCATCAGCTTCAGCCTGACGCCGATGATGAGTTCGCGGCTGCTGCGCTCCGACCAGTCGCTCAACCATGAGTCCTCGCGCCGCGGCCTCTACGGCTGGACCGAGGCGTTCTACATGCGCCTGCTGGGCTGGGCGATGCGGCATCGGCCGGTGGTGGTCGCGCTGGCGCTGGCTGTGGTGGCCGCGTCGATTCCGCTGTTCCAGATGGTGCGCACCGAGTATCTGCCCACGGGAGTGGACGAGGGCGAGTTCGAGATGAGCATCACCGCCCCGGAGGGCGCCAGCCTGGCCTCCATGCAGGCCGTGCTCGAAAAGGTTTATGAAGAGGTCAGCACGTTGCCGGGAGTGCGCCACATGGTCACGCTGGTGGGCACCGGCTATCTGCGCAACGTCAACAGCTCCCGCGCCTACGTGCGGCTGGTGGATGTGGAAGATCGCGTCTTTTCGCTCGGCCGGCTGTGGCGCATGACGCTCGAAGGCCGGCCGCAGGACGCCTTCAAGGGCATCTACTCGCAGCGCCAGGTGATGGACGCCGTGCGCGAGCGGATGAAGCGCTTTGAGGACCTGCGCATCCGCGTCGGCAACATCCGCGTCCTCTCCACCGGCACCGCTCCCTATGACCTCGATTTCGTAATCCGCGGCCCTGACCTGCAGATGCTCCAGAAATACTCCGAGCAGCTGCGCGAGGCCGCCCACAACATCCCCGGCCTGGTCGACATCGACACCACCCTGCGCCTGAACAAGCCGGAGCTGCGCGTGCTGATCGACCGCGACCGCGCCGCCGACCTCGGCGTCGACGCGGCCGACATCGCCGAATCGTTGCGCCTGATGGTGGGCGGCGACGACGAGGTCTCGCGTTTTCGCGACGACAAGCTCGCCGAAGAGTACGACGTCGAAATCCGGCTGCAGGACGCCGACCGAGACTCGGTGAGCTCGGTCTCGAAGCTCTACGCCCCGTCCACCAAGGCCGGGCTGGTGCGGCTGGACTCGGTGGTCGAGCTGCGCGAGGGCGTGACGGCCTACCGCATCGAAGGCCTGGACCGGCAGCGCCAGGTGAGCCTGCGCGCCAACATCACCGGCGGCTACGCGCTGGGCGACCGCCTGCCGGAGATGGAAAAGGCCGCCGAGGCGCTCAATATGCCATCGGCCTACTCGACTACAGTCATCGGCAGCGGCGCGGAGTATGACCGCACCAACCGTGAGCTGCTGCTGGCCTTCGGCCTATCGATCGTGTTCATGTACATGATCCTGGCATCGCAGTTCGAAAGCCTCGTCCACCCGATCACGATCCTGCTAAGCCTGCCGTTGGCGGTGCCGTTTGGCATCCTGTCGCTGTGGGCGCTGGACGAGACGCTGAACCTCTACTCCGCGCTCGGCATCCTGGTGCTGTTCGGCGTGGTCAAGAAGAACTCAATCCTGCAGGTGGACCACACCAACAACCTGCGCCGCAGGGAAGGCATGGACCGCCTGACCGCCATCCTGCAAGCCAACCGCGACCGCCTGCGCCCCATCCTGATGACGACGCTGACGCTGGTGGCCGGCATGATGCCGCTGGCGCTGGGGACGGGCCCGGGCGCGGAAGAGCGCCGCTCGATCGCGATCGTCGTGATCGGCGGTCAGAGCCTGTCACTGTTGCTGACGCTGATTGTGACGCCGGTGGCGTACTCGATCTTCGACGACCTGGGCGCGCGCTTCGGACGCCGGGCGCCCGTGCGGCGAGCCGAACTCGAAGCGACCGGCGATTAGCAGTCGGTCTCGGCGTCGAGCACCTTTTGCAGCCGGCGCTGGTGGCGTTCCTCGCCGCTGAAGTGCGCCCCGATGAAGGCGCGCAGCAGCTCTTCGGCCAGTGCCGAGCCGACGATGCGGCCGCCCAGGCAGAGCACGTTGAGGTCGTCGTGCTCCACGCCTTGCCGCGCCGAGTAGGTGTCGTGGCAGAGCGCCGCGCGCACGCCGCGCACTTTGTTCGCCGCTACGGCCGCTCCCACGCCGCTGCCGCAGACGATCACGCCGCGTTCGCCGTCGCCGCTGGCGACGCCGCGGGCCACCGCCAGAGCAAAATCCGGGTAGTCGTCGCCGGCGTCGTAGGCGTGGGCGCCCAGGTCGATGACTTCATGGCCGTCCTTGCGCAGCAGGTCGCCGAGCTGGTTCTTCATCTCGAAGCCTCCGTGGTCGGCGCCGATGAGCACTTTCATACGGCCAAATTGTAACTTGAATAGGGTTCGGAATTCTCACTGCGGCTGGTATTCTTGACGATTGGCGCGGCGGCTGTGCATCCGGCGTTCGGTCTTGGCGGCTCTGCTGCTGGCGTTCTGTCAGTACGGCCTCGCGCAGACGGCCACGGGCGGGCTCGACGGGACGGTGCTCGACCCCGATGGCTTGCCCACGCCGGGCGCTCGGGTCCGGGCTGTCAGTCAATCCCTCGGTTCGGCCTCGACGGCTGAGTCCAACCAGTCCGGCGCCTTTGTCTTCACCGGGTTGCCTCCGGGGCTCTACGACGTGCGCGTGGAACTCGACGGCTTTCGCGCCGTGACGGTCTCGGACGTCAAAGTCGATGTCGCCACGTCAGTCTCGCTGGCGCCGATCCGTCTGGAGCTGGGCGACCAGACACAGGAAGTGGTCGTCATCGCCGACCCCAACCTGGTGACGACATCGAGCGCCGAGGTGACTTCCGTCATCACCGGCGAACAGATTGCCGAGCTGCCGCTGATCGGCCGCGATCCGCTGTCGTTCGTCCAGTTGCAGGCGGGCGTCTCCTCCACCCGCGTGACGCCGACCACGATCAACGGCCAGCGCACCTCTTTCTCGAATGTGACCCTGGACGGCGTCAACATTCAGGACAACTACATCCGCTCGAATGGGTTGAACTTCCTGCCCAGCCGGACCCTGATCGATCAGGTCGCCGAGATCTCGGTGACCACGCAGAACGGCTCGGCGGCGAAGGCGGGAGGCGCCTCGCAGGTCAGCTTCAGCACGCCGCAGGGCGGCCCGGAGTTTCACGGGACGGCCTATCTGCACCACCGCAACAACGGCCTGGCCGCAGCGGACTGGTTCAGCAACCGGCAAGGGCTGCCCAAGCCGGACCTCAACGTCAACCAGATCGGCTTCTCGCTCAGCGGTCCGATCGTCCGCAACAAGCTGTTCTTCTTCGCCAACTATGAGGTCTTGCGGCGGCGCGCCGAGACGCTGGCGAACGCCACGATTCTGACCGAAGAGGCTCGGCGCGGAATCTTCAGCTACGTGGATCTCGACGACACGCTGCGCAAGGTGAATGTGCTCAACATCCAGGCGCTCGGCGTGGACCCGGCGGCCAAGGCCGTGCTCGACCGCACTCCGGCGGCGAGCGAGATCAATAACTTCGACGTCGGCGACAGCACCGAGGAGCGGCTGCTCAATACCGCCGGCTACCGCTACTTGGCTCGCGACGACGGCGAAAGGCAGGCGCTGACCACGCGCTTCGACTGGGTGGCCTCCGCGAAAGATCTGGTAAGCGTGACCTACAAGCCCGGCGCCGAGCAAGGCGACCGCCCGGAAGTGGGGACGGGCTACCGCGCCGACCCGGTGGTGCGCGACGACGTCAGCGGCCACTTCCTCTCGGTGGGCTGGCGCTTCAATCCGGGGCCGCGCTGGACCAACGAGGTGCGCGGCGGCTTCAATCTCACGAACGGGGATTTCTCGAACGCCGAGGAGCGTCCGGACGTGCTGATCACGGGCTTCTCGTTCACCAACCCCGTCGTGAATTTCGACCCGGAAGGACGCCGCACCAATACCTACACCTTGGCTGACAACGCGACTTGGCTGACCGGCCGCCACACGCTGCACTTCGGCGGCCGCGTGCAGCAGATCCGGGTGAACACCTACGACTTCGCCGGCACGCGGCCGACGCTCAACATCGGCCTCGATTTCGATAGCCAGTACCGCCTGGGAACCTTCAATTTCCCGGGAGGCATCGCCTCCGATGATGTGTTCGACGCTGAAGACCTGCTGGCCACTCTCGCCGGCATCGTGGGGCGGGCGACGCAGACGTTCAACGTGCGCGACCGCAGCTCCGGGTACGTCCCCGGCGCGGAGTACCGGCGGCGGAATCGCTTTGACCAGACATCGCTCTACCTGCAAGACGACTTGAAGCTGGCGCGGCGTCTGACTCTCAACCTGGGCCTGCGGTGGGAGTACCTGGGGCGCCTCGACGAGCGCGACGGGCTGATGCTCAACCCCGTCCCGGCCGCCGAAGGCCCGATCGGCGCTTTGCTGACCGACGCGACGCTCGACTTCGCCGGGTCAGCGGCGGGACGGCCGCTTTGGGAGCCGGACCGCAACAACTTCGCGCCGAACATCGGTCTCGCCTGGGACCCGTTCGGCGACGGCAAGTCCGCCGTGAGGGCCGGCTACTCGGTCAACTACGTCAACGACGAGGTGATCCAGGCCGCGGAGAACGCGGTGATTGCCAACCAAGGGCTGCAGGGCTCGCCGCTGCTGATCAACCTGGACCGCTTCCTTTCACAGGGAGCGCCTGCGATCGAGCAGCCGGATTTCGAAGTGCCGCGGCGGGCGAGCCAGAATTTTGCCATCGATCCCACCTCGGCCATCTTCACCATCGACCCGGGCCTGCAAACCCCGTCTGTGCAGCAGTGGAACCTGAGCATCGAGCGCCAGATCGGCCGCGGAACCGTGGCCGAGGCGCGCTACGTGGGCGGCAAGTCCACGCACATGCTGCGCGGCTACGACTTCAACCAGGTGATCCTGCGCGAGAACGGCTTTTTGGACGACGTGATCCGGGCCCGCGCGAACGGCTTTTTGGAACTCGCGCGCAGCGGCGAGTTCGACCCGACCTTCAACGGCGCCGTTGTCGGCAGCCAGCCGCTGACCGTGCTGCCGCGGCTCGAAGAGGGCGGACTGCTCGGAAGCTCGGCCGTGCGGGAGCTGATCCGGAGGGGCGAACCGGGCCAACTGGCCGAACTCTACATCATCAACGAGCTGACCGACGACTCCGACGTACAACTGCGCGCCAACCCGAACTCGCTCGTCGCCGACATTTTGGCCAACTACTCGAACTCGTCCTACCACGCGCTGCAGCTCGAGCTGCGGCGGCGCTCGCCCAGCGGCGTGCAGTATCAGGCCAACTACTCGTTCTCGAAAGCCCTGACCGACTCGAGCGGCACTGCCGTCCGCTTCGACCCTTTCCTCGACAACGCCCAGCCGGAGCTTGAGCGGGCGCGGGCGAATTTCGACCTGACCCACGTCTTCAACGCCAACGTTCTCTACGAGCTGCCGTTCGGAGCTGGGCGCCGCTGGAATCCGGCCGGTATGGACAAATGGGTTTCCGGCTGGACGGTCTCGTCGATCGTCAACTGGCAGTCCGGCGGGCCGCTGTCGATCTTGTCAGGGCGGGGAACCATCAACCGCGTCGCCCGCTCGGGCCAGAATACGGCGGTCAGTTCGATGACCAAGCAGCAGCTCGACGAGATCGTCGGTTTCCGCATGACCGGCGACGGGCCGTTCTTCATCGCCGACAGCGCCATCAACCCGCGCGACGGCTCCGGCGTGGCCCCGGACGGTGAACCTCAGTTCACCGGGCAGGTCTTCTCTCACCCCGGGCCGGGCGAGGTCGGCAATCTGGCGCGGCGGCTGTTTTCCGGGCCTTCGTTCTTCAACTGGGATTTTTCGCTGACCAAGCGGACGGCGCTGACCGAGAGCCAGACGCTGCAGGTGGGCGCGCGGGTGCAGAACATCCTCAACCACCCGACCTTTTTCGCCGGCAGCCAGGCGCTGGATTCGGACCAGTTCGGGCGGATCACGAGCACCCTGGGCTCGCCGCGGCGGGTGGAGCTGCTGGTGCGGTACAGCTTTTGAGCGAGAAAGAACGGCGGCCCGGAGGCCGCCGTGGCAAGCCAGGAGGCTCGCTCCACGGACGGCCTGTAGCGCTCACGTGGAGCAGGCCTCTCGGCCTGCCAACTTGGCCTCCTGGCCAAGTAGCTCGAATGTAGAAACTCCAAACGGCGGCCCGGAGGCCGCCGCGACAAGCCAGGAGGCTCGCTCCACGGACGGCCTGTAGCGCTCACGTGGAGCAGGCCTCTCGGCCTGCCAACTTGGCCTCCTGGCCAAGTAGCTCGAATGTAGAAACTCCAAACGGCGGCCCGGAGGCCGCCGCGACAAGCCAGGAGGCTCGCTCCACGGACGGCCTGTAGCGCCACGTGGAGCAGGCCTCTCGGCCTGCCAACTTGGCCTCCTGGCCAAGTAGCTCGAATGTAGACACTCCAAACGGCGGCCCGGAGGCCGCCGCGGCAAGCCGGGAGGCTCGCTGCACGCCTACTCGCCGACGCGCTTGGGAACCAGAGGCTGGGTCTGCTCGACTTTACGGAGGTCGTCCAGCGTCACTTCGCGGCCTTCCTCGTGGTACTCGTCGTCCACGTTCACCTGCCACAGGTCGTAGTTCGCCCCCAGCAGGTTGCGTGCGGCCAGCATGGCCGTCAGCATCGAGTGGTCCTGGTTGTTGTAGCGGTGCATGCCGTTGCGGCCCGAGATCTGCAGGTTCGGGATGGTCTCGATGAACTCCCTCACCTTCGCCAGCGCTTCGGGGTACTCCGAGTCATAGACCGGATAGGCCTTGGGCATGCGCACGATCGAGCCGTCTTCCACCAGCTTGGGGTCCACCAGGCCGAGCTCGCCAATCTCCTTGGCGCCGAGCTTGATCAGGTCCTCGTCGGCCATCGTCCACAGATCGTCGCCCTCGAAGCAGAAGTACTCCAGGCCCAGGCAGCTCTTGCTCGGGTCGGGAACCATGTAGGGGCTCCAGTTCTTGAAGTTCTGGACGCGGCCCAGCCGGACGTTCGGCTCGTGGATGTAGATCCAGGTGTCGGGGAAGATGTGCTCCTGGTTGACGATGAGAGCGACGGTCAGAAAGTCGCGGTACTTCAGACGGCGCGCCGCGGCCAGCACGTCCGGCGGGGGCGGGGGATCGAAGGCCTCGATCAGGTCCTTCAGCGCCAGGGTGGAGAGGTAGGCGTCGCCGGTATAGGTCTTGCCGGAGGCCTCGACGGACGTGATGCCCTCGGGAGTCCAGGTGATTCTGTCGACCTTGGTCTCCATGTCGACGTGCGAGCCGGCTTCCTCGAGCTTTTCAGCCGTCTTCTCCCACATCATGCCCGGCCCATGGATCGGGTAGCGGAATTCGTCGATGAGGGTCTTGATGACGCCGCCCTTGTTCTTGGCGCGCTCGCCGATCAGAGCGTTCTTGATGGCCGTCATCAACGAAAGGCCCTTGATGCGCTGAGCGGCCCATTCGGCCTGGATCTCAGAGCAGGGAATGCCCCACACTTTTTCCGTGTAAGTCTTGAAAAAAATCTCGAAAAGCCGCTTGCCGAAGCGGTTGGACACCCAGACTTCGAAGTTGTCTTCCGGTTTGCGCGGGAACACTCTCGCCCAGCCGTAGCTGAACATGCAGCGCGCGGTCTCGAAAAGCCCCAGTCCGAAAAGAGCGTTAGCCGGTTTGAGCGGATAAGAGAAGAACTTTTTCTTGTAGAAAATGCGGGACAGGCGCGGCCGGTCAAGAAACTGGTCGCCCAGGATTTCCTCCCAGAACTGCTCCACCGGCTTGACCTTGGTGAAGAAGCGATGTCCGCCGATATCGTATCGGTAGCCCTTGTAGTTCACTGTGCGGGAGATGCCGCCGACGACGTTGTCTTGTTCGAGAACGCGGCTTTGGACTCCGGCCTTGGACAACTCATACGCCGCAGTCAGTCCGGCCGGACCGGCTCCCATGACAATGACAGGTGCTTTCGGCATGAAACTCCAGTGTAGGGTTCGTCCGCAAAGGGGCGCAATACGCCTCCGGGAATGGCGAACCGGCCCTTTGCAGCGGATTGCCTGCTGTGCTATCAATCAGCGGTTGTTGCGTGGGCCTGCAAACCTCCGCGCGGAGGTGCGAGACGAGTTGGTGTGCGCCGTCCTGTTTGTCACGGGCGGCTTGGCGCTGCTGGCGGTCTTGTGGGGTTCGCTCTACCCCGACGGCATTAGTTATCTGCGGATTGCGGAGCATCTGCTCGCCGGCCGTTTGGACGAAGCGGTCAACGGCTACTGGGGGCCGCTGTACTCGTGGTTACTGGTTCCCTTATTGGGATTGGGCGTGGATGGCGCCGCGGCGATGCGACTGGTGAACCTGGTTGCGGGCGCCGGAGCGTTGGCGGGTTTTCGGCGATTATCGTTTCAATTTGGCGTCAATAAAAGGCTGGTCGATCTCGGGAGTTTCGGCGTCGGCCCGTATCTTTGGGCGCAGGCGCTCAACTCCGAGGAGGGGCTGACGCCGGACCTGCTGACGGCTGCGCTGGTGAGTTGGTACCTGGTCTTCATCGGCCGCCGCCCGCGGACTGCGCTCAACGCCGGGGTTGCCGGCCTGTTCGCCGGCGCTGCCTACCTGAGCAAGTCCTATGCGCTGCCATTTTTTGCCGCCCACATCTGCGCCGTCTGCGCCTGGGAGTTGTGGATCGTTCGGGGCCGCCGGGCCTGGCGGACGCCTCTGCGCCGCTTCGCAGCCGCAGTCGTCTACTTCGGACTGCTGGCCGCGCCATGGACGGCGATCCTGTCGTCGCACTACGGCCGGCCCACCTTCAGTACGAGCGGCCCCTACAATCTCTCTCTGATGCACCCCGAGGCGCAGCATCCGATGTACACAGCCGGGCTCATTCCGCCGCCCACGCCCCACGGCGTGAGCGCCTGGGACGACCCGACCTTGCTGCCGATGCCCGAGTGGCGCTGGTGGCATTCGATCGGCGATCTGAAGATCGGTTTGCGGGCGATGATTCTGAACGTGCGCAAGGCGGCGCTCGATTTCGCGCAGCGCCTGGGCGTATCGTTTGCACTGGCGCTGGCGTTGGGCGCGTCGCTGCTGCTCGGCGCCTGGGACCGCCGCCGGAGGCGCCAACTGGCAGCGCTGCTGCTGACCGCGGGCCTGTATGGGGGCGGCTACGTCCTGACGGCCAAATTCCTGTCGCACCGCTACCTCTTGGCGGTGGGGCTGCTGCTGACGGCTGCGGCGCTATTTTTTGCCGAGCAAGTCCGCCGGCGCAGTTCACGGCGGGCGCCGCTGGGGGCTTTGCTGGCGGGCGCGGTAGCGGCGAGCATGGCGGTGTCGGCGGGCTCGCTGCTGCTGGACGAGTATTGGGGCGGCCGCCCGGCTTCGCTGCGGCTGCGCGCGATCGCCGCCTCGCTCGAAGACCGCGTTCCGGCGGGGAGCCGCATGGCCTCTGATGATGACTGGCACGGCAGCTTGAGCTTGAGCTATTGGCTCGACGGCCGCTACTACGGCCTGCCTCTGCCCGAAGGCCGCAAAAGCCAGCTGCGGCGTGAAAACATCGACTTTCTGATTGTTTGGAACCCCCAGGGCTGGCCCGACCCGCCGGGCCGCCGGCTGGAGTCCGACTGGGAAGGCCCCCCGTTGATCTACGACCAGCGCTAGCGCGAGTTGACGTTTCGCGTGCAGAGGCCGAGAATGGGAAAGGTGCTGGTGCGCGCCCGTAGCTCAGCTGGATAGAGCGCTTGCCTCCGGAGCAAGAGGTCGTGAGTTCGAATCTCGCCGGGCGTACCACTAGAATCAATAACTTACAGGCGAAACGCGGCCCCGGAAACGGGGCCGTTTTGCTTTGTGTCCGGCTGGTGTCCGAAAATCGAAAGACGGTTATTCCCGTGTACGTCGTCAGCCGAAACGAAAGCCCCGTCGCCGGCAGCGGGGCCGCGCACCCATTGAGCGGTGGCGATGGTGGGAGCGTGCGAAAATTCTTCGTAGGCGCGGTCGAGGGGAAGCCTGGCATGGGTTCTGTGTCGTGAGGTAGGCTTTTCAAGCGCCAGTGGAGCCGTTCTTATGAAAAGCCAAACAGCAGGGAGAGTCCACGAAAGGGCTCGTAATCTAGTAAACGGCCTAGCCCACTGCTGTCCAAATTAGTGGCTAACCGCGCATCCGGCCATGGATAACAAAGGACATACACCCCCTGCACCCACCCGGCGCAGAACCAGGTTGGGGGCGGCTGGAACGGCGGCTTCTTGCCTTCCCGACTAACCTGCTGTCCAAATGAATCCTTCGGCAGCTGCTCCTTGGACGGGTTTCGTCGCTCTCTCGCCGCGCGCTGCTGTCCAACCTCAACGCCCGGCCAGCGGCAGCTCGAACGGCGCGTCCAGCCAAGCCCACACGTCGCGATAGACGAACAGCTGCTGCTTGAGCAGCGCCGCCAAGTTCGACAACGACCAGCCATAGCGCGCCCGCAGCTGCAGGTAACGCAACACCAGCATCGCAATCAACGCCGTGAACAGTTGCGTCCGCACCGCATTCGCGCTCACGCCCACGAAGGTCTTCACGCGCAGATTCTGTTTGAGCGCCTTGAAAAACAGCTTCACTTGCCAGCGGTCCTTGTAAATCGCCGCCACCGTCGTGGCCCCGAAGTCGAGGTGGTTGGTCAAAAACACCAACGGCTCGTCGCGCTCGGGGTCGTGCATCACGATGCGTCGAAAGAAATATTCCGGGCTGGGCTGGGAGCGGCTGGGAAAGCAGATGACCTCATCGCTGAGAATGCGGCTGCGTTGTGGAACCGGGCGGCTCTCGACTACCTCGAAATCAGCCTTCCTCTTGAGCCTGGTGACGAAGAAGACGCCGCGCCGGCCCAGCTCGGCGAACCACTCGTAGTCGGCATAGCCGCGGTCGAACACCACCACCGTGCCGGGGTCGAAGGCGAGCTTGCGCGCCACCTGAAGGTCGTGCGTCTTGCCCTCGGTCAGCACCGCGAAGCTGGGCGGATAGCCGTCGCGATCGAGCAGCAGGTGCAGCTTGACGGCTCCTTTGGTGCGCCGGAACCGCGCCCAATCGTACAGCGACAGGCACAAGTCGATGATACTGGCGTCGAGGCTGAGGTGCTTGAGGCGGCCTTCGGTGGCGGCCAGCCCGCCGCAGCTCTCGCGCAGCGAATGCGCTTGGCCGAGCTGACAGAACAGCATGGCGACGAATTGTCCCCAGCAGGGGAAGCCGCGCATGCGGCGCTGGGCTTGATGGGCGAGCACGGCCTGCTCGATTTCGATGCGAGGAAATAGTTGAAGCAACTGCGAGAAGATGCTACAAAATCGCTGCAGGGTTAAGCCTCCTGGGTCGTTTGGGTTTGCTCCTGCTCGAAGCTCCCCACGCTACCAGAGGCTCAACCCTCTGCGCCAAAACCTAATTTGGACAAGAGTGATCGTCAGTAGTCTGTTAGCGTTGGCAGTGAAGCAGCGTAGGGCGCGCCCATGGCGGGGCCGCCTGTATCGGCGCCCGCCCGTCCTCAACGAAGGTCTTTTTGCCCCGGAAGTAGCTAGCAGCCCTTGCCATCCAGCCATTGAGAGATGCGCTGCGCGACGGCCGTCTTTCCCGAACTCGCCAAATGCGCCCGGGCTTTTGCCGGCCGCCGAGCCGGGCCGCTCAGGCGTCGGATGAGGTGGTCGAGCGCGTCCGCTGCGTCTGGGTCGAGGACTTCCACGTTTCCCAATGCATCCGCAAAGCGCAGGTCGATCGGGTTGAGCGGCGACGAGCGGCGAATCAGGGCGGTCGCTTCGAGCCCCAGGAACTCGACCTCCTGCAACGTCTTCCGCGAGCCCTTGGTGACGATGTGGTCGGCGGCGACCAGCCAGCGCTCGACCAGCGGGTCGAAATCGAGGACGGTCACATCCTTTCGGCCGCCCAAACGAGAGCGCAGATGTTCGGCGTCGTTTCCGGCCAGCCAGAGGAGGCGCTTCGAGGGTGCGGCGACCCGGTCGAGCGCTCCGAGGAGCAAATCGAGCGTTGGGACCGCTTGTTCGCTCCAGCTTCCCGGGGCCGCCAGCACCAGCAACGTCTCCGGCGAAATGCCCGCCTCGGCGCGCGCCCGCTCACGGTCGTCGGCGCGATAGTGCAGGTCGCGCAGGACCGGGCCGACGTAGCGGACTTTGCCCTGTACCCAGGTCGGCTCGGCAAACACTCCCTCAGCGTCGATGAATAGGATCTCGCTGGCGAACAGCAGACACTCCGAGGAGAACGATTGTTCGGCCTCGAACCAATCGGTGATATAGAGCGCGGGCTTCTCATATACTTTCGCCATCGGCAGGACGCCGAACTCCTCGTGCGAGACGACGAGATCCGGGCGCATGCAGCCGATCAGTTTCGCCGCGGCAACCTGGATGGGCGGCGCTGGGCAAAAGTCGCCCACTTGCAAGTCGATCAAAGGCAGCCCAAATTCTTGCAGCGTCGCCGCGCCGGTTCCATAGCTGACGAACCGGATGTCGACGTCATCACGAAGCCGGCTGATCTCTTCGAAAATTGCCGCGTCCGGGATCGCATGGCCGCGTCCGCGTCCGCGCGAAAAAAAGAGCAGACTCTTTTGGTTGGGATCGAATATCGGCAGATCCATCTCGGTTTCCTCGCGGATTGCGAGCTTCGGGGGCATCGGATAGAATAGCGTCACTTGTGGAGCGAGAAACGCTGTATCGTCGCTTTCTCGACACCGGCTCGGACGACGATTGGAGCTTGCTCGTTGCGGCGCTGGCTCCCTTGTTTGCCCGTATTGTCTATCGCCTTTGCCTTCAGAGCGCGGCTGCAGGTACTGATATCGCCGACGACGCCTTGCAGGAAGCGCTGCTCAAGCTGCATTCGCAACGGCAACGTTTGCGCGAGCGTTTGCTACAGCTTGACCCGGCCAGCGTCGAGCCATACCTGAAAGTCTTGGCCGCGAACTCCACACGCGATTTCTTGCGGTTGCGCCGCGGCGTGCGCCAGGCCGAGCCGCCTGAAGAAAAAATCTCTTTCGAAGGGTTTTTGGACAGTCTCGGAGTCACTACTAAACCAAAGGCCCCAGAATCGCTGCTGTATCTTGAAATCGATCAGGCTTTGGGAGATGATCGCCGCGGACGAACGGTTTTCTGGTTGTATTACCGCTGGGGATTCAAGGCTCGAGAGATCGCCTCGATCCCTGCTCTGTCGTTGAGCGTGAAGGGCGTTGAGAGTCTTCTTCATCGGACCGCCGAGCGGGTTCGGCGGAGGCTTGACAAGGCCGGAGCCTCCTCTCCGGTTGCGCGGAGGCCAGGTCATGTCTAGCGAAAAACGCGAAACGTGTCCGCCCGAGCAGGTTTGGGACGAGGTCGCCGTCGGGGTTGCTTTCACCGGGGGGTACGAAGACCAGGAGGCGCTGCTGAACCACGCGCGGCGCTGTGAGGATTGCGCCAGGAAGCTGCGGGCGTCGCTCGATGTGTTCGGGGAGACGAAGGCCGCCGGCGAGGACAATTGGGTGCGGCGCGCGACGGCCCAGTCGGCAGCGGTTCCGCCGGATGCATCGGAGCGCGCGTCGCCGATCGACATTTCGGCCCCGGGTCGCACTCCGAGAACCAGTTCTTCCACCCGTCGCTACTGGCTCGCCGCCGCGGCGGCGGTTCTGGTCGCGATCTTGAGCTTCACGTGGCGAACGATGTATCCGCCGAGCGACGCGGAGGGCGCCCTGGCGACCCTGGCTGCGGCCTACGCCGAGCGCCGTCCTTCGGACACGAGACTTCCGGGCGCGGCCTACGGTCCGGTTCGCGGGGAGCGCGGCGCGGGCGAGCTGCCGGCCGCGGCGCTGGAAGCGGCTGCGCTGATCCAACGTCGGCGCGAAGCGGGCGACCTGTCGGCTGAGTGGACCCGCGCCGAGGGCCGTCTCGCCCTGCTCCGCGGCCGCGGCGGGGAGGCGGTCGAGCGGTTCGAGGAGGCGTTGGACCTCGGCGGCGACGACGCGGACCTGCTCGCCGAGCTGGCCGTAGCCTACGTGGCGCGCGGCGACGAGACCGGCTCGCCGGCCGATTACACCGCCGCGGTCGAAACTGTGGGGCGTGCGCTCGAGATCACCCCCGTCCACCCTGCGGCGCTGTTCAATCGCGCCGTCGCGCTCGAGCGCCTTGGCCTGGACTCGGAGGCCGTTCGAGCCTGGGACGACTTCCTCTCCGTCGCGCGCGATGACGACTGGGCCGCGGAGGCGCGGACCCGGCGCGCCGCCGCGGGCGAACGGTTGGGACATCTGCTTTCGCCACAACGCGCGCTGCGCTCGGAGCAGCTCGTCGAGGAGCGCCTGGAGCGGGTGCTGCTGGCCGCCGGAAACCTCGCTCGTTCCGGGCCGACCGAGGAAGAGCGCGCAACAGCGGAGGTGCTGACCGAACGTCACGGCGACCCATGGCTCGGGCAGATCCTGTCCATCGAAGGCTGGACGGCGGAACTTAATTCCCTTGCGGAAGCGACCCGGCTGCGCCGCACGGTTTCCGCCCACGCCTATGGCGACCTCCCGCAGCGCTGGGCGGCGGCGAGCGGGCCCCGCGCTCCCCCGGCGTTGCGAGCTTGGGCCGCGTTCGAAAACCTCTACTATCTCTCCCACACCACACCCAGTAATTGCGGCGACGCTCCTGAGGAAGCGCAATTAGCCGCGCAGCGCGGCGGCTATCGCTGGCTCCTGGCGCAGACGTTGCTCGAGACATCCACCTGCCGCGTCTCCGAGGGGAAGCAGGCCGCGGCCGAGCTGGTCCGCGAGGAAGCCACTGCGGTCGCAACCGCCGCCGGATACCCGGTCGCGCTGATTCGTTCCCGAGGCTTTCAGGCCAGCCACTGGGTCAACCAGGGGCGCTATCGCGAGGCGCTCCAGGTGGTGGCCGAGAGCATCCGCGAGATTCAGCAGCGCGAGCTGCCTTTGCTCCGCCTGCTGCAGTTCTTTAGCGAGATCCGAAGGTCGTCGGAGCGCCTCCAGCGACTGCATGCGGCGCTGGCCGGCGCGGTCACAGCCGCCGACCTGTGCGCGGCCGTGGGCTGCGATGCGCAGAACATGATCCAACGTTCGATGGCCGCCGACTACGCCTCGCAGCTGGCGCTGCACGACCAGGCGGCCGAACTCTACCGCCAGGCCGCCGCGGTCGAACGCCGCATCCGGCCGTTGGCCAAGGGGAGCGTGTATGAGACCTTCGCCGCGCTCTCGCTGGCGGAAGGCCGCCGCGACCTGAACGCGCTGGATCGCTTGCAGTCCGACGTCGAGGCGGCTCGGAACGCTTTCTGGCTCATCCCGCATCGGCTCAAAGCCGCCGAGCTGAAGATGCAGCAAGGCCGAACCACGTCCGCCGAAGCCGACTTGGATCGCGCGATCGAGTGGCTGAGCGAACCGCAGCGAGCTAGAGCCGGGGCGGCCGAGCTGCGGTGGCGGCGAGCCTTGGAGCAAGCTTATGAGTTCAAAACGCGGATCGCGCTCGGCCAAGGGCGCTTCCATGAGGCGTACGGGTTGTGGCGGGAGTATCGGCGCCAGGACGCCGCGCTGCTCGGGTTCGAGCCGTCGCCGGCCGAAGCGCTCGCCGATGCTCCAGCGCCGGGAACGCTGCGGTTGACGTTCGTACGGCTGGGCCCGCGCTACGCGGCGTGGAGCGAGACGTCCCAAGAGGTGCGCTTCGGCTGGGCCCCTGCGCCCGCCGACGAGATCGACCGCCGCAGCCGGATGCTGCGACGACTCTGCGCCCGCAGCGAGACGACGCCGGCCGCCGTCGAAGCGCCGGCGAGCGAATTGGCGGCGGCGTTGCTCGAGCCCTTCGCTGAAGAATTGCATGCCGCCGGTCGCGTCGAACTCGACCTCAGCGGCGACGTCAGCGCGGCGCCGCTGCACGTGCTGCCGTTGGGAGACCGAGGTCCGCTCGGCTTGATCAAGCCCGTCGTCTATCGCTTGTCACCGCGGCAATGGCCCGGCGAGCCGGCCTCGCGCGGGTCCGCGCTCGTCGTCGCCGCGTCGGCGCTGGCTCCGAATCGGCGCAAGGATTACCCCTACCTGCCGGGGCTCGTACGGGAGGCCCGGGCCGTTGCGCGGCGCTTTCCCGACGCCCGAGTCCTGGTCGACGACGAAGCGCGGGCGGGCGCCGTCGAGCGCGCGTTCGCAGGGCAGACTCTGTTTCATTACGCCGGACATTCGTTCTATCGCGGAGACCGCGCGAGGCTGTCGCTTTCGCCGACAAGCCGCGGCGACGAGCTCGACGTCACCGCTCTGCGCGGGCGAGCGCCGTGGCTGGCGTTTCTGGCGGCATGCTCGACCGGCGACTCCGTCGAACCGGATACGGTGGCGCCGCGGAATGTGGCGCAGGCCTTCCTGCGGGAAGGTTCTCGGATGACGGTGGCCGCTATGTGGAACCTCGACTCCGCGACCACGTCGGAGACGGCGGAACGATTCTATGACGCATGGCTGTCCGGGCGAGACCCGGCGGAGGCTTTGGCGGAGGCTGTGCGAGCCGTCGCGCTCTCCGGTCGCGAGCGCCCCTATTATTGGGCGCCATTTGTTGTTTCGTATTGAGGAGGCAAAGGAGGTTGGTGATGACAAACGTGCGATTTAACTTGGTTTGCCATGGGCTGATGGCCCTCTGGCAGGGCAACAGCTACACAATTGAAATACACATTCCCCAAGAAGACGAGCACTCGGTTATGATCGGCCACCCGAAGGTTGATGGGGGCGCCCCGTTTGACGGCCTTAGCCCTCTCCCGGAGAGCGATCACTTGAGGCTCTGCGGCGTCAAGCAAGACTGCAACATGAATGCGGCTCGCCTTCGCGATTCGTTCGGCGGACCTGTTCTGCATGGCCGCAACTTCCAACCCGCTTCGCGTCGCAGTCGGATTGTCGCGCCGATGCCCTGGCGCGTCCGCACATACCGCATCGCCGAGGTAGACGGTTCGAAGGTGGAGGGGGACACGACCCCGCACTTTTTTTCCAAGCGCGCGGATCTGCTGGCGGAGGTCACCGTCTTGAGTTGGAACGCGACCATCACCGAGGCATCGGATGTCTACATCCACGACGAGACCGGCGGCGACTCTTTCGAGGCCAAGAAGTCGTATTCTTGCGACCTGAATCAACTCGATCCCTGCTGCAAATGCCGTTCCGAGTGTCGCGACGATGCAGCACGGCCCGGAGAGCCGGCTTTGAGCCTGTGCCTCTACTCTCAGCCGACCGGACCCTTGCAAAAGGTCCGCCGCAATGATCCCGGGGCGCATGAGGACTCCAGACACGGCATGTCCTGGAACAGGATGTTTACACCTGTCGCTGGCGGCAAGCTGGACATGCACTTGGCTCTCTCGGAAGCCATCCCCGATCCGCCGCCTTGCTGCACGATGATCGGCGTCGAGTGCGAGCGACTTCTCTCGCTTCAAGAGCTCCAGGCCAAGAGTGACGAACCAGGCGGTCCCATCACCGAACGCGCCGGCTGCGGTTCGGCCTGCTTCTGCTGCTAGGCCCTTGTTTCTTGCGTTGCCCGTGAAGGGAAAGCCGGACTCATCGCGTTCCATCTCCCAGAACGGAGCTTCCTGCTCCGTTCCAGGAGGAGAATCCGATGAATCACGAAACAACCGCGCCAAAACCGCGCTTCAACCTGGTTTGCCACGGCATGATGGCCTTTTGGCAGCTTGGCGCAGAGCGGATGGCCATCCTGATCCCCGACGAAGGGGACATGCACTACTACGGCATCGGCTCGGTCCGGTCCGAGAACGGTGCAACCAGCGTCAAGCAACTCTCGCCCTTGCCCGCCGGCCGCGCTGAGCTGCTGGGCGTTCGCCCGGGAGGCATGCGCAAGGAGCAGATCCGCGAGCAGCTCCAGCTGCCGGTGCTCAAGACCGAAGGCGTCGAGATCGTGGACGCGCAGGTCCGCACACGCATCGATGTCCCGATGCCGGACAGGATCCGCTGCTACTGCGGCGCGGAAGCCTCGCCGGATGCGATTCGCGGCGCCACTCCGGTTAGCCGCTTTCACAAGGTTCCCGCCGTGTTGCATGACGTGGTCGTGTTGTCCTGGTTCGGGTTCGAGGAGGGCGAAAGGGTTCGCGTCGCATCCGACGGCGGCGGCGTCTTTCCCGCTCTCGAAGGCAAGCGTGGCTCCCTGCGCCTGGCGATCCACGCCCAGCCTGAGGTTTCGCTGCGCCCTCACCCGCCCGGGCACGGTATGGGATGGAATCGCATGTTTCGGTTCACCGATGGAATGCAGGGCCCCGATCTGCACCTGTCCGCTCCGACGCTGATACCCGACGCTCCGCCGCGCACGACTGCGATCGGGCTGGAGGAGGACGATCTGCTCAATTTGATCCGGGCGGCCGGATTCGTCACCGAACAAGCCGGCTGCGGCAGCGGCGGGGGGTCGTGTTGAGCGTACGATCCCGGCCGGCCGCCGACGGCGCGATCGAACTCGCGGCCGTTCGTCGAGGGGTGGAGCTGTTGGCTCAGTCGATTCGGAAGCAGCATGCGGAGCTCACGCGCCAAGCAATCCGCATCCAGCAGCTGTGGGACGGCCTCTCCGGCGACGGCTCGCTCCGCGCTTTCGAAGTCGAGCCGATGGTCACCGACGGAGAGGACGCCCGCGGGCGCTTCCCCGAGGTGTGCGCCCTGGTGGGAGGCCACGACCCCGAGGCCGCCACCGGAGTCGTACTGCACAAGAACCTGGTCCTGACGGCCTCGCACGCGGTCGACAGAGGAACGCTCGCGCTCTTCCCCGCCGACAAAGCCGCGCCCCCCAGCGCGGCCGACCCCCGGCTGCACCGCCTGGCGCGCGACCCGATTCGCCATCCCAACAGGAATGTGGATCTGGCGCTGCTCGTGATCGAACGGACCGGCGAGTTGCCGTTTCAGCCCGCTCGGCTTGCCGGAGATGCCGATTGGTTGCTTGCGTTCCAGCGGGGAGGCAGGATGGTCGGCTTTGGATACGGCGTGGAATCGCCGCAATCGGGCCGGGGCGCCAAGCGCATCAGCTCGGCGCCCGTCCGCTTGATCCCCGAAGGCGACCCGAGCGTTGATCCGACGATCGATTTCGTCGCCTTCCACCCGCACCACGCCTTGTGCGCGGGCGACAGCGGGGGGCCATTGTACCTGTACGGCTCAGACCCGCCGGTGGTGCTCGGCATCGCCAAGCGAGTGCTGCAGCCGCCGTGCGCGGGCGAGAGCGTGTATGCCCGCGTGGACCTGTTTGCCGGGTGGATCCGCGAGACGGCCGCGCAGCAAGGCATCGCCCTCGGGTAACCGTCGCCGCTCCTTCGCGCCGGAAATCCGCAACCGCAACGAAGGGAAAGCGTCGCCCGGCACGTTTCCTTTCCCGACCGGCGCCCTCGCGCCAGAAAGACCCAGGAGAATTTGACCAATGCCTGAAAAGATAGCGCTTCAATACGGAGGCTCCGAGCTTCAGCTGGAAAAGAGTGAGAAGCTTGTAGCCGTACGGCCGCAGATCGGGCGTTCGAGCGAAATGCTCGCCGCTGTCGCGGCTCACCACGGAGGCCCCGCGGGGCTGAAGCTGGGCGGCTTCGAAGTGGTTTCGGTGGAGCGGGCGGCGGCGCCCGCCGACGAAACGCTCGACCAATTGCGGGCGGCGTCGCCCGTTCAGACCGCCTCGCACGTCTACCACACGTCCGACGATGGGACGCCCTTCGTGCCGACGGGGGAGATCTATGTCGTCTTTCGCGAAGACACACCCATCGCCAGACGCAGGGAACTGCTGGAGCAGCAAGGGCTCGAACGCAGTGAGGAACGCGAGCACGGGCGTGCCATCGTCCGAGTGACGCCGCAGTCGCCGAATCCGATCAAGGCTGCCGCCGCGCTCCAACAGGCTCCGGAGATTCTGTGCGCCGAGCCCGAGTTGGCGACTACCGGAAAGCTGCTGACGGCTATCCCGCCGCTCGATCCTCTGCTTGACCAGCAATGGCATCTGCGCAACGCGGGCGTGAACGGCAGCCCGTCCACGTTCCTCGAGCCCGGCGCTGATGCACGTGTGGTGGAGGCTTGGGAGGCGGCCGGAACCCTCGGAGACCCGGCGGCGGTCGTGGCGGTGATCGACGACGGTTTCGACCTCGATCACCCCGATCTCGGGCGGCCCGGCAAAGTCGTTGCGCCACGGGATTTCTCCACCGGGACCTCACGCCCGACGTTCTCGACCGCCGAGACGGAGTGGCACGGCACCGCCTGTTCCGGCGTTGCCGTGGCGGCCGCCGATGGCCAGGGTGTGGTCGGCGCGGCGCCCCGGGCTAGGTGGATGCCGGTGGGATGGGGCCCGCACCTGTCTGACAGCCAAGTCGAGGCTTGGTTTGACTACGTCGCCGAGCAAGGCGCTTGGGTGGTGAGCTGCAGTTGGAGCGCAGCGGCGAGGAGGTTCACGCTATCAACCCGCATCCACCACGCGATCGAACGCTGCGCTCGGTTTGGCCGCAACGGCAAAGGTTGCGTGATCGTGTTCGCAGCGGGCAATGAGACGCGCGACATCAACGACCCCGGAGCCGACTCTATCAACGGCTTCGCCATCCACCCTGACGTCATCGCCGTGGCAGCCTCCAATAGCGTCGACAAGCGTTCGAGTTACTCGAACTTCGGCGATGCGATCTGGTTGTGCGCTCCGTCCAGCGGAGCCGGCGGGAAGGGAGTCACCACCGCTGACGTTCGCGGCTCCTACGTCGAGAACGGGGTCACCCGCTTCGCCGGCTACTCTCCGGGGCTATACACGCATGACTTCGGAGGCACCTCGAGTTCCACTCCGCTGGTGGCGGGCGTGGCGGCGCTGCTTCTCTCGGTTCGTCCGGATCTGACCTCTCGCGAGGTGAAGGAGTTGTTAGCGAGGACCGCTCGGAAGATCGGCGACCCGGCCGACTACGGTCCCGACGGCCGCTCCAGGCTGTACGGGCACGGCTGCGTCAACGCCGCCGCCGCAGTCCGCGCCGCGCTGGCGGAGGCCGCAGGGCCGCAGGCCACGGCTGCGGTCTCGTAGCTTCAGTTTACTGGCCGCGCCTTCCTGGCGATTCCGAAGTCCCGTCGCAATCCGTGGCGGGACTTCTTTTTTCTTTCTTCAGTATCACTTTCTTTGAAACCTTTGCAGGGAAATTCGAACCGTGGCCGTTCTATCTCTCGAACTCGCTCGGACAAGTCGGCAAAGGTGCTGACCTTCCGGCACTGAACAGAGTGAGAAGGAGACAAAGACATGCTTACAGATCGTTTCTTTGGGGTATTGCTGTTGTTGATCGCGAGCTGCGCTCCAGCGCTGGCGACCGATGACAGAACGTACTCGCTAGCCACTGACTCGGGATCCCATGGAACCGTCGTGGTAAAGGGCACAAAGGCCACTTTGACAATCACCGACCTGAACTGGGTGAGATACCGCTACGAGTTGCAGCGCACGGACGAAAAGATCGCCGGGCCCGATCCGTTATCAGTTCTCCCGTCCTTCCCCAAGCAGACTGCTCCCGCGAATGCCGCAAGCCTTAAATCCCAAATGGACCCGCCGGAGAAAAGAAAGAGCCTGTCAGAGTGCCGTGTGGTTGCCGGATGGCAAGCAGACGATTTCAGGCAGTGCTTCCTGGTCATCCACAGTGCTGCGTTGGACGCGTTTGATGCCGGCAACCTGCAGTTGGATACGGCGGGAGCTCGAGCGCAACAAGTTCACTCCTTCGTTCGGACATCCTCCTGGAAGACAGATGGGAACGCAGTTAAAAAGCAGCTGTCCGACCTGGGTGGCGCCCTTAGGCCGACCAGCGTCCAGAGTTGCGAAGGCGTCTTGTGGAGCGAATGTGCTGTCCGACTGAAGAATCAACGCGACACTCTGCGGGATGTTATGCCCGGGGAGGGCATGGCCTATCAGGCCGCTCGAGCCGAACTAGCATCTCTCGACAGGACTCTGGATCGCCTAACCGATCTGAAGACGGACTGGGAGAAAGCGCTCCAACACCTGACAGAACTACAAGATCGCCTACAAGAATCCTACTCGCGATTACAGTCGGACCCCAATGAGCCGAATGGCGGCTCGATTCGGAAGGTGAATCAATGCCCAATCGCCATGGGCAGTCGGACAACTTGGAGGCTGGCCATAACGGACATCCTGGCGGCGAAAGGGGAGGACGGTTCGGCGGAAAAACCGCACATGCGGGATCTCATCGTCTACCTTTGTCGTCCCCGTATCTCTGTAAGCGCGGGAGTCGCGACGAGCACTTTGGACGAGCGCACGTTCAAGTTTGTCGCTGCTCCAACGAGCGCTGAGCCGCAGGCGCGACTTGGGCTTGGCGTCGTCCCCCAACAAGCTGACGGCAACACCGGAAACGGCGGCAGCGAAACACCCAGGGTGATTGCCTTCGACCGGGTATCCGACTTCCGCGTAGTGCCCATGGCTCTCTCTCACGTGCGGTTTGCGGCCTGGAGCTTCCTCGCCTTTCACGCCAGCCTCGGAGCGGGCGCCGACACGGTAGGGGAGGGACTCGACCTCGAGATCCTAGCGGGCCCTAGCGTGTCAATCGCTGACCGACTGTTTCTCACGCTTGGGTTCCAGTGGGGCCGTGTCGACAAATTGAGTGACGGCTTCGTGACAGGTTCGCCGGCCCCTGCGAATCTGAGCGAGCCGCCCACTCAGCGGAGCCGTGACTCAGGCTTCGGGTTCGCCATGAGCTGGTCGTTCAGTCCGAGCACCGGGGGCGCCAAGGACGACTCCAAGAAGGACTAGGGAAGGAGGGAACAAGCATGGAGCAGAGTCTCGATCCGATCAAGTGGGTCAAGGAGATCGTTGCGGCCGTCATTGCACTGGTCATCGTCGTCGCCACCGTCGTTGTGGCTTATGACTGCATCGACGCAACCGATGTGGACCAGTTCGACCGGTCCAAGGAAGTCCTGTCGGCGTTCCTTGCCTTGGCTGGAACCGTGACCGGCTACTACTTCGGCCGGGTCCCTGCCGAACGGGCCGCCGATGCCGCCAGAGAAGAGGCCAAAGCCAGCCGGACGGAATCCGAGGGCGTTCGCAAGGAGGCCATGCGGGTCGGCCAGGACCTGGAAGACCGGGAGAGATCCATCACCGACCCGGATGTGGCAAAAACGTTGCGGGATGCCGGCCGCAAGCTGAAAGACATCGGCAAGGAATGATGCGGCGGCCGCTTCAGGCCGAAGCGCGTGAGGAGTGTTGGGAGTTCAGCAGAGAAGGAGGGAGTGATGCTTAGTGCGGAAAAAGTTGAGATCCTGCGACAGCGGAACCGCTATGTCGCTGTTGCGCAAGTCGGCGACCCCGACCTGGGGCCGTTGGCCATGCTTCCCGGGACCTGGAGAAACCTGCCAGGCCTTTCCGGGCGCGGATGGAACTCGATCGCGTTGCCCTTCGCGGCCGAGCCCTTGCGCTATCGGCTGCTGGTCAATCAGTACAACGAGGAGCTGAAGTTCACCTTGGTGGACAAGGGCGTGCTCAACCGAGGTATTCAGACGGACCCGGCCCTCGCGCAAACCAATCAGATCATCGTCACGCTTGACTACGAGCAGGTCATCACGCAGATCAAGGCCGCCGACCAACCCGAGAGCGGGCAGGCGGGCGGCGCCGACCTGGTCATTCACCACGAACCGGGCCTCTGGCTGCACATGACGAATCAGAACACCAACGGTCTCGACATTGCGCGGCTCGCTACGATTCCGCACGGGGACTCGCTGCTCGCGCTGGGCAGCAGCATCTCATCGCCGGGAGCGCCAAGGATTCCCAACATCAACGGACTGCCGGTCGGATTGGGTCAAGACTTGAACAGCCCCTACCTGGCGCCCTACAAACACTTCCACGACAACCCGTTCGAGGGGCTGTTCGACCCCACTGCGCCGGCTGCGTTGCTGCAAGCCGCCAACGCAGGCGTCGAAATCGTGAAAACGACGACGCTCGAGGTGGACACCGCGATCGAGACCGGCGGCATCTCGAACATTCCGTTCATCGTCAAGCAGGCCAATGCGGCCAGCATGAAGTCCACGTTCTGGATCCAGGAGTTGGCCGAGAAGGACGAGCAAGGAAACCCCAAGCTGCGCCTGCAGTACGCCCAAGTGGTGCTGCTGGACTTCTTCCCACGCCGGGACGGCTTTCCGGGGCTGGTTGGCTGGCCCCACGTCAGCATCAACACGATGGAAAAAGTCGTGGCCACAGCCGACGCCGCCAAGGCTCAGATGCCGGAAGCGACAGCCCCGGTCTAGAGCGTCAGCGGGCGGCCAAGCCGCCGCTCAGCCTCGGCGGCGAGGCTCATGGGAACCAGCGGAATTCGGCCATGCTGCCCCCGGGCAAGAGGTCGTGAGTTCGAATCTCGCTGGGCGTACCACTTAGAATCAACAGCTTACAGCCAAAGAGCGGCCCTGTTTCCGGGGCCGCTCTTGTTGCTTGCACGTCTTGTTTACAACTCTGCAGCCCCGCGGCGCTCGGGAATCTCGCCGTCGAAAGGCTCCTCATCCTCGGTCATTTCGTAGCGCGCGGTTCATCGCCGCTTGCAAGTACTCGGAAATCATCTGCTCACAGAACAGGGCTGCAATGCCGGCCATCCGACCTCTCGGTTGGGCTGGTACTCAATAGGCCGGTGCGTCGGAGCCAGGCGCGTCCACCGTGCCCCGCAAATCGATCTCTACGGTGCTCTCGGAGTGCGGGAATACGCCCACCACCGTCGTCCCGTGTATCGGGCGCAGCCCGCTCAGTCCGGGATGCTGCTGATCAGGCTCGATCCACAAGACCAGGATCCTATAGCTCGCACTTGAATACCCGACGGCCATGCTGAAGCTTCCATCCGTGCCGACACGCGAATCCGCGATTGCCGAATCCTGGCCTTCATGAACGGGCTCGGCGCGGACCCATAGTTCGTCATACGGAACCGGTGAGTTGCGGAGTGTCCCGATGATTCTTGTGGGTGCTGTCGCTCCGTGATAGTTGGCAACGTCGCCCAGCTTGAGCCGAGCGAGAACATCGGTGTGCGGTTGGTCCACCATGAACGATCGCTCGTACCGGTTGAAGCCTGTCAGCTTGATCTCCAGTTTGTAGAGGCCATAGTTGAGTACCGCCCGGCCATCCTGAAATCGATCAGCGACCTGAAGCCCATGGACGCTCATGACGCTAAGCTCGAACTGACTTTGATCCAGAAAATCCGCGCCTGTGTAGACCGCCAGATCGACTTCGCCCCGCTCGGCCGCTTGCAAGCCAAGCGCTGCGAAGAGTATGGGAATCGCCAGCCATCGCATGGGCCTGATTGTAGTTCACGGCGGAGTCCGCCTCCGCCTCGGGCTTTCGGTGTTCGGTCTCTAGCTGAGCTTGCACCTTGCCTCGCCCCGCCGCCTTCGCCTATGCTGGTCATGGGCGAACAAACGGTGAACCTTCCGCTGCTCGATTTCGGCGACGCGCGCGACGACAAGGCCATCACGGTGGCCCGCAACCCGCTCGTGCGCACCGACTCCTCCCTCGAACGTGTGGTCGAGACGTTCGAGGCGATGCAGCAGACCCCCGATTCGCCCATCACCACCATCCGCCGCCTGCCCGCCCGCGAAGCCGAATTCGTCGACATGCCGGCCGTTGTCGACGAGCGCCTGCGCAAGGTGTTGGCCAAGCGCGGCATCGACAAGCTCTACTCGCACCAGGGCGCGGCGTTCGACGCTGTCTCCGCGGGCCGCAACGTGGTCGTCGTCACGCCCACAGCCTCGGGCAAGTCGCTGTGCTACAACCTGCCGGTCCTCAACACGCTGCTCGACGACCCGCACGCCACCGCGCTGTACCTGTTCCCGACGAAGGCCCTGAGCGAGGACCAGCTCGAAGCTTTCCACGCGACCGTCGAGGCAATGGGCGCCGACATCAAGGCTTTCACCTACGACGGCGACACGCCCTCGGACGCCCGCCGCCAGGTCCGCCGCCGCGCCAACGTCGTCTTGACCAACCCGGACATGCTGCACGCCGGCGTGCTGCCGCACCACACCCAGTGGGCGCGGTTTTTCGAGAAGCTGCGCTACATCGTCATCGACGAGCTGCACACCTACCGCGGCGTTTTTGGCTCGCACCTGGCGAACGTGCTGCGCCGCCTGCGCCGGATCGCAGCATTTTATGGCGCCAAGCCGCAGTTCATCGCCTGCTCGGCCACCATCGCCAACCCCAAAGAGCTCGCCGAAGCGCTGACCGAGGAGCCGTTCGAGGCGATCGACCGCAACGGCGCCCCGGCGGGCGAAAAATACTTCATCTGCTACAACCCGCCGGTGGTCAACCGCCAGCTCGGCATCCGCCGCAGCTATATCAACGAAGCCCGCCGCATGGCCCAGGTCTTTTTGGATCGGGGCCGGCAGACGCTGGTGTTTGCCAACAACCGGCTGGCGACGGAGATCCTGGTGCGGTACCTGAAGGACGCCTACGAGCGCTCCGGCGGGCCCACCGAGGCGATTCGCGGCTATCGCGGCGGCTACCTGCCCAAGGAGCGGCGAGAGATCGAGCGCCAACTGCGGGAGGGCGAAGTGCTGGGCGTGGTAGCGACCTCCGCGCTCGAGCTCGGCGTCGACATCGGCTCGCTCGACGCCTGCGTTCTGGCCGGCTATCCCGGCTCGATCGCCTCCACGTGGCAGCGCGCCGGCCGCGCGGGACGCCGCCAGTCTGCGTCACTGACGGTGCTGGTCGCCTCGTCGGCGCCGCTCGATCAGTACATCATCGAGCACCCGGAGTATTTCTTTGAGACGCCGCCCGAGCGCGCCGCCATCAATCCTGACAATCTGGAAATCCTCATCGCCCATTTGAAATGCGCGGTCTTTGAGCTTCCCGTCCATGACGGCGATAAGTTCGGCCCGCATGAGACCGATGAGCTGATGAAGTTTTTGAAAGATGTCGGCGTCGCGCACCATTCCGGCGGAGCCTGGCACTGGACGTCGGAATCTTATCCGGCTGACGCCATCAGCCTGCGTTCGATTTCCTCCGATAACTTCGTGGTGATCGATGAAACGCGGGAGGCTCGGGTCATCGGTGAAGTCGCTTTTACAGCCGCTCTGACGACGCTGCATGAAAAAGCGATCTATCTGCATGAAGGCAAAATGTTCCACGTGGAACGCTTTGATTATCACCAGCGCAAAGCTTACGTGAAGCAAGTGGAGTGCGATTATTACACCGACGCGATCGACTACACCCAGGTGAAGATCTTGGACGCTTTCGACGACCGCACCCTGGGGCCGCTGATCGCCAACCACGGTGAAGTGCGGCTCAACCGTCAGATCGTCGGCTTCAAGAAGCTGAAGTTTTATACCAACGAGAATGTCGGGGCGGGGGACTTGGCTCTGCCCGAGCAGGAGTGGCATACCACGGCATTCTGGTTGCGCTTTCCGGCAGTCTATTTGGCTTCGCTGAGCGACTATTCGCCGACCGAGCGCCAGAACGGCGTCGTGGGCTTGGGCAACGTCTTGCGGACGATCGCGGCCCTGCTGCTGATGAGCGACGTGCGCGACCTGGGCCTCGCCGTCACCGGCGACGAACCCGATAGCCAGGGCATTTTCGAGCCGGACCTGTTTCTCTACGACAATTTTCCGGGCGGCATCGGCCAGAGTGAGCCGCTGTTCCGCATGCGCGAGACGTTGCTTGCGAAGGCGGCGGAACTGCTCGAAGCCTGCCCCTGCGAGACGGGCTGCCCGAGCTGCGTGGGCCCTCCCGGCGAGGTGGGCGACAAGGCCAAGGAGGTGGCGCTGTTGTTGGCGCACAACAAGCCGGCGGTGGAGGCGGCGGCTGGAAATGTCCAAACGCGATGAATACGTCTGCTGCTTTTGCGGCGAAGCGATCCCGCTCAAGTCGGAGGAGTTGATGCAGGTCACGCTCGAGCAGTACCAGGCGACGCCGGGTTCGGGCGAACAGGTGTTTTGGGCGCACATCCCCTGCTTCCGCGAGCGCCTCCATCCGGGCATGGGTTTCAGCTTCGACCAGGACGCCGAGCCCATGAATCAAGACATCTTCGAAGACGCCGACTTCCTCTAAACTGCTCACCGTTCACCGCTCACTGCTCACTTCCGTCATGATTCCCATCACCAAAGCCGACATTGATCGCCTGCGCCGCCGCATCGATCGCATCGAAGGCGGCCGCATGGAGCCGCTGCCGCGGCGGGAGATGGTGGAAACAGAGGAGCTTCCCGAGCGCTACGAAGCCGAAAAAACCCTCGACGGGACCGAGCAGGTCAACGAGTACGGCCGCTACTTCCTGCAGGAGCGCTTCTTTCCGCTGCACAAGCTGCACGGCGGGTTCGAGATCTCGAAACTCACCGACATGCCCGGCGCCTGGCTCGAAGGCATCTCGAAGGGGACGATCGCGGCCTGCGACCCCTCCCGCTGGGTGTTTTTGGATACGGAGACGACTGGCCTCGCGGGCGGCACCGGCACGTGCGCGTTCCTCATCGGCGTCGGTACGATCGAGCCCGAGGGCTTTCGCGTGCGGCTGTTCTTCATGCGCGACTACGACGAAGAGGCCGCCATGCTGCACGGCCTCACCGAGTTTTTGGACCGCTACCAGGTGCTGGTCACCTACAACGGCAAGAGCTACGACGCGCCGCTCCTGGAAACGCGCTTCCGGCTGCGGCGGCTGCCGGTCGCGCTCGACGGCCTCGACCACCTGGACCTGCTGCACGGCGCCCGCTCGCTGTTCAAGCTGCGCATGGAGAGCTGCCGCCTGGTCCATCTGGAGCGCGAGATTTTGGGCATGGAGCGCCAGGGCGACCTGCCGGGCGAGCTGATCCCCTACTACTACTTTGAATACCTGCGCACGAAGCAGGCTTTCAAGCTGGCGCCGATGTTCCACCACAACGTCATGGACATCGTCTCGCTGGCCTGCCTGACGCACGTGGTGCTGCCGGCCTTCGCCTCCCCCGAACAGGCGGACCTGCGCCACGGCCAGGATCTGCTGGGGCTGGCGCGCTGGCTCAAGCGGGCCAAACAGACCGACGCGGCCGCGTCGCTGTACCGCCGGGCGATCCAGGCCGGCATGTACGACCACGAGACCTTCCAGGCGCTGTGGGAGCAGGCCCTGGTCGAGAAGAAGCGCCGCAACCATGATGCGAAAGCCGCCATTCTGGAGGACCTGGTTTCCACGCCGAACGGCTACCGCGCACAAGCCTGCGAAGAGTTGGCGCTGCACCACGAGCGCGTTTCCAAGAATTTTGCGAGGTCGCTGGAACTGACGAATCAGGCGATCGGGATGGCCCCGAGCGATTCGCTGGAGAAGCGGAAAGCGCGGCTGGAGAAGCGGCTGGCGAAGACGGCGTCCGGCGGGTTGTTCTGAGAGGAGGCGGGCGTCACTGATGCCGGCAGGACGCGTCCGCGCCGTTTCGCTCAGCGAAGCGCAACTTTGCAGAAAACCGCGTCAACACGGATAATACAAACGCTCGTATGTTCCTGCGTCCACTACTCCTCACGCTCGTTTTGGCCGTCAGCGCGTCGGCCGCGGTCGACTTCCAGCGCGATGTCCGCCCGCTGCTCTCCGACGCCTGCTTCCACTGCCACGGCCCCGACCCGGAAACCCGCATGGCCGGCTTGCGGCTCGACGTGGAAGAAGCGGCCTTCGCCAAACGCCCCAACGGCGCCCCCATCGTGCCCGGCGACCCCGCCGCCAGCTTGCTCTACCAGCGCATCACCCACGAGCAGACCGCGCTGCGGATGCCGCCCGAGTACTCCCATAAGTCCCTGCAACCAGAGGACATCCAGAAAATCAAGGAGTGGATCGAGGCCGGCGCGAAGTGGAGCGAGCATTGGGCCTACACCGCGCTCGAGCGTCCTGAGCCGCCCGCTGTCCAACAAGACGGCTGGGCCAAAAACCCGATTGACCGCTTCATCCTGGCGCGCCTCGAAGAGTCCGGCCTCGAGCCCGCCCCCGAAGCCGACCGCCGCACCCTCATCCGGCGCGTCACGCTCGATCTGACCGGCCTGCCACCGACGCCGGCCGAGGTCGAGGCCTTCGTCAACGACTCTTCGCCCGACGCCTACGAAAACCTCATCGACCGCCTGCTGGCCTCGCCCGCCTATGGCGAGCACCGCGCCCGCTACTGGCTCGACGCTGCGCGCTACGCCGACACGCACGGCCTGCACATCGACAACTACCGCGAGATGTGGCCCTACCGCGACTGGGTGATCGAGGCGTTCAACCAGAACATGCCGTTCGACCAGTTCACCGTCGAGCAGTTGGCAGGCGATCTGCTCGAAAACCCGACGCGCGAGCAACTCATCGCCACCGGCTTCCATCGCTGCAACGTCACCACCAACGAGGGCGGCGTGATCGACGAAGAGGTCGCCGCGATCTACGCCAAGGACCGCGTGGACACCACCGGCACGGTCTGGCTGGGCCTCACCGTCGGCTGCGCCACCTGCCACGACCACAAGTTCGACCCCATCACGCAGAAGGACTTCTACTCGATGGCGGCGTTCTTCCGGAACACCACCCAGGAGCCCCGCGACGGCAATATCTATGACACGCCGCCGGTGATGTTCGTGCCGTCCGATGAAGATGCGCCGCGCTGGGACGCCTTGAAGAACGAGCTGCCTGCCGCTCACGACCGGCTCGACGCCCTGGCTCGGCAATCTGACGCCTCGGACTGGATTCAGTCGAAACGGCGGCGCAAGGTGGAACTCGAGTGGCCAGGCCCCGCGCCGGTCGCCGTTCTCGGCCCTGACAGCGCCGGCCTGGAAGCCGGAGACGACGTCAAGCGCAAAAAGGACGCCTTCGAGATGGGGAAGAAGGGCTGGCTGCAAGCCGCCGACCTCCGTCCGGCGCACTCGGACAAGCCGTTCACGATGGCGATCCGCTTCCGCCTGGATGACGTCGAGGACGCCCAGACCCTCGCGAGCCAAAGCTACTACAACCCCGATCCCGACGCCGACGCCGACCGCGGCTGGCGCCTGGAGGTCCGCGACGGCCGCCCGCAATTCACCGTGATGGCCGACCAGAACCAGGACTTCGGCATGCAGGGCCGGGAGAAGGAGCTGCTCCAAAAGGACCGCTGGTATCACCTGACGGTGATGTATGACGGCAAGCTGCAGCGCGAAGGGATTCGCATGTTCCTCGACGGCGAGCCCTTGCCACTGGAGCGCACCGGTCGCGCGCTGCGCGTGCTCAACGCCGAGATCGGCGTGGATGAGCCGCTGGTGCTCGGGGCCCGCGCGCTGGAGGTCGATGAACCCGACGACGAGCCCTACGGCTCGCACCTGAAGGGCGCCATCGCGGAGTTTCGAGCCTTTGACCGCGAACTCACCGAGCCGGAAGCCCGACTGCTGGCTCTGTGGGATGCGGCGGAGAGTTCGCAGGGCAAACGCGGCCGCAAGCTCGACGAGCGTGAGCGGCAGGCGCTGGAGCTGTACGCCCTGCTGACTCGCGACGAGGAGTTCCAGCAGGCCGCCGAGCAGCTCGTCGCGCTGCAAGCCGAGCGGCTCGAGATCCTGCGCCGCACGCCGGTCACCCACATCCAGCAGGAGCAGGATGAGGAGCCGTTCGCGCATATCCTCCACCGCGGCATGTATGACCAGAAGCGCGAAAAGGTCGAGCCGGCCACGCCCGGGGTGCTGCCGGCGATGCCCGAGGAGTTTCCGCGCAACCGCCTGGGCTTGGCGCGCTGGATCGTCTCGGAAAACAACCCGCTGCCCGCTCGCGTCACCGCCAACCGCTTCTGGCAGGAGCTCTTCGGCGACGGCATTGTGGAGACGGCCGAGGATTTCGGCTCGCAGGGGACGCCGCCGACGCATCCGGAGCTGCTGGACTGGCTGGCCGTCGAGTTGCGCGATTCCGGCTGGAATGTGAAGGGCTTCATCAAGACGATGGCGATGTCGGCGACTTACCGGCAGTCGGCCGCCGCCACGCAGCGCAAGCTCGAAGCCGATCCGCTCAACAAGCTGCTCTCGCGCGGCCCGCGCTTCCGCATGGACGGCGAGATGGTGCGCGACTACGCTTTGGCGGCCAGCGGCCTGCTGATCGAAGAGGTCGGCGGCCCCAGCGTCAAACCCTACCAGCCGGCGAAGATTTGGGAGACGGTCGCGATGCGCGGCAGCAACACGCGCTTCTACTCGCGCGACGAGGGCGAAAAGCTCTACCGCCGCAGCCTGTACACCTTCTGGAAGCGCTCGGCGCCGCATCCGGCGATGGAGATTTTCAACGCCCCCACGCGCGAGCACTGCACGGTGCGGCGCGAACGCACGAATACGCCGCTGCAGGCGCTGGTGACGATGAACGATCCGCAGTTCGTGGAAGCGGCGCGGCGGCTGGGTTCGCAGGCGGTCTCGCGGTCGAACGATTTTGAGGAACGGTTGAACTTCTTGAGCGAACGGCTGTTGGCGCGGTCGCTCAGCGGCCGGGAGCGCGAGGCGGTGCGCAAGTCGTACAGCCAGTTCATGCGGCACTACGATTCGAATCCGGACGACGCCCGGGAGTTGCTGGCGGTGGGCGCGTCGCCGCCCTCGCCGGGACCGCCGGCGGAAGCCGCGGCGTGGACGATGGTGGCGAACCAACTGTTGAATCTGGACGAGGTTTTGAACAAATGAGCCTTTCGGTCCGGCTCCGCGCTGCCTGCGTTCGCCGAGGATAAGCGGGAGTGATCCAGAGCTTCAGCGACCCGGCGACCGAGGATGTTTATCACGGCTTCACCACGGCACGGTCGCGAAAGTTCGGAAGCGACATGCTGGCGGCGACCGGACGGAAGTTGGACATGCTCGATGCCGCGGCGACCGTTCAGGACTTGCGGACGCCGCCCGGGAACAGATTGGAGAAGCTGGCCGGTAACATGAAAGGGCTGTACAGTATTCGGATCAACGATCAGTGGCGCATCGTGTTTCGGTGGACGCCCGATGGCCCCGCAGAAGTCGCGATCGTCGATTATCACTAGGAGGTCGCATGCTGCCAAAGAATCGTACGCCGACACACCCCGGGGAAATCCTGCTCAAGGAGTTTCTGGAGCCGCTGGCCATTACCCCGATCGCCTTGGCGCGGCATCTCGGTGTGTCTGGACAACTCGTCGACGAGATCGTGGAGGGACGTCGTGGCGTATCGGCTGAGATGGCATGGCTTTTGGCCGGAGCCCTGGGCACATCGCCGGAGTTTTGGATCAATCTGGAGATGCGCCGGGAGTTGGCGCTGAGCCGCCCACAGAAGCCCGTTGAGCCGCTCGCCGTCGCCAATTAGCGCAGCAAAAGGACCGAACCATGAGCTTCAAAGATCAAGCCATCCGCACCGAAACCCGCCGCCAACTCTTCGCCCGGGGAGCGCGAGGGCTCGGCGTCGCCGCTCTGGCCTCGATGGTCGGCAACGAAGCGCGCGCCGTCCCGCGCGTGGACGGCGAAGGCTTGCAGGCGCTGCCGCACTTCGCGCCCAAAGCCAAGCGGGCCATCTACCTCCATCTCGTCGGCGCGCCGCCGCAGATGGAGACGTTTGACTACAAGCCCGGCATGCGCGAGTGGTACGACAAGGATCTGCCGGAGTCGATCCGCAAAGGCCAGCGCCTGACCACGATGACCTCCGGGCAGACGCGCTTTCCCATCGCGCCGTCCAAGTTTGACTTCGCGCAGCACGGCCAGTCCGGCGCCTGGATCTCCGAGCTGTTGCCCTACACGGCAAAAATGGCCGATGACATCGCCATTGTGCGCTCGATGCACACCGAGGCGATCAACCACGAGCCGGCCATCACCTTCATCCAAACCGGCAACCAGATCGCCGGCAAGCCCTGCATCGGCAGCTGGTTTGCGTACGGACTGGGCTCGATGAACCGCGATCTGCCGACCTTCGTGGTGATGAACGCCACGCACTCCCACCCCAAGGCGAACGTGCAGGCGATCTCGGCGCGGCTGTGGAGCGCGGGTTTTCTGTCGGCCAAGTATTCAGGCGTCGCGCTGCGAGCCGGCGCCGACCCGGTGCTCTACATCAACAACCCCGACGGCGTGCCGCAGCACATCCGCCGCACCATGCTCGACGGGTTGGCCGAGCTGAACCAGATCCAGCACGAACGCGTCGCCGACCCCGAAACGCTCGCCCGCATCGAGCAGTACGAGATGGCGTTTCGCATGCAGTCCTCGGCGCCGGAGCTGACCGACATCTCCAAGGAGCCGGACTCGGTCTACGAGCTCTACGGCGACGAGGCGCGCAAGCCGGGCACGGTGGCGCACAGCTGCCTGATGGCGCGGCGCATGATGGAGCGCGACGTGCGTTTCGTGCAGATTTATCAGCGCGGCTGGGACGTACACAACTCGCTGCCGGAAGTGCTGCCGAGCATGTGCCGCGACGTCGATCAGCCGGTGTACGGGCTGGTGCAGGACTTGAAGCAGCGCGGCATGCTCGACGAGACGCTGGTGGTTTTCAGCGGCGAGTTCGGCCGCACGATCTACAGCCAGGGCAAGCTGACGAAGGAAACCTACGGCCGCGACCATCACCCTCGCTGCTATTCGATGTGGATGGCCGGCGGCGGCGTGAAGGGCGGCGTGGTGCACGGCGAGACCGACGAGTTCTCCTACAACATCGTCAAGGACCCAGTGCACATCCGCGACTGGCAGGCGACGATGCTGCACCTGTTCGGCATCGACCACGAGCGCTTCACCTATCAGTACCAGGGGCTGGACCAGAAACTCACCGGCGTGGAGCCGGCGAAAGTGGTCAAGGAACTGCTGGCTTAGGCGCGGATCCGCTGCTTACCCCCACCCGCTCTCGCGGGTGGGGGTAAGTGCAAGAGACGGGGGGCGATCTTAGTTACCCCCGGCTGAAGCCCCCGGCTGAAGCCGGGGGCTATCAACGAACACTCCTGTCACGTTTTCGCACAGCCTCTGAAGCCGGGGGCGCTACCCGTCGCGCAGTCTCTGTACACTGAGAAGCCATGCCGCGTCTGGCCTTGCTGCTGTGCTGTTTCGGTCTCGTGATGGGGGCCGCCGAGAGGCCCAACATCGTGATGATCATGGCCGACGACATGGGCTATTCGGACCTGGGCTGCTACGGTGGCGAGTTGCCGACGCCCAACCTCGACCGGCTCGGCTTCGGCGGCATGCGCTTCACGCGCTTCTACACCAACAACATGTGCGTGCCGACGCGGGCCGCGCTGATGACCGGCATCCAGAGCGACGTCTCGTGCTTCCGCGAGAAGCCGCTGCAAACCACGCTCCACCCGCGGGCGGCGACCGTGGCCCAAGGCCTGCGCGGCGCCGGCTACGGGACGTACATGGTCGGCAAGTGGCACCTGGCGGGCGCGATCGACCATCTGCCGTCGCTGCCGTTGCAGAAGGGGTTCGAGCGCTACTTCGGGATGCTGTTCGGCACGGCGCACTACTTCCAGCCGCTGGCGCTGGTGCGGCAGAACCGGCCCGTCCCCGAGGAGATGGCAGGCGAGGATTTCTACTTCACCGACGCCATCTCCGACAACGCCGTCAGCTACTTGCAAGAAGCCGCCGAGCGCGAGGCGCCGTTCTTCCTCTACGTCGCCTACACCGCCGCGCACTGGCCGCTGCACGCCTTTCCCCAGGACATCGAGCGCCACAAAGGCCGCTACGCCGCCGGCTGGGACGCCTTGCGCGCCGAGCGGCATGCGCGCATGAAGGAGCTGGGCGTCATCCACCCGGATTGGGAGCTCTCGCCGCGGCATCCGGATGTTCCGGCTTGGGAGGACGAGCCGCACAAGGCCTGGCAGCAGCGCCGCATGGAGGTCTATGCGGCGCAGGTAGAGGTGATGGACCGCGGCATCGGCCGGATCCTCGCGCAGCTCGAACGGCAAGGGGCGCTCGACACGACGCTGATCGTCTTCCAGATCGACAACGGCGCCTGCCACGTGGAGTACACCACCGATCGCACCGGCGACTTCCTGCCGTCGGCGACCAAGGACGGCCAACCCATCCGTCGCGGCAACCTGCCGGAAATCCTGCCCGGGCCGGCCGACACGTTCCAGAGCTACGGCTACGGCTGGGCGAATGCGTCGAACACGCCGTTTCGGCTGTTCAAGCAGTTCGACCACGAGGGCGGCGTGATGACGCCGCTGATCGCGCACTGGCCGGGCGTGATCGAGCCCGGGGCGATCAACGACCAGCTCGGCCACGTCACCGACCTGATGCCGACGTTTCTCGAGGCGGCCGGGGCGGAGAAGTCTGAAACCGTTGGAGGCGAACCGTCCCTGCCGCTCGACGGCCGCAGCCTGCTGCCGGTCTTCAAGGGCGGGCGCCGCGAAGCGCCGCGCGAGCTCTATTGGCAGTGGAACCACGGCCGCGCCGTCCGGCAGGGCCGCTGGAAGCTCGTCGCCGTCGACGACGGGCCCTGGGAACTCTACGACGTGGAGGCCGACGGTACGGAATTGCATGACCGAGCCGCCGATATGCCCCGAAAGGCGGCCGAACTGGCCGCTCTGTGGGACCAGTGGAGCCACCGCAGCGAAACGCCGGCCTATCGCGCGGCTTCGAGCCGGCGGAAATAGTCCCTCGCCGCCCGCATCGCCTTCGGCGACAGCCACAGCGCCGAGGTCATCGTCGGGATGGCCATCATGGCGAACATCGCGTCGGTCAGGCTGATGACGGCGTTGATGGTGGTGGTGGCGCCCACCAGGATCATGGCCACGTAGAAATACTTGTAGAGCCCCTGCCTCTCCGCCCCGATCAAGAAGCCCAGCGCCTTCGTCCCGTAGTAGGTGAAGGTGAACATCGTGCTGAGGGCGAAGAAGAAGACGCAGACGACCAGCAGATAAGGGCCGAAGCCGGGCAGGCTGGCTTCGAACGCCTGTGCGGTGAGCGTGACGCCGTTGGCGTCGGAGTTGCGCCAGACGCCCGAGCTCAGGATGATCATCGCCGTGGCTGTGCAAACGATGATGGTGTCCAGCAGCGGCCCGAGCATGGCCACCAGGCCTTCGCGAACGGGTTCGCCGGTGCGGGCCGCGCCGTGCGCCATGGCTTCGGTGCCGACGCCGGCTTCGTTGGAAAAAGCCGAGCGGCGGATGCCGGTGAGGATCACGCTGCCCACCGCTCCGCCGGCCGCCGCCTCGCCGGTGAAGGCGTCGCGCACGATCAACAGGAGGTAGCCGGGAATCTCGGTGATGTGCATGGCCAGGATGACCGCGGCGCAGCCGACGTAGAGGGCGACCATGGCCGGCACGATCCGGGCGGTGACCTTGCCGATGCGGTCGATGCCGCCAATCACCACCAGCGAGACGAGAATCGCCGCCAGGATGCCGCAGCCGAGGTTGAAGGCGAAGGTTTCGCCCGGCCCGGCGAGCCAGCAGTTGGGAATGAGCACCACGTCGCGGATCGCCTGCACCAGCTGGTTGATCTGAAAAATCGGCAGCACGCCGAACATCGCGCAGAAGGCGAACAGCATCCCCAGCGGACGCCACTGCGGCCCCAAACCGTTGACCACCGTGTACATCGGGCCGCCCTGGATGTGTCCGGCGCTGTCGGGGCCGCGGTACATCACCGCCAGCGTGCAGGTGAAGAACTTGGTGGCGATGCCGAGCGCGGCGCCCATCCACATCCAGAAAATCGCGCCGGGTCCGCCCATGTGGATGGCGACGGCGACGCCGCCGATGTTGCCCAGCCCGATGGTGCCCGCCAGCGCGCTCGACAGGGCGCGGAAGTGGGAGAGGTCGCCCACCGCGTTGGGGTCGTCGTACTTGCCGCGCAGCAGATCCAGTGCATGACCGAAGTAGCGGAAGGGCAGGAAGCGCGAGTAGACGAAGAAGTAGGCTCCGCCGCCCAGCAGAAGGACCAGCAGCCATGGACCCCAGGCCAGGTCGGCGAGTCGAACGAGAAAAGCTTCGACGGATTGCATCAAGAGCTTCGAGGATAGCAACGAGCCGCCGTCTCGTCGCTCCGGTTGTTAGGCTAAACAGTCTCGGCTCGCCGCGCCATGACTCCCGTAGCTTTGACCATTGCCGGTTCGGATCCCTCCGGCGGCGCCGGACTCCAGGCCGACCTGAAAACCTTCCACCAGTTCGGATGCTACGGCATGAGCGTGGTGACGTTGATCACCGTGCAGAATACGGTGGCTGTCGAAGCGGTCGAACTGCTCGACCCGGAGCTGGTGCGGCGGCAGTTGGAGGCGGTCGTCTCCGACATTCCGCCCGGCGCGGCGAAGACGGGCGCCTTGGGTTCGGCGGGAATCATCCGCGTGGTGGCTGAATGGGCGCGGGAATCGGCGGTTCCGCTGGTGGTCGACCCGGTGATGATCAGCAAGCACGGCGCCGAACTGCTGGCCGACGACGCCCGCCGGGCGCTGGCCGAGGAGCTGCTGCCCCACTGCGCGCTGGTCACGCCGAACGCTCCTGAAGCCGCCCGGCTGACCGGGCTCGTGGTGGAAGACCGCGCCGGGATGCAGGCGGCCGCGCGGCGGCTGCTGGAGATGGGCGCCGCCGCGGCGCTGGTGAAAGGCGGGCACGTCGCCGGCGACGAGGCGGCCGACCTGCTGCTGTCGCCGTCGGGCGCCGTCTGGCTGACCGCGCCGCGGGTCGATACCCGGCATACCCACGGCACCGGCTGCACCACCGCGGCGGCCGTCGCCGCCGGTCTGGCCCAGGGGCTCGCGCTCGAGGCGGCGGTGCGGCGCGCCAAGGCCTTCGTGACGGAGGCCATCCGACAGGCCCCAGGACTGGGGCGGGGCAGCGGCCCCCTGCACTTTTTTGCAGACTTTCCGGATGCTGAGGTCGGTTGAGCCAAGGACTTTCGTACTATCCGAAACTCAGGCGTTTCCCTACTTGGGCGATGCTGAGAGTTGTAGGGAAGTCATTCGGTTTGTAGGGCTTATCCGTTTGGTCGAGACCGTCCGGAACGCCGGCATAGGCTGAGCGACTGATGGGGCATACCACCGACATACGACTCCGGTACTGCCGGCAAATTGAAACCGCCAGACTATTGCCCGTTTCCGGCGGCGACAGCAGAATGACGACAGATGAGCGCCACCGCCGCCCTGCACGCCATTCCCCTCGCTCGCTCGACCTCGTTCTCGGCGGGATCGCGAGAGAGGCGGTCCGACTATTCGCCGGTCTCATTCATCGGAGCTGACCCGGCCGTCACCGAGCTGCTGCAGATGGCGCGCCGCGTGGCCGACACCTCCGCCACGGTCTTGATCACCGGCGAGAGCGGGACCGGCAAGGAACTCATCGCGGGCATTATCCGTGAAGAGAGCGGCGCGCGCGCCGAACCCTTCGTCGCAGTCAACTGCGGCGCGATTCCGGAAAGCTTGCAGGAGTCGGAATTCTTTGGCCACGTGCGCGGCGCCTTCACCGGCGCGACGGAGCGCAAGATCGGCAAGCTCGAGCGGGCCAACGGCGGCGCCATCTTTCTCGACGAGATCAGCGAGATGAGCAAGTCGTTGCAGGCGGCTTTGCTGCGGACGCTGCAATCGGGCGAGTACTCGCCGGTCGGCTCCTCGGAGACCCGTTTCTGCGACGTCCGCGTGATTGCGGCGGCCAACCGCGACCTGGTGGAGATGGTGGAAGCCGGCGAGTTCCGCCGCGACCTCTACTACCGATTGAACATCATCCGGCTGGACGTGCCGGCGCTGCGCGAGCGCAAGAGCGACGTGCCGCTGCTGTGCGACTACTTCCTGGAGACCCTGGGCGCGAAGTACGGCAACCCGGGCCTGTCGCTGAGCCGCCGCGCTCTCGACATGCTGATGGCCTACGACTATCCGGGCAACGTGCGCGAGCTCGAAAACGCACTGCGGCGGGCGGTGATCCTGTGCGGCGAGCGGGTGATCGAACCCGAGCACCTGCCGGCCGAGATCGCCTCGGACGACGCCCGCAACGACCTCATCGAGGAACTGGGCGACTTCCAGGCCGCCAAAGCCAACGCGGTGGAAAAATTCGAGCGCGCCTACATCACGGCGGTGCTGCAGCGCACCGGCGGCATCATCAGCCGCGCCGCCGAATACTCGGGCCTGAGCGAGCGCAATTTCCACGAGAAGCTCAAGAAGTACGAGATCAGCGCGCGGAGTTTCCGGGCGGCCGCGGCGGCCCGGAAGTAGAGCTGAGCGCTTCTTGGGAGTTGCGAACTGCGACTCCCGAGGCTGTGTGAAAACGTGACAGGAGTGTTCGGTGATAGCCCCCGGCTTCAGCCGGGGGTCACGAAGATCGGACCCTCCCGTCTGTTGCACTTGCCCTCACCCGCGAGAGCGGGTGAGGGCAAGTGTCGTACTTTGAGTCGCTTAGACGCGCATTTCCCCCGGCTAAAGCCGGGAGCTATAGGGAAACCGGAGACGGAATCGGTGTATCGTCGGACCGTCTGGATCAGCGGGCGCAGTATCTTCACACACTCTCTCCCATGGAGGGCTGGGTTTCTCTCATCCGCACTTCGAGGGTAAGCCCTCATAACAACGAATCCTTCGGTAGCCGATAAGCGTCATGTAATCCGCTTCGGAAACCGCATGCGACTTATCGCCTTGTCGATCCTCCTCTTGCTGCTAAGCAGGCCGCCCTCGGTCAGCGGTCAGAGCGTGGATCTCACCGACCTGGCGATTGAAGACTTGCTCGAGATCGAGGTCACCTCGGTGTCGCGCTACGAGCAAAAACTCTCCCGCGCGGCTTCAGCCGCCTACGTCATCACCAGCGAAGACATCCGCCGCAGCGGCGTCACCACCATTCCCGACGCCTTGCGCATGGCGCCGGGGGTGCATGTGGCGCAACTCAATGCGAGCCAGTGGGCGGTCAGCGTCCGCGGCTTCAGCGGCCGCTTTGCCGACAAGCTGCTGGTGATGGTGGACGGCCGCAGCGTCTACAACCCGCTGTTCTCCGGCGTCTACTGGGACTCGGTGGACATGCCGCTCGAGGATATCGAGCGCATTGAGGTGGTGCGCGGGCCCGGCGGAGCGGTCTGGGGCTCGAACGCCGTCAACGGCGTAGTCAACATCATCACGCGCAATGCGGCGGAGACGCAGGGTTCGTTATTGGTCAGCGGCTTCGGCAATCGGGAGGGCTCGTTCAGCACGGCCAGGTACGGGGGATCGAAAGGGTCCACGCACTACCGGATGTTTTCGAAGTTGTTCTCGCGGCGGCCGCAGCTGCGGCCATCCGGCGAGACTGGGGACGACGCATGGGCGGCCATGCGCGGCGGATTCCGGGTCGATTGGGCGGGCGAGGGCGGCGACACGCTGATGGTCTCGGGGGACCTGTACCACTTCGACGGCAACCACTCCTTCTACCGCCCGGTCGCCGAGCCGCCATACCAGGTTCTCCAGGACGAAAAAGAGCACACCATCGGCGGGCACGCTCTGGGCCGCTGGAGCCGCCCTTGGTCGGAACGCTCGCGGGGAACGCTGCAGGTCTACCACGACCGCTACACCCGCAGATCCTTCACGCTTGATCAGAAGTTCGTCGAGAGCAACGATTTCGACTACCAGCATGAGTTCGATGCCAGCGACCGGCATCAGCTGATGCTCGGCGCCGGCTTCCGGCTGAACCGGGACAGCCTGGGGGGAACCGATCTGGTCAGCTTTCAGCCGTCCAGCCGGACCACGCAAGTCTGGCAAATGTTCCTCAATGATGATTACTGGCTGGTGCAGGACCAACTGCGGTTGACCGTCGGGGGCAAGCTGGAGCACAACAGCTACACCGGGTGGCAATTTCAGCCCAGCGTCTCGCTCTTGTGGGATCGCGGCAACAGCGAGGCGCTATGGGCGTCGGTTTCGCGTGCGGTCTCGCTGCCTTCGCGGGTGGACAACGATATCCGGAGCCTGGGCAGAGTGATTCCCGGCCAGGGCGGCCGCCCGGTTCGCGTCGAGTTTTTCGGCCGGCCCGATGTGGCGGCCGAAGCGCTGGTGGCGATCGAGGCCGGCTATCGCCGGAAGCTGGCTCGGAAGGTCTCGCTGGACCTGGCCGTGTTCCGGCACGACTACAGCCGTCTGGCTATTCTCGAGCCGGGCGATCTTTTCATGGACTCGAGCTTGCCGGGGGCGCCTCTGGTGGCGCCGCTATTTCTGACCAATCAGGGGGAAGCTGATTCGATCGGCTTTGAGGCGGCGGTCTCGTGGAACGCGCACAGGCGCTTGGGCTTCCAGGGAAGCTACTCGTTTTTGCAGGTCGACGACCGCACCAGGACTTCAGCGTTCAGCATCGGCGTGGTCGCTCCGCGCCATCTTCTCCACGGGCGCGCCAACGTCCGGCTGCCGTGGGGACTCGAGTGGTCGCCGTCGTACTACTTCGTCGACTCGACCGTGCAATCGGCGTTTGTTCCCGCGTATCACCGCGTGGACTCGCGGTTGGCCTGGAAGCGGAGCGACCGCTGGGAGCTTTCGCTCGGACTGCAGAATCTGCTGGACGACCGGCACATTGAGGGGATCGCGGAGTCGCTGACGGTTCCACAGGAAATTGGACGAAGTGTCTACGGCAAGATCAGCTACCGGTTCTGACCGGGGGCCGGGGCGGCTGCCTGCGGCGGACCGGCCGGTCCGAGTCGGGGCCGTCGGTCGCGCCGTGCTGATTGCGTTGGTGATCGCGCCGTCGTGGCCGGCGCAGGGCGACTTCCCCGAATCTCGGGTGAAGGCGGCCCTGCTGTACAACTTCGCGAAATTCGTGGAGTGGCCGACGGCGAGTTCGCGCGGACCGCTGACGATTTGCACGCTGGGCGCCGATGAGGCTCTAGAAGAGGCCTTACACCTGGACGTTGAAGGCAAATCAGTCGGCGGCCGCACGGTCCGGACCCGGGCGTTCTCGAGACCCGCGGAACTCGAGCTGTGCCACGTGTTGTTCGTCCAGGTGGAGCGGCGCGCCGATCTCGACGCGGTCTTAGAGACGGCGGCGGCGGCGCCCATGTTGACCGTCGGCGACGGTGTGGAGTTCACGCGTCAAGGAGGCATGATCGGGATCTTTCTGGAGGGACGCAAGCCGCGCTTTGACATCAACCTGACCGTCGTCCGCCGTTCCGAGCTCCGCATCCACGCCCAGTTGCTGCGGCTTGCCAACTCTGTACGGGACTCGAGATGAGAGCCGCTCGCCAGTCGATCAAGAAAAAGCTCGTCCGTTTCGGTCTGCTGACGGCTGCGCTGGCGTTGACTTTGTCTTCGGCGGCCTTCCTGGCCTATGAAATGTTGACGTTTCGGCGGGAGACGGTCCAAGAGCTCGAAGCGGTGGCGGCGGTCATCGGCAGCAACTCCACGGCCGCGCTGGCGTTTGAAGACGCCGCCGCCGCCGCCGAACTGCTGGCCGGGCTTCGCGAGCATCCGCGCATCGACGCCGCGCGGATCTACCGTCCCGACGGCCTGCCGTTCGCTTCGTATCAGGCGCCGGGGCGTCCGTCCTGGACGCCGCAGCGGGAACTGATCGGCGCCGGCGACATACGCGAAGGCGACGTCATCGCTTACTACCGGCCGATTCTGCTGGACGGCGAGAAGGTGGGGACGATCCTGATCCAGTCGAACACGCTGGCGCTGTGGGAGCGCATGGTGCGGTACGCGGGGATCGCCGGCGCGGTGATGGTCTTGTCATTTCTGGCGGCGCTGGTGCTGGCGAGCCGGCTGCAACGCGCAATCTCCGGCCCGGTCTTTCACTTGGCGGCCGCGATGGACCTCGTCAGCCGGCAGCGCAATTACGGCTTCTGCGTGCTCAAGACGAGCGATGACGAGTTGGGCGACCTGGTCGACGGCTTCAATACGATGCTCACCGAGGCCCACGCCCGCGACGTGGAGCTGGCGCGGCGGCGGGACAACCTCGAGCGCGAGGTGGCCGAGCGCACCGCCGAGCTGCTGGTGGCCAAGGAGAAAGCCGAGGAGTCGGCGCGGCTCAAGAGCGAGTTCCTGGCCAACATGAGCCATGAGATCCGCACGCCGATGAACGGCGTGATCGGCATGACCGATATCCTGTTGGGCTCCAAGCTGACCGACGAGCAACGCGAATGCGCCGAGACGGTCCGCAGCAGCTCCGAGGCGCTGCTGGGCATCTTGAACGACATCCTCGATTTCTCAAAAGTCGAGGCCGGCAAGATGGTCTTTGAAAGCGTCTCGTTCGACCTGGAAGAGACGGTCGAAGAGGCGGCGGGATTGCTCGGTTTCCGAGCGCAGAGCAAAGGGCTGGATCTCAGCGTCCTGATCGGTCAGGACACGCCCCGGCAGGTGCTCGGCGACCCCGGACGCGTGCGGCAGGTGTTGCTGAACCTGCTGGGGAACGCCGTCAAGTTCACCCATGAGGGCGAAGTGCTGCTGGAGGTCCGCAAAGACGGCGAGCAGGACGGCGTTCCTTGGATCCGCATGGTGGTGAAGGACACCGGGATGGGCATCGAGCCGGAGGCCCGCGAGGCCATCTTTGAAGCATTTTCGCAGGCCGACGGCACCACGACGCGGCGCTTCGGCGGAACGGGGCTGGGGTTGGCCATCTCGAAGAGCTTAGTGGAGGGTATGGGCGGCGAGATCGGCTTTGAAAGCGAGTTGGGGAAGGGGTCGGAGTTCTGGTTCCGCTTGCCTTTCCCGTTGGCGGAGGCGGCGGGGCCGTGTGCATGCAGTGGGGGAGAGTCGTTGACCGGCCTGCGCACTCTGGTGGTGGACGATCACCCAACCAACCGCCGGGTGCTGCGGCATTATGTCTCCGAGTGGGGTATGGACTACGAGCAGGCCTCGAGCGGGCGGGACGCGCTCGACAAGCTCTCCGCCGCCGCCGAGACGGGACAGCCTTTTGACATCGTGCTGCTGGACGTGATGATGCCGGACATGAACGGACTGGAGGTGGCTGAAGCGATCCGCGCCTCGGAATTCGACGGCGGCGTGCTGATCATGCTGTTGAGTTCGGCGGCCGAGCGTCCCTCGAGGGAGGAGTTGGACCGGTTGGGAGTGGCGGATTATCTGACCAAGCCGATCCGGCGCACGCAGTTGCGCGAACACATATGCCAAATCGTCGGCGGCCAACCCCGCATCGACCAGGCGGTCGAGGCGGCGGCGAAGCCGAGCGATCCGGCCGGCGTCGACGGCCCGGCCGCACGCAAGCCCCGCCTGTTGGTGGCCGAGGACAACGGCGTGAACCAGAAGGTCACGCTCAGGATGCTCTCCAAGCTTGGCTACGAGGCCGACATCGTGGAGAACGGCCGGCTCGCGGTGGAGGCGTTCGAGCAGCGCCGCTACCACGCGGTGCTGATGGACTGCCAGATGCCGGTGCTGGACGGCTACCGGGCGACGGCCGAGATCCGCCGTCTGGAGGGCGGCCACGTCCCGATCATCGCGCTGACCGCCAACGCCATGAAGGGCGATCGCGAGCAGTGCATCGAAGCCGGCATGGACGACTACCTCAGCAAGCCGCTGTCGCTGCAGAAGCTGGCCGAGGCCCTCGAGCGCTGGGCGCGGCCGAGTTGAGCGGCGGCTCGAGCCTGTTGCAGGGAACGACTGAAGCGCGGAAGACCGCCTGGATCCGTCTAGGGTTCCAGCAGCGCCGCCACGTGCGCCTTCGCGGCCCCGGCCAACCCGCTCAAGCTGTAGCCGCCTTCCAGCACGGAAACCACCCGGTTTCCCGCCGCCACATCCGCCAACTCGCGCAACAGGCGCGTGGCCTCGGCGAAATCCTCGTCTTCGAGCGTGAACTGGCCCAGCGGATCGCCGATGCGGGAGTCGAAGCCCGCCGAGATCATCACCAGATCGGGCTTGTAGGCGCGCGCCGCCGGCAGCAGCTTGTCGCGAAACGCCCCCAAGATCTCCTCGCGCCCCGAGCCGGCCGGGAACGGCATGTTCAGCGTGGTTCCGCGCGCCGAGGGGTCGCCGGTCTCCCACTCCTTGCCGGTGCCGGGGTACCAGGGCGACTGGTGCGCGCTGGCGAAGAAGACGGTGGGGTCGGCATAGAAAATGTCTTGCGTGCCGTTGCCGTGGTGCACGTCCCAGTCCACGATCAGCACGCGGTCCAGGCCATGGCGGCGTTGCGCGTAGCGGGCCCCGACGGCAATGTTGTTGAACACGCAAAACCCCATGCCCTGCGCCGGGCGGGCGTGGTGGCCGGGCGGTCGCACGACGCAAAAGGCATTGCGCGCCCGGCCTTCGATGACGGCGTCGACTGCGGTGAGTACGCCTCCGGCCGCCAGCAGGGCGACCTCGTAGGATTCAGCCGAGACGTCGGTATCGCCCGTGCTCAGATGGCGCGCGCCGTTCTGGATCTCCTGCTGCGCCAGCTGGATGTAGGCCGGCGCATGGCAGGCGGCGATCGCTTCGATCTCGGCCGGGCGCGGCGCCAGGTTCAGCGTGCGGTCGAGCAGCCCCTCGGCGGCCAGAGCTTCGATCACAGCCGTATAACGCGCGGGTCTTTCCGGATGTCCTTCGCCGGTGAAGTGCTCGCGGTACTGGCTGTCGTGGACCAACGCGGTCGGAAGTTGCGTCTCCGCCATGGTTTCCGCAGTATGTCAGCCGGAGCCGTCGCGCGACAATAGAGGGTTGAACTACTTCAATTACTTCACCGAGGTCGAAGAGCACTTCCAGCAGGTGCGCGGCTCGGGACTGTTTCTGATGTCGCCCCTGGACTGGGCGCTGCTGGAGACCTGGAAGGACGCCGAGGTGCCGTTGGAAGCCGTGCTCAAGGGCATCGACCGGGCCTTCGAGAGCTGGAATAAGCGCAAGCGCAAGTTTCGCCAGATCAACTCGTTGGCCTACTGTGCTCAAGCTGTGCTTGAAGCCGCTCGCGAGATGGAAGACGGCGGCGCCGGCGCGTCCGGCGACAAGGCCGAGGATCAGGGCTTTCAGCCGGCCGAGTTGGCGGCCTTCTTTCGCGACTCCGCCGAGCAGGTGCGCGGCTCGAAGGCCCCCGAGGAGGTGCGCGAGGCGACCGCGGCCTCGCTGCTGAAGATGGCCGAAGCCGCTGAAGACGGATCGCTCGAGCCGCTCGAAACCGTTGAGCAGCGCCTGACCGTGCTCGAAGAGCGCATGCAGGCGTCGCTGCAGAGCGCGGTCAGCGAAGACGAGATGTTCGAGCTGCGCCGCGAGATGGACGCCCAACTCGCCCCCTACCGCAGCAAGATGCGCGCCGAGCAGATCGCGATGCTCGAGAAGCAGTACACGCAGCGGGCGCTGCTGGAGAAGGCGCAGCTGCCGCGGCTGAGTCTGTTTTATTTGCGTTAGGCGGGCGGATCACCCGTAAACCCGGTGCAAGACTGCCTTCAAGTCCTCCCAGGCTTCGCGCTTGGCCTCTTTGTTGTAGGCCCGCAGCAGGTAGGACGGGTGGAAAGTCGGCATCACCGGGATGCCGCGCCACTCCTGCCAGTTGCCGCGCAGTTTGGTGATGCCCACGCTCGTCTGCAGCAGCGCCTTGGCCGCCGTCGCTCCGAGCACGCAGATCGCCGTCGGCTGGATGGCTTCGAGCTGACGGTGCAGGAACTGGCCGCACTCGTCCATCTCATCGGGTTCCGGGGTGCGGTTGCCCGGCGGACGGCACTTGACGACGTTGCAGATGTAGACGTCCTTGCGCTCGATCGGGATGCCCTCGCCGGCGGCGGTGCGGTCGATCATCTGGGTCAGCAGCTGTCCGGCGCGGCCCACGAACGGCAGGCCCTGCTCGTCTTCGTCCGCGCCCGGCCCTTCGCCAACGAACACCAGCTTGGCTCGCGGGTTGCCGGAGCCGAACACGATCTTACTGCGCCCCTGGTGCAGGCGGCAACGCGAGCAGTCGTCGCCGATGTCGATGCGGATGGATTCGAGAATCGGCAGCGGATCGCGCTCTTCGGCGGCGGGCTGCGGGGCTGTGGACATGATCTTGGGCGGCGTTGGCGACGCTGGCGCTTCGACCCTGGCCTCGGGCGCTGCGGATTGCGGCGCCTCGCCCGACCAGTAGACGTCCTCGATGCCGAGGTCGCGGTAGAACCGCAGCCAGTTGGCCAGATCAGACATTTGCAGGCCTCCTCGCCGTGACGGCCGGCGCCAGCGTATCAAAAATCCGGGCGGCCATGGCGGCCTTCACTTCGCGCGGCAGTTCGATGCGTTCGCCGCCGGCGCCGAGCAGCAGGCCCTGGTTCTCGTCGGAATCCATGCCCGCGCCCTGGGCCGCCTCGCCGACAGGGTTGGCGACCACGAAGTCGCAGTTCTTACGGGCGAGTTTGGCGGCGGCGTTGGCCTCGAGGTTGTCGGTTTCGGCGGCAAAGCCCACCAGAATGCGGTCGCCCTTGCGGCGTCCGGCTTCGGCGAGAATGTCCGCGGTCTGCTCGAGCTCGAACGCCGGGACCTCTTCGCCGGATTTTTTGATTTTTTGCGCCGCGGGATTCTTGGCGCGGTAGTCCGACACCGCCGCCGCCATGATGATCACGTCGGCCCCCTCCATACGCTCGGTCACGGCGGCGTACATCTCGGCCGCGGTCTCCACCGCCAGTACTTCCGCGCCGGGCGGGGGAGTACTGGCAACCGGCCCGCTGACCAGGATGACCCGCGCGCCGCGCCGCAGCGCTTCCGCGGCCAGCGCGTAGCCCATGCGGCCTGAAGAGCGGTTGGAGAGGTAACGCACCGGATCCAGCGGCTCGCGCGTCGGACCGGCCGTGATCAGCACCGTGCGTCCGGCCAGTTCCGCGCCGCCCGTCAGGATCTGCTGCACGCGCGCGGCGATCGCCTCGGGCTCGGCCAGCCGTCCGGGGCCGTACATGCCGCAGGCCATCGCGCCCTCGTCCGGGTTGATCACATGGACGCCGCGCGCCCGCAGCGCGGCCAGATTCGCCTGCGTGGCCGGATGGTTCCACATGTTCACGTTCATCGCCGGGGCGACCACGACGGGCCCCTGGTAGGCCAGATGCGCGGTGGTGAGGAAGTCGTCGGCCAGCCCGTGGGCGAGCTTGGCCAGCAGGTCCGCCGTCGCCGGCGCCACCAGGAACAGGTCGGCGGCCAGCGGGACCGAAATATGCTCGATGGCTGTGGCGGCGTCGCCTTCGCCCGAGCCGGGTTCAAACAGCTCGGTGACGACTTTTTCGTTGGTGAGAGCCGCAAACGTCAGCGGCGTGATGAAGCGCTGGGCGGCGGCGGTGAGCGCGGCTTGCACGCGAAAACCGCGCTCCTGCAGGCGCCGCACGAGTTCGGCGGCCTTGTAGGCGGCGATGCCGCCGCCTACGCCCAACAGAATGCGCTGTTGCGCCGGCCGTTTCATGCCTGATCGTCCTCGGACCGGGTTTCCGCTGCGTCCGCCGGGTAGCGCCCGCCGTCTTACAGGCTGGGTTCGGGGTCCTTAACAGCCGAAGAGGTCGGCGTCGTCTCGCCCTTCGGCAAGTCGAGCGATGCGTAGCTGGCCCTGGGGCCGCTGGAATGGCCGTCAGGATGGATTTCGACCTCCACCGCGCCCGTGCGTATCTCATCCATCGCGATCTTGGTCGGCTTGCGGGAAGTCGACGAGATCAGCGGGCGGGCGCCGGCCTGCAACTGGCGGGCGCGCTTGGCCGAAGCGAGGATGAAGCGGTAGACCCCCTGCTCCTTGTCATTGGGGATGAACCAAGGCATGTCGGGCGGCTTGGTCCACTCGCTCGGCAGGGCCGGCAATTCTTCGGCGTCGGTCGGGGAGGAGGTCTTGGCGGAGGTGTCTTTGCTCATGGCTTGGTCGGTGCGGAGAATCCTGCGAGAATCTTCTCCACGCTCTCGGTGGTGCGGTCTTTGCGGCAGCGTTCGGCCAAAATAATTCCCCGGAGGCGTTCAAAAGACGCATCCAGGTCGTCGTTGATCAAGACGTAGTCGTACTTCTCGTAGTCCAGAACTTCCGTCGCCGCTTCGCTGAGCCGGCGCTCGATCACCTCGTCGGAGTCCGACGAGCGATTCCGCAAGCGTTTCTCGAGCTCCTCGCGCGAAGGCGGCAGGACGAAAATCGTCACGGCCTGCTGCAGCTTCTCCCTTAATTGTCGGGCGCCTTGCACGTCAATGTCCAGAATCAAGTCGCGCCCGGCCATCTCAGCCTGCCGCAAAACCTCGCGCGTAGTGCCGTAATAGTTGCCGAAGACTTCGGCCCACTCGAGCAGGTCGCCTTGGTCGCGCAGCTTCTCAAACTGCTCGCGCGTCAGAAATTGGTAGTGCTCGCCGTTGACCTCGCCCGTGCGCGGCTGTCGCGTCGTCGCCGAAACGGAAAACTGCAAGCGGCGCTCGTCGCGCTTGATGTCCTCGCTCATCAGCCAGTCCACCAGGGTGGATTTACCCGAACCTGACGGCGCAGAGATGATGAAAACGATGGACATCCGCGGTACTTGCAATTATTCCAAATTCTGCGCTTGCTCGCGGATCTTCTCGATCTCGGCTTTCAGGCGCAGACCGGCGTCGGTCACCGGCAGCCCGGCGGCGCCGAGCGGATTGGTCTTCGACAGCAGTGTGTTGGTCTCGCGATTCATCTCCTGCGCCAGGAAGTCGAGCTGTTTGCCGGTCTCGCCGCCGGAGTCGAGCAGATCGAGCAGCCGTTCGGAGTGCGCTTCCAGCCGCTGTAGCTCTTCGCTGATGTCGCAGCGGTCGGCCAGCACGGCCGCCTCCTGCAGGATGCGTTGCGGCTCCACCGGCGTGGTCTCGAGCAGCTCTTTGAGTCGCTTCTGCAGCCGCGCCTGGAAGTCGGGCAGCAGCTCGGCGACGCGTTCCACCAGGCCGTCGGCTTCCACGCCGATGCGTTCGGCGCGTTCGCGCACATCGGCTTCGATGCCCGCGCCTTCGCGTTCGCGCTCCGCGTTGAACTGCTCGATCGCTTCCCGCAGAGTCGTCTCGAGCCGGGTTTCGAGCGCCGCCTGCTGCTCAGGCGTCCGCTCGGCCTGGAGTTCGCCCAGCACGCCCGGCGCCCGCAGCAGCGCCGTCAGGTCCGGCGGGTGCGAGACGTCGCGCGTGGCGGCCAACTCGTCATACGCCGCCAGGTAGGCCTGCGCCAGGTCGCGATTGAGCGCGAAACGCGTGGAGAGTTCCGCGTGCAGGTTGATGCTGATCTGCACCGAGCCGCGCTGGATGTTCTCCTTGAGCAGCTTGCGGACCAGCGGCTCGCAGGCTTCGAGCTCGGAGGGAATCCGCAGCTTCAGGTCCAGAAAGCGGTGGTTGACCGCGCGCAGCATCACCTCCAGCGAGGGATCTCCCTCGCTGGAAACGCGCGCGAATCCGGTCATCGAACGAAGCATCGTGGCCTCACGGGTTTGCTGCCTCAGGGGTTTGCTGATTGTAACTCGAATAGCCGCTGGTAAAGGGGGCAGCGCGCCAGCAGGCGGTCATGAGGGCCGATGTCGACGATGCGCCCGTCTTCGAAGACCACGATTTTGTCGGCGCTGCGAATGGTGGACAGCCGATGCGCCACCACGATCACCGTGCGGCCTTGCATCAGGTTCGCCAGCGCTTGTTGCACCAGCATTTCGGCTTCGCTGTCCAGGTGCGAGGTCGCCTCGTCGAGCAGCAGGATCGGCGCGTCCTTCAGCAGCGCGCGGGCGATGGCGATGCGCTGGCGCTGCCCCCCGGAGAGACGGTGTCCGCGTTCGCCCAGGTGCGTCTCATAGCCTTCGGGCAGCGCCCGGATGAACTCATCGGCGATCGCCGCCCGGGCTGCGCCGGCGAGCGCTTCGTCGGAGATGTCCGGCCGTCCGTAGGCGATGTTGTTGCGGACGGTGTCGTCGAACAGGAACGTCTCCTGCGTCACCAGCGCCATCTGGTCGCGCAGCGAGGCCAGCGTGGCGCCGCGCAAGTCCACGCCGTCGATCAGAATGCGCCCTTCGGTGGGGTCGAAGAAGCGCGGCAGCAGGTTCAGCAGGGTCGACTTGCCCGCGCCGCTCGGGCCGACCACCGCCACCACTTCGCCGGCTTGCACCGTCAGGTCGACGTTGCGCAGCGTCGGCTCATTCGGGTGCTCGGGATAGTGGAAGCCGACGCCCTGGAGCTCGATCGAGCGTGAGAACGGCGCCAACTCCACCGCATCGGCGGCTTCGCCGACGTCATGCGGGTGCGCCAGATATTCGAAGACGCGCTGCGACGAGCCCAGCGCCTGCTGAAAGATGTTGTAGATGCCGTTGAGCCGCTTGATCGGTTGATAGAGCATCAGCAGCGCCACGACGAAGGTGGTGAACTGTCCGGCCGTCATCTGGCCCGCCATCACCTGCCCGCGCACGTAGGTCAGCAGCCCCACGATCGTCAGCGCCCCAAAAACCTCGATCAGCGGCGACGAGACCGCCTGTTGCTTCACATACTTCAGGCTCGAGCGGAACAGCCGCTCGGCGGTGGCGCGAAACCGTCCCTCCTCGAAGCGCTCCATCCCAAAGGCCTTCACCACGCGGTTGCCGGCGATGGTTTCCTGCAGGATCTGCGTCAGGTCGGCGAGGTCGTCCTGTGCGCGGCGAGTGGTCTTGCGCAGCCGCCGGCCGATGCGCGAGGTGGGGATCAGCACCGCCGGCAACACCGTCAGGCTCACCGCGGCGAGCTTCCAGTCGGTCTGCATCAGCACCCACAGCAGCGCGATGACGATGAAGCCCTGCCGCAGCAGATCCGCCAGGATATGCGACAGCGCCACCTGAATGCGCTCGATGTCATTCACCAGCGTCGAAACCAGCCGCCCGGTGTGCCGTTTTTGAAAAAACGCCGGCGACTGGCTGAGCACGACCTCGTAGACGTGGTTGCGCAGGTCGCGCACCCCGGCCAGACCGGCGTAATTCACCAGGTAGTTGCCAAAAAAGTCGCAGAACCCTTTGAGCAGAAACACGCCCAGGATGGCCGCGGCGACCATCGCCCAGGTCGAGCCGAGCGACGCGGGGACGAGGTTGTCGAGCGTCAGCGCCTCGTTGCTGAACGGCAGCTCGAATAGCCGGATCGGCGCGTGTTCGGCGTCCGGGTCGAGCACGCGGTCAAACACCGGCTCGATCAGCACCGCCACCAGCCCGTGGCAGGCGCCCACCAGCGCCATCAGCCCGACCGACAGCGCCAGCTTGGGCGCGTGCGGCCGCACGTAGCGCAACAGTTGAAAGAGCTCGCTCACTTCTTCAGCAGGCGGTCGACGGCGTTGAGCACGCTGTCGGCTGTTACCGACAGGATACAGCGCGGCTCGTCAAAGGCGTAGCAACGATCGCCCGGACACGGCTTGCAGTCCCACTGGGTTTCGATCACTTCAGCCGGCGCCTTCCACGGCCCCCAGATCGCCGAGTTCGACGACCCGAAAATCACCGCCGTCGGCACGCCGAAGGCCGCGGCGATGTGCGCCGGTCCGGAATCATTGCCCACGAACAGGCTGGCGCCGGCGATCAGGTTCTTCAGCTCGGGAATCGGCAGGCCGGCGCGGGTGTCGTATTCGACGAAGCGCGTCAGCAGCCCCTCCTCGCCGGGGCCGGCGACCACCACAGGGATGACCCCGTGGCGAGTCCACAGCGCTTCGGCGACTTCGTGAAAGCGCTCGACGGGCCAGCGCTTGGTGTCATAGGCGGCGGCGACGTGCAGCACCGCATAGCGCCGCGAAGCCTCTTGCCGCTCGGCATGCAGGCGGGCTCGTGGAATCTCTCGAGGCTTCGCGCCGAGGAAAAACATCGCCGAGGCATGATGCTCGGCGGTGTGCACCGGCGCTTCGGCCTCCCGTCCGAGGATCTGTTGCGCGCTCGGGATGCGGATGTTGTAGACGAATTTTTTTGGGAAATGCTGATACCCGGCGCGATAGCGGGCGCCGGAGAGCCACGTCATCCAGGCGCTGGAGACGCCGCCGTGCAGGTTGATGCACAGATCCGGCCGCAGCACGCGAATCTTCTGGATCGCCGCGCGCGTCTTGCCGCGGTCCACCGCGAGGACGTGATCGATGTCGGGCGACTCGTCGAGCAGCGGCGCAAACGGCCGGTCCATGACCACGGTGACGTCGAGGTCAGGGCGCGCCTCGCGCAGGATGCGCAGCGCGGGCGTGGTCAGCACGGCGTCGCCCAGCGAACGCAGCCGAATGACCACGACGGTGGCGCTGAGCGGAAGGGTTTCCAGTGGTCGGGATGAGCTGGAGGTCGCCATGGCTTACCCGCCGGCTAAAGAGAGTGTGTGAAAATGCTGCGCCCGCTGATCCAGACGGTCCGACGATACACCGATTCCGTCTGCGGCGGTTTCCCTATAGCCCCCGGCTTTAGCCGGGGGGAATGCTTGCCCTCAACCGCTCTCGCGGGTGAGGGCAAGTGCAACAGACGGGAGGGTCCGATCTTCGTGACCCCCGGCTGAAGCCGGGGGCTATCACCGAACACTCCTGTCACGTTTTCACACAGCCTCTAAAGCGGGGCGGCTCATTCCACGTCTAGCTCCGCGCGGCGACCGCCCTCTCCAGGAACTGCTTGGCCAGATCCTCGATGACGTCGTAGCGGCCCTCGGCGATGGCCTTCTTGTTCATCAGCGAAGAACCGACCGCCACCGCGTCCGCGCCGGCCTTGAAAAAGTCCGCCATGTTGTCCAGATCCACGCCGCCCGTCGGCGCCATCAGCACCTGCGGCAGGGGCGCCTTGAGCGCCTTGATGTAGGCCGGCCCCCCCATGTTGTCCGCCGGGAAGATTTTCACGATGTCCGCGCCGGCTTCCCAGGCCGTGATCACCTCGGTGGGCGTCAGCGCGCCGGGCAGGGCGCCGCAGGAGTAGCGGTTGCAGATCTCCACGGTCTTCACATTTAGACCGGGCGTAACGATGAAGCGCGCCCCGGCGAGCATGCACGCCCGCGCCGTCTCCGGATCGAGCACCGAACCCGCTCCCAGCAGCAGCGAATCGCCGAACTCGTCCGACAGCTTCTCGAGCACGCCGAGCGCTCCAGGCACCGTCATGGTCACCTCGAGCAGCTTCAGTCCTCCGCGGTGGATCGCACGAGCGGTCTCGATCGCCGTCTCGGCGGACTCGGTGCGGATGATGGGGACGACGCCGACTTCGAGGAGCGCGCCAATGGTTTCAGTTCGATTCATGTGTCCGTTACGCCGTGAATCCATCAAGTTAGCAGAGCTTCAGGGCGGCTCGCACCCGCCGCGGCGAGCTGGGCGAATCTTGCCGGAGCCCTGCAGATTTCCGCCCGGCCCGAACGACGAGGATGCAGAGGCTCCCGGGAGCGCTACGTGACAGGCCCGGAGTCGAGTTCCGACCCGGCCGACTGGCGCACCGAACTCAACCGGCCGTTGAAGCGCCCCTGATGGGCCGCAGCGGATTGCGCGGGACCGGCGGAATCCCCTACGCTGTCCCCAGCCGTCCCGCCGATTCCGATGTTCAACTGGATCAAGAAACTCCACATGTATGCCGGGCTGCTGACCTTCTCGGCGTTGTTCGTGTGGGGGCTGACCGGTATCCACGCCGTCTTCCTGCCGCCGCCGGGCGGCTACGCGCCGCCGGAAATCTCGGAAACCGTCGAGGTCCCGCTCGAGGCGCCCGGCGACCTCGACGACAAGGCCCTGGCGCGCCACATCTACGACAACCTCGACATTCCCCTACGCGGCGGACACTACAACATCCGCCGCGACGACGACGCGAATCTCGCCTTCTTCATCTTCACCTCCAGCGGCCGGCGCGACATCACCTACCTGGAGACCGAGGGCAAGGTTCGGATCGACGTGCGTCAGAACGGCCTCGCGGACTTTTTGTCGTCCATGCACACGGCCCACTCCGACCGCGGCCCGCGCACCACAGCCGCGCGGATGTGGGGCTGGTACAACGAGTTTTCCGTCTGGGCGTTCCTGTTCATGACGATTTCGGGCCTCTACATGTGGCTCGAGACGCGGCCGGGCATGCGCTGGGCGCAGTGGACGGTCGCCGCGGGTACGGTGGGCCCGTTGGTTTTGTGGCTGGCGACGAGGTAGAGCCATGTTTCGATTGATGCGCAATGTCCACCTCTGGCTCGGCCTGGCGTCGGTCGCGATGGCGCTGATGTTTGCCCTCAGCTCGCTGTTCGTGGTTTTCCGGCAGTCGCTCGACACCCAGCCGGAAGAAAATCAGCGCACCGTGAAGGTCGCGTCGGAGTCAGCGGCCACGCCGCGCGCGCTGGCTCGTGAGCTGATCCTTCACCACGACGTCCAAGGCGAGTTGGCCGCGGTCGAGGAAGACGCCGAGCGGATGAGCTTCCGCATCCACCGCCCCGGCGTTGAGCACCGCGTGGCGTACTCAAAAGCCACCGGCGAGGCGACAATCGACGAAAAGCGCTGGGGGGCGGGCCAAACCCTGCTGCAGATCCACGTGATGCACGGGTTCTGGCACGAATGGGTCCCGGGCTGGATCTGGGCGTTGCTGGGATTTTTGACGTCGGTGGCGCTGCTGCTGCTCGGCGCCAGCGGCATCTACCTGTGGTTCGCCCATCACAAGGAACGGGTGATCGGCGGGGTTCTGCTGGCCGTTGGTCTGCTCTATGGGATCTCGACGCTGGCGTTGACGCGCCTGGATTCGTAGAGAGTGCGCCACACTGGATAGTCCGCACAGGTTGCACTGCCGGCGATCTATAACTGGATCAAGGCGGGAACGGATGAGCCGTCGGTTGAGGAGTCCTCCGCATGACCGGGCGATCACGACTTCAGTTCAAGATCATCGGGATGGACTGCGCCGAGGAGGTCGCAGTCCTCAAGCGTGCGGTCGGTCCCGTGGTCGGCGGCGACGACAAGCTCGCCTTCGACATCCTGAACGCCAGGATGACCGTCGCCGAGTGCGACGAGGATCGCTCAGACGAGGTCGTTGCGGCGGTCGCGCGCACCGGCATGCGCGCCGAGCCGTGGTCGAGCGAACCCGGCGCCGCTGACGAAGAAGGGCTCTGGATTCGACACGGACGCACCCTCACGACTGCGATGAGCGGGGTGCTGCTCGCCCTCGGCTTCCTCTGGAGCGCCTATGCCGGAGGAGGCTTTGCGGCCGCTTTCCGGCACGACTTGCCCGTCGCCTCGAAGGTTCTCTATCTGATGGCGGCGCTTTCGGCCGGATGGTTCGTGCTGCCCCGTGCATGGTTCGCCCTCCGCCGCTTTTCTCCGGACATGAATCTGCTGATGACGGTCGCTGTGGCCGGTGCGATCGGCATCGGCGAGTGGTTCGAGGCGGGAGCGGTGTACTTCCTGTTCTCGGTCTCCCTGTTGCTCGAAAGTTGGAGCGTCGGCCGTGCGCGAAGGGCGGTGGAAGCGTTGCTGGATCTGACGCCGGCGGTGGTGCACGTCATCGACTCCAGCGGCGCCATCCGCGACACGTCTCCCGAGCAGACGTCTCCGGGAACGAAGTTTCGCGTCCGGCCCGGCGAGCGCATCCCGCTTGACGGCGCTGTCTTGGCCGGCGTCAGCGAGGTCAATCAGGCGCCGATTACCGGCGAGAGCCGTCCTGTCGACAAGGAGCCGGGCAGTGAGGTCTTTGCGGGCGCGATCAACGGGGACGGAACGCTCGATGTCGTGTCGTCGAAGCCCGCCGACGAGACGACGTTGGCGCGGATCATCCGCTTGGTGTCGGAGGCGCAAAGTCGGCGCGCGCCGGCGGAGCGCTGGGTGGAACGCTTCGCGAGGGTCTACACGCCCGCGGTGCTCGTGCTGGCGATCGTCGTTTTCCTCGGGCCGCCGCTGCTGCTGGGCGGACTTTGGTCGGAATGGCTGTATCGCGCGCTTGTTCTGTTGGTCATCAGCTGTCCTTGCGCGCTGGTCATCTCGACGCCGGTGAGCATCGTGGCGGGACTTGCCGCGTCGGCCCGCAACGGCGTGCTCATCAAAGGCGGCGCCTATCTGGAAGCGCCGGCCAGGATTCGGGCGATCGCGTTCGACAAGACCGGAACGTTGACCGAAGGCCGTCCGCGGGTTGTGCGCGTCGTGCCGTTCAACGGCCATTCGGAGGACGAACTGCTGGAACGGGCGGCGGCGCTGGAGGCGCACAGCGGTCATCCGCTGGCCCGCGCGATCGTTGAGCATGCCGAAGGCCGCGGGGTGGGAGTCGGAGAAGTGACCGATTTTCAGATTCTCCAGGGTAAGGGCGCCTTCGGCCGATTCGACGGGCGAGAGTTCTGGCTGGGGTCGCACCGCTATCTCGAGGAACGCGGCCAGGAGACGCCTGAGGCGCATGCTCAGGCCGTCGAATTGTCGCGAGCGGGAGCCTCGGTGGTGGCGGTGGGCAACGAGTCGCATGTGTGCGGCTTGATCGCGTTGAGCGACACGATCCGTCCCGAGGCCGCTTCCGTCATCTCCGAGTTGCGGTCCCTTGGCATCCGAAGCGTCGTCATGCTGACGGGCGACAACGCCGAAACCGCTGCGTCGATCGCGCAGGCCACGGGAGTCGATGAGTTCCATGCCGAGTTGCTGCCGGAAGACAAAGTGCGCCTCGTCGAAGAGCTGGTCCGCAAGCATGGCTCGGCGGCGATGGCCGGAGACGGCGTCAACGATGCGCCCGCCATGGCTCGCGCGTCCATCGGAATCGCCATGGGCGCGGCGGGAAGCGACGCCGCGATCGAAGCCGCCGACATCGCCTTGATGTCCGACGATCTTTCCAAGCTGCCTTGGCTGATCCGGCATTCGCGACGAACGCTGGCGATCATTCAGCAGAACATTGTCGCCTCGATAGCCATCAAGGCCGTGTTCGTGATCTTGACCTTTGCAGGATACGCATCGCTTTGGGCGGCGATCGCCGCCGACATGGGCGTTTCGTTCCTGGTCATCTTCAATGCGCTCCGGCTTCTTCGTTCACGGGGCGCATCCAACGAGCAGGACTGAGTGAGTAGTTCTCGGCGCCGGCGTATCGCGCAAGACGCGCTGCGGGGCGCAGCCTCCCGCCGTCCGGAGAGCCGAAAGCGCAACGAGGCGATCCAACAATTACCATGAGAGCCGACGAGGGGGGATCTTCTTCGGCCAGGGCTTCGACCTCCTTGAGGTCCCTACGATCAATCTCCCGGACTCGTGAATATGCAAAGCCTCGCCGCTATCATCCACGCCCAACCGCCCACCGTCGTCATTGCCGACGAGCATAAGCTTTTGGTCGAAGGCGTTCGAAAAATCCTCGAGCCCGAGTTCCGCGTCGTCGGCTGTGTGAATGACGGCCGGGAGCTGTTGGCGACGGCGATAGGGAACTGCCCGGACGTCATCCTGATCGACATTTCGATGCCGCTTCTCAACGGCATCGACGCCGTCCGGCGGTTGCGCCAGTCAGGCTGCAACTCGAAGCTCGTGATCTTGACCATGCACGCCGACCCAGAGTTCGTCTCGGAGTCCTTCGACGCCGGCGCTAACGGTTTCCTGCTCAAACACTGCGACCCTGAGGAGGTCCTGACGGCACTGCGCGAAGTGATTTTGGGCCGGCGGTATGTAGTCTCGCAACTGGCGGACGTGATGCTGGAAGGGCATAGAGGCCGGATGAAGGACTCGACTCCCTCAGTGCGGCTCACTGCGCGGGAGCGCGAGGTGCTGCAGTTACTGGCCGAGGGCATGAGTGTGAAGGAAGCCGCGGCGGCGCTCGGCCTTTCCCCCCGGACGATCGAGTTCCATCGCTACAACCTCGCCGCCAAGCTCGGTCTCAAGACGGTCGCCGAACTCGCCCGCTACGCGGTCAAACACGGGATCGTGGCTCCGTAGGAGCAGATAAAGTCGCGATTGTTCCCCGTGCTTTCCCGAGTATCGCCGATCGAGCTTACTCGTGTTGAATGACAGATAGACGCTGTGGCCGTGTCGGCGGCGAAGGCCTTCGGTCGTCAGAGCGCTTTGTGCGAGAGACCACGATACTCCTTGCGGACGACCATGCGCGGTTGCTCATGGGCGTAGAACGACTACTTGGACGGCAGTTCCGGGTGGTCGGCGCGGTCGGCGACGGCTCGGCGCTGATCGAGGCGGCTCTCGCGCTCAGGCCTCGAGTCATCGTCACGGACTTGATCATGGAACCGACGAGCGGCCTCGAAGCCGCCGAAGTGATTCTGGCGCGTTGCCGCCCCAGGCCCGCCATCGTGATGCTCACCGCCATTGCGGACGAAGAGATCGCGAGGCGAGCTTTCGCGACCGGAATTCTTGGGTTCGTTTCGAAGACGCGCCTTACCGAAGATCTCATCCCCGCGATCGGCGCCGCCTTGGCGGGCTCGCGATTCCTTTCCCCGCTCCCTGCATTGGATGTGTGAAAACGAAGTCGCGACTTTTCGGACCGCCCCCGAAAAACCCCCAGTACCTTTGGCCGGCGCCCGCTGCGTATCCTTGGGCCGGGTTCACGCGCGGTCGTCATGTCAAATCGTAGAGTTCTGGTCGTTGAACGGGATGCAGTCATAGCCCTGGATCTTGTGGAGTCCCTGGAACTGGCCGGCTACGAGGTCCGCTGTGTGGCCCGCAGCGCCGAGGCGCTCGAGAAGGCGCGCGAGTTCCGCCCGGCTTTGGCCATCGTGGACGCCGATGTGGCAGGGCCGCTCGATCTGCTGGCCCTCCACGAACAGCAGCGTTGCTCGCTCGTCTACCTCACGTCCCGCTCCTGTTGGCCGCGCCAGGCGTGGCTTGCTTCGTCCTTGCCGTTGTTCTTCCTGAAAAAGCCGTTCAGCGCGTCCGAGTTCATGACCACGGCGGCGGCTGCGATCGCCGCGCACAGCGCCGAGGGGCTTGCGCTTCCGGTCAAGGCGGCGCACGGCCGCTCGTGTTCGCCGGCCCGCGGCGCGGCCCCCGCGCCGCTCACCGCCTAGAGCGCTGCACATTTCGCCGAGATCCCCGAAAAATCCCCGGCGCCTTTCCCTGCGCCGCTCTGCCACGTTAGGGGGCAGGAGGTCTGACATGCATTCGCATTTTTCAGCCTGGAAGGCTCCAACGATCTTGCCCTTGGCGGCGATTCTGTTTCTGGCGGCCGACGCCGGGGCGCAAGGGCCGCCCGTGATTCACCCGAACGGCGTCGTCAATGCGGCGAGCTTTCGGCCCGCGGATTTTCCGCAGGCCGAGCTTGCCCCGGGCGCGTTGGTGTCGATCTTTGGCCGAGGTCTCGGCCCGCAGGAGGGCGTCCAAGCCCGCCAGTTTCCCTTGCCGGAAGAATTGGGGCCGCTGCGGACTCGCGTGCGGGTCAATGAGCAGTTGATGTGTCGCCTGCTCTATGTGTCCGACACGCAGATCAACTGTCAGCTCCCGCACGGGCTGGCCGCAAACCGCATTCGCCTTCGAGTGGTGACATCGGCCGGTCAGAGCGGGGACGTGGAAGCCCCATTCGGCCCGAACGGCGTCGGCCTGTTCACGCAGGCGCGCAACGGTCGCGGACCGCTGCTGGCGCAGAACTTCGAGAACGTCCCGGACCCGCAGAACCGTTTCCGGCTGAACGGCACGGTCAATCCCGCCCGTCCCGGTCAGGTGATGGTGCTGTGGGGCACGGGCCTGGGGGAGACCAATCCGCCGGTAGCGGCCGGGCAGCCCGCCACGGAGATGGCGCCCGCGGTTGAGCCGCCGGAAGTCTTCGTCGGCGGCGTACGGGCGGAAGTGCAGTACGCCGGCAGAGCGCCGGGCTTCGCCGGTCTCGATCAGATCCAGATCGTCATCCCGCCGAACGTGGAAGACGGCTGCTCGATTCCGATTCGCCTGCGCCAGCGGGACCGTGTCAGCAACATCGGAACCATCTCGGTGAATCGTAACGCAGGCCGCTGCAGTGACGCCTACGCGACCGTCGCACCCGGCGAGAGCTTTGGCCAGATCGTGCTGGCGAGCGGGTTGGGCCGCTTGGGTCCGGGGCAGTTGGGGCCGATGAGCGGATTTGGCGGGCCGTACCCGCCTCGTCCGAGTCCGTTCAATCCTCCCGGCGCCAGCCTAGGCCCGGGGGGCGGCGTCCGCTCGGGGTTCGGCGGAGTCGGCCCCAACGGGATCGGCCCGTACGGCCTGCATCCGGGCATTCCGCCGTTCGCGGGAGGCGTGGCGGCCATGATGGGACCCGGACCGGGAGGAATGGGACCAGGCCCGGGGATTCCCGCGCCCGGTCCGAATATGGCCTTGGCGCAGTTCGTTCGCCTCGGAGCGGATGCGGATCTCGACATCGGGATTCCGCCGGCCGCTACCGGTAGCTGCAACAGTTACCCGCTGGGGCCCTACGGCGTGCTCGACATCATTCGCGGACCTGTGGAGCGCTTGGACGCCGGCGACCTCACGATCGAGGGGCCCGGCTTGAGCCTGACGCTCAGGCCAATCGAAACAGCGCTCGGACCGCTTTACATGGAGGCGATGCCCGGCCCTGTCGAGCAGGGCGCCTATGCTGCGAGCGGTCTTGGAGGATCGGAGGTGGATTCGTTCGGACCGGTTACCGCGAACGTACCGCCGCTGGTGACAATCAGCACCTCGCTGGCGCCGGGCGTTGCGATCAGCCGGAACCAACCGCTCACGATCGACTGGACGGGCGGCGACCCGGCGGATCTGGTGCTCATCCACGGGCGGGCCTTCTCGATCCCGCCAGGGATGCCGAGACCGATTGGGGACCCGATGAGCCTCCGTTCGCAAGCGTTCGTGTGCAGCACGACGGCGGGCGCGATGAGCTTCACCGTTCCGCCTGACATCCTGCAGTTGCTGCCTGACGGGCTGTTGACGCTCAACATCACTCACATGCCCTCGAGCGAGGGGATCACGCGGTTTGAAGCCGGCGGGTTGGAGTTGGGCGGCGTTTTGCGCTGGCTCGACACGACGACGTTCCTGGACCTGGAACTCGCGCCGTAGCGGAGAAGCATGCGGTGGCGCGCGGGACGCGGGGCAACACGCCTCGCGTCCCGCGCATTTTTTGTGCGGGGAAGGCGAACAAGGACCGTCACTCGCAGTCCGCCCCCGAAGATTTCCGAGTTTTGCCAGGCGCCCGCCCCCAATAGATTGCAAGGAGTAGGCGGATATAGGCCGCCTCGGACCTGGCTAGCTATTGCTAGCGGCCATGTGGGGAGGAAACTTCATGAAATCTCGTGCTATCTTGCCGGCGCTCTTGCTGTGCGTCGTCGGTTTGGCTTCGGCCGACGACGGCCAACTGCTGCGCAAAGTCATCTCGAAGGCGCCGGGGCAGCCCAACACGACGCCCATTTCCGAAGCGGATCACGTCTTCGTCAACTCGATGAAGCTCTACGTGCCGGCTCAGAGTTCGAACGGCACTCTGACAGCCATTGAGTACTACGACGCAAACGGCGCTCTCGTCGAAACGCGCTCGGAGGCGAAGCCGCTCATCGGCGTCTACCACTACGGGCCCGTGGTGACGTACGAGGGCCTCGGGTTCATCGGCCACGGGGGAGCGGGACGCATTCGCGGCCGTCAGCCTCGACGACGGCAACACCTGGAAGCGGACGAATCTGTCGGAATCCGCTGATCTGAGTTCCATCCAGACCGATCACATCGACGGCGTGCAGGACTACCCCGGCGATGTGATCAGCGTCTCGGATGTGGTCTTCGCCGTGGCCGGCAACAAGGTGCTGGCGGCGTGGCCCAGCCGCTACTGCTCGAGCGGCAGCCCCAACTACTCGCTCGATACGAGCGACCCGGCGCGGCGCGACGCGATTGCCGCCTATCTGGGCATTGATCTGACGAATCCCTCGCGAGACGATCTCTACCTGACCGACATGTTCGGCGTCAGCGGCTCGCAGGGCACGGTCGACTACAGAGACGTGCGACACGCGCAAGAAGGCGCCGAGGAAGTCAAAGAAGTTCCTTTCTCGTGTCTGTGGGCGGCCCGCGGGACGCTGGAGCCCGCCAACGGCGGCCATGAGATGGTGTGGCGGAAGGCCGAACGATTGACGTCGGGCGCTCGCGACGTCAATCGCATCGAGGTCAGCCTGGAAGCCGGCGCCGGCGGCATCATCACCTGGCAGGAAGACCCCGACGGGTTGCGCCCGGGACAGGGCGAAGGCCCTGGCGAAGGCTGGAGCGGCGCGATCGCCAACAGCCAAACCGACGTTTGGTATTCCTACATCGACTGGGCGACCTTCGACCTCGTTCAGGACCCGGAGGATAGTACCAGCATCCTGACGCTGGCGGAGTTCAACCTCGGCTTCGACGCCAAGCCCCAGGTCGGCATCCCGATGGCGATGCCGATGCGGCTGACCGACAACGCCCGCTGCAACGTCGCAAACCCCAAGCCCTACTGCAACGGTTCGGCGATCTCCGCCCTCCACCCCGACGTGCTCAACCCGCTCGACTACGGGATGCGGGACATGTGCGCGGACATCGTCCAGATCCCGACCGGACAGCACCAATCGCTTGCAGACATCTGCGTCACCGAGGATGGCTTGCCGCTGATCGGCAATATCGCCGCCACGCGGCCCCGGAACCGCCTTTTCGGCTACGACTCCAACGGCGACGGCAAGACCGACAGCGCCTGGGTGATCATGGAGGCCGAGGAGTCCAAGGGCATGGGCGCCTTCTACTTCACGCCCGACAACGTGGCGTGTGAGGAGGGGACTGAGAACTGCGATGTGGCCGACGACGGCAAGAACATCTGGTACTACAGCTTTTCGATGTCTCTGACCGACGCCAACGCTGGAAATCCGGTGAACGGCCTGGTCGCAAACCTGGCCAGTCACGGCAACCTGCTCAACCAGCCCGAAGTCGACTGGAGAACCGGCTCCTTCTATCCGGCGCTCGACACGGCGGATATGTGGGACTTCACCAACGACCAGCAGGATTACAACTACGAGATCTACCGGACCGAGATCGCCCGCCGGGCGAGCCTGCTGGCGCAACCTGCGGCCAACGTACGCGGCACATTCGCCACCAGCGGTTTGACGGCCATGCCCTCCTGGAAGCAGGGCATCATGAACCAGGGCGGTCCCGCGGACGTGATGGCGCGCCGCATCCTTCTGCCGCCGGGCTACACCGAAGGAGTCCACAATCCGTACGCCTTCGCCAATATGGCGTGCTCGCAGTGGGCCTTCCGAGACGGCTCGAACCCCTACTACCCGGACGGGGTCTGCCTCGACCCAGCGGTCAACTTGTCGTCGGTCATTCCTGACACGTGCGTGGACTCAGCGACCGGCGGCGATGTTGCGTGCCCGACCGTGTCGGACTCCGGGATCGGGGACACCAATCCGGTGCTGCAGGGCGGCGACGTCACGCCCAACACGACCAAGGTTCTCACCTGGCGCCAGTGCCCCTCGCAGTTCACCACCGTGAGCGGCGAGACCGCCGCGTGCGAGCCAGGCGACAACAACTTCACTGACCAGTCCTGGCACAACCCTCTGGATGTCGCAAAAGGTCACCGCGGCTTCCTCGACGGCGACTTCGTGATGATCCTTTACGGTTGGTCGCCCAACTGGCGGCTCAATGCGAAGGGCAGCGACCGCTACGAACTCTACGTGCGGCGTTCGTTCGACGGCGGTCGGACCTGGACGACCCAACCGGCGAACTACCGGCACTACACCGGCGGCGCCTTTGGCGGCTCCGGCGCGGTGAGCTGCGAAACCTTCCGTCCGGCGTCGGGCGGATCGTCAGAGGAACCTCACGTGTGCAACCAGTACGCGGCGGGCGCCGGCGAGCAGGCTCGCAACGTGACGCAACTCAAGTCGATGCAGTTCACCACGCTCGACCCGCGCTACGCTCCCACATCGCCGACGGTTCGGAACCCGCTGACGGGGCAATACTACCCGCACTCGTGGGCGGTCGAAGACGCGCGGGATCCCTCCCGCTTCTTCATCGTCTATGAAACGGGCGACAACTCGACCGTGGAGTTCGGCGAGGCCGAGCCGCTCGATCTGTACTACGGCCGCGCCTCACAGTTCGGCGACAACTACATCGTCTGGGCCGAGGAAGATCTGGCCGAGTGCTACCCCAGCGACCCCGGCGACGACACGAATGTGCCGGCCGACCTGGTGGGATCCGGGTTCTGCAACGAGTTCGACGATCTCGAGGGTCGCCGCGACACCGAGTCGAGCGAAGCGAGCGTCAACGCCAATCCCGGCGGCCAGTTCCTGAACGGCGTGTGGGCGCAGGCGGAGATCAACCCCATCACGCATGAACTCGTCGAGTCCGATGCGATGTATCGTCGCGTCTGGTACATCGACGAGCCCAGCCTGCTCGATCTCAACGGAGACGGCGTGGTCAACGCTTTGGACCGCACGGTCCTGTTCGGCTCCTTCGGGGCGTGCTACCCGAATCCGCGCTTCAACGCTACCGCTGACCTCGATCACGACGGCTGCGTCGGTTTGGTCGATCTACAGCTTTGGACCCTCGGTCAATAGAAAGAACAGAGAGAGAAGGAGGAGGAAAAGATTCATGATTGCAACATTTCGGGTACTCATTCTGCTGGCTGCGCTCGCAACCGCGCACTCGCCGGCGTCGGCCATTACTCTGGCGTTCGACCCGGTGAACCCGTCGGGTTCGGTTGGGGGGACCGTCAACGTCGACTTGTTGGCGGGCGTCGACGTCGCTGAATCCCTACTTGGTTGGGGAGTCGATGTGAACACCGATCCCACGATCGCCACGCTGAACTCCTTTACGATCGGTCCGAGCTGGGACGCCGTTCTCGGTTCGATCGACGGCGACGGGATCGGCGGGCTCGCCCCTTTCCCTCCCGGCATGGTCTCGGGCGTTGACCTCTTGCTGGTCTCGTTCACATTCGATCTGGTGGGCCCCGGTGTGAGCCCGCTCAGCATCAGCGCCAATGATCCTGACGAGGGCTTCCTGGCGCTGACCGGCTTCCTCGATTTCCAATCGCCGCAGGGTTCGATCACCGCCTATGCTCCGGTGCCGGAACCGGCCACGTCGGCGCTTTTGGGACTGGGGTTGATCGCGGTCGCTTACCTCCGCCGGCGCTCTCGAAGCTGAGGCGCAGCACAACCAGCCGCCGGGGGGCCCTCGAGAGGGGTCCCCCGGCTCTTTTCCTTTCAGCCTAATTCCAATATCCCCGAAAAACCCACAGGACCTCCCACCGACTTTCACGGATAACGTTGGGATAGGAACGAACGGAGGTTTACATGGGGATCCAGATCGTTTCGATTCGTGGAGTGCGGCGCGGTGGGCGCTTGGGGTCCTTTCGGGTCCCTCCAGCCGGCGGTCGCCGGTTGCTTGGAATCGGGAAGGCGATTCATACCATTTCATTCCTCACCCGAGCATCGAGCGCGCTCGTCGAAACGGCCGGATGATCGGCTCCAGGACCTTTGTTCGTTCCACTGCCCCCACCCCAACAAATCTGGAGTTGGATGGGAAATGCCGGGCGCAGCGCAGGCTTTCTGCGGCGCTCCTCGGGATATTTCGAGGTGGAAGAGCCGCCACGGCAATGCATTCTGTAAGAAGGAAAGCGGTAGCTTCGAGGCGGATGTTCCAGGTGTGGCGGGCCAAGAAAATTCAGCGCTGTGTGGCGGTTCTGCTGTCGGGGCTGCTCATTGCGCCCCAGACCGGCGCACAGCAGCCGCCGCGGCCGCCTCTGCCGCCGGAGGTGTTCGACGCGCTCGCAGAGGCCGTGGAGACGCCGTACCTCGAACTCTTCGACAAGGCCGCGGAGTCCGAATTCAGTGCCGCTCAGATCCAAAGAATGCGGGACTATTTCGATGACTCCGAGGATGTCTGTCTCAAGGGGATGAAGCGGAAAGCCAAGGCGCTCGACAAGGATCTTGAAAAGGCTCGCAAGGAACTGCGCCAGAAGACGAACTCGAGAACCATCAGCGAAGCCGAGCGGCACGATCTGCACTGCACCATCCAGAATCGCCGCATCGAGCAAGAGCAAGCGGCCTTATTTGCCAAGCATTCGATCCCCCTGGCCTACCAGCACAAAGAAGCCAAGTTGGATCTGTTGGAAAGCTGGCCAGCCGAACTCCTGCGAATCGACGAAGACATCGAGTCCGGCGCTTACCTCCGGCGCGAACACGGCGACGTCGAGGACATCGGCTTCCGCGAAATCGTGGAAGGGCAAAACAAGGACATCAAGCGCGGCCAGGAGGCGATCTATGAAATGCGCAGCCTTGGTCTGATGCCACGAGAACTCGACGACGAGCGTGTCAGAACCTATGTCGACCGTCTGGCCCAAGCCGTTGGGGCGCGATCCGATCTGCAGGTTCCGCTCAACGTCACAGTGCTCGACAGCGACGAGATCAACGCTTTCGCTTTGCCCGGGGGCTATCTCTTCATTCACCGCGGCTTGCTGGAGGCGGTCGAGAACGACTCGCAGCTCGTCGGCGTGATCGCCCACGAGATCGCGCATGTCACCGCTCGGCACGGCCACCGGTTGATGAAGAGGGCGACGATCGCATCCATCCTCTACCAGGCGGCGCAGGTTGGCGCCATCATCTTCACCGGAGGCGCGGTCGGCATCGGGACCTACTACGCGTTGCAGTACGGGTTCTATGGGCTCGGTCTGGTTCTGAGCCTCGAGCTGTTGGGCGTCAGCCGCGATTACGAACTCGAGGCCGACCGCCTGGGCGTGCAGTACACCTGGAACGCGGGCTATGATCCCCGCGGATTCATCGAGTTCTTCGACAAGATGGCGACCGAGGAAGGCTATATCCGCGGCGCCAGTTGGTTCCGTACGCACCCGCCCTTCTACGCGCGAATGCTCGAGAGCCGGCGCGAAATCGCGTTCCTGCCGCGCAAGGCCGAGTTGATTGTCGAAACGGACAAGTTCCGCGAGTTCCAGAGCGATCTCGAGTTCTGCACGGAAGGCGAAGAGCGCTCCACCCCCGAGGAGCCTTGCCGGCCGACCCTACTCGAGCCGTATGAGAAGGATTGCCCGCCTCCGGACAAGATCGACTACGAACCGGGCCAACCCATCGAGGCCGTTTGCTTTCCCGCTTCGCCGTCCCGTTAGCGGGCGATGACAGAGACCCTCGTAGCGGGTGCGGTACTGTAAGCCTAGTTTCCGATGCTTCCAGATTTGTCCGAAGCCTTGTCCGCTCTCGTCGCCGCGCGCTATCCCGGCGCCCGCGTGGTGGGAGTCGAACGCCTTGCCGAGAGCGCGCCCGATGAACCCGAGGGCGCCGACGGTACGACCAAGTCGCTGGGCTACGGCGTCTCCCTCCGCGTCGATGTAAAGACTGCGGAAGGAGAGTCGCGGCGGCTGGTGTTCCGTACGAGCCGGTCCGACGACTTCGGGCACGATCGGCGGGCGGACCGGGCGGCGCAGGCCTTGTTGGCGTTTGATACGTTCGACTTGATTCCCCAGCACGTGCCGGCGGTCGACGTGGGCGTGGTGACCCGGGACGGCCGGCTGGCGTCTCTCGCCGAGGCGGGCGAGTTCTACACCCTCACCGACTATGTCGACGGGGTCCCCTACGTGGAAGACCTTTGGCGGATTGCGAAAGAGAAGCGGCTGCGCCCGTCCGATCGGCGTCGCTGCTCAACGCTGGCGAGCTATCTGGTGGACTTGCATGCGCGCAAGATCGACCGTCCCGGCGCCTACCGCCGCGCCATTCGCGACCTGGTGGGGCACGGCGAAGGCGTCTTCGGCTTGATCGACAACTACCCCGAAGACGCACCTGGAGCTTCGCTCGATCGCCTGCGCTCCATCGAAGCGCGCGCGGCCGAGTGGCGTTTCCGGCTCCGCGACCGTACCCGGCGGCTTTCTCGCACGCACGGCGACTTTCACCCCTTCAATCTGCTGTTCGACGATGCGGATCGCCTGGCTCTGCTGGACGCCAGCCGCGGTTGCCTCGGCGACCCGGCCGACGACGTCACCTGTCTGGCCGTGAACTACGCGTTTTTTGCGCTCGAGCACGAGGGATCGTGGAGCGACGCCTTCGCGCACCTGTGGTCGAGCTTCTGGGGAGAGTACCTGCAGGGTTCGGCGGATCACGAACTGCTCGAAGCCGCTCCTCCCTATCTGGCGTGGAGGATTCTGGTGCTCACCAATCCGCTCTGGTACCCGCACATCCGCAGGGAAACACGCGAGAGCTTGCTGGATTTCGCCGAAGCGACGCTGCGCGAGGGCGCTCTGGAGCCTGACGCCATCGGGCGGCTCTTCCCATGAAAGGTTGCGTCGTCTGGTTCTACGGTTTGCCCTCGTCCGGCAAGACGACCATGGCCCGCGCCGCCCAAGCCGGCCTGCGGGCGCGCGGCGCGCCGTGCTGCCTGCTCGACGGCGATGAGATCCGCGCCTGTCTGGTTCCCAAACCCGGCTTCGACGCCTCGGCCCGAGACGGATTTTACGAAACCCTGGCGCGCCTCGCCGCCGCACTCGCTCGCCAGGAACTCATCGTCCTGGTTGCAGCCACGGCGCACAAGCGGGCCTACCGAGACCGAGCGCGCGAACTAGCACCCCATTGGATGGAGGTTTTCGTCAACACCCCGCAGGCCGAATGTGAGCGCCGGGACGCCAAGGGGCTCTACCGACAGGCGCGCGAGGGACGCATCACGGACTTTCCGGGCGTGCACGAGGAGTTCGAAGAACCCGACCGGCAGGCCTTTCTGGCCCCGGGGTTCGGCGAGCCAGGAGTCGTGGCGGCAATCGTGGAGCAAACGCTCTCCGCGGCCGACGCCGCCGGCTACTCGAGGTAGGCCTTGACGGCGTATTCCTGGAGCATGCGCTGGGTGTTGAAGAACGACCCGTTGATGGCGATTGTGTGCCGCATGAGTTCGACGAACCGTTCGCGGTCGTTATAGAACATCGGGGCGATGACGTCCTCGAGCTTGGCATAGAGGAATTCGCTGTCTTCGCTCCGCCCGTTGGTCTCGGCGGTCGTGCCGATGGCCCACCCCGTGAGCCCTTCCAGGCAGCCCTCGAGCCACCAGCCGTCGAGAACGCTCAGCGAGGGCACGCCGTTGAACGCGGCCTTCATCCCGCTGGTCCCGGACGCCTCCTTCGGCGGTTCGGGCGTGTTGAGCCAGATATCGGACCCTGAGGTCATCAAGCGCGCCACATCCATGTCGTAGTTGGGCAAGAATGCGAATCCGATCTCCGGGCGCAGCGAGTTGCCGACCTCGATGAGCCGCCGGATCTGTTCTTTGCCGGCGTCATCGGAGGGATGGGCCTTGGCGGCGCAGACGAACTGCAAGCGGCCCGCACGTTCGCGGACGGCCCGCAACCTCTCAGTGTTCTCAAAGATCAGGTCGAGCCGCTTGTAGGCTGCGGCTCGACGCGCGAAGCCGATGGTCAGGGCCTCGGTGTCCAGACCGGCGTTCGTCTCGTGGTTGACGAAGGCGATCAGGGCGTTTTTGGCCGACTGATGAGCGGCCCAGACTTCGTCGTTCGGAACGCTGAGAATGGAGCGCAAACTGAAGTTGTCCTGGCGCCAGCCGGCGAGATGACGGTCGTAGAGGGCTCCGAGCGCGGGACACGTCCAGCGCCCGACGTGGGCGCCGTTGGTGATCGCGTCGATCGCGTAGCCCGCAAACATGTTGCGTGAGATCTCGCCGTGCCTCTTCGCCACGCCGTTGACGTAGTGGCTCAGCGACAGCGCCAGAAACGTCATATTGAGCCGTCCCTGGTGACACATCGCGTCACTGATCCCCCATTCCCGACAGTCGCCGAGGGTCCGTTCGACCAGATCCAGGGGAAACTGGTCATGGCCGGCCGGAACGGGAGTGTGCGTGGTGAACACGCAGCGGCTTCGGACGGCCGCCAGGTCCGCCTCTTCTACGTTCGAGCGGCCGGCGCGTTCGCGCTCTTCGCGCAACAACTCCAGCGTCAACAGGGCGGCGTGTCCTTCATTGAGATGGAACCGAGACAGCTCGCTATAGCCGAGCGCGCGCAGCACGCGCACTCCTGCAATTCCGAGCACCGCCTCCTGGCAAAGGCGGTAGTGCTGGTCGCCGCCGTAGAGCCAGTTGGTGAGCGTGCGATCCCAATCCGAATTGCCTTCGAGGTCGGTGTCGAGGAAGTAAACCGGCACGACGGCGCCGCCGGCGCCCTGCAGCTCATAGGTCCAGGCGCGCACCGTTACCGTGCGCCCCTCGATCGTGATCGGGACTCGCGCGCCGGAGTCGGTCAAGAAGTCCTCGGGAACCCAGTGCATGGGCTCCTCGATCTGACGACCCGAGGCATCCAGGCGCTGGTAGAAATAGCCGAATCGATGCAGCAGGGTCACGGCCAGCAGCGGCAGTCCGGCATCGGCCGCAGAGGTGATCGTGTCTCCCGCCAGCATGCCGAGGCCGCCGGAATAAGTCGGCATCTCGGGCCGGATCCCGATCTCCATCGAGAAATAGGCGATGTTTCTGGTGCGCGTCGATGGGCTCATCTGTTGCGTCTCCCGTTTTCGTTGCGGCAGGGCTGCATGCTGTTGATTGGCAAGCGGATTGCCAATCAACAGAAAGGCGGTCGCGCATGGGCTGCCTAAGGCCGGTCGCGCCTGTGGGGTGGGTCAAATGCCCCCCTGATGCGTGAAGGAGGCTGGGCAAATGAAGAGGGCAGTCCGCATTCCGATCGGAACGTTTCACTTGGAAGGGGCGCTGGACCTGCCTGCATCGGCGAGCGGCCTGGTGGTGTTTGCGCACGGAAGCGGAAGCAGCCGGTTGAGTCCGCGGAACCGCTTCGTCGCCATACAGCTTCGCGACGCCGGGTTCGGCACGCTCCTGTTTGATCTGCTCACCCCCGAGGAAGACGAGGTCTACGAGAACCGTTTTGACATCGAACGGCTGGCTGAGCGGCTCGAAGCAGCCTCCCAGTGGGCGATAGCCGAAGCCGGACCTCTGGCCCTGGGATTTTTTGGCGCGAGCACAGGCGCGGCTGCGGCCCTCTGTGCGGCGGCGCGGATGGGAGACGCGGTCGGCGCTGTAGTCTCGCGCGGCGGCCGCCCCGACTTGGCGGGTGAGGCGCTGACGCAGGTTAGGGCTCCGACGCTGCTGATCGTCGGCGAGCTTGACCGCGAGGTTCTCGCCCTCAATCGCCGGGCTTTGGAGCGCTTGCCGTGCGCCAAGAACCTCTCCATCGTGCCCGGAGCGACGCACCTGTTCGAAGAGCCGGGGACGCTCGCGGAGGCGGCTCGTCGGGCGGCGGGTTGGTTTGGGCGTCATCTGGCTCCCGGGCCCCGTCGAACGGCGGCCGGCTAAGCGATCCGTTTGAAAGGCAGACGCTCGCCCTCGTCGCTTGACCTCACGGATACATCGGCGACGTCATGGTCAGGCGGTAGCGGGTTTGCAGATACGCCACCAGATCCACCAGCTGCCGCACCGTCATCCGCGAGTAGTCGGGCATCGGGGATTCTCCGTCGACAGTCGGCGCCGATTTGGTGCGATGCGAGGGATGGATGATCGAGGTCACCAGATAGCCGTCGGTGCGGATCTCGCTCACTGCGCCGCCCAGAGGAACCGTGGCTGCAGCCTGGTCCGGCTGGGGCAGATCCTGCTCCCCGGAGACCGTATGGCAGCCGAAGCAGCGAAGCTCCACAAAAGCCGCCTTTCCACGAGCCGGGTCGCCGTTCTCGGGCAGCCGGAAACCGGCCGGAGAATGGCGGCCCGACGTGCAGCCGCTCTGGGCGACGGCCAGGATTCCGAGAACGAGCGCGACAATTACGCCTCCAGCCAATCCGGACGATGTCTTCAGCTGCGTCATATTTACCCCCTGGCGAGGCGGCTGGCCTGGCGGACCGGCCAGCCGCACGTTGGCGCTTCAAGCAGACCTGGTCAAGCCCCTTGGCCTTTGACCTCGACCTTCTTTGCCGGCTCCGCTTTGGGCATGTCAATGCTCAGCATGCCGTCCTTGAGGTCCGTCTTGATCTTGTCGACATCGACGCTCGCCGGCAGTTCGTAGCGGCGAAACACCTTTCTCTCGGTGAACTCGGAGAAGCGGGTCTCGCCCTTCTTGCCGTTGTTGCGCTCCGAGGTTTCGCCGCGGATGATGAGCTCCCGGGGAGTTGCGGTGACTTCGATGTCCGCGGCCTTGAGGCCGGGAACCGCAGCGCGCACGTGAATCTCTTTGTCATCCTCGGTCATCTCGCTCGCCGGGATCTCGAGCAGATCGCGCTCGGCGCGGAACCAGTCGTCGAGGGCCAGGCCGTCGCCGCTGCCGCGCTCCTGGAACCGATCGAAAGCGCGATGCTGCAACTCGTCGAAGAGCTTGCGGGTGTCATCGAACATCGACCAGATCGATTTCGTGCCGTCTTGGGATTTTTGAATCGCTACGTTCGCCATGGTGTGGGGCCTCCTCTGGAATCGGTGGAACGAGCGAAGGCGCTGTGGCATCCATCCTGCCGCCTCTGCACCCAAGATCGACAGCTCAGCAACTCCGGCCAAGCATCGCGTCGCGCGGGCCCCGGCCAGAGGCCTTCGCTGGGATCGCTTCGGCTTGGACGGTCAGGATGAAAACCACTGGGTTTGCGCGCCCGCATCGTCCTCCGCTCGTTCTTGCTCCACCCTATGCGAGGGAGGCGTTGAAAACCCCCGGGAATTTTTCGAGGATGGCGCAGAAAGTCGCGGACCGCTTCTCAATCGCCTGACGTAGGAAGCGGCGAAAGGAAGCGCGAGCGGCGCAGAGCGGTCTCGATGGCGGGGATGAGGTCTTCGGCAAGGCGCGTCTTCAAGACGTATCCGAGCACGCCGATTGCGAAGGCCCGTTGTGCGATCTCGTAGTCCGCGATTCCCGTGAGGACGACGATCGCGGGCGGGTGGGCGCTATGAGCCAGGATGGCCTCCGCGGCTTCGAGGCCGGAGGTCGGCTCCATCATCAAGTCCGTGACGATGACGTGCGGTTTGAACTCGAGCGCCGCCGCGATCAAAGCCGAGCCGTCCGGGACGGCGCCGACTACGCAGAATCGGGGCATGAGCAGCCGCTGCACACTCTCGAGCACGCGCGGATGATTGTCCGCCAGCAGCGCCGTCGTCTTCGCCTCAGCTTCTCCCGACGACCAACCGGAGCGATTCAGCGCTCCACCACTCATGCATTCATCCGACACTATCGGCGGCTCCGCGAATACTCGGAAAGACACCAGGCTGATGGCTGGGATCCGCCCGATCTCAAGGAGCGACAAGGCCGTGTTTGACCGCGTAGCGGGCGAGTTCGGCAACCGTCTTCAGCCCCAGTTTATCAGTGAGGTTGTAGCGATGGAACTCAATCGTTCGGGGTGAAAGGTTGAGCGATGCGGCGGCTTCCTTCACGCTCATGCCCTCGGCGAGAAGTTGCAGCACCTCGCGCTCGCGAGGAGTGAGGCGCGTCGTCGGATCGGAACTCTTCAGCCGGCCGTGATGCCCCTGCAGCAAGGCTTCCGCCAGCGACGCGGCCACGTACTGCCGGCCCAACAGCACTTCGCGCAGGGCCTTGAGCAGTTCCTCGGGGTCGCAATGCTTGAGCAGGTAGCCGTTGGCCCCCGCCTCCAGGGCCTCGCAGACGAATTCCGCATCCGCGTGCATTGTCAGGATGACGAGTTTCGAGCGGCAGCCTGCCTCGCGCAACCGCCGCACGGCGTCGATGCCGTTGAGGCGGGGCATGGAGATGTCGATCAAGATCGCGTCCGGACAGTTGCCCGCCGCCTTCTCCAGCAGCCGGCGACCGTCGTCGACCCAGCCGACGACCCGGAGTTGCGGCTCCAGAATTTTGCGGATACCTTCGACGAAGAGCTTGTGATCGTCGGCAATCAGGACGGTGGGAGTCTTCATGTCGTCGGTTCCAAATGCAGCGTGGCGCGGACGGTTGTACCCTCTCCGGGACGGGATTCGATCTGCAGGTCAGCCTGGATGAGACGCGCCCGCTCTTCTATGCTCACCAACCCGAGGGAACGGCGGCTGCGCACATCGGCGAAGTCGAACCCCCGGCCCTGGTCGCTCACCTCCACCCATACCTGGTCCGGAGCGCTTCGAACGACGATGTCGACGGCGCTCGCCCCCGAGTGCCGCACGGCGTTCCACGCGGCCTCCTGTGCGATGCGATAGAGCCCCAAAGCCTCTTCCCGCGTCAACGCCGGAGCGGGGCCCTCCGCTCGAACCCGCACATCCACGCCCGTGGTCTGCAGTATCTCCGCAGCCTTCGCCCGTAGAGCCGCCGCGAGGCCAAGCTGCTCCAGGACTGCCGGATGCAACTGGTGGGAGATGGCGCGGGCGTTCTCCGCCGCGCGCCCCGCCTCGGCCTCGGCGCTGCGAATCTCTTCGAGCAGACCCGCCTCGGCGGTTGCGGGATTGCGCGCGAGGAGCGCCAGATCCAGCTTCAGAGCGGCAAGCTGCTGCACCAGGCCGTCGTGAAGATCACGCGCGATGCGACTCTGCTCGTCTTCCTGCGCGGTGATCAGGCGCGCGGCCAGGTCGCGGATCTCGTCGCGGTTCTGCTCGATCGTCTGTTGAGCGCTGATCTTCTCGCTCACATCGGTGACGAAAGCCACCGCGTAGGAGCCGCCGGTGGCTGCGAAGTGCCCCAACCCGACTTCGATGGGAAACTCGCGGCCCTCCTTGTGGCGGCCGAACAGAGCCATGTCGGCTCCCATCGAACGGCTTGTCGGGCGCCGGAAGAAGCGTTTCTGGTGTCCTTGGTGTGCGCTTCGGAACCGCTCGGGGAGGAGCATATCCAGCGGCTGACCCAACAGCTGCGCTCGCTCGTAACCGAACATCCGTTCGAGGCTGGCGTTGACCGCCTGGATCCGGTTGGCCCGATCGATCACGACGATGCCCAGAGGCGCCGCTTCGACCAATGCCCGACTCCGCGCCTCGCTGTCCCGCTGGGCCGCCTGCGCCTTGCGTCGCTCGGTTACATCGACGCCGACCGCGACCACATGCGTGACGGTTCCAGTCGAATCGGTGAGAGCGGTGTTGGACCAGGCGACGCGGACGCGGGTTCCGTCCTTGCGCAGCCAGTCGTTCTCGAATCGGTTGGGGAAGCGGCCTGCAATCAATTCGGCGAAAACTTGCTGCACTTCCTGGCGTTGAGCAGCCGGGATGAGGTTCCAGATGAGGCCGTTGCGAATCCGTCGCAAGGGGCGTCCGGCGGCTCGCTCGCTGGCGGCGTTGAACCGCACGATGCGGCCTTGCCGATCGAAGACGATCACGAGCGCTTCGGCAGCCTCGAGCACCGCCTCGATGAAGGACTCTTGCTCATGGGCCTCGAGTTGGGCCTGCGCCTGCTCGTCGGCGGCGGCCTGCAACTGCTTGTGGCCGGCCTCGATCTCCGCATGGGCCTGCTCGCGCTCGGTGAGCGATCGCTCCCTCTCGCCCTCGATGTCTCGCCGCAATGCGGTGTTTTCTTCCGCCAGAGCGCTGTCGACGGCGGGCTGCGTCGGGTCTGAGGCAGTGGCGACGGGTTCTTTGCTGTTTTTCCGTCTGGGCATTGGCGCGCGGATCCTCCTTTGCGATCTGCCGGGGCCGACCTCTTGCACGTCCCCCGTCCGCGCCCTTGCGCTCTGTATCTTCTCTTACCCTGGCTTGTGGTGGTGTTATTGTTTCAGATCACTCTTGTCCAAATTAGCCTGAGCGCAGAGGGTTGAGCCTCTGGTAGGTTGGGGGAGCTTCAAGCAAAAAGCGATCCCGCACCGACCGAAGGAGGCCCAACCATGCAGCGTTTTTGTAGCATCTTCTCGCAGCTGCTTCAACTGTTTCCCCGGCTCGAGTTCGAGCAGGCCGTGCAGGCGCATCAGGCCCAGCGGCACATGCGCGGCTTTCCCTGCTGGGGCCAGTTCGTCGCCATGCTGTTGTGTCAACTGGGCCAGGCGCGCTCGCTGCGCGAGATCTGCGGCGGGCTGGCAGCCACCGAAGGCCGCCTCAAACACCTGGGTCTCGACGGCGCGCCCAAGCGCTCCACGCTCGCCTACGCCAATCAACACCGCCCCTGGCAGCTCTACCAGAGCGTCTTCGAGCTCCTGCTTGGCCGCTGCCAGAGCCTCGTCGCCGCCCAGGGCGGCGGCAAACGCTTCCGCTTCCGCAACCGGCTGCTCAGCCTCGACGCCAGCGTCATCGACCTGTGCCTGTCGCTGTACGACTGGGCCCGGTTCCGCCGCGCCAAAGGCGCCGTCAAGCTGCACCTGCTGCTCGATCACGACGGCTATCTGCCGCAGTTCGCCGTGCTCACCGACGGCAAGACTCACGAGCTCAACGTGGCGCGGAAGCTGGCTTTCGAGCCCGGCGCGGTGGTGGTCTTCGACCGCGCCTACACCGACTACGAATGGTTCGCCGAGCTGGGCCGGCGCGGCGTTTACTTCGTCACCCGCATGAAGCGCAACGCCGATTACGAGGTGCTCGAGAGCCGTCCGACGCCCGAGCGCGGCGGCATCCTGGCCGACGAGGTAATCTGCTTCCCCAGTCGCGCCGTCGAGAGCCCGGAGTACGTCTTCCGGCGCATCGTCAAGCAGCAGCCCGGCGACGACGAACCGCTGGTGTTCTTGACCAATCATTTGAGCTTCGGCCCCACGACGGTGGCGGCGATTTACAAGGATCGCTGGCAGGTGGAGCTGTTCTTCAAGGCGCTGAAGCAGAACCTGCGCATCAAGACGTTCGTGGGCGTGAGCGCGAATGCGGTCCGCACGCAGTTGTTCACGGCGCTGATTGCGATTCTGGTGCTGCGCTACTTGCAGTTGCGGGGGCGCTTCGGCTGGTCGTTGTCGAACTTGGCGGCGCTGCTCAGGCAGCAACTGTTCGTCTATCGCGACTTGTGGGCGTGGCTGGACGAACCGTTCGAGCCGCCGCCGCAGGCGGCCGCGGCGAGCGCGCAGCTGGCGCTGCCGCTGGCCGCGCGCTGAGGTTGGACAGCAGCACGGGGCCAGATCGCGCAGAAACCCGTCCAAGGAGGAGCCGCCGCGGGATTCATTTGGACAGCAGGTAAGCCGGGAAGATAAGAAACCGCCGTTCCAGTCGCTCCCAACCTGGTCCTTGATCGGGAGGGTGCGGGCGACGTACGTCCTTTGTTATCAATGGCTGGTCGCGTGGTCAGCCGCTAACTTGGACAGCAGTGGTTTCAGATCTTACTCCACCCATGTAAACAGCCGCCGCGATGGCGGAAATTTATCCGCGCGCGGATAAAAAATGGCGACCGGCGATGCTCTCCCCGTAGATTTTCGGGTATTCCGGCCTCTCCTCGAGCCTTAATCTGCGTACAGAAAAACAAAAAGGCGCTACGTCGCCAAGGACAGCGGCGGCGGCTCCGCAGAAATGGCAAAGGAAACGGAAACGGAAAGGAGACCCCCATGCAATCCAAAGAGAATCCGTCCGTGATCTGGGTAGGCCCGCAAAGAGGCGAAGCGTTCCGGCGTCTGGCGACGGAGTTGGACCGCAAGGGGCTGCATCTGGCGGTCTGCGAGAGCGTCGCCGATTTGGCCGGAACGCTCGAGAGCCGGTCGAGAGCGGTGCTCGTCGTGCCGGACTGTAGCGAGTGCGCCGCTCTTGCCGACACGGCCCTGGAAGCGCTGGAATCGCTCTATCGTTCGGTGCCGGTCGTCATACTGGCCGAAGCTCCGGCGTTTGGCCGCTATTATGACCTCATGCGGCGCGGCGTTCGCCACTACTACGAACTCAGCGAGTCCCCGGAGCGAATCGCCGACGCTGTCCGGTACACGGCAGCGCACGCAGCCTGACAGGAGCGGAGGAAGAGCGAAATGATGGATCCCGAACTCGACAGCGGTCCCATTGGTTGCCCGCGTTGCGGCGACCCTGCGGAGTACGAGCGCAATGGCGCCGAGATCGAAGTCGATTGCGCCGCCTGCGGCCGCTACCCGATCACTCCCGAACAACTCGAAGAGGCGCTTGATCTCGATCAGGAAGACGACGACCGCTGAAGCCGGCCTGTAGCGGGCGACTGCTCAGGCGTCGGGGGAGCTTGGCGGCCCGCCGGCGCCGCCTTCCTTGTTCAGGATCGCTTCCAGGACAGTCGCCGCGCGCCGGCCGAACGGGCGGTGCAGTACGTTCGTCACGCCGTGCTCGAGGATCGTGCTGACGTCCAGCCCTTCTGGAACCGCCACCAGGAAGTCCGCCTCGGAGCCGATTTGGAGCAGCCACTCCATGACGCAGTACCAGTTGCCGTCTCGAAGAGTCGAGTCAGTGACTACGACGGCCGCGGAGGGATGCGCGGTCAGCCACTCGCGCGCAGCGGCGCAACTCTCCGCGGTGCTCCAGTCCACGGGCTGGTCGGCCACGGCCTTTTGGAAGGCGGCGCTCCTGGGCGCCGACATCACGAGGAGTCCATTACGCATAGCTTGAATCCTTGGACGGGGACGACGGCGTTGAGCGGCGTTCGAGCAGCCGCGTGACTTCCTCATCGTCCACCGGCGCGAAATTGTTGAAGAAGGCGCCGACCGCGTAGAAGCGGTCGGTGTCATAGGCGCATACCACTTCGTCGGCCTCGTCGCGCAACCGCTGGAGCGTGTCGGTGGGGGCCACCCCGACGGCGGTCACCAGCTTCGCCGGCTGCATGCGGCGAACGGCGCGCAGGCCGGCGATCAGCGTAGATCCCGTCGCGACGCCGTCGTCGACGACGATCACCGTCTTGCCTTCCAGCGGGATCGCCGGCCGTCCTCGGCTGTAACGCTCGCGCCGCTGCTCCAGACGCTGCAATTCTCGCCGCGCCTGGGCCGCCACATACTCTTCCGACACCCCCAACGTTTGCGCCGCCGGATGGCGCCATACGCGGCCGGTTTCGTCGACCGCGCCAATGGCGACCTCGGGATTCCCAGGAGCGGGCAACTTGTGAACCAGCAACACGTCGAGATCGGCGCCAAGGCCCTCGGCGATCAGCGCCGCCATCGGAACGCCGCCGCGCGGGATTCCCAAGACGACCGCCCCGGAGCCGCGATAGCGGTCGAGTAGGTCGAGAAGGCGGCGCGCTGCATCGAGACGGTCTTCAAACATCGGCTCTTCAAACATCGGCTAACCCTTGGAGAATACGATCTCGCCCCTTACCGTAACAGGACCTTTCCCCCGAAGCCCCTGGGGATATTTCGGGGTAGCGAGCTCCACGGTCGCCCCTTGCTGCTGACGCTCTTCGTCGAGAGCTCAAAAAAAAGGCGGCCCCGGTTCGAGGCCGCCTTTGTCAGGTTGTGGATTCGAGCCGCCGCCTCAGAAGACGAACTTCAGGGCGAACTGGGTGACCCGGGCGTCGGTGGCGGAGGTGATCTGTCCCCGCGCGCCGGCGCTGATGTTGCTGATCGGGTTGCCCAGGTTGGCGTGGTTGAAGAAGTTGAAGAACTCCGCGCGGAACTCCAGCCGCATCGTCTCGCGGATGGGGATCTTCTTGAACAAGGCGAAGTCGACGTTCCAGAACGTCGGGCCGGTCATGATGTTGCGGCCCACGTTGCCGAAATTGCCCGCGGCCGGCAGCGCGAATGCGGCCGGGTTGAAGAACTGCTGGATCTTCTCCGAACGCGTGCGGTCGCTGTCGAGGAACGGGTCGCCGACCTGGTTGGGACGGTTCGTGCCGCAACCGCACAGGGCGATGTCACGACCGCTGACCACGTCGAACGGCGAGCCGCTCTGCGCGGTGTAGATGCCGTTGGCCTGCCAGCCGCCCAAAATGTGATTGACCACCCGGTTGTCCGACGGCGAAGGCAGCTCCCACAGGAACGACGAGACGAAGCGGTGCGCCAGGTGGAAGTCGGCCAGGCCCTTGGCGGCCGACGGGTCGAGCGAGAACTGCGCCGGCAAGCCGCCGTCCTGGGAGGCGTTGTCGATCGTCTTGGCGTAGGTGTAGTGCGCCAGCAGGGTGAAGCCCTTGCTGAAGCGCTTGTTGGCGGTCAGCTGCACCGCGTTGTAGGTGGAGAAGCCGACGTTGTTGAAGCTGCCCACGCCCTGGAAGTTGGGGTAGAGCCGCCGCGAATGGATGTTGCCGGCGGTTGCTCCGGGACCGAAGAAGGCCGGATTGACCTCTTGGTTGGTCGGCAGCTTCGACGCCTTCGCGCCGATGTAGGCCGCCGTGAACAGGATGTCGCCCAACTCGCGCTGGACGTTGACGTTCCACTGCTGGTTGTAGCCCGCCTTCAAATCCTCCTGCACCGACAGGCCGAAGCCGACCGGCGTGCGGAACTGGAAGTTCTGCAGCTCTTCCTGCGACAGGTTTGCTGCGCCGGGAAAGGGGAAGCCGCTCGCCCCGCCCGCGTAGGGGTCGCTGAACTTCACGTCGTTGCCGCGAACTTGGCGCGAGAACGGCGGTGAGTTTACGAAGTTACTGAGCGTGAAGTAGCGCGGCGTCTCGTAAAACATGCCGTAGCCCATGCGGATGCTGGTCTTGGCCATCGGACGCCAGGCCAGCGAGAAGCGCGGGACCAGGTTCCTCCAGTCCGACGACGTGCCGCCCTTCGGGATGGCGCCGTTCAGATCGCCTCCGTAGACCAGGCCCAGCGGCGCCGTCGGGAACAGAGTCGACTGCACGCCCGGCCGGAAGACCGTGATCTGGCTGGGCGAGAAGGCCTTGTCGTAGTAGGGAATGAACGGGTCGTAGCGCAGGCCCAGCGACAGGGTCAGGTTCTGCTTCAGCTGCCACTTGTCCTGCATGTAGAGGTGAAACGCATTCCCGCGCAGCTCATTGATGCGCAGCGAGCCGTGCAGCGTGTTCGCCGCCCGTCCAATGAGCAAGTCGGCCAGCGACTCGTCCGAGAACAGGCCGGTGAAGTTGTACTGGATGTCCACGCCGTTGGCAGTGACGCGATCGTTGGAGGTGTTGCGGATCTCGCCGCCGAACTCAAAGGTGTGGGCGCCGCGGATCCAGCTCACGTCGTCTTTGAACTGGTAGGTTCGGCGGTCAATCTTCACCAGGTTGTCCTGGTTGAGGTTCCAGTAGCCGGCAACCTGGCCGCGGAAGTGGGCCACCAGCCCGTACTCCTCCACCTGATCATCCGGCGCCGCGCGCGGGACGTTCACGCCCAGGTCCTGGTAGTTGGTTCCCAACCCGCCGCCGATCGGCAGCGGGCCGCGATCCACCAGCGACTTGCCGAAGGTGAACTGCAACGAATTCATCAGGCTCGCCGACGGGGTGTAGGTGTGGTTGACGGTGGCGTTCATCGTCTCGAACTCCACCTGCGATTCCAGGCTCGGAACCTGTGCGGACAAGACGCCCGCCTGCGTCGAACGATCCAGGAAGTAGCGGCCGAACAACCGGTGCTTGTCCGAGATGACGTGGTCGACGCGGCCGATGATCTGGTTGCCGTCGGTGTCCTGCGGGCGGTTGAAGACGTGCCGGTTGTTAGGAGCGTTCGGCAGCGGGATCAGCAGATCGAGGAAGTTGATCGACGCCGGGTCGATCAATGCCGTCGGGATCTGATCATTCGGGAACCGGGTGCGCGTAGCCGGGTCGACCGGCTTGCGCAGTGCGTTCGAGAAGTCGCCGGTGCGCTGCTCGGCGGTCGGCGCCGTCAAGCCCGAGAAGGTGGCGCCGCGGCGTTCGCGCAGCATCTGATCAGAGAAGAAGAAGAACGTCCGATTCTTGATGATCGGGCCGCCGACCGAGCCGCCGAACTGATTGCGGCGCAGCTTGCCGATGCCCAAGGCGAAGAAGTTGCGGGCGTCCATGGCGTCGTTGCGCAGGAAGTTGAACAGCGTGCCGTGGAACTCGTTGGTGCCGGCCTTGGTGGAGGTGTTGACCACCGCGCCTGCGTTGCGCCCGTACTTGGCCTCGTAATTGTTGGTCATGATCGTGAACTCGGCCACGGCGTCCGGGTTGGGGACCACGGCGGCGGAGTTGCTCAGCGGGTCGTTGTTGTCGCCGCCGTCGAGCATGTAAGTATTCGAGATGCCGCGCGCGCCGTTGACCGAAACGCCCTGGTTCTCCGATAGATTCGGGACGCCGGGGCCGGTGTTGGTACCGGGCACCAGCAACTGCAATTGCAGCGGGTTGCGGCCGTTGAGCGGCAACTCTTCGATGCGGCGGACGTCGATCGTCTCTTTGATCGTGCTGCCCTCGGTGTCGACCTGGAGCACCGAGCCGCTGACTTCGACCGTTTCCGAGACTTGACCGACTTGAAGCTGGACGTTCACGCGTCGGCTGGTGTCGATGTCGAGCTTGAAGATTTCGGAGGCGAAGGTGGAGAATCCCTCGAGTTGGGCGACCACCTGGTAGTTGCCGACAGGCAGGCGGGGGAACTGGAAGCGCCCCTCGGCGTCGGAGACGGCTTGACGCTCGACGCCGGTGTCGACGTTGACGGCGGTGACCTCCACGCCGGGCGCGACGGCGCCGCTGGGATCGGTGATGACCCCGACGACGACGCCCGAACCCTGGGCGAAGAGGCTTCCGACCAGCAGCAGTCCCAACAGGGGGACTTGGAGAAGGCAAGTGTTGATTTTCATGGAAAGACCCCAGACGGGCGAATTTCCGCAAACAGTAACACACTATTATCGATACCTACAATCCCTGGAAATATGGGTAATATTGGGGCGTGGAAGCGGCCGTGGCGCTGGGGCGGATACGGTGTAACGTCCTCCTAGAAGGCATTTGACATCGCTTGCATGGTGGGCGTGGACTCCCAGAGATTTGGGATATGCGGAGCTGTTTCCGACCGCAGAAGTGTGAAACATCGCACTCCTCCAGCAGCCGATCCGACCAATCGGAACTGTGTCCGACTTGACATATCCGCGAAAAAGGATCAAGTTTTGAGCCGGGCGTTCTCGTCTGTTCGCCCTTTCGCCTAGCCATGAATATCCGCCGCATCCTCGCCGTCATCCTCTTGCTCGCACCCGCCGGCCTTGCGGCGAAGGACCACCCCAAGCTCGAGCATCCCGTCGCCTTCCAGCGCGCCGAGATCGACAAGACCGGTAAGAAGATCCTCGCCGGCAAGATCTGGATCATGGAGGCCGACGGCTCGAACCTGCGCCAGATCACCTTCGGCCCGACCTATGACGAGCATCCGTCCGTCTACGCCGACGGCGAGCACGTGCTCTACTCCGAGTTCCAGGCCAACGGCTTCATCACCGCGCAGGGCGCGCGGCTGGTGCGGCTGAATATTTACACCGGCGTGCGCGAGATCGTGGGCGAGGAGCAGGGCTGCGCGCTGCACCACGCGGGCCTCTCGCCGATCGACGACCTGCTGGCCTACCACCGCGACTGCCAGGGCGGCAAACGCGTCTCGCAGTGGATCGGGCTGGGCGACGAAGCCCGCGAAATTCCTTTTCGCGCCACCAACGGCGTGCGCACCCGGGACGGCATCATCGCGATGCATGAGAAGAACATGAACGTCTCGCCACGCGAGATCTCGCTGGTCTTCATCCCCACCGACGGTGAGATGAAGCGGATGATCCGCCTGACCGACGAAAAGTTCATGCACCGCCGCGCCGCCGTCTCGCCCGATGGCCGCTGGATGGCGTGGCAGACGAACATGAACGGGACCGACGACGAGATCTACGTCGCCGACATCCACGGCGAAGGCGCCCGCAACCTCACCAACACGCCCGGCGACGACGGCCACCCGAACTACTCGCGCGACGGCGAGTGGATCGTGTTCGAGTCCGACCGCTCCGGCAACTGGGAGATCTGGCGGATGCGCGCGGACGGCAGCGCGCAGGAGCAGCTCACCGAAGGCAAGGGCCAGTACGTCAGCACCCGGCCGCGGATGTAAGCCGCTATGCCCGAAGTTTCCGGGCGAGTTCGGTGGAGCCGCCCACGTCGGTGAGCCGAAAATCCCGGCCGGAGTGGCGGTAGGTCAGTTCGGTGTGTTCGAGCCCCAGCAGGGCCAGGATGCTGGCGTGGAGGTCGTGCAGGTGCACGCGGTCTTCGGCGGCGCGCAGGCCGAGTCCGTCGGTCGTGCCGATTGTCTGGCCGCCGCGCACGCCGCCGCCGGCCATCCAGACAGTGAAGCCGTAGGGGTTGTGGTCGCGCCCCTCGCTGCGGCCTTGGCCGCCGTCGGAGGTCGGCGTCCTACCGAACTCGCCTCCCCAGATCACCAGCGTCGAGTCGAGCAGGCCGCGCGACTTCAGGTCGGTCAGCAGCCCGGCCACGGCCTTGTCGGTCTCGGCGGCGCGGTCCTGGTGGTTCTGGTCGCAGCGGGTATGGCCGTCCCAGTCGATCTCGTTCTGGCCGTTGCCCGACCAGACCTGCACGAAGCGCACGCCGCGCTCCACCAGACGGCGCGCCAGCAGGCATCGCCCGCCGAAGTCGGCGCTGACCGGGTCGTCGAGGCCGTAGAGCTTCTTGGTGGCATCGGATTCGCCGGAAATGTCGGTGGCTTCCGGCGCGGAGGTCTGCATGCGGAACGCCAGCTCGTAGGACTCCAGGCGTCCGGCGAGCTCGGCGTCCTGTTGGCGCTGATCCAGATGCGCCTGGTTGAGCGTGCGCAGCGTCTCGAGCAGGTCGCGCTGTTCGCGCTCGGTGCGGCCGGGAGGCGGCGCGAGGTTGAGGATCGGCTTGGCGCCGGGGCGGAAGGAGGTTCCCTGGTAGACCGCCGGCAGGAAGCCCTGCCCATAGACCGCCGGCCCGGAGCGGACGCCGCCTTGCAACAGTACGACGAAGCCCGGCAGGTCCTGGTTTTCCGTCCCCAGGCCGTACAGAACCCACGAGCCGAGGCTCGGGCGGCCGATACGCGGCCAGCCGTTGTGGATCAGAAACTGCCCTTGGGAATGCGTAAAGCCTTCGTGGTAGTTGGAGCGGATCACGGCGAGGTCGTCGGCGTGGCGGGCGACGTGCGGAAACAGGTCCGACACCTCCAGCCCCGATTCGCCATGCCGCGCGAAGGTGCGCTTCGATGCCATCAGCGGCTGGTCCAAGAAGCGGCTGTTCTGAAAGTCCACATTGCCGAAGCTGGCCGGCGGGCGCTCGCCGTCGAGCCTTCCGAGCAGGGGCTTGGGGTCGAACGTGTCGATGTGGCTCGGCCCGCCCTGCATGAACAGGTGGATGACGCTCTTGGCCGTGGCCGGCAGCGGCGGGCGGCGCGCCTCCAGCGGGCTCTTCGCCGGCGCGGCGCGTCCGTCGCGTTGGAGCAGATCGAGCGCCGCCAGCCAGCCCAGCCCCAGGCCGGAGTGCTTGAGGAAGCGGCGGCGGTTCTCGTCAATCCACATAGAGGAACTCGCTCATGTTGAACAGCAGCAGCCCCAGTTGGGGCAGGGAATTGCGCTCCAGATAGGCCAGCGCGGTTTGGGCCTCTTCGCCGGTGGGCGGCCGCGCTAATGCCAACCGCCAGCCCGCTTCGACCTGCGCGCCGGGATCTTCTCCCGCGATCTCGCGAATGCGCGTGGCAAAGGCCTCCGCCTGCTCGGCGGTGAAGGGACTGTTCATCAGCGCCAGGGCTTGCGGGGCGACCGTGGAGGTCTCGCGGCGGGAGCAACTCGTCGCCGTGTCGGGCGCGTCGAAGATCGCCAGCATCGGCAGCGTCAATGAGCGCTTCATCTGCAGGTAGACGCTGCGGCGGCGGTGCTCCGCTGGATCAGGGTTTTCCGGCCAGAGCCGGGGCATGCGGGCGGCCAGGATCTCCTCCGAAGACAGCGGCGGGATCACTCCGACGCCGCCCATTTTCAGGTTCAACGTCCCCGCCACGGCGAGAATCGTATCGCGCAGCGCGTCGGCGTCGAGGCGGCGGCGGTTCATACGGCTCAGGTAGCGGTTGTCCGGGTCTCGCTCCAGAGCCTCGGCCCCGCCAACCCCGGCCCGTCGGTAGGCGTCCGACAGCATCATCAGCCGATGCATCGCCTTGATGCTCCAGCCGCGCTCGGCGAACTCGACCGCCAGCCAGTCCAGCAACTCGGGGTGCGTCGGCGGCTCGCCGTGCCGTCCGAAATCGCTCTCCGTGCGGACGATGCCATGGCCGAAATGGTGCTGCCAGATGCGGTTCGCCATCACCCGGCCCAGCAACGGCTGCTCGGGCGCAGTCAGCCACTCCGCCAGGGCCTTGCGGCGCTCGGGGATGAAGCGCTCGCCGGCCGGCTCGTCGATCGCCGGTCCGGGGCCGAGAGCGCCCGGAAATCCCGGTGCGACCGCATCGAGCGGCTGCGTGAATTCGCCGCGCTCCAGGATGTGGGTCGGCGGGAGGCGCTCTTCGTGGCCCAACACCTTGGCGGTCTCCATCGGCTCCGGCGCACGTAGATAGGCCTCGCCGAGCCGCCGCAGCAACTCGTCGCGCTCTTCACCCTTCGCGTCGGAGCGCTTGGTCATGCGCTTGAGGATGCGCGCCTGTTCGAGCAGCGGGAACGAGCGCGTGGCTGTCTGCACGTCGAACAGGCTGCCCAGCGGAATCTCGACCTCTGCGCTGCCGGCGAACAGAGCCGTCATGCGGTAGTAGTCGCGCTGGGTGAACGGGTCGGACTTGTGGTCATGACAGCGCGCGCAGCCGAGCGTCACGCCCAGGAAGGCCGAGCCGACCAGGTCCACCGCTTCGGCCCGCCATTCGGCGCGGTACTGGTTGCCGTAGTAGGCGTACTCGATGGGGAATGCGCCCAGCGTGAACAGGCTTGTACCGATGCGCCGCTCGAGGTTTTTTTGTTTCTCTTTCGACAGATCCGATGTCCCTTCGAGGTCGGTGTCCGGCGGCCAGATCTCGTCGGCGGCGATCTGCTCCTGCACGAAGGTCGTGTAGGGCTTGTCCTGGTTGAACGAGTCGATGACGTAGTCGCGGTAGCGCCAGGCGGCGGTGTAGAAGTGGTCCGTCTCAAAGCCCGAGGTGTCGGCGTAGCGCACCAGATCGAGCCAGTAGCGGCCCCAGCGTTCGCCGTAGCGCTCGGACGCGAGCAACCGGTCGATCAGCTTCGCGTAGGCGTCGGGGGCGTCATCGTTGACGAACTCCTCGACTTGCTCGGGCGTCGGCGGCAGGCCGTGCAGGTCAAAATAGGCGCGCCGGGCGAGGGTGCGGCGGTCGGCCGGGGGCGCCGGCTCCAGGCCCTGCTCTTCGAGCTTGGCGAGGAGAAAGGCGTCGATTGGGTTGTTTGCCGCGCCGGCTGTGGCGGGGATGGGCGGCCGGACCGGCTTGCGGAACGACCACCAGGAGGGAGTTTCGGCTTGTGGCGCGGCGTCGTCCCAGGGCGCGCCGGCGTCGATCCATTCGCGCAGCACCGCCAGATCCGGTTCGCTCAGCGCCGACTTCCCGGGCGGCATCTGGAGATCGCCGTCGCGCAGGGCTGCCTGGTAGAGCAGGCTCGCGGCGGCGTCGCCGGGCTCGATGGCGGGGCCGCGCTTGCCGCCCGCGAGCATCGCCGGCCGCGTGCGCAGGTCCAGGCCGGACATCGCGGTCTCGCCGTGGCAGGCGATGCAGTTGGCGCTGAGGACCTGTTTGGCGGAATGCGAGAGCGGGTTGGGCGCGGCGGAAAGAAACACCGGCAGAGCCCACAACAACAGGCCAGCCGTCCGCCGCGGAATCCAACACTCCCTCACGCCATCAGGATTATAGCCCTGAAACGTCCGCCCGCGGCGGCGAGCGGCGCTGGAAATAGGCTTTGCGCCCCGGCTAAAACCACTTGGCCTTGTCCACAACGTTGCGCAGCGGCTGGCCGCCGACGAAGCGGCGGACGTTGTCGAGCAGCACGTTGAGGTGGCGTTCGGCGATGCGCGGCGAGAAGCCGGCGACGTGGGGCGTGAGAATGACGTTGTCCATCCGCCACAGCGGGTGCTCGGAGGGCAGCGGCTCGGTCTCGTAGACATCGAGGGCGGCGCCGGCGATCTTCTTCTGCTCGAGCGCCTGGACCAGATCGTCGAGCGGCAGGATGGCGCCGCGGCCGATGTTGATGAGCACGGCGTCGGGCTTCATCTTGCTGATCTTGTCGAGCTTGAAGAGGCCTTCGGTCTCCGGCGTATGCGGCGCCGCGATGACGAAAAAGTCGCTGACGGCGAGCAATTCGTCGAGCTTTTCCGGCGGCCAGATCGCTTCCACGCCTTCGGGGGCTTCGGATTTGAGCGGGTCCATGCCGAGGACGCGCATACCGAAGTCGGAGCCGCGGCGGCCGATCTCCTCGCCGATGTGTCCAAAACCGAAAACGCCGAGCGTGAGGTCGGCCAGGCAGCGGTGGGCCTGGTCAATCGAGCCCACCTGACCGGGCCCGGTTGCGAAGCTGGGGCGGCCGGATTCGCCGCCGACGGGGTCCCAGCGCGCCTCGTGCTGCCGCCGGATGTAGGTGAGCAGGTGGCGGCTGAAGCAGAGGATGTAGCCAAAAACCTGATCGGTGATGACGTCGGAGTAGAGCCCGCGCATGTTGCTGAGCCGGCAGGGGTGCTCGACCAGGGCGGGGAAGACGTAGTGCTCCAGGCTGGCCGTGGGCGACTGAATCCAGCGCAGCTGGGTGGCCGCGCCCAGCAGCCGGGGCGTGATCTTGCCGAAAAAGGCGTCGGCATCGGCGATGTGCCCGGCGGCCACGTCCTCTTCGGCGCAGTTGACCACCTGCATGGGGCCGGCGGCCTCTTCGATCTTGGCGAGACGCGCGGCGTCGACGTCGGGATAGATGACGAGTTTCATGGCGGAAGCCGCGATGGTAGCAAAGCCGCTACATGTCGCGGCGCATGAGGCTGAAGGTCTGCCCCGTCGGGCCGCGATCCGGCTGCGTGGCCAGGAACAGCGCCAACGGAACCACGTCTTCGGGCGTCTTGATCCACTCCACCGGGTTGGTGAACGGGGTCGCGCCTCCGCTGGCCTTGGCTCGCTCTTCGACGCCGGCGGTGAGGGCCGTCCGCACGGGGCCGGGAATCAGCTCGTTGATCGTGATGAGGCTATCGCCCAGCTCCTGCGCGGCCACGCGCGTCAGCAGCGAGAGCCCGGCTTTGGCTGCGGCGTATGACGACGCCCCGGGCGCGCCGCGGCGTCCCATGCCCGAGCCGACGGTAATGATCTTCCCGGCGCCGCGCCGGCGCAAGTGCGGCAGGCAGGTCTTGAGGGTGAGGTAGGCGCCGATCAAGTTGAGCTCGACCACGGCGATCCAGTCGTCGACCTCGCCTTGCTCGATGGGTTTGCGGTCCGTGTTGCCGCCGGCGTTGATGACGACGATATCGACGCCGCCAAAAGCCTCGGCGGCGCGCTCGAACAGGCGCTCGTTGTCGGCGCGGTCGGTGACGTCGGCGGGGACGGCGAGGGCTCGGCCGCCGGCGGCTTCGATGGCGGCGACGGTCTCGGCGAGCTGCGCTTCGCTGCGGGCGGCGCAGACGACGGCGGAACCGGCGGCGGCGTAGGCTAGGGCGATGGCGCGACCGATGCCGCGTCCGGCTCCGGTGATGACGCTGACTTTTCCTGCGAGCGGATGGTCTGGCATGTTCGAGGGACAAGATAGCGCGATCGGGCGTCTACTACTCGACCGGGCTCCACTCGATGGTGGCCCGGGCGCGGATGATCTCGGCCGGTTGATCGGCTACCCAGTGCACGAAGACCAAGCCGCGCCGGTCGGACTCGAGCAACTCCCCGGCGACATCGATGCGGGAGGCTTCAGAGCTGGCGACGCCGTCCGGTCTGTGCTGAACGAGGTACTGTTCCGCCCCGTAGCTCCACTGGGCCAGCCATGCGCCGCTCTCCAACTCAACCGCGCCGACGGTCCGGCCGGGCAGATCGGTCGGCGGTGACAGCCTCACGGTGCGGCCCCCACGTGTCAGTGCCGCCGAGTCTGCGTCGAGAACGAGGCCCGAGCCCTCCGCGGGGTCGGAGACGATACGGCCTTGCTCTGCGGCAGGCTGGAAGTCTCGCAGCAACTCACACGACGGCAACTCGTATACGGTTGCCGATTGCCAGCGGTCGCCCTGGTGAAAGCAGCGGCCGTCACGGCTGAAATAGCTGCCGGAAGGGCGTGTCTGCGGTGTCGTCGTCGGCGGCGGGGGAGTTTGGCGCGCGCGGGTCGGTGTGATCCGCTGGGCCGGGATCGCGAACGCTCCGGAGTCAAAATGGAGGGGCGGCGGACCTGGCGGCGGATTTCCTTGGATGAGGGAGACGGGTTCGGTCTGCAGGACGTTGAGAATGGTGCGCGACGTCAACTCGGGGGCTTCGGCCGACATATCCAGGTCGGCTTTTAGCCACAGAACAGCCGGGGCGTCGGGTGCGCCTAAGACTTGCAGCGGGCGGTTGAAAACCCTCTGCACCGCCTGCCAGCGGTAGGGCTCGGCCAGAAACATGAAGCGGCCCGCGGGACCGTCGGCTACGACCGCCGGCCAGCCGTCGTGCCCGAACCGCAGTGCACGGATCGACCCGTCCGAAAAGCGCAGGCGTGTGAAGCCGGAGCCCGGCTCGCAGTCGCTCTCTGGATCGTCATACGTCGGACAGCCGATCTCCCCGCCCAAAATGCCGGTCAACTCCACGGGCGGAACTTGCTCCCAGCCCTCCAGCGGGTCTTCCCACGGGGTCGCCGGCTCGGACCAGTCCGCCCAGTCGTAGTCGAAGTACGGTTGCTGAGCCGCTTCGAGATACGGCGCCGACTGCTCGGCGGGCAGGGGCTGCCAACGGGCGTCTCGGGCCTCATAAACGCCATTGAGCCAGCGCTTCTCTCGCATCTCAGCTGCGTATTCGCAGTCGCTGGTCACCAACTCGGCGCGACCGTCACGGTTGAGATCCAGCAGCGTTACCGGCGTCTCCCGCAGCATGCCCTGCGACGGCTTCGACCAAGGAATCGGTCGCCCCGCTTCATCGAAGAGAAAGCTCGTCAGGACCCCGCCCTCCACACAGCGGCCGTTGCTTGCGTAGGCCGTCGCGAACAGCAGGTCGTCGCGGCCATTCTTGTCGAAGTCGGCCCGGTAGACCAGGTGGGGGCCGGAGCTGTGCGGAATCCAGGCTTGCCAGGGGCGGCCCTGGTCATCGACGCCCTCTACACGAAACACGTCCCGGCTCTCGAAGATGAGCCGGGCCAAGCCCAGCTCCACCGGAGCGGTCGAGCCTGCGCTGTCCATATCCCAGTAGAGATCGCGCAGTTCGGCGATCTCGGTCATGGGAAACGGCGTCTGAGAGTGCACACAGCCCGCCAGCAAGAACAAGCAGCCAACAACACGCAATAACATGGGAGCCCCTTCGAGATGGTACATCGGAGCGCAACAGAACCGCGCCCATGAGGGCGCCGGCCCGCAGGCTCACGCCTGCGGTTCTGTTCATAGCAGAAATGCCATAATTGTCAGCGGGCCGACAAAGTGAAAGCCCAAGACCTCCATCGCAAGTGGCTGGCTGAGCCTGAGTACCGCCGCGAATACGAAGCGCTGGCGCCCGAGTTCGAGTTGGCCAAGGCGATGATCCAGGCCCGTCTGGACGCCGGCCTTACGCAGCAGCAACTCGCCGAACGCATGCAAACCACCCAATCCGTGATCGCGCGCCTCGAGAGCGGGCGCGTCAAACCCTCGGCGCGGACGCTCGAGCGTTTGGCCGTCGCCACCGATACCCGGCTGCGGATCGAGTTCGAGCCGATCGCGCCGCGCTAAACAAGTCCGCATACTTGTGTGCACGCTTCCCCGCATCGGTGCGTCATCCTAATAAGACGCACTCATGGCAGCGCCTGACCAGATCCTCGTTTTGCCGGAGCAAGAGGCCGAGCACGCCCGCGAACTCGCTGCGCGGTACCGCTACGAGTTCATCGAGCTCAACCGCGCCCACATGGACGCGAACCTGTTCCGTTCGATCCCCGTGGAGCTGATGTTTCGGCGCAATTTCGTGCCGCTGGCCGAGCGCGACGGCGCGCTCGAGATTGCCATCGCCGACCCCTCCGAGCTGCCCGCCCTCGATGAGATCTCGGCGATGCTGGGCAAAAAGCTCCGCATCAAGGTCGCGACCCTCTCCCAGATCACGGACCTTCTGAAAAAGACCGAGCAGTCCCAGCGCGTGCTCGAAGAGGTCACCGAAGGGTTCGTGCTCGACGTCGTGCGCGACGACGACTCCGACGAGACGCTCTCGATCGAGAAGCTCACCGGCGGCGACGACATCTCGCCGGTCATCAAGCTCGTCGACACCACCATCTTCAACGCCCTCGAACGGCGCGCCTCGGACATCCACATCGAGACGCGCAACGCCGAAGTGGCCATCAAGTACCGCATTGACGGCGTGCTGCACTACGCCATGCCGCCGATCTCGAAGGACTGGCACGAGACGATTCTGTCGCGCATCAAGGTGATGTCCGAACTCGACATCGCCGAGCGCCGCGTGCCCCAGGACGGCCGTTTCCGGGTGCGCTACAAGGGCCGCCAGATCGACTTCCGCGTCTCGATCATGCCGACCGTGCACGGCGAAGACGCTGTGCTGCGCGTGCTCGACAAGGAGTCGATGAGCGAGAAGTTCAAGAAGCTTTCGCTCGAGGTCTGCGGCTTTTCAAAGGCCGATGAGAAGCGTTTTTCCCGCTACATCCGTGAGCCTTACGGCATGGTGCTGGTGACCGGGCCGACCGGTTCGGGCAAGACGACCACACTGTATTCGGCGCTGTCGGAGATCAAGACCGACGAAGACAAGATCATCACCATCGAGGATCCGGTGGAGTACCAGCTCCACGGCATCACGCAGATCCCGGTGAATGAAAAGAAGGGGCTGACGTTCGCGCGCGGGCTGCGCTCGATCCTGCGTCACGATCCCGACAAGATCATGGTCGGCGAGATCCGCGACCCCGACACGGCGCAGATCGCCATCCAGTCGGCGCTCACCGGCCACCTGGTGTTCACCACCGTCCACGCGAACAACGTGGTCGACGTGTTGGGGCGGTTTTTGAACATGGGCGTGGAGGCGTACAACTTCGTCTCGGCGTTGAACTGCATTCTGGCCCAGCGGTTGGTGCGCGTGATCTGTCCGCACTGCGTCCGGCAGGTGCGCTGCGAAAACGAACTGCTCGAGGAGTCGCACCTCGACCCGAAGCGCTGGGCCGATTTCCTGTTTTCCGAGGGCGAGGGCTGCATCGAGTGCTCGGGCACGGGTTTTCGAGGCCGCACGGCGATCCACGAACTGCTCGATATGAGCGACCGCATTCGCGAGCTGATCCTCGAGCGCAGGCCGTCGTCGGAGATCATGCGCGCCGCCCGCGAGGAAGGCATGACGACGCTGCGCGAGTCGGCTCTCGAGCGCGTCCGCGACGGGATCACGACGCTGCGGGAGGTGAATAAGGTGACGTTCATTGAGTAGGTGAGCGGTGAACAGTGAGCAGTGAACAGTGAGCAGTGAACAGTGAGCAGTGAACAGTGAGCAGTGAACAGTGAGCAGTGAACAGTGAGCAGTGAGCAGTGAACAGTGTTGATTGAGTCGTTTCGAGACTCGTTGGCCTGGCAGAAGGCGCACGAGCTCACACTGGCGGTTTATCGGGAGTCGTCGAACTTTCCGAAGGCCGAAATGTTTGGATTGACGAACCAGCTAAGAAGGGCTTCTGCATCGGTTGGAGCCAACTTGGCTGAGGGATACGGACGGCATTCCAGAAATGAGTTGAGAAGATTTTCGATGATCGCTAATGGTTCACTCCAAGAAGCACGCAATTTCCTGTTGTTGGCCAATGATCTTGGCTATCTGGCGCCCGAGCCGTTTGGCGAGTTGATGACCCTGGCCGAGCACGCCGGAAAACTGATCGGAGGCATCGAGCGTTCGGTCCGCTGAGCAACAAACCACTGCTCACCGCTCACCGTTCACTGCTCACCCAGGAGCCCATGGCGACTCTCTCCCTCATCTCCGACCCCCCGCCGCTCGTCGTCTTCGAGTTCGACGAGAGCGGCGTCACGGCTGTGCGGCGCGATGCGCGCACGCTCGACGTGGCGGCCAAGGCCGAGCGCTCGCTCGACCCCGGCGTGCTCGACGTCTCCGTCGCGCATCCCAATATTCGCGACATTGAAGCCGTGGAGCGCGCCGTCGAAGAGATCCTCATTGAGCTGGGGCCGCTGCCTCGTCCTGAAGCCGCCGTCATCCTGCCCGACGGGGCCTCGCGGCTGACTCTCCTGGACTTCGACGAGTTGCCCGGGTCGGCCGAAGAGCGCCAAAAGCTCATCCGCTTTCGGCTGCTCAAGTCCGTGCCGTTTGACATTGACAGCGCGCGCATTGCCTACCACATCGACAAGGCCGGCGCCTCCAAGCGGGTGTTCGTACAAGCGCTCAGCGAGGAGACCGTCGGGCAATACGAGCGGGTGCTCGAGCGTTTTGACCTGTGGCCCGGCTATGTGGGCGGATCGACGGTGACGACGCTCAATCTGCTCGACCCCTCGGGCATGACGTTGCTGGCCAAGCTCTCGGACCGCACGCTCACCATGGCCGCGGTCGATGGCGGCAAGTTGCGCATGATCCGCACCGTGGAGACAGCGCTGAATTCCTCTGAAGATGAGTACCGCGCGCTGCAGGATCTGACCTCCGACCTCTACCCGACACTCGTGTTTATCGCCGACACCCTGGGCGCTCCGGCGCACCACATCACCATGGCCGGATTCGGAGACCTGCTGGAGCCGGCGCTGCGCGAACTGCCTCGCGAGCTGGGCTGCGAGATGGAGCCCCTGCGGTCGCCCTTCGGGCCCATCGGCCCCCGCGAAGCCGGCATCTGGGGCTATTTGAGCCAGGGAGGCCGCTCGTGACGCGCATGGAAATGAATCTGGCCACGCACCCGTTCGGGCGCTCGCGGCTGTTCTGGCTGGCGTCGGGCGTGGCGGCGCTGGCGCTGGCGGCTGGGGCCGTCGGACTGGGCATGGCCTTCTTCGGCAGCCGCGCCGTGCCGGACGAGATGATCGCCACGCAGCAGCGGCTGCAGGCGCAGATCCAGCAACTGGCGACCGAAGAGGCGCAACTCCGCGCCGAGTTGGGCGACCCGGCTACGGTCGACGTCTACGACCGCTCGCACTTTCTCAACCAGTTGCTCACGCGCAAGGGCATCTCGTGGACGCGGACCTTTGCCGATATCGAAGAGGTCCTGCCGCCGCGCGTGCTGATGATGCAGATTCGGCCTGAGGTCACTTACGACAACGACGTGCAGCTGGAGATGCAGGTGGGCGCGGAGACCTGGGACGACTTCATCGAGTTCGTGACCACTCTGGAGGGTTCGGACCGCTTCGGCCCCCCGAACGTCCGCGGCTACAGCCCTCCCAACGAGAACGAGCCCTATTTTCGATTTCAATTGACGGTGAGCTATGCCCAGCAACTCTAACGGCAGGGTCAAAGTTGGCGGCGGCTGGCTGCGCAAGGTTCCGCGGCGGCGCGTGGCGGCCGTGTTGGGAGCGCTGGCGCTGGCCGAGCTGCTGTTCTGGTTCTTTGCCGTCCGCCCGCTCGCCAACCGCGAAAGCGAGCAGGCAGCGCTGCTGGCCACCCTGGCGCAACAGGTGCAGCAGCGGCAGGAGACGGTGGAGAGGCTGCGCGCGGCGTCCGAGCGCGTCGCCGGCGCCCGCGACAACGGCGATGCGCTGCTGGAGCAACTGACGTTTGACCGCCGCACCACCTTTTCCGAACTGCTCACCGAACTCGGACGCGCCGCCAAGGAAGCCGGCGTAGAGGTGCGCGAAACGAACTACAACAGCGACACCATCGACGGCAATGAGAAGTACGGCATGGTGTCGATCAGCGCCAACTTCCGCGGCCAGTACGAGAACCTGGTGAAGTTTTTGAATCTGCTCGACCGCTCGGACGAATTCTTGATCATCGAGCGACTCGGCGCGGCTCCGCGCGAAGAGGGCGGGCTCCAGATTACGATGCGCGTGGACGCATTCATACGCGACCTATGAAGATCGGCGCCGACGACAAGAAGAAGACAGCCCTCGCGCTGGGCCTGACCGCGGTGGCGATCGGGACCGTCTATTTCCAGTTTTTCAGCGGCAGCCCGGCCGGCGGCGGAGCGCCGGCGCCGGTGCGCGCCACGGCTCCGCAGTCGGCTATTCCGGCGCAAGCGCGGCCGTCGCGTACGGTCGGCGCTCTGGCGCCGAGCGGGTCTGCGGGAACCTCCACCGGAGGCCGTAGGCGCGTGGTGCGTCGGCAGCAGGGCGCGTTCGAGCCGATCTGGCGACGCTCGCATGAGGATGAGGCCTTCGACGCGTTGGCGGAAGACCCGTCGCTCGCAACCGAGCGCCTGGCGGCTGTGCGCGGCACGGAGTTCAACGGCGTGGAGCGCAACATCTTTCGATTTGGCGAACGCAAGAAGGTCGTTGCGCCGCCTCCCGCCGCCACGGTCAGCGAGGCGCAGCGTCGGCAGCAGGAGTTCGCCGCGCAAGCCCAGAAGTCTGCCGCTGCAGCCCCAGCCGCCGCCCAGCCGACCCGTGCGCCGCGGCTGACGTGGAAATACTACGGCTATGCCAGCCCGTCGGGCGACGGCCAGCGGCGGGCGTTCCTGCTCGACGGAGAGGATGTGTTGATCGGCTCCGAGGGCGACGTTTTCAAGAATCGCTATAAAGTAGTACGCGTCGGGCTCACCAGCGTCGTCATAGAAGATATGCAGTTTAATGAGGAGCAGTCGCTGGCGATTACAGCGCCGAAGGGATGAGAGTTTCGCAACGAGATCGAGGCGGCCGCGAGGGCTACGCGCTGATCATGATCCTGTTCGCGGCGGCGGTGGTGTCGATCATGCTCGCCAAGACTCTGCCGCGCGATGCGATGAGCGCGCAGCGCATCCGCGAGGAGCGCTTGATCAACCACGGCGAAGAGTACGCCCGCGCCATCAAACTCTACTTCCGCGAGCACAAGAAATACCCGGAAGACATCGACGATCTCGAAAAGACCGACGGCGTGCGCTACTTGCGGCGGCGCTACAAGGACCCCATTACCGGCGAAGACGAATGGCGCCTAATCCATATGGGGACCGACGGCCGCTTCAAGGACTCGCTGCTGCACGACCTGGAAGACGAAGAAGACCAGTCAGCGATGGGCGGCATGGGGGGGATGGGCTCAGGCGCCAACAGCAACCGTGTGCAGACGCGCTGGGCCGACGGCCAGAATCCGTTCCAGCAGGCCGGCGTGGTCACCGGCTTCGACGGAGCCGCGCGTGCGCGACAGGAGCGTGAGTCCGCCGCGCCGGACAATCCGCTGGACCGCAGCAACCAGGGTCCCTACGGCGGACCGTTCCCCGGCCAGGAAGGCGCCGACGGCCAACAGCAACAGGGCGATCAGCCGCAGTTGGGCCCGGACGGGCAGCCTTTGCCGCCGGACTACAGCCGGGTGCGGCCGGGCGATGTCCCCTTTGACGCCGGACAGGTCTCGGCCGAGCAGTTGGCCAATCAGCAGGCGATGCAGGCGGCGGCTCAGGCGCAGGCGGGTCGAGGGCGCGGCGCGTTCGGCATGCGCCGGGACGCCCGTCAAAGCCCGTTCGGCGGCTTCGGCGGCAACGCCGCCAATCAGCAGGCGCAGGCGCAGAACCCCGCGGCCGGCGGCTTCAACGCTCAGGGCGGCGTCGCTCCGCAGGCGGCCGATGTGATCCAGCGCCTGCTCACCACGCCCCGGCCGGGCGGGCTGGCCGGCCTGCGCGGCGGCCAGAACCCCATGCAGCAAGGCCAGCAGGGGATGAACCAGTTCCAGGAAGGGATTGCGGGTGTGGCGTCGAAGTCCCAGGCCAGCGGCGTGAAGGTTTATCAGGGCGAAGAGAATTTCAACCTGTGGGAGTTCGTCTACGACTACCGCAAAGACCAGGCTATGGCCGGCGCAATGGGCGGCGCGGCCGGCGGTATGGGCGACGGCGCCATCGCGCCCGGGCAACCCGGCTTGAACCCGGGCGGTATGCTGGGCGGCGCCCCGGGCGGCGGAGCGATGCCGGGAGCCTTCGGCGGCGCCGCGCCCGGCATGCAGCCCGGCATGCAACCGGGGACGCAGCCTGGCATGCCGCAACCTACGGACGACCCGCGGCAGAGCGGCTTCGGCAACCCGACATCGCCGTCGCCGTACACGCCGCCCACGAGCGCGCCCTCCGACCCAAGCGACCGTCCGCAGCGCGGCACCGGCGGATCCACTGGGCCGAGCGTCGTGCCCTCGCTGCCTGGGCAGCAGATCGTCGACCCCACCGCACCGAATCCGAATCAGGACGACGCCATCCAGCAGATGTTGCAGCAGCAGATGTTGATGCAGCAGCAACAACAGCAGCAGCAAAACCGCCGGCGCTAGCGGCGGGTTATAGGCGAACGCGGTCTTCCTAGTCCAAGAACGCCGCCACGTCCCCGGCCGCCTTCGCCAGGTTCGCCCGGGCCAGGTAGAAATCGTACAGCGTCTGGATCTCGAGCTCGTCGACCTGCGCTTGGTCCTGCTGGGCCGCCACGACGTCGATGTTGCTCGTCAGGCCCGCTTCAAACCGCAACTGCGCCAGCTCCACGCTCTCGTCCGCCGCCGCTCCGGCCCGCTGCGCGGCCCGCGCGGAGGCTTCGGCGGCTTCGAGTTGGAGACGCGCGGCGCGTACGTCGAGCCGTATCTGGCTCTCGATGTCGCGCCTTTCCTGCTCGACCTGCTCCAGCCGTGATTGAGCCTGCTGCACCTCCGCGCGGATGCGGCCTCCCTGGAAGACCGGTACGTTGAGCACGCCGCGCACGTTGTAGGTCGACAGACTGGTTCCAACCCGCTGACCGTTGACGCCATAGTCGGCCGCGAAGCCCACCGTCGGCAGCCGCTCGGCCTTCGCTCCGCCCACCTCCAGCCGGGCCGCTTCCAGCCGGGAGGCGACGGCCAGCATTTCGGGCCGCCGGGCTAGCGCCTCTCGCTCGATGGCCGCCAGCTCTTCGAGAGCCGTTTCCGACAGGGCCAGCTCTTCGGTCAGCTCGATCTCTTCGTCGAGCGGAAGGCCGATGGTGTCCAGCAGCAGCAGCTTGGTGGTGGCCACATCGCGCTTCTGTTGGGCCAGCGCGGCGTTCTCGTTTTCGAGCCGGCTCTGGGCGCGCACCATGTCCAGCCGATTGCCGGTTCCGACTTCCAGGAAATCCTTCGCCTGGCGCAGCAGCGCCTCGGCGTTGTCGATGCGGGCTTGGGTGGCGTCCGCCCGAGCCTGCGCCTGGAGGGTGCGCAGGTAGAGGTCGACCACGCCCAGCAGCGTCGCCTCGCGCAGCGATTCGGCGTCGAATTCGGACTGCTGGATCCGCTTGCGGGCGGCGCTCATCTGCTTGACCAGGCTGTAGTCGAAAACCGTCTGTTGCAGTGACGGCCGGGCGTCAAAAACCTGGAACGGCCCGATGCGCGGCGGGATGCCGGGGAAGCTCAGGCCGATGCCGCGCAGGTTGCTCGTCTGCAGGCTGTTGGAGACCTGGGCGTTGAGCTGCGGCAGATAGCCCGAGCGCACCACGCCGTACTGGCCCCGGCTTTCCAGCGTGCGCAATTTGGCGATCTGGATCTGCGGGCTCAGGCGGACGGCGGATTCCACGGCCTCCCGCAGGCTCAGCGGCCGGGGTTGGGCCGTCAGCGAGGCCGAGGCGGCCAGGGCTGCGACAACGAGTCCAAGAAATCTCAGCATGGCGAAAATCTCTCCTCAGGCAGTCGCCGGCTCTTGCACGGATGCGGCCGCACGCGCGGCCCGGCGGTTCACCAGTAACAGCGCGGACGGGACGAAGATGAGCGCCAGCAAAGTGGCGCCGACGACCCCCGCGCCCAGCGTGATCGCCAGCGGCGGCCAGAACTCTCCGCCGTTGACTAGCAGCGGCGTGAAGCCGAACATCGTGGTGGCGGTGGTGGTGACCACGTGCCGCGTGGAGCGCGCCACCACATCGACCGCCGCCTCGCCGTCGCCCCGCATCACGGCGGGGTCCTCGCGCAGCGCCGCCAGCACGACGATCGAGTCGTTGACCGCCACGCCGATCAATCCCATCGAACCCACGATCGCCACAAAGCCAAACGGATACTGAAAGACCCACAACATCACGAAGGCGAATCCCATCGACAGCACGGCCACGCCGCCGATCACTCCGGCCATGCGGAACGAGTTGAACGACAGCACCAGTGTGGCGGCCATCAGGATCACCAGCAGGCTGATGTTGGCCATCAGGTCGCCGACGGCGTCGTCGCGCTGCTCCGCCTCGCCGCCGAACGTGTAGGAATACCCCGGCGGGAAGCGGATGCCCGCACGCTCCATCCGCTGCTGGAACTGCTCGAGCACGACCGAAGGCAGCAGTCCGGACTGGATATAGCCGCGGATGCTGTTCACGCGGCGGCCGTCCTTGTGGGTAATGCTGGCCAGCTCCGGCCGCAATTCGACCGTGGCCACCGAGCCGAGCGGCACCGGATTCGAGCCCGCCATCAGGTCGAGCGACGCCGCCTCGGCCAGACTGCCGCGGCCGGCGTTGGTCAGGCGGACGCGGACCGGCAACTCCTCAGTGGACTCGAGCAGCGAGCCGCCGACGCGGCCGTCCAGTGCGCCGTGCAACTGCTGCGCCGCCGTCAGGTTATCGAGCCCGGCCAGCCGTAGCTCCTCGTCGTCCATCTTCAAGTGAAGCTTGGGGACTCCGTCATCTAATGTTGTCATCACATGGGTTACGCCATCCGTGTTGGCTAGCTGGGTGCGGATTTCACGGCCGAGCGCGTAAAGCGTCTCCAGGTCGGGGCCGGTGAGGTGCAGCTCGATCGGAGCTCGGAAGGGCGGGCCTTGTTCGAGCTGCATCACGATCATCTGGGCGCCCGGAAATGCGCGGTCGAGCTCCTGTTGAATCTGGCGGATCAGCGAGAAGTAGCCTTCGGTCCCATGCAGGGTCACCAGCGCCTGCGCGTAAAAGGGCGAGCCTTCGTCGCCGGACAGCATGTTGTAGTAGAACTTCGGCGCGTTGCCGCCGACCACCCAGTGCACTTCCTGGATCTGCTCATGCTCGATGAGCAACTCCCTAGCGCGCACCGCATACGACAGCGTCTCTGCAAGTGAAGCTTGCTGTGGCAGGCGGAGCTGGATCTGGAACTGGTTGCGGTCCGCCGGAGGAAAGAACTGCTCCTGCAGAGTCGGTTGTAGCAGGAAGCCCGCCAGCGGTGCGGCGACGATCAACAGGATGGCGAGTCCCGGCCGCGCATAGGCCCGGCGCAGGATCGAGCGGTAGCGCTGTCCCAACTCGTCGTCGGAAAAACCGTCGCGCCACGTTGCTCGGGGGGCTTCGCCCGTGCGGGGGATGGCGAAGAAGCCGGTCAGCGCCGGAATGATCGTGAGGGCGCCGAACAGAGAGCAGAGCAGCGCGATGATCACGCTGACGGCGATCGGGCCCACAAATTCGCCCCCGCCTCCCGGCAGCATTGCGATGGGCAGGAAGGCGAAGACGCTGGTGAGCGTAGAGCCCAGCAATGGGATCGCCAGATGCCGTACGCTGTCGCCGACCGCGCTGACGCGGCTTTCGCCTTCGTCGAGCCGCTGGCGGACTTCGTCGACCATCACGATGGCGTTGTCAATCAGCAACCCCATCGCGACGATCAACCCCGTCACCGACATCTGATGGATCGGCAGGTCCACCAGCCGCATGCCGGTCAGCGCCATCAACGCCGAAATCGGCAAAGCGGCGCCCACCAGCAGCGCGGAGCGCCAGCCCATGGTGAACCAGACAACCGCCATCACCAGCGTGACGGCCATGATTAGGTTGGCGGCCAGCCCATCCATGCGGTCCTCGACGTAGACGCTCTGGTCGAACAGTACGCCGAGCTGGATTCCACTTGGAGTCAGCGGCTTGAACTCATTGATTTGATTACGGATGACAGCGGACCATTGGTCGATGCGCTGTCCCGTTTCCATGCGCGCGGCCACCAGCACGGCGGGCTTTCCGTTGGCGATGGCGAGCTGCGCCGGCGGGTCCGCCAGCGTTTTCTGGACGCGGCCCAGGTCGGAGACGCGCAGGACACGCCCATCGCGACCCGTCAGCACGGGGACGTTGCGGATGCGGTCCAGCGAATCGAACTCGCCCTCGATTTCCAGCAGCAGGTCGTTCGCCGCTCCCCGCAGCAATCCCGCCGGCGCCTTCGAGTCGCTCTGCGCGATACGGCGGGAGACTTCGGCGGCCGTCAGGCCCAGATCGACCAGCCGCGTGGGCGAGACTTCCACCAGGATCTCTTCCTGGGGCGCGCCATAGACCTTGGTTTGCTTGGTGCCTGGGACAGCCCTTAGCCGGTCGGCGAGCGTTTCCGCCAGCCGCCCCATCGTCGGGTAGCCGACGCCGGACTCGTAGATGTCGTGCGGCCGCTCCAGCGAGGCGAGCGGTTCCTCCCAGGTGAAGGCGGCGATGACGGTATAGGCGTCGACCTCGGTGTCTTTCTCGTTGAACTCCGGCGTCAGCGCCCCCGGGGGCAGCTCGGCTTGCACTTCGCCGACCTTGTCGCGGATGCGCGACCAGATCTCATCGACATCATCCTCGCCGACGTTCTCAAGAAGCTCGATGTGAATGACCGAGGCGCCGCCGCGCGAGGTGGAATCGAGCTTGTAGATCTCCTGGACTTCTTCGAGGCGCCGTTCGAGCTTCTCGGTGACCAGGGCTTCCACCTGTTCGGCGCTGGCGCCGGGATAGGCGGTCTGGACGATCGAGTTCCGCTTGGTCAGCCGCGGGTCCTCGGTGCGCGGCAGCACCGCGAACGAAGAGACGCCGCCGGCCACAATCAGAGCCAGAACCAATTGCAATAGCCGTGGGTTACGGTAGAACAGATCATGCATTGGTTTAGCGCTCCACCCGAACTCGCTGACCCACGGTGACGCGGTTGACGCCGCTGCGCACCACCAGATCGCCCGGCCGCAGAGCGCCGCGCACCAGCGCTCGGTCGCCTTCGGTGGAAAGGATCTCCAGCTGACGCTGCTCGAGCGTGTGACCGTCGGGCTCATCGGAAGGGACGACCGCGTAGCAGGCCCACAGCCCGCGCATGCCGCGGCTGAGCGCCTCGAGCGGCAGCCAGTAGCCGGAGGTCTGCTCGGTGCGCTTGACGGCCAGACGGGCGATCTGGCCGTCGAAGATGGCATGGGGTTGCTGGGTTGCGAGTTCGAACACGACCGTTGCGGTGCGCGTTTCGGCGTCGAGCTGCGGCAGCACGCGCGTGGCTTTCGCCGGGTAGTCGACGCCGGCGATCTCCACCGAGCGCTTGTCTCCCACCACAATCTGTCGCGCGGCGTCCGCCGGCAGCCCGATGCGGACCTCCGGCCTGGCCTCTTCGAGTAGGGTCAGCACGGTCTGGCCGGGGTTCGCAAAAGCCCCTTCGTCGAGAGCCCGCTGGTTGATCCGCCCGGCGAAAGGCGCCCGCAGCACGCTCTTGTCCAGATCGAGCGCCACGGAGTCGATCTGCGAATCCAAGCCGGCGACCACGCTCTGCTGGGCGCGCACCTGCTCCTCGCGCGTGCCGGTTTCGAGCTCATCGAGGCGCGCGCGGGCGGAGTCGAGCGAGGCCTGCAAGCTGCGCGCCTGAAAGTCGAGCCGGTCGAACTCCTCGCGCGAAATCGCTTGCCGGGCGAGCAGTTCCTGACGACGCCGGGTCTGGACCTGGGCAAGCTCGAGCTGCTGCTCGATGTCGCGGACTTGGGCCTGTGCGGCTGCGATGCTCTCTCGGCGGGGGCCCGCGTTCAACTCGTCCAGGAGGGCCTGGGCCTGGGCGCGGGCGGCTTCCAGTTGGCTCTTTCTGATCTCGAGGTCGCGGGTGTCGAGCTTGGCCAGCGCCTGGCCCTGGCCGACGCGGTCGCCCTCGTCGACCATGACCGCGAGCACGCGCGCCGCTCTCTCAAACGCCAGCGGACTCGAGCGCCGAGCCTCGACGCGTCCGGTGAAGAAGCGTTCGGTGGAGATCGAGTCGACGGCTTCCACCGCGACGACATCGACCGGCGTGACCACTGTCGAACTCTGTGTAGTGAGATCTTCTGGGCCCGTCCAGCGTTTGGCGATGAGCGCAGCCGTGGCGACGGCAACCGTGAGCAGCAGCAGAAGAAGAAAGCGGCGCGGCCCGCGGGGCGGGGCGGCTGAACGGGGTTGGGGGTCCAGGTTCATCGGTTCTCCAGCCTCTCGACGTTTACGCGGACGGGCCTTCGACGACTTTGTCGGCGGCAAGGATGCTGCCTGGGCCTCCGAGCAAGCCCGCCACCAGCGTGCGCAGCATGTTTTCGATCATCTGCTCGCGGTCCGCCCAAGGGAAGTGGTCATGAGCGATCAGCAGCGAAGTCAGCCCGTGGATGGCGGCCCACCAGGTGCACGACGTGGTCTTGACGTCGATGCCGGGCGCCAGGCCCGCATCGGCGCAACCCTGCACCGCGGTCTCCAGGCATTGGAAACAGCGCTGTCCCATCGAGCCCTCGAACGGGATGTCCGGCGCATTCCTGGCGCGCTTGGGCGGCGAGATGAAGGTCACGATGTACTGCGCCGGGTGCTCGAGGCCGAAGTCGATATAGGCTCGCGTGCCCCGCAGCAGGCCTTCGAGGGGTTTGTGATGGCCGTCGGTCTGCCGCTCGATGTGCTCGATGAGCCGCGCGAAAGTGTCTTCGCAGAGCTGATTGAGCAAGTCGGCCTTGTCCTGGAAGTAGAGATAGATCGCGCCGGGAGAGTAGTCGATCTTCTGGGCGATCTTGCGCACCGAGACGGCTTCGTAGCCCTGCTCGGCAAAGAGCCTGCCGGCGGCCTCAAGGATCTCGCGGCGAACTTGCTCTCGATGACGCGCGCGGCGGTCCGGCGGGGGCATGAACTGGAGATTACTGAACGCTGTTCACCATGTCAAACACTGTTCATGTTTGGAATGACGTTCAATTGCTGAATAGCGATCAGGTGGCCTCGCCGGGCTGGGCTGTTGATGGCGCCATCACCTGAATCCCGATCGAGAATGTCTTAATTAAGACACTGAAACTAAACAACTTATGTCCTTTACTGCTGCGGTGAGGCGTGGCAGACTAGGATTTCATGTCTTCCGCCACACTCGAACGCCGCGTCATCGTGGCTCAGCCTGAGAATAGCGAAACGCCTCTGAGCGAGCTGCGGAGTTGGGTGACGCCGAACCGCCTTTTCTTCGTGCGCAATCACTTCGACGTGCCCGAGATCGACCGTGACGCCTGGCGGCTGCGGGTGACGGGCTGCATCGAGCGCGAACTCTCGCTGGACTGGAACGCTATCCAGAACCTGCCCGCCCGCAGCGTGTTCGCCACGATGGAGTGCGCCGGCAACGGCCGTTCGTTCCTCGAGCAGGAGACGCACGGCGTGCAGTGGGGCGCCGGCGCCATCGGACACGCCGAGTGGGTCGGCGTACCGCTGCGGCTGGTGTTGGAGCAGGCGGGCCTCACAGCCGCCGCGCGGGAGATTGTCTTTACCGGCGCGGATCGCGGGACCGAGCCGGACCATCCGCAAACGATGGCCTTTGCGCGCAGCCTGCCGCTGGACAAGGCGCTCGACGAAGACACGCTGCTGGCTGTGGAGATGAACGGCGAACCGCTCACGCCGGAGCACGGCTATCCGGTGCGCTTGATCGTGCCGGGCTGGTACGGCGTAGCCTCGGTGAAGTGGTTGGAGCGCATCCACGTCACCGACAAGGCCTTCCACGGCTACTACCAAACGGTCAAGTACACGGTGACGCGCCGCACCGGCCGCGGCCTGGCCGCCGAGGTGGTGGGCGAGATGCAGCCCAAGTCGGAGATCCTGCGGCCGACGCCGGGCGAGCAGTGCGGCGTGGGGCTGAACCGCGTGGTGGGCGTGGCCTGGGCCGGGCCGGACGCGGTGCAGGCGGTGGAGATTTCCACCGACGGCGGCCGCAACTGGACGCAGGCCGAGTTGACCGGCATCAGCGCGCCGTATTCGTGGACGCTGTGGCAGTACTCCTGGCGGCCCGAGCAGCCGGGACCGTGCCAACTGGTCTCTCGCGCCGTCTCGTCGGGCGGACGCATGCAGCCGACGAAGCATGATCCGCTCTGTGGCGGCTACCTGATCCACCACTCGCGGCCGGTGACGGTGGAGGTGCAGCCGACCTGGGGCGCGGAGGGCGCTGACTACTCCAGCGACGCAGCCAAGCGGGCCTTTGACGAAGCCGCACAGGAGCGCTCGCAGCTGAAGCTCGACGTGGAGATGGATCTGGGGCCCGGCGCCGGGATCTGACCTGCCGGCGCGCTACGGCTTCGGGACCCGCAGGGTGGCGCTGATCATCCCCGTTCCGCTGACTCCATACAGGAGCGTGAGCGGATGTAGCGTCGGCGGACCGATTCTTACCGCTCCCAGCCAGAGCCGCTCCTCGATCGCGCCCATCGCGAAGGCTACGCCCAGCAGCGCCACGATGGCGATGCTGGTGGGAATCGGCGTCCCCTCGAAGTAGCGCACCTTGCCCGACTCGTCGGCCAGCTCCGCCGCGGTCACGTTGAAGCGCGCCAGTCGGCTGATGCCGCAGACCACAAAGTAGATCAGGATCAGGATGTCCCAGCCGCCGCGCATCCCCAGGGTGTAGCCGAGCACGGCCGGGGCGGCGCCGAACGAGAGGATGTCGGCCAGCGAGTCCAGGTCCGCCCCGAGCATCGAATGGCGGCGGGCGCGCCGCGCCCAGTAGCCGTCCATCACGTCGCACACCAGCGCCAGGAAGAGCAGCCCGATCGCGGTCCAGATCAGCCAGTCCTGGCGGGAGATGCTGAATTCCAGGCACAGGAACAGCGCCAGCGTGCCGCAGGAGGCGTTGCCGATCGTAAAGGCGTCGGCCACCGTGTACGATCGCAGCATCGACAGATGCTTCTTGCGCGGCTCGTCCATCCCCGACATCATGGCATTCCTTGACGGCGGGCCGAGAAGGCCGGCGCGTTTTGTATGGAATGGGGGAGAAAAAGTGGAGGCGCGGGCCGGACTCGAACCGGCGAGTAAAGGCTTTGCAAGCTGGTCGCGAAAGCTCTGTAAACTGTTGGTTAGAAAGTGGGTTAGTGCTCGTCATGAAGGTCTGCGGGACACCTCTTTCCTTGTCCCTGCCTCGAAAGCGGCCATGCTGGAGCGGATGCGCTCGGCCCGATCGTGCACGTAGCGCATCACCATTGAGATACGCGAGTGGCCCAGCACATCCTTGAGCGCGGCTAGGTCCTTCGTCACTTCGTAGAAGCGCGTTGCGAACGTATGCCGTAGCGAATAAATGCAGAAATCCAAGCCGGCTGCGATGCAAATTCGGTTGTGCGCGTTGATGATTCCCGAGTAGGTCAGCCGGACGCTCGGATCCGGCATGAGCCGTCCGGAGTCCGGGCGCCGACGAAACCCGGAGAAGATCCACGGCCCGGGCGTTCCCGTGCGCTTGGCTAGTACGGCGTACGTTTCGTCCGTCAGTGGCAACGAACGGATTCCGGAGGGCGTCTTCGATTGCCGGACGTGCAGCAGGCGGGCGTCGAGTTCGATGTCGTCTTTCCGCAGGTTGAGGGCTTCGTTTGGGCGCAGACCCTGCCGAAGCATCAGCAGCGCTAAGTCGTAAACGGCGGGATGCTTGGCGGCGTGAATCAGGTAGGCCCGCTCCTGCTGGGCGTCTAGAATAACCTCGTTTCCGGGTCCTTCGACGGGGAGCTTGATCCCGTCCCATGGGTCGGCCGTCATGATCTCCTGGCGTCGCGCCCATTTGCAGAACTCCCGGCAGGCGAGGCAATTCTTGCGCAAAGTCGTTTCGGTGATCTTGGATTCGCGGCGCCACAGCATGTAGTCGTCGATGCGCCGCGCGGTCAGGTCCGCGGCGTCGATATCGCCCAGGAAGACCCGCCAACTCGCCATGGCCGTAACCTTGCGCGCGGCCGTTGCCGGCTTGGCCTTGTGCTGCTGCTTCACGTGCCGAAACCATACGTCTGTCGCCTCAATGATCTTCAGGCGACGGGTTGCCGTTGGCTGGCCCAGGATCAGCCGCGCCTTGTGCTCGTCGCGCAGCCGGGCCGCCTCGCCGAGATTTCCGATCGTAGCCGCCAAATCGGTCAAGACTCGGACTTGCTCGCCTTTCAGTTGAAAGCGGTAGCGCCACTTTCCCCTGTGCTGATCGATTCCTTTCTTGCCGCTCTTGGCTTTCGAACCCGCCATCTTCAATCCACCTTTTCAAAGCTTCGCGACTGTAACGGACGCCTCCCGGGAGGCGACAAACGGGAGGTCGGCCCGGAAGGCGCTTCCCCCGCCATTCTCTGAGGGCGCGGGCGGATGTCAGCAGCATGTCGGCGGCTTCGGCTTCCGTCAGCAACTCTACGGCGGCGGCGACCGGGTTAGTATCGTTGGTGGCGCTAGCCATTGTCATACTCCCGCTCATAGGCGGCGAGGGCGCGCCTGAGTCCGTCGATGGCGGCAGCGTTGGGCGCTGCGGAAGCCGCCTGTATCTTGATGTCGCGGGCAGTCTCCACGATGCCCATTGCGGCCAGGGAGAGCCGCTCGATGGATCCGGGCGGACAGTGAGCCCAGGCCTCTTGCGCGCGGCGGAGCGGGGACTGTTTGGGCTGGGGCGGCGCCGATGGCGCCGGGAAATGCAGTATACTCATGATGTCTTACTCGCGCGGGCGCCCGTAGCTTGGTCGTGCTGGGTGCTCGCGCGGTCCTCCTTTCTCAACTCAAGCTGATAGACGCTCGTGCACTCGCTGTGCGACGCTCTCGGGTATGCGTAGGACCGTGCGGACGGTGCCTGTCTTCAAGACCCCGGGCTCAGCACGGAAAATCCTCCGCAGGGTGTCGGGATGATATCCCCAGCGCCTCGCCAAATCGGCGGGGGTGTAGTGTGGCTCGGTGGCCATGATGGGCTGACGGCTTATTCGTGTGTGCTGCATCGGATGTCCTCGACTCCTTCATTTGATGCGCCAGATTCGGCAGAATCAACAAAAACCGTTGTATATTAAGGGCCACGATGGCCGAGTCGTACTACGCCAGCAAGGGTTTCGTTACTGAAGCCGAAGCCGAGCGGTTCATGCGCTGGACCTCGATCGGCGTGGCAAAGAAGCATCCCGAAGAAAGGGGCCGATTCGATGGGCCATGGATCAGTCGCCGCAATGATCGGATACGTGTTGACGATCATAATGTCTGGGTTCCTGTGGCTGTTCAGGCGTTCGTCTATTGCGGGAGTACTATCACAGAAGCCTCCGAAAAAGTGGCGAATACTTCGCTTTGGAAAGAGCGTGTCCGCGCATGTGGTAGGGGCCGAAAACGCAGGGTCCATCCAGGCGAAAAAGTCAACAAAGACGAACCGTGGAGGCAGGCCGAAACCATCCGAAACCTCTACCAAAAGAAAAAAAAGAGCACGTCAATCAATTGGGAGAATCGTTTGAAGTGGGGTATCCACTTGACTCAGGTAGCCCCAACATCTTGTGGTCGGCGTTAGTCCGGTTCGGCGTCCCAATCGGCCACGATCGAGCGGTACGG